>BNJU01003259.1_pt1 | contig 421906 bp, 557 predicted proteins | sample 8539281 | NCBI WGS metagenome assembly BNJU01 (sample SAMD00202456, study PRJDB9452) | human saliva metagenome | isolation source: human saliva | place: Japan
ATTGTGATGCTTTACGAGCTTTCTTAAGACCTGGTTTTGGAAAGTATGGATTTCAGTTGGACTAAAAACAGCGTAATATAACGGCTTTTTCAGAACTATATCTACTAATTAATTTCATAAAATATGAATCATTATTTTTAAATAGAGAATAGTTTAGGTCTGTAAGAATAACTTATACACTTACAAGGTTTATTCTGATCGACTTTATAACTGTCTACGAAAAAGACAGAAATGAGAGATTGAGTGTGGGGAAAAACTAGTAGGTGTAGTTTCAATACTTCTACTAATGCTTTTTGCTTATATTTAATGCAAGTAAATAGTCAATTCGTCCGAGCATTTCCTTCTCCATCTCCGTAGCGAAAGTTGAGTTTGATTTAACAAACTGATAAAATAATAGAAAACTAGTTATTTTCGAGGCCCAATCATGAACCTATCAAACGTATTTCAAAAATTATCCCAAATACTCCCCATCTTACAAGCTACCTTTGGTCTGGAGCGCGAATCTCTACGAATCAATACTGAAGGCCGTGTCGCTCAAACGCCACACCCTGAAAAATTGGGTTCTCGCAGTTTCCATCCCTATATCCAGACAGATTATAGCGAACCTCAACTAGAGCTCATTACACCGGTAGCACAGTCGACCACGGAAGCTCAGTCGCTTCCTCAGGGCCATCACCGATGTAGCTATTCGCTCAATGGATAAGTCAGAATATCTTTGGCCTTTATCCATGCCACCTGTGATTGTGAAGAAGAGATTCAGATTGCCCAGTTGGAAAGTGACTACGAGTATCAATACCGAGTTGGTTTGGCAGAACGCTTTACGGCAAATTGCTCCAGTCCATATCTGGAATTCACTATAATTTTTGAACTCGGCAAAAGATCTGACCCAACAGCTCTTTGAAGTCAGTGACTATGACGATTTACTGACCTTCAAGAATGCCCTCTATCTCAAGTTAGCTCAGAACTTCTTGTGTTATCGCTGGCTCTTGACCTACCTTTTACGGAGCAAGCCCGCTAGCAGAAAAAGGGTTTTTGACAGATGAAATTGGTTGCGTGCGGTCGATTCGTAACTCCAACTACGGCTATGTCAATGCCCCCGATGTTCACATTTCCTTCTCTTCACTGGAGCAACACGTGACCGACATCGAAAAACGCTGTTGGATCTGAGCAGCTGTCCTCTGAAAAAGAATTTTACTCTGCCATCCGTTTACGCGGTGCTAAGACTAGCCGGGACTTTTTGACTAAGGGCATCTCCTATCTAGAGTTCACAACTTTGACCTCAACCCTTTGAGCCACTGGCAATCAGCCAGAAACACTAGACTACCACCTCTTTGCACTCTGCACTCTTGTGGCTAGACGACATGGAGCAAGTCGACGAAGAATTGGCAGTAGCTGCTACTCTCAACAACCAAATCGCTCTCAGCCATCCCACACACCACTTCCCTAAAGAGGCTGACCCTAAAACCTATCGTGACAGCCATGAAGGACATCGTCGCTCACTTTGGACTGGATGACTATTATAGCCAGCTTATCACTAAGGTGGAGGCCTCTCTTCTTGATCCACGTTTGACCCTTTCTGGAAAAATAGCAGAGCAGGTTGAAGAAGGTCCCTTGAAAAAGTGGCCAACAACAAGGACAAGCCTTTCATGACTATGTTGGACAGCACCTTATGCCCTCAAAAGGCTGAAAACATGGAACTCTCACCCAAATGATTCTCTTTGACGCCATTCAGCTGGGCTTGAACGTAGAAATTTTTAGATGAGGAAGACCAATTTCTCAAACTCTGGCATGGTGACCATGTGAGTACATTAAAAATGGCAACATGACATCCAAAGATAACTACGTAATTCCACTGGCCATGGCTAATAAGGTTGTGACCAAAAAGATTTTGGACAAGGCTGGTTTTCCAGTACCTGCGGGAGCAGAATTTGCTAACAAGGACGATGCCTTGCGGTACTACGGACAAAATAGCCAACTCTGCTATTGTTGTCAAACCCAAATCCACCAACTTCGGTCTGGGCATTTTCCATCTTCCAGAGTCAACAAGCCTTTCTGGCTATGAAAAAGCCCTAGACATCGCCTTTTCGGAAGATAGCCATGTGCTAGTCGAGGAGTTTGTGGCGGGGACCGAGTACCGTTTCTTTTATCTTGGATGGAAAATGCGAGGCTGTCGTGCTCCGCGTCGCGAGCCAATGTCGTGAGCGACGAAGCTCAAGCATCCGAGAATTGAGTCGAAAAGAAAAACCAAGACCCTCTGCGTGGTCGCGACCATCGCTCACCTCTTGAAATCATCAATCTGGGTGATATTGAATTACTCATGTTGGAACAGCAGGGTTACACACCTGATACAGTCTTGCCCTAAAGGTAGCCAAACCTTTCTGCGTGGTAATTCTAATATCTCAACTGGAGGCGACTCATTGACATGACTGACCAGATGGGCGAGAGTTACAAACAACTAGCTGCCGATATGGCGACTGCTATGGGGGCTTGGGCCTGTGGAGTCGATTTGATTATCCCAGACTACACCAAGCCTGCTAGTAAGGAGCTACCAAATGCACCTGTATCGAACTCAACTTCAATCCTGCCATGTACCTGCACGCCTATACTTACGTAGAGGCCAGGACAACGTATCACACCGAAAATTTTACGGAAGTTGTTTGGAGAGATATGAGAATAAGATCAGAGATTTTTCTGAGCTACTTTTTATATTTGATAAATGGTAAAATATAGTGCAACAAAAACTCATAGAGCCCAATCTCGTGTAAACTGTAGTAACCACACTAAACAGAACACAGGAGAAATCTATAAGCTACTATCATATTACCATATTGAGCGAATTAAGATAGAGACTTACCTAGAATTAGGGTCTCAAACCCCTGCCAAATAGCTAGAAAATTAGGCGTTCACAAATCAACCTTCTCAAGAGAATTAAGTGTGGTAATGACACTTACTCTGCACAAGCAGCACAAACACACAATGAACAATTGGCGAAGCAGAAGGAAGAAAATCGAGTTAGACTCCTGTGAATTGAAGTAGGAAGTAAGAGCGATTACAATCTTCATGGTCTCCAGAACAAATTTGTAGTCGTTATCAACTTGAAAATAGGTCCATTGTGTCCTTCAAAATCCAATTTGTAAAATTAAGCTGAGCATCTCGTATTTTTGATACGAAATGCTTTTAATAAATGTAAATAAGTTTTAACGTTTACTAAATTGTGACGCTTTACGGGCCTTTTTCAAGCCTGGTTTGGAAAAGTATGAATTTCAGTTGGACTAAAAACAGCGTAATATCAAGACTTTTTCTCGCTTTTATAAAAAGCTTTTTCCAATCAAATTCAACTAATTTTATCCGAATGGTGTGGATTTTACCCCCAAAATTACAGAGAATGGAGCTGATAAACACTAAACGTTCACACCATTAGTTAAATGATTTTTGTTCATCATTTTTCTTAGATGATAGAACTTCTAATTTATTTCTTATTCAAGCAAAAACAACCTGCTATAAGTAAGAAAAGAGGAAGATACAAGAAAAAAACACGGCGTAAAAAACCGATTCAGTTCATTGTCCTCAATCCTTGTCTGCTTCATTTTTCTTTTTACGAGATCGTTTTTGTGAATCTTTTTCAGAGAGTTTTTGATCAATATACTTGTCAATGTTTTTCATAAAAATTCCTTGGTCGCTTCACTATCTAATGTTGGCGAGTTCTGAACTTGATTCACTTTCAATTGAACAGATTGAATACCGTAAGAGGCTTGTTTTTGGTGGAGTGTTTCTAATTCTTCTTCTGAAATCGGATCTCCAACAACCGTCAAGACCAATTCATTGTTACTTGACTTGTAGACTTGATTAATGACCGTATGATTAGAGAACTCTTTTTCCTACAAACTGTTTAATCCCTTCTTTTTCGCGCTTGATCCATCGTCAGAGTGACTGCTGAATAGCTGGCTGGAAGGACCAATAATACAATCAAGGATATCAAGCCAATTTTCATTTTAATGTTTAGCTCTTTAAATGAACTTAAGGGAGTTTTTCTCATCAAAATTCTTGTTCCAACAATGTTGGCTAGCATGATAAAGACACAGTTAATCAAGAAAGATAGAGAGCCCCAGATAAAAAACCAGTACATTTCCATTAGCTAAACCATAGCCTGCAGTACAGATAGGTGGCATCAGAGCTGTTGCAATAGCTACTCAGGCACGATATTGTTTGCTTCTTTTTCCTTGAACCGATTACTCCTGCTATCCCACCCGCAATAGCAATGAGAACATCCCAAATGGTTGGAGATGTTCGTGCAATCAACTCGCTTCTTGCATAAGATAAGGGAGAAATCCAGAAATACAGAGTCGATACAAGCAAACTGATCAATACTTGAGTAAATAAAACCTCTAGAGATTGCTTGATTAAACGCGTATCAAAAATAGCTAAACCGAATCCCAGTCCAACAATCGGTGTCATAAGAGGAAATCAGCATGGCTCCAATAATGACAGCTGTTGAATTCATATTTGAACCTATAGAGGCAATAAAAATCGAACACATCAAAAATCAATGTATCTCTTAATCGAACATGAAGATCATCATATAATTTTTTTCACGGTATTCCCGTGTGTGAATAATTAGCAGTCATTTGTCCTCTCCTCTTTCCTTATTTAAATTGGTATAATAATTAAAAAAATAACAGCTGATAAACAGCCAAAAAATATGAGCCCATAAATCGTCAAGAAGACACTGGTAATCCTTCCAATCAAGGTCACAGCTAGGAGATCCCCGTAGCCGACAGTCGTCGAAGTCACAAAAGCATACCAAAGACCGTCTCCGTAATTTGTGATAGCAGGTTCAACTAGGAAAAGCACGCCTCCTGACCCAAAAACAAAGGTCACAAAACTCAGAGCAAACCGAGTAAAACCCGTAACCTGCATAATATGCCATAACATTTTTAAACGTTTTCATTTGTTCTCCTTATTCATACTAGCTCCTGACCGAGCCGTTTTTCCAATAATCAAAGTGAAGATAGGACATGATCTCCATCAGAGAAAGATAGACAAACTGATAGATCTGATTTAAGCTGATTATCAACTGATATTGTTTGAAAAAAATGACTGGAAGAAAGACCAGATATGACTGTCTTGAATCAGTCCTTCTTAATATCAGACAGGATATTAGCTAAAAGCTCCCAAGGACTGAAACAGTAAATCCTTGACATTTATATAGATCCGGTCCACCACATCATTCAGACTGGTATCTTGGATGGCATGAAATTCTCCAAAGAGAACTCCTGCCGCTCCAAGAGTAGAAACAAATTCCACCAAATAATTTCTGAGGAAATTTTCTCAACCTTTTCCCATAATGTGTTTAGTGCCATCCATAACGATCCCAACCAGAAAAAGGAAAGAAAACAAGCAAAGAAATTTTGCCGTAAATCCCAAAAAGCTTCAAGACTTGGTGTTGTTGGTTTTTCTAACTCTAAAACCAAGATGGTCATAATAATTGCTAGAACAGCATCTGTCAATACAATTAATCTGTCTTTCTTCATCGGATTGCATCCCCTTTCTTTTTTGTAACATTCTATCTTATCGCATAATATTGGATATTCTTTCATAATCCGACTACAAACAAAAATAAACCAAAAAGTATGTCCCTATTATACTATATTTAACTCTAGAAGTATTCATCCATCTAATTAATAAATATATCATATTTCACAATAAATGAATACTATCAAAAGATTCATCCCTTTCACTTCATCATTTAGTGTTGTTAGATTTATCAAAAACAACCAAATTTGTATTAATTTTCAAGTATCACCCTAGTTACAAAAATTTGGGGTGAACAGAAAAGCATCCCGTATTTTTTGATACGAAATGCTTTCAATAAGTTTAAATAAGTTTTTAACGTTTACTAAATTGTGATGCTTTTACGAGCTTTTTCAAGCCTGGTTTCTTACGCTCAACTTTTACGTGAGTCACGTGTGAAGTCCCGCGTTTCAATGAATCGCGGAAGTCTGGGTCTCACTTTGAAGAAGGGCACGAGCGATACCGTGACGGATAGCTCCTGCTTGACCAGCGTAACCACCACCTACAACGTTAACGAAAACGTCGTATGAACCTGCAGTTGAAGTAACTGCGAATGGTTGGTTGATTACAAGACGAAGGTCAGCGTGTGGGATGTACTCTTCAACATCTTTTTGTTAACAGTGATTTTTACCAGTTCCTGGAACAAGGCGAACGCGTGCAACAGCGTTTTTTACGACGTCCAGTACCCTGCATATTGTGCTTGTGACATACTTTATTGTTCCTTTCCTTAGATAAGTCCTGAAATATCAAGAACTTCTGGTTGTTGTGCAGCGTGAGGTGCTCAGCTCAACGAATACTTTCAATTTCATACCTTGAGCGCGGCCAAGAGTATTGTGTGGAAAGCATACCTTTAACTGATTTCTCGATCAAACGTACTGCATTTTTAGAACGAAGTTCACCAGCAGAGATTGATTTCAATCCACCTGGGTGGTTTGAGTGAGTGTAGTAGATCTTATCAGTTGCTTTTTTACCAGTCAATTTAACTTTTTCAGCATTGATAACGATTACGAAGTCACCTGTATCAGTGTGTGGTGTGAATGTTGGTTTGTTTTTCCGCGAAGCACGCTAGCAACAACTGCTGAAAAGGCGTCCAAGAGGTACATCAGTTGCGTCAACAACGTACCATTTTGCGTTCTACTTGGCCTGGTTTAGCCATGAATGTAGTTTTGTTCATGATTTCTCCTATATGAATGTCGTTTTTGTTTACAGGGCGGATGTTCCGGTCCGCAAGTTATTTGAAAGGTTCCGGGGCCTTACAAATGGGGTAAACAATACCGCCTACTATTGTATCAAAATTCTCAGATAAAAGTCAAGCGGTTGGGAAAATATTTTTTTATTTTCTGCCAGATTCGTAGTCTTCTTTCACCCTTCTCCTCAAGCATGGTCTGAAAAAGCTTTAGAGACTATAGTAAATGGCGAAAGTCAAGAATAGGGTAACCACTAAATAATTGATCAAAGGACCGTGGTCTCCAACCAATGGTGGTTTTTGTCAAAAAGCCATAATCTCCACCCGTCATTAGATTAACCACAAAGATCAGCGCATTAAGCGAAGATGTGATGATTAGGATTCGTTTGAAAGTCAATAAGCTAGCATCATAGTCCTTCAAAAGATAAATCAAGGAATTTCCAAAGAGGGCTAAGTGTCCGAAAGATAAAGGACAGGATAGCGATGTGGGGAAGGATAGGGATCTGGCACTGGATAAACAAAGGCCGCCAAAGTCCCAAAGGTTCCGAGAACAGCAAAATACTGTTTGACTCTAGAGACACCCGGGGTCAAAAGCACTACAAACATTGCTAAACGGCAATGATAAAAGGGCAGACTTTCTGTTAGAGGCATCTGGTTGACCAAATACCAACCGTAGAGCAGGATTAACTGCAGAGCCTGTAAAATCTGGAAAAATCGTTGGCAAACTTTTTTATCACCATAGCGATAGGCAAGAAATACAGTCAATGCCAATAAACTAAATAGACTTCCATACCAAAGAAGATCAAATCGGGGTGGCTCCGTCGGCTGCGTGCTAAATAAAGCATCCCAAACATTCATGTAACTTTCCTCATTTTCATATAAGCAGGCCTCTTACTCATCTCTATAGAGCCTAGCTTACATTTATTTCTTATAATTTTGTGTAAAAGAAACTGTCGATCTTAATATAAAGCAAAGCTTCTAATCGACATATTGTTCCCGCTCACCCTGATAAACCTGCCATAGAATTTCCATTTGTTCTTGGGTTATCCGTTTTTCAGATAGGGGTGGGAGATTCTTGATATCAAAAAATTCAAGTTCTGCAATTTCTTGATTTTCTTGAAATTGTCCATCCAATAACTGACAGTCAAAAACGAACTTGGCATACTGTTTTGTTCTGAAGTTGAAAGCGGTTGGTATCAAAAACCGCCAATAAAGAACCCTACTTCTGCCGAAAAATCCTGTTTCTTCCTGAACTTCTTTTCGGATATTTTTCCTTGGGAGAATATCCTACCTCGCCAAAAGCCACCAGGTAATGCCCAAGTATCCTCTCCTTGTCCTCTAACCAGGCAAATCTTCTGATTTTGAACAATCCATGCCCGCACATCCATCAAGGGAGTTGCATAGCTACCTGTTGGTTTTAAAAATTGCAGTCAATTCCTCTTGATCGAGCTCTGTTTGATCCTGCAAGATACTTGATAAAATCTGACGTAAATCCTCATAACGTTCACGGTCAAAAGGATCCTTTGGTATAGAGTCAGTCCAGTATCAGTAATGGCCAACATTCTCTGAATAGCTTTAGCGAAATCAGTTGCACTCATTTTCTAAACTTTCTACTAGCTTGGCTAGATTCATAGAGTTCGAACCTTTAAGCAAAATCTGGTCATGTGCACCAAGACTTTCCTTGACCTGCTTAACCATAGCTTCAAACTGGTCTTCCTCAGCTGTTTTCTTGAAGTAGTAAACATGACCAATTGGGAACATTTGACTAGCTAACTGAGCCAAGTCAGCAATGTCTTCACCGTAGAAAATAACGGTATCAAGTACATCAGGTGAAATGCTCAAAATCATCTGATTATGGAGTTGAACAGACTGGTCTCCAAGTTCTTTCATATCTGCCAGAACTGCGATTTTCTTACCACCTTCATTTGCTGGAATGGCAGAGAAAGTCTCTAAAATCAACTTCATAGCTGTTGGGTTAGCATTGTAGACATCTGACAAGATATCTGCTCCATTGGCAGCTTTTTTCCACTCGGTACGATTGCGGGTCAATTCAAGATTTTGGAAGGCTTGACCAATTTGCTCCTCAGTCACTCCTTCTTGAAGAGCTACATAAGATGCAATCATGGCATTGGTCGCATTGTATTTACCAGTTACTGGCAAATCGAGGGCTTGCTCCAAGAAATTAGCCTTGAAGGTTAAAGCTATCCTTACGCTCAATCAATTCTGTAATTTCGAGTTCTGCACCTGGGCCCAAAACGAACCACTTTTTGGTCAGCAGGTAGATAATCCTCAACAATGGGATCAACTGGTGCTAAACAGTAAGGCACCCTTCTCCATCCCATCAGCGATTTGCAATTTTCCCTTTGGCAATCTCAGAACGGTCCTTGAAAGAAGGCTAAATGAGCTTCTCCAACCAAGGTTACAATAGCTGTCTTTGGATGAGCGAGTTCAGATAAAAGATGGATATCTCCTAGGTGATCCTGCCCCATTTCTAAGACCAGCTTTTCAGTATTATCTTGCATATGGAGAACCGTATAAGGGAGGCCAATCTCGTTATTGTAATTTCCTTGCGTTTTGTAGGTTTTGTAGCTTGTAGAAAGCAAATGAGCCAACATATCCTTGGTCGTTGTCTTCCCATTTGAACCTGTAACAGCAAAGACATCTACTCCTGTCTTTTGAAGGTAATAAGCTGCAAGAGCTTGAAAGGCTGTCAAAACATCCTCTACTAAAATGTAAGGATGACCTGCTACTGCCTTCTCTGACAGGGTTACAGCAGCACCGTTTTCAAAAGCCGTCTCAATAAAGTCATGACCATCACGCGCCCCCTTGAGTGGCACAAATAGATCCCCAGCTCCAATCAAGCGACTATCAAACTCTGCCTTGACTAACGGGTTATCCGCATAGCTTGTCACATCATTTTTTGCACCGACGGCACGCGCAACTTCGTGAATCGTAAGTTTCATGTTTACTCCTTTAAAAAGGGGCAAGGAGTCCTTCCCCGCTCCTTATGTCTGTCTTTACAATAGGTGCGCTTCACGCTTGTCAAAACTTTCCTTTAGCAAGATCAACCAAACGCTCAATTAGTTCTGGGTAAGGAAGACCCCATATTGTCCCAAAGCAAGGGATACATAGACCATTGGGTGAATCCTGGCATAGTGTTGAGCTCGTTTAGGAAAACTTCTCCCTTATCTGTGTAGAAGAAGTCACAACGTGATAGACCAAGTCCACCAATAGCACGGAAGGCAGCTTCTGCATTTTTTACGCATGACTGCTACTACATCATCACTAATCTTGGCTGGGATATCCATAGTAATCTTGTTATCGATGTATTTTGCTTCGTAGTCATAGAAGGCTACATCTTTGACAACTTCACCAGGTAGCGTGCTCTTGACATCATAGTTTCCTAAGAGACCGACCTCGATTTCACGCGCATTGACTCCTTGTTCTACCAAGACACGGCTATCGTACTTGAAGGCAAGCTCGAGAGCTTGATGGAGTTCCTCTTTATTTTCAGACTTAGAAATACCGACACTAGAACCCATATTGGATGGTTTGGTAAAGACTGGGTAGGTTAATTTATCCTCAACTTCTGCAATCTTAGAAGTCAAGTCATCTCCTTCAACAATGGCTACGTAAGGGACTTGGGCAATCCCAGCAGATTCCAAGACACGTTTAGTCGTGATTTTGTCCATAGCAAGGCTTGAAGACTAGATGTTGCAACCGACATAAGGCATTTTCAAGACTTCTAGGAAACCTTGAACGGAACCGTCTTCTCCCATAGGTCCATGAAGAACTGGAAAGACAACCGCTCCTTCTTCGTAGATAGCACTTGGAGCAATTTTCTTGTCCCAATCAATCGTTTCATTGGTCATGAGACGTTCGTCTTGTCCAGGTGTTTGGGTAAATTCTTGGGTTTTGATGAAATCACCGGACTGGCTGATAAAGAAGGTTTTGACTGCGAAACGATCATAGTTGACCGCACGCATGACACTCTCAGCTGACAATACAGACACTTCACGTTCTGCACTGCGTCCACCATATAATAAAATAATTGTTTGTTTCATATGATTGTCCTATTTCTACTAGAATACTTGCTCTTTTAGTATATCACATTTGTCTCTTTTTAAACTTGAATAGCAAGAGACTGGATTAAAAACTAAATCCAGTCTCTATGTTTCTTAAAATCTTATCTACTAGCTAATTGCTTCTATCATTAATCTTACAGACTAGAGTTCTGTACGATTTTCGATAGCTCTTAAGAGCGTTACTTCGTCCGCATATTCGATATCAGCTCCGACTGCTAGACCTCGCGCTAGACGAGTAACCTTAATCCCTGCAGGGTTTGAGAAGTCGAGAGATATACATGGAGGTCGCCTCACCATCAGCAGTTGCATTGGTGGCTACGATGACCTCTGAAACTTCACTATCCATGAGGCGAGTCATGAGACTCTTGAGGTTGATGTCATCTGGGCTAATCCCATTCATAGGGGAAATCAGACCGTGTAAAGACATGGTAAAGTCCGTGGTATTCCTGGATATTTTTCCATAGCAGCGACATCTCGACTATCCTCCAGGACCAGAATCGTTGACTGATCACGGCTAGGATCTGTACAGATAGAACAAGGATCCTCATCTGTCAAACGTCCACAAATAGAGCAATAGGTCAATTCTCGCTTTAGCTGCAAGGAGATTTTTTTGCAAATTCATTGACGTCGTCATCCGACATCCCAATGGTATAAAAAGGCCAGTCGGGTTGCTGTCTTAATCCCGATACCTGGAAGTTTAGAATAACTGTCAATCAACTTAGCAATAGGTGTTGGGATAAAAGCATGGCTTCCTTTCTAGTTCATTGGATGGTGTTGGTTGTATAGATTGATAATGTCGCGAGCAATTGCTGGTCCCAACATTTTTGGTTAAATTGGTATTATGAGGAAAGACTACTGCAACTGCAATTTGAGGATTTTCTGTTGGAGCATAGGCCACGGCATTGGTATTATTAGCTTTTTGACCACCAGCTACATAGCTTTCAGCTGTACCGGTCTTTACCACTGATAGAAACAGTGGCGCCATCTGAAAAACGCCCGTCCTGTCGTTAGAGGGACTAGTTCCATGCGATACTTGGTAAAATCCTTGGTGCAAGATTGCCATATCTGATTCAGAAATATTGACCTTGTTGATTTCCTTGGTATCTATTGCTTGGATTAATTCCCCCAAGACCACCCTTATCATTGTTGTCGTATATTCCCTTCGACAATATGAGGAGCTAAGCGAACACCATTGTTAGCAATAGTTGCAACGTACTGAGCTAACTGCATCGGTGTGTAGTTATCAAACTGTCCAAAAAGCATTAGTTAAATAATTAGCCAAGTCAAATTCTTTTGGGGATAAATCCTGTCGATTCATCTGGCAAGTCAATCTCTGTAGAAACTCCTAGACCATACTCTCCAAAGGTTGCACGAAGTTTTACCCATAGCAGATTCAAGATTGTTGGTTCCTACTGTCATATTTGGTTGATAAGTCTGACCCCATCATTCCTAGAGCAGTTTGAACCATGTAGGTATTGGATGAATATTCTAGAGGCCTCAACGGCTGTAATCGGAAAAGAACCGTAATAAGGGTATACCAGGAATTGATAGGGGCAGAACCTTGGAAGACGATTGGTTGGTCTGTCAAGGTTTGGTTGCCTGACAAGACCCCATTTTTCCCAACCAGAACTGATGGTTGCCGCCTTAACGACAGACCCTGGTACAAAAGACATTGGTCACTGTTCCTAGTGAGTCTGGTGGTCAAGTTCTCCAGTCTCTACATTGTGCTTCATTCCTGACATGGCTAATACAGCACCTGTCTTAGGGATTAAGGGCTACTGCATAGACACCTTCTGAGTATCTAGCTCCACCATTTGCAAGTTCAGAGTTGAAAATAACTCTTCAAGAGGCTGTCTACGCTATCTTGGAAGGCCAAATCAATGGTTAATTTGATGTTTTTTTCCCTTGCTACCTTCTTCGATATTCTCTACGCTCTCCATGTCTCCGTGCTTATCCAAATGGATTTCCTTGACGGTCCGTTTTCCCTTGCAAGACTTCTTCGTATTGTTTTTTTCAAGATAGGAAGTCCCGACACGGTCATTGAGCGAATAGCCTTTTTTCAAATAAGCGTCTACTTCTTCTGCTGGAAGACCTGATTTTTCACTAGAAACAGTTCCGACAATAGATGAAAGAGAAGTTTCTAAGACCTTTTCGATCCCATGAGGTAGAGATAGAAATACCTGGTAATTCCTTTGAAGCAGAAGCAATCACAGCTACCTGTGTATCGCTCAAAGGATCTGTTTGAATATTTCCTGTAGCAAAATTTTCCAACTGAATTGAGCTGGCTAAAGAGATAGATGGCCTTCTTTTCATCCTCGGAATAGTCCATCTGATTAGCTGCAATACTATTAGCAGCGTTGTTATAGAGTTCAGATTCAGAAAGTTGATTGCCATCTGAATCATATCGTTTATCTTTTGGAAGAGCTTCAACTGTTTTCTTATAAAGCTTTCGGCATCAGCCAAGTAGTAATCATGCCATTTTGTCGGTCCGTCAACTCTGGAGAAGTGACTGTGACATAGGTCAACAATTTTTTTAGAAATATCCTTCAAATCAGCCGCAGTCATCTTGTTGCTTCGTGTAAAGGAAACAACTTGTTTAACGGTGTTTTGGACTAAAGGTTTTCCTGCTGCATCATAAATTTCTCCACGAGCGGAACCCATGGTTACTCGAGTTTGGCTAGCAGAAGCTAGTTTATTTTCATAAAAATCCTTATGAAGAACTTGCATATAAAGCAAACGGCCAATAATTGTTAAAAAAAGCAAAATGACGATTGCAAATAACAAATTAAGCCGTATCGGTATCGAGTGGCTATTGAATTTTTCTCATACACATCAATCTCATTTCTAATCAAAATCACACTCTTCATTGTACCATAATTTAGGTAGAAAATTATGGAAAAAGAAAAGACTTTTCCTTTTTGGTCCAAAAATTATTTTCTATGATATAATGGAGGTGAGCGCTATTTTATTTGTTAGATTTATCAAATAAATTTCTGGCAAATAGCTATCAAAAGGAGTCCCATGAATAAGCAAGATATTTCTACAATCATTGAGCTTCACTTTGAAGAAATGACCGATTTAGAGCAAGAAATTGCTCGCTATTTTCTGCAGGCAGATACCATAAATGATGACTTATCCTCTCAGCAAGTTACTCAAAAACTTCATATTTCCCAGGCAGCGCTCACTCGTTTTTGCCAAGAAATGTGGTTTTAAGGGCTATCGAGAGTTCATCTTCAAATACCAACAACAAAAAGACACTCTTTCTGCTCCTCAACAGGATATGAATCCTTTGACTCAGAGAGTCCTTAGAAGTTATGCAAACCTGCGAGAAATTTCTCAAGGATTGATTGACGATGAGCAGCTGGAACGTGTAGCTCAGATGATTGACCAATCCGAACGCGTGTATTTTTTTCGGAACTGGGAGTTCTGGTCTGGTCGCACGTGAGATGAAGCTACGTTTTATGAGATTGGGTGTCGTCTGTGAAGCCTTAACAGATCCAGACGGTTTTTGCCTGGACGACTAGCATCATTGATGAAAAAAATGTTTGGTCTTTGGTTTTTTCCCTCTCAGGAACAACACCATCTATCATCGATAGCCTTTATTAGATGCCCAGGATATGGGAGCTAAGACAGTTCTATTTACAAGTGCACCGAATAAGGATACTCAAGCATTTACAGAAACAGTATTGGTCGCAAGTCAAAAGCCAAGCCTCTTATATTCAACGAATTTCTGCTCAGCTTCCAATGCTGATTATCATTGATTTACTCTATGCTTATTTCCTAGAGATTGATCGCGAAAGTAAAGAAAAAATCTTTAATAGCTACTGGGAAAATAATCGATTGAATGGTTATCGCAGAAACACAAGAAATAGAAAACCCTGAAATTGGAAAACCATTCAGGGTTTTCTGTTTAAAATATTTTTCCCCACAAAAAGGAGTCCACTATGGGACTCCCTTTTTTAGTGTTTCAAGATACTTTCTTTGACGTTCGTCTATTCTAGTCCTTCATATCTTTTTTTGAAGAAGAATAGCATCATTCCTGAAACAAGAGTGAGGGCAGGCAAGAGAGCTGAACTTACTTCTTCTCCTGTTGCTGGCAACTGTTTGCTTGTAGAATCTGCTACAGTTCCCTTAGCCTCTGCTAAAGGCTTATCTTCTCCCATAGGTTGTGGAGCAGGAGTTTCTACATTTGCTGGTGCACTTGGTTGAGCTGCATCCTTGTAGACTACTGCATAGACACCTAGGTGTGGAGCTACAAATTCAAGTGCTGAACCTTTCTGTTCAAACTTCACTTCCTGCAATTCTTGATTTGCATTCATAGCATAGACATTGGCTACATCAGACGCCACAGCAACTTGAACAAGGGCTGCACCTTTCAATTGAACAAGTTCGCCTTTCTCATTCTTCAATTGAATTTGATAAGCATCGAAACGGCGACCTTCCAAGACCTGGTCAGCAACCTTATCGACCTCTAGAACAGAACCACCATTGAGGTCCCCTTCTCGAGCAATCAGTTTCAAGTTTGTTGATGAATCTTTCAAGACCTTCAATGTGCTATCAGTTGATGGACTTTCTTCCTTGGTTCCAACTTCGACGATGCGGTCTTGGGCTTCCTCACGTTCAACCTTAAGAACCTTACGGTTGTCACCATCGACTTCTACATAAGTCGTTACTTGTCCGTCTTTTTCCTTCAGAAACAACTTGTTCCTTACCTTTAGCTAAATCAGCATTCTCACGGCGAACAGTCTTGAAGGCGATTGGTTCTTTCTCTACTTTTAGATTTGGTAGATTAAAGTCCAAATTCATAACGCCTTCTGTCGGCATAGCAGTTCCTTCTTGAGTACCGACTTCAACGATGCGGTCTTGAGCTTCCTCACGTTCAACCTTAACAACTTTACGATCGCTGCCGTCAACTTCTACATAGGTCCTTATTTGTCCGTCTTTTCCTTCAGAAACGACTTGTTCCTTACCTTTAGGTAGAAGAGAATTTTCACGACGAATCGTATTGAAGGCAATCGGCTCTGTCGTTACTTCAAGGCTTGGTTGAGTTACACTCAATTCTTTAACACCTTCAGCTGGAAGATTTGAATGTTTCACTTCCTCTTCTGGCTTACTTGGGTCCTCTGGTCTTGCAGGCTCTTCTGGTTTACTTGGCTCTTCTGGAGCTGGTTCCTCTTTTGGTGTCGCCTGAAGATTGTTGATAGATGTCAGAGCGTCTTGCAAGGCCTTATCTACTGCATCCTGAGTTTTGGCTTCTTCAATAGCAGCTAAGGCTTGTTCTGCTAGTTCAACTAGTTTCTTCTTAGCTTCCTTGTCATCACCCAACTCAGCTGTTTTTACTTTTTTAATGGCTTCGGACAAGCTTGCCATAGCTTTATCGTAGTCAATCTTAGACTCTTCTGGTTTTGCTTGGCTCCTCTGGTCTTGCAGGCTCTTCTGGACTTGGTTCCTCTTTGGTGTCGCTCTGAAGATTGTTGATAGATGTCAGAGCGTCTTGCAAGGCCTTATCTACTGCATCCTGAGTCTTTGCTTCTTCAATAGCAGCTAAGGCTTGTTCTGCTAGTTCAACTAGTTTCTTCTTAGCTTCCTTGTCATCACCCAACTCAGCTGTTTTACTTTTAATGGCTTCGGACAAGCTTGCCATAGCTTTATCGTAGTCAAGCTTAGGCTCTTCTGGTTTTGCTTGGTACCTCTGGCTGTGTTGGTTCTTCTGGCTTTGCTGGTTCCTCTGGTTGTGTTGGTTTTTCTGGAGCTGGGTCTCTTTTGGAGTTGCTTGAGCTTATTGATGGATACCAAAGCGTCTTGCAAGGCCTTTTTCAACAGCATCTTGAGTCTTAGCTTCTTGGATAGTCGCAAGAGCTTGTTCTCCAAGTTCAACGAGTTTTTCCTGAGCAGCTACATCATCGGCAAGTTCTGTTGCTTTTTTCTCGATAGCTTCAGTCAAATCTGCAATTGCCTTATGGTAGTCAACTTTAGACTCTTCTGGCTTTGACTGGTTCCTCCGGCTGTGTTTGGCTCTTCTGGAGCTGGCTCCTCTTTCAGAGTCGCTTGAAGCTCATTGATAGATGCCAAAGCTGCTTGCAAGGCCTTATCTACTGCATCCTGAGTCTTGGCTTCTTGGATGGCTGCCAAGGCTTGCTCTGTTAGTGCAACTAGCTTCTTCTTAGCTTCCTTGTCATCACCGAGTTCAGCTGTTTTTCTTTCAATCGCTTCGGTCAGACTTGCCATAGCCTTGTCATAGTTTGGTTCTTCTGGCTGTTTTGGTTCTTCTGGAGCCGGCTCCTCTTTCGGAGTCGCCTGAAGACTGTTGATAGATGCCAAAGCTGCTTGCAAGGCCTTATCTACTGCATCCTGAGTCTTAGCTTCTTGGATGGCTGTCAAGGCTTGCTCTGTTAGTGCACTAGCTTCTTCTTAGCTTCCTTGTCATCACCGAGCTCAGCTGTTTTTCTTTCAATCGCTTCGGTCAGACTTGCCATAGCCTTGTCATAGTTTGGTTCCTCTGGTTGCGCTGGTTCTTCTGGAGCCGGCTCCTCTTTTCGAGTCGCCTGAAGCTGATTGATAGATGCTAAAGCTGCTGCAAGGCCTTATCTACTCATCCTGAGTCTTGGCTTCTTGGATGGCTGTCAAGGCTGCTCTGTTAGTGCAACTAGCTTCTTCTTAGCTTCCTTGTCATCACCGAGTTCAGCTGTTTTTTTCTTCGCAGTTTTGTCAACTTTCGTGTTTTTCTTTCATGCTTCAGACTTGCCATAGCCTTTTCATAGTTTGGTTCTTCTGGCTGTTCTGGTGTTGGCGTATCATCTGTGCCATAATTTTCTTCCTTATCAAGGATCGTTTGCAAAAGCTGCTGCTGTCTTCAGAACTTCTTGTGCATTGGCTTCACTTGCTGAAAGTTGCTCAGATAATTTATCCAAGTTTGACTTGAAGGCTTGACGTGCCTCTGGAGTATTCTTCAAAGCTTGTCTGGTCAAACTTTAACCAACTCATCCTTCCAGCTCTTCATGGCTTGGATTAACTCTGCTTTGGTATAAAGAGCACTATCTTCACCATGAGTGATGAACTGGTCAACTTGGATACCAATATTTCTCGTAGTATCATTACGTTTTTGGATCCAATTGCAAGGTCTACAGCATGCCAACCTTCTTCGAGTCCAGTCAAACGAACGAGAGTCTGACCACCTTGACGTGTAGTAGCTGTACCACTGAAGTACTTCTTACCATTGTACTCAGACGCATTTCCTAGAGCCATCTTGATACTCAAGTTCTTTCTACCATCTAGACGTAACTTTGTAGATACCATGTCCAGGATCAACATAAACCTTTGATTTCAAGACCTGTTCCGTAGAAGTAGGCTGTTACACTAGCATTTTTCTTTTGCTCGTCATTCAAATCGACCGAAATGATGCCCAAGACTCAGTGTTTTGGTATTTACCTGATGAATTGGTTTCATGGTGCCAACCTGGAGCTATAGTCAAGCTGAGTTGCTTGATCGTCATAGCTTGTCTGGTCTTTTTGGAGTAGTTCTGCCTTCATCACTTGAATCGTAGCTTCTGAAGCAAAACCAAGGAGGGCATTATCAGAAACGCTAGTCATTTTTCACTTTTGAAGTCAAAGATTGAATCAGCTTGCTCTGTAAAGTCAATCGTTGGAATCGTGATTGTTTTCTCAGTTTCACCATCTTGGAAAGTCAAGTCAGCTGTTGTGTCCTTGTACACTTTACCATGAACCCCTGTTCCTGGTTCTGTTACAACATGGACTGTTGCTGTTCCTTTGCTACCACCAACACGCTTAATGGTTACAGTAACCGGTTGACCTTTTTGAACTTCATAAGTTGTTTCTTTCATCTCAAACATACCTTTGCCGGCATTGTTAAGAGTGTAGATACCTTCAGTCGCAATAGGTTTACCAGTCTTGTTAACAAGTTTGATGGTATGTTCACCTGGAGCCAAATCACCTGTTTCATAAACCATCTGGCTACGTTTACGAGCTGCATTATTGGTTTGCACGTCTGCAACCTTCTGACCATCTACGTAAACTGACATTTCACCGTGGTTTGGATCCACTGTAGATACTACATATGCTTTTGTTCCAGTGAAGCGGTAGGTTACACTTGCATCTTTTTGGTTTGTCCACATAGATGTTCCGCGGATACCTTCAGATTCGTCATACCAAGTTGTATTTTCTTTATCAGCTGTTGTATTTGAATGGTAATCCAATCCTAGAGGGTAGCCGTCTGTTTTCTCAATACTGCTTGGTGTCTTATAAACAGAGAAGTTTGTCAAAATAGGTGTCGCTTGTGCACCAGTAATGGTCACGCGAATTTTTTGTGCTTCTACTGGTTGACCTTGGATAAGGCGACGATAACCAACAGTTGACCCTTCACCGTATGGTACCCAACGACCATTGAGTTCAACTTCAACCTTGAACCAGAGATTCGTTGACCCTTTAGCAATATCTTCTTTGAGTTCGACTACGTCAAAAGCGTCTCTTTTGACCGAGATCAACAGTGAATTCACCTGTCTTAGCATCATTTGCTAGTGCCCAGCTGGTATCATCCTTACCATCTGTTAGGTGGCTTGCTTGATACAAGTGATTCTTACGAGTAGAGCTTGCAGTAACTGTTGCACCCTTAGCGAAGTCAGTCGCATACATTTGATCCAAGGTTGCTCGAATTCTTTGCAAGCGAGCGACATCTGCATCTGCGAATCTACCTTCTTTATTTGGTGGAATATTGAGTAGAAGTGGCGTTCCACGACCAACAGACTTGAAGTAAATATCCATCAAATCTTTGATTGATTTTGGTTGTTGATTGTCATGGTAGAACCAACCTGAACGGATAGAAACGTCTGCTTCACCAACTGAGTACATATCTCCTTCTGGATCTCCATGATTGAGATAATCATTCTTCACATCGTCGGTGATTTTAGCTTTCTTGACTTTATGCCAAACTGGATCTCCAGCGATCCCACGTTCATTACCAATCCAACGTACACTTGTCAGTTGAGCAGAGAAGATAGCGATATCTCCTTCAGCTTTCTTGATGTACTCGAACCACTTGTCAAAGGTATAGGTTACTTTTTGAGCTCCACTACCACGCGCACCGTCCATCCATACTTCGATGAATTTACCATTATTTCCGTATTTAGGATTGCCAAGGATTTTCCTTGAGTTGGTTAGGTAGTATTCGTTGTACTCTTTTCTCAGTATTCACGTGATAGTTTGGATGATTTGCATCCCATGGTGATAAGTAAACACCCATATTCATGTCATACTTAGTTGCTGATTTTGAGATTTCTTCAAGAAGGTCACCCTTACCATCTTTTCCATGGACTAGCAGCCACGGTATGTTTTGTATATTTGAGATGGATAGATTACAAATCCATCATGGTGTTTTGACAACCATGATTGTTCGTTTGAATCCAGCGTCCTTCAAATGTCTTAATCCACTGATCTGTATCAAGGTTAGTCGGGATTTGAAAGTTTCTGAGGATTTTTCTCTACCGTTCCCCACTCAGAGTTGGTATAGGTATTCATACCATAGTGGATGAAAGCGCCAATTCTTCCTTGTGGTAGTCCAATTGAGCCTTGCTTGGAAGTGGACCGTAAGCAGCAATTTCTGTTTCTTCATCTTTTGGATCAACCACTGGAGTTACAGGAGTTGCTGGTTTTGGATCTTCAATCTTTTTCGTATTCAAAAATAACTTCATTCACCCCTTTATGCTTGATAGTTGCTTCTTGACTTGCATTTGACTGCACGATAACCTGCAATTTCTTTAGCTTGGAATCTATGAACAAAGGAAACATCGTATTCCTTTACCTTCGTTATTGTCCACATCTGCAGTTGTCAACTCTTTATCAGAGTCTTTCAAGCGATAGTGAACCTCAAAGGAACCTTTGTTAACTTTATAGACTACTTTAATGACACGAGTTCCTGCGGGAGCCTTGCTCACAACACTATGATCCTCATCCCAAGCGTCTTTCAATTGTTTATTGACTGAGAATCACCAATTGAAACAATCTCATATTTTTCTTTATTCTTCTTGTAGAAATCTGTTTTTTTCAATTTCTGATTTGTAGTTATAATTGAATTGTGCTCCAACTTCTGCCCTGTCTACAAAAGTATCGTTTTCTTTGACTGGGTTATCATTTTGGTCCACATGTTCGATAACTACACGACCATAGTCAACGCCTTCAACTAGGGTAGCAAGACCACTATTGATCAAAGGCATACTTGTTTTCCACCGATGACAGCTGTGGTATTTCTGAGTAATTGTCCCTTTTGAATCAAAGTAATAGCGATTATCGTTATCGCCTTGATACCAGCCTTCTTTGACACCGTATTTTTCAATGATGCCTTTAGCCCAAGCTAGTTGTTCTGGAGACAAGACTCAGACCTCCTCCGAAACGAGTCTTTTTTTCAGCAATGTTCATATTATCAACAGTACCACGTTGGTGAATTCCGATGACTTTGCCATCACCGTTGATAATACCGCCACCAGAAAGGCCTGATACAGAAGTCAAACGATAGGTAACACCTACTGTTCCCTTATCATCATATTTTTCAGTACCTTTAACAACACCGTCAGCCTTATACAACTGTCCTGGAACAATCGGCTCCTTCAATTCTGGTGAGCTTGAATCTGTAGGATAACCAATCGTACTAACAGGTTCTCCAGCTTTGTATTCCCTGATGCTCTGCTAGAGGAGTGAAGGTTGCTACCTTATTTGGACTAGCGATCTGAAGTGGAACAGGTGCTACGACCAAGGCTAGGTCATTCTTGTAACCTTCACCAAACTTTATCTTTATTCCAGAAAATGGATATCCTTTTTCTTGAACATAACAGTCTTTTCCTGAGTTTGGCAAAGATCTTACCTTTTGGGACTATTTGAACCAACATTGTAGTAGAATTTAGCAGTATCACCACCACGGATAGATACCAGCATTGGTATCCGCATCCTTGACTTCAAGAAATTGTGTGCTACTGTCAAGCATAATATTTGGAGCAACAAAAGATACCAGAGCCTGAATTGAGATAATCCTGCGTTCCACCGTTTGCTAAGTGGAGAGCTGAATTGCTATAAACCATAGTCGCAGATGTAGCTGGTTGTCCTTCATAGTCAATATGCTTTGAGATCCTGACCACCATTGATAATGGCTCTATTTTTCTTTTTCTCCTCCAGTTGCACTTGCTTCTTCAGCTTTTTAGAAATACTCTTTAGTTTCAACTTTCGGGCTATCCTTTTTCTGATACAATAGCTGAAGTATCAAGTTTCTTTCACTGGCGTATCAGGATAAGCACGGTCAGGAATTTCTTCTGGAAGTAAATCTCCAGCCTCTTCAGTAGTTTTAGTCTCTTCTGTTACTTTTTCTGTAGCAGGAGCTGCTTGTTTCAGCAACTTCTTCTTTTAACAGGACTCACTACTTCTTTAGTTTCCTTAACTACTTCAGCTTTTTTTCTTTATCGACATCGATTACTTCTTTTGCTTGACCTTCTACTTCCAGTTTTGGCTCTGTCACAACTTCGTTAGCGACAACATTTCCAGATGCAAAAAAAGCCAGTCCAACTGCCACAGAGGCTACACCAACCGTTAGTTTACGAATACTAAATATACGACTTCTTTTCTAAAAATACTGTTTCATCAAATTCTCCTAATGAACAAAAAGCAGTCAGCTACTGCAAGAGCCCAGTTTCTGCTGGCGACAATTTTATTTCTCAGTGCTACTTTAAAACTCTTCTTCCTCCCACTCTTATCTTCTGTTTAGATTCATTTTTTAGAAATCGCTTACATTTTTTTCTGAATAAAAAAATGACTTGATTTTACAAACGCTTTTTCGAGATTTCTCAGTATAATAAATATACTATATTATCCCAAGAAATGCAAGGGCTTCCAAAGTTTTATTAAAGTTTTACCTAGCTTTTTTCTTGCCAAAAAAACCTAAATTGGCAAAGCCAATTTAGGACTGTTTGGTTTTGAAATGATAATAAGCACCGAGCATGCCAGCAGTATTCTGATGGTGGGCAAATTCAAGTTGAGTCTTGTCTGCCAAAGCTTGGAACAAGCGAATCTTTCAAAAGCCTTACGGATCTTTTGGTTTTCAAAATTGCTTCTTGTCCCCATGATGCCACCACCAAGGATGACAACTTCTGGATTGGCAACATAACAAATATTTGCGAGACCCTTACCAAGGTAATCCACCATACGGTCAATCCCCTCCATACAGAGTTTATTGCCTTCAGTAGCTTCTTTGAAAATTCTGCGACCGTTCCACTGTTCCACTTCATCTCCATGTGCATCAGCTACATACTTACCAAGAGCTGTCGTAGACGCTAAATCCTGGAAAGGCTCCATCCTGCATGTGCAGATAACCAACTTCACAGGCAGAATTACTGAAAGCCATGGAAAAATCTTGACCATCAATGATTAAGCAACCACCGATACCTGTTCCCAATGGTCAAACAAAGCGTTATTCCTGCACCTTTTCCAGAACCAGAGACAGCTTCTGCAAGTCCTGCACAGTTGACATCATTTTCAATTTCACAAGGAATTTGAAACTTTCTTCAATTTCTTTTTTTAAATTGAGTTCCCTGCATAATTTGGAATCTGTGGACCAGCATAGAAAATCTCACCCTTTATCAGGGTCAACCATTCCCGCTGAGGAAATGGCCACACCTGACACTGGACCTTTTTTTCGAGATAGCTAGCTACAATATCTTTTTGTTTTTCTGTAAGATGTGTGGACCACCCTTGTGTGCCTCAGTTGCTACTTCGTGAGACTCTACCAGTTGTCCATCTTGGTCAATCAAACCATATTTGATATTAGTTCCACCAATATCAATTGCAACGTAATTAGTCATAAAGCCTCCTATTGATTAGAGGAAACGCTCCTTAGTTTCACGAATCAATTGAGCAGCTGCTTCAACAACTGGACGATCTTCTTCGGTCACTGGTGTAAGTGGAGAACGGACTGATCCGATATTAAGCCCTTCATTGATTTTCAAGACTTCTTTGATAACACCGTACATGTTTCCATGTGCAGCAGTCAATTTACCAATGATAGCGTTGATTGCATATTGCAATTCACGCGCTGTTTCTAGGTCTTTATCTGCAATCAATTGGTTGAGTTTCAAGAAGAGTTCTGGCATAGCACCATAAGTACCACCGATACCAGCTTTTAGCACCCATGAGACGACCACCGAGGAATTGTTCATCTGGACCATTAAAGACGATATGATCATCACCACCAAGACTTACAAAAGTTTGGATATCTTGAACTGGCATTGAAGAGTTTTTAACACCGATTACACGTGGGTTCTTCAACATTTCTGTGTAAAGACTTGGAGTCAAAGCAACTCCTGCCAATTGAGGAATGTTATAGATAACATAGTCTGTATTTGGTGCTGCTGCACTGATGTCGTTCCAGTATTTTTGCTACTGAGTACTCAGGCAAACGGAAGTAAATTGGTGGGATTGTTGCGATAGCATCTACACCCAAGCTTTCTGCATGGCGAGCAAGCTCGATACTGTCTTTGGTATTGTTGCAAGCCACATGAGCAATGATTGTCAATTTACCTTTAGCAACAGCCATGACTTCTTCCAAGATCAACTTGCGGTCTGCTACACTTTGGTAGATACATTCACCTGAAGAACCGTTAACATAAAGTCCTTGAACACCTTTATCAATGAAAGTATTGCACCAAAGGCACGAGTACGTTCTGGGCTTACTTCACCTCATCATCATAACATGCGTAGAAGGCAGGAATAACACCTTCATATTTTTTTAAATCTGACATAGATTTCTCCTAAGATTTCTTATTTTCTGCTTTGAGCAGATGATTTTTACTATTTTAGTATACACCTTGTGAAAAACGCTTTCAATACATCCAAGCCACTTAGATTTTAATTTCTATTCATCTTCCCATAGCTTTTTCATGTTTGAAAGTAGTTTCATATCATTTTCAATCTGCTTGATATTTAGCAAACAATTTTTTTCCATTAATCCAGCCTGGCAAAAGGCAAGAAGACCAAAGCCAAAGAGTAGAAATGCTGATCCACCGAGCACTAGAGTAAAGCCTGATAGATAGAGAAGCATAATGATTAATAAAATAATCGCAAGCATCAAGAAGAACCACACGAAGTTAAAAGCTAACTAAGAGCAAGCCCTTTTGGAGCACTTCTTTCCAAGTCAAGTCATAACGTGCTGCAATAGGATAGCTAGCCAACATAACTAGTGTTAAAAAAATATCAGAATTCCCTAAGCAAATGGCTTTAATGAGCTGAAAGCCTAGACTGGTTTGACTCCCAAAATAGAGATAAATCAACAACGCTAATCAGAAAAGATTCCTAGTTCCAACAGACCTAACTGAAAGACCCTAATTTCAAATTTTTGCTTAAAGGCTCTCATATAGATTTTTGAAAAACAGGAACACGTCGACTACTCTTAACTTCGAAAGATTGTCTGATAGAGACTGATTTTTGCTACTCCGATTGTCACAATAGGCAAACAAGACACAACAAAGAGTAGGTTGACCGTCACGATATCTAAAAACCTTTCTCACAAAAATCGCATCAGAAAGTTATCCGTATCGAATGCTGCTTTTTATCAATCCAGATCCTTTATGTGCCATTGTTTGCTCCTCCTAACTGACTAATCGATTAAAATTTTAAATAAATATTTGCGAACTTTATCTTCCATACCTGCATAACCGTTAGGCTGATGAGGTTCACCTGGGAAAAAGACTGCAAAATTGTGATAACCCAATAAAAGTGGGTATTGTTCATAACAATGGACAAAGCCGATATCGCTAGCTTCGTCAAAGGCTACAGCCTCATCTTTTACACGAGAACCGTAACTAGAATACTCATGTCCTTCAACTAACAAATGCAAATCTGCATATTTTTTATGATGCTCAAAGCGATCATTTTCATCTTGGTTGAGAACATTTTCCTGTACAACTAGAAAGACCTTTATCTCCATCAATCTCGTATTTACCCTAATTCAAAAGATATCTTTACGATGCTCATAGAGATAATCAATAGCTTTATCGAGATTAGGATGAATTCCTTTGTAAAAGCTAATGTTTTTTAAATCATCAAAAATCATAGTAATTTCCTTTACCTGATTGTTACCTTCAGACATACGATGTCTAGCCAGTAAGTTTATAAGTGTCTAACAAAACTTCCTGAAGTAACCAACTCCTCTCCATTTTGTAGACACTTATATATCCTGTATTCTCTTAGTCTATCAACTATACTTCTGCATATTGATAAACAAGATTGTACTATATTCAATTTTTCGCAGAGTATTATCCTTTGACAGCTCCCATAGTAATACCTTGAGTGAAGGATTTTTTTGGAAGACAAGGAAGACTGTTACGATTGGCACAGCTGCAAGAGCAGCCCCTGCCATGATCAAACCATAGTTTGGTTGCCATCTCAGCCTGCATAGTCGCAACCCCGAGTGAGATGGTCAAGTTTTTGACGTGAAGTCAACATTACCAACTGCATGAAAGTAGTCATTCCATGTATTGATGAAGGTAAAGATTGCAAGAGCTGCAAATCCTGGTTTCACGATAGGAAAGCTACGCTCCAGAAAGGTACGAATCTCGCCACATCCATCGATTTTTAGCAGATTCGAGCAATTCTGTTGGAATGTTTTTCACTGAACTGTTTCATGAGGAAGACCCCAAATGGCCATCCAATCAAAGGCAAGATAACTGCCCAAAGAGTGTCATGGATTCCCATGAAGTTGACGATACGTACCAATGGCACAAGGACAACTTGTTTTGGAAGAGCCATGGCAGCGATAAAGATAGCAAAGAGAATGCGTTGTCCATAGAAACGTTTCTTAGCCAATACATAACCTGCTAGTGAAGAGGTTGCACAAACCAAGAACATAGTTACCAATGAAATGAAGACTGAGTTCCACATCCATTGCAAGGCTGGGTTTTGCACCATCAATTGTTGGAAGTTCTCCATTGTTGGAGCTTTAGGGAACCATTGTGGTGGAATCATAATGGTATCTGGTTGTGATTTGAATGCACCTGTCAAAAATCCAGTAGAATGGGAAAGATAAAGAGTACAGTCAATAAAAGCAAAATGATTGTTGAAATAACAGTAAAAGGCTGTTAAAGGTTTCTTTTGTGTAGATTGCATAGCTGTCTCCTTTCTATTAGTATTCTACGTCGTTTCCGAGTATCTTGAAATTGAGCAAAGCTGACATAGGGCAATCATAACTGCCAAGAATACACCAATAGTATTGGCATAGCCATATTCAGTCAATTGGAAGGCTTTTCTCGTATAGGTAGTACATAAGTGTACTTGTTGAGTAGTTTGGACCACCAGATGTCAACAAAGTTGAATCAAAGGCGAAACACTGGAATGAGTTGATTGTTGTGATAATTGCGATATAAAGAGTTGTTGGAAGAAGGCTTGGCCATTTAATCTTCCAGAAATACTTGTAACTCAGTCGCTCCGTCGACACGAGCTGCTTCTACAAGTGAGTTATCAATATTACCCATTGCAGCGATGTAAAGGATGATTGGCTGACCAACTGATGTTGTCAAAAGGATAATCATAATCGCCATCAAAGCCCAGTTTTTTTATCTCCCAACCAAGAAATGTTTTTGGCTAATGATATGACTTGACTTAAGCACGAAATTCAAAATACCTGATAGAGGATCATAAATCCATTTCCATACAACCGTTACGGCAACACTACCTGTTACAACAGGAAGGAAGAAATACGAAACGATAGAAAGGATCTAGCAACTGCATTTTTGTTGGTAAGTTTGTGATGCCACAAATAGTGAGAAGAGTACAACGACTGGTACAGATCCGATAACTAAGATTACGGTATTAATCAAAGATTTTTGTAAAGACAGGGTCTTTAAACATGCGGATGTAGTTGTCCAATCCCACAAACTCAAAGCTAGTCATCGAGTAGTTAAAGAAACTAGTGATGAATCCCATGATCATTGGAGCTAGGACAAAGACGGTAAAGAAGATTAATACTGGTGCTAGGAACGCATATGAAACAATTGTTTCTCTCATGCGAATTTTATTGACTTTCACAGTTGGCACCTCACTTTCAAATAGTTTTTGTTTTTTTGATTGTTGTCTGACATTGATGTAAAAATCAAAATGAAATTTTTTTCAAAGATAGCTAATGTAAGAACTTCATTTTAATTTTTGACCTGTCAGTTCCTTACTATTTTTTTAAACAAAATGCCCCCTTTTCGTACACAGATGTGCACAGGGAAAAGGGGATTTTCACTTTTTATTTAGGACTTATTATTTAGCTGCTTTTTTTGATTGTTTCGTTCGCTTTTTCAGTGAATGTCTTTCAAAAGCTGCAGCAGGTTCTTCGTCACCATTAGACACAGCTTGCAACATTGGGAACCATAGTGTTCTCATTTCAGCAAATCCATCGATTGTGTTGTAGTATGGTGAGTAGTATTGAGTCCAACTACCGATTGTTTCCATACGTTTATCATCATAGAGTTTTTCCAAATGAAGTACGAACTGGGAATGCACCTGTACGAACTACGTCTTTAGGACCCCATTCTTTGTCATCTGCGATGAATTGGATGAATTTCTTAGCTGCTGCGACTTTCTTTTTCATCTTTGTTGTTGAAATACTGCAAATCCGTTTACAAGGTATTCAAGAGCTGGTTTGCCTGAGTCAGATGGGAATGGAACTTCTACCACTTCAACTTTACTTGCTTCCAAGAGTTTAGCTTGAATACCGTTTTGAGCTGGTGCCCAAAGGATTGTGTATGATGTTTGACCGTTTGCAAAGTTTTTGGATATCTGCTCCACCGTCAAATTGTGAACCGTTGTTCAACAAACCATCTTTAATCCAGCTAGTTGCTTTTTTTCAAGACCTTTGACGAACTTTAGGATCGTCAGTTGTGTATTTAGTAACTTCTTTGTCAGTTACAGAACCGCCATAAAGGTTAGCGATGAAGGCACGTGTTCCTTGGTCTCCCCCTTGACCAGAACTGAACAATGAACCTGGAGTGTATCCTTTGTCTTTAAGCGCTTTCAAAGACTTTTTCAAAAGTCATCTGTTGTCCAACCTTCTTTTAACAAGGTTTGCAACTCCTGCATCTTCCAACATTTTTCTTGTTCATAGCCATGTAGAATGGTGCAGAACTGATTGGATACATGTAAGCTTTATCACCAGCTTTACTTGCTTGAATGATGTTATTTCGTTGTTAACATCTTTTCACAAATTCATCTGTAAAGAGGTCATTCAACTCAGCCAATTTACCATTTTTTTACCGTAATTGATGATACGACCCTGGTGCATCGAAAAGAGTACGTCTGGGAGCAGTTCCAGCTTCGATTGCTGTCGTGATCTTTTTCTGGACCAGATTTGAAGTCGATTGTTTCTAGTTTAACTTTGATATCTGGGTTTGCTTTTTTTCGAAAGCTTCGATGATAGATTTTTCATAAGTTCCTACACCGTCACCAGTTTTTTCTTGAGTAAAGACTGGGAATGCCCACCAAGTGATTTCTGTTTTTCCTGAATCACTTGCAGCGTCTTTTTTAGCATCTGATTTGCCACAAGCAGCAAGAGATAGGACAGCAGCACCCGCAAGTACTGTACAAGCTAGTTTTCTAAATTTCATTAGTATTCTCCTAAATGATGATAAGCGTATCCGAAACGGATAATGAGTATTGACAACTTTGTATACGTTTACATTTTATTTTACGAATCAACCACTCTCCTCGTGTTTTAATTGTCTTATTTGAGACCCGCAACAAAGCGTTCCGTAATCTCTTTTGGTCTAGTAATAGCGCCACCAACTACGATGCCTCGCACTCCGTAACCTAGGATTTGCTTAGCCTGTTCTGGTGTGTGAATCTTACCTTCTGCGATGACGTCTACTCCTGCATCACAAAGTTTCTTAATCAATTCAAAGTCTGGGCCATCAACTTTTGGACTGTAAGATGTGTAACCTGACAAGGTTGTTCCAACAAAGTCAATTCCAGCTTCAACTGCTGTAAGACCTTCTTCAAAGGTACTTGTATCAGCCATCAACAATTGATTTGGATATTTTTCTTTGATTTGACGGATAAATTCTTGAATGTCTAAACCATCATAGCGTTCTCTCTTGGTACAATCAAGAGCGATAACCTCAATGTCTAGAGCCGCTAATTCATCAACCTCTTTCATAGTGGCTGTGATGAATGGTTCCTGTGGCGGATAATCACGTTTGATAATTCCGATAATCGGAAGGTTTGTGACCTCTTTAATTTCCTTAATATCACGAACACTATTTGCTCGGATACCCACTGCTCCACCTTGCTCAGCTGCTTTGACTAGCAAGGGCATTACACCTCCCGCTTCTGTATAAAGCGGTTCGTGAGGAAGTGCCTGACAAGAAACGATGATTCCATCTTTAATCTGCTCAATCAAAGCCTCTTTAGTGATTTGTGGCATCTACTTTCCTCCTTTTCTTTTTTCTTATGAGCCTATTATATATCATTTTTTTAAAGCGCTTTCAATAACTTGTACTAGAATAGATTGAAGTTTCAAAACAATTTTATGAAACAGATTCTGCTGAAAGTAGTTTCAGAGAGAAACTTTCCAGTCTGAATCATCTTTGCATCTAGCTTATTTCCAGCACTTTCTATGCTTTCTATAAACGAAAGAGTCTGTAACAAATCACCGTCACAGACTCTTTCAATTTCACTATTTTTCTTAGATATCTTTTAAGATTTAATAGTAGATTAATCTTCTTTTTTCTTGGCCATTCCAAACAATCCCAAGAACATACCAACAAGACCGAGAGATACTAGAGAAGTTGAAACTTCACTTCCTGTTTCAGGGAGAGCTGGTTGTTGTGGTTGAGCTGCAGGAGCTTGGTAAGTCTTATCTTGTTGTGCTACTAGAGTTACAAGTGGTTGTTCCTCGCTCTTATATTCTGGAACTTCATTGACTGCCGCTTCGACTGCATTGACATCACCTGTGAATTCTGGAAGTTCTCGCTCAAGTGTTTGGACTGCATTAGATCCACCTGTAAATTCTGGAACTTCATTGACTGCTGCTTCGACCGCATTAATTCCTCCTACGTATTCTGGAAGTTCATGATTGAGAGCTAGAATAGAGTTGACTCCGCCTACGAACTCAGGCAATTCATTCTTAAGAGCCTCAACTGCATTCACACCACCTACGAATTCTGGGACTTCATTGACTGCTGCTTCGACCGCATTGACGCCACCCGTGAATTCCGGAATTTCTACTATTGGTGCTGCTTGGTCGCCTGCTGTATCAATAGGTTCAGTGTACTCTGGAATTTCCGTTACGACAGCCTCCTCAGTATTCACGCCACCTGTGAAGTCTGCGCTTGTGTGAACTGGAGTGTCAACTGGGGCTACACCGCCCGTAAATTCTGGCTTCTCCTGGATAGTTCCTTCTCCATTTGCTCCACCTTCGTAATCAGGTAGTTCATTGGTTTCTGTTTCACCATTCACGCCACCTGTGAAGTCTGGACTTGTGCTAGCTGGAGTGTCAACTGGGGAACCCCCACCCGTAAACTCTGGTGTTTCTTGGAGAGTTGTTTCTCCGTTCACGCCACCTTCGTATTCTGGAAGCTCATTAACTGTCGTTTCTCCATTCACTCTACCTGTGAAGTCTGCGCTTGTGTGAACTGGAGTGTCATCTGGGGCTACACCGCCCGTGAATTCTGGCTTCTCCTGGATAGTTCCTTCTCCATTTGCTCCACCTTCGTAATCAGGTAGTTCATTGGTTTCTGTTTCACCATTCACGCCACCTGTGAAGTCTGGAAGCTCTTCAACAGAGGAAGACTCTCCATGAATAGCACCTGGTATTCCTGCACCCTCTAGATTGATTGGCAAATTATGAATACTCTCAATCGAACCTGATACGATTTCTCTTACCTCTTGACCAATGTCTTCTTTATTGACTGCAAATAACAAGGTTTTCGTATCGTATTGTGTCAAGAATGGAACTAAATTTCCATTTGCCAATTTAAGAACTGGTGCCTTGTTAACCAAAACTTCAGAGTCAAACTCAAGAGCAACAACATTCTGACCCATCCCCACAGTATTTTTTACTTTTGCTTCTGTTGGAGAAATCATATCCTTACTTAAGAAATCCCAGTTGAATTTCTTATAAGACAAGGTATATTCATTTTGTTGACTATCAGCACGCTCATATAGCAAACCAAATTCACCTTTACCAAGATCTTGCAGTGAATTATAAGCAAATTTGCCACTTTGAATTGGATTGTGTTTAAGCCAAGTTAATTCACCATTTTCTTCAACACGAGCCAAATGTACTAAACCGTTATAACGTCCTGGTCCACCAGCATTACTAAGGATGATGTACTCTTTACCATCTTGCATAGTATGGACTGCAGACATTTGAACATAGACATCTTTGACATCCGTATAACGCTTGATTGTTTTTTCCCAAGTCGCTCCGCCATCTTTACTTGTTGCAACTTGAAGATCGCCTGTTAATCCGCGCATGAAGAGCTTGAGGTCTCCGTTGTTCAACTGAACCACTGTCGATTCCGTATTTTGAGCTCCAGAATTATCCATAGTAGAAGAATGAATTATCTGTCTACCAACTGGACGATTATCATTGACTGCTTCTCCAGCCTGCCATGTTTCACCATGGTCATCCGAGTAAATAACGCGTGAAGACTGAGAACCTCTAAGTTGCGATACATTGTTTGTTGTGTAAATAGGAATTACAAGTCGTCCTTTGTGAGCACCTGTACGGAGGGCAATACCTGTACCTGGACCTGTTCCTAAGAAGTGCATCCAGTCCTTACGAATGCCATATGTAATGTCTTTTGGTGCAGACCATGTTTTGCCATCGTCATCACTATGTGACATCCACAGGTAGCTCGTAGTCGCTACTCTAAAGATATTCTTGTCACTATACTCAAAGTAAACATTACCAAGTAGTTCTTCACCCTTATAAAGATCACCCTTATCACTATAAGCAGGCTTTAGGATCCACTACAACACGATAATCGGTTTTTCTATTTTGAGGATCAAAAACTTCTCCGTTTTCACGGATAGTATAGCGTCCAGAATCTCCTTGTTTATACAAGACTTGATAGACCTTATCTCCGATTTGCTCATAAGCTTGTGGAGCTTTTCCAGGTAAAGAAAAGACGGCCTTACCTTCAAGAAACATATCGTAAATGGCAAAGATTCGTTTTGTTTCAGGATCTTGTACCAAAGCCATATCAATATTAACTGGTGAAGGCCATTCAGGATTTCTGGCATGCTCATTATCACGAGGATTAGAAATGGTAATTCTATCTCCCCATGTTTCCCATTGTCATCACTGCGACGTACAACCATACCGATATCGCCCCAGTCAGAATGATGCAAGCGTCTTTCATCCGCCCCAGCAATTAGAGTTCCCTTGTCAGTTTTCAGAAGGGCTGGAATACGATAACTTGCAATGCCGTCTTTATTGGGTTTACGGTTTACTCCACCTTCAAAAACGTCCAACTTATCAGTAACTTCAGCTCCCTCAGGAAGTTTTTTCTCCAATTCAGCTCTTTCAAATAGTTGACTACGTTTCTTAACTTCTTCAGGAGAAAGAGTACGATCATAAACAGTCAGGTTACGGACTTTAAGATTAGACCCCCAGAAATTTTTACCTGTACGTTTTGTAGTACCGATTTGCATATGATTTACGTCTGGCATATCTTGGATGAAACGACCAGACTTAGGACTTGTTCGAGACAAGACACCATTTACGTAGAGGCGAACCTGCCCTTTAGGTTGATCTGCTTTTGGTCTTTCAACTGTAAAGGTTACAGAGTTCCACTGACCTGGTTTGATTTTCAAAGGAGCATCTTTATAATCACCATAGAATTGATTCCCATTGGCATCACGACCTTCAACGACAGCTGTGTTATCAAGAATTGCCATAGTGAAATACTCGTTTACTTTTGTATCACTAGAAACTGAGAATAGGTTGTAAAAACGAGGAGCAGATGCATCTGGTTTAAACTCCATATGAATAGTTGCATTCTGAAGTTTTTTCAGTTTATCGAGTTCATCATTCAAATCAACTCGTTGACCATTTGTTGCATTGGTATCTACATCTTCTTTCTCTACAACAGTATTGACATTCTCTAGTTCTTTTGCATAAAAGTCACGAGGAACATTCCCAGGCTCTTCTTCGTTTTCAGTAGCCGTAGTTTCAGTGGTTCCATCTTCTGTTGGTTTTTCAGAACTTGGGTTTGCTTGCAACCCTTCACGGTTGACTTCAGTCCCTTTATCTGTAGCTGTTGCCAACTTATCTGCGAGTTCCTTATCAAGATTAGCAAGATTTCCTGTTTCTACTTCTTTAGGCAATTCTGGCAAAGCTTGACCAGTTGTTTCACCATTAGTTGTTAGAGCTTCCTGAGCTAAAACTGGTGAAACTCCAAAAACAACTGCTCCAATGACTACGGATGCAGCTCCCACTGTAAATTTTCGAATTCCATAGTGTTCTTTTTCGATCAAAATTCTCTCTGTTTCATATTTTTTTCCTTTCGTTTTCACAAAAAAATAAAGCGCTTTCTTTCTTGCTTAAAAATTTTTTTAACTCTCCTACATCGAAAGTTAAAAGTATCAATCGAATGGTTTCCCATTCTTTTTGATTTTAGATGCGTCTATCATTCTTTCTGCCTGCAAAAAGATGACCGTTTTCTCCTTTCAAATTTTATCTTACCTTTATTATATAATAAAGATGTTGCATTTTTGAGTGTTGCTATATAATAGATTTTACTTTCCAATATGTTTATAGACTTCGAAGTAATTGAAACTACTTTCTGAACCTCGCTATAAAAAGAGCCCTGTTTTAACAGGACTCTTCTTATTAATTTTAATGACCAACATAGGTAAAGGGAATATCACTTCCACACAACCAATTGTAAACCTGGTCATTGACATGAACATTCATAGCCTCATGAGCGTATTCCGGCATGATACGATAGCTCTTTTCACAGGTTAAACGATTGTAGATGGCAAATTGGGTGATTGGGTAACAGACATCATCATCAAGCCCCGTAATCATTCTCACCTCACCTTTGATTCGATGGGCAAGATTTTTCACATCGATATAGCTAAGCGTCTCCATAATCTGTTCTTCTGTTTCATGGAATGGATCATGAAACTTAAAATAACGGAAGAGTTCATCATAGGCTTCGCTGGTATTGCCAATTTCTAGCACTCGTCTAAAGTCTGACAAGAATGGATAAATAGCAACAGTTCGTTTAATCCGTGGATTGAGCCCTGCAGCCACTAGAGCCAAGGCTCCTCCTTGAGAAGCGCCATAACTGGCCAATCGCTCCTCATCTACTTGCGGAAAGCTAGCGACAATTTCAACCAATTGATAAATATCTAGATAGACATCTTTATAGAAGAGTTGCTCTTTTCCTTCTACTGCACCACGGATGATTTGGCCCTTAACTGTATTTCCGAGAGGCGAACGTAAACCATCTTGTGAGTATCCAGATTGCCCACGAACATCCATCGATACAACCCCATAACCAGCGACGGTAAAGGCTAGCATATCTGTCCAATCCCAGCAACGTCCCATATAGCCATGGAAGTGGAAAATGACAGGCACTTTCTGTTCAGTTTTTGGTAAAACTACACGCGCATAAACGAGACCATCACGTGTACCTTTAAAGGTTAACTCATAGCACTTCACATTTGGAATATGAAAATTACGTTCCTCTAGTTGGTAGTCTGGCAAGACCGAAACCTTGTCAATCTCACCATCCCAAAAAGCATCAAAATCTTTAGGAACTTCATCTCTTCCTCTATATGTTTTCATTTCTTCTACTAATGCTGGATTTCTCATAAAACCCTCCTTTGTTTTGTAACCGTTATCATAACTGTAGCACATATGGAGAAGCAATGCAAGAAAGAAAGGGAAACGGAAAGTGGATTTAATGTCTGACCCCTGCAAGAATCCCTCTGAAAGTAGTTTTAAAAAAATAAAAAAGAGCGATTTCGCTCTTTTCTTAGTATTTAGGAGAAGGTTGAGTTTCCTTTTGAAATGTTTTTTGATAGTTTACTTTAATGGTCATGAGAGAGTCCTCGTTTCTTTTTGATGACTCAAGTATAGATAACAATCCTAAAAGCAAACTTATATTTTTCTTAGAAAAAGCTTAATCCAGGAATTCTTTTTTCTCTAGATGCAAGGCAATCATGTGCCACTCCGGGTTCTCTTGCCAGTTAGGGAGGGAGCTGATATAGCTAGCTACCTTTCTAGCTTCCTCAAGGATTGGGAAATCTTCGATGATATCAGCCACATGAAACTCTGGCAGACCTGACTGTTTGGTCCCAAAAATTTCACCAGAACCCCGCATTTTCAAATCTTCCTCCGCAAGGACAAAACCGTTGGTCGTTTCTGTCATGATACGCATGCGGTCTTTCCCAGAATCAGTTTTTGGATTGGCCACTAGAACTGCGTAGGACTGCTTGTCCCCACGACCGACACGACCTCTAAGTTGATGAAGTTGACTAAGTCCAAAGCGATCAGCATCCATGATAATCATGACTGTTGCATTTGGAACATTGACCCCGACCTCGATAACCGTTGTAGAAACCAAGATATCTGTCTTTCTCTCTTTGAATTCCTGCATAATCTGGTCTTTCTCGTCGCTTTTCATCTTTCCGTGTAAGAGGGCAACTTTTGCTTTTCCTGCAAAATGAGCCGTTAACTCTTCTGATAGAGCAATGGCATTTTTCAAATCCAAGGCTTCAGATTCTTCAATCAAAGGAGAAATAACATAGGCCTGAGAACCTTTTTGAATCTCACCTTCCAACCAAGTCAAAACCTGGGGTAATTGCTCATGCTTGATCCAGCGTGTTACGATTGGTTTGCGCCCTGCTGGCATCTGGTCAATAATAGAAACATCCATATCTCCAAAGGCTGTGATGGCTAAGGTTCGTGGAATCGGAGTTGCCGTCATCATGAGGACATCTGGATTTTCTCCTTTTTCACGTAAAACACGTCTTTGTCCCACACCGAAGCGGTGTTGCTCATCGATGATAATCAAGCCGAGTTTAGCATAGTCCACCCCATCCTGTATAAGAGCATGGGTACCAATGATTACATCAACTTGACCCTTAGCAATGCTTTCCAAGACCTTGCGTTTTTCTGCAGCTTTCAATGAACCTGTTAGGAGAGCTAATCTCAAATCAGGAAAGAGACTCTCTAGACTTTCAAAATGTTGCTCTGCAAGAATCTCTGTCGGAATCATGAGGGCAGCCTGGTAACCAGCCGTTACAGCAGCATACATGGCAAGACCTGCAACCACTGTCTTCCCGCTTCCTACATCCCCTTGTAAGAGTCGATTCATGTGGTGGTCCGACTTCATATCGGTCAGGATTTCTTGCAGGCTCTTTTCTTGTGCTTGGGTCAAAGCAAAAGGTAACTTTTCTTTAACCGCAGTTAGTTTTTCTTGCGACCAATTCAGGACCAATCCACTTCCATCAACTTTATTTTCAGACTTAAGGGTCTGTAATTGCATTTGGAAATAGAAAAGTTCCTCAAACTTGATTCGACGGAGAGCCTGCTTGTATTCTGCCAAATCCTTAGGAAAATGCATAGCACGAACAGCCTGACAGCGAGACATGAGTTTGTATTTATCTAGCAAGGACTGGGGAGATTTTCCTCTATCAAGAGATCCAGTCCTGATCAAAGGCGGTTTTAATGACTTTAACAAGGCCTGCTTGACTGACACCTTGTGCGAGACGATAGACAGGTTGGAGGTCGTCCTCTACTTGGGCTAAAACCTTCATGCCAGTGAGACTTGCCTTGGCACGATCCCACTTGCCAAAGACAGCTAAAGTCGCTCCTAGCTCGATCTTGTCAGCTAGGTAGGGTTGGTTAAAGAAGTTCACCGCAAACACAACCTCACCCTGCTTAAGGCTAAAACGTAGGCGATTGCGCTTAAAACCATAATACTGAACACTAGCTGGCGTCACCACCTGACCAGATAGGACTGCCTTTTCTCCATCTTCTAGTTCTAGCACCTGCTTGGTCTTAAAATCTTCATAACGGAAAGGAAAGTAAAGCAAGAGATCTTGCAGGTTTTCAATTCCTAGTTTGGCATATTTCTCTGCTGATTTTGGTCCCACGCCAGGCAAGACATGCAAGGGTTGATGTAAATTCATGCTCCTCTCCTTTCCTTCTGTTTCTTAATAATATTCTCTCGGAACTCGATCACTGAGGAGACAAACTACCTCATAATTAATCGTTCCTCGGTAGACTGCTACGTCTGTTGAAGTAATTTCTTTATCACCGTCTGAGCCAATCAAAGTTACCTTGGTACCCAATGGGTAAGGCTTAGGTAAGCGAATGGTGATTTGGTCCATGGATACACGCCCTACGATGGGGCACAATTGTCCATCCACCAGCACTGAGAAATTCTGCATGTCTCTTGTCCAACCATCTGCATAACCGATTGGCAAAGTGGCAATCACTTGTTCACTGTCTGCCTGATAGGTCGCTCCGTAGCCCATACAAGCCCCAGCTGGGACTTTTTTAACATGAACAATGGCTGACTCCAAAGTTAAGGCTGGTTTTAGTTCATAAGGCAATTCTAAAACTTGTCCACTTGGATTGAGACCATACATAGAATCCCCCATGCGAACAGCATTGAAAATCGTTTCCGCATGCCATAAAGTAGTTGCGGAGTTACTCGCATGGACTAGTTCAGGGACTTCTTGCAAGCCTGCGAGTATTTCCTTGAAACATTCCAACTGTTGATTAAAGTAGCTGTCTGACTCTTCATCTGCAGTTGCAAAGTGGGTAAAGACCCCTTCAACATTAGCCCCATGTTCCTTGAGTAAAGTTTGAGCTTGTGCTGCCTCGTTTGCACTTCTAAAACCAATTCGCCCCATACCTGAATCAATTTTAAGATGAACGGTTAAACCTGATAAGTCTGGCTCTGTAGCTATGAGTTTCTGGAACCATTCCAATCCTGCCACTGTTAAGGTAATGGCATACTCCTTAGCCAATGAAAGAGATTCAACCTCAGATACTCCTAAAATAAGAATCTTCTTAGAAATTCCTGCCTGACGAAGTTCAATGGCTTCATCGATATTAGAAACGCAAAAGCCGTCAACATCATCCTGAATAGCTGTTGCAACAGCTACCGCTCCGTGTCCGTAGGCATTGGCTTTTACAACTGCCCATTTGAGGGTATCTTTGGGAATGTGCGCTCCCATTTGTTGGATATTGTAGCGGATAGCTCCCAGATCGATGAGGGCCTTGGTTGGTCTATGTGGACTAGTTTTCATGATTTTCCTCCAAAATAACACTAGCTGTCACAAACTGATCTGTATGGCTGATTGATAGCCAAACTTTTCCTGAAAACGGGGATTTGCTGAAGTAGGGAGCTCCTATTTCATTATTCAAAACTTCCAAATCCTGAAAACCCAACTTCCCAATTCCCGTTCCCATAGCCTTTGAGAAAGCCTCTTTAGCTGACCAACGACCAGCCAAATACTCGACCTGTCTGCGACCTTTGAGACTGTCAAAAGCGCTCCATTTCCTTGTCTGTCAAGACACGCTGGGCAAAACCTTTCTCTTTTTTTCAACTGCATTTTTGTATGGAAGCTAATTCTTCAATATCAATTCCGTGTCCAACTATCATTTTTTTATCAAAAAGGAGTTGAGATACCCCCAACTCCATCCTTTTTCACTTATTTTGTTAAGGTAGTATAGATTTCTTCTACCAGGGCTACTGTATTTTCCCATCCTAGACAGGGATCTGTAATCGAACAACCAAAAAGTTCTGGTTGGTTTTGTCGACCCATCTGCTAAGTAAGACTCAATCATGAAGCCTCGAACTGTCTTCTTGATCTTTTTCATTCCAGTCACGATTGAGCAAAGAGATTGACGAACAATTCGAACTTGCTCCATATATTGTTTCCCTGAATTATCATGGTTGGTATCAATCATGATAAAAGGATTTTTCAAGCCCCATAGACTCGTAACGTCCAATAGCATCTAAGAGAGTTTCATAGTAGAAGTTTGGGTTCATTTCTTTCCCATATTCATTCATAGCTCCACGTAGGATGACGTGAGCCAAGGGATTTCCTGAAGTTTCAACTTCTTGACCATGAAAGAGAAAGGTTTGTTTGTTTTTGTGCAGCATAAATAGCATTAAACATCACAGACAGATTTCCAGAGGTTGGGATTCTTCATTCCCACTGGTGCATCGATTCCTGAAGCTACAAAACGGTGCTCTTGGTCTTCTACTGAACGCGCACCCACTGCATGGTAACTCACCAAGTCATCAACTAAGACGAGATTAGCCGGATAAAGCATTTCATCCGCTGTGGTCAATCCAGTTTCTGTAATCACTCGATAATGAAGTTGACGAACTGCCTGCAAACCATTAATCAAACTTGGCGCTTTAGAAGTATCTGGCTGATGAACCAAACCCTTGTAGCCATCTCCATTGGTTCGTGGCTTAGCTGTGTAAACACGCATCACCATGAAAATCTTATCGGCTACTTTTTTCTGCAAGTCTGCCAAACGACGAGCATACTCAAGTACTGCTTCTTCATTGTCAGACGAACATGGTCCAATGACCAACAAGATACGGTCATCCTTTCCTGAAAGGATATCTGCTAGTTCCTGGTCACGACTTTCCTTATGTTGCAAGGTTTCTGCAGATAGTTGTGTTTCCGCCTTGATTGCTTCAATATCGATTTCTTGACCCTTCTCGATAAATGCCATATTATTCTCCTAGTCTTTGGTAGATTTCACGAACAAGAGCTTCAGTATTTTCCCATCCAAGACATGGGTCAGTGATAGATTTTCCAAAGACCTCTGGTTCATTTTGACGACCATCTTCTAGATAAGACTCAATCATGAAGCCACGAACATGTTTTTTAATCTTTTCATTCCAATCGCGGTTAATCAAAGTTTGACGTACGATACGAATTTGTTCCATATACTGTTTCCCTGAGTTATCATGGTTGGTATCAATGATGATAAATGGATTTTCAAGTCCCATCTTTTCATACTGGGCAATAGTATCCATTAAATTATCGTAGTAATAGTTCGGAATGTTTTTCCCGTATTCATTGAGGGCACCACGGAGAATGGCATGAGATAGAGGGTTCCCTGTAGTTTCGACTTCTTTCCCTAGGAAAAGGAAACTCTGTTTATTTTGAGCCGCATAAATACCGTTGAACATCACATTGAGATTTCCTGATGTTGGATTTTTAAATCCTGTTGGGAAATCTGCTCCACTGGCTACAAAACGGTGTTGTTGGTCTTCAACCGAACGAGCTCCAACTGCCATATAAGAAATCAAGTCATCTACCAAAGGAAGGTTTTCTGGGTACAACATTTCATCTGCTGTCGTCATTCCTGTTTCAGAAATAACACGATAATGCAAATGACGAACTGCCTTGATCCCATTGATGAGACTAGGTGCTTCTTTGGCATTTGGTTGGTGAATCAAACCCTTATAGCCATCACCATTAGTACGTGGTTTAGCAGTATAGACACGCATCACCATAAAGACGCGGTCTTTGACTTCTTCTTGCAGTTTTGCCAATCGCTTGGCATACTCGAGAACTGCTTCTTCATTATCAGATGAACAAGGACCAATCACTAACAAAATACGCTGATCTTCACCACGAATAATCGCTTCAAGCTCTTGATCGCGTTGCTGTTTGTTCGCAGCGCTTGTCCTTCTAATTTAGACAAACTACGAACTTCTTCAATATTAATTTTAGGGCTTTTTGCTGTAAATACCATCATTCATCTCCTTATAAAGCAAACGGACGCCAAGCGAAAATTCAGTTTTCACTAGGCATCCGCCTGAAAATTAGTCAATCTTAACGTCGTTTACCGTGACAGTTTTTAAATTTCTTACCAGAACCACATGGACACAAGTCATTGCGTTTTACTTGACTTAGGTCCAAATCAGCTGGAAGATTTGTTTGTTGCGCAGCGATATTGCGAGTTGCTGTCGTACTGATATGGTGTTCTGTTTGGGGACGTTCTTGTTCATGAATTTGTGCTTTCATCATCAAGCGAGTCACATCAAACTCAATGGATCCAATCATATCGTTAAACATACGGAAGCCTTCTGCTTGATATTCCACGACAGGGTTGTTTTGGGCATAACCACGAAGACCAACAGCATTTCTCAACTGATCAAGGGCATCAATATGGTCTGTCCATTTGTTGTCAACTACACGTAGAATCAATACTTTTTGGAATTCTTTCACAGCTTCTTCGTCACGAAGCTTGGCAACTTGACTATCGTAGACTTTCAATGCACGTTGGTAAAGTTCATCCTTGATAGCTTGGTCTGATAAACCTTCTAGGTCTGAAAGTGAAATAGAATCTTCTGGAAGCAAGTTGTACTTCGCAAAGTTCAAGATTGCTTCGAGTTTTTCATCTTGTTTAGAACGAGCATGACCATCTACAATTCGTCCAATCGTACGACGAATCATAGCATGAATCTCAGGAGCCAAGTCACGATCTGCAGTGATGACATCATAACGTTGCGCGTAGATAATCTCACGTTGTTCACGCATGACATCGTCATATTGAAGGACTTGTTTACGAGTATCGTAGTTGTTTCCTTCAACACGTTTTTGTGCTGCTTCGACCTGACGTGTCAACATACGAGATTCGATTGCTTCGTCAGACATATTGAGACGTTCAAAGACACCCTTCAAGCGTTCTGAACCGAAACGTTTCATCAAATCGTCTTCAAGTGACAAGTAGAATTGTGATTCACCTGGATCACCTTGACGACCTGAACGTCCACGAAGCTGGTTATCGATACGACGGCTCTCATGACGTTCTGTACCGATGACACAAAGTCCACCAAGCTCACGAACACCTTCACCAAGCTTAATATCGGTACCACGACCGGCCATGTTGGTTGCGATAGTCACCGCACCACGTTGACCAGCATTCATGATGATTTGCGCTTCTCTATAGTGGTTTCTTTGGCATTCAATACTTCGTGTGGTACGCCTGCTTCAACCAATTTCTTAGAAAGAAAATCACTGGTTTCAACGGCAACAGTACCTACCAAGACTGGTTGACCTTTTTGGTAACGAGCTTTAACATCTTCTACTACAGCCTTAAATTTTGCATCGAGGCTAGCGTAGAGAAGGTCTGAATGGTCGATACGTTGGATTGGACGGTTGGTTGGAATTGGAATAACACGGATGTTGTAGATTTCGCGGAATTCTTCTTCTTCTGTTTTACCAGTACCAGTCATACCTGCCAATTTTTTTATACATACGGAAAAGGTTTTGGTAGGTAATCGATGCTGATGTCTTCGTTTCATCTTGGATTGGTACACCTTCTTTGGCTTCAATCGCTTGGTGTAATCCGTCAGAGTAACGACGACCTTCCATTGTACGACCTGTAAATTGATCGACAATCAAGATTTCTTGCTCTTCGCTAACCACATAGTCGATATCAAGAATCATGATGTAGTTGGCACGAAGGGCGTTATCGATAAAGTGAGTCAATGCCACGTTTTCAATATCATAAAGATTTTCTAGTTTGAAGTAGCTTTCAGCCTTATCAATACCTGAGTCAGACAAACCAATTGTCTTAGACTGGATATCAATAATATAGTCATTCTTATCTAAAGACTTCACAAAGTAATCAGCCATATGGTAAAGTTGGCTGGTTTCAACTGCATTAGCCCCAGACACAATCAAAGGCGTACGAGCTTCGTCGATTAAGATAGAGTCAACCTCATCCACCAAGGCATAGTTGAGCGGACGTTGAACCATGTTCTCTGCACGAACAACCATGTTATCACGAAGATAATCAAAACCAATCTCTGAGTTAGTTGAATAAGTAATATCACACTCATAAGCTTCTTTTTTCTCCATTGGAGATTTGGCAGCCAAATTGATCCCTACTGACAAACCAAGCCATGAATACAACTCACCCATCTCAGTCGCGTCACGTTCTGTAAGGTATTCGTTGACGGTAACTACGTGAACACCTTTACCTGAAAGAGCATTAAGATAAACCGGCATTGTCGCTGTCAAGGTTTTACCTTCCCCTGTACGCATCTCAGGAACATCACCATGGTGAAGAACGATTCCACCCATAACCTGAACCTTGTATGGGAAGAGTCCAAGAACACGTTTGGCTCCTTCACGTACAACCGCAAAGGCTTCATACAAAAGTTGGTCAAGAGTCTCACCATTTTGATAACGTTGCTTGAATTCTTCTGTCTTAGCTTGCAATTGCTCATCTGTCAATGCTGCCATTTCATCTTCGTATTTGAGGACTTTATCTGCCATCTTTTCTAAACGGCGGAGTTCTCCTTTATCATTTTTCGATGATTGTTTTTTTAATAAATTTGCCATTTTTTTCCTTACTTTAAATTCTGAATTTTTTAGAATGTTCTTTTTTTATTGTAGCATATTTGCCCAATTTTTTTCAAGAAATATTCCGTTTTTCCCTTAGAGCAAAAAAAGGGCTAATCATCAAGATCAGTTCCCTTTAAAATTCCTACTCTTAGCTTCATTTTCTCCTAATTTGAACTTCTACTTAACTTAGCATTGAGAAACGAATCATCTTCAGTTATTAGACAAGAATTTCCTCAGTTCTCTCAAGGAAGATTAGCCTTCTTCTTTTCCAACTTCAGTTTTTTTCATAAATTTTAGATCAGTATAAACTATCCAGTCATTGAGTAAGGATAAAAAGGATTAAAACTATCCATATCAACCACCTAGCTAGATCCTTGGGTTCTAGTAAAACAAAATTAAATAAGATTAGCGAAAAAAGAGTAAAAGCCAGACTAAACAAGGCCATTAGAGGTAAATAAATCCAGTAAAAAAATAGTAAAGGAGTGAAAAGTGCTTTCTTCCTGGTCGTGCCTTCCTTTGCCAACTAAAAAGTAAAAAAATAAGGCACTAAAACCAATAATTGTAATAACTTCTCCATCTACTTACCTCTCCAACACTTTCCTTATTTTTATTATAGCAAAAAGACCTGGAAAATAGTTTCCAGATCTTGTAATTCTTAGAAATAAACGGCCAGTCTACTGTTTTGATGTAGAAGTACTAAAGTCAACCTTTGGAGCTATCTTGGCTTCTTCGCTTTCTTTGAAGGTTTCTGCTTCTTTAAAGTTCATCATATTAGCGAAAAAGAGAACAGTTGGGAAAGCTTCTTAATTTTTTTGATTGTAGTCTGTTGCCACTTTGGTTGTAATCCTTGCGAGCTACAAAAGATACGATTTTTCACTTCCAGCCAACTCCGTCATGAGTTGTTCCACATTTTGATTGCTCTTGAGTTCTGGATAGTTCTCCGTCAGCGATATCAAAGCGTGAAATAGCAGAGCTCAACTCTCCTTGAGCTTCTTGGTTTTCCTTTGAAGTAACAGAGCCATTCCCAATTTTTGCACGTGCTTCTGCAATCTGGGTAAAGACCTCTGTCTCATGGTTCATCTGTCCCTTAACAGACTCTACCAGATTTCCAATCAAGTCTGAACGACGTTGAAGAGCTGTCGCTACATCTGCTTGCGCTTGTTCTACCTTGGTCTGTTCGGAGACAAGACCGTTATAAGTACCTACGACCGAGCAACCTCCCAGCAAGATAATTGCTAGTAAAATGCTCAATACATAAATGATTCCTTTATTTTTCATATCTAAACCTACTCATTTCTTTAATTTTTACACGAACATTACCAATCATCGGATGAACCTCCACCATCAAAGCCACCGCCGTCCCAGCTACTAGAAGAATCTGAGCCTGAGTCGGACCAAGATGAACCCTGAATCGGATGAGTCACTAAACCACCAGCCGCCGTCAGAGGAGTCTCCTCCTCCGCCACCTCTACCTCTGATAATGGCTATAAATACGACTCAATGAAATATATTATCGTCAGGAACATCAAAAGACATCTGTCCATAGGGGTCACTGTTCTTTGTCGATGACTAGATGAATCGCTTCTATCTGCGATTAGATTTTTTTCCACTGATGCTTTCAGAATAACGTTTGATTTTCAGAGGAGTCTCATCAGATGAGAAGGTTCCCGTTCCTCTATAAAACTGATTGTCCAAGCCTTTGGCAATCGCTAAGATACCCTTACTATAGTCTCCATTTTTAAAATCCGTACGGCTAGCTGCCAAGATCTGTTTGGTTTGATAGTCCGTTATTCTAATGGCTGTGTTATTGCTGGTTTCAATCCTTGATTTACGATCTTGAACGGCTACTACAATGAGACTTCCAAAATTATCTCCTGAATAGCCTATCCTCCAGGCTCTAGCCGTCTCATTCGCCACCGTTTCAATACTTTCTCCGTCCAGACTATCTACGATATAGACACCTATTTGAAGCTTTTCTGCCTTTTTGCTATTGGCTTCATTCAAATCGCGAATTTGAGTAACTACTTCCTCTGTCAAATAATGATTTGGGATCATAAATACCATAGTCTGGTTTTTTTCAGGTGCCGTGAATGCTGATAGGAAGAAAAAAATGCCATCAGCAATCCAAGTAGATGCACCCAAGAAACGATTCTTTAACAATCTATCGTTTTTTTCATAATAACCTCCTTATGCAAGGAAAATTGTTTAGAGAATTATAGCATTTTGACTTTTACAAAGATAGTACCTTTTCATTACAAAACTATGACACAGGACCAGGAAAAATGATGTTAATTTGATGACAAATTTAGTTCTACGATCTTGAACTCATCGATAAAAAAAAAGAAGGTCTGTTACCCTTCTTTTTTTATCATCTTTACTTTCCGTTTTTCTTGCAATCAGATGGATCGGTGTTCCCTTCAAAGACGAAGGCCTTGCGGATTTGATTTTTCCAAGAAACGCAAGTAAGAGAAGTGCATTAGTTCTTCTTCGTTTACAAAAGATAACAAAGGTTGGTGGTTTTAGTTGCTACTTGGGTCGCATAGAAGATCTTTGAGGCGTTTCCCTTTGTCTGTCGGTGTTGGGATTGATGGCAATAGCATCCATAATGACATCATTTAAGACAGCTGATGGGATACGAGTATTTTGACTCTCGCTGATTTGCTTAATCATCTCTGGTAATTTGTGAAGACGTTGTTTGGTAAGAGCTGACACAAAGATAATCGGTGCGTAAGGCAAGTATTGGAACTGCTCACGGATATCCTCTTCCCAGTTTTTTTCATGGTGTGGTTGTCCTTTTTCAAGCGTATCCCACTTTGTTGACCACGATGATCATCCCTTTACCAGCCTCGTGAGCAAATCCAGCGATACGTTTGTCGTACTCACGGATACCTTCTTCGGCATTGAGCACCATCAAGACTACATCTGAACGGTCAATGGCGCGCATAGCACGCATAACAGAGTATTTCTCAGTATTTTTCATAGACTTTACCAGACTTACGCATACCAGCCGTATCAATCATGATAAATTCTTGGCCATCTGCATCTGTAAAATGGGTATCAATAGCATCACGAGTTGTACCAGCTACAGGACTGGCAATCACGCGGTCTTCTCCTAAAATAGCATTGATCAAGCTAGATTTTCCGACATTTGGACGACCAATCAAACTGAATTTAATGACATCTGGATTTTCTTCTTCAACTTCATGTGGAAGATTTTCGACGATAGCGTCCAACACATCCCCTGTACCAATCCCGTGAACAGATGAAATTGGCAGTGGTTCACCCAAGCCTAGTGCATAAAAATCATAGATATCATTTCGCATCTCAGGATTGTCCACCTTGTTGACTGCAAGGATGACCGGTTTATGAGTTTTATAGAGTTTACGAGCTACGTATTCGTCTGCATCTGTGATCCCTTCTTTTCCAGAAACGACAAAGACGATGACGTCTGCCTCTTCCATGGCAATTTCTGCCTGGTGCTTGATTTGTTCCATAAATGGAGCATCGACATCATCAATCCCTCCAGTATCAATCATACTAAAAGAACGATTGAGCCATTCACCAGTCGCATAGATACGGTCTCGTGTTACTCCTTCGATATCTTCTACGATTGAGATGCGTTCCCCTGCAATACGGTTAAACAGGGTTGATTTCCCAACATTGGGACGTCCTACAATGGCAACAGTTGGTAAGGCCATGTTTTCTCACTTTCTACAATAAGTTCTTTTGTTCAAGATTTTTCTCTAGTCGAGCTTGGTTCAGGCTGACCGAAATTGCTCTGCAAGACGTTGACTCAAGTGGTAGTCGCACGCGCTCCTGCGTATTCAGTCTGCACACGGTCATAGGCTTCAATAGCCTCAGCCGTTTGTTCTTGGTATTCTTCCTCAAAAACAACTTGCTCGAGTGGCAATCTTGGTTTTACATCGTGTTGTTGATTTGGTACGCCTAGTGCAATCCCAAAAACTGGATAGGTGTAGTCAGGAAGCTTGAACAACTCTGCTAATTCAACAGATTTGTAACGCACTAAACCGATGATTACTCCACCATATCCAAGGCTTTCTGCCGCAAGCAAGGTATTTTGCCCAGCTAATGCTGCATCCACAGAGGTAATAAGGAGACCCTCCACTCCTTGAGGTTGGAAAGTATCCGTATGGAGACGAGCTCCTTTTTCTGCACGGTTTAAATCACCCACAAAGAGGAGGAAGGCGGCGGATTGACGAATCGCTTCCTGAGGAACTAGCTCATACAGCGCATCTTTCTTTTCTTGACTTCTGACTACAATCACAGAATAAGATTGGAAATTTTTCCAAGAAGAAGCCATTTGTCCTGCAGACAAAATGGTATTTAAATCTTCTTGAGGGATTGCTTCTTCTTTAAATCTGCGAACCGAAGTATGAGATTTCATTAATTTGATTGTTTCACTCATCGGCGATTTTCTCCTTCTAGTCGTGTTTCCTCTGCTAAATAACGGATACGCTCCATCACACGTCTAGCTTCCCAGGTTTCATCATTTCCATTCTTGCCTTTGGAAAAATGTTTTTCCAAATCATCAAAGCTGAAATTTGAAGTAAAGAAGGTTGGCAAATCTTCCTGCATACGATACTGGAGAATGACTTGCAAGACTTCATCACGCACCCAAGGCGTTGATTGCTCCGCACCAATATCATCAAAAATCAAGACTTCAGCCTGCTTGATTTCATCCACCAAACTCTTGACATTTCCATCACCGATAGCATTTTTGACATCAATGACAAAGCTTGGATAATGAAGAAGGGTAGATGAAACACCACGTTTTTCAGACAAATCATGGGCTAGGGCAGCTACCATAAAGCTCTTTCCAACTCCAAAGTCTCCATAGAGGTAGAGACCTTTTCGGATTTCCGGATATTGTTCAACAAAGGTGAAGAGCTTTTCAAAAACTGGCATGCGTCCCAAATCATCCAAATCAACTTGAGCTAAGCTAGCTTTTTTAAGACTAGCTGGAAGATTAATCAGTCTGAGACGGTTCTTGATAGCCGCTTCCTTCTCAGCCGCAATCAGTTCCGGAGTTTCCTCATAGGATACATCCGCGTAACCATGGTTCATGACTAGGATAGGCTTGTAACCACGCGCGATATAGTCTGTATCTCCTCGGAGGAACTTATCTCTCTCAGTGATGTATTGGTTAAACTTGGAAATACTACGGTTCAACTCCTCCTGACTGAGAGATTCCTTCTGGATAAAAGCCGCAACATCTGGATCTTTTACAATCTGCTGGACCAAGTCCTGGTATTGAAAACGGCTGGGATGACCCTTAAGCACATCTCCTACACTTTCCATCTAGTCTCCTCCTTTTCCTAATCGGGCTAACATTTCTTTTTTCTTGCGTTCTAATTCCAAGCGAGTTTCTTCGCTGGTTTCATTTTTATATGCTGGATTACTCCATTTTGGGACATTGGTTTTTCCCTGACTTGTATTTGCTGTTTTCGGTTCTTGTCCCTTTTGATTCTTCTCTCTGATTCGAAGTACAGCTTCCTCAGCAGACCTGACTTTGTTATAAGAGTAATCATTAGCCACTTTCATGGCATATTTTTCATTGAGGTTAGCTGAATCAACCTTATTGAAGGTCAAGAGTATAACAATGTTGATAACCTCATCAAGCAAGCCCAAGTCAGCCATCTGTTTTAACAAATCGCGTTCAGCTTGGATAATTCCTGCATTTCGGGTTTGTTTGATTCCCGCTAAAAACTGCAGAGCAGTTTTGCTTTTAGCTTCCCTGATAATAGTCGCTTCTTGGGGACTGAAGTCTGACGAAACAGATTTTTGCGCTGATTTTTCACGCATACGCTTGACAGAAATAACTTGTGAAACAGCTGTCGCCTTGGCCAATTGATAGGTTTCAAACCAAGTCCATTTTTTCTCATCAGCAATTTTAAATAACTCCAAGACATCTGACTGTTCATCTTGAAAACGGAGATTATCTCTCGCCATGAGCTGACGGAAATGATTCAAATCAAAATCATTTGTAAAATTATCTTTTCCGAGCGTTTCCTCAGTGTTAGCTATGTCTTCTATCTCTGGAAAGGCCTGACTCAAAGGAACGGTCAAAGCTTCTCCATCTGCAGACTCTTGGCTCAAATCAGAAACTGCTGGCTCACCGATTTTTTTCTCCAACAAGGTACGATAAACCGTATGACGCAAGAAATCCGAACTAGAAAGCGTTGGATGAATAACAAGTTCATAGGCATCCCCATTTTGGTAAAGAGTGACCAAGTTGAAGGCTGATAAGATTTTAAAGGCTTTTAAGAGCCTATCCATCCCAAAATTGAGATGATTGAGAATAGCAGCAAAAAGATGTTCCTTTTGCCCATTATCCCAAAAGGCTAGGGTGTAAAGGTAAAGACTCAGCGCATCCTGACCGATAATCGGGAGGTAGCACTGCACCAAAGTTGTGGGATCTTGCGACACCCGATTATTCTTTAGAAAAAGAAAAACGATCATTAGGCTTCATTTATTTTTTTCCTTTTTTTCTTCTTTGAAGATTGCGTAATTTGTTTGAGAAGATTTCTCGAGCTCACTCACGTCCTTAAAGCTACGATAGACACTAGCAAAACGAACGTATGTGATTTCGTCGAGTTCAGCTAACTCTTCCATGACGAGAGAACCAATATCTTCACTTTGAATTTCATTATCATTGCGACTGAGGAGTTTTTTTGTTCGATACGATTGACGACCATGCCAATCTCATCACTGGACACCGGACGTTTTTTTGGGCCGAACGGATAATCCCATTAAAGATTTTTATCTCTTGAGAACTGCTCCCGTGTGCCATCCTTTTTTTGACTACAACTAGCGTTCTTTCTTCTACACGTTCATAGGTCGTAAAACGATGTTGGCATTCTTCACACTCACGTCTTCTTCTAATCGTATTTCCTTCTTCAGCCTGACGGCTATCGATAACACTTGATTTAGTAGCGCCACATTTTGGACAACGCATGCCTTCCCCTCCTTGTCGTTTTCTTTTCATTATACCATTTTTTAAGCAATTCCCAAAATAATTCTCCTTTTGGCTTGACAAGTTTTTTGTTTAGTTGTATTATTTAAGTGATACAAAAAGAAGTTGTAGAAAGGAGACCGTGATGTCCTGGACATTTGATAATAATAAACCTATTTATTTGCAGATAATGGATAAGATCAAACTGCAAATCGTTTCCCATAAACTAGAACCCAACCAACAACTGCCAACTGTCAGAGAACTGGCTAGCGAGGCTGGCGTCAATCCTAATACCATCCAACGTGCCCTATCAGATCTAGAAAGAGAAGGCTTTGTATACACCAAGCGGACTGCAGGGCGTTTTGTCACCGAGGACTTGGACTTAATCCTCCAATCCCGGAAGCAACTATCAGAAGAACAGCTGCAGCAATTTGTAACAGGCATGGTAGAATTTGGCTATGAAAAAGAAGAACTACCAACTGTTTTGAGAGATTATATTGAAGGAGTTTAGACTATGACCTTGTTAACGTTTGAAAATGTTTCAAAATTCTATGGAGCAAGCCCTGCTCTTCAAAATGTTTCCCTTGAAATCCCGGCAGGAAAGATTGTCGGTCTCCTTGGCCCAAACGGTTCCGGAAAAACAACCCTGATTAAACTAATCAATGGCTTGTTACAACCTGATGGTGGGCGTATTCTTATCAACGATATGGAACCAAGCCCAGCAACTAAGGCTATCGTTTCTTATCTACCTGATACGACCTATCTCAACGAACAGATGAAAGTCAAAGAAGCTCTTACCTTTTTCAAGACCTTCTATAAAGATTTCAATCTCGAACGTGCTCAAAGTCTTCTTCGTGACCTTGGTATCGATGAGAATAGCCGTTTCAAGAAACTCTCAAAAGGGAACAAAGAAAAGGTTCAGTTGATTCTGGTCATGAGTCGTGACGCTCGTCTATACGTCCTTGACGAACCAATCGGTGGTGTCGATCCCGCAGCTCGTGACTACATCTTGAACACCATCATCAACAACTACTCTCCAACTTCGACTGTCTTGATTTCAACTCACTTGATTTCAGATATCGAACCAATCTTGGATGAGATTGTCTTCCTCAAGGATGGAAAAGTTGTTCGTCAAGGGAATGTGGATGATATTCGTTATGAGTCAGGTGAATCAATTGACCAGCTCTTCCGTCATGAATTCAAAGCCTAGATAAAGGAGATTATTATGTTTTGGAATTTAGTTCGTTATGAATTTAAAAATGTCAACAAATGGTTTTTAGCCCTCTATGCTGCTGTACTCTCCCTATCTGTCATCATAGGAATTCAGGGCAGCACCCTCACTAGCACCTATTATCAAGACAAGGGTGTTGTCATGTTAGTATTTCTATCTCTGGTTTTTGGGGGTCTGGTTATTACTTTGAGTATCTCAACCTTGATTTTGATTATTCAACGATTTAAGGGAAGCGTTTACGATCGTCGTGGCTATTTAACTCTCACCCTGCCAGTATCTGAACACCAGATCCTCTCCGCTAAACTTCTTGGAGCCTTTGTTTGGTCTTTGGCAAGTACAGTGGTTTTCCTTTTTAGTCTTTACATCATCATGTCCATGATTCAACCAGACGTCTTAATATCCAACGTTGCCGAGTTTATTCTCAAAAATTATCAAGATGATTTCTGGTTAGCCTTGATTTCCTATATCGTTAACACTCTTGCAAGTATCCTTTGTATCTACTTTTCTATCTCTATCGGTCAACTCTTTAATGAATACCGTACAGCTCTTGCGGTTGTCGCCTACATCGCTATCCAAATAGTCCTTGGTTTTATCACCCTAAATCTTCGCATCGATTTCGACTACAATTGGGTATTATCCTTTGAAATTTCTCAAAGGACCCTAATCCTTAGCGTCGTCTTCTATCTCGGAACCTACTATATTTTTAAAGAACAAAGTAAACTTACAATAATGAATGAAGCCCCTAGCAAATAAAGCTAGGGGCTTCTTTTTACACAAAGAAATATAACATTCTTATTTTTTAACTCAATATCAAACCTGCTACGATGGGACTGACAAATACGTAGAGAATACCGGTGACACCGATAGCCAGGCCACCCATAGCCCCCGCAACAGCTCCATAGCGAAAAGCTGTCCCAGTCCCAACTGCGTGACCAGTTCCTCCAAGAGCAAGACCAACAGCTACTGGGTCGTCTATTTTTAGCCATTTTAAAAGTGTTGATCCAATAACGCTAGTCAAAATGCCAGTTGCTACCACAACTACCAAAGTGATCGTCGCTATCCCTTGTAGCTTATCCGTAATTCCAACTGCCATGGCCGTCGTTACAGACTTTGGGAAAAGCGAAATCGCCAAGAAGAAATCCATACCGAAAAATTTTGCAACTAAAGCTGTAAAAACTGTATTTACAACAACAGCAAGGAAACTACTGAGTAGAATACTTCTAACATGGTGTTTCATGAGGTGAAAACTCTTATAAAGAGGAATTCCTAAAGCTACTGTTGAGGGAACAATCAAGTTATTGAGGTAGACCCCACCTTGATAATAGGCAGCGTAAGAAATACCCGTCAATTTCAGAAATGCTATGATAAACAAGGTTGCTAGCAGTAAAGGAGTTGTCAGAGGATGAGGGTAGCGCCTAAAGATAATCATCCCTCCTAGATAAGCTAGGATTGACAAGGCTATCCCAAAAAGTGGATTGGATACAAATTCGCTCATTTGGCACCTCTTTCTTCGTAATCACCTTCATAACGCTTTTTTTGATAAATTGAACGACCTGCGCAATCAAGATAATATTGATGACTGCTGCAAAAAAAGACAATCAAGACAATGGGCAATAAATAGGGAGCAATCACATCAAATTTCTCCATAATCCCAACTGCAGGAGGCAGAAAGAGGATGGTCATGTTGGCGAGAAGAAAATTCCCAACCATGTTGACATGTCGTACCCGCAGCCACTTGAACTGCAAGGCCAGAAATAAAATAATCAAACCGATAATGCTTCCAGGGATAGGCAAATGGAAAAGAACAGAAATTCCCTCACCAATCAGCGAAATCACAAAGAGAATCATTAACTGAACATATAACTTCATCGTTTACTCCACAAATAGACTTTCTGCATACCAGTTTACTACTTTTTCTGAAAATTTCAAGGAAATACACAAGAAACCTCCTTCTTGCTATCTCATCTAAAAAGTTGTATACTAATTGCGTGCGCAAGCATCTTAGATGCAAAAATCCATTTACAACTATTATAGAGGAAAGGAAATTGACGTGACTTACTTAGAAAAATGGTTCGACTTCAACCGCCGACAAGTAGAGCTAGAAGCTATTTTAGAGCAAACGATAGCTGATCAGAGTGAACAGAGTCTTACGCTCAAGGAATTTTATCTCTTGCACTTTTTAAATCAAGCTCAAGAAAAATCTTTAAGACAGATTGACCTGCCTGACAAACTCCATCTGAGCCCAAGTGCTGTCTCACGGATGGTAGCACGCCTAGAAGCCAAAAACTGTGCTTTACTGAGTCGGAGATGTTGCGACCAAGACAAGCGAGCTAGTTTTATCTGCCTCACTAAGGAGGGCCAGACCACTCTTGCCTATCTACAAAAAGCTGTAGAAGAAATCCTTGGAACAAAAGCGAGTTGGTTATCTTAGAGTTTTTCAAAAAAACTTGCATGCGCAATCAATTTTCTTGACATTCCTTTTTCTGAGGAGTAAAATGAAGACATGATTTAGCAAAGGAGAATCCTATGATTGAAATCACTTATCTAGATGCCAGCAAGCAAGAGAGAACAATGACCTTCGAGTCATATGAAGAATTTGAACGTTCTCAACATGCCTGCCTGATTGGTGTCGCAGACTATTACCCTGTCCAAAAACTAACCTACAAGGGTCATGTTCTGGACTACCATGGGACTTATGGAGATGTCTTCTTCTATCTCATGAAACAAGATTTAAGCCAATATAATTAAAAAGGAGAAATACTATGGCAAAAGCAATTACAGATGCAACATTTGAACAAGAAACTAAAGATGGATTGGTCTTGGTAGACTTCTGGGCTACTTGGTGTGGCCCATGTCGTATGCAAGGTCCAATCTTGGACAAATTGTCTGAAGAACTTTCAGAAGATGTCTTGAAGATCGTTAAAATGGACGTTGACGAAAACCCAAACACTGCTCGTTCATTTGGCATCATGTCTATCCCTACTCTTCTTTTCAAGAAAGATGGACAAGTGGTTAAACAAGTGGCTGGTGTCCACACAGCTGAACAAATCAAAGCTATCGTTGCTGAATTGAGTTGATCACAAAACACTCCCACATTTGGTTATGGGAGTGTTTTTTTATATATAAAAAACTACCCTCCAAGATGGAGAGTAGGATTTTTTACGATATAGTTGAATTATTCTTCAGTTCCAAGGAAGTTTTTAGCAACAAGAGCTGCAAGAACTCCACCAACGATTGGTGCAAGGATGAAAATCCAAACTTGTTGAAGAGCTGCGCCACCTACCAAGACAGCAGGAGCCAAGCTACGAGCTGGGTTTACTGAAAGGCCAGTAATATTCAATCCAACAAGAATCAAAGCAGTCAATGACAAACCGATTACCAAACCAGCGATTGCGCCATTACCTTTGCTTGCTGATGTTACAGTCATGATCACCAAAACAAACAAGAAAGTTGCAATTGTTTCAAACAAGAAACCACCAAAGACAGTTACACCATTTGCCAAGGCATTTTCACCAAGACTTGCAGTTGACATACCTGAATTTGCCAAGAGGAAGAATACAGCTCCAGATGCAAGGAAAGCACCAACTACTTGACCAAGAATGTAGTTTACAAGCTCTGAAGATGACAAACGTTTGTTTACAAACATAGCGATAGAAACAGCTGGGTTCAAGTGAGCACCTGAAACAGTTCCGATTGAGAAGGCTGCGACTACGATTGCCAAACCAAAGGCAAGAGCAATCCCAAGGTGTCCAAGTCCTTCAACACCATTTCCAAAAACAACAGCTCCTGTTCCGATGAACACAAGCATAAATGTACCGATTAATTCAGCAACAAATTTTTTCATAATTAGTCTCCTTTATTTCAAACTATGTATTAGTCTATCAAATGAAGGAAAGGGTTTCAAGAAAAGTGCTTGGAAAATATACCAGGAGATAAAACCAAGTTTTTAGGGAGGTTGTTTACATAAAAAAAGCCATCCGAAGATGGCTTGAGATAAGTCATTTAATAACATTGATAGGCGCCCATTTGCTTCCCTTATTTCTTCAATTCAAGCAAAACACTGATAGCAGATAAAGCATAGAGCGGCGCTGTTTCTGCTCGTAGGATGCGAGGCCCAAGTCCTGCAAGGACTGCTCCTTTGGCTTCAAAACTTTCAATTTCTGCGGGTGAAAGACCACCTTCTGGACCAAAGATAAAGAGCAGTTTAGCCCCTTTTTCAAGACTAGTAATAGCTTGGATAAGGGCAGCTGATTCACCTTCTTTAGCTGACTCCTCATAGGCTACCACGATTCGGTCAAACTGGTCCAGTTGTGCTAGAAAGTCTGATTTTTTCTCAAAAAGGGTGATACTTGGTACAAGGTTCCGCTTGCTTTGCTCGGCTGCTCCGAGGGCAATTTTTTCTAGTTTCTCGGCCTTTTTACCCAATTTTTTGCCATCCCATTTAGCGACTGACCAGTCTGCAGGGAAGGCCCAGATTTGACTAGCTCCGAGCTCTGTCACTTTTTGAGTGATGAACTCCAGCTTGTCCCCCTTGGGAAAACCTGATGCGATGGTCACTTGGACTGGCAGTTCCACATTGTCTACTAATTCCTCAATCAGCTCCAACTGACGTGCCTCTACATTGACCACGCGCGCCAAGCGCTTAATCCCATCATCAAAGACTAGAGTCACCTCATCGTCTTCTTTCAGGCGCATGACCTGAAACATGTGCTTGCTAGTCTCTTTGTCCTCAATGGTGACAGGCGAGACAGGCAAGCCTTTTACAAAATACTGCTGCATGTTAGCCTCCAATCACACCAGGGATATCTTTGGTTTTCTTGAAGACGCAGGCATTCCATTCCCCTTGAATCATGTGGGTTTCAAGGAAAAATCCAGCTGCTTCTGCTGATTCACGTACCATATTCCACTTGTCCTTGATAATGCCACTCATGATCAGGTAACCTTCGTCCTTGACCAAACGATAGGCATCATCCGTCAGATGAATGAGGATATCCGCCAAGATATTAGCAACGATGACATCTGCCTCAATCTCCACACCCTTAAGCAAATCTCCTGGGGCTACATGGATGTTTTCCATGCTCGGGTTGAGCTCAATATTTTCCTGAGCGACGCGAACCGCCACATCATCCAAGTCATAGGCGAAGATTTCCTTGGCACCCAGAAGCGAGCTAGCAATAGAAAGGACGCCTGAACCTGTCCCTACATCTAGCACCGTTTCCCCACCGCGAAGAACCTGCTCCAAGGCAAAAAGACTCATCTTAGTCGTCGGGTGGGTTCCCGTTCCGAAGGCCATACCAGGGTCCAGCTTGATAATCTTTTCTCCCGCCGTCGCCTCATAGTCCGTCCATGATGGCACAATGGTCAAGTCATGAGTGATACGAGCTGGTTCATAGTATTTCTTCCAGTTGTCGGCCCAGTCTTCCTCAGCCAAGGCAGTCATACCAATCTTGACTTCTCCTAAGTCCATAAAGTCTGTCAATTCTGCTAAGCGAGCCTGCAAGTCCGCTTCAACCGTTGCCACATCAACCGTTTCCGGATAGTAGGCTGTGACCACAATTTCTTCTTGTTGCTCGACCTCAGGGAAAATTTCACCGAAACGGTCCACATTCCCCACATAGTCCATACTGTCTTCAATCGCAACACCCTGGGCGCCTAACTCGATCAAGAGATTAGAGACTAGTTCCTCTCCCTCACGCTTGACTGTAACCTTTAACTCTTGCCATGTCTCCATCTGATTCTCCTTAACAATCCATTATTTCTTCTAATTCTTTTAAAGTCTTGCCGTCCTTATTTTTCCAATCCGTTCGTCCATTCGTATTCATTCCTAGTACAAAAGCAGCTGCATAAGATGGACTGGAGAACAGTTGTTTTTCTTGTAAAACACCATTTTTAATGACATTTGATTTGATTAACTCCTCACGTAATTCTTTTAGACTTACTGGTATCGCGGATGAATCAACCACATCCACTTGACTTCCTTCTAAAACAACAAACCCTTCTGAAGTATGTTCACAGATTGCTTCGATCGTTCTATTTGATTTCTTGGTTTTTCGCTTTAGATAGAGATAAGTTAAATTATCATCAGAAACATTCTGACCTGTTTTCTTGGTCATAGGAACAAACACTCGGTACCCTAAGGTCCCTACAATCATCAAAGTGTTTTCCACAACCTCATCTAACTCTGACTGCTTTTCTTCTGTTACATTCCCAGAATTGGGCTCATTCCCATTTTTTACAATGAAGCGCCCCGCGTCCTTTGCCAGTTGTGTAAACTTATTTTCCAAGTAACTAATTTCTGTGGGACCAAAGGAATTATTTTGTGTCGTCAAAATGATCACATCATTAAAATAATCTGCATGATTGTCACGAGTATGTTCCTGAACACGTAAAAGGACACCTTCACCATTTTTGCGATTCGTTGCCTGCCCGATGTAGGTAACATCCTTTTGCGTATCCTCATTACGACCAAATAGGAAATAAATGCCGCTTTGCTTCATTTCATCACGTGATTTTAAATCTGCCAATTGAATTCGAGGAATTTTATAAATCACCCCTGTCCAATTCGACAAGGTACATTTAATTATCCCAGTAACTTCTCCATCTATGAGAAACATATTGATATTCTTACTACGATTTGGCATCTACCTTACTTCCTCCAAATAATCCCTCAATCTCCCCTGTAGCTGAGGCACTGCTTGTTTAGAATTGAGAAATTCCTCAATGCTCATCAGTTGATAGGCTTGCCCTTCATCTCCAAAGGTGATACTGTCAAACTGATCCTGACTTAACTGACCGACCATAAATACTGACTGTCTGCCTTCATAGAGCATGCTGGGATAGACCTTGCTCCAGAGCAGGCAATCTTCGGTCAAATGAATGCCTAGTTCCTCATAAACTTCACGCGCCGCGCATTCAAAAGGGCTTTCGTCCCCCTTCACGACCACCACCCGGCAACTCCCACATATTGGGCCAAGGGATAGTCGTTTTATCATCGCGCAAGATGGTCAGTAGCTTATCCCCACAAAAGAGGGCAATTTTAGAACCTGTAAAATCAGTAAGTTCTATTTCCATGCTAGACTCCTAATATCTCGGATAAGGGTAAAATTCTCCTTCTTCCAAACCGACTGTCCCTTCTTCAAAGACTTCTTGGTTCCATTCCATGACGAATTCTTCTGCTTCTGGGTCTTCCAAAAAGTCCATGAGGGCATCTAGTCCAACCTCTGCAGTATCTTTAAGGAATAGCGCAAAATAAGCTAAAAATTCACGAGAAAAACCTTTCTTAGGCAGGTAAGGGATGACTGTGAGATAGTCTTCTGCATTAACTGTTGACTTGGCAGGGTTGTAAAAAAGGACTGCTTCTTCAAAAAGGATATCATCTGACGAAACCTCTCCGTCTTCATCTAACATCTCCACCCCTGCAGCATTTTGTGCCTCTAATAGAAAACTCACTTCAACCGCATGATTGCGCTTGTCCCAACTAATCTCATAATCAAAAGGAAAGTTCTTGTCCAACTCTTCTTGTAAAACATCTAAAAATCCATATGTTGCCATTTTGTCCTCTTTCTATACGACTCTTAAATCGCCCCGAATACTCGGAAATATGCTAAAATAGATACTACCATCTTACCACATTCGTATCAGAAAATCCATGTTAGAAAGGACTGCTATGCCAGACAATCTCGCGCTTCGTATGCGCCCCAAAACCATCGACCAAGTCATCGGTCAGGAGCATCTAGTTGGACCTGGCAAGATTATCCGCCGTATGGTGGAAGCCAATCGCCTATCCTCTATGATACTCTACGGACCTCCAGGCATCGGAAAAACCAGTATCGCTTCAGCCATCGCTGGAACGACTAAGTATGCTTTTCGGACCTTCAATGCCACTGTTGATAGTAAAAAACGTCTCCAAGAAATCGCTGAGGAAGCTAAATTCTCAGGTGGCCTTGTACTGCTACTAGACGAGATTCATCGCCTTGACAAGACGAAACAAGACTTTCTCCTTCCTCTTTTGGAAAGCGGTCTAGTCATCATGATTGGGGCGACAACTGAAAATCCTTTCTTTTCTGTCACTCCAGCCATCCGCAGTCGTGTTCAGATTTTTGAGTTGGAACCCTTGTCTAACCAAGATGTCAAAGAAGCCATTCAAATAGCCATAACTGACCCTGAACGAGGTTTTGAGTCCCCTGTTGAGTTAGATGATGATGCCCTTGATTTTATCGCAACATCTACCAACGGAGACCTCCGTTCTGCCTTTAATTCGCTTGATTTAGCAGTTCTCTCCACCCCAGAAAATGATGACGGTGTCCGCCACATCACCCTCGACATCATGGAAAATAGTCTTCAGGGAAGCTACATCACTATGGACAAGGATGGAGACGGACACTATGATGTTCTATCTGCCCTGCAAAAATCCATCCGTGGATCCGATGTCGATGCTAGTCTCCACTATGCTGCTCGCTTGATAGAAGCTGGTGACCTTCCTAGTCTAGCTCGTCGTTTGACTGTTATTGCTTATGAAGATATTGGCTTAGCCAATCCCGAAGCTCAGATTCATACCGTAACTGCTTTGGATGCTGCGCAAAGAATCGGCTTCCCAGAGGCTCGTATCCTCATTGCCAATGTCGTCATTGATCTGGCACTTTCACCCAAATCCAACTCAGCCTATGTGGCTATGGATAAGGCCCTGGCTGACCTTAAAACATCCGGTCACCTACCAATTCCACGTCACTTGCGAGATGGACATTATAGCGGTAGCAAGGAACTAGGTAACGCCCAAAATTATCTCTATCCACATAATTATCCTGGTCACTGGGTCAAGCAAGAATATCTACCAGAAAAAATCCGTGACCATCACTACTTTTCTCCAGAAGATAGTGGAAAATACGAACGGGCCCTGGCTCAACGCAAGGAAACCATTGATAAATTACGAAACTTGTGAAATCCTTTTCAAAAATTTTAATTTTCCCTTGATTTTTTTTGAAAAAGTGGTATCATATAATCATAGAAACGCTGTGGTGTACGACTTCACATTTAAGTGTTGACCGACTATTTTTTGTATTATTAGGGAAACAAAAGTCTTCTAACAGCATGTAGGCCGTCTCACACGGAAACAGCTTAAGTTAGAGCGAGTTGCCCACCTGCTTAATTGCGCGGGTTCAATACAAACCGTGAAGTTTCGGCACCAATACAGCTTTTTATTTGCCTCCTTAGCTCAGTTGGTAGAGCAGTAGACTCTTAATCTATGGGTCGCAGGTTCGAGCCCTGCAGGGGGCATATAAACAACAGGAAAAAGCCTTGAAATTAAGGCTTTTTTGCTTGTCATTTTGTTTTTTGTGCCAAATTTTGTACCAAAAAATAAGCGAGTCTCATCAAAGACTCGCTATTTATCTAACACTCGTTTTCATCGAAAAAACCACCTCGAAGGTGGTTCTTTTTTATCAATCGTCCATTACTCCGCCTGTAAGTTGGTACATGAGGTAAATGTGCTCCAAGGTTTTTAGCTTATCCATATGTTCCACATCTTTAAAGGCACCTAATGCTAGTAAAGGAACAAAACCGAAACATTGGTTATAAGACAAGGGACCATGTTTTAACACAGCCTGTCTACATAAATCCAGTTCAAAGTTATCAGTCACATATGAGTTATCTAAATACTGAAGAAAATATTTCAGGCTCTTGATAATAATGTCGCAGTCTTGAAGATTGTATTTTACAATACCAACAAATTCATTCTCTTCCCAAGTAATAATATCTCCAAAGGCTGTTACGAACAGAGGAAAAAGAAGTAAGGAACTATTCATAATAATAGCCGTAGCAAATTTTTGCATTTTTGCCTTATCTTTTTTAAGATAGTACTATTAAAAAGGAAAGGTGAAAAATCATGGAAACATATACACTTGCAAATGGGGTTGCTATTCCTAAAATTGGTTTTGGAACTTGGCAAATTGCTGAAGGCGAAGAAGCCTATAACAGCGTTAGCTTCGCACTTAAGGCGGGTTACACACATATTGATACCGCACAAATTTACGGTAACGAGGTTTCTGTAGGTAAGGCGATTGCTGATAGTGATTTGGCACGTGAGGATATTTTCCTAACTACCAAACTTTGGAATGATAAGCACGATTACGAGTTGGCTAAGACTTCTATCGATGAGTCTCTCGAAAGACTTGGTGTGGATTATTTGGATCTTTTGCTTATCCATTGGCCTAATCCAAAGGCGCTTCGTGAGAATGATGCTTGGAAGTCTGGTAATGCAGGCGCTTGGAAGGCAATGGAAGAAGCCTACAAAAGAAGGTAAGGTGCGTGCTATCGGTGTGTCTAACTTTATGCAACATCACCTAGAAGCTCTTCTTGAAACAGCTGAAATTGTGCCACATGTCAATCAAATCCTCTTGGCTCCAGGTTGTGACCAAAAAGACTTAGTTGCCTATTGCCAAGAGCGCGATATCCTTCTTGAAGCCTATAGTCCACTAGGTACAGGTGGTATTTTTGGAAATGAAGATGTTGAAGCAGTGGCTGAACGTAACGGTAAATCTGTGGCACAAGTTGCTCTGCGTTGGAGCCTTCAAAAAGGTTTCTTGCCACTACCTAAGTCTGTGACACCTAAAAATATAAAAGCTAACTTGGATATCTTCGGCTTCGACTTATCAGAGGAAGATATGGCGGTCTTGGATAAGATTCAAGGCATCAAAACTCAGGATGATCCTGACAAAGTTAATTTTTAATAGGATTTTAATCAACTCGTCAGGGTTGCTTTTTTTCAAGTAAATGACAAAAAGAAGTCAAGATTTTGACAATTCGCGCCACATGAAATTATTTAAGCATATCCTTTTTCTCATTACCATTTTCTGTTATAATGTATTGTATTTCTAAAGTAGAAAAGGTCTTAAGATGACAACTCTTATTAAACATAAACGTGTAGAATTTTTCAGAACTTTTTTTATGACTTAGTTTTTGTTTTTTTGCAATTTCAAAAGTAACTACTTTTAATTGACCATCTTCATAACGGTATTTTTGACTTGGAATTCTTTTCCTTGATTTTTTTCATTGCTTCTTTGCTTCTCATCGATTCCTGGATGATTCAAACCGATTATACCAATCGCTATGGAAAGAACTCTTTATTTAACATAGTAATCATGTTTTATCAAAATGGGAATTTTACTCTTTATAGCCAATATGATTGGACCTGATTGGCAACAATATTTTTCATTATCTCTGTTGGGCTATTGGTACATTAACCCTTACCTTATTTTTTCAATATTTGGTTGAATTTTTTAGAAAATCAACCGATGATGTTCATCGGGAAAGTATCAAAGGTTTTCTATGGATAACAGGTCTAGGAAGTTTAGGAGTCTATTTAGCAGCTCTTCTTCCTATTTACGTTGGAGTCTCTGTCTTATTTGCTAGTATTCTGCTAACATTTATTATGCCAAGTATCTTGCTTAATAAAGATAAGCATTACCAGGTAAATCTCCCCCATTTAATCGAGCGCATCTCCCTTCTTGTCATTATTATGTTTGGAGAGATGATTACGGAGCTAGCTAACTTCTTTACAATCGAGAATTTCTCGATTTATTCGGTTCTTTATTTCATTATTATGATTTCTCTGTTCTTGTTTTATTTTGGTCAATTCGACCATGCTATTGATGAAAAATCTAATCAAAAGGGGCTATTTCTAATTTACAGTCACTATCCTATTTTCATTGGGCTTATGATGATGACTGTATCGATGAGTTTTCTTCTGAATCCTGAAGCTAATCGTCTCTTTGCAACCAGCTTCTCTTATATCGGATTTGGCCTCTTTCAAGCTGCTGTCCTAGTAAATGGGCCCCATAACAAACACTATCTTCGCTATTCGAAAAGTTACTACTGTGTCCAAGCGACACTCTATCTGGCTGCCTTGATTCTCTCTTTAATCTTTGCTTCTAATCCTATAATAGTAGTGAGTATAACAAACCATTTTAGCTCTAGCTATAACCATTCATTTTATTTATTTTTATATGACACAGAATAAAAAAATATTCCAAATCTAACTGGGGGTTCTTTTTAATGAGTTTATAACATAAAAAGCTTTTGGGAACCAAGGCTTTATATGATATCAATCACCGACCACGAAAATGTTTAGCTTACAGAACTGCTAGTGAAGTTCTAGAGGATGAGTTCGAGTAAATGTTGCACTTATTCTTGCAATTTATCATTTACTTGATGCACGAACTCGATATTTTTTTCGTTAATTTGTTTTTGCCCCACTTTTGCCCCATTTTTAAATCCTGACATTGAAAATACCTAAAAGTATTTCCTAAAAATCAGCTATATTTCAACACTTTTTGTTTATTTTTCAATATGAAAAGTTCTTACAAATTCATGTAGGGGGCATCTAAATCAACAGGAAAAAGCCTTGATTTCAAGGCTTTTTTGATGTCAAATAACTTTTGTAGCAAATCATTATAAAGGTTTTCCAACCTTATCAAACTTATCATTTATTCTCAATCAATTGCTAGCAATATTTGATAAGACCAACTGTTTTTTACAGTACAGAGCTAGTCTATAATTAACTAAACTATACTAATTTGTGCCCATATTACATGGCCAATCCGCATAGAGATTAAAATGGGCTATTATGAATTCATAAATTTTCGCAACAGAACAAGAGCAAGTCATTTAGAAATAAAAGAGAAGAGAATCTTTTCACTCTCTTCTTAGTATATCTTATTAAATTCAGTCTTTCTCAATCTACCTGATTTTTCCTTTGCAACGACAAATTCTTTAACCAATCGATAGATAACAGCAAATATGGGTGTAAAGAATATCATCCCAAGTAAGCCAAAGAGATTGCCTCCAATACTAGCAGCCGCAAGCGTGAAAAGGGCTGGCAAACCAATAGACTGACCTACAACTCTAGGATAAATAAGGTTTCCTTCAATCAGCTGTATAACTTGATATAGAAGAAGAGAAAGTAAGGCTTGAGTAGGACTCACTGTGAAGATAAAAATCGCTCCCACAACACAAGCAATCATAGGCCCTACATAAGGAATGAACGATAGCACTCCTGCAAAGATACCTGTCATTACTCCATAGGGTATCCCAAACACGCTGTAACCAACCGCTATCATAACTCCTATGATAACTGCTTCAATCAGCTGACTCATCAAAAATTGGTCATAAGTCTCTAGTGCTACTTGTCCAATGTAAGTCAACTTTATCACCACCTTCTCTGGAAGAAAAACTTTTAGAAGTCGACTCGTCATCGCTGCCAAATGTTCCTTACTGGATAAAAATAAAAAGGTGAAGACTATAATCAAAAAGGCATTCATCAAACTTGAAAAAATATTGCCGATATTACTAGTCAGACCTGATAAAAAACCTATCAAAGCTTGGCTAATAGAGCTAGACTGTCCCTGAATTCCTGATACGATAGTTGACAACATGTCTTTGGTTACAAATTCCGAGCTGCCTAGCAATTTCCCAAGTTGAGTAAGGACTGTTGAAAGGACTGTTCCCAGCTGACTAATAGTCTGGGCTAGGGTTGGCAGCACCAAAACCAAAAGAGCAATCACGATTAAGATAAGAGCTAGGAAAAACAAGTACCATGGCAATCGGACGACGCAACTTTGCCTTTTACCTTCAATTTAACTAAGTACTGTTCAATTTTTTTCATGGGAACATTGAGCACAAAAGCAATAACAGCACCATAAATCAAGGTTGATATTACATCAAAGAGAGAGATTGCTCCTGATATAAAGCTCGATGCATTCAGAATTACAAGAGCAACCAGCCCTATAAAAAGTATTAACGGGGTGTATTTTTACTAAGTTCATAAATTCTCCTTAATAAACATGTTTAGATACGACTATACTATTTGGTTTTTTTCAAACTCTCGATTAAGGTAGGCTTGGTAAGTTCCTGGAGCGATAAATCCTTTGGGTGAGAGGATATCGGTGCCAGCCTGACCGACTATGGTATCAGCCAAGAGCACACAGTTTGTAGATAAGACAAAGTAGGATTTAAACTTAGATTTGATAAATTTATAAAGTTCCCCATCCGTCTCATGTCTGATTTTTATAAGCGTAGGTGTAGTCTTCCTTACCATCTTCCGTTTTTAATTTTATCTGCGCTTGGCTCCCAAGGAATCGTTAGTTGTTTTTAATTCAGCTAATTTTTCCTGAACCGCTTCTTCCATTTCCGGTGTCAAATCTATTCCGTAACCAAATAGCGTTTTTTGACTCTCCCGTTTACATAAGTCAATGTACTTATCACGGTCGCAAAAATATAAAACACCATCTCCAACCATACCAAATAAGGTCTCAGATGACGGATCATAGTTTCCATAAGAAATCACACGTCCTTGATAACAAAGGTCCACATGACCAATAGCTGAAAATAGAGAAGTCTCCGCTGTATGAACGAAAATTTCTAGCTCTGCTGTCTTACCAGACTTCACTATTCCAAGATGGATATCTTCTTCCTCATCAGCATTTTCCAGCATAAATTTGTTAATTTTTGCTAAAGTTCTTGCAGGGATGAGAGCGGCTAGGACAATAGGTAAGCTAATTCTAATGCGACGTTTGAGATGGTTTTTCCCAATTTCCTTTTCAAATAAGAAACCGTCACGGATATTGGACACACCATAAAGGCAAAAATAAGCCCCTAAAACAAAGAGTTGAAAGACAGAATTTCCCGTAGAGGACAAAAGACTAGTCCCACCAAGAAAAACTAGTACGAGACCATCTAGTAAGAAACGAAAACGAGGTCGAATTTTTGTTTTTGCGGTAGAGAACATAGGTGACAAGGTTGATACTAGCATGAAAAATCTGATAAATTCCAATCACAAGAGCCAAAATATAAATTGGCACATCAGTAGCAAGATTCGAGCCTAGCAAATATCCCATCACTAACAATTTAACCAGTGCAACTCCCAAGGTGTCCGTTGACTGACTTTTTTTGAAAATACGTAATACTAAATCTAAGACCGTTGCTATCCAAGCTAAAAACAGAACCAGTCGAATAACCGTCACTGGCAACCAAGTTCCCGTGACCATCAAGATAAGACCTAGCAGAACAAACAAGAAACCCTGAACAAGTAATTTCTTACCTGTCAGACCTAAAGAAAGAATTTTTTCCATAAAAGACCTTTCAAAAATAATAATTAAGCCCTTTGATCAAATTGACTGGTAAATAGCTGACGGCACAAACAGCCTGTGCCAGCAAGACATGGCGACTGACTGTAGCAATGTCACCATCTTGTCTTTTGCACTTCTGAAATTTGTTTTATTGAGTCGAAATCAGAGCTTTTAAAAACTAGCTAAACTTGAGAGATAAGTACAATTGAGACGAAAAAATGTCTAACCAATACTACTTGTAAAGGTAAGAAAATATTATTTCTATTCTATTAATGATTTATATACTATCTATTATGACACAATACTCACTATAGTTCAACATTTTTACCTATTTAAAACCATAAAGCCTACATAACTCTTTGAAGAGAACAAAAATCTGAATGTAATAAGATAGTACCCATTACCCATATTATAATTAGATTATGAATTGAAGCTTTTTGGAACTAAAATTAGGAATAATTGAGAAAGTAGGAGGGAAATTTTTGCTTTTTACCCCATTTTGAAATAATTTCATTTTAGATTTTTCTAAGTTTCTTTCAAAGAGCCTGCAGGGGGCATCTAAATAACAGGAAAAAGCCTTGAAATCAAGGCTTTTTTGTTTTTCTAAAAGATTTTCTCTAGATATTTAGCAGAATCCCAAGATAGTTTCTCAATGTTCCACTTCTTCCTTAAATCGTACTTTTCCTTGGCTGTATAATCTCATAATCTTCACAAAGCGAACTGGATTGTTTTGGTTATACAAAAGAAATACTGAAAAGAATAACAAGCCAGCAAACCACAAACCATAGCCTTCATCACCAATCGGTTACCAAATTTTTAGAGGAAGAATCAAGAAATACAAAAAAGTAATAGATAGACACTATATTTACTACAAAGCGGGCAAATCGATAAGGTAAAGCAGACAGTTGTCTAGGATCAAACTGGTTTTTTACAAACAAATTATGAGATGCTGCAAAGAAAAAGACTTTCTCTGTCGTTGGCTGGGCCTTTCGAACATTTTTATAAAGTGCTCGTTCAAGTATAGCAACCAACAAGGAAAACTGCATCAACCAAAATAGAAGAATACAGGCTAGACTGAACCAGTTATAGACACCAATAAACTTGAGGGAAAAGAAGCCCGAAATTGCAGGTCCACCTGCTAGTAAGAGAATTACCAATTCAGGAATAAAAGAATTCGTTTCACCAGCTTTTTCAGTATTGAGCAACTTACTCTTTGGAGCAGCTAAAGCCTCTCCTGTCTTTTGGTCATAATAAACAGCCTGACCATTGCATTCGCCGATAAAGACACGACGGCGTCCGAGAAAAAACATATTGACCTCTTTCTATTTATGAAAACAAGTCTTCAAATTTTGGAATTTTATTATCCTAGTATACCATAAACCAACTTGCTAGGTCATAAGATAGCTAAGAGCCACATCTTGCTAAAAGGTTGACAGAACTTCGCTCCATAGGATATGATGGGAATACCTAAAATTTTAACTCTGCATGATCTTTACGACTTCTACTGAAAAAGCGTTGGAGAGTTCAATTCTATATCTGGAGGTTTCTATGAAAATCTATTATTCAAATTTGTCGGTGTCGGCTATCTAGTTTTTGCGGTAGGTATATTCTTTCAATTTTTCTTTTTCCTCGCGCATGGATTGATCGACTTTTCCCAGCTTAGTCTTCTTACTGTGGTTCCAACCATCCTCTTTTTCGCTGCTATCTATTCAACGATTGCAGGCATCAAAAGACTTTCTAGTCGTAGGCTCTCCTTTGAATTCACCTTTGAAGGTATTTATGTCTATCCTGGGTTATTCTTCTCAAAAGAAATTTTCATCCCAAAAGAAGAATTGTTGCGAGCATCGTATGTTGAAGTGGATGTCAGTGACCCCGACCATGTCAACAGCAAGGCTTGCTATTTAGATTTTGACCTGAGAGAGGTGACCCAGCTAGAAGATATTTCTAAGTCAAACGTCATCATCGATACAAGTGTTCTGATATTGCGTCTCGCCCTTAGCCTCTGTCGATTTAGAGAGGAAGAAAAAGCCGAGTTGGCGACCTATCTAAAAGAAAACTACGGAATTGATTTCTTATATTAGCAAGTAAAGAAAGCCCTGATGTAGGGCTTTTTTGATATTATCCTTATTATCTTTCACTTTAAAGTGGACTTGTTCATTATCCAACTTAAACGTCATGTATAGTTGAATGATAAAAAAATTTATGCTTTGAGAACATAGAAAAGCAAGGACATTTCACCACCCTTACTTCTGATTGATGTTCTTAGTTACGGTAAAACTGGTTATCTTTGTCGCTTACAGATTGACCGATAGACAAGACATCTTGACTGCCATCTGTACCTGTCACTTCGTTTTGGACTCCAGCTGGGGTAAAGATCAGTCGTGCCCCTTGCCCACCACCGACAAGATGAATACCTGTTGAGTAGTAGCCGTCTTTTTCCTCTACTTGCCCCATCTCGTATTTAAAGGTTCCATTTGCGCTTTGGATTGTTACAATTCCATCTGCTGTGACTGTTGCAGTTGTTCCCGCGTAGTTTTCCCAAGTCCCTACAAACTTAGCGTAATCCTCTTGTGATTTTTTTGCTTATCTTCCTTTTGTTCTGCTTGAGTGGTTGTAGCTTCTGTCGCACTATTTGATTCTGACTTCTGCTCCTCTTTTTGGCCTGCTTCAGTTTTACTTGCGGACTCTGTAGTCACCTTGCTTGTTGTCTCCTTTTGGTTTGAAGATGACGTGTTCTTGTCAGTCTTTCCACCACAGGCAACCAAGGTCAAGGCAGCCAACAAGGTCAGGACTGATAGGCTCGTATAGCGCAATGTTTTGTTTTTCATAAAAATCTCCTTTGAAATAGAAACAGATAAAAGTAGCTCGTCAGATTTTGCATATATTTGACGGCTGTATCATAGTCTTCAGTGTATCATTTATTTAGCTTTAATTCAATAGCTATCTGATATCAAAAAAAAGGCTAATCCAATCAGGAATTAGCCCTTTTATTTCTAGTTTTGATTTGCTCGTTTTTTAGTAGATAAACATGGCATCGCCAAAGCTAAAGAAACGGTATTTTTCATCGATAGCATGTTGGTAGGCTTTGAGGACCAATTCACGGCCTGCAAAAGCTGAGACAAGCATGACCAAGGTAGATTTCGGCAAATGGAAATTAGTAGAAAAAGCATCCACCACCTTCCAGTCATATCCTGGCTTGATAAAGATATTAGTCCAGCCAGAGTCGGCCTGGATTTGGCCGTCAAACTTGCTTCCGATAGTCTCTAGCGTACGGATAGAGGTAGTCCCCACAGCAATGACACGGCCACCATTTTCTTTGACCTGACGCAAGGTCGCTGCAGCTTCCTCAGACAATTGATAAAACTCTGAGTGCATCTCGTGTTCATCCAGATTATCTACTGAAACAGGTCTAAAGGTCCCAAGTCCAACGTGCAAGGTCAGGTAGACTAGGTGAACACCTTTTTGCTGGATTTCTTCCAGTAATTCCTTGGTAAAATGCAGGCCTGCAGTTGGGGCAGCAGCTGAGCCACTCTCCTTGGCATAGACTGTCTGGTAACGTTCGCGGTCATCCAATTTTTCGTGAATATAAGGAGGTAGCGGCATTTCTCCAAGACTTTCAAGTACTTCTAGGAAAATTCCTTCATATTCAAAACGGACAATACGGCCACCATGGGTCAATTCCTCAGTCACAACCGCGCTTAGTCGGCCATCTCCAAAAACAACTCGGGCACCAACCTTGAGACGTTTGGCTGGTTTTGCCAACACTTCCCATTCGTCTCCTGCTGTATTTTTCAAGAGTAAGAGTTCAACGTGGCCCCCTGTTTCTTCTTTTTGACCATGAAGTCGAGCTGGCAAGACACGGGTATCATTCATCACCAGGGCATCACCTGGCTCTAGCATCTCAATAATAGAGTGAAAGTGGCGATCTTGAAATTCTCCAGTTTGGCGATTGACCATCAAGAGTTTAGAGGCATCGCGCTTTTCCAAAGGAGTCTGAGCAATCAATTCCTCCGGCAAGTGAAAATCAAAATCATTTGTATTTAATGTCGTCATTCTTCTTTTCTCTTCTCATTTATTCAAATTACTATCAAAGCGAACTTCTTCAAGTAGGTACTCGATGAAGCGTTCACCCATCTTAGACAAGCTAGTTTTCTCATGCTGGATATAAACCAGTTCAATAGGATCATCAATATCAAGTGGAATCGAAACGATATTGTCTCCATTGAGGTTACTATTAAGGATACCAGTTGCGATGGTATAGCCGTCCAAACCAATCAAGAGATTGAACAAAGTCGCACGGTCACTAACAACGATGGATTTCTTGTGGTGTTCCTGAGACAAAATCTCCTCTGAGAAATAGAAGGAATTATGGGTACCTTGGTCATAGCTCAAGTATGGGAAGTCTTCTAGATCTACCAATCGCACCTTGTCTCTCTTAGCAAGAGGGTTGGTCTTGCTGACAAAGATATGGGGTTGGGCTGTAAAGAGATGGTGGGCAACTAGATGGTTGTCGTCTAACATCTTTGAAAGAACGTCCCGGTTATAGCTATTTAAAAAGAGAACTCCCACTTCACTTCGGAAGTTCTTGACATCATCGATAATCTCCCAAGTTCTGGTTTCACGCAAAAAAAGCTCGTACTTTTCCATATCGCTTTTCTTGAGCAAGGAAACAAAAGCATTGACTACGAAGGCATAGTGCTGCGAAGACACACTAAAAAGCTCGCGATGAGCGATTGGATTCTTATAACGTTCTTCTAGAAGTTGCGTTTGTTCGACAACCTGACGGGCATAGGATAGAAACTCCATCCCATCACGTGTAAGGGTAATTCCCTTAGGATTTCGGATAAAAATCTCAATTCCCATCTCATTTTCTAGGTCACGAACGGCATTTGATAGACTGGGTTGCGTAATGAAGAGTTGCTTGGCAGCCTCATTCATGGAACCAGTCTCTACAATTTTGATAATATAGTGTAATTGTTGAATTCTCATGCTTTTATTGTACCATACTTGACGCAATATAAAAAGAACCAGTCACTGCAAGTCCTATTATCCGCTGTGAATCTTAAAAGAGGTTGGAAGATTTCCAACCTCTTTTTATTTTTATAGTTAAATAAGCTTTCAAATCGAAACCTAGCTTCCTCTTTCCCAAAAGATGGCTAATAAAATCATAGCACCGAGAACTGATGGGATAATGGCTGTACCGTTTAGGCTTGGCCCCCAAGCACCAAAGAGTAATTGTCCTAGAAAGGCACCAATCCAGCCGAGAAACATTTTCCCGAAGCACCCCATACGTTCTCCACGATTAGTGATAGCTCCAGCTAATAGTCCGATTAAAAGGCCGACAAACATACTTCCAATCATAGCTTCTCCTTAAATTGCCCAATCTCCATTGCGGAAGAGAGGTACACGTGTTCCATCCTCACGGATACCATCGATATCCATTTGGTTAGAACCAATCATAAAGTCAACGTGAACATCTGAACGATTAAGTCCTGCTGCTTCAAGCTCTTCTTCGCTCATCTCTGCTCCACCAACAACGCTAGTTGCGTAGGCTGCACCGATAGCCAAGTGGTTAGAAGCATTCTCATCGAAAAGAGTGTTAAAGAAGGTAATACCTGACTGTGAAATTGGGCTTGGATCTGGTACCAAGGCACATTCACCCAAGGCACGCGCACCAGCATTCTTAAAGACAAGGTCCTTCATAACCTGGTCACCCTTCTCAGCTGTAATATCTACAATTTCTCCATTTTCAAAGGTCACCTTGATGCCTTCGATGATATTTCCATTGTAGCTAAGAGGTTTGTAGATGTTACATAACCATCTGCACGACGGAAGTCAGGAGCTGTAAAGACTTCTTCTGTTGGCATATTTGGCAAGAATCCTTCACCTTGAGCATTGATAGCTCCAGCTGATTCCCAAACGTGGTTCTTAGGCAAGCCAAGTGTCAAATCAGTTCCAGGCGCTGTGTAGTGAAGGGCTGAGAATTGCTCTTTGTTGAGCATCTCTGCCTTACTCTTCAAGATAGCTGCATGTTCTTCCCAAGCCTTAACTGGATCTTCTTCGTAGACACGGCAAGTCTTGAAGATTTGGTCCCAAAGGAGATCCACTGCTTCTTCGTCGCTTGCAGCATTTGGAAAGACCTTTTTAGCCCACTCTAGTCCAGCAGCTGCTGCTACAGTCCAGCTAACCTTGTTAGATTGAGTTGCGATACGCATTGGCTTCATAGCAATTCCCATAGCTTTAGCAGAAGCTGAAAGTTTTTCTGCATCTACTCCGTTCAAGGCACCTGGGTCAGAAGAACGGACACCGAGACGACTCGCTTTGTTTTCAAGGAGATAGTTCATCTCAGCAATCTTGTATTCTGGCACATTGTCCAAACGCTCCATCGGCGCGTGAAGGAATTTCTCACGGTTTACAAAGTCATCTACCCATTGAACGATAACTTCATGTGCACCAAGTGCATAGGCTTCTTTGACGATTAAGTGAGCCAACTCGCGTTGCTCCACATCGATAGAGAGAGCCAAAGTATGACCAGGTTGCACGTTAACTCCGTTCGCAACCAATAACTTAGCATATTTTTTTCTAGATTTTCTTTAAAATTTGGTAAAAACCATCTTGTTTCTCTTTTCTATTTTTATTTTTCTTTCAAAGCAGAAAATAATCCTGCCAAAGCAATAGCACCTGACAAGAGTGCTGTCGATAGAAGAATTGTCTGATCAGCAAGCTCTAACTGATATTCAAAAACCTTTTGAGCAGGCTTGTCTTCCGCAAAAATTCTGAGTTTCATCAAATGTCCTTTCTTATTCATCATGCACTCCTAGGTAGAGGTGTCGTGCCTCTGGACTATTTGTGAGGATATCTACATAGGTTTCATAGTCATCAAGCAGAGGCTTTCCCAAAGAGATATCTTGTTCTGGATTTATATTTTTCCCATAAAAATAGCAAAGATAGAGACGTTCGTTGAGTGTTGGAAATACTTCAATAGACATGAGCTCAGCCTGACCTACCCGCTCCCAATCCTGTTCTTTGATATCTGGTATGATATAGGCTTGGAAGAGGCCCATAAGTGGATTATCCTCCGGTTGACCACTGTCCTTATCCGCTAGAACTAAAGAACAGCGTCGACCAAAACCAGCTACTTGGCACTCCCGTCCCTTTACCGAAACAGTAATAGAATGCCCTCCAATATGGCTATAGATCCATTCTTTAGGCAGCCGATAATCTAACAGGGGATTAATTTCTTTGACAATCGCTACAGGACTATAGCGTAGAAACTGACGAGTGACTGCTTTACAAAAGAGGATATCCTCCTCTTTCAAGGTCACTCCCTTCCAGTTATTTTCTTCGTTAAAATGGTTGAAAAAAACTAGATAAGGTTCTCGCACCATTTGCGCTAAGATATAAACGCCATTTCGTAAACATATAGAAATGACTTTCCCTGATTTCCAGGGCGTTGCTCTATTTTTCTTTATCATCATTAACCACCCTCAAACCTACATAAGACATTTCAAGCTCTTAAAACAAATCATCAAACAAGCTCAACTGATTATCCTCTGGCATATTGCCGAGAATTCCCATTTCATCCATCTTTTCAACCAAGGTTGATGAGAGTCCTCCACGCTTGCGCAATTCAGTTTTAGAAAGGAATTCTCCCTCTTGACGAGCACGAACCAATTGCTTGGCAACGTTCTCTCCTAGACCATCCATAGCGACAAACGGTGGGATGAGGGTATCTCCGTCAATGATAAATTCAGTCGCATCGCTGCGATAGAGGTCTAGTTTCCCAAATTTGAAACCACGTTCCCACATCTCATTGACGATTTCAAGCGTTGTGTAGAGGTCAATTTCTACGTTGGAAGCTTCATTGTTCTTGCGTTTTTCAGCAATTTCTTGCATCTTGCGTTTGATAGCATCCAAGCCTGCCCCCATGGTCTTGATATCAAAAGCCTTAGCCCGGATGGAGAAGTAAGCACAATAATAATAAATCGGATGGTGAACCTTGAAGTAGGCCACACGAAGGGCCATCATAACGTAGGCTGCCGCATGAGCTTTAGGGAACATGTACTTGATTTTTCCACAAGATTCAATATACCACTCAGGAACATTGTTGGCCTTCATGGCTTCGATATAACCATTGCGCTCTTCTTCTGAAATTTAAGCCACAATCCCTTACGCACTCGCTCCATGATAGTAAAGGCCATCTTAGGTTCTAAACCTGCATGCATGAGGTAAACCATGATGTCATCCCGACAACCGATAACGGTTGATAGGTCCGCAATTCCAGCCTTAATCAAGTCCTGGGCATTTCCCAACCAAACGTCGGTACCGTGAGACAGACCAGAAAGCTGAAGTAACTCCGCAAAGGTCGTTGGATGGGTTTCATCCACCATTCCGCGAACAAAGTTGGTCCCAAACTCTGGAATTCCAAGCATACCGGTCGAAGTGCCGATTTGTTCAGGTGTCACTCCCAGGATATCTGTACCCGAGAAGAGAGCCATGACACCAGGATCATCCATAGGGATATCATTTGGATCAATGCCTGACAAGTCCTGGAGCTTGCGAATCATGGTCGGATCATCATGACCAAGAACATCGAGCTTGAGGACGTTCTCATCGATATCGTGGAAGTTAAAGTGAGTAGTCTGCCATTCAGCGGTCACATCATCTGCAGGATATTGCACTGGAGTAAAGTCATAGACATCCATATAGTTAGGAATAACAACGATTCCCCCTGGGTGCTGACCGGTCGTACGCTTAACACCAGCAGCTCCTTGGGCTAGGCGCTCTACTTCAGCTTCACGGTAGAACTTGCCATAGTCACGCTCGTAACCCTTTTGACAAATCCATAGGCTGTTTTAGCAGCCACCGTACCAACCGTTCCTGCACGGAAGGCATATTCTTCCCCAAATATATCACGTACATCCAAGTGGGCGCTCGGCTGATCTTCACCTGAGAAGTTCAAATCGATATCGGGAACCTTATCCCCGTCAAAACCAAGGAAGGTCTCGAAAGGAATGTCCTGTCCATTCTTACTGAGCTTGTGCCCACAGTTAGGACAGTCTTTATCTGGCATATCAAAACCTGAACCGTAGGTACCATCCGTGATAAACTCACTGTACTGACACTGACCACAGACATAGTGAGGAGAGAGCGGATTGACCTCAGTAATCCCAATCATGGTCGCAACGAAACTGGATCCAACAGACCCACGGGAACCAACCAAGTAACCTCGTTCGTTGGAACGGTGCACTAGCATTTGCGAAGCCAGATAAATCACGGCGAATCCATTCCCTAGGATAGAAGTCAATTCCTTTTCAATCCGTAGATCAACGATATCAGGTAGTGGATTTCCATAGATTTCAAAGGCTTTTTTATAGGTTAACTCGGCAACTGTTTCTTCAGCTTTGTCAATGAAAGGCGTGTATAAATCACCCTTTACAACCTCCACAGGTTCAAAGATTTCTGCCAAGGCATTGGTATTTTCAATAACAATCTTGCGAGCCAAGTCTTCCCCCTAGAAAAGCAAATTCATCCAACATTTCATTGGTTGTTCTAAAATGTGCCTTTGGTAGCGGAGCTGGTTGGGCAGCTTCTCCATGGCCGATCGTTCGGTTAATCATGGCACCCTGACCTAGACTTCGCACAATGATTTCACGATAAATCTCATCCTCGGGTTCAAGATAGTGGACATTTCCTGTCGCAAGAACGGGTTTCCCAAGGCGATCTCCAACCTCTATCAAACTCTTGATAATGGTTTGGAGTTCTTCCATGTCCTTAACCTGCTCTTTGGCAATCAGAGGTGCATAGATTGCCGGAGGCATCACCTCGATAAAGTCATAGTATTTAGCAACTTCGACCGCTGCATCAACTCCCTGTGATACGACTGCATCAAAGACTTCCCCTTCTGTACAAGCAGAACCCAAGATTAAACCTTCTCGATGGGCATCCAGAACCGTACGTGGAATTCGTGGAACTCCTTCAAAATACTGGGTATTTGAGAGAGAGAAACCAACTTAAAGATATTTTTTAAGCCCACCTGATTTTTCACATAAATGGTCGCATGCTTGACTCGAGCTTTTTTATACGAATCTGGGCTGATTAAATCAAGGTTTAATCGTGCCAAATCTGTCACACCATGTTTTTCTGCCACTTCCTTGATAAAGATGAAAAGCAGACGGCCAGTTGCTTCCGCGTCATAGTTGGCCATGTGATGGTGTTCGAGGGCAACCCCAAAACGCTTGGTCAAAGGTCCTAGACCATGACGTTTATACTCAGGATAGAGATTTCTTGCGAACTCTAGCGTATCAATGACAGGTTGAGTAATTTTTGGCAGGCCATGACGTTCATAGTTGGCATTCATAAAGCCAACGTCAAAGGTTGCATTGTGGGCTACAAGAACGGTATCCTTACAGAATTCTTGGAATTCTTTCAGAACTTGAACCAAGGGTTTTGCATTTTTTACATGGTCGTCCGTAATTCCTGTCAATTCAGTTGTAAATGCTGATAAGGGGGTGCCCAGGATTGATAAATTCATCAAACTCAGCAATGATATTCCCCTTATACATCTTGGAAGCCGCCACCTGAATTAAGTCATTATAGATAGCAGATAGACCTGTAGTTTCCACGTCAAAGACCACATAGGTAGCTTCAGAAAGGTCCATCTCTACTTCGTTATAGACGATAGGAACACGGTCTTCAACGATATTGGCTTCCATCCCATAGATTAGCTGGATGCCAGCTTTCTTAGCTGCCTTATAGCCATGAGGGAAGGATTGAACATTCCCGTGGTCTGTGATTGCTACTGCCTTGTGTCCCCATTTGGCTGCTTTCGCAACGAGTTCTTCAACTTCAGGTAGAGCATCCATAGTCGACATATTGGTATGTGCATGGAACTCAACGCGACGTTCTCCCTCTGGCATCAGATCCTTACGCTCATAGTGGACAACTTCCTGCACATCTTGCACATTCATGGTCAAGTCTCGCGTGAAATTATTGACCTCAACATTCCCACGAACACGAAGCCAAGAGTTTTTCTTGATCATGTCAAACTTCTGAGCTTCTTCTTCGTTTTTGACCCATTTTTGCATGGAGAAGCTAGATGTATAGTCCGTCATCTTGAAATTAATCAAGACACGACCCGTTCTAGTCACCTTTTGCTCAACATCAAAGACAACACCTTCAAAAACCAGACGATTTTCCTCAGTATTGACCTCGATCATAGGAGTAATCTCTGCCTTGTCAAGTTTAGGCTTAGCAGTTGCCTTCTTAGCTTGAAAATCAAAGACAGGTTTGTCCTCAACTGGAGGAGGCGGTGCCATCTGTTCTAACTGCTCCATAGCACGAAGAGTCTCTTCATTGGCAGCCTGAACAATCATTTGATTTTCTGAATGGAAAGCTTCTTGCTCTTCCTTGGTCAAATCTTCATTTTTCTCTAAATGGCATGAAAACTTAGGAAAACCAAAGAGCTCAAGTTGTTTGCTAAGATTTGGTAAATGGTTTTTTCTGAAATGCTCTGTATCTGCTGCTTCAGAAGCTTCAATAATCAACTGATCATTCTCAAATCGGACTTGAAAATCCTGATACATGGTCCGAAAACCTTGACTAGAACAAGGCCCATCTGAAAAAGCCTCCCGATAGTAGGCCTGTAAAAGCTCTCTTGAAAAATCTTTATTTTTCGTTTTAATCTCGAAAGTCGCTTGATTTCCTGTTTTTGAAAACTCTTCTTTCAGACCCTTCTTCAACGCTAAAAAGAGTTCAAAAGGCAGGATATTCTCAAAGACAAAACGAAACTCCCAAATTTTACTTTGTTTGTGTACAATAACTTGTTCAATTTCTGCCTGGAAGAAGGCTTCATGATTTCTTATCTCAGCGGGAATTCCAACTGATTCATTAAAATTTCAAAAGTGGTTGACATCCATTTTCCTCACAATATACTCCTTCTATTTTACCATATTTGAAGCCATTTTAGCTATTTCTACCAAACAGAAAAAGAAGCCACAAAGTGACTTCTTTTAAAGTGACGGTGAATTATTCTTCACCTTTGTTTTTCTTAATGATTTCTTCTTGAACTGACTTAGGTACATCTTCGTAGTGGTCGAATACCATCATGAATGTACCACGTCCTTGTGATGCAGAACGAAGAACTGTTGCGTAACCGAACATTTCAGCAAGTGGAACGTAAGCACGAACGATTTGGCTGTTACCGTGTGCTTCCATACCATCTACACGTCCACGACGAGCAGTTACGTGACCCATAACATCACCAAGGTTTTCTTCTGGAACAGTGATTGTTACAAGCATCATTGGCTCAAGGATAGCTGGTTGTGCAGTCTTAGCAGCTTCTTTAAGTGCAAGAGATGCAGCAATCTTGAAGGCAGTTTCAGATGAGTCGACATCGTGGTATGAACCATCGTAAAAGCTTTAGCTTTAACGTCAACCATTGGGTAACCAGCAAGAACACCGTTAGCCATAGATTCTACCAAACCTTTTTCAACCGCTGGGATAAATTCACGAGGAACCACACCACCGACGATTGCGTTTTCGAATTCGAATCCTTTACCTTCTTCGTTTGGAGTAAATTCAATCCATACATCACCGAACTGACCTTTTACCACCAGACTGACGTTTGAAGAATCCACGTGCTTGAGTAGAAGCGCGGAATGTTTCACGGTAAGATACTTGAGGAGCACCTACGTTAGCTTCAACTTTGAACTCACGACGCATACGGTCAACAAGGACGTCAAGGTGAAGCTCACCCATACCAGAGATAACTGTTTCACCAGTTTCAACGTTTGTTTCAACGCGGAATGTTGGATCTTCTTCAGCCAATTTTTGAAGGGCGATATCCCATCTTGTCTTGGTCTGCTTTTAGATTTTTGGCTCAACCATCAATTGGATAACTGGTTCTGGAACGTTGATTGACTCAAGGATGATTTTTCGCTTTTTCATCTGTCAATGAGTCACCAGTTGTAGTATCTTTCAAACCAACGGCAGCAGCGATATCACCTGAGTAAACAGTGTCGATTTCTTGACGGCTGTTAGCGTGCATTTGAAGGATACGTCCGATACGTTCACGTTTACCTTTAGAAGTGTTCAATACGTAAGAACCTGATTGAAGAACACCTGAGTATACACGGAAGAATGTCAAACGACCTACGAATGGGTCAGTCATGATTTTGAAGGCAAGAGCTGCGAATGGCTCTTCGTCAGATGCTGGACGAGTTTCTTCTTCATCTGTATCTGGGTTGATACCTTTGATTGCTGGGATATCAAGTGGGCTTGGAAGGTAGTCGATAACCGCATCAAGCATCAATTGAACACCCTTGTTCTTGAAGGCAGAACCACACAATACTGGGAAGAATTCAACGTTGATAGTTGCTTTACGGATAGCAGCTTTCAATTCTTCGTTAGTGATTTCTTCACCTTCAAGGTATTTCATCATCAATTCTTCATCAGTTTCAGCAACTGCTTCAACCAATTTTTCACGGTATTCTTGAGCTTGGTCAAGGTATTCAGCTGGAATATCTTCTTCAAGGATATCTGTACCAAGGTCGTTGGTATAGATTTCAGCTTTCATCTTGATCAAGTCGATGATACCACGGAAGTCATCTTCAGAACCGATTGGCAATTGAATTGGGTGTGCGTTCGCTTGAAGACGATCGTGAAGTGTGCTTACTGAGTAAAGGAAGTCAGCACCGATTTTGTCCATTTTGTTGGCAAATACGATACGTGGAACTCCGTACTCAGTTGCTTGACGCCAAACTGTTTCAGTTTGAGGCTCAACACCTGATTGTGAGTCAAGAACTGTAACCGCACCGTCCAATACACGAAGTGAACGTTGTACTTCGATTGTGAAGTCCACGTGTCCTGGTGTGTCGATGATGTTTACGCGGTGGTTGTTCCATTGAGCTGTTGTCGCAGCAGATGTGATAGTGATACCACGTTCTTGCTCTTGCTCCATCCAGTCCATTTGTGACGCACCTTCGTGAGTTTCACCGATTTTGTGGATTTTACCAGTGTAGTAAAGGATACGCTCAGTTGTAGTTGTTTTACCAGCATCGACGTGAGCCATGATACCGATATTACGAGTTTTTTCAAGTGAAAATTCGCGTGCCATGAGGTTTGTTTCTCCTATTTATTATGATTTCTATTCTATTATAACACGATTTTAATAAAAACGGATAGGCAGGACCCACCCGTTCTCAATGTTTATCTTGTTTTTGTTGGTTTCAACTTGTAGATAAGCTGAGTTGAACTTGAGCTAAAGTTAATTAGCCGATTTGAGCCGGAACGGGATGCTGTGTGAAAAAGATAAACTTCCTTGTATTCGTCGAATACTGCGTCAGTTTCCTATTTTCACTTTGCATCCTTGCCGTTCCTAGCATCATGATTTTACCAACGGAAGTGTGCGAAGGCACGGTTAGCTTCAGCCATACGGTGAGTGTCTTCACGTTTCTTAACTGCTGCACCAGTGTTGTTAGCAGCATCCAAGATTTCTTTGCAAGACGGTCTTGCATTGTGTGTTCACCACGAAGGCGAGCGATTGTTACCAACCAACGAAGTCCAAGTGTTGTACGACGTTCTGGACGAACTTCAACTGGGACTTGGTAGTTAGATCCACCAACACGACGTGCACGTACTTCAAGTACAGGCATGATGTTTTCCATAGCTGTTTCAAATACTTCAAGTGCATCGTTACCAGTAGCTTCTTTGATTTGCTCAAAAGCACCGTAAACGATTGAAGCAGCTGTACCACGTTTACCATCAAGCATAACGCGGTTGATAAGACGAGTAACTAATTGTGAATTGTAAAGCGGATCTGGCAATACGTCACGTTTTGGAGCTCTATTTTTACGACTCATTTCTCTTTATCCCCTTTCCTTATGCTTTTTTCGGACGTTTAGTACCGTATTTAGAACGGCCTTGTTTACGATCGTTAACACCTGCAGTATCAAGTGCACCACGGACGATATGGTAACGTACCCCTGGAAGGTCTTTTACACGTCCACCGCGAAGAAGCACCACGCTGTGCTCTTGCAAGTTGTGTCCGATACCTGGGATGTAGGCAGTAACTTCGATAAGGTTGCTCAAACGTACACGAGCAAATTTACGAAGGGCAGAGTTAGGTTTTTTAGGTGTCATTGTTCCAACACGAGTTGCAACACCACGTTTTTGTGGTGAAGAAACGTTTGTTTGAACTTTTTTATGACTGTTGTAACCAACGTTCAAAGCTGGTGATTTAGATTTTTCTACTTTTGATTTACGCGGTTTGCGAACCAATTGGTTAATTGTAGGCATCTACATTCTCCTGTGTTTTTTTATTTTTGGTGATGATACACTTGGTGACAGCTATCATCTGTGTGTACTTTTGCAACATTTGTCAGCACGTCCCTGTACACTTTTGAGAGACCAAAAGTAAAAAGTACCGTCTATTATTGTACCACGTTTTTTCTATCTTTGTCAATACATTTCTTCTTATTTTTCGACTTCCACTATCTTTGATTTATTACAAACCACATAGACTCTTTATCCGACCATATAGTCAAATCACCTTGTAATTGTCTAGAAAATGGTGTTTAATAGATTTGTAAGCAAGAGATCTCTATTACAACTTGATAAAGGAGAAATTATGAAAGTCAGACTTGACATTGATCAACAATACGCCGAAGAACAAATCATCATAGAGGCACCAATCTTGTCTCCAAGAGTTCAAAAAGTGAAAGACTTTGTTCAATCGCTGGATCAAAAAGAAACTCTTAAAGGAAAATTTCAAGATCAGGTTTTTCTTATCGAAATTCAAAAGATTCAACGGATTTACATTGAAAACCGTAAAGTGCTGGCTGAAACGGGTAATCGAACCTATGCACTCGATATTCGTCTCTACCAAGCAGTTGAAATCTTACCTGCTTCCTTTATCCAAATTTCCCAATCTGAAATTGTCAACATTGACGCTATCAGTCATCTTAAACTAACCTCTAACGGCTTGATTGAAATCTATCTCAAAAACGACAGTTTTACCTACTCATCTCGCCGTTACCTCAAAGCTATTAAGGAGAAATTAGAACTATGAAAAAACAAGTATTTCACGATGCCACAACTGGTATCCTCATCGGCCTCATCCTATCTATTATCTTTTCGTTTATCCACTCACCAAATAACTACGCGCCTCTCAGTCCCAACTCTTTAATTGGACAATTCATGACCCAACATCAGGTGCATGGATCACTCGTCCTGCTTTACTGTCTGCTTATCTGGGCAGCGATTGGAGTCCTCTTTAGTTTTGGTGGTCGTCTCTTTGCTCAAGACTGGAGTCTCCTTCGAGCTACTGTCACTCACTTCTTCCTTATGTTGCTAGGTTTTGTCCCTCTAGCAATCCTAGCCGGTTGGTTCCCGCTTCATTGGACTTTCATCCTTCAACTCATCCCAGAGTTTGCAATCGTCTACCTCATCATTTGGGCGATTCTCTATAAAAGAGAATCAAAGAAGGTTGCCCACATCAACCAACTATTGGCTCAGAAAAAATAATACAACAGAAACCCACTCAGTCTTTTGAGTGGGTTTTGACTTATAATTTTTGTTTCAGCTCTAATAAGAGATTCATGGCTTCCATAGGTGTTATATTGTAAACATCTATATTCGCAAGTTCTGTCAGGACTGGATTTTCTTCTTTTTCATCAAAGAGTGACATTTGTTCATTAACAAGTATTTGTTTGGTAGGAATTGGACTTTCCTGACCTTGGCTTTCTAGTTGAGTTAAAATTGCATCCGCTCTTTTTAGCAAGTCTGCTGGCAATCCTGCAATCTTAGCAACGTGAATACCGTACGATTTGTCTGCTGGACCTGGTTCAATCTTATGAAGGAAAGTGACCTGACCATTTGCTCAAGCGTAGCCACGTGAACATTAACTAGATGTTCAAGACTAGTCTCCAGACTAGTTAATTCATGGTAGTGGGTCGCAAAGAGAGTCTTGGCTCCAATATGCTCATGAATGTACTCGATAATAGACTGGGCTAGAGCCATACCATCATAAGTTGCGGTTCCACGACCAAGCTCATCAAAGAGAATCAATGAATCCTCTGTCGCATGACTAATGGCATTATTAGCTTCCATCATCTCTACCATAAAAGTAGATTGACCAGAAACCAAATCATCCGCTGCACCGATACGGGTAAAAATTGCATCAAAGATTGGCAAACGGGCACTTTCTGCAGGGACATAAGATCCCATCTGCGCCATAACCGCTGTAATGGCTAGTTGGCGCATGTAGGTTGACTTCCCGCTCATATTAGGCCCTGTGATCAGTTGGATGCTGGTGTCTTCATCCATCTGGATGCTGTTGGGAATATAGGTTTGGGCACCCATGACCTTTTCAACAACAGCGTGACGGCCTTTTAGGATATCAATTTTAGAGTCTTGACCAAACTCTGGGCGAATCAGGTATTGCTTTTCTGCAACTACTGCCAAGCCTTGCAAGACATCGACAGTCGCAATTCCTTGAGCCAGAGCCTGTAGGCGTTGGATATACTTGCCAACCTCCTCACGAATACGCATAAAGATTTCGTACTCTAGGTTTGCTGATTTCTCACGCGCCTCTAACATTTCTCCCTCGATACGTACCAACTCCTCTGTCCCAAATCGCTCAGAGTTTTTCAGCGTAGCCTTGCGGAAAAAGTGGGCTGGTACGTTGCCTAGCTGCGAGTTGGTCACATGGAAATAGTAGCCGTCTTTTTTATTGTAGTCAATCTTGAGAGTATTGATGCCAGAGTTTTCTCTTTCCTTAGCCTCAATCTCAGCAATCCAGCTGGTCCCTTCTCTCAGTACACGACGGTATTTATCCAAGGTCTCATCAAAGCCAGTCCGAATAATGCCACCCTCGGTAATCACGTGAGGAGCTTCCGGAGCAATGGCTGCGCTAATAAGACTCTCCAACTCAGGAATAGCATCCAGCTGTTCAATCAAATAGGCTAGAGCTGGTTGCTCCATTCCTTCTAAAATTGCTCGGATTCGTGGAACACTTCCCAAGGTAGTCGCTAATTGCAAGAGGTCTTTGGGATTGCTTTTCCCAAAAGAAACACGACTAGCCAAACGCTCGATATCGTAGACTCCCTTGAGGCTTTCCGTTAGATCGCTACGCTCAAAGAAATAGTCCAGAAAGACTTGCACAACTTCCTGACGTTCTAAGATACGGTCCTTATCAATCAAAGGGCGTTGAATCCAAGAACGTAGAAGACGCATCCCCATGGCAGTCTTGGTTTCATCTAGTAGCCAGAAAAGACTGCCTTGTTTCTTACCTGAGCGAGCATTTTCAACCAGATCCAGACTAGCCTTGGTCGCATAATCCATCTGCAAGAAATCTTTGATTTCATAGCGGATAACAGGTTTTAAGTGATTCAACTCTCTCATCTGCGTCCGATGAACATACTGGAGAAGTTTTCCACTGGCAGCTTTTTCAATGGGCGCCAATCCTGAATCTAACAAATGTAGGTCTTCATATGTTTCTTGTTCGTAGGAAAGCACTAGATTCATTTGACGACTGAGAATCTGCTCTTCTACTTCAGGCAAGTCATAGCCAATCACCACTTCTCTAGCCTTGAGGTTACGGATTTCACCACAGACTAAAGAGAAATCTGATAATCCCGTTACATAGAAGTCACCTGTCACTAGGTCCATGTAGGCTAACCATATTGAGACCCATCACGATCAATAGCTACCAAAAAGTTATTGTGACTATCGGGCTTACTACTATCAACCACTGTCCCTGGTGTAATGACCTGGACGACCTCACGCTTAACGACACCCACAGCCTGTTTAGGGTCTTCCATCTGTTCAGCGATGGCAACCTTGTAGCCACGCTCAACGAGGACATCTATATACTGTTGGGCAGAGTGATAAGGAACACCAGCCATAGGAATAGGATTTTCAGCATTTTTATTGCGACTGGTTAGTGAGATTTCTAGTATCTGGGCAGCATTGACTGCGTCTTCATAAAACAACTCATAAAAATCACCCATACGAAAAAGCAAAAAAGCATCTGGATATTGTTTTTTGATATCCACATACTGTTGCATACCAGGTGATAATTTTTCAGTAGTCATTTACTCTCTCCTTGTAAAAACAGTCCTGAGAGAAGCTCTCAAGACCTTATCTATCTTCCATTAACTCTAGCAGGCGTTCTTCCATCACTTTAGCAGCATGTTGATCTTTACAGATAACTAACAAGGTATTCGCTCCTGCAACCGTACCTAAAATCCATTCATCCTTGTTGTCATCAACAACATTGGCTAAAACCGCGGCTTCACCCAATTTAGTGTGCAAAACTAAGGTAAACTCAGCTCTTGCAACACCTTCTAAGTGATGTGAAAGAAATTCGACTAAATCAATCTTCTCTGTCTCATTTGCTAATACATAATAGACAACATCGTTTTTCTTAACTTTGGTTAAGCCAATTTCTCGCAAATCACGAGATAAAGTTGTCTGTGTCACAAAGACATTACAAGCTTCCAATCGATCCTGAATTTCTTTTTGAGTGCCTAATTTTTCTTCTGTAATCATTCGCTTAATAAGCTGATGACGTTCTCTTTTTCTCATATGTTCCTCTCGAGTGCATATTTATAACATTTTACATTTTTTAGTAAGAACATTATATCAAAAAAACTGGATATTTCAAAAATTCTCTTCTTTCCAAAAAAATGTAGTAAATTGTGTTAAAATAGTAGAAAAGCCCTAAAGGAGCCCCTAAATGAATACAAAAAAATTGATTGCTAGCGAGTTGGCTAGCGTCATTGATAGCCTGGACCAAGAGGCTATTTTAAATTTACTAGAAACACCTAAAAACTCAGATATGGGAGACATCGCCTTCCCTGCCTTTTCATTAGCAAAGGTTGAACGCAAAGCTCCCCAAATGATTGCTGCAGATATTGCTGAAAAGATTGATAGTCAAGCCTTTGAAAAGGTTGTAGCAACAGGTCCTTACGTCAACTTCTTCCTTGATAAGGCTGCCATTTCTAGTCAAGTGTTACAGAACGTCATTACTGAAAAAAATCACTACGCTGACCAAACAATTGGTAACCAAGAAAATGTCGTTATCGACATGTCTAGTCCTAATATCGCTAAACCATTTTCTATCGGCCACCTTCGTTCAACAGTTATCGGTGACAGCTTGTCACAAATCTTCCAAAAAATCGGCTATCAAACTGTCAAGGTCAACCACTTGGGAGACTGGGGGAAACAGTTTGGGATGTTGATTGTTGCCTACGAGAAATGGGGGAACGAAGAAGCTGTCAAAGCTCATCCAATCGATGAACTTCTCAAGCTCTACGTCCGTATCAATGCTGAAGCTGAGAACGATCCAAGCTTGGATGACGAAGCACGTGAATGGTTCCGCAAACTTGAAAACGGCGATGAGGAAGCTCTTGCTCTTTGGCAATGGTTCCGCGATGAAAGCTTGGTAGAATTTAACCGTCTATACAATGAGTTACAAGTTGAATTTGATAGCTACAACGGAGAAGCCTTCTACAACGATAAAATGGATGCAGTTGTAGATATCCTAGCCGAAAAGGGACTTTTGGTCGAATCAGAAGGTGCTCAAGTTGTGAATCTTGAAAAATACGGAATTGAACACCCAGCTCTTATCAAGAAATCTGACGGTGCGACTCTCTACATCACACGTGACTTGGCTGCGGCTCTCTATCGTAAAAACGAATATCAATTTGCCAAATCGATCTATGTCGTTGGTCAAGAACAATCTGCTCACTTTAAACAACTCAAGGCAGTACTACAAGAGATGGGCTACGATTGGAGCCAAGACATTGTCCATGTTCCGTTTGGATTGGTAACAAAAGAAGGAAAGAAACTTTCTACTCGTAAAGGGAATGTTATCTTGTTAGAGCCAACTGTTGCAGAAGCCATCAGCCGTGCAAAAGCGCAGATCGAAGCCAAAAATCCTGAACTTGAAAACAAAAACCAAGTCGCTCATGCTGTTGGAGTTGGGGCCATTAAATTCTATGACCTTAAAACTGACCGTACAAATGGCTACGACTTCGACCTCGAAGCCATGGTATCCTTCGAAGGGGAGACTGGTCCTTATGTCCAATATGCTTATGCTCGTATCCAATCCATCTTGCGTAAAGCTGATTTCAAACCTGAAGCAGGTGCCAACTATAGCTTGAACGATGCTGAAAGCTGGGAAATCATCAAGCTAATCCAAGACTTCCCACGTATTATTAAACGTGCAGCTGACAACTACGAGCCTTCTATCATCGCTAAATTTGCGATTAGCTTGGCCCAAGCCTTTAACAAATACTATGCCCACACTCGTATCTTGGATGAAAGTCCAGAACGTGACAGTCGTCTAGCCCTCAGCTACGCAACTGCAGTCGTCCTCAAAGAAGCCCTTCGTTTGCTGGGTGTAGAGGCGCCAGAGAAGATGTGATTCAGTACTAACAATTGGAACTAAAGTTCCTAATTGTTAGACGCTAGCCGCTTTTATGCGGACTAGCTAACTGCTTCACTAGTCTTTCGATAGAAATATTATCGATTTCTACCGAAAAACGTCGTAAATGAGGCGACTTGCCTAAATGCTTTACAGTATCATCAGTCGAAAAGCGAAGAAGTTTCGCTTTTCTCTTACCACCTACTTCTTTATCACTTAGGGAGAAATTTTATGAGCCAGTATGCTTATATTCTAGTTGTTATCAGTCTTCTTTTTCTCTTTCTTGTCAACAAATATGAAAAAGAGAAACTTCAAAGACTGCTTCAGGACCAACTATTGAAAAATCAAGATTTTCGTGCAACTATCAAAGAAAAAATCCAAACGATAGAAAACATCAATGATGTCATTGACTACATTAACAAAGGTTACCGTTTAGGAATTCCCATTTCAAAAGAAATCGTTGACGAAATTGCAATAAGAAAAAAACTCGAGATACCATTTCTCGAGTCTTTTTATTTATTTCTGCTAGCTAATATTCCCACCAAGATAACAATTCCTAGTGATACCATGGTTCCAACTGGTGCTACATTTTCATCAAAAATTTTCTCAGAGAGCAGCATTAGACTAATAGCCAAGAGCAACAAGGCACTGCATAGCATAATGTTTTTAAAGCTTGGTTTACTTTTCTTGCGATAGAAAAATCTAAGGAATTTACTCATTTCGACAAAAAATCTGTCCTCTTACAAGGATTCAAGTTCATAAAGTTCTGCAATAATAGCTGCAACCTTTTTGATGTCTCCCAGCATGCCACGCATCTCAAAATCAGCTAAAACAGGGAAACCAAAACGTTGGCTGTATTGCTTGGCTGTCAAACAGTATTGGTTGTTGAAGTTTCGATTTCCTGATCCTACAACGCCAAAACACTTGCTAGCATTGTCACCATAGGCGATAAAGTCACCTACTGGAGTGGTCAAAATTTCCACGTCTCCGTTGTCAACACCATTTCCACCTTCGAGATAAGTCGGTAGAAAAGCCACATATGGGTTGGTCATCTCAAAGAAGTCTTCTCCTTCCTTGACCAAGTCTTTAATATGAATTTTTTCCACATCAATATTCGCATACTGCTCTAACAAATAAGCTTTCAAACGTGTTACGAAACTCTCCGTGTTGCCACTCAGACTGATATAAACTAAGGAAATTTTTTTCATCTTTTCCTCCCTCTTTCTCGAATCCAAAAAAATAACTACCAAGATTGTATCTTGATAGTTATCCTTTGTCAACTCTTAGGCGAGTTCTTCCTCTTGAGATTCTGTTAGTTCTTTTTGCTGACGCCAAATTTTATAGAAGACAATTGCTAGGAAGATAACATTGAGTACGATCCCAAAAATGGCTGAACCTTTGGCACCAAGCTCCGCTCCCATACGGATGTTAGGATCTGTAAAAAGTGAAACCGCATCCTGAACGCCGATAAAGTTGTAGATAGAACCAACGATGGCAACGAAGACATAACCAAGATAAGTGTAGTTAGCCAATTGGATGTTTTTACGAACAAGGAAAAACAAAGCCACAACAACTAGAATAACAGATAAGATAACCAAGAGAATACTGAAGACAGAATGACCATGCTCCGATACCTTAATCGTATAATCAACGAGCTCCTTAGCATAAGTGGCATTAACACCTGATGCTGATGTTTCTAGATTGCTCATACCCTCCGCAGTAGGTACTGGAGATATGATTCCAAATAGCGACATTGCTGAGAGTAAGGCTGAAAAAATCAGTAATACCCATAGATAGATTGGTTTCTTTTTCATAAAAGTAACCTCCTCATATTTTTTAAACTTATTATAGCATATTTTAAAATGGATAACAAAAGTTAGAGGGTTACATCAATCTGCTTGCGGTAGGCCTTAGGAGACTTTCCACATAGTTTTCGAAAAACCTTGTAGAAGTACCCTACATTACTATACCCAACCGTATAGCAGATATCCTCAATACTATCGTTTGTAGATAGCAAGAGTTGCTGGGCAGCCTTGATGCGTTGCTTATTGAGAAGTTCCGCAAAGGTTGAATTGGTTTCCTTCTTGATTAACTGCCCTAAATACACAGGGTTGATAAAGAGGTCCTTACTGATATCCTTGAGAGAAAGCTCTTTTTTATAGTCTCTACCAATGACTTCGAGTACACTGACGACATTTTCATTCATGCGGTATTGACCAAAGAAGGACGTCAAGGTTTCTTTTGTATAAGCCACTAAGTCCTCAAAGTTTGTGATGGCATGAATATTCTTGACGATATCTGTCATGTCGTCTGCTTTCAGATGTTCAAAAAGATGGAAAACATCCATGACAAATTGGGTAAAGAGTTGCTTGGTAATGGATACCCTCGGTGTGTTTTCTAGCACAATCTTCTCGAGTAGGTTTAACTCATCAATAATCTGCTGAAGATTTCCCTGAATAATCACCCGATAGATGGGTTCATAATAAGAAAAGAGACTTTCAGACTGATCTAGATTTACAGTTCCATAGAAAAGTGCTTTTTCAGCGTCAAACTTCCATTTTTCAAAATTGGCCTGATAAGGTGCCTCAAAAGGTAGAACGAGTAGACCGTCGAATTTTTGGTCTGCAATCACAATTTGCCAGTCTTGACCTAAGACGTAGTAAGGAATGACAAAATCCCCTTGTTTTTCCTGGGAAAGTCCAATCCACCAGTTTTCTTTTTGAGAGAGATGCGCCTTAAATGCTTCTTCATCTAATTTTTGGCTTAACATTTCTGGTTCATACACTTTCTCACGAAGCTGATCAAGGATTTTCTCAAGTAAATGCTCCAGCTCGACCTTATCAACTGGTTTGACAAGATAGTCTACAACATTGAGGTTCATAGCTTTTTTGACATAGTCAAATTCTTGATAACCCGAGAGAAGGATATAATATGCATCTGGCAACAATTCCTTCATCTCCCCAATCATTTCAAGACCTGTCTTGTCAGGCATGTTGACATCAGAAATGACGACATCTACAGGATGCTCTCGAACATAGTCCAGAGCGTCGTCAGCATGATTAGCTGTTGCGACGACTTCCATATCCCATTTTTCAAAAGGAATCAAACGCTTGAGTCCTTCTGTAATCATGTACTCATCGTCTACTAATAGTACTTTATACATGTTTATCCTTTCTCTTCATCCTGAATGGTGATTCGATAGTGAACACCTTCATGCTCAGCAGATTCTACACTAATGTCATAGCGGTCTCCAAAGTAGAGCACAAAGCGTTCGTGGATATTCACAATCCCAATAGACTGCCGTTTCCCGTTATAATCTGCTGTATGTTCAAATGTTCTTTGAGTTAATTTAGCTTGGATTTCTGCTAGTTTTTCAGCAGACATCCCACGACCATTATCGGTTACCAAGATTTCGACATAGCCATCTTTTTTCAAAGCCTTGATACTGATCACATTATCTGTTCTTCTATGGTCAACTCCATGGGCAAAATAATTTTCTACCAAGGGTTGGAGGGTGAACTTTGGAATACGCATTTCTTCCAATTCAGGGTCAATCTTAAATCCGTATGCAATGGATTTGGATAGCGAACCATACAGAGATAACTGTACTTCCGACAAAACTCCACTTCTTGTTTGAGTGTCGTTTCTCGCTCGTCAGAGATATTATTGCGCAGAAGGCTACTGAACTCATAGATAATATCTGCTAGTTCATTTTGATTCTCCATCACAGCATACATCCGCAAAAATTCCAGAGTATTGTACATAAAATGCGGATTAATTTGAGCTTGTAGCGCACGCATGTTGGCATCTTTTTGATTGAGTTCCAGTTGGTAAATATCGTGAATATTACTTTCCAACCGGTCCAACATATCGTTTGTCGTTTCAGCAATCAAAAGCAATTCTTGATCCTTTTTGTCGGTATTGATCCTCTTGGTTTGCTCTCCCTTAGTAATGGCTTGGATCGAATCCACCAAGTCCACAACCTGAAGTTGATAATCAGAAAAGGTTCTTCTTAGGGTGACATATAAGATGATGATAAAGAGAGCACTCAAACCAACGATTAGAGCTGAACTCGCTAAACTACTATTTAAAACATAGTTCTGAGGAACAGCCACTTGAACCTGATAACCGTGCGCTGTTGTTCCTACAAGCCAAGAACCTCTAGTCCTTTTTTCTCCCAAATCGAACATATCTGTTTCATAGGGCGTGATGACAGAAACAGCGACTGGAACGATTCCTCTAGTGTTATCAATCGCCTTATAGAGGACTTCCGGTGGCACTGAGATATAAATAACTCCTAGGGCCCGGTCCGATACTGGATCAGATACCGGAACGGCAAAACTATTGGCATCTGGTTTAAAGTGTTCAGCTGGAACCTTCTGTCCACTTCGATTATCTCTCTTGGAAACAAAAACCTCCGTTGAATCCTGCAGAACAATCGCAACACCGCTCACAAAATCATTTCGAACGTAGATATCATCGATATTTTCATAAATAGAGACCGAAATATAAGGAGACGCCTTTCGTTCTAGTTGCCAATAGAAATAGTCTGGTGTACTGAGACTGAAATACTTATAAATCCCTTCGATGCGAGCTTGATTTTCTACCAAACCTTGAGCCAGTCGAGTGGATTCACGGTAATAGTATTCAACCTCATCGACTGTCCGAGCCAAGACACGTTGACTAACTCGACTTGCTTCCTTTTCACGCATATCCCAGTAGGCATAGGAAAGCAAGAGAGCAAAACAAGTGATGATAGCAATCATGACCAGACTATAGAGTCTAAGAAGTGAGTGGAGACGAAACTGTTTGGTATTATTTTGTGGCCAATTTTTCATGAATACTCTCATAAACAGGCTCCAATAAATCACTAATAAAGAAGTGCCACATTCCAATGCCTACAAAAATAAGGAGGGCTGGCATGTAGAAACCAATAATAATCAACAAGACACTTCCAAGAAGAACCTTGGCCATGGCTGATAGGCTCATAAATATTCCGATAAAAGCAAGCTTTAGAGTGTTTTTATAGGATAATTCAAAGTAAACCTGCAGTTTTAAAGACACTGCATAGCCTAGAAATACCAAGGCTACTAAAAAGATATTTAGAAAGGTTGCTGCCAAGTGGATGATGGTCTGGTTGGGCAATTGAATCATCAGATACAAACCATAAATCAAGATTAAGTCAATCCCTATAAAGGTATAGAAACTAAGATTGCTTTTGACAAAATTGCTCTTAAACAAAGCCCAAGCTTCCTTGAAACGATAAGCACGATAAGAATAACCGTGTTCTGCATATAAACTCATGAGAGTTGCACTAGCGGGTGCTATACCAAAGACCACTCCTCCTGCTAGTGTCAATAACCAAAAATAAGCTGTCGCAATCATCCCCAAAAAGAAACGATGAAAGACTAGCTCAATGAAATTTCCCACGGTTTGCCTCCTATAAATTAATCTAGTTTTATTATAACATATTTCAAGCGCTCTCAAAAAAATAGGAGCAGTAAATATAAATAGAAAAAAAGCTATATTGGAATTATGTCCGTTACAACCATCACTTCTCTAAGTACATGCTTGATTAGAACTTATGAATCCCAATATCAAACTATTTTCTATTAACTTTTTAAAAACGGTATATGGAAATTTTTGATAATGTTATCATATGTGTTATACTGGAATCAAGTGAAATATATACTTACAATAATCATAGATAAGGAGAACAGATGGCTTTTTAGATCAATTGAAAGATGGAGCTAGACTTGTCAAAGAGACAACAAGCACTGTTATTTCAGAAGGAAAGCAAAATGCAGAAAACCTTCGCAAGAAAAAGGAAATTCATGTACTACAAAAATCAAATCAATGACTTGTATAGATTAATAGGCATCAAATTTGTTGAAGAACATTTAGAAGAAATAAAGGAAAATCCTCTCTATTCAATTGAAATCGCTGAAATCACTAAGCTCTTTCAAGAGCAGATTTCTCTTCAAAAATCTATTGATTCATCTGGTCAAGACCTAGTTTCTTGTCCCCATTGTGGAACAAGTCTATCAAAAAGCTTCGAATTTTGCATCAATTGTGGAAAAGTAGTAAAGTAGAGTCGAAATGAAGGATTATATTGTAAAATCAAAATGTCCAAGCTGTTTCAAAAATATTGGAATCGGCTGGAAGTTCTGTCCTTTTTGTGGAGAGTATGTAGATAATACAAAACCCAAAGTGGACTTAAAGTATGTCGATAGCATACGTAGAGACAATGGTCAAGAAAATAAAAAAATATTCCTTTTTAAAATGCCATCAACCTTCAAACATGTAGGTGATAGGATAAAAGAAACTATCTCTGAAAAATTAGACAAAGGAGAAGAAGTTCAAGATCATACAATTTCCTTATTTACCTTTGTTCTCAAAGAAGCTAGCGTTGTTACCAAGGAAATAACTGAAATTTTTAATGATGATGAGAATATCTCATTAGAAAAAGATCATACTGGTTACTATTTACAGAGTAATACGGATGTCATCTATATAAACGATAGAAAAATTGATATTGGTAAAAACACTACCTAAATAATCGAGATAGCCTCCGTGTTGATGATACTATTTATATTTTTAGTCTCATGAACCAGAAGGATATCGAATGGAAGCAAGAGAAAATCAACACAAGTCTAGCAGAGAAAGTGGACAAGCATTTTGAAGTCCTAGACAACGGTAATATATATGTCCACCCTCTCGGAGACATGGTTTATTTGAATAATCATCTAATTAAGGATAAAACATACCTAAATAACTATGATTTAGTATCCATAAACCATCGACTCTTCGTCGTTTATAATAATTCCTTAGTTTTTCAACATGAATTAACTGAAAGTCAAGAAAAGAGTCTCGCAGATAATATCAATAGAATTGAACAAGATACACAGTTATCTGTTCAAATTCGAAAGCGTCTCGCAGGAGAGAAGCTTTTATTATCAGAGATTGACTTTCAAGTATCCTCTGGCGAAATCGTGCTCATTTTAGGTGGTTCAGGAGCAGGAAAAACCACACTGATCAACGCCATCATGGGCATAGAAAAAGCGGATGCTGATATCTTATTAGGAAATATAAACATCTATAATCAATTTGACAAAGTTCGAAGAATGATTGCCAATGTCCCTCAATTTAGTCTTCATCGTGAAAAAGATAGTGTTTATATGACTCTGAAAAATGCCGCAGAGATGAAACTAGTACGAGATTTTACTAAAGATCCTGCTTTATTAGAAGAAAAAATTTCAAAAGTACTAGAAACAGTCAAACTAACAAAGAAAAAAGAGGCCTTAGTATCTGAATTAAGCGGCGGAGAGAAAAAAAGATTGAGTATTGCTACTGAGTATATTGCAGATCCAGTTGTATTTGTTCTAGATGAACCAGATTCTGGAGTAGATGGCAGTAACGCTCGTTCAATTATGGCTAGCTTAAGAAGTATCGCTGATGACAATAAGATTGTTTTTGTTATTTCTCATAGTCCAGATCGAACCCCAGAATTATTTGATAAAGTATTAGTTCTCGCTAAAAGTGAGGAAGAATCGTGCGGTAAACTGGCCTTTTATGGCTCTGTAGAAGATACCCTAGAATTCTTTAATGTCAATCAACTTGAACTTGTGGTGTCTGAAGTAGAGCAAACTCCAGATTACTACATCGAAAAATATAAAGAATATAAAGGAGATTAAAATGAACTACGCATCGAATAAAGAACAAATTTTTGATCTATTTGGGTAAATTTAAACGAAAATTTTTAAATTCTAACGGATGGTATTCTTTTATAAGTACTGCTATCATTGCCCTTATTACTTGTATTGTTGCTGGAAAAAGACGGATTTTTCAACTGGCTTTAGGTGCAGAAGTGAAATCCACTTCATTCATTATTGTTTGTGCTTGTATTTGGATAGGGGTTTTTAACTCTATTACATTGATTTGTAAAGAAAGAGATATTATTAAGCACGAATACCGAGGGGTATGAATCTATCATCGTATATGTTCGCTCACATGTTATTCCAAGCCCTTGTTTCTCTAATTCAAGCTATTATTTTTCTCCAGTATTTTTATTCTTATTCTATCACAACTCGATTTCAGAATTTAAGACTATCTTTGATAATGATAGTTTACGATTCACCTCTTATTTCCTAACTATATTTTTAACCATTTATTCGGCAGATGCTTTAGGTTTATTTGTCTCTTCAATTGTTAAAAATGTTGAAAAGGCAATGACTGTAATGCCCTTTGTCATTCTCCTTCAATTTCTCTTTGCAGGAAATATACCTTTAAATGGCTTTTTGCAGTTCTTATCTTATTTCACACTTAGTCGTTATAGTTTTGATGGGCTTTTAGACTTAGCGGGTTTTAAAGAGGGAGGATCATTTTTCAGTACGTCAACAAAAGTACAAGTAAATTTAATAGTTGCATGGATCCTTTTAGTTGCTTTCTCTATCCTATTAGCCTATCTAGCAAGCAAACTATTAAAATCTGTCGAAAAAAAGATACGAGAGGTTAATGTTGATTGAATTAGTTTAGTAAACTAGGTTTATAAATCAAAAAGGTAGTAAGAGAATATCTTACTACCTTTTTCTGTTTTAGAAGTAAATTTGGAATCTATATTGGCTGTGATATTGTCTCTAACAAATGTGCATTAATAAAAAAATAAACAACAAGTTGATAAAAATTGATATGTAATTTCAAAACAAGACAAAAAAACGCTCTAGAAAATAGGACTAGAGCGTTTTTCTTCTATATCAATTCGTATTGAATGCTTACTTCACTTCTCAATAACATAAGCTCCGAAAACGAAGTTTTGGTAATCTAATGATAATCCATTGTTTGTAAGATTAGGTTATAAGTGTTTATTTCCAACGAAAATGAATTTTGATTGCTTAATTTAATAGGCTTTTTACAGATATTTGATTTTTGTTACCCAAAGCCAGGCTTGAAAAAAAGCTCGTAAAGCATCACAATTAGTAAACGCTAATTCGAAAGAATTACTATATTTTTAAAAGAGCACATTTTCAAAGGATTTTTTCTTTTGGCTTCAATTCCTAATTTATCAATGAACTTAAAACAAGGTCTCGAAAAGAATTATGCTTCCTCTTTCTGTCTGAGTTCAAAGAGATCTTCTACTTTCAGATTAAAAACTTGAGCAATTTTAAGAGCCATTTCCAGCGAAGGATTGTAACGGTTATTTTCCAAGTGCAGAATTGTCTCGCGTCGCATGCCGATGAGGTCGGCTAACTCCTGCTGGGTCATGCCTGTGGACTCACGAACAGATTTGAGATTAGTAATAATATTGCTTTCTTTGGCCATGCTTATCCTCTCCGTTCCAAGATAAGATAGACAACCGCGAAGATGAAAATCAAGGCAGCTATGCTAATAAAGATCTGGCCCATGTAAAGAGTGAGAGATCCCATATACCCAATGATAACTGCTAGAATCATCAGTGCGCCTAGTATAAAAACAAACATCAAGCTAGCTGCCTTGGCTAAATTAGTATAAAAGCGTTCGTCCGGAGTTTCCTTGACATTTTTCAAACAGAAAAAACCAAATACAATCACTTCAATAACAAGGCCAATTCCCAAAATCCATTCTTTAATACCAGAACTTAAGCTTGGGGTCGCAAACCCAAATTCCTAATGTATAAAAAATACTTGCTGCAAACAAAAGTATCGTGTAAAGCTTAGCAGACAAGTCAAAAATAATCTTTCCCTTACCTTTCTGACTTTTATGAGACCATAGTTTCATATGTAGCCAGCTCCAAATAGCTATAATTTGGCCTGACACTGAAATACCAGTAATAACTAACTTGGGTCCCCAACTAAGATTAGAACCAAATAAAAACAATAAAATCAATAATGAGAGCTACGGCAATCATTGCAATGAGGCCACGCATTTTTTTGACTTTTTCATGATAGACTCCTTTTTGTGTTATAAATATATAACATTTAAATGTTATGTTATAAATATATCACACTTAAATTTAGAAAGCAAGAATTTTATGTGTCAATGTGGTAATTATTTGAAAAAAATTTTTAATAAAATCCCTTGATAGTCAAAACAACTAAAGAATTCTTTGAAGCAATGCATCGGATTTGGTTTGGATAGCTTCGTTAACAATATTTGATGATAAAGAATCTTTGGAAAATCTAGATACTGTATGAATCTTTTCTTTTTTTCTTAGACTGTTATAAAGTCTGTCAGAATAAGCTTTGTAGGTGTAGAAGTTAATTTTTACAGAACTAAATTATTCCCCTATTTAGAATCTATTAATTCATATTTTATAATTTAATTAGTAGATATCGTTCTTAAAATCCTTGATATTACGCTATTTTTAATCCAACTGAAACTCAAACTTTCCAAACCAGGTCTTGAGAAAAAAGGTAGAGAAAAAGGTAGAGTTTGAATTGAAATACAGTGCAATATATCGCATTTGGTAAAAATAAAAAACGCTTAAAATCAGCGTTTTTTTCTTATGTATTGATTCGTATTGAATGCTTACTTCACTTCTGTAAACACAACGTGTTTGCGAAGTTTTGGTGAGTATTTCTTCAATTGAAGACGGTCTGGAGTGTTACGTTTGTTTTTAGAAGTAAGGTACAAGCGTTCACCAGATTCTTTGTGTTCAAGTGTAATATTTACGCGCATGGTATCTCCCTTCTATTATTCAGCTGATGCAGCTTTTAGCGATCTTACGTCCTTTGTAGTATCCTTTAAGTGATACGCGGTGTGAACGTGAGTAATCTCCAGTAGTTTCGTCAAAGTTTACAGATGGAGCTGTTACTTTGTAGTGTGTACGACGTTTGTTTTTTTCTTCGCTTTTTGAAGTGCGACGTGCAGGTACTGCCATTTTTGTTTTCTCCTTTTAAGATATAATTCAGTTAGGTTTGATTTTCATCAACTTTAATAGTATATCAAAACTTTTTTTGTAAAGTAAAGTTACTTGACAAAAAAGATTATTTTTATAGTTCATTCTTGAATTGTCTGAAAATTCAAGAATTTTCTTCTGTTATTCAGGTGAAAATTGTGCTATAATGGAACAAACTGAAACGGGAGGGACTTGAATGACAGAATTAGATAAACGTCACCGCAGCAGCATCTATGACAGCATGGTTAAATCACCAAACCGTGCCATGATGCGAGCGACTGGTATGACAGATAAGGACTTTGAAACACCGATTGTAGGGGTCATTTCGACTTGGGCTGAAAATACACCTTGTAACATCCACTTGCATGACTTTGGTAAGCTTGCAAAAGAAGGTGTCAAATCAGCTGGTGCTTGGCCGGTTCAATTTGGAACCATTACGGTAGCTGATGGGATTGCTATGGGAACGCCTGGTATGCGCTTCTCTTTGACATCTCGTGATATTATTGCGGACTCTATCGAAGCTGCTATGGGTGGTCACAACGTGGATGCCTTTGTGGCTATCGGTGGTTGTGACAAGAACATGCCTGGTTCTATGATTGCCATTGCCAATATGAATATCCCAGCCATTTTCGCCTACGGTGGTACTATCGCCCCTGGAAATCTTGATGGTAAAGACATCGACTTGGTTTCTGTATTCGAAGGAATCGGTAAATGGAACCATGGTGATATGACCGCTGAAGACGTCAAACGTCTGGAATGTAATGCCTGTCCTGGACCTGGTGGTTGCGGTGGTATGTATACTGCCAATACTATGGCTACTGCTATCGAAGTTTTGGGGATGAGTTTGCCAGGCTCTTCTTCTCACCCGGCAGAATCTGCTGATAAGAAAGAAGACATTGAAGCAGCTGGACGTGCTGTAGTCAAAATGCTTGAACTTGGGATAAAACCTTCAGATATCTTGACTCGTGAAGCCTTTGAAGATGCCATTACAGTTACTATGGCTCTAGGTGGTTCTACAAATGCAACTCTTCACTTGCTCGCCATTGCCCATGCGGCTAATGTTGACTTGTCACTTGAGGACTTCAATACCATCCAAGAACGTGTGCCTCACTTGGCCGACTTGAAACCTTCTGGTCAGTATGTCTTCCAAGACCTCTACGAAGTCGGTGGTGTTCCTGCGGTTATGAAATACTTGTTGGCAAATGGATTTCTTCATGGAGACCGTATCACATGTACTGGTAAAACTGTCGCTGAGAACTTAGCTGACTTTGCAGATCTCACACCAGGTCAAAAAGTCATTATGCCACTTGAAAATCCTAAACGTGCAGACGGCCCATTGATCATCTTGAACGGTAATCTTGCTCCTGATGGTGCTGTTGCCAAGGTATCCGGTGTTAAGGTTCGTCGTCACGTTGGTCCAGCCAAGGTATTTGACTCTGAAGAAGATGCTATCCAAGCTGTCTTGTCAGACGAAATCGTTGATGGCGACGTTGTCGTTGTTCGTTTTGTCGGACCTAAGGGCGGTCCTGGTATGCCTGAGATGCTATCACTTTCTTCTATGATCGTTGGTAAAGGTCAAGGAGACAAGGTTGCCCTCTTGACAGACGGACGCTTCTCTGGTGGAACTTATGGACTGGTTGTTGGGCACATCGCTCCTGAAGCTCAGGATGGTGGTCCTATTGCCTACCTTCGTACAGGTGATATCGTCACCGTTGACCAAGATACTAAAGAAATTTCTATGGCCGTATCCGAAGAAGAACTTGAAAAACGTAAGGCAGAAACAACCTTGCCACCACTCTATAGCCGTGGTGTCCTTGGTAAATATGCCCATACCGTATCTTCTGCATCACGTGGTGCCGTTACAGACTTCTGGAATATGGAACAATCGGGTAAAAAATAAATTCTTATATCATTCTATAAAGGATTGTCTTATTACGGTCTAATATAATGAGCATGCAAAAAGGATGAAGTTCATAAGAACTTCATCCTTTTTATATAGAATAGTCACCAAAACATGTTATCTATTCCACTTTTTTTCTTTTTTTCCACAAGTAAATGAGTACAATGAGAGAAGTAATTGAAAGTACTATTCCAGAGTTTAACCCTGGTGGGCTATAACTCCATACAATCTCGTGTTCTCCTTCCGTTAGTGAAACACCCATAAAGAAACCAAGCGATTTTTGAACTTCTTGCTTTTGACCATCTACTGTTACACTCCAACCTGAGTGATATGGAATAGTGAAGGTTGCAAAGGATTGTTCATCATTTGTAACATTGACGTGTGCTTTCACTGTTGAATTTGAATAGGAATCAATGGTGATGTCATTTGCTTTTTTAAACCGTTCCAAAGCATTGGTTAGAGTTGGTATATCGATTGAATAGAATTTAAAACCACGAAGATCCCATTCTTTGGCTTTTCCTTCATCAATTGTAAATGTAAGCGTTTTGTTTAAGTTTCCATTTCCAACTACCCATAATTGATTTTCTCTGAATCGATTTTCATATGGATAACTTAATCCGTCTACCAACACTTTTGATTTAATAATTGAACCAGCTTGTCTTTCTGAAATTTCAACAAAGTACAACTTGTTTGGTTCAAGAGATAACTGCCATTCAATTTTTACCGGAGTTCCCTCTTGAGTAATTGTATATTTGTCACCATTTTTAGTTAAATTTTCAACATTAGCTTCTGCTACACTTACTTCTTTAAGACCTGCCTTCTCAGCAATCCCCACAACTTGTAACAATTGATTTAAATTATTAACAGGTTTGTTCTTTTCAAAACTTACATTTATTGCAAAATCCTTATTTGTCAGATAACCCAAGGAAAGAGCATATGGATTCTGATAAACCGCAAAGTTCTTTAAGGTTCCTTCTTTCTGATATAAACCACGAATATCCGCAAAGACTTTATTTTCATCGCCATCCATCATAAACCGCGAAAAACCAAACATAGAATCTAAAATAATATTTCGTCCTGTATAGTTTACAACTGATTGAGAGGCAGGAAGTCCTAAGTGACTAAATTCTTCAATTAATGTATGCTCTAAACTCGATGTAAAGTGAGAGGCTCCATTATAATTATAAGCAATCGGAAAATTGGCATGCGACAATCCCTTATTCATCTCCAGACGTGTAAATTGATTTAATTTACTATAACCTTCTTCATCAAAAGCAATCGCATACTCCATTTGAGTCTTCAAACTAGAATTGCTAACGAAAAATGGTACTCTTTTCAGTCCAATAAACGCACCCAATAGTAACTCTACAATAACAACTCCTGTTACTATTTGTAGTCTTCGAGATAAATCCACCTTTGTTAGAAAGAATGCACTTAAAACGATACTATAAATAATAAATGCAAGTATTTTCTGTAATGTTTCTACATAAGAAAGTGTAGCAAGCATTGAGAACAATAAAATCGACCCAAAACCTATAAGAGCTACCAAGAACTCATTAAATCGGAATCCATTTTTCCACTTCATCAAACTTTCGGAAGCTAAGACCAACATAAAGGCATTTGCAATCCAAGAATTTCTAAAATAGAAACCGACCGGACGTTGCCCCATATGCCAAATCTGATCAAAGCCTTGAATATTGAAGGAAAGTAGTAAAATCAATAATACGAATGTTGCAGATAATTTGCTACGAAGAGAAATTTCTTTTTTTACATAGAAAACAAACAGTCCAAAGAGGCCTAAACTTCCAATGAAAAGGTGCGGTAAGGCTTTTGGGTCCCCCCACTCTTTTTCACTAAAAGAGCCTAGAATAAATTTTTGAGGATAAGTTATAAGATCATTTACGATTTTAGAAGACCATTCAAATGTACTTCCTGCACTCGCCTTACTTTCTACCAAGGCACCAAATACTGGTAGTAGCCAGAACATTGCAAGTCCTACTCCAATCATTGCAAACAATGCAACCCTACCAATTTTCAATAGGTAGTCTTTCAAGGAAGCTTTCTTTGAAAAAACAGCATAGAATGCATAGAGAGCCACAAAAAGGCACATCATATACCCTGTATAGAAATTCGTAATCAAGCTGACTGCAAGGAAAATCGGTAATTTAAATGATCGTTTTCCTTCTACTATTTCTTCAATACCAAGAAGAATGACAGGAACGTAAATTAGATTATCTAAAAAGTTGGGATTGAAATGCTGTGATACAATAAATCCACTAAGCGCATAAGATGTAGATAAACCTAATGACAGCCAGTAATTTCTGCTAATACCTTGATATTTCTTTTCAAGAAAATATCCAAACGCCACTCCCATTACTCCAAAGCGAATAAGTGGAATCACATAACTCAAAATATGAAATGTCGAAATTGGAAAAATTACGTATAAAAAAACGTGAAAGGACTTAAACTATTAAAGCCCCCATACACTTGGCATTGCTCCTCCCAGGGATTTAGAGAAGGACCAAAACAGACCGCTAAAATCGCCGCTCCAAAATAGTTTATGTAATCCGATATAAAGCGGAAAATATTGTGAAAGAAAATCTCCACTATGCACCGAATTTTGTGAAAAGGGAGTCAACCTAAACAAAGGAAGACTCCTAACATACCCATAAATGGAACAAAGAATAGCGAACTAAATTTTAATTTCATTTTTGAAATTTTTCATTATAGTCTACTCCTACTAAATTAAATCCATTTTTTTATAAATTGCAAATCCATAAAGAGAGGTTGATAAGATTGAAATTAGAAAACCTGCAACAAATCCAGCTGGCAAGTAACTCATTTCAATTGTATGTTCACCTGGTGTAATTTTATATGCCAACAGGCTATCCCAAACTTTTGCAGTTTCAACTACTTTTCCATCTACTTTAACAGTCCAACCTTTTTCATATGGAATACTTGTCATCATCCAAGTACTGTCATCAGTTATATTCACTGTTCCTTTTAAAACTACGATTATCCCAATAAGTTAATTTTATTCCTTGCAACTGACGTTCTTGAATGATACGATTTGCTAGAGCACTATTAGAACGAGCTAAGCGCAAGCCAGATAAATTATATTCGTTATCCGAATCAATTTCAATCACTAAATCTGTAGGTTGACCAACTGAATTATGTGCAATTTGAATAAATTGCGTTTGTTGGAATTTATCTTGGAATTCATAATTTTTGCCATTTAACATGACACGAATTTTATTTTTATCTGTATGAGATAATTTTTGCGGAATTGCTACCCAATAATCCTCAGCAGATTGAGGTACTAAATGATAGGTAATCGTTCCTGGTTTTGAAGAATCAATACGCTTATAGGTTTCCGGTTTAGACGGATCTACAACTTCCATATTGTCCAATTTCATCTCATTTGCTCCGAGTACAGCTAAATAATTTTCGCTCGTTTCCCCCATAGCTTGTACGATCTTATTTTGATTTTGAATTGGTTGATGATTCTCTAATTTTACATTCACCGTTGCATCATTAACACCATAAGCAATTGGCAAAATCAAACCTGTCTCGAATGTCTTTGTTCTAGCAGCTTCATAAACAGGTGCTTTTGTCGTAATATCTTTACGCGTTACCATGTTTCCGAATACATACAGTTTGGATGTATCAGGATAGTCCTCTTTAAGCACTGGTTTTGGAGTCACTAGATATTTTACTGAGAAAAGCGCATCTTGGAACGGAGTTCCTTGATAGTAGGTCGTTGCATTAATTCCGTTGTTTCCTAAACGGTCAAATAAATCACGTGTACTATTTTCCAGGTTGGAACTGAAAACCGATAGACCCGGATAATCCACCATAAATGGATCATTCTTACTTAAATTGAATGATTTATTAATTCTGTAAAAATCACTGTGGTCAGGTCTAATTGGATTAATCGCTTCCTTTAATTGTAAAACAGCATCGTGATACTTATAGGCATCTGTATAGCCAACACGTGATTGAACAAGTGCTGCATTAGCTGTCAACTCAACCACAGTTAAAGCGGCTATAATCATCCAAGAGTGTTTCACTTTAGGATAGAATAAGGCCGCAAGCAAAACCACAAAAAAATCAAAAATCGTAGCAAGACGTTGCCAAACTGTTAAGAAAGAGTGTTGTTGTAACTGTACAATAGAAAAGATAACTGCACCGCTAATCAGTAGGAAGCTAGCTTCTCTCTTAGTAAATTTTTCTACTTCTCGTAGACTTAGATAAGCCAAATAAACTAAAAAGAAAGCAATAATCCATGAAAAGCGATAGAAAAATCCAGCTGGATTTTGTCCCATATGCCACAACTTACTTGTGAATTCATGGGCACAAGAAATCAAAAACACTACGAGAACAAAACTTGCTGCAATTTTACTCCATTTTGAAATCTTACTTGAAATAAAGTAATAAAGTGTTCCTAGTAAACCAAAAGCTAGCCACATATATATTTGGCAAGTTAGGTCCAGCTGGTCAGAAGTATTATCAAAAAGCTCCTAAAAAGAGTTTTGCTAAAATCTCAAACGGATTGATTTGTAACTTCCAATCAAATCTCAGAGTGCTTTGCAAGCCCCCTTTTGTTGATACCAAACTGATCAGAATTGGGAGCAATACAGCTGATACTATTCCAACAGCTAGTATAGATGCGGCAGCTAATTTCCCCAGTCTTGTTAGAATAACCTTTTTATTTCTTAAGTTCTCTGAACGTATAATGTAGAACAAAGCATAAATGACCACAAAAATGCAGGTCATATAACCCATGTAAAATTGTACAAAGAGAGATAAGGCAAGCATGCCAATGTAGCCTTTTGGAGACTTGTTATCCAATACTTGTTCAACCCCAATTAAAACCAACGGAAGCATAACCATTCCATCATAGAAAATTGGGTTCATTTGATAACTAACATTAAATCCATTTAAGGCATAAATGGTAGCGACGATTGGAACCAAGTAGGCTTTGTTCTTTAATCCATCATAACGTTTAATCAAGAAATGTGCCATGGTTAATCCCATCGCTCCATAACGTAAGGCAATAACGATAGGTACCACCCATTGGAAATTTCTTCAGAGGTTAATAGAAAGAGTAAGTTAAATGGACTCAACAAGTTGAAGCCCCAAATCCCTAACATCCCACCTCCAATGGATTTAGAGAAAGAGTAGAAGAAACTACTCCAATCGCCATTTAAAAATAAATGTTTGAAATAAGCATATAAGCCAATATACTGTGCGTTAAAGTCAACCGCCATGAGTGACTTTGTCCCGAAAGGAAAGAAGCCATCAATAGCCCAAGCCACAAACATGATGGCTATAGGTGCAATAAAACTTGCTAGATAGACTTTTTTCTTAGTCGTCATTTTGCTCTCCTTTCACAGTAATGTTCGTTTGGTCGACAAGATAATGTGGACGTTTCTTCACTTCATAATAAATCTTACCGATATATTCTCCAAGTACCCCAATAGAAATCAATTGAATTCCACCAAAGAGAACGACTGAGAAGATTGTAGTAAAGTATCCACTCACGAGTGAATCCGGTACTACGAGATATTGGATAAAGGTCCAAAGAACATAAACCAATGAAATTAATAAACAGAATAAACCAAAATTAATACACATACGTAGAGGTTTATCATTGAACGATAAAATCCCTTGAATCGCATAGTTCAATGAGAACTTCAACGAGTATTTTGTTTCACCGACTGTACGAACTTGGTTTTCATATTCGATAACTTTTTCATTAAAGCCAATCCAAGCAAAAAAATTCCTTTAGAGAATCGGTTGTATTCTTGTAATGAAAGGATAGCGCTGACTGCTTTACGGCTGAAGAGACGGAATTCAGATACTCCATCCATTAATTCGATATCCATCATTTTATTCGCAAGTCGATAGAAATGTTTTGCTAAGAATGTACGATGTGGTTTTTCACCTGTGCGTGTGCGACGAGCACTCACGACGTCATAACCTTCTTCATACGCTTTAATCATTTGCGGAAGAAGTGCAGGTGGATGTTGTAAGTCCCCATCCATTAAGATGACAGCTTCGCCTGTTGCGTATTCAAGACCAGCAATCGTCCCAGCTTCTTTCCCAAAGTTTCTGCTGAAACTAATATATTTCACGCGAGAATCGCCAGCTGCGATGGCACGCATTTTTTCAAAAGTCCGGTCCTTACTACCGTCATTAATAAAAATAATTTCAAATTCGGCTTTTGTAATTTGATTGATTTCTTTAACCAATTCATCATACATTTTCTGAATCATATTCTCTTCGTTATAAAATGGAATTACTACAGATAATTTCATATCTATCCTACCTTATTCTTTTTATTATAATCACTTCTACTATAATAACATTTTTTTGAGTAAAGTGGCTACTCTTAACAAAAATTTTTTTGTTTATTGTATGAAATAAATAAACAAAAAAAGAAAAAAATATAAATCAGGTCTTTAATCCCGATTCATAATTCCTCTTATCACTCTATTTTTTTATCGCGGAGGAAGTCCTAATGCTATACGTCCATAACGACTAATGCGTGTAATCTTCCAAGCTGGAGACCAAGTAACCTCGACCTTAACATCCTCAATGCCATCAATTTGTTTTAAACCTGCAACTATCTCGATTGGCAGACTTTCTGCACAATCACAGGCAGTATCGGTGAAGGTCATGACAACTGTACAAAGGCCAGCCTCATCTAAATGAATCTCATAAATCAGTCCAAGATTGTATACATCTAGCTCTACATCTGTATCATAAACTTTTTCGAGTACTTCAATGATTTGGTCTTCCAAGGCTAGAGCACGGTCATTAATCTTAATGTCTTCTCTCATTGTATTCCCTCCATTTGTAAACTGCATCTATTTTCTCATAATTCTGACAATTTAGCAAGTTTTTCCCAATCCTGTTTAAAGCAAAAAAGTAGAGATTCTATCTCTACTTTTTATTGATTATTTTGATTTGACAGGTTTATCTTCAAGAGTTTTTTTATAGCAGCATTAATAATTTCTGCATAAAGTTTAGCGCCTTCTTCCTGCTTAGTAGTATCACTACCGAAGTGAACTTGGTCTGTTCCTTTCCAAATTTCTGGATGATCTTTGGCCGCTTGATTCCAATCAGCAAGTGCAATATAAGGATATTTTTGTGCCAATTCACGCGCATAGCTTGCATACTGCTCAACATAAGGTTGCGTTTCCTGCGTTGTATCACCCTCGTATGGAGTTACAAGCACAAGCTGATGTCCCTTAGGTAGATTTGTGACTAAAGAATCGAGATCTGCTTTATAATCTTCAGGATTGTTTACTCCAGTTGCAATGACTACAATTTGGGCAAGACCTTATTTTGGCTATAATTTAGCATCAACGCATTTGCTTGTTTGGTATTTCGGCTAACTTGCCCATCAATTTGAGCGTTCGTTAAAATTTCTTTAATTTCAGGGGTTGCACGCAAGGTTACAGAATCTCCGATGATTGCTACACCATCAGCTATATTGTAGCGACTTGCTTCTGCTTGGTCTGCCATAGTCTTAGTTCGAGTAATATTAGTTTGAGCTTGATTAAGACCATTAACCATCAAATCCGTTTCAAAGGCACCTACTTGCGGAGCTATCAGAATCACAATCAGTGTCAACAAGCTAAGAAAGCCGACGCTACCCGCAAAAATTGATTGAATATGTGGAATTTCTTTTATCTTCTGCAATAAGTTACTATTCTTCCCTGCAATGAAAGGTTCGATCACATAGAAAGAAAGGGTAGCAAAAAGATACGAGAAGATAGTCGTTAAAATCACTGCCGGTATATTTCCCATCAATTGAGAGAAAATAATGTAAAACGGCCAGTGGAAAAGATAAACGGCATAGCTAGTATCCGCTAAAAAGCTGACAGCCTTTGGCTCTTCGATTGTCGGTGTTTTCTCATGTAACAGTCGTGCTGCAACAATCATCAGAAGGGCAGCTAAACTTGCTAACAAGAAGCCAAGTAAATAGGCAAATAAGTAAGTGAATTTCACGAAGAAGGTCAATAAGAGCAAGACTCCTAGACCAGCCCCGAAGACTAGCAAGGTTTGTCTCAAATCCAAGCTTCTATTCAAACGTTTGAGAAGAGGAGTCGTATGACGAACCCCTATCACGGTAGCAAGCACACTACCTAAGAAGAACGGAAATACATGAGTCAAAGTTGAGAAGTAGAGTGTTGAGTAGGAGCTAACGATAAAGCTACCAATAAACATAGAAAGGAAGCTAATCATAAAGGTTGCTGAGGAAAGTAGGAAAATCATTCCTCGTAGTTGCCCACCTGTTTTGGCTTGCTTAGACATGAGCCAAACTGCCAAGCCCCACAAGACATAATAATGAACTTCAACAGCTAAACTCCAGTTGTGAACAAAGAGATGGGGGATAAACTGAGACTCATAACTTCCTCCTGTCAACATTTCATAGAAGTTAGTCATAAATCCTAGAACACCAGCAATCTGACCACCAATTCCTGCCACATAATCTTGGCGAACCAAGAAGGTAAATGGCATAACGATGAGGACCATCAAAACAACTGGCGGAAAAATCCGATAGAAGCGTCGTCTAAAAAATCCTAGGATATCAATCTTACCTTTTTGTCCAAATTCTTCCAATAAGAGAGATGTAATTAGAAAACCTGAAAATGTGAAGAAGACGTCAACCCCAAAGAAACCTCCTGGGAAAACCGTCTGAAAGAAATGGTACAAGAGTACCAAAAGCAAACCTGTAATCCTAATCAAGGAAAACCATTTAATACGCATACGAGTTTATTCTCCATTCATTAGATTAGCAAAAAAAGCCATCTAATTTTCAATCCATAGTACCTTTATTTTATCAAAAAAAACAGAAAAATCCTAAGATAAAACTTAGGATTTTTAGCTGACATTAAGTTAAATTTAGAAATTACGTCCAGACTTGTTATAGCCATATTTTTCAACAAAATGCTCACGAAATTCCAAGAGATTGTCATCCATAATAGCCTGACGGACCTGCTTCATAAGATTGAGCAAGAAGTAGAGATTATGGTAACTTGTCAAGCGGATACCAAAGGTTTCATCAGCCTTGAGCAAGTGACGAAGATAGGCACGGGTGTAGTTCTTACAAGTGTAGCAATCACACTCAGGATCAAGCGGTGTAAAGTCCTCCGCAAACTGAGCATTCTTCACAACCAAACGACCTTGACTGGTCATACAAGTACCGTTACGAGCAATACGCGTCGGCAAGACACAGTCAAACATATCTACCCCACGAATCACCCCATCAATCAAGCTATCTGGCGCTCCCACTCCCATCAAGTAACGAGGTTTATTCTCAGGAAGGAGTTGAGTAGTAAAGTCCAAAACTGCATTCATTTCTTCATGTGTTTCTCCAACTGCTAATCCTCCGATAGAGTAGCCTGGGAAGTTCATGCTGACAAGGTCTTGAGCTGACTGACGACGAAGATCTTCAAATCCCGCCCCCCTGTACAATCCCAAATAAACCTTGATCATGTGGGCGGCTATGAGCTTTCAAGCCACGTTCTGCCCAACGGCTGGTACGTTCAATTGATTTTTTTACATAATCATAGGGTTGATAAAATTGAGGGCACTCATCAAAGGACATCATGATGTCTGAGCCTAGATTATTCTGAATAGAGATAGCCTTTTCTGGTGACAAGAACATCTTAGAACCATTGAGATGGTTTTTAAAGGTTACCCCTTCTTCTGTAATATTACGGCTATCCGCTAGGGAATACACTTGAAAACCACCGCTATCTGTTAAGATTGGTTGGTCCCAGTTCATAAACTTATGAAGCCCACCAGCACGGGCAATGAGTTCATCACCCGGGCGAAGCCACAAGTGATAGGTGTTGGATAGGATAATTCCTGAACCCATCTCTTTTAATTCTTCTGGTGATTGTGTTTTGACCGTTGCTTGAGTCCCTACTGGCATAAACATAGGGGTTGGGAAGGTCCCATGTGGCGTGATAATTTCCCCAAGACGAGCTCCTGTGTGTTTTTCTTTCTTAATCAATCGATATTTGATTGGTGAATCTGACATTTTTTACCTCCGAAGCTGGGAAAGACAGTCCCAGTTCTTACTTTGTGCCCAAGGGCATACTGTATGATTCTATCAAAAAAAACAGGAACTGTCACGAACTATGGTATAATGAAAGAATGAAGTACCCAAAAATTAATTTAAAAGAAGTTCGCGAGCAGGCTAGACAATTTCAAGCTGAGCACCCACGTCTGCTGCTTGTCTTTTTATTGCCAAGTATTCTCTTGATTCTATCTAGCTTTATCAGACCTTTATCCCTTCTCGACGAGGGAATTCTTGAACAGTCATTCTTGAGTTTTCTAGGGACCACAATCCAGTCTGCTCTCTTTCCGATAGCCGTTGGATTTACAAGCTCCATTATCCTAACTGGTGCTCTCTTTACTACCATTAATCTTTTTCGAATTTCTGAGATGGAGCTTTCCTTTAAAGATAGCCTGTCCTTGCTTGACAACCGCTTCTTTACCCAGACATTTCTAACTCTCTTACTCAAGCGTTTCTATCTCTTTTTATGGAGCATCCCTAATCTTTTTGGGGTCTACTTGCTTTTTTATAGCAGTGCCATGGCTCGTAAATTTGTGGAACTTCATCCTGAATTTCCATCTGTTGACGTCACCAATCCAGATATCGAACACTTCCTGCTTACATTCGCGCTCTACTTCTTTGGTAGTGTCCTTGTAATGATTTTAGGAACCATTCTCTATCTTCCGCAATACTACGCTTATTCCCAAGTTGAGCTACTCCTATGTGATACCCTTGCAATTGGAATTGCTAAACCAAGTCGTGTGCTGCATACCAGCCGCTTTCTCATGAAAGGCTATAAGTTTCAACGCTTCGTCCTTGATTTACAGCTACTTCCTTGGTATATCCTTATCTGGATTAGCTTTGGAATTGCAAGCATCTCTATCTTCCCTTATATCTATAGTAGCCAAATTTTCTTTATCAAAGACTTCTCGAAATCAAACGCAGAAAAGTTTAAGATTAGTTATTAAAAACCAGCACTTTCCATGAAGGTGCTGGTTGTTTTTATTTTAATAAGAGGATACTCAAAAGAGTTAAGATTGCTGGGCCACCTTGCTTGAGAATGATTTTTTTATCTGCAGTTAAGGCACCATAGGCCGCTGCTCCTATGACAAACAATACAAAGATTGTTACGATTTCTAAGCTATGTGAGAAATAAATTCCGTAAATAAGAAATACCCCAATCAAGGCATTGTAAATTCCTTGGTTTTTAAACAATGAGGTGACAGATGGTCGTGCTAATTCTTCCTTGTTCATATTAAAGACACGGCTGGTTGCGTCTGATTGGGTTGCAATACTTTCCAAATAAAAGATATAAAAATGCTCGAGGGCAACGATAGTTGCTAAAATAGTGGTCATGAGTGACATCGTTTTCTCCTTAAAATTCAATTTCTTCTAATCCTGATACTAGTTTTGTCAACAAAGCTGTTAACTCTTTCTGCTCAGTAGAGGATAAGATGGTCTCCATCTGTTCCTTCACTCGCAAGTGATGTTCAGGCGGATTGACCAAGAGTTGATTCTTGGCTTCTTGGGTTAATTCAACTAAGACTTCTCGCTGATTTATTGGATTCCGATTGCGACTGACATAGCCCTCTGACTCCAGTATCTTAAAATGACGAGTCAAGGCTGCTTGATCAATTTGCAATTTCTCCTGAACGGCAGTTTGGTTACAGGGTGACTGTTGCAGTAAAAACTGCAGGATTTGGTAGCGGGTCAAACTAATTCCCAATTGTTTCTCAAAAAGTTTAGTAATCGTCTGATCCACTAAATGGAGCTGATAAAGCAATTCATGCATTTCTGACATTGTTTCCTCCTTGTCAATGATTGATTTATCAATAGTTGACTTATCAAGTGTAATACAAATAAATTGACTTTGCAAGTATTTTGCTTACTCCGCTAAATTAGTCTCCTAGTCACAATCCCTCAAGGCTATGTCTTTCTATTTTATGCCTGGAGTTTATTTACGCTATCTAAGAGTTTGAAAACAAAAAAAGAAGCAGAGACTGAATTAGTTTCCGCTTCTTTTTAATCATTAGTTCATAGATACGTGAACGTGGTCATAGTGGTTTTCTGTGACGCTACCACGATCTGGCATTGGATTCCAAGTGTAAGCTGGTCCGTATTTGCTATCGAATGGTGCATAAAAACGTTGTTTCCAGATGATGTAGCTGATGCCACGGCTAGCCATATTTTGGATAGCATAATCTGCAATTTGGTCTCCTAGAGCTGAACTTACTGGAACCATAAAGTCAATGGCAAGACCTTTTCCGTGGTCTCCACTATCACCAGGACGGTAGCCGCTAAATGATGTAACACCAAACAAGTTCGCAACTTCTTCTTTAAAGGCAGCTGTTTGTGGTTGAAGACCTGCATTTTCTGATTTTGTAGCTGCGATACTTGCATAATCAGGTGCTGCTGGTGCTGCATAAGTTGTTGATGCACCTTGGCTTGCTTCAGCTTGGTAAGTTGATGGTGCTGATTGTACTTCTGTTACAGCTTCTGTTGTTGCTTCCGTAGTTGCTTCAGCAACTGTTGTGGTTGTTTCTTCCACTACAGGTGTTTCTGTTACTGGTGCTGTAGCCTCAGTAGTAGCTTCTGTTGTTGCTTCTGCTACAGGCTCTGCTACTGGTGTTGCTACTTCGGTGGTAGCTTCTACAGCTGCTTCTTCAGCTGGTGCTGCAGTTTCTGTTGTCGCTTCCTCAGCAGCTTGTGAATCTGTTGTTTCTGCTACAACTTCTGTTTCTTCAACTGGTTGAGTTAAATCTTCAACTTTTACAGTTTTGTCGTCTACAGTGACTTGGTTGGTTGTCAAATTTGCTGTTGCACTTGCTACATCAGAACCTACTTCTTCAGGTGTGTATACCTCAACACCTGTTACTTCTTCTTGTTCATTAACGATTGTAGTCAATACAGTATCTGGGAAGATCAAGTCAATATTCGTAATCTTGTTCAAGTTAGCAAGGACATTTAAGTCAACTCCCAAAGCTTCCGCAATTGTGCTTAAAGTATCCCCATACTTGATGGTATAACTTGTTTTATTCTCACTTTTAGCAACATCGTTTTGAATTTGCTCAACTGTACGTGGTGACCATGCAACTTCCTCTGCTTGAGCTGCCAAGGCAGGGGCAATTGATAAAGCTACCGTTGATGCTAAAATAATTCGTTTCTTCATACTATTCAAACTCCTTTTTCAATGTAGTACATGTCTATCATAACACAAAGAAAAAAGAAAAAAAGCCCTTTGGGGGCTATTTAACAAAACTGTTTAAACTCTGTAACAAACCACTTTAATTGAAATAGTTTGTATGAAATTTGTCATATGCCTGACATATTGCATTTCATGAACCTTTTAAAAAATCAAAGAAGAAATCTCCTCTAAATGAGAAATCTGACGATTGCAAACCGCTGAACTTTCAAGGAAATTGATACTTTGAATGCCACTATTTTGAGCAAATTCGATATCCAAGGTTCTGTCGCCTATATAATAGGTATGTTCTGGATTTAAATGGTATTTATTGATAAGGTAGGTAGTTGCTTCTGGATTTGGTTTGCGGGCAAATCCGCTCTGGCTAGTCAAGATTTCTGTAAAATAAGAATCCAATCCTAAATCACGTAAAATGGTAAAGGCATTGTCTCCTTTATGAGTATAGACAAATTGCTGAATTCCTTGCTTATCCGCCCAGGCTAGAACCTCACGTGCACCTGGCATCAAGACGACTTGGGCATTTTTTTCAGCCAAGCTCTGAGCACGAACTTGATTGAGAAGCCCTGCATCTAGTCCTCGCTCTTTTGCCACTTTCTCCAATAAATCCTGGACAGAATATTTCAAGATAAAAGCTCGAACTTCTTTCTTATTATAAGGAAGAGAAAACTGACGATAGGTTTCCTCAATTCCTGCTAAGATGGCTTCATAAGAATCCAGTAAGGTTCCATCTAAATCCCAAATAAAAGCTGTTTCTTGCATTTCTCATCCTTTCGATGTCATATAAACTTGGTAACGATAGCGTAGGAAAATCCATCGGAAGCCATTATCCAAAAGCGTTCCTGCCCAAATACCAGGCAAGCCCCAGCCAAGAACAATTCCCATCAGGTAGCCTGTTCCGATACGGATACACCACATCCCGATACTTGTTGCATAAAAGGGAAGGCGTGCATTCCCCAAACCCTGCCAGACAGCTGTATAAATGACTGTCCCCGTTGTCATAGGAGTTCCTAGTAATGAGAACAGTGTCACCAAAACACTGGCCTCAATAGCTACAGGATCACTGGTGTAGAGGTAACTTAGTGGTGTCCCAAGAGCATAGATACTAAGCGTTAAAGGCAACATGAGAAAGAAGGACAGCCAAAAAGTTTGCCTACTGAGCTTGTCCACCCTTGCCCAATCATTCTCCCCTACTGCTCGTGCCACCTGCATAACTGTTGCCGTCGCGACACCAAAGCAGGCATGTAGTTAAATTGAGTCAAGACTTCACCAATCGCGTTTCCCGCGACAGCCTCTGTCCCAAAGGAAACAACCAAGGCAATAATGACCACATCTCCAGCTCGCATCATGAGACGCTCTCCCGCTGCAGGTAAAGCTAAGGTCAGCAAGTCTTTGTCCAGTCCAAACCTTGGCCTCGTATATGGAAGTTTTAATTGTGACCACAAAATCACAACCCCGACCAAACGAGATAGAATGGTCCCCCAAGCTACACCAGCAATGCCCATATCAAGGATAAAAATAGCCATACTTGAAAAGACAATATTCAAGGCATTGGACAAGAGACTCACATAGAGGGGGAGACGAGGATTATGAGTGGCGCGAATCAAGGCACCTAGACTAGTCATCAATCCCAGGAGAAGAATTGTCCCCCCAACTAAAGCTAGGTAAAGTCCACCACTTTCAGCGACCGCTTCTTCCGTCCCCAAAAGACCTATCATCTCTTGTCCTGCAAAGATGGACAAGGCTCCTAAAACTAAACTTAGTAGTAGAGTAATCTTGAGTGCTTCTGTCACATGGTAGGCCAGTCTAGACTGGTCCTTCTGCCCCAAACTTTTTGAAATGACGCTTGAAATCGCAGCTCCTAGAGCAATAAAAATTGCCTGGTAAATGGTGATAATACTGCCCGCTACAGATACACCCGAAATGGCTATCAAACCTAGATGGGCCACCAGATAGCTGTCCACCATCCCCATAAGCATCTGCAAGAAATTTTCACCCATGGCTGGCAGAGCAATGTTGAGAATGTCTTTATTTTTCTTAAACAATCCTTCCTCCTGATGAAAAGAAACTCAGTTAGTTGCCCAACCGAGTTTACTTCCTCTGTTTTAAAGTCCTAGATAAGATTCTACTGCTGCCTGCATATCTCCCGCTGCAACAGTTGTCTTGTGACGAACCGGAGCTGTTTCGAGGCCATCAACTGCTGGTGGCACTGCTACTCCTGAGATTTCGTGTAATTGAGCCAAGGCCTCAAAGTCACTAAGCCCTGATTGTCCAGTTACAGCTTCTACTGCAACGACTGGGAATTTGTATGGACTAGCTGTTGAAGCAATCACGGTCTTAACCGCATCACCTGTCACTGCTTGGTATTTTTTATAGACAGCTGAGGCAACCGCTGTATGAGGATCCTCAATATAAGAATCTGATTCGTAGACACGTTTAATTTCTGCTGCTGTTTCCGCTTCAGTCGCATACTCTGCTGCAAGAGGTCCAAGATCTCTGCATCAAAATCTGTCAATTCATATTGTCCTTGAGTGTTCAAGGCATTCATGAGTTCAGCTGTCTTAACCGCATCATTTCCCAAAAGATGGAAAATCAAACGCTCCAAGTTTGAAGACACCAAGATATCCATCGATGGGCTAGTAGTGACCTTAAACTCACGCTTCTTGTCGTAGACACGAGTTTTGAAGAAGTCTGTCAAGACATTGTTGTCATTTGAAGCGCAGATCAACTTACCAACTGGTAGGCCGATTTGCTTAGCGTAAAAGGCAGACAATATGTTCCCAAAGTTTCCTGTCGGTACGGTGAAGTTAACCTTGTCACCGGCCTTAATTTCGCCAGTTTTAACAAGCTGAGCGTAAGCATAAACATAATAGACAATCTGTGGGACTAAACGACCAATATTCATAGAGTTAGCTGATGAGAACTGGAGCTTGTTGGCTGCCAATTTTTCACGAAGGGCCACATCGTTGAACATATGCTTCACGTTGGTTTGTGCATCATCAAAGTTTCCATCAATGGCGATAACATGAGTGTTGTCCCCAGTTTGAGTAGTCATTTGCAACTCTTGCACCTTGCTAACACCATCTTTTGGATAAAAGACGATAATTTCAGTTCCTGGTACATCCGCAAATCCAGCCATGGCAGCTTTTCCAGTGTCTCCAGATGTTGCTGTCAAGATGACAATCTTGTTTTCCAAGCCATGTTTCTTAGCAGCTGTTGTCATAAAGTATGGCAAGATAGACAAGGCCATGTCTTTAAAGGCAATGGTTGATCCATGGAAGAGTTCCAAGTTGTATTGGCCATCAAGTTTGACAAGAGGAGCAATAGCTGGTGTATCAAACTTGCTGTCATAAGCATTGGTGATACAATAGTCCAACTCTTCTGCTGTAAAATCATCCAAGAAGGTTGACAAGACAAGTTTAGCCACTTCTTGGTAAGAAGCGTCTTTTAATGTATCAAAATCCAAATCTACCTTTGGATAACTAACTGGAGTAAACAAGCCTCCATCTGTTGCCAAACCTTGCAAAATCGCTTGGCTGGCTGTTACGGTATTTTTCGCATCACGCGTTGATTGATAAACTAATGTCATAAATCTCTATCCTTTATCTATAGTCTTATTCATTATAACATGATTTTTCAGAAAATTCTCCCTTTATAAGAAAATTATAGAGTCATTTTTTCTTTCAAAGGCTCTAAATAGGTCATTTCTCTCTGACCTCTACTCTCAAGTCCTTGCTCTGCTATAGCCAGCAAGTCTTTGGAGAACTGGACAACACCAGCTGTTTCCTCGTCTGAAAGCTGTTTCTTAGAAAACTGACGTCTCAAAGACTTGTAGTCACGACCAAATCTCTCAAAGAAAGGTGCTGTTTCTAGGTATGTTTCAAGCTTGCCTAGATTCACCAACAAACCTAGATGAAAGGCTGCCGAAGCAAAGTGCGGTCTAGGGGTTGCGTACAAACACTACGAAATTCGACCGTCCCTCGAGTTGTTAAGTCTTGATATTGGTAACTACGGTGCGTTTGAAAATCCTTCTCTTGAGGAACAAGCAGAGTTTCTTTTCCATTTAGAGTATAGGCCGAAACTTCCTCAGTAGCTAGGTAATCTCTAGCCCGAATCGGAGAAAAATAGTAGGTTTCCCCATCTCGTTCTGCTGTAAAAATCGCAGAGCGGTCTAGATAATCAAAGAAATCATCCTCATCTTTGAAGAGTTTTGCATTGACACCGACATTCTCTGGATAAATTCCATGCATGGATTCTTCCCAAAAGATATCTCGTGAAATCCGAGTATCCCAGTCTGCTCCCGAAAACTCAGAATTGGCAAATAAGTAAGCTTTTGCTGCTTCAATCTGAGTGAAAGCATTAATGACACGTAGGTAGTTAGCAGTCGATACATCCAACTGAACTTGACTCCCACAGATAAAGGCTCCATATTGTGGGAAGTCATGCAAATTAGCTCTATCTTGGCGACTTCCCATATGTAGGTAATCCATCAGCATCTGGTAGCGCGGATAAGCCACCGGTCGATTGTCATTCTGATCCCAGTTTGGATGAATTCCCCACCCCTGGATAGCATGATTCTTTTCGCCTAGTTTTTCCTGAATGACCTTCATATAAGCTTGAAATCGTCCTTCGACCTCTTGGATTTTCTGGGATCTACCAAAGGCAAACTCCAAGGTCGTGTAGGAAACCTCAAACAGAATCCGATCCTGACTTTTTGGTTCTACAAGTTGAATCGGATTTCTGTCCTGGTCCTCTTTTTCAACTTCCAAGCTGAGAGCATCCACTAAAAATCGCATCAAAGCCTTGGTGACTTCAATATCTGTGGGTTTCCCTTTCGTGTGTACGATAGGAAATTCCAACTCAATACCAACGTAGAGTTCTGGATTTTCTTTGATATTTTTTAAATAACGGCTTTTCAATAACTGAATAGAAGGGTACATACACACCTCTCACTCTAAATTCTCTTACTAGAAATATCAATTACTTTCTATATTATACCAAAAACCCTTCGAGAAAGAACTCAGAAAAATTTGCTGGTAATTTTGAGAAGTCTATACATACCAAACTATTCTCAGGTTTATAGGTATTCCTTCTCTTGTACTCCAATATTTATTGTTCAATTTTCACAGTCTTATCAACTGGTTAAGCGATTACATAGTTTTTTACCTAAAAACCATTGTACTATAGTAAATATTGTGATATACTTCACATGTAAATACATGAGAGGGCAGTTTAAATCTGACTTCCTTGAAAAATTTTCAAGCAAAGCCCCTTTACCTCTGCGCCTCAATAAATCATCAAGGAGGATAGCTATGAAAGCTGTTGTTGTAAATCCAGAAGGCACTGGTGTTGCTATTGAAGAAAAAGTGCTCCGTCCACTCGAAACTGGGGAAGCTCTTGTAGAAGTTGAATACTGTGGTGTCTGCCACACTGACCTCCACGTTGCCCATAGTGACTTTGGTAAAGTTCCAGGACGCGTTCTCGGTCACGAAGGTATCGGTATTGTCAAAGAAGTCGCTCCTGATGTTAAAAGCTTAAAAGTTGGCGACCGTGTCAGCGTTGCTTGGTTCTTTGAAGGTTGTGGTATGTGTGAATACTGTACAACCGGTCGTGAGACTCTTTGCCGTTCCGTAAAAAATGCGGGCTACTCAGTTGACGGCGGTATGGCTGAACAATGTATCGTAACTGCAGATTATGCTGTTAAGGTTCCAGAAGGTCTTGATCCAGCCCAAGCTTCTTCAATCACTTGTGCCGGTGTTACTACCTACAAAGCAATCAAAGAAGCAAAAGTTGAGCCAGGTCAGTGGGTTGTTCTCTATGGTGCCGGGGGGCTTGGTAACTTGGCTGTCCAATACGCTAAAAAAGTATTCAACGCACACGTTATCGCAGTTGATATCAACAACGATAAACTTGCCCTAGCTAAAGAAGTTGGTGCAGATATCGTAATTAACGGTCTTGAAGTCGAAGATGTTCCAGGACTCATCAAAGAAAAGACAAACGGTGGTGCTCACTCAGCTGTCGTAACAGCTGTATCAAAAGTTGCCTTCAACCAAGCAGTTGACTCTGTTCGTGCAGGTGGTCGAGTAGTTGCTGTTGGTCTCCCATCTGAAATGATGGACCTAAGCATCGTCAAAACAGTTCTTGACGGTATCCAAGTTATTGGTTCACTCGTTGGAACTCGTAAAGACTTGGAAGAAGCCTTCCAGTTTGGCGCAGAAGGACTCGTTGTACCAGTCGTTCAAAAACGCCCTGTGGAAGATGCTATTGCTGTCTTTGATGAAATGGCAGCTGGAACCATCCAAGGTCGTATGGTTCTAGATTTTACTCATTAAGATAAAAAAAATAAGTACAAAAATCGAGGTAGGGATTAAAACCCCACCTCTTTTTTTATTCGCAGAGAAATTTTGACATAGCCACTATCCAATCGAGGGAAGATTTTAACACCCAAAACTCTATCAATGAAAACCTCATTTGCCCTATCCACACTCTTCAAGCAACTAGTGGATTATTGAGTTTCAAGGTTAGAATAAGTAAACCAAGACTCTGTTCATCGACCTTTTTTTATATTAAATTTTTTTATCGTTCGATAAATAGCTTTTAATAAATATTGATATATCAATATCTTTTAAAAATGGATTTTTCTTTCTCTTTTTAGCATTTATTATAAGTAGTTGATTTTTTTGCTGAAAACGGTTTATACTTAAAGAGTCTTAAAGTTTTCTTAAACTACAAGTCAAACAATTTATAAGGAGGAATGACAATAATGAGTATCGGAATCATTATTGCAAGTCACGGTGAATTTGCCGCGGGTATTCATCAGTCAGGATCTATGATCTTTGGTGAACAAGAAAAGGTTCAAGTTGTAACCTTTATGCCAAACGAAGGTCCAGATGATTTATACGCCAAATTTAACAATGCTGTGGCTGCATTTGACGCAGAAGATGAGGTTCTAGTCTTGGCTGACCTTTGGAGTGGTTCTCCATTTAACCAAGCAAGCCGCGTAATGGGAGAAAATCCTGAGCGTAAATTTGCCATCATCACAGGACTTAACTTGCCGATGTTGATTCAAGCCTACACAGAGCGCCTCATGGACGCGAATGCTGGAGTGGATAAAGTCGCTGCGAACATCATTAAAGAAGCCAAAGATGGCATCAAGGCTCTTCCAGAAGAGCTAAATCCAGCTGAGGAAGTTGCAACTGCTGCAGCTGCGCCTGTAGCCCAAGCTGCTATCCCAGAAGGAACTGTTATTGGAGACGGTAAATTGAAAATCAACCTTGCCCGTCTTGACACACGTCTTCTTCACGGACAAGTCGCAACTGCTTGGACACCAGATTCAAAAGCAGACCGTATCATCGTTGCTTCAGATAACGTTGCAAACGACGATCTTCGTAAAGAATTGATCAAACAAGCTGCTCCTAACGGAGTGAAGGCTAACGTTGTACCAATCAAAAAATTGATTGAGGTTGCAAAAGACCCTCGTTTTGGTGAAACACACGCCCTTATCTTGTTTGAAACACCTCAAGATGCCCTTCGTGCTATCGAAGGCGGTGTACCAATCAAGACTCTTAACGTTGGATCAATGGCTCACTCAACTGGTAAAACAATGGTCAATAACGTATTGTCAATGGACAAAGACGACGTTGCTACATTTGAAAAAATGCGTGACCTTGGTGTTGAATTTGACGTACGTAAAGTACCAAACGACACGAAAAAAGATTTGTTTGACTTGATTAGCAAAGCTAACGTTCAATAATTAACATTAAATAGAAAAGGAATAAAACCATGTCAGATATTTCAATCATTTCTGCTATCTTGGTTGTAGTTGTTGCCTTCTTCGCAGGTCTTGAAGGTATCCTCGACCAATTCCAATTCCATCAACCAATCGTTGCATGTACCCTCATCGGTCTTGTAACTGGTAACCTCGAAGCAGGGGTTATGCTTGGTGGATCACTTCAAATGATTGCCCTTGGTTGGGCTAACATCGGAGCTGCCGTAGCTCCTGACGCTGCTCTTGCCTCTGTTGCTGCAGCAATCATCATGATTAAAGGGTGGTAACTTTACTACTGAAGGTATCGCAGTCGCAACTGCAACTGCAATCCCTCTTGCCGTAGCTGGACTTTTCTTGACTATGATCGTTCGTACAATCTCAGTTGGTTTGGTTCACACTGCAGATGCTGCTGCTAAAGAAGGAACATTGCAGCTGTTGAACGCGCTCACTACTTTGCCCTTATTCTTCAAGGTCTTCGTATCGCTGTTCCTGCAGCCTTCCTTATCGCTATCCCTGCTTCTGCTGTTCAAGATGCTCTTAAATTGATGCCAGACTGGTTGAACGGTGGTATGGCTGTCGGTGGTGCCATGGTCGTTGCCGTTGGTTACGCTTTGGTTATCAACATGATGGCTACTCGTGAAGTATGGCCATTCTTTGCTATCGGTTTTGCTCTTGCAGCAATCTCTCAATTGACTTTGATTGCCCTTGGTGTCATCGGTGTTGCTCTTGCCTTCATCTACCTCAACCTTTCTAAACAAGGTGGAAACGGTGGCGGAGGAGCTGCAACTTCTAACGATCCAATCGGTGATATCCTAGAAGACTACTAGAAAGGGGAACAATCATGGCTGAAAAAATTCAATTATCAAAATCAGATCGCCAAAAAGTTTGGTGGCGTTCACAATTCCTTCAAGGTTCTTGGAACTACGAACGTATGCAAAACTTGGGTTGGGCTTACTCTTTGATCCCAGCTATCAAGAAACTTTACACTAAAAAAAGAAGACCAAGCAGCTGCTCTTGAGCGTCACCTTGAATTCTTCAACACTCACCCATACGTAGCTGCTCCAATCATGGGGGTTACTCTTGCACTTGAAGAAGAACGCGCTAACGGTACTGAAATCGATGACGCTGCTATCCAAGGTGTTAAGATCGGTATGATGGGACCTCTTGCTGGTATCGGTGACCCAGTCTTCTGGTTTACAGTTCGTCCTATCCTTGGTGCCCTTGGTGCATCACTTGCTGCAACTGGTAATATCGTTGGACCACTTCTCTTCTTCTTTGGATGGAATGCAATCCGTATGTCTTTCCTATGGTACACACAAGAGTTTGGTTACAAGGCTGGATCTGAAATCACTAAAGACATGTCAGGTGGTATCTTGAAAGACATCACTAAAGGAGCTTCTATCCTTGGTATGTTCATCCTTGCCGTTCTTGTACAACGTTGGGTATCCATCAACTTCACTATCAACCTTCCAGGTAAACAATTATCAGAAGGTGCCTACATCAACTTCCCAGAAGGTGCTGTTACAGGTGGAGAATTGAAGGGTATTCTTGGTCAAGCACTTAGTGGTATGAGCTTGGATAGCGTTCAACCACAAACCCTTCAAGGTCAGTTGAACTCATTGATTCCAGGATTGATGGGACTTCTCCTTACTTTCCTTTGCATGTGGTTGCTTAAGAAAAAGTATCTCCAATCACAATCATCCTTGCCCTCTTTGCAGTTGGTATCGCAGCTCGTTTCTTCGGTATCATGTAATCTCGGCGAGAATTTACAAATAAAAAAAGAATCAGGATTATCACCTGATTCTTTTTTGTATTCTTTTATTCTGCTAAGGCACCCATTGGATCCCAAGGTGCAAGTACGATTGGTTCTGCTTCATAAGCAGCTCGTTCTTCTGCTGTTAGTAATTCTTTACGAACAACGATTTGGTAAGTGTATTCGTCCATCCAAGCATCTGAGGCAACAAAGTAACCATCTGTACCAACCTTGTCTCCCCATGAGTTTTCAACTTTCCACTTAGTTGATTTACCATTTTCATCCAAATCAACACCTGTCAAGACCATAGCGTGGGTCATCAAGCTTTCGCTGTAGTCCAAACGTCCAGCCTTGTCTTGAGTGAGTTGAATATCCATGCTTGATTCAAAATCATAGACATCTGTCGCAAGAATCCCTGCTTTACGGTTGCTGAGCTGACCGACATCTGAACCAAACCAGACAGTTTCTCCTGTTTGCATTTGGGCAATCGCCAATTCTTTCAAGCGTTCCATCGGTACATTGATGTAACGAACCGCACGGCTACCAACGACATTTCCCAACATCTCAACTGTGTAAGATTTCCCATAAGGTTTATCAGCAGTTGGAGCATTGATGACAGAAACGTAGTCTTCTAGTGGAAGGTCAACGTATTTCTTGTAAAATTCTTGTGGGGTGATGCCTTTTTCGCTTTTGTAGTTGTTGTCCTTATCGCGATAAGCAAAGTCAAACTGACGTGGTGGAAGCCCTAGTGACATGGCAAGGAAGTTAAAGATTTCTTGCAAGAGGTCTTCTTTCTTAGCTTGAACAGTCACTTGGTCAGCGCCAGAAGCCAAGAGGTCGCGTAAGATTTGAGCATCTTGACGAAGCAATTTGTTAAGGATTGCATTGAGCTCACGACTATTGCTAGATGAAACAGATTCTGGATAAACAGACTTAGGTACGACACCGTATTTCTCAAAGAGAGAAACAACCATATCCCACTGACCACCATCTTGTTGTGGAGTTTGGAGTAGGAAGCTAACCTTGCGGCTCGTCAATTCTTGGTCTGCAGTCGCAATCACTTGCTCCAAGAACCAGTTAGACTTTCATACTTGTCCCAGAAGAAGGTGTGAGCTTGTGACAATTCAAAGTTTTCAAGTTTGTATTGAGAGATGAGTTTGTGGCGGAAAGTATTGAGGGCCGCAAACATCCAGCAACGACCAGAAGCCTTCTGGTTAGTCACCTTGTCCTTAGTCAAATCAAGTGAGAAAACAGGTGTGTTATCTACATGACTTTGACGACGCTCAAGGGCTGCAAAAATTCCATTATGGCTAGCAGCATTTTCGATAGCTTGGTATTTAACATTTGCTTCATAGTTGGCAAATAATTTATCTGTAAATGATTCTTGAATCGCGTTCATAAAATCCTCCTTTTTTCTTACTGTCTATTATAACTCTTTTCACAAAGGAAGCAACCAAAAACTGAAAAAGGCAAGGATATTTTCCTCGCATTTTCCTAATATTTCATGGTGCTACTATCACTACCTGACACTATCAAGCAAGTCTTCTAGTTCTTCCTTTCTTAAGCGACGCCATTCTCCACGTTTCAAATCCTCATCCAAGGTCAAAGTTCCCATGGTTAAACGTTGCAAGTCCACAACTTCCTTACCACAGTAGGCCACCATCCGTTTGACCTGGTGGAATTTCCCTTCTGCAATGGTCACTCGGACCAGGCTTTGATCCTTCTCCCTATCAATAGACACAAGCTCCAGTTTGGCAGGCTGACAGGTAAAGTCCTTGAGCGGAATTCCTTGCGCAAATGTCTCAACATCTTCATCTGTCATCACTCCATTGATCCGCGCTAGATAGGTTTTATCCACATGGCGTTTTGGTGAAAGTAGAGCATGAGCCAGCTTGCCATCATTAGTCAAGAGCAAGAGTCCATGCGTATCAATATCCAAGCGCCCTACTGGGAAAACTTCCTTGGCACGTACATAGTCATCCAACAAGTCCAACACCGTCTTGTGTTTAGGATCTTCAGTCGCTGAGATAACTCCTTGGGGCTTGTTCATCATGTAGTAGACAAACTCCTCGTAGTCTAGCTTTTCCCCATCAAAGCGAATCTCATCTGTCCCTTCATCAATTTGTCGCTTTGCAGATTTTTTTCTTTCTTGCCATTGACCGTCACGCGCCCTGACTTGAGAAAGTTTTTTTAACCTCAGTCCTACTCCCGACAGCGCAGGCTACTAAAAATTTATCTAATCTCATAAAACTATTATATCATGAAATTTCTTGGCCTTAGAACAAAAAAAGCCGCCTGATTGGGCGACTTAATTTTTTTATAGGGAGATTATTATGAAAAAGTTTTTAGGAGTATAAGTTAAGTTCTTCTTAACTTATGAGATAAGTATACAGCTCCTATCTTAAAGTTTCCTTAAGTATTTTTAAATGTGAGATTTTTCCATTTTTCTCGCCAGTTTTTCTTAGATAAACGCTTTTGATAGAGCTTCATTCGGTCTTGATTTTCTAAAAAATGAGGATTTGGACGAACTTGAAAGTTCAAAATATCCTCTAAACCATAAGGCGCAAAGAGCTCTAAAGTTGCGTCAGCTTGCATGCTAAGTCCTACCGCCGTACAACGTTCAGGATATTTACTCATGGCATCGCAGGAATTTCTATACGGAGCCGTATGGGGACTATGCTGATGCATATAGACTTGATTTCAGCTCCCACTGATACTGGGGAAAGTCCTCTCTCAGCTTGTTTTCTATAGCCAGCGTTTCTTCGTAACTCACATCTGGGTCAAAGAAAATCACATCCACATCCGTTTCACGGTCAAAGGCTGGCTTATCTGACAAGAGATTCCAGATAAAATTTCGGACCGATCCAGCCGCCAACCAGGAATCTTTCAACTCCAAGTCACGGATGATGGTCAGAATAGGCATCATATCAGGATTTTCTCTGAAAGAGTCTAAGATTCCAGACTTATTTCTCACTGTATTCATACCCTAAATGTTCATAAGCCTTAGCTGTCGCGACCCGTCCTGAACGAGTTCGCATGATAAAGCCTTTCTGGATCAGGTAAGGTTCGTACATATCCTCTACCGTCTCACGCTCTTCAGCGATATTAACCGAAAGGGTACCTAGACCGACAGGACCGCCACCGTACATTTCAATCATGGTACGGAGAATTTTCTGGTCCACATAGTCCAAACCTTCATGGTCTACATCCAGCATGGTCAAAGCCTTATCCGTAATCACATCATCAATCAAGCCATCGCCCATAATCTGCGCAAAGTCACGCACGCGCTTGAGAAGACGATTGGCGATACGAGGAGTCCCACGGCTACGGAGAGCTAACTCGAAGCTGCTTCATGAGTGATTTCCATCTCAAAGATATCTGCCGTCCGCTCGACAATCTCTGTCAAGTCGTCATGGGTATAGTATTCCATGTGACCAGTGATTCCCAAAACGGGCACGAAGAGGATTTGAGAGCATCCCTGCTCGTGTCGTCGCACCAATCAAGGTAAAAGGTGGTAAGTCTAGATGGACACTACGACTAGCTTCCCCTGCTCCAATCATGATGTCGATGTAGAAATCTTCCATAGCACTGTAAAGCACCTCTTCTACTGACATAGGCAAGCGATGAATCTCATCGATAAAAAGAACATCTCCTGGCTCCAAGTCATTCAAAATCGCTACCAAATCACCGGCTTTTTCGATAACGGGACCAGACGTTTGCTTGAGATTGACTCCCAATTCATTGGCAATGACAAAAGCCATGGTTGTTTTTCCCGAGACCTGGAGGGCCAAACAAAAGAACATGGTCCAGCGCCTCATCACGCATTTTTGCTGCTTCGATAAAGATTTGAAGCTGATCTTTGACCTTGTCCTGACCGATATATTCACGTAAATATTGGGGACGGAGGGTACGTTCTACCAACTCCTCATCACCCATGATTTCATTATCTAAAAATTCTACTCATGTTCCTATTATAGCAAAAAAATCCAGCCTACAAACAAAAAAAGCCACCTGATTTGGTGGCTTCTTTAGGAGATTATTATGAAAAAAAGAAAAGTTAGGATTTCTATTAAATAAAGTTAGGAGGTCTTTACTTAATGGTTACATGATACATGGGTAAACTTAAAGTTAACTTAACCTATAATTTTTATTTTTTTGCTAGAGATTTTAACTACTACCAGCCAAAGCAGAAAAGTTAGGAGGCAGATACTCACCACTATTAAGTATGTTTCTTCCTTTGTTAAAAGGTTCTGCCAATTAAGCCGGATTCCTAATTTTTCTTGAAACTCTTCTAATAAGCTACTATTCCCCATAAATGTAGTTTCTAATTGCTCCTTCATTAAGACCTGTCTATAGAGAGAAGCAAGATAGGTAGCTGGTGTGCACTTCATGAGAACTTGAGCGAAGTTAGGAAGAATTCCCATTGGTACATAAGTTCCTACTAAAAATCCTGAAGCTGTACCTACAATCGTAGCCAATTTACCCAGACTATCTACTGACTGGAAATGATAAATCAAGAGTACATTTACCAATGTTGAAAGGAGACTACTTAGCAGCATGATTAAACTTATTTCAAATAGCTTACTCATAGCTGGAATTTCTTGAAAATAAAGGCTCATAACAATAAGCATAAAGGCTTGCATAACAAGGAAATGATAAGGCTACTAATAAGATAAGACAGTTGCAAGCCCCAGCTCCCTAAATCTGTCAAAAAGATATCCTGATCCACTTGATTTTCACGGTCTTGTACCATCTGGGTCAAAGCTGTAAAACTGGTTGTAATCCCAGTCACAGCCAAGGTTCCACCCATCAGCCAGTTATTTAAAAGGCTCTTATTATCAGGAAGTTGGGACCAGGCATCCATCAAATTTTTCTGCAAAAAAATGATATAGAGTAGAAAGGAAATCAAAGCTCCCAGTAATGAGAAAAAGACTCCTGAACGATTACGAAAATACAACAAAAAATCACGTTTTAATAAGGCTAACATTAGCGCACCTCTCTTCCTGTAAGGGCTATGAAGGCATCATCCATAGTTCCTGGACGAAATTCAAAGCTAGCAATCTTCTCACGAACTTGGGTCAAATAATCAATAGCTTCCAATTGGCTCTTAGGATAAAGACTATACTCAAACTCATTTTCCTTTTCCACAGGCATATTTTTAGGTAAGAATTTCTCCACCTGCTTGTCTTTAAAACAAATTTTTAAAAGATTGGAAGCGTACTCACTTTTAATTTCAGCAGCAGAACCTTGGGCAATAACCTTTCCATGATCTATAATATAAAGTTGATCTGCCTCATCTGCTTCATCCAGATAATGAGTCGTTAAGATAATAGTCATCCCTTCATCTCTTTGTAGACGATACAATAAATCCCAAATGGATTTGCGAGTCTGAATATCTAGTCCAGTCGTAGGCTCATCTAGAAATAAAATATCGGGATTGGCTAGGAGAGCCCGAGCAATATCAACTCGACGTTTCTGTCCTCCTGATAAAGTTCCATAAAGTTGTTTCTGAAAAGCAGTCAACCCTAGTTGATTGATTAAATCTTCCACACGACCACCCTTAATCCCCTTATACTGCTGGGCACGAATGGCTAGGTTTTCTTTGACCGTCAACTTTTCATCCAATACACTTGCTTGAAAAACAACACCAATCCTAGTATTGGGCGCATAGATGATTTGACCATTAGTTGCTCGTTTAAGTCCGATTAACATTGAAATCGTGGTCGATTTGCCAGCCCCATTAGGTCCTAAGATTGCGTTAAAACTTCCTTTTTTAAACTCTAAATTTATATCTTTTACTGCTGTATGGTCTCCATAGTTCTTAGTGAGGTCTTTTGCTTGTAAAATCATATTTCCTTCCCCCTTTTTTACACCTTCAGTCTAACAAAAAGAAAAAAGAAAAACTATAGTTTGGTGCTATGTGGTCGAAATGGATGATTATGTGGTCAATTCTACCTTAAAACTTCTGCATTTGAACATAAAAAAAGCCACCTGATTTGGTGGCTTCTTTAGGGAGATTATTATGAAAAAGAAAAGTTTAGGATTTCTATTAAATAAAGTTAGGAGGTCTTTACTTAACGATTACATGATACATGAGTAAACTTAAAGTTAACTTAAGATAAAAGAATTATTTTATTTTTTTCGATCCACCCAAATCATTCCTGTACAATCATAAGTAGATAAGGTTTCAAACCCCAGAGAACGGTAAAAACCCAAGGTTTTTTCTATCTGTTCAGTCGCTAGTTGTATTTGGTAGGCATCCTTATAGTCAGCTAAGGCTTCTTTTCATCAAGTTACTACCAATTCCCTTGGCGCTGATAGCTAGGCAAAACAATCAAATCCTGGACAAAAACGGATGAAAAACCGTCTCCAACCAGACGCACTAAACCAACGATTTCCTCACCATCACGGGCAAGATAAGTCGCTAGCGAATGAGACAAGGCCTGCTCCAACATCTGTGGCTGATTGGTATAGTTTGTCCAACCAACCGCCTGATAGAGATGTAAAACGTCATCAATTGAAACAGATTTTTTTCTTTTGTAATCTTAATCATAACAAACCTTTCTAACATTCTCTAAGAGATTTCAACTGTTGCCCATTTTCATCAAAATTATCCGGACTCAACCACGATTCAAAACGAGCTTTGACCTTTGGCCAATCCTTATCAATCATAGACAGCCAATCCGTATCCCTAGTACGCCCTTTATAAATAACAGCTTGGCGGAAGGTTCCTTCATAGAAAAATCCCAAACGTTCTGCTGCTTTTCTAGATGGAAGATTGAGGGCATCACACTTCCACTCATAACGGCGATAGTTGAGCTCTTCAAAAACATAACGAGCCAGGAGATACTGGGCTTCGGTCCCTATCCGTGTCCCCCTGAGCTCTGGAGAAAAGATAACTGTCCCAACTTCAATTACACGATTGTTTTGGTCAATGCGCATGAGCGAAAAAGTCCCCAAGGACTTCCCCGTCTCCCTATCCAAGATAGCATAGAAAAAACGGTCCTTACGAGCCAACATCTGATTTAAAAGGTTGACCAGTTCCTCCATATCTGCCACTGGCTCCTGAAATAGGTAGGTCCACATCTCCCGAGGAGTATCTGGGCCATAAACAGCTAGTAAATCCTCCGCATGCTTTTCTACCGAGAGAGCCTCTATTCGAGCATAACGGCCTTCTAAAAAATCAATAGCAGGTAATTTACCAGACGTATGACCAACTACAGACTCGCCAATTATCTGACCATATTCGTTTACTGGCATCGCTTTCTCCTTGTTTTGCTTTTCTAACTTTATAATTGCACATAGTATATCATACTTTCATGAAAACATTCAAAAAATCCTCCAGAACTCAGCTCTGAAGGACTTTTAAATTTATTTCACAACAATGTTTACAAGTTTATTAGGTACACTAATCACTTTCACGATTTCCTTGCCATCGATTTCTGCCTTGACTTTTTCGTCAGCTAGAGCGATTTCTTGTAATTCTTCGCGTGAAAGGTCCTTCGCAACCATGAGTTTAGCACGGACTTTACCCTTGATTTGAACGACGATTTCGATTTCATCTTCAACCAATTTGCTTTCATCCCATGTTGGCCAAGCTACATAAGAAATAGACTCACCGGTTGCTGCAACTGTTTGCCAGAGTTCTTCTGCCAAGTGAGGCGCAAATGGAGCGATCAATTGGATAAAGCCTTTGGCGTAGTCTACATAAAGTTTATCTTCCTTGTTAGCCGCATTGACAAAGACCATGAGCTGAGCAATGGCTGTGTTGAATTTCATAGACTCGATTTGCTCAGTGACAGCCTTAACAGTTTCGTTATAGACCTTGTCAAGAGTACCATTGTTGTCCGCAACGATTTCTTTACTTGTAATCAAACGGTAAACACGGTCAAGGAATTTACGGCTTCCTTCCAAGCCTTCTTCAGACCAAGCGATGGAAGCATCAAGTGGTCCCATGAACATTTCATAGACACGAAGGGTATCCGCACCGTATTGTTCCACCACATCATCTGGGTTGACCACGTTCTTGAGGGATTTAGACATCTTGGCTGGTGCTTGCTCCAACTCTTCCCCTGTTTCCACATGGAAGAAGGAACCGTCACGTTTTTCAACCTTGTCAGTCGCCACAAGAGCACCACGGTGGTCACGGTAGCTAGTTCCCAAGATCATTCCTTGGTTAAAGAGTTTTTGGAATGGCTCTTTAGTCGGTACAACACCAAGATCATAGAGGAATTTATGCCAGAAACGAGCGTAAAGCAAGTGAAGCACGGCGTGTTCTGCACCACCTACGTAGATGTCTACTGGCAACCATTGTTTGAGGAGGTCCTCATCAGCCAATTTCTCTGTGTTATGTGGATCGATATAGCGGAGGTAGTACCAGCTTGAACCGGCCCATTGTGGCATGGTATTCGTCTCACGACGACCTTTGACACCATCCTCACGAGTCACTTCCAGCCAGTCTGTCAGGTTAGCCAATGGGCTTTCCCCAGTACCTGAAGGACGGATGTCCTTGGTGACTGGCAAGACAAGTGGCAAGTCACTTTCTGGAACAGCTGTTGAAGTCCCATCTTCCCAATGAATGATTGGGATTGGCTCACCCCAGTAACGTTGACGGCTAAAGAGCCAGTCGCGGAGACGGTAAGTGATTTTTTCTTGACCAAAGCCTTTTTCTTCCAACCAAGCCACGATTTAGCAATAGCATCTTCTTTGTTCAGTCCATCTAGGAAGTCTGAGTTGACATGAAGTCCGTCTTCTGTGTAGGCAGCTTCTGCTACGTTGCCTCCTTCAAGTACTTCTACGATTGGTAGTTCAAATTGTTTGGCAAATTCCCAGTCACGTTGGTCGTGGGCAGGTACAGCCATAACAGCACCTGTTCCGTAGCTAGCAAGAACATAGTCCGCAATCCAGATTGGAATTTCCTTGCCATTGACAGGGTTGATAGCATAAGCACCCGTCCAAACCCCTGTTTTTTCCTTGGCAAGGTCAGTACGAGCTAAGTCTGATTTAAGGCTAGCTTGATGTTTGTAATCAGCTACAGCTTCAGCTTGTTCAGGGGTTGTGATGGCATCTACCAAGTCATGTTCAGGTGCCAAAACAGTGAATGTCGCACCAAAAAGAGTATCTGGACGAGTCGTAAAGACGGTGAATTCCTTGTCTGTTCCTTTCACCTTGAAAGTGACATTGGCACCAGTTGATTTCCCAATCCAGTTGCGTTGCATGTCCTTGATAGACTCTGGCCAGTCCAGGTCATCCAAGTCCGCCAACAAACGTTCCGCATAGGCAGTGATTTTGAGCATCCATTGGCGCATTGGTTTGCGGACAACTGGATAGCCCCCACGCTCAGATGTCCCATCTGGAAGAACTTCTTCGTTGGCGATAGCTGTACCCAATTCTTCAACCCAGTTTACTGGCACTTCCGCTTCATAAGCCAAGCCTTTTTCGTAAAGCTTAGTGAAGATCCATTGCGTCCATTTGTAGTAGTTTGGATCTGTCGTATTGACTTCACGATCCCAGTCGTAAGAGAAGCCAAGCGCATTGATTTGGCGTTTGAAGTTGGCAATGTTTTCTGCTGTGAATTCCGCTGGGTCATTCCCTGTATCCATAGCGTATTGCTCTGCAGGCAAACCAAAAGCATCCCATCCCATTGGGTGAAGGACGTTGTAGCCTTGCGCACGTTTGAAACGGCTGAGGATATCAGTCGCTGTGTAACCTTCTGGGTGTCCTACGTGAAGACCCGCTCCAGATGGGTAAGGGAACATGTCCAATGCGTAAAACTTAGGTTTTGAAGCATCTGTTCCTGTCTTAAAAGTATGATGGTCAGCCCAGTATTTTTGCCACTTAGGCTCGATTTCTTTATGATTGTAAAAACTCATGCTGTCTCTCCAATTTTCGTGATGCTCCTATTATACCATTTTTAGAAAAAATATTGTTCCTCTTTTCGTGTTTTTTATCGTTTTGACCCTATGAATACTCGACTATTTTTACTGTCTATTTTTTTCAATTTCTTTTCCTATATGCATAAAATATCCATATAAAAATCTCTTATTAAATAATATAGATGCATGATAGTCCTTTTTTATGGTAGAATATAGGAAAGTGCTTTCTCAGAAGGAGGAAAATATGAACAAACAAACCATCGCTGTTTTAGGGCCTGGTTCTTGGGGTACTGCACTATCACAAGTTCTTAATGACAACGGACACGAAGTGCGTATCTGGGGAAATATTCCTGACCAAATTGATGAAATTAATACACAACATACTAATAAACGCTATTTTAAGGATATTGTATTAGACGATAAAATTGTGGCCTATCATGATTTGGCAGAAGTCTTGAATGGCGTTGATGCTGTCTTGTTTGTGGTACCTACTAAGGTGACCAGATTAGTAGCTCAACAAGTGGCTGCTGTTTTGGATCATAAAGTGGTGGTCATGCATGCTTCAAAAGGTCTCGAGCCAAATAGTCACAAACGTCTTTCGACCATTCTTGAAGAAGAAATCCCTGAAGAATTCCGCAGTGAAATTGTGGTTGTATCTGGTCCTAGTCACGCAGAAGAAACAATTGTACGCGATATCACCTTAATCACTGCTGCTTCTAAAGATTTACAAACAGCTCAGTATGTTCAGACACTCTTTAGTAACCACTACTTCCGTCTTTATACCAATACAGATGTGATCGGAGTGGAAACAGCTGGTGCTCTTAAATATCATCGCTGTTGGGGCAGGAGCCCTTCATGGACTTGGATTTGGTGATAATGCTAAGGCGGCGATTATCACGCGCGGGCTTGCGGAAATCACTCGTCTAGGGGTTAAACTTGGAGCAAATCCATTAACTTACAGTGGTCTTTCTGGAGTTGGGGATTTGATTGTTACAGGGACTTCTGTCCACTCACGTAACTGGCGTGCTGGAGATGCTCTTGGGCGTGGCGAAGCCTTGGCAGATATCGAAGCCAACATGGGAATGGTCATTGAAGGAATTTCAACAACCAAGGCTGCTTACGAATTGGCGCAAGAACTTGAAGTCTATATGCCTATTACCCAAGCTATCTACCAAGTTATTTATGAAAATGTTAATATTAAGGATGCCGTTGCTGAACTCATGAGTACTGAGTTCAAAGCGGAAAACGAGTGGTCATAATCACCGTTAGAAAGGATGCTCATGAAGCAAAAAGTTAGAAAAGCTGTTATCCCTGCCGCGGGGCTAGGAACTCGTTTCCTTCCAGCAACCAAAGCCTTAGCCAAAGAAATGTTGCCAATCGTGGATAAGCCAACTATTCAATTCATCGTTGAAGAAGCCCTTAAGTCTGGAATTGAGGATATTCTTGTAGTAACAGGGAAATCAAAACGATCTATCGAAGACCATTTTGATTCAAACTTTGAACTAGAGTACAACCTTAAGGAAAAAGGAAAAACCGACCTTTTGAAACTAGTTGACGAAACAACTGGTATGCGACTTCACTTCATCCGTCAAACACACCCACGTGGACTCGGAGATGCCGTTTTACAAGCCAAAGCTTTCGTTGGGAAATGAACCGTTTGTGGTCATGCTTGGAGATGACCTCATGGATATCACAGATGATAGTGCTATTCCATTGACCAAACAACTTATGAATGACTATGAGCAAACTCATGCTTCTACTATCGCTGTGATGCCTGTCCCACATGAAGAAGTTTCTTCATACGGTGTTATCGCTCCTCAAGGGGAAGGAAATGGCGGTCTTTACAGTGTTGAAACCTTCGTTGAAAAGCCAGCACCTGAAGACGCACCAAGTGATCTAGCCATCATCGGCCGTTACCTTCTCACACCTGAGATTTTCGGTATTCTTGAAAATCAAAAACCTGGTGCGGGAAATGAAATCCAACTAACAGATGCTATCGATACCCTCAACAAAACCCAACGAGTATTTGCTCGCGAGTTTAAAGGTGCACGTTACGATGTCGGAGATAAGTTTGGATTTATGAAGACATCCATTGAATACGCCCTCAAACATCCTCAAGTCAAAGACCACTTAAAAGACTACTTAATTGATCTTGGAAAAGAACTTTCTGAAGAAAAATAAATCTTTAAAACTAGGTTGAGTATACCTGGTTTTTTTGTTGCTAAGCACCTCTAAACCTAGATTAAGACTAATTTCTTAAAAACAGATGCTTTTATGGTATAATAATAAGAGTGAAGAAATAAATGAAGAATAAATTGTTAGAATATAAAGAAAAAGGACTGGCTTTCCTTCAGTTCCTAAAAACAAAACTTAAAAAAATAGATTTAGGCAAAATTGGTCGTAATAATTCTAAGAAGAAAAAACAAACCAAAACGAATATTTGGGCAATCTTTGCCAATATCTTGCTGGGAATTAAAGCAACCTTTAATACCCTATTTATCATCGCCTTCATTGGTGGACTTTTAGGTACTGGGGTTGTTTTGGGTTATGCTGTTTCTCTATTTGACAAAGTAACCATTCCTCAGACAGAAGATCTGGTCAAACAAGTGAATGATATCTCATCTATCTCCGACATTCGATATGCAGACGGCTCCTTAATTGGATCAATCGAAAGTGACCTCCTTCGAACTTCTGTTACATCTGACGCTATTTCAGATAATCTCAAACAAGCTATTGTTGCAACCGAAGATGAACACTTTGCGGAACACAATGGTGTCGTTCCTAAAGCTGTGATTCGTGCCAGTCTAGGAAAATTCATCGGCCTTGGTTCCTCTAGTGGAGGATCTACCCTAACACAGCAACTTATCAAACAACAAGTAGTGGGTGATGCTCCTACACTTGCTCGTAAAGCAAGTGAGATTGTGGATGCCTTGGCCTTAGAGCGAGCCATGAGTAAGGATGAAATTCTAACCACCTATCTCAATGTTGCACCTTTTGGTCGTAACAATAAAGGTCAAAATATCGCAGGTGCTCAACAAGCTGCTAAAGGGATTTTTGGGGTTGACGCCAATCAACTTAGTGTTCCACAAGCAGCCTTTATAGCAGGGTTTGCCACAAAGTCCTATCTCCTACTCTCCTTATGAAGCGACTGGTGAAATGAAGAGTGAAGAAGATATGGAACTTGGAATCAAGCGCTCCAAAGATGTTCTCTACAATATGTACCGAACTGGAGTTCTCAGTCAAGAAGACTACGAAACCTATAAAGCATATGACATTAAGCAAGACTTCTTGCCAGCAGAAAATGTAGACATAACTGCGAAAGGATATCTCTACTTCACTGCACTCAATGAAGCTACTAACCTCATGTATGATTATATGGTCAAAAAAGATAACGTTTCTGAACAAGAACTCAAAAATGAATCCATCCAAAAATCTTACCATGAATTAGCTGAAAAAGAGATTAAAAATGGAGGTTATCGAGTCACAACTACCATTGATAAAACAATCCATACAGCTATGCAAAATGCAGTCGCAAACTATGGTTACCTTGTAGATGATAGCTCAGGTCAACCTGAAGTTGGAAATGTCTTAATGGATAATCAAACAGGAGCAATTTTAGGTTTTATAGGCGGACGAGATTACCAAAACAATCAAAATAATCATGCTTTTGATACTAAACGCTCTCCTGCCTCTACTACTAAGCCACTATTAGCTTATGGTATTGCTATTGACCAAGGATTGATGGGAAGTGCTAGTATCCTATCAAACTATCCTACCAACTTTGCTAACGGAACCCCTATCATGCACGTCAACAGTCCAGGAACAGCTATGATAAACCTTAAGGAAGCCCTCAATTATTCATGGAACATCCCTGCCTACTGGACCTATCGTATGCTCCGTGAAAAAGGAGTTGATGTCCGTTCTTACATGGAAAAAATGGGCTATGAGATCCCAGAATACGGCATTGAAAGTCTTCCTATGGGTGGAGGAATCGAAGTTACTGTAGCTCAACATACAAATGGATATCAAACACTTGCTAATAATGGAGTTTACCATAAAAAATACATGATTTCGAAAATCGAAAAAAGCAATGGCGAGGTCATTTATGAGCATAAAGACGAACCTGTTCAGGTCTATTCTAAAGCTACTGCAACCATTATGCAAAGTCTATTGAGAGACGTTCTTTCATCACGGGTAACCACAAGCTTCCAAAGCGATCTTGCTTCCATCAATTCTAAGTTAGCAGGTGCTGATTGGATTGGTAAAACTGGTACAACTAACGAAGAAGGTGATATGTGGCTCATGCTTTCAACTCCAAGATTGACTCTTGGAGGCTGGGTTGGTCACGATGATAATAGTCCCCTAGCTAACGGCGCATACTTCCGTAATGCTAAGTACATGGCTAATCTGGTAAATGCTATTCAACAAGCTTCTCCTTCTGCTTGGGGAACTGAGCGTTTCAGCCTCGACTCAAGTGTAACTTCTTCTCAAGTTCTTAAATCAACTGGTCAAAAAGCCAGGACGAGTTAACCTCAACGGAAAAAGATTACGAAATTGGTGGAGAGACTGTTACAAGTTACTGGGCCAACCAAGCTGGTGCTCCCAACTACGACCTTCCACTTTGCAATTGGTGGTAGTGAGGCTGACTATCGACATGCTTGGAATACAATTGTTGGAAATTTAATAAAACAAGATAACAATCAAGATAACAATAACAAAGATAACAATAACAATAACAATAACGATAATAACAATAGCAACAGCAATAATAACAACGGTAACAGTAATAGTAATAATAGTAGCAACAACAATAATAACAACGATAACAGTAATAACAATACTACTAGCGGTCGCAACAACTCTTCTTCGAATAGATCCCAACGCTAGTACATCTATTATCAAGAGTATTTGTCCTAACTCGACTTTTATATGAATCACTATCAAAAGAATATTTTCAAGGGAACCATATATTCTCTCCTATCCGGATTAATATGGGGTATTTGTGGTATTTTAGGAGAATTCTTCTTTACACATTATCCAGTCTCCTCTGGTTGGATTACTTCTATGCGACTAAGCCTTGCAGGTGGTTTTGTACTCATCTTGTCCGGCTTTAAGTTTCGTTCACACTTATTCGAGCTTTGGAGAAATCGTCACAACTACCTACCTTTTCTGGCTTATGCTATCTTAGGAATTTTCTCCGTTCAGTATTTCTTCTATCTCTGTGTAGAATACTCTAATGCAACAACGGCAACTATCCTACAATTTATCAGCCCTGTTTTCATTCTCATCTACAACCGTCTTATCTACAAGAAAAAAGCTTCTAAAAAAGCAATCTTTTATGTTCTGACTGCTATGCTTGGGGTCTTTCTAATGGCTACCAAAGGCGATCTGTCTAAACTATCCATCACTCCCCTCGCATTGCTGACAGGACTTCTCAGTGCGCTTGGTGTCATGTTTAATGTCATCTTGCCCCAACCGTTTGCTCGAAAATACGGTTTTGTGCCAACTGTTGGTTGGGGAATGTTGCTAGCTGGACTCTTTAGTAATTTTCTCTATCCTGTTTATAGAATTAGTTTTCAGCTTGATTGGATGAGTTTCTTGATTTGTTTGACCATTGCCTTTTTGGGAACTGCCTTTGCTTTCTTCCTATCAATGAAGGCTGTCTCGCTCGTTTCTCCTTTGGTGGTGTCAGTCGTCAGTGCAAGCGAACCCTTATCATCTGCTATTCTAAGTGTTCTATTTCTAGGTCTGGTCTTGGATGGCTATCTGCTACTAGCTATGATCTTGATTATTATTCCCATGATTTTCTTATCTATTGAAGAATCAAAAGACAAATTGAAAGAATCTTCTTTTAACACTTAAGGCTTCAAAATTGAAGCCTTTTTTGGTAGAATAGTAAGCATTACAAAGAGTGAGGAGACACCTATGACTGCTAAAAAAATGAATGCACAAGAAATTATCCAATTTATCGCAAATGCTGAGAAAAAGACAAGTGTAAAAGTGACCTTTGAGGGACAACTTGCCGGAGCTATCCCTGCCTCTGTTATCAAGCTTGGGAATGTTCTTTTTGGAGACTGGAAAGATATCGCTCCACTTCTTGAAGGACTTACAGAAAACAAAGACTATGTTGTTGAACAAGACGCTCGCAACTCAGCTGTGCCTCTCCTTGATAAGCGAGACATCAATGCTCGTATCGAGCCAGGCGCTATCATCCGTGACCAAGTTGAGATTGGTGACTACGCTGTTATCATGATGGGAGCTGTTATCAATATCGGTGCAGAAATCGGTGCTGGCACTATGATTGATATGGGAGCTATTTTAGGTGGACGTGCTATTGTCGGTAAAAATAGTCACGTAGGTGCAGGTGCTGTTCTTGCAGGTGTCATCGAGCCAGCTAGTGCTGAGCCTGTCCGTGTCGGTGACAATGTTCTCATCGGTGCTAACGCTGTAGTTATCGAAGGTGTTCAGATTGGTAGTGGTTCTGTTGTCGCTGCAGGTGCCATCGTTACTCAAGATGTCCCAGAAAATGTTGTGGTGGCTGGTGTCCCAGCTCGTGTTATCAAGGAAATCGATAGCCAAACCCAACAAAAAACAGCGCTAGAAGATGCGCTTCGCACCTTGTAATTAGTAACAGAGGCGGAAATATTTCCAGCCTCTTTATCGTTTCACATAGAAGGAAATTAGATATGTTAGATTTGATTCATACTCGACGCGATCTTCACCAAATTCCTGAGATTGGTTTAGAAGAATTCAAGACTCACACTTATTTACTCAATGTCATTGAGAAATTAACAGCTGACAAGGATTTTGTTCAGATTCGTACTTGGCGAACAGGTATTTTAGTTTACTTGCAGGGAAGTCAGCCAGAAGGTACCATTGGTTGGCGGACAGACATTGATGGACTCCCAATCGTTGAACAAACAGGCCTTCCTTTTGCCTCTCAACATCCAGACCGCATGCATGCTTGTGGGCATGATTTTCATATGACCATTGCACTTGGAAGTCTCGAACGTGCTTTAGAAAAACAACCAAAAAACAACCTCCTCTTCCTCTTTCAACCTGCGGAAGAAAATGAGGCCGGCGGCATGCTCATGTATGAAGATGATGCCTTTGGTGACTGGTTGCCTGACCAATTCTATGGTCTTCATGTTCGTCCAGACTTAAAAGTTGGACAGATTGCGACCAATACTCATACACTCTTTGCTGGAACATGTGAAGTTAAGATTCGCTTTAAGGGTAAAGGCGGACACGCTGCCTTTCCACATGAAGCCAACGACGCTCTGGTTGCAGCTAGCTATTTTGTCACTCAAGTTCAGTCGGTTGTCAGTCGTAATGTTGACCCTATCGAGGGAGCTGTCGTCACTTTTGGTGTCTTTCAAGCTGGAACAACCAATAATGTCATCGCTGATACAGCTTTCTTGCACGGAACCATTCGAGCTCTCACACATAGCATGAGTCTATTGGTACAAAAACGTGTCAAAGCCATCGCTGAAGGTGTCGCAGCTACTTTTGATATGGATGTGGAAGTTGAACTCAAGCAAGGAGGTTACCTACCTGTCGAAAACAACCCTAAATTAGCCCAGGAATTGATGACCTTCTTTGATGAAAAAGAGGGCATTGAACTAATCGACATCGAACCTGCCATGACAGGAGAAGACTTCGGTTATCTTCTTTCAAAGGTTCCTGGAGTGATGTTCTGGCTAGGTATTGATAGTCCCTACGCCCTTCACCATCCAAAGATGAGTCCTAAAGAAGAAGCTCTAGCTATCGGTGTCGAAGTTGTATCAAGCTTCTTAGCAAAGAAAACTGCGGAGTAAACTATGAAAAAAGCCCTACGCAAGCAGGTCTTGCAAGAACTCATATCTCTATCCAAGGAAGAAAAGCAGAGCATGAACAATTGGCTCACAGAGCAACTCCTTCAACATCCTTTTTATAAGGAAGCAAAAACCATCGCTACTTACCTGTCTTTTCCTCATGAATTTCAGACAGCTAGACTGATCGAACAAGCACAAAAAGATGGAAAGACGATTCTCATTCCAAAAACTTATCCTCATGGGAAAATGGACTTTGTTCTATATGAACCAGAGAAACTCGAAAGAAATTCTTTTGGACTCCTTGAACCCCAAGGAGAGTTCACTATACTTGAACATTCCCAGATTGACTTGATCCATGTTCCCGGATTAGCTTTCAATACTTCTGGTTATCGGGTTGGCTACGGTGGCGGCTATTACGATCGCTACTTGGAGCATTTCCCAGGTCATACCATTAGTACGCTTTATCCATGCCAGATTCAGGATTTCCAACCGGATCACTACGATATACCAGTTGAGGAGGTACTCATCTATGAAAGAGATTTTTGATCGTCGTTATCCCACCACGAGCTTCTTTCTCCTCGTGACAACGCTAGTTTTTATCATCATGTTTCTAACTAGCGGATTCAATTACACAAGTGCAGCTACCTTGTACCAGTTCGGAGCTATTTATCCTCCTGCTATCAAGGCCATGCCTGAACAAGTCTGGCGCTTATTCTCGGCCACCTTTGTCCACATTGGCTTGCAGCACTTTTTTGTTAATATGCTGTCCCTCTACTTTTTGGGACGTCAGATGGAGCAGATCTTTGGCTCCAAACAGTTTTTCTTTATCTACCTTCTATCAGGTATGATGGGAAATCTTTTTGTCCTCGTTTTTAGTCCCAATGCCATTACTGCTGGTGCTTCAACTGCCCTCTATGGTATGTTCGCTTCTATTGTCGTTCTTCGGTATGCTTCACGCAATCCCTATCTCCAACAGCTGGGTCAATCCTACCTCTCCTCTTAGTCATCAACCTAGTAGGTAGTGTTTTAATACCTGGAATCAGCCTTGCTGGACACGTAGGTGGAGCTGTCGGTGGCACATTACTAGCTATCGTTTTCCCAGTTCGAGGAGAACGAAAAATTTACAGTCCAGGCCAACGTGGTCTAGCAACCCTAGCCTTTATTGCTCTGTCAGCTTTTGCTACTTTTTTTATCGGATTATTATAAGAACAAGAAAAAAACCATTGGAAAAATCTCGTAAAGAATTGATTTCCAATGGTTTTTTCTTAATCTAATTGGTTATTTTACTTTTAAAATCCATTATTGTCACTGAGTTCTTTGAACCAGTGGCCTGATTTTTTCAGACGGCGTTCTTGCGTTTCAAGGTCAAGCTCGACCAAACCATAACGGTTTTTATAGCTATTGAGCCATGACCAGCAATCGATAAAGGTCCAGATCAAGTAGCCTTTACAGTTAGCACCGTCTTCAATGGCACGATGAAGTTCACGAAGGTGACCTTTAACAAAGTCAATACGATAATCATCCTGAATCATTCCATTCTCACGGAATTTATCTTCACCTTCAACGCCCATACCGTTTTCGGTCAGCATCCACTCGATATTGCCATAGTTTTCCTTGATATTTTGAGCGATATGATAAATTCCTTGCTCGTAGATTTCCCAACCACGGTGCGGATTGATCTTACGACCGGGCATGACGTAAGGCTCATAGAAATGCTCTGGCAAGAGCGGACTGTCAGGATGCTTAGCAAAACGTGGCGCCATAACACGCAAAGGCTGATAGTAGTTGACTCCTAGGAAGTCAACGGTGTTCTCACGAATGAGTTCCAACTCTTCGGCTGTGTATTCTGGTAACAAGTCGTGCTCAGCTAAAATCTCCACCAACTCTTCTGGATATGTTCCTAAAACAGACGGATCTAGGAAAGATTGTGCCTGGAAGAGGTCCGCAATACGAGCAGCTTTCACGTCGGCAGGATGTTGGCTACGTGGATAAGCTGGTGTCAAGTTTAGGACAATCCCGATCTTAGAACCAGGTAAGACCTCATGGCAGGCTTTGACCGCAAGAGTGCTGGCTAGTTGCGTGTGGTAGGCAACCTTAACTGCTGCTTTGGCATCTACCTTATGAGGATAATGGGCATCATAGAAATAGCCAAACTCTACAGGAACGATAGGCTCATTGAAGGTAATCCATTGGTCCACCAAGTCTCCATAAGTTTCAAAACAGAAACGAGCATAGTCTTCATAAGCCTTAATAGTCACCTTATTTTCCCAACCATCCCCATCTTCTTGAAGGGCAAAAGGCAGGTCAAAGTGATAAAGATTGACTAAAAGGCGAATTCCCTTAGCCTTAATAGCTTCAAAGACCTGACGATAGAAAGCCACACCTTGAGGATTGACTTCTCCACGACCCTGTGGAAAAATACGAGACCACTGGATAGAAGTTCGAAAGGCTGTATGACCTGTTTCTGACAAAAGTTCAATGTCCTTCTCCCAATTTTCATAGAAGGTCGATGTTTTGTCAGGTCCAATTCCATTGTAGTAACGGTTTGGTTCTACTTGGTACCAATAATCCCAGAGATTATCCCCCTTGCCGTCACCAGGTACTCGTCCTTCTGTCTGTGGTCCAGAAGTGGAGGAACCCCAGACAAAATCCTTTGGAAATTTTAACATAGCTCTACCTCTTTATTTACTCTTTTTTTATGTTTATTTTATCTCATTATAAAGAAAAAAACAAGGCAAAAAAACTAGTTACATTTTTTTGTCTTGTTTTTTTCTTCTGATTATAGATTTTATTTGTTGGTTAAGATTTCAAGAGTTTCAAGCAAGTTATCTGCATGAACTTCGATTGTATCTCCTGTCGCCTTGATCTTCACTTCTACGATACCGTCCGCTGCTTTTTTACCAACAGTAATACGGATTGGAAGACCAATCAAGTCGCTATCGCTAAATTTAACACCGACACGTTCGTTACGGTCATCCGTCAAAACTTCGTAACCTTTGTTTACCAAGGCTTCTTCGATACGGTTGGTTAATTCAAGACTTGCTTCGTCCTTGACATTAACTGGAATCAAGTGCACATCAAATGGCGCCAATTCTTTAGGGAAATTGATTCCCCAAGCGTAACGGTATTCCCCTTTAGGTGTTTTGTTCACAAAGAGGCGAGCGTGTTGCTCCATAACTGCTGAAAGGAGACGACTAACACCGATACCGTAGCATCCCATGATGATTGGTACCGCACGGCCATTTTCGTCCAAGACATCTGCACCCATACTTGCTGAGTAACGAGTCCCCAGTTTGAAGATGTGACCAATCTCGATACCACGCGCAAAGTTGAGAACACCTTGTCCGTCAGGAGAGATTTCACCCTCACGAACTTCACGGATATCGACATACTCAGCAGTGAAATCACGACCTGGGTTAACACCAGTCAAGTGGTAACCATCTTCATTTGCACCAGCAACCGCATTACGGCTATCTTGTACCTTGCGGTCAGCGATAATCTTAACATTTTCTGGAAGATTTACTGGGCCAAGTGAACCAAAGTCCGCTCCCAACAATTCTTTCACTTCTGCCTCAGTTGCAGGTTCCAAGAAATCTGATCCAAGATAGTTTTTCAATTTTACTTCATTGAGTTGGTCATTGCCAACGAGTAGAGCCACAACTGGCTCCTCGTCTGCGATATAAACCAAGGTCTTGATTGTTTGCTCTTCAGAGACATTCAAGAAAGCAGCAACTTCATCAATCGATTTGACACCTGGTGTTTCCACGCGAGTTACTTGATCTTCAGTCACAACACGGTTGCTTGGTTTGTAGGCGTTAGTTGCCATTTCCAAGTTAGCTGCATAGCTTGACTCACTTGAGTAGGCAATGGTATCTTCACCAGAAACCATCCATTTGAGCAATTCTGCCTTGATTTCTTTCTGTACATCTACAGGAATCTCATCAAATGATGCGACAGACTTGTCTAAAACAACCCAACGGTCAAGGTCTGTACGAGCAGGTGTGATGGCCATAAATTCTTGGCTATCCTTACCACCCATAGCTCCACCGTCACCGATGATGGCTTTGAAGTCCAAAGCCACTACGAGTAAAGATACGCTCGTAAGCTGCCTTGTACTCATCATAGGTTACATCCAAGCTATCGTAGTTAGCGTGGAAGCTATAGCCGTCTTTCATGATGAATTCACGCGTACGAAGAAGTCCATTACGTGGACGTTTTTCATCACGGTATTTAGGTTGGATTTGGTACAAGTTCAGTGGCAATTGCTTGTAAGACTTGACAGAATCACGGACAATCGCTGTGAAGGTTTCTTCGTGAGAGGACCTAGGATAAAGTCAGATCCTTCACGGTTTTTCAATTTGTACAAGTCTTCACCGTAAGTATCATAACGGCCAGATTCACGCCAAAGGTCCGCACTGAGAAGGGCTGGCGCCAACATCTCAACCGCACCAATTTTGTCAAATTCCTGGCGCATGATTTTTTTAGCTTTTTCGATAACACGGTTAGCAAGTGGCAGGTAAGAATAGACTCCTGCTGATACTTGACGAACATAACCAGCACGCAACATAAGAGCGTGGCTGATAACTTGAGCATCGCTTGGCATTTCGCGAAGCGTTGGGATTAGCATTTTACTTTGTTTCATATTTTTCCTCTAATTCTTAAAAGAAGGTTCGCATGATGTCGTTCCATGTAACGGCGATCATCAAGACAACCATAATCACAACTCCGACTAGAGTAACATAGGTTTCAATTTCTTGTTTCAGTGGTTTGCGGCGAATAGCTTCGATGATGTTGAGCACGATTTTCCCACCATCAAGTGCCGGGATAGGAATTAAGTTGAAAATCCCGATATTGATAGAAATCATAGCCAAGAAGAATAGGACGTTTTCAAGTCCATTCTTAGCAGCATCGCTACTTGCCTTAAAGATGGCAACAGGACCACCCAGTTTATTCAGGTCAGGTTGGAAAATCAAGTTTTTCAAGGCATTGAGAATGCGCAAGGCTGAGTCAGCTGCAGATGTGAATCCACCTACAAACATAGACCAGATATCTGATTTGAGTCTCCGTTGAACACCCAAAATATAACGCCCTTGGCTTTCCTCAGGTGTCACACTGACTTGTTTTTCAGTTCCATTTTCAGAGACTGTCACATCTAAAACAGGTGCTGTTTTATCCTTGGTCTCTGCTTCCACTGCCTGAATCAAATCTTGCCAGTTACTGATTTCGTGTGAACCGACTTTAGTGATTTGGGCCGTATTTTCAACACCGACCTTTGCAATCGCGCTATCAGGGATGATACTAAAGTTATTACTTTGTGTATCACGAACACCACCTTGCATGAAAATCAAAATCCAGAAGACGACAACTCCTAGGATAAAGTTATTCATGGGGCCTGCAAAGTTGGTAATCAACTTTGCCCCAGACAGTTGCATTTTGATATTGAACGTCTAGCGGAGCGATACGAACTTCCGTTCCATCAGATTCCACAATAGTTGCATCATGGTCTACGGAGAACGTTTTTTCCTCTTCCAAGACCAAACCTGTGATAAAGAGTTTATCCTCAAAGTCATATTGGGTTACCTGCATCGGAAGGGCTGTTTGGTCGACCTTCTTACCAGAAAGATTGATACGCTTAACCTTGCCATCCTCGGCCAAAGTCAAACTAACAGGAGTTCCTGTCTTAATCTCTGTGGTATCCTCGCCCCAACCTGCCATGCGGACATAACCACCCAACGGTAGGAGACGAATCGTGTAAGCTGTCCCGTCTTTCCCGATATGGGAAAAGATTTTTGGTCCCATTCCAATGGCAAATTCACGAACCAGAATGCCAGACTTCTTGGCAAAGTAAAAATGTCCGAACTCGTGAACCACCACTATAATTCCAAAAAAACAAGGATAAAGGTTAATAATCCTAACATTTAATACCTGTTCACCTTTCCTTAAAATAAGCCAAAGAGGTGCATAATAGGGAAAACTGCTAGCATAGAATCAAAACGATCCAGTACTCCGCCATGCCCTGGGATAAAGAAGCCTGAATCCTTGACTCCAAAATGGCGTTTCATAGCACTCTCAATCAAGTCACCCAATTGCCCTGCAATACTAAAGAAAATAGCAAAGAGCGTCATTTTGTAAATGCCATAAGGAAGGGCAACCGTACTATCCACTAACATAAAGATAAGAGTGACAAGCATGGCAGCTACAATTCCACCAAAGGCTCCCTCGATTGATTTGTTCGGAGAGACTCTCGGAGCCAATCTTCTCTTACCGAAATTCATTCCTACGAGATAAGCACCACTATCAGTTGCCCATACGATACATAGGGCCAGGAGGGCTTTATCCAAACCTGCGATTCGAGCATCTACTAAAGCGTTGAATCCAAAGCCAACATAGAAGCTCATAGCAATTGGGAAGGCGGCATCCTCAATCGTGTAGTTTTTGCTGAAGACAGTCGCTCCAAGCATAACAAAAATTACAACACTGTATGCGACGACATTTCCATCTACGGGCAAAAAGGTCAGATAGTTTTCCAAGGGAATAGTTAGTACGAAAGTTGCTAGCAAGGTCAACAAACCCTCAGGGGTTATGGTGTTTAACCCTTTCATCTGGAGCAACTCACGAACTCCAAGCATGGCTAAAATTCCCATCACAATCTGTAGCCACAGCCCTCCAACCATCAAGAGTGGGATAAAGATAGCTAGGGCCAAAGCGGCAAATATGGTCCTCTTTATTAAGTCCTTTTTCATAATGTTCCTATACTCCTCCAAATCGACGATTGCGGCGGTTAAACTCTGCAATAGCTTCCTTTAAGGCTTCCTCATCAAAGTCAGGCCACAAGACATCTGTGAAATAAAGTTCACTATAAGCTGCTTGCCAAGGCAAGAAATTACTCAAACGAAGCTCGCCACTAGTTCGGATGATTAAGTCAGGATCGCGCAAAGTTTTCGGCAAATGTCCCGTAAAGAGATATTCCCCAATCAACTCTTCTGTAATATCGCCTGGATTCACCTTGGCATCCAAAACATCCTGCGCAATCAACTTGACTGCCTGTGTAATTTCAGCTCGTCCACCGTAATTAAGGGCAAAATTGAGAATCAAACCTGTATTTAACTTGGTCAACTCTTCTGCCTTTTTCAAAGCTTCAAAAGTCTGTTTAGGCAAACGATCAGTCTCCCCAATCATTTGAATCTTCATGTTCTTTTGGTGCAACTCAGGGACATACTTATCATAAAATTCAACCGGAAGGTTCATGATAAACTTAACTTCCTGGTCTGGACGAGTCCAGTTTTCAGTTGAAAAGGCATAAACTGTCATAGCCTTGACACCCATATCACTAGCAGCAATGGCTACTGTTCTCAAAGCATCCATCCCAGCCTTATGACCCAAAGACACGTGGTTGCATGCGTTTTTTTAGCCCAACGACCATTGCCATCCATGATAACTCCAATGTGAGCTGGCACTACCGCTGGTGTTTCTGTAACTTTATCTTTTTTTAAAAATCCAAACATGATTGTATTCCTATTCAAAAATCTATCGTTTCATTATACCATATTTTTTTCGCATTTTCTTCTATCATCTTTTCTTATTCTAAGGCGGAATTTCCTATAGAACTCCTATCTTTCTAAACTAACAAGCCTTGCATTTCCCAAAGAAAGTTGATACAATAAAAACATAAAGATTTATCCTTGTTTCAGTCACAGGGGTTTTTTTATTGAAAGGATCTTATCATGTCAAAAAAACTACAACGTAAAAAAACAATTAAGAAACAGTCTTCGTCGTTCAGGCGCACTTTCAAACGCAGTAAACAAGGTTGTCGAAGAAACAAAAAAAGTTGTGAAAGCATGCTGAAAAAAAGCTGCAAACAACGCAGGTAAAAGCTGTCTCTAAGCAAGTTGAAAAAAAGCTGTAGAAGCAACTAAAGAACAAGCTCAAAAAGTTACAAGCTCTGTGAGAGATTTCGCAGCTAACCTAGGGTGGACTTTCAGTCGACCGTGCCAAGACTTTCTACGATGAAGGAATCAAGTCTGCTGCTGACTTCAAAAAAACTGGACAGAAAAAAAGAACTCCTTGCTTTGAAAGGAATCGGTCCAGCTACTATCAAGAAATTAAAAGAGAAACGGCATCAAGTTCAAGTAATCTTTCTTGTTCCTTGCATTTCCGTCAAAAACTTGTTAAAATATAGCCATTAGAGGTGTTTTGAGTCCCACATTTTACAGAAAGTGGCGGTGCTGAGAAGTCCACAAATGTGTCAAAACTAGTTGCTAATGGATGAAATTAAAAAATGAAATATAAATGTCTTTTTGTTTAAAAGACGAGAGATGCGGGCTCTGCCCGAAAATTGGGTGGTACCGCGGATAAACATATTCGTCCCTGTCAGATTGATGACAGGGGCGATTTTTTTGTTGCAGCCTAGCAGAAGGAGGTTGTCATGAAGCAATCTTTTAACACCAGCAAGCTCTACTTTGGTTTTCCTATCTTCATCTTAAGCTATCAGGACCAGAACTTTGGGCACAATATTACGACCTGCAGTTCCTCCTATAGCCTGGGCGATTGGTTAGTCATCGGGGTTGGTGCTGATGAAAATGCGGCAGACCAGATTAAGCATTACCAGAAGTTCACTGTAAACATCCCTGACGAAAACCTCATGCTTGAGATGGAGCAGGCTGGCTTCATTAGCCATCGGGAGAAATTGAAACACCTGGGACTTGACTATGAGATTTCTGAACGAACTCATGCACCGATTTTAGAGGCTTGTCCAGTCGTTTTGGATTGCCAGGTAGATCGAATTATCGAGGAAGATGGCATCTGCCATATCTTTGCCAAGATTCTCGAGCGACTGGCTAATCCAGAGCTCTTAGATGACAAGGGGCATTTTAAAAATGACCGTTTTGCGCCGACTTACTTTATGGGGGACGGCCATCAGCGCGTTTACCGTTATCTAGATGACCGAGTCGATCCCATGGGAAGCTTCATCAAGAAAGCGAGGAAGAAGAATGACAAGAGCTGAACTGCCAGAACGAATCGAAACAGAGCGACTGGTCCTGCGAGTCCGTACAGTAGCGGATGCTGAGGATATTTATGCCTACGCTAGTCTCCCAGAAGTTTCTTACCCAGCAGGTTTTCCACCTGTCAAGACCTTGGAAGATGAGATTTATTATCTAGAGCATATCCTTCCCGAGCGCAATCAAAAGGACAATCTCCCAGCAGGCTATGGAATTGTGGTCAAAGGGACGGATAGGGTTATCGGCTCTGTTGATTTCAACCATCGCCACGAAGACGATGTGCTGGAGATTGGCTATACCTTGCACCCAGACTATTGGGGCCGCGGTTATGTGCCAGAAGCAGCCCGTGCCTTGATTGACTTAGCTTTTAAAGAACTTAACCTTCACAAGATAGAATTGTCTTGCTTTGGTTACAACCTTCAAAGTCAACGAGTCGCTGAGAAGCTTGGTTTCACCCTCGAAGCTCGCATAAGGGACCGCAAGATGCTCAGGGCAATCGCTGTGATGATTTGAGATACGGCTTGCTGAAGAGTGAGTGGAAGACTCAAGGTCAACATTAAAAATAGAATTAATTAGAAAGGACAAACACATGTCTAAAGAACTTTCACCTAAATACAATCCAGCCGAGGTTGAGGCTGGTCGTTACCAAAAATGGCTTGACGAAGATGTTTTCAAGCCTTCAGGCGATAAAAAGGCTAAACCCTACTCTATCGTGATTCCACCACCAAACGTAACTGGTAAACTTCACCTTGGTCACGCTTGGGATACGACTTTACAGGATATCATCATCCGTCAAAAACGCATGCAAGGTTTTGATACACTGTGGCTTCCTGGTATGGACCACGCGGGGATTGCGACTCAGGCTAAGGTTGAGGAGCGCTTGCGTGGTGAGGGCATCAGCCGTTATGACCTCGGTCGTGAAAAATTCCTTGACAAGGTCTGGGAATGGAAAGACGAATATGCCACTACCATCAAGGAACAATGGGGTAAGATGGGACTCTCTGTAGACTACTCTCGTGAGCGTTTCACTCTTGACGAAGGTTTGTCAAAAGCCGTTCGTAAGGTCTTTGTGGACCTTTACAAGAAAGGCTGGATCTACCGTGGTGAATTTATCATCAACTGGGACCCAGCAGCTCGCACAGCCCTTTCTGATATCGAGGTGATTCACAAGGATGTCGAAGGTGCCTTCTACCACATGAACTACATGCTAGAAGACGGCTCACGCGCCCTTGAAGTGGCGACCACTCGTCCTGAGACCATGTTTGGGGACGTTGCGGTTGCGGTCAATCCAGAAGACCCACGCTACAAGGACTTGATCGGTAAAAACGTCATCCTTCCAATCGCTAATAAATTGATTCCAATCGTTGGAGATGAGCACGCAGATCCAGAGTTTGGTACTGGTGTCGTGAAAATCACACCTGCCCACGATCCAAATGACTTCTTGGTTGGTCAACGCCACAACTTGCCACAAGTCAACGTCATGAACGACGACGGAACTATGAATGACTTGGCCTTCGAATTTGCAGGCATGGACCGTTTCGAAGCTCGTAAGGCAGTCGTTGCTAAGTTGGAAGAAATCGGTGCCCTCGTTAAAATCGAAAAACGTGTCCACAGTGTTGGTCACTCAGAGCGTACAGGTGTAGTGGTTGAGCCACGCTTGTCTACGCAATGGTTCGTCAAGATGGACCAATTGGCTAAAAATGCTATTGCCAACCAAGATACAGAGAATAAAGTTGAATTCTACCCACCTCGTTTCAATGATACCTTCCTCCAATGGATGGAAAATGTCCATGACTGGGTAATCTCTCGTCAGCTCTGGTGGGGTCACCAAATCCCTGCCTGGTACAATGCTGAGGGTGAAATGTACGTCGGTGAAGAAGCACCTGAAGGTGACGGATGGACGCAAGACGAAGACGTCTTGGATACTTGGTTCAGTTCTGCCCTTTGGCCATTCTCAACCATGGGTTGGCCTGATGTTGACTCAGAAGACTTCAAACGTTACTTCCCAACTTCAACCTTGGTAACAGGTTACGATATCATCTTCTTCTGGGTATCTCGTATGATCTTCCAATCATTGGAATTCACAGGTCGTCAACCATTCCAAAATGTCCTTATTCACGGTCTCATCCGTGACGAGCAAGGACGCAAGATGTCGAAATCTCTCGGTAACGGGATTGACCCAATGGATGTTATCGAGAAATACGGTGCCGATGCCCTTCGTTGGTTCCTTTCAAACGGTTCTGCACCAGGGCAAGACGTCCGCTTCTCTTACGAAAAAATGGATGCTTCATGGAACTTCATTAACAAAATCTGGAACATCTCTCGCTACATCCTCATGAACAATGAAGGCTTGACCCTTGAGCAAGCAACGGCTAATGTCGAAAAAGTTGTTAACAAGGAAGCTGGAAACGTCACTGACCGCTGGATTCTCCACAACCTCAATGAAACAATCGGAAAAGTCACTGAAAACTTTGATAAGTTTGAATTTGGTGTGCTGGACACATCCTCTACAACTTCATCTGGGACGAGTTTGCGGACTGGTATGTTGAGTTGACCAAGGAAGTCCTTTATAGCGATAACGAAGAAGAGAAAGTCATCACACGTTCTGTTCTCCTTTACACTTTGGACAAGATCCTTCGTCTCCTTCACCCAATCATGCCATTCGTGACAGAGGAAATCTTTGGACAAATCTCAGAAGGATCTATCGTTACAGCAGCATACCCAACTGTCAACCCAGCCTTTGAAGATCTTTCGGCTCACACTGGTGTGGAAAGTCTCAAAGACTTGATCCGTGCTGTTCGTAATGCGCGTGCTGAAGTAAACGTTGCACCAAGCAAGCCAATCACGATTCTTGTTAAGACAAGCGATAGCGACTTGGAAGCCTTCTTTAACAGCAATGTCAACTACATCAAACGCTTTACAAATCCAGAACACCTGGAAATCGCATCAAACATCCCTGCACCTGAACTCGCTATGTCAAGCGTCATCACCGGAGCAGAAATCTACTTGCCACTGGCAGACCTCCTCAATGTCGAAGAAGAATTGGCTCGTCTCGACAAGGAACTGGCTAAATGGCAAAAAGAACTGGATATGGTCGGTAAGAAGCTCTCTAACGAACGCTTCGTAGCCAACGCCAAACCAGAAGTCGTCCAAAAAGAACGCGACAAACAAGCCGACTACCAAGCTAAATACGACGCGACCGTAGCACGTATTGATGAGATGAAGAAGTTGGTGAAATAAACATAGAAACACGGTGATGAGCCGTGTTTTTTTGGGGAATTGCTGAAACAACTGGGGTTGTAAAGAATAGAATGGATTTATTTGATCCTTATTTTGACATAATCGAAAAGGTTGGTGGCAAAAATCTAAGGGGCGTGTGCGTTTGACTGCCAAAGAATTTGAAAAAACCAAGGAGTTTCAATCGGATTTTATTTTATCCTTGGTTACCAATCTAGATGACATTCCAAAGTTAGTATTAATCGATAATCCATTGAATCATTTTTGAATTTAAAAAGAGTATCATAAAGAATGAAGTTATAGAATACAGAAGTCTTGAAGATTTGTATTAGTTCCCTTTAACTTTTCCAATTGAAGGAACGAGAAGTATTGACAGGTCAACGACTCAACGAACTAGAAATCAATAGTAATCGATTGACCAAGTTTAAAAATGGTGAAATCGAGATTGAATTCATCTGGATTGATACCGAAAACCCACCAATCGATGCCATCGGCTGGGTAGCAAAGAAATAAAAAGTCCGCTGTTTTTTTGTTTTGTGTTTTACAGTTTTTTCTTGACAAGTATTTCTTTTTTATGGTATCCTTTTATGCAACAAGTGTTGCGCAACAGATGTTGCGCGAAAGGAGTCTTATGCCACCCAAGGTTAAATTTAGTAAAGAGGCTATGATTGGGACAGCCTTACAATTGGTGAGAGAAGAGGGAATGGCTAGTTTGACAGCTAGAGCATTAGCGGAGAAACTGGGAGCCACACCGAGAGTCATTTTTGGGCAATTTGCTAATATGTCTGAGTTACAAGCAGAGGTTATTGGTGCTGCGGAAATGGTCGTGGTGGGGTATATTCGCAAGGCCTTAGAAGATGAGAAACCTTTTCGATCTGTCGGGGTTGCTTATATCCTCTTCGCCTCAAAAGAGCCCCAACTCTTTCAATTGCTTTTCCAAAATCCTAGCAAAGATCCGATTCGTCGCTTTCAAGATTTTCTTCCCATGAAGGATCATAGTTACCAATTAGTTCTGGATTCGATTGTCGCAGACTATCCTTTGACGTTAGAGGAGGCTAGTCGCCTGTACCAGCATTTATTTATCTACTCACACGGAATGGCCTCTATGGTTGCTTCTGGCATTTATCAGTTCAGCATGGAAGAAGTGATTGGATTACTGACGGAGGTTTGTCAATCTCTCATCAAAGAAATGGTAGGAAAGAAATGATTCAACTAGAAAATGTACACAAAAGTTACGGCCAGACCAAGGTTTTAAAGGGGATTGATTTGCTGATTCAAGACCAGGATGATGTGGTGATCCTTGGTCCTTCTGGATCGGGGAAATCAACTCTCTTAAATGTGCTGTCAGGCTTAGAAAAGGTAGACGAGGGGCATATCCTCATTCAAGGACAAGATTTATCACAACTCACGGATGCTCAATTGACAGCCTTTAGACGTGAGAAGATTGCCTTTATTTTCCAGCAGTATTATCTATTGCCGAATCTAACGGTTAGACAAAATGTAAAGATGGGGGCAGATCTAGCAAACAATCATGATTTTTGCAGATCATTGAGGATTTGGGCCTTGGAGATAAGCTGGACAAATATCCGAGTGAATTGTCGGGTGGGGAACAGCAGAGAGTCTCCATTGCTCGGGCCTTGGCCAAAAAGCCAGAGATACTCTTCTTAGATGAGCCGACGGGAGCCCTCGATGAAGAAACAGGGCGCAAGATTCTCGACTATATCTGGAAGTTGAAGAAAAAGTTGGGCTTTACCTTAATTATGGTGACGCACAACCAAAATATTGCGGATATGGCCAGAACCATCATTCGTGTCAATAGTGGCAAAATTACCGAAGTTGTGACCAATGATCAACCTCAGACTGCCTATGAGATTGGATGGTAAGCCATGTTTTCAGTAAAAGATATTCGAAAATTAGTTGTCGTCAGTATCATTGGGGCTTGTGCAGTCTTTGTGGCCAATCTCTTCTTAAATTTTTACCTGGATATCGAGCAGTTGGAGATTTCTAAAACCAATCCCATGATTCAGACCTACTATGATGCCCAGGTTTCGCTATCTTGGATGGTGGCCATGGTCAGTGGGGGCGTCTTGTCCTTGACGTCTATCCTTCTCATGTGTTTTTATATCAAACAATTTGTCGATGACCACAAGGAACAATTAGGAATTTTAAAGGCTTTGGGATACAGCAATGGCCAGTTGGCGAAACGATTTTGGGCTTTTGGACTCAGTTTTGGAGTTGGAGCGCTTCTTGGCTATTTCGCTTCTTTTCTTATGATGAGTCATTTTTATGACTTTCGCAATGAGAAGGGGATTCTGCCAGAAATTACCATTCATTTTCATTGGCAGCTCTTGCTTGCTTTGGTGATCCTTCCAACGGCATTTTTTATGGTTCTCGCGATTAGTTATGCTAGAAGACAACTACAAACGCCGGCTCTTCGCTTATTGAAAAAATCTCCAACACCAATCAAGGTCGAAAGGAGAAGGACGGCGCCTAAGATAGAAAAAGACTTTCTAAAAGAGCTGTCTTCGTCACTGATTTGGGGAAGAAAAACGATCCTGTTTTTTGTAGTCTTTGGTTCTATGTGTTTTGCGGCCATGGTTCAATTGTCCTTTGGCCTAAGGGACTACACAGATGAAATCATCCAAACCATGATGATCATGATTGGCTTGATCCTTTCTTTCTCGATTCTCTTTTTGTCATTGGGGATTGTGGTCTCAGAAAGTCGCGAAACCTTGGCTCTTATGAAGGCATTTGGCTACACAGATCGTGAATGCCAAGGGCATATTCTCGCTCCCTATCGTTTTTGGGCTTATCTAGGATTTGTTTTAGGGACGGCTTATCAATACGGTATCATGGAAATCTTGATTGGTATAATCAAAGATACGGTTCCTGAAAAGATTGAGCATCACTTTGATGGGAATGTTTGCTTCTGGACTTTGATCGGTTTTGCTGTGGTTTATGAAAGCCTCTTTTATCTATCCAACAGAAAACTCCAAAAACAAACCATCAAAGAAGTGCTCTTAGCTGAATAAATAGAGAAGGTTGGATTCTCCAGCCTTTCTTTATGTGGCTTTCATTCCGTCTCGCTCCGTTAGGTGCGAGTCACATAACACAAAAAAACTCTTAGATTCATTTCTAAGAGATTTTTTCTTTCTCTCCCTCACAACCAGCCTTCTTCTTCGGCAGTTTTGGCTGCTTCGGTTCGGTTGCTGGCGCCTAGTTTGGAGAGGATATTGGTCATGTAATTACGGACGGTACCGTTTGAGAGGTAGAGCTTGTCAGCAATTTCTTGGTTGGAGAGACCTTGGGCTACTCCATGTAGAACAGCGACTTCCTGCTCGGTCAAGGGATTGGGATGAGTCATCATGACTTCCATCAGCTCTGGAGAATATTCCTTGCGTCCCTCTAACACCGTATGCAGGGTTTGCATGAGTTCAGAGATGCTTCGCTCTTTCAAGACATAGGCGTCTACTCCTGCTTTGACCGCTCGTTCAAAATAACCTGGACGTTTAAAGGTTGTAACAATAACCACCTTGGTTTCAGGCACTTCTTGTTTGATCCACTCGAGTGCTTCTAATCCCGTCTTGACTGGCATTTCGACGTCAAGGATGGCAATATCTACTGCTTCTTTCTCCAAAACCTCGATAGCCTCGGCTCCATTTTTCGCCTGCAAGACAGTCTCCACATCTGGTTGAAAGCTTAAGAGCTGGCACATGGCATCTCTCAGCATACTTTGATCTTCTGCGACTAATACTTTCATCTACTTTCTCTCCTTATAAGGCAGATGCACGCGCACCTCTGTGGGATCTTTTCAAACTGACCAGCTCTACTTGACCTGAGAAGGCTGCTGCACGGTCACGGACTGTATGGAGTTCATTTCCTTTTACAGTTGCAAAACCTTTTCCCGTCATCTCTAACTGTCAGGACCAATTCCTGATCTGTACGTTCCAGTTTTTAGATAGGCTTTTTTTCAGCTCTGGCATGCTTGATAATATTGGTCGCCAGTTCTAGCAAAAATCATGGCAGCCGTCGACTCTACATCCTGGGTCAAACTAGCCTTGTCCAATTGATTCTCAATTTGAACCTCAATCCCAGCAATTTCCAGCATTTTCTTGACAGTCTCAAGCTCTGAAGCCAGGGTCCGTGATTTCAGATTTTCCACAATGGTTCGCACTTCATTCATGGAATCTTTGCTGATCTGGTGAATTTCTTTTAATTCCTTCTCCACTTGTGGATAGGCCTGCATCTGAAATAACTGCAAGGCTAAATCTGTCTTGACACTCAGCATAGCAAAGGTATGTCCCAGACTATCATGCAAATCCTGACCGATACGACTACGTTCATTTTCAGCAAGCAATAGATTTATCTGGGCATTTTGCTTAGCCTGAGCTTCTTTCAAATCCTCCACAATACGAATCCGAACCAAGCCAAAAGTCATTAAATCGACAAAAGCAAGAATTACAAGTAGATAGAATAGATACTCAACTTCGATTCTCTGAAAAATCAAAAGTTGGCCCAAAACAAGGACTTGAGCAAGAAGAAAAGTCCAGACATGTAAAGACTTTAAACCACCTACATTGAAATGATAACTTAAGAGATTGGATAGGAAAAAGAAAAACCAGATATAATTAACAGCAACAAAGGCAGTATTCCCAACTACATAAGTCAGCATGATCCCCCAGAAAAGCCAAGATAGGCGCTGGCTCTTAGTTGTTAAAATACCCAAATACGCCACTACAAATAGAATATCAATCAATAAATGCCAGGCAGAAAGCCACCCAGTCACTACAGGTAGGATGGGGAAAATCATAAAAATCAAACTGGCCCAAAACATATAGTGTATGCTTTTTAGTCTTTCAAGCATTAAGAATTCTCCTTATGACCTTGAAGGTAAATGGTCAAACCAAACAAAACTGCTGAAAAAACAAGTAGATAAACTGTGGCTGATAGATTGATGCCACCCTCATTTAAGAAGGTCTTGATCAATTCCATCAACTGATAGCTTGGTAGGCGCTTCCCGATTGCTTGCATCCAATCTGGAAATAAAGAGACAGGCATCCAGAGTCCGCCTAAAACAGCCAAGCCAAAGTAAAGAAGATTGCCTACGACAGACATCAACTGACTAGAAGGTAAGAGAGTCAGGGTTAAGCCAAGTGCTACAAAGGCAACACTTCCTACTATCAGCAAGAGCGCAGCCCCAATCCAGTTTCCAAGAGACATATCCACACCTCTTACAAAATGCCCAACTGAGAAAACAACCAGGATTGAAACCAAATAATCAACTATCATACTTGTTATCTTTGATAGATAATATTCTACCATATTTACTGGAGTATGGCGTAATGTTTCTGCCAGTTGTTGATTTTATCGGTATGTAAAACAACTGGGAATGAAAAGATAGCTGTCGACATCATGGAAAAGGCCGTCATGGAGATGAGGTAGTCGCGCATAAAATTAACTGGTCCATCTGGTGTATCCTGGTACATGCCTGAAAAGAATAGATAGAAGGCTGTCGGCATCCCTACGGATAATAGATAATAGACTAGTTGTCGTTTGGTCAATAGAAATTCTATCTTGTTTAGTGCGATCAATCGTTTCATCTTAGTCATCTCCCTTTTGTGTTTCTTCAAAGATTGTATCTAGCAAGCTACGGTTATTGACTTCAATTTCTTGTATCCTACAGCCTGCCTGGACTAACAGTTCCCAGAAAGCATCTGCTTCGCGTGTGACTACTTGCAGGGCATCTTGTTTTTGTGACCAGTTTTCAACCAAGTTAGACTGTTCGACGACTTCCTTGTAAGCTAGAGGTAGGATGAAGTGCTTTTCAATCTCCTCACTGCGCATGGCTAGAGGTGTCGTATCACGAATCAACTCTCCCTTATTCAAGACCAAGATTCGGTCCGCTGTATGCTCTACTTCCTCAATATAATGAGACGAATAGAGAATGGTGACTCCCTGCGCTTTTAGGCCCTGAACAATTTCCCAAAAACGTTGACGGGTTGAGGTATCCATGGCCGCAGTTGGCTCATCTAAAAAGACAAGCTTTGGTCGGCCAATCAAGGTCAAGACAAATGAAAAGAGACGCTTTTGTCCACCTGACAATTTTTCTGCTAATTGTTCTTTTTGCTGCTTGTCAAACTGCAATAGTTGATCAATCTCCTGGTTGTTCAAGGAATTTGGATAAATGCTTTGAAAGAAAGCAATCAACTCTTTAACCTTTAATTTCTGAACGATGACATTTTCTTGAGGGAGGTAGCCTCTAATGTAGTCTAACTGAGAACTCGTCACTGGCAAGCCTTGGATGGATACTTGACCGCTGGTGACTAGTTTGTCTCCAAGCAAACAGTCCAAGAGTGTTGTCTTACCGGCACCATTTGGTCCAATTAAGGCGACGCATTCACCTTCAGCTACCTCAAAGGAAATACCCTTCAAAATCGCCTTGTCCTTGATGTTCTTATTTAGGCTTTCTACCTTAATCATGTTCATGATACTCTCCTTTCAGCCACTCCTTTCCCATCGGAAAGGCGATAAAAATCATAAATCCTAATCCCCAGGCACCACGGATGAATTGGTGAAGGAAGGCTTGATCAAACCAACCTGTAAACATTTCTACCAACCATACCACTAGTGAAAGTCCAATAAAAAGATAGAGAATCGCTTTTTTCATTTTTCAAGCTCCTTTTTCACATCTGAAACCAATTTCAAACCTTCTCGGATTAACCAAGACATCATGCCAAATCCTGCAAATAACTCCCAAGGAAAATGATAGAAGCCTTCGTCCAATCCTGAGAACATGAGATAAGTCATGACTCCTGCTGCTACTAAACTCATTGCGATAATTACTTTATGTTTCATTTTTTTCTTCCTCCATTTGATACATCTATTATAATTCTTTGAGAGTCATGCCACTAGAAGCTTCTGTCATGAGGAGATATGACAAATGTCACAAAAAGTCTAATCGCTATGAAAATAGAATTCTCTGAAAATCAAAAAGAGGTCGGGAAAATCCCGACCTCTCTTTTTTATTCTTCCTTAAATCCATGTAATTTTAGTGCAGCAATTAGTGTATTAGGCTTTTTAAAGTCTTCTATACTATCCGCAAGTGGTTTAAAGAAATATGTATTTTTTACTTTATTCAAATCTGCTTTTTCAAGATCGAGTTCCGTAACGACTCTCATCTTTTTGTCCTCGGTGATAAAATATTCTACATTAACACCTGGCTCATCCTTAATTTCAGCATATTCTGGACTATCTTCCATAGCTTCACGGAAAATTTCTTGGAATTTTTCTGGAGTAACTCCAGCAGGAATCTCCTCGTTCATTTTCCCGAGCATATCCATCTTGAAGTGTTTGACAACGTCTGTATAAACAAAGGTCATAGTGACATCAAATTCATCTATTTTCCCTTGAAAGACTTTGGTCGTTTCGCTCGTTGCACTCTCAGCACCTGAACGATGAGGTAACAACTTACCACAACCTGCAAGTAGAACAATGGAAACAACAATTAATCCTAGAATCTTCTTCAATATGAATCTCCTATTCCACACTGAAAAGATATGGGTAAACTGGTTGTTGTCCTTGGTGAATTTCTACTTCGACATCTTCAAATTCTTCTGCGATTTCTTGGGCAATTTCATTTGCTAATTCTTCACTTCCGTCTTCTCCGACATAGAAAGTTACGATTTCACTGTCTTCGTCCAACATGTGTTTCAAAGTTTCAGTCAAGGTTTGGTGCATATCAGATTTGATACGAGGATCTTTCCATCTACCATACCAAGATTGTCATTTTCATGGATTTCTAGACCATCGATAGTTGTGTCACGAACGGCTGTTGTTACACTACCACTGATAACATCGCCAAGAGCTGCAGTCATGCGTTCTTGGTTTTCTTCGATTGATTTGCTTGGGTCAAAGGCAAGAAGACTAGTCAATCCTTGAGGAATTGTACGAGCTTCTACCACAACAGCTGGTTGTTCCAATACTTCAGCTGCAGATTGAGCTGCCATGAAGATATTTTTGTTGTTCGGCAAGAAGATGATGTTGCGAGCATTGACTTTCTCAACAGCCTTGACAAAATCTTCTGTCGAAGGGTTCATGGTTTGTCCACCTTCGATGACATAGTCCACACCTTGTGCACGGAAGATGTCTGCCAAACCTTGTCCAGCTACTACTGCGATAAGGGCATATTCTTTCTTCAGCTGGCTTGCTAACTTGAGCTGCTTCTTTTTCTACTTGCGCTTCGTGTTGGTTACGCATGTTATCGACTTTAACCTTAACCAAGCTACCGTATTTAAGACCTTCTTGCAAGACAAGTCCTGGATCTTCTGTATGGACGTGAACTTTAACGATTTCATCGTCATTGACAACAAGTAGAGAATCTCCAAGATCATTCAAGTAGTTACGGAATTCTTCGTAGTCAAAGTCTTTAGCATAAGTTGGGCCTTGTTTGAGGGCAACCATGATTTCAGTACAGTAACCAAAAGTAATATCTTCTGTTGCCACATGTCCAGCTACAGACTTGTGGTGTTCAGCATTGATCATCTCACTCATGTTTGCTGGAGTCGCAACAAAGTCCTCAGAAGCGCTGTATTCACCAGTAAGAGCTGAAAGGAAACCTTCATAGATGAAGACCAAACCTTGACCACCTGAGTCCACAACTCCAACTTCCTTCAAAACTGGAAGCATTTCAGGAGTTTTAGCAAGAGCTGCTTTAGCTCCTTCTAAGGCTGCACGCATAACTTCAACTGCGTCATCTGTTTGCTCTGCTTTTTTCTTAGCACCGATGGCAGCTCCACGTGATACAGTCAGGATAGTTCCTTCAACTGGCTTCATAACAGCCTTGTAAGCTACTTCTACACCAGATTGGAAGGCAAGGGCCAAATCTTGACCTGTAAGTTCATCTTTTTCCTTGATAGCTTGTGAGAATCCACGGAAAAGCTGAGAAGTGATAACTCCTGAGTTTCCACGCGCACCCATCAAAAGACCTTTAGCCAAGATGCTTGCTGCTTCTCCAACTGTTGAAGCTGGTTTGTCAGCTACTTCTTTAGCTCCATTTTCGATGGTCATTCCCATGTTTGTTCCTGTATCTCCATCTGGAACTGGGAAGACGTTCAATGAATTGACATATTCGGCTTGCTTGTTCAAACGAGTTGAAGCAGCCTGTACCATTTCTTGAAATAAGCTTGTAGTAATATTTGACACGATTATTCTCCTACAACTTTGATATTTTGAATGTAGACATTCACAGTTTGAGCAGTAATTCCAAGTTGATTTTCCAAACTAAAGCGAACACGCTCTTGGATGTTTTTTGAAACTTCACTGATTTTTGTACCGTAGCTCAATACAGTATATACATCAACTGCAATACTACCGTCTTCAGCTGCTTTAACGACTACACCTTTTGGAATAATTTTCCTTACCAAGAAGGGCTTGGAAATTATCTTTGAGGGCATTTTTACTAGCCATACCGACTACACCAAAAAAATTTCAGTTGCTGCACCACCTACAACAGTAGCGATCACATCATCTGTTAGTTCGACTTGACCATCTTTTTGTATTAATTTTTTTACAGTCATTTTTACCTCAACTAGTTGATACTCTATTTTATCATATTTCAGCTCAACTGTAAAAGCAGAATGATGTATCATCTGATTTTTGCTTGATTTTTTTCAAATGATTTTAGCTTTTCGAGTAAAAAGAAAAAAAGACCCTCATCGGTCTTTTTCATGTTTATTAAACGCGTTCTACTTTTTCCTGATTTCAAAGCACGAGCTGAAGCCCAAACTTTTTTTAGGTTTACCATCGATAAGAACAGTAACTTTTTGAAGGTTTGGTTTTACGGCACGTTTAGTTTGGTTCATCGCGTGTGAACGGTTGTTTCCTGATACAGTCTTACGACCTGTAAAGTAACATACTTTAGCCATTGTGTTTTCCTCCTATTAGATCTAATATAGCGGATGTGCTAGCACCACATACCGTACTATGTTATCACACTTTCTCCATTTTGGCAAGGGAATTGGAAGACTTTTTTTATTTGACGTAGACAATACCGAGTTTCCCAAATGCAACGTCTCCACGGATAATCAAGGTTTTGCTAGTTGGGGCTACAGGAGCATCTGCCTTGGCTGCTCCACAGAAAGTCTCCACCTTCAGATCTACTCTCCAGTGTTGGGGAACATAGACAACTGCATTCCCAAAACCGACTTCAATCTTCAAGGTTGCGCTATCACCTAACATCTCTGCATTGTCATAATAAATCTTGGCATTCCCAAAGCCGACTTCAAACTCGTCTTCTACCAAATCTTGGTCCTGCTTGTAAAAAGTTCCACTACCAAGGCAACTTCCTTTTCTGTAAGAATGGTCTTTTCACCGTCATACCACCATTTCTTTCCGTTCCATGTTTTACTAGAATTAGTTAGCATACCAACTCCGAGAACGATTAGCACTCCAGCCCAAAACAGTGACTGATTTGGAATTGGCAAAATGTCATAAAAATGATTAGCAATCATGAGAGCTATAAAAGCTGTAAAAACTGCTGATGTCAAACGACGGCGAAGCAAGGCATCAACTGATTGATAGGCAAAAAATCCAATACCAATCAAAGGCCAAATTTTCCCTTCAAGTGAAGGAATCCCAAAATTCCCCTGTAACAATACTAAAGCTGCCAATACTAGCAACACAATACCAAATGCTTTCTTTTTCATCTTCTTACCTCATGTTTCTTAGATTTTCTTTTAGGAGGGATTGGTAGTGCCGTGACACATGAACCTCCTTGTGGGTCTGATAAAAGGAAATAGTCCCTGTACCTGAGAAGGATTTGTCCACCGAGTAAACCTGCCGAAGATTGGCAATGGTCGACTTGGATACCCGACTGAAATAGCGTGGCAGGATAGCCTCTAACTCATAAAGTTTGAGTCGAACCTCGTAGGCTTCTTTCTGGGTATGAGCGTAGATCTTGTTGCCTTCCGTCTCAAAAAAGAGAATTTCTGACAAGTCTAAGTAGTACTCACCCGTCCCCTTATAAAAGATCAACCTAGGAGCCTTGGTTTCTTGCAAGAGTCTTTGCAAATCAGCTATTTCATCTGTCAGGGCTGCAGCCTTGATGACAATCTCTGTCTCAGTTAATTCACTATCAATCTCGATTCGTAACTTCATCCTATCTCCTTTCTGCATCTACTATACCAAAGCCCATAAGACTTTACAAGGGCAAAAAAGCAAGTGGTCACTTTTTGACCCGTAAGTGGTTACGAGGCCAGGCCCACTTGCTTTGCTTTTTTTACAAAATAAAGAAGAGAATTCCCCAGATGAGCCCACAGGCATAGCCAACTAGAACATCCTTGGGATAATGAACGCCACCCAAGACTCGCACCAGACCTAGAAGAGCTGATAAGACCACTAAAATCAACCCCTGCAGGCAGATTTGCGTGCAGACAAGCCATGGAAATAATGGTTGCTGAAAAAGACATGGCGACTGGGCATTGAATTACCAGAACTGTCCTTGTCCAGTAGCGGGATAATTTCCCCAAGCTTCATAAGGACGGGGTTGATTGATCCACTTACGAACAAGCGTCAATAGGATAAAGCCCAATGCTGGCACCATGATATAAGTAGCAAGTTCTTGCCCCAAGCCTTTGCTCATAAAGCTTGTTCCCAACAAAGTCAAGTATGCCAAGGGCATCAGAACTGTCATCATGCGATTAAAGACTCGCATCAGTTGTAATCCTTGTGGATAGCGAAGGAGGCTTGATTTCCCTCTTGTCGTACCACTCTTGATAGTTTTTTTCATATAATTTCTCGTTATTTTTAGATTTTTACACAAGAAGCCTACTAGCTTCTCCTACTCTAGTATAGTGTAGAAAAAGAAGGCCGTCAAGCCTTCTTTTTGGATTATTATTCTTCTGCTTGATCTTCTGTAAATTGACTATTGTAGAGGTCAGCATAGAAACCACCTTGAGCCATCAGTTCCTCATGTTTGCCTTGCTCAATGATATTTCCATCTTTCATGACAAGAATCAAATCAGCATTACGGATAGTTGACAAGCGATGGGCGATGACAAAGGACGTACGTCCCTCCATCAAACGGTCCATGGCTTTCTGAATCAACTCCTCTGTACGTGTGTCGACTGAAGACGTCGCTTCATCAAGAATCAAGAGCGGAGCATCTTTGAGAAGGGCACGAGCAATGGTTAAGAGCTGTTTCTGTCCGACTGACAAGGTCACTGTATCATCTAAAACAGTATCGTAACCATCTGGTAGGGTCATGATAAAGTGGTGGATTCCGACTGCTTTTGCTGCTTCAATCATTCGTTCATCACTAATCCCTGTTTGGTTGTAGATGAGATTATCACGAATGGTTCCTTCAAAGAGCCAAGTATCCTGCAAGACCATTGAAAAGGCATCGTGCACTTCTGAACGTTTCATCTTCTTGGTATCCACACCATCAATGCGAATGCTTCCTTTATCAATCTCATAAAATTTCATCAAAAGATTAACAATAGTCGTCTTCCCAGCTCCGGTTGGTCCAACAATGGCAATCTTTTGCCCTGCATGAGCTGTCGCAGAAAAGTCATGAATGATGGTTCGCTCAGGTGTGTAACCAAAGGAAACTTGATCAAAGACCACTTGACCCTTCATACCAGACAATTGTCTTTCCTTATGAGATTCGTCTTCCATCTCAGCTTCACCCAGAAACTCAAAGACACGTGTCATAGCTGCACTAGCCTGTTGCAAGCTGGTAATCCCTTGGGCAATTTGTGATAAGGGTTGTGAGAAGGTACGAACATAAACCATAAAAGCTACGATAATCCCAATACTGATATGTCCTTCAAGAGCTAGGACTGCACCGACGATGATTACCAAAACATAGCTAAAGTTCCCAACAAAGATCATTGCTGGCATCATAATGCCAGAAATAAATTGAGATTTCCAAATACTATCATGTAGGTCTTGATTCAATCCTGCGAATGTTTCTTTAGTAGTATCCACAGCATTATAGCTGGTCACCACATTGTGACCTGAGTACATTTCTTCCACATAACCATTGACAGCTGCTAGGTTGTTTTGTTGGGCTTTAAAGTAGCCTTGTGACTTAGCCATAATGACTGAGACAGCAGCAAAACCTACAAGTGTTGAAACAACTGTTACCAATGCCAAAATCCAGTTCATGCCAAACATGGTAATCAAAACAGCAATCAGTAGAAAGCTAGCTGAGAGAACTGTTCCCAGACTTTGGTTTAGGGACTGAGCCGCCGTATCGACGTCATTGGTTACACGAGAGAGAGTATCTCCTTGAGAATGACGGTCAAAATAAGCAAGCGGCAGACGGTTAATTTTTTCAGCGATAGCTGTCCGCAAACGTTTTGAAAAATGCTGGATACTCGTTGAAAAGATATAGGCTTGCGTATAGTTGAGAATGGCACCAAGCACATACAAAACAGCTAAAAAGCTGGCGATACTAGACACAGCTACCAAATCGATTTCTGTAGCCAAACCGTCTGAAATCAAGTTGGTGATTTCCTTAATCTTAGTTGGTCCATAAACAGTGATAATACTTGAACATACAGCAGCCACAACTGCAACTAGTAGAGGAAGTTGGAGACCTGCTAGAAAAGGTTTATATTGTTTCCAAAAGGACATCTTCTTATTTTCCATGTTCCAATTCCTCCTTCGATAGTTGTGAATAGGCAATTTCTTGATAAACTTCGTTGGTTGCAAGAAGTTCCTTTGTGGGTGCCTTGTCCCACGACTTTCCCATGATCCAATACTAAGATCAAGTCAGCATCCATGATGGTTGAGATACGTTGGGCAACGATTAACTTGGTCATTGATTGAGTTTTTTTCAGCTAGTTCTTGGCGCAAGATACGGTCTGTCTTGTAGTCCAAGGCTGAGAATGAATCATCAAAAATGAGAATCTCTGGCTTACGAGCCAAAGCACGCGCAATGGCCAAACGTTGTCTTTGTCCTCCTGAGAAGTTGGTACCTCCTTGGGCCACTTCGGAGTCTAGAGCCTGCTTCCTTATCCTCGATAAAATTCTTAGATTGAGCCAATTCCAAAGCTTGCCACATGGCAGTCTCACTTAGTGGCGTTTCTTGACTCTTACCAAAGTCGAGATTGCCCTTAACATCTCCAGAAAAAGAGCACTGCTTTTTTTGTGGGATATAGCCGACTTTATTCCGCAAGTCTTCCAAATCATAATTCTGTACATTGACGCCGTCTACTAGAATTTCTCCATCTGATACATCATAAAAAAACGAGGCAAGAGGTTCACAAGCGTAGATTTACCAGAACCAGTTGATCCGATAAAGGCAACTGTTTGACCAGCTTCTGCCTTGAAGCTAACATGTTCCACAACTGCTTCTGAGTTTTTTTAGAATAGCGGAAGGTTACATCACGGAATTCTACTTGACCTTGAATAGAAGAATCTGCCGTCTGTGGTTGACTAGGATTTTCAATAGAAGAATGCAAGTCCAGCACTTGATTGATACGTCCTGCAGAAACTAAGGTACGAGGAAGGACGATAAAGAGAGCTCCCATGAGCAAGAATCCCATCACGACCTGCATGGCATAAGACATGAAGACCACCATATCACTAAAGAGTGGTAGACGGTCTGTCAGGCTAGCATCATTGATGATATAGGCACCAATCCAGTAAATAGCTAGACTCAAACCGCTCGAAATCGCCATCATAATAGGATTCATAATAGCCATCAATCGATTGACAAAGAGATTGAGACGAGTGACTTCCTCATTGGCTGCTTCGAATTTTTCATCTTGATAATCTTCAGCATTGTAAGCACGAACCACTCGAATCCCTGTCAAACTTTCACGAGTGATACTATTCAGTTTATCTGTCAATTTTTGGATGACAGATTGTTTTTGGGAAAGGCAAGCGTCATGAGAACTGTTGTCATCAGAACATTGACGATAACAGCCACCACTACTGCCCAGAGCCAATATTCGGACTTGCCAAGGATTTTTTTCCAATGGCCCAGATAGCCATAATAGGACCACGAGTGACCACTTGGAGCCCCATCGTAAAGAGCATTTGAATCTGCGTAATATCATTGGTCGTCCGAGTCAACAGACTAGGAATAGAGAATCGTTTGATTTCTGTCTGAGAATAATCCAAGACACGATTAAAAATATCACTACGCAGATGAGCCGTGTAGGATGCTGCAACGCGAGCTGCAAAAAAACCAACTGTGACAGATGATAGGAAGGCCAAGAGTGACAAGCCCATCATCTTAATAGCTGGTGACCAAAGTGCATCCAACTGCGTCCCTGGTGTACCAAGTAATGCTGTAATTTCTGAAATGTAAGTCGGTACTTCTAACTCTAGATAGACCGAGAAACAGGTAAAGAGTATGGTCAAGAGAATCATTCCCCACTCTTTTCCTGTAATACGCTTAGCGAGTTTCTTCATCTTCCCCTCCTATTTTTTCTACATTGGCTTGTAGTTGAGCCATGACATCCTCAAAAATAGCTAGTTTTTCCTCAGATACTCCATCGAGTAAACTGCGGTCAATTCGATCAAAGAAAGACTTGACCTGCTTCATTTGAGAGCGAGATTTTTCAGTCAAATGAACAAATTTTGCCCGTTTATCACTTGGACTCGCCTCCAACTCCACCAAACCATTTTGCACCATGCGCTTCACTAAATTGCTGGCAACTGACTTGGTGACATTGAGTTCTTGTTCAATATCCTTGATAAGCGTCAATTCTTGATCCTGCTCACGACGATCTAAAAAACGAAGAACCTGACCTTGCGGTCCACCCATGACTTCAATACCACAACGTTTGGCTTCTTTTTTTACCATAAGGTGAAGTTGATGACCGAAACGTTTAAAGACCAACATCGGTTTATCCATGATTTTCCCCTTCTAAACAAAATAGTTCCCACGAGAACCAATTGGTTTTCATGAGAACTATTTTATCATTTTCAAATAAGATGTCAAGAAAAAAGTTTCCAGGAGAACTATTTTATTTAAAATTGACATTAGGACTCATTTTATCTATAATAAACACTATCTTACACGGATAAGATTCCACCCTGACTAGAAATGAGAAACCCACAAATGAAACAAAAAGAAGAGAAAATCTTAGGAATCATTGCTATCATCTTGGGAACCCTTGCACTTCTCGGATCCTGGTTGCCAATCATCAGCGTACTATCTTTTTTCTTTGCTATTATTGCAATAGGTCTAGGTGTTTTTGGTATCAGCCGTAATCTCAAAAATCGTAAAATATTGGCTATTATCGGAACGAGCCTAGGTATTCTATCTATTTTCCTTGTCTTAATGACGCAAGTATTACCTTCTGATGTTTTTACCGACCTAGCTAGAAATTTTCGTCACCCATACAGAAGTTTAACCTCTTTAACAGAGGATGAGGAATTTGGAAACTTACCAGATTATAGACCAGATGAGGATAATGATGAAGAGGATACGGAAGATACCGATTCCTTCGCTTGGACCCAGGAGCAATTCGATGCTTTAATCGAGGGTGACACTACAAACAGAGGAAAAGGCGGCTCCAACTATAAAGATATCATCAGCAAGCATGGCCAGCCGGATTCTGAAATTGAGTCAACTTCAGGCGACTATGAGATTAAAAAAATCTCCTATGTCTCACTCGGTTCTAATACTAAAACCGTTGTACTGACTTTCGTAAAACAGGAAAATGGTCAGTTTCTTCTCATCCGTAAATTTGCCCTAGGATTAGACAGAACAGAGCAAACTGATGATGGAGTAAGAGTCTAAGATAACAAAAAAGCGAACAGACTTAATAGCTGCTCGCTTTTTTATTAGAATCCATCTACATTGGTATAGATCTTTTGTACGTCTTCGTCGTCTTCAAGAACGCTGTAAAGTTTTTCAAATGTTTCCAAATCTTCGCCTGACAACTCAACTTCTGATTGAGGAATCATTTCCAATTCAGTTACTTGGAATTCTTCAATACCAGATTCACGCAAAGCAACGATAGCCTTGTGAAGATCAGTTGGAGCTGTGTAAACAGTGATTGTTCCTTCTTCTGCTTCTACATCGTCTACATCGACATCTGCTTCAAGCAAAAGCTCAAAGATGGCATCAGCATCATCACCTGCAAAGACGATAACACCTTTGTTGTCAAAGAGATAAGATACAGAACCTGAAGCTCCCATGTTTCCACCGTTTTTACCAAAAGCAGCACGAACATTGGCGGCTGTACGGTTAACGTTTGAAGTCAAGGTATCAACGATCAACATTGAACCATTTGGCCCAAATCCTTCGTAACGTCCTTCTGTAAAGGTTTCGTCTGTATTTCCTTTTGCTTTATCGACAGCCTTATCAATAACGTGTTTTGGCACTTGCGCTTGTTTAGCACGATCGATAACGAATTTCAAAGCAGTGTTTAGTTCTGGATCTGGTTCACCTTTTTTAGCTGCTACATAGATTTCTACACCAAATTTTGCATATACTTTAGAGTTAGCTCCATCTTTAGCCGTTTTCTTGGCTACGATATTGGCCCATTTACGTCCCATTAGGAATCTCCTTTTTTTCACATTTTAATCTTTTCTTATTATAACACAAGTCTAGCTGATTTTCACTAGAGGAAATGGATTTTCTTTTGTAAACTAAGCTAGGATTTCCTGCCGGCTGCTACGATTTTCTTACCTTCTTTTATCCAAGGGTTCTGAGAGAGTGAGATATAAAGCTGGGCAGTCATAACAAGCCAAAGTAGCGGTTCGCATAGGATAACACCCGTATAACCTGCCCAAGGAATAATCCAAGCGACGAAAATAATTTTACCGATAAACTCGATAAAGCTTGATACAAGTGGCAAGAATTTTTGACCGAGACCCTGCAAGCTATTTCTATAAATCAATAAAAGGCTTAAAAATGGATAGAATACCGAACTAATACGCAGGTACAAAGTCCCATTTTCAATCAGGTAGCTGTCTGTCGAACTCGCTAGGAAAGAAACCAGGCTAGGGCTTGCAAAAAATAGGAACACACAAGCAAAGGTCGCCCAAGACATACTCAAATAACTCCCTATACGAAGACCTTGGACGATACGTTCGGGACGTTTTGCCCCAAAATTTTGAGAGATAAAAGTTGTCATGGAAGCTGAAATAGCCGTCATTGGCAATAAAGCAAAAGCCATGATTCTGCGCGCTGCAGTTTGGGCGCTGATAATGACTGCTCCAAACTATTAACAGAGGATTGCAAAATGACGCTTCCGATAGAGACGATTGAACCCATCAAGCCCATAGCTAGACCTTGTTCCAAAAGATCCACATAAAGATCCTTATTCCATTTGAAATGTTTGAGACCTGGAAGAAGCTCTGGAACACTCTTGCGAATATAGAAATAACAAAGGATTGCTGACAAACCTTGCGAGATAATGGTTGCAAGACCCGCAGACTGAACACCCAACTGAAGTTGTGTAATAAAATACAAATCCAGAATCACATTAACGATAGCTGAGAAAATTAAAAAAGCAAGCGCAGCAAGGCTATCACCAATGGATCGTAGCAATCCTGCAAAGAGATTATAGGCAAAGCTAACTCCCACGCAACTAACAATCATTGAGATATATTCATAGGATTGGGGGAGGATTTCTGCGGGTGTTTCGAGATATTGTAAGAGCGGATAAAGACCGAAGAACCCCATCAACATGACAAGACCACTCAGGATAGCACCTAAAATCCAAGTCGCTGCAACAGCTTCTTTAATTTTAGCAAAATTACGAGCACCGTAAAGACGGGCAATAACGACTCCCATCCCATTTCCGACTCCGAGGGCAAATCCAATAATCAAATCAAAAATGGCTGTCGTAGCTCCAACTGCCGCCAAGGAATCTTGCCCTAAAAAACGCCCCACAATCAAAATATCAGCTGTATTGTAGAGTTGCTGAAAGATGTTGGACAATAGAATCGGTAAAGCAAAACTAATCAGTGAAGGAAGTATAGGACCATGAATTAGGTCCACCGTTGATTTTTTATTCATGTGGCTATTATATCAGCTTTCTAATAGAGGAACAAGGGAGTTTCCTTAAGAAAGCGTTGCCTAGATACAAACAATCTGGTATAATCGTGACAGAAAAGGAGGATACGTATGAGCTTAACAAGCCAGTTAATTACAGATGTATTCCCAGACCTTGAAAAAGTTGAACAATTAAACAAGGAAGCCTTTCCTGAAGAAGAACGCGTCTCCTTGGAAGAATTTTTAAGTTACCAGGATAGAGATGACGCCCACTTTTTCGCTTTTTATAACGAAGAGGAGTTTGTCGGCTTTGCCTTTGCCATTTCAAATCAAAAAGCTTTCTACATTAGCTTCTTTGCTATCATGCCCCATCTCCGTAGTCATGGATACGGGAGAGAAATCATTGAAAAACTCATTGATTTTTACCAGCGTACTATGATTCTTGAAGTGGAGCGATTGGACGAAGACTGTGATAATCTCGAACAACGAAAGGCCCGCATGGATTTCTACTTACAAAATGGTTTTAAAACTGCCAATGCCTTTTTAGAATACGAGGGAATGAGTTTTGAAATTCTCTACCGAGGTGACCATTTTGATGAAGAAGCCTATCGGAACATCTTTCAAAAATTGCAAGAAGAGAATTACTTCGACTTTCGTATCAAACATCGACGTTTTAGTGATTACTAAGCAAGACAATTCCACGTATAAAAAAACATTATCTTTAATCTGATATGTTTTGAATTTCGATTTATTTTTCAAAATAAAAAAAATGCATGCAATTTATTAAATTACATGCATTATTTATTCTTATTTACAATGTAGCTTAAGCTTCTGCTCCACCTTCTGGAAGGATAAAGTAAAGAATAGCGTAAGCAAGTAGACCTGAACCACCAGCTAAAGTGAAAAAGAATCCAAAGAACACGAACTAACATTGGATCCATGTTAAAGTAGTCAGCAAGACCTGCACAAACACCACCGATTTTTTTATCTTGAACGTTACGAACTAAACGTTTTTTTCCATTATAGTAATCTCCTTTTTGTTGTTCTTATTCATTTTAACATCAAATTATTAGAAATGCAATAGTTCTCTGGATTTTTCTAAGGAAATAGGCCTTTTATTCGCTTTTTTTCAGAAAAAGTAAACCTCTAATGAATAAAAATAAAAAGTGGAAAAACTCCACTTTTTATTTTTATTCTTCAATTTCGATTTCAAGAGCATCGCCCAAATCAAGAGTTACTTCTTGGTTAGAACTTGTTTCAGTTGCTGCTGAACTTGCTTTAGAGCCTTCTTCCTCTTCAATCAAACCATATTGAACTCGAACTTGGTGGTCAATCTCATCAAAGATTTCTGGATGATCTGCCAAATATTTCTTCGCATTCTCAGAACCTTGTCCGATTTTTTCACCCTTGTATGAGTACCAAGCACCTGCTTTTTGAATGATATCCAAATCACTTGCAATCTTCAAGAGTTCACCAGTTCTAGAAATACCTTCCCCGTACATGATTTCAACAAGAGCTTCCTTGAACGGTGGGGCAACCTTGTTTTTCACAACTTTAATCTTAGTTTCTTTACCGACGTTAGTGTCTTTTTGGTCACCAGTTCCCTTGATCTGTGTGCTTCCACGAACATCTAAACGAACAGAAGCATAGAATTTAAGAGCACGTCCACCAGGCGTTGTTTCTGGATTACCAAACATAACCCCTACTTTCACGCAATTGGTTGATGAAGATGGCAATTGTCTTAGTCTTGTTGATAGAAGCACCAAGTTTACGCATAGCTTGGCTCATCATACGAGCTTGAAGACCAACGTGGCTATCTCCAATATCTCCATCGATTTCCGCACGAGGTACAAGAGCTGCAACAGAGTCAATAACCACAAGGTCAACGGCTCCTGAGTCAATCAATTTTCCTGCAATTTCAAGACCTTGCTCACCTGAGTCTGGTTGTGACAAGAGCAATTCGTCAATATTCACTCCAAGAGCTGCTGCATAAGCTGGATCAAGCGCATGTTCCGCATCGATAAAGGCTGCAATGCCGCCTTCTTTTTGTGCTTGTGCTACAGCATGAAGGGCTACTGTTGTCTTACCTGATGATTCTGGACCGTAGATTTCAATGATACGTCCCTTTGGATAACCACCTGAACCAAGTGCAATATCAAGGGCCAACGAACCTGAGCTCATCACTTGCACTTTTTGCTCTGCACGTTCACCCAAGCGCATGATTGACCCCTTACCGAAGTCTTTTTCAATCAATTTAAGGGCATCATTCAGAGCTTTTTCACGATCAGCTCCAAATTTTTTGCCGATTTCATCTAATTTTTTTGTTGGTTTTTTCGCCATTTTGTTCTCCTATATTTTAATGTTTCTTAGAACCTTCTTCTATTATATCAAAAGTCAGTCACTTAATAAAGCTTTGCGAACTAAGTTAAACGCATGCATAACCGCAATTTTACGAACATCTGCTCGACTTCTTCCAGCTATATTGGCTTGAATGACTTCGGTACCTGATGCTTGAGATAGGCCGATGAAAACTGTCCCTGCTGGATGCCCTTCTAGGCTATCCGGACCAGCTACTCCTGTCAAGCTAATTCCAAAATCTGACTGAGTTTTGAGGCGTGCCTGCTCAGCCATTTTTTCAGCAGTAAAGGCTGAAATGACTCCATGTTCTTCCAACTCTTCTCGTGGAATGTCTAACATCTTAGCTTTTTCTTCCAGGCTATAAGTGACAAAACCACCTTTAAAGATTGTTGATGCACCCGAAAAGTTTGCCAAAGTCGCTTGGAAAAGCCCAGCTGTCAAGCTTTCCGCAGCTGTAATGGTTTTCTTCTGCTTTTTCAACTTCTCAACAACTACGCTAGATAGGCTCGCTTCCTCTCCATAGCCATAACAGATATCCTTTAAAGCAACCCCTTCAAAAGTCTGACGTGCAAGGATTTTTTCTTCTATATTATCCAAGGCCTTTCTAGCTTCTTCTTGACTAGTAGCCTTTGTAGACAAACGCAGAGTCACTTCTCCCGTTTTTGCATACGGTGCTATGGTTGGATCAGTCTGCTCTTCAATCAAATCTGACAAAATCGTCACTAGCTGGCTCTCACCAATTCCAAAGAAACGTAGCACACGTGAGTACAACTTAGCTCCTGTTGTCAATCTTGGTAGTAGCTCATTTAAAACCATTGGTTTCAGTTCACTTGGCGGACCTGGTAGGACAACATAAGTCACGCCATCTACCTCAATCATACCACCAACCGCTAGTCCCGTTTCATTGGGTAGCGGAGTTGAGCCCTCAACAATTTGTGCCTGACGCTCATTATTTGGAGTTCGAGCATAGTCTGGGCGATGAGCAAAAAAATCATCTAATTTAGCCTGTGCTTGAGCATCAAAAGTCAAATCACGCTCTAGAAATTGTGCCAAGGTTTGTTTGGTCAAGTCATCCTCTGTTGGACCTAGTCCTCCCGTTAGGATAACTAAATCACTCCGTTTCTGAGCAATCTCCAACAAGGATAAGAGACGAGATTCATTATCTCCTACAGCCGTTTGGAAGTAGACATCAACACCGATTTCAGCCAACTTTTCAGACAAAAACTGAGCATTGGTATTGACGATTTGACCTGTTAGAATTTCTGTCCCAACAGCTATTATTTCCGATTTCATTTTTTCCTCCTACTTATCTATTCGGATTTCTTTGAAAAAATCGCAGGAAAATTCCTACGATTTGATGAATAATTTCCTATTATTCTAACTCTTCTACTGCAACACTAGTAGATTGAGGCAACTGACCCTGACCATAAAGATTCTCATACAAGACTACGTTGGTCTCCAAATTCGTAACTTCTGGTTGCCCGAGCGAACGACGTAAAAGATTTGCATCTCTAACATATGCTCAGATGTCACGATTTGGTAAGATGTCCCTTGAAGCATTGCATCCTCTCCACGCAATTGTTGAGACTCAATATTCTTAAATGAATCTTGATAACCCATCAACTGAGGAATCGTTGTCGTTGTAATCTCGATATTTGTCTGCATATTGTCACTAAGAGCCTTCAGAATTTCTTGGTAGTGACTCACACTGTTCAGACTAAGAATCTTCTCAACAACTTTTTGAATCACTTCACGCTGACGTTTTTGACGACCGTAGTCCCCTTCTGGATCTTGATAACGCATACGTGAATAGACAAGAGCTTCTTCACCATTTAACTTTTGTTCACCAACACCGATAGAAATCGTATTAAATGGCTCCTGGTCTTGAATAGAGATAGGGAAACCTAGAGTATTATTTACTGTAATACCTCCGACAGCATCAACCATTCTTTGAAGACCATGCATATTGACCATCACATAGCGGTCGATATGGATATTCATCATTTTTTGAATAGTCGATATAGCCAGTTCTGCTCCACCATTGGCATAGGCAGCATTTAGTTTCGCCTCTATTACGCTACCGTCTGGTTGTTGGATTTGTGTCAAAATATCACGCTCCAAACTCATCATAACAACTTTCTTGGTCTTAGGATTTACCGTTACCAAGATCATCGAATCACTGTTACCTTCCCATGGGTCTGTGCGTTCAACGTTACCCGTATCCACACCCATCAGTAGAATTGTCAGAGGTTCAGTTGCCTCGATAACCTTCGTTTCTTCCCCGATTTGTTTATAGGTTTTGGCTAAAGTCTGTGTACTTTGTTGATAGATTGTAAAGGCAAAAGCTCCAACACCAAGCACTGTCACAAGAACAAAGCCTAAAAACATTCCGATTATTTTTTTTACCATACTTTTATTCGTCTATCAGTCGACCCATTTGGTAAACGTCAAGAAACTCTCCTCTCTCTATACAAGCACCACGTTCCTGTAATCCTTCTATGATAAAGCCCATCTTTTGATACAGATGAACAGCTGCAAGATTGCGTTTTTGAACTGTCAATTGTAAACGTCGAATACTAGCACTCGATTTGGCCCATTCAGTAGCTTCTTCCAACAGGATACTACCGAGACCATTTCCCCAGTATGCTTTTTTGATGCCCAAAAAGACATCACCAATATGTCGAACTCGCGGACGTTGATCAGCTGTAATATTGATGACCCCTGCCAATTCATTATTCAAAAAAGCTAGTAGAGTAATCTGGTTATCCGACTGGGCCTGCTTGTCAATAAAATGTTGCATTTCAGATTCAGTCATTGTAATTCCGTTTTCATCCAGACTGGTAAAACTAGATTCCTGGCCAATCTGATCCAAAAGTGCAATAAGAACCGAAGAATCTTGGACTTCAGCTTCACGGATTAAAAGATCATACTCCATCTGTCAACCTCTGCAAAAGTTCTGCTGCTCGTTGACCATGGGCATGAAAGACAACTTCGCGTCCGTCACCATCTTTAAGAATTTCTAATTCCAGATAGTCTGCCGGAAGAGCTTCTCCTAATAGATGACCCACTCAATAACAGTCACACCTGATCCAAAAAGAAATTCATCCAAGTCGATAGAATCTGCATCCCCTTCAATACGATAAACATCCAAGTGATACAAGGGTAGACGACCTTCATATTCTCGAACGATGGTATAGGTAGGACTTTTAATCATTTGATGAATCCCTAGACCTTTAGCCAAACCTTTTGTAAGTGTTGTTTTCCCAGCACCTAATTCACCGGTCAAAATCAATACATCATTTTCCTCTAGTAAAGAGCCTAACTCTTGTCCAAGAGCAATGAGTTCATCTTCATTTTTTATGTGCATGTAATCATTATACCAAAAAGTTTTCTTTTGCGATATTTCTACTAATAAAAAAGGAGGAGATTCCTCCTTCTTTTTTTAAGTGTTTATCATTAGTTAAGAGCCATGCTGATGTAGTTCAAGATAAACAAGGCATCCAAAATCCAAATCATGACATGCACATCTTTAACTTGGCCTTTGACAACCTTTGTTAAAGTATAAGTCAAGAAACCAACTGCAATCCCTTGAGTGATTGAGTAACTGAATCCCATAAAGATAGATGTGAAGAAGGCCGGAACAGCTTCTGACATATCATCCCAAGGAATGTTTTTCAAGTTAGAGAGCATCATAATTCCGACAATAATCAAAATTGGTGCAGTTGCCGCTGTTGGAACAATCGCTAACAGTGGGCTAAAGAAGCTTGATAAAGCAAAACAGATAGCAACAACAAGGGCTGTCAAACCAGTACGTCCACCAGCACCGATACCTGCCGCAGACTCAACATATGTCGTAACATTTGAAGTACCAGCAATGGCACCAACTGAAGTTGCCACCAAGTCAGAATAAAGAGCTTTATCCAATTTAGCTGACTCATGGTTTTCACCACTTGTCGCAACGATACCAACTTTTTCACCAGTACCAATAAGAGTACCGATAGTATCAAAAATATCTGTCAATGAGAAGGCAAGAATAGCCATCAAAGTTTCTGGCAAACGAGAAGTGTTTGAAATCAAAGATCCTAAACCTTCCGAACCAAGAGCAGCACCAAACAAGGTACCTAAATCGTTAACTGCTGATGAAAGATTGTTGTTAGCGAAGTCAATCCCTGACACATTAACAAGACCAACCGCAATGGCAAGAATAGTCGTTGTTAAAATAGAAAGGATGATCCCACCTTTGATACCTTTAACAACAAAGAAGATAGTAATAGCAAGACCTGCAAGAGCTACCAAAACTGCTGTAGTATTGAAATCTACCAATCCTGGAACAGCTGCTGAGTTCGCAGTAATCGCCGCTTGAGCCTTATCTGCTCCTTCACCTGCTACAGTATAAGTACCTGGGTCAATTGAGAATTTCAAAAGACCAGCATTCTTAATACCTACATATGCTAAGAAGACACCGATACCGGCTGAAATTGCTGAGCGAAGCGTTGTAGGAATAGATTCAATGATCATTTTGCGAACATTGGTCAATGTAATAATCAATGAAATAACTCCACAAATGAAAACCATCCCAAGAGCTTCTTTCCAAGTATAGCCCATCCCAAATACGACGGTAAATGTAAAGAAGGCGTTAAGTCCCATACCTGGGGCTTGAGCATATGGCAAGTTAGCATAGAAAGCCATCATCAAAGTTCCCACAACAGAACCTATGATTGTCGCCAAGAATACACCTTGAACAGGCATTCCTGTTTGTGAAAGCATTTGAGGGTTTACAAAGAGAATATAACTCATTGCAAAGAAAGTTGTTAAACCAGCAAGAACCTCTGTACGGACATCTGTCCCGTGCTCTTTAGTTTAAATAGTTTGTCCATTTTTAATCTCCTTTGTCATTTTACGAACAATATGACTATTATAACATCAATCATTCATCTTTTCAAGGTATTTTTACCGAATTATAAAAATCTTATCCGATGCTATTCTTCTTCTTTTTACTTATTGTCAGCTTTTCTAGCCACTTTTTGATATAATAGAAAACATCTTATCTGAAACTAGATTCGGGAGAATTTTATGACTAAAAAAATGATTGCCGTTGATTTAGACGGAACTCTACTCAACTCTGAAAGCAAACTTTCTGACTTTACTATTAAAACAATTAAGAAAATCTCTAAAAAAGGCCACCAAGTCGTTATTGCAACCGGTCGCCCATACCGTATGGCCAAAGATTTTTATGACCAACTTGAACTTGAAACGCCTATGATCAACTTCAATGGTTCGCTCACTCACCTACCAGGCAAGACTTGGAAACATGAAAAGTGTCTGACTGTGGACAAAAAATACCTCTTGGATATCGTGAAGCGTAAAGAAGAAATTGAGGCAGACTTTATCGCTGGTGAATATCGTAAAAAGTTCTACATTACGGCCCCAGACCAAGAAATTGCCGATCCTAAATTATTTGGTGTTGAAAACTTTCGCCCAGAAAATCAATTCAAGTCTGACTTAGTTACTAAAGGACCTAACTGTATTTTATTACAAACTAGGGCAGACGATAAATATGCACTAGCTGAAGAGATGAACAGCTTTTACAAACACCAACTCAATATTAACACTTGGGGTGGCCCTTTGAACATTCTCGAATGCACTCCAAAAGGTGTCCACAAGGCTTTTGCCCTCGAATACCTTCTCAATGTCATGAATATCGACAAACAGAATTTGATTGCCTTTGGTGACGAACACAATGACCAAGAAATGCTTTCTTTTGCAGGTAAAGGCTATGCCATGAAAAACGCAAACCCTGCACTGTTACCTTTTGCAGACGAGCAATTACCATTAACCAATGAAGAAGATGGAGTCGCTCACTTTTTACAAGAACGATTCCTATAAATCATAACCTATAAATCAGTAGTTCTATACTTTTGGCTAAAATACGGGCCATTGAGTAAAGAACTTTTTTTCATATAATTATCCATAAAAAAAGGATTTGCACCTGTTTTATCCAGATCCAAATCCTTTAAAATATCTATTTTTTTAAAACAATACGATCTGAAACCTCACGGTCCATGTCGTCGATAATAATCTGGTTCTCTTCTGCCACATAAATCTTGACGTCGTCTCCGATGATGACTTTCTGATTTTCTGGTTCAAAGGTTACCTTCTTAACTTCCTGTACTCCATCCGCTTCCACTTCTGTCCACGTTCCGGTATTACCAGTAACGACAAGCGTAATGCTATCACCCTCGTCCTGCCCCTTATAGGTACCATCCATATTGACGGTTGTAGCATTCGTAGCGCTAGCTGTTGTTGACTCAGATACCTGACTTGTTATCACTTCTGAACTAGTGCTTGCTTGTGGTGTCGAAGTTGTTTGTTCTTTTGTTGAACAAGCAACTAAAAGACTAAGACTTGCCAAAGTGGCAAGAGAAAGTGTGATTTTTTTAAATGACATAATAGCTCCTTTTTTTTTGGTGGATAAAAGTAGCAAAAGTTGCTGAAACATTCCACCTCAACTATATCAAATAAGGGAAGGGAGATCAATCAATAGATTCATAACCCATGAGGTATGCACGGACCTCTGATATAAAGTAGAGAGAACCTGTCACAAACAGTATCTCTTTCTCCCCTACAGAACTTTCAAAGCCATCTAAAAACTCTCGATAGGAAGCAACCTTCTGATAATCTCCCAAGTCCTGCTCCTCCAAAGAACCTTGATAATCAAAGCTAGTAACATAGAGAGGAAGGTCTGGTAAATGTTTCGTCAGATATCCAAGCATACCACTGTAATCTTTACGCTTTAAAGCTCCAAAAAGAATTTGAGCTTGATAACCTTGTTGATTTTTTTCCTGGATAAATTCAACCAAACGCTCCAAGGCTGGTAGATTGTGGGCACCATCTAGATAAATGTGCTCCGTAACAGCTTCTAGCCGCCCAGCCCATCTTGTATACTGCAAAGCTCTTCGAACAACATCTTCATGAACCATTTCTCCTCTCTGATTCATAAACAATAGAAAGGCTTGTATGGCAAGAGCTGCGTTTTCCTCCTGATAGGCCCCTTCCAATCCTAGTTTTAGTTGAGGCAAATCCGCTAGAGAAGAAGAAAAATGTCCTTTCTTGAAAGAAAAGTCCTTGTCAGCTTGGGAGAAAGTTACATCTAAATCTTCTGCTATCTTTTGACAAACGAGCTGGGCTTCAGGAGCTAAGTTTGCAATCACTGCTGCTTTTTCTGGCTTAAAAATTCCTGCTTTCTGCTCAGCAATCAACTCTAGACTATCACCCAAGGTCTCCTGGTGATCAAGTCCGATGGACGTGATAACAGCAATCTCTCCAGTTACCACATTAGTAGTATCAAGTAGTCCACCTATTCCAACTTCCAGCAAAACCAGATCCACTTCTTGCTCCCTAAAATAGAGTAGAGCAATCAAGGTCAGCAACTCAAAAAAAGATAACTGATCGTGGGTTTCTAGAAGTTTCAGCTCCATTTCCTTAACTTGATCAGCTATACGAATAAAATCGGCATCCGATATGGGGTTTCCATTGATGCAAATGCGATCATGAATGCTGACAATATGGGGCGAAGTAAAGGTCCCAACTTTCTTGTCGTGAGAGACAAAAAGCTCTCTCATAAAGGCAATGGTTGAGCCTTTCCCATTTGTCCCCGTCACATGGATAATTGGATAGGTTTGCTCAGGATTCCCCAGTAAATCTACTGCTTTTTGCATCCGTTCCAAACCTGATCTAAAATTCAATCCAATCCGACTATGGAGCCATTTTTCTACTTCAAACACGCTTATCTCCTTAATCCTTAATAAAAAAGCGAAGATCCTCTTCGCTTTTTACTTCATTTGCTAGAACCTAGCTTGTTTTAATTTCAATCTGGGCTAAAAACATCCACTGGACTTACCAACTCTTTCTAGTTTCTAGGAGTTGGGGTGATACAGTCTCCCAGACTTACTTACAGTCTTTATTTTTAGCGTAAGGGTAAAAATGTTCACTGAACATTTTTACTCCTCCATAAAGCTGTTGAAGACTTCTTCAATCATGTTCCATTCATCTTCTGAATCTTCAGGGATTGGTTGCAATTCGCCTTCAGTTCCATCTTCATTTTCAGTGAATGAGTAAGCTTGGATTTCAACTTGTCCGTTTTCATCTTCTTCTGCATTAACTGGTACAAGAAGAACATAGTTTTTACCGAATTCTTCTTTTCCGTCAATAGTCAAAAGGATTTCAAACAAAGTTTCGTTTCCTTGCTCATCTACAAGTGTAATAAGTTCACGTTCTTCGTGATCGTGGTTGTGATCGTGTGACATAGTTTCTCCTCTGTCTTAAAATTTTCTATCTAAATAATTTTGCAAAATCAACTGAGCGGCTAATTTATCGATAACTTTTTTACGCTTATTACGACTAACATCTGCTTGCTCAATTAACATGCGCTCTGCAGCAACCGTGGTCAGGCGCTCATCCTGGTATTCTACTGGCAAACCAAAAAGTTCTTCCAGTTTTGCTCCATATGCTTGACTCGCTTCCACGCGCGGTCCGCTGGTATTGTTCATATTTTTAGGTAAACCAACAACAAAGCGCTCCACCTTATAGCTATCAACCAATTCCTTGAGTCGTTCAAAACCGAACTCTCCCTGGTCTTCATTGATTTGGATGATTTCGAGCCCTTGTGCTGTAAACCCTAACGGATCGCTAATCGCTACTCCTACCGTTTTGGAACCAACGTCCAACCCCATAATTCTCATAGATTATAGATCGACTCCTTGTCCTTTAAGGTAGTAGCGAACCAATTCTTCAACAATCTCATCGCGTTCGTATTTACGGATTTGATTTCTTGCGTTATTGTAACGAGGAACGTAAGCTGGGTCTCCACTGAGAACATAGCCCACAATTTGATTAATAGGGTTATACCCCTTCTCATTCAATGAATCATAGACTTCTGTCAATGTTTCACTGATCTCTTTTTTATTGGAATCGTCCAATTTAAAACGTACGGTTTCTTCAGTAAATCCCATTCTAACACCCTCTTTCCTTAGAATAGTACCATTATAGCACATTCACAGCCGTTCTACAAATGACACAGTCTGATTTGTTGATTTTCTGCGACTTTCTTACTGGACTGTCGCACCACTCGCAACTCGATTTGCGATATACTCTTCTGGTTCGTTTTTTAGTAGATTTTCCAAACCAACATTTTTTAAATATTCGCTTTCGCTTGCCTTTTTAATATCTAGGACTTGAAAATCATAACTTGTTTTTGTTTCAATCTCAGTCTCACTTAAAAGATTGGTTTCAAGACTAAAGCCAGGAATTTTTCGAGCTGCCTGAACTGACTCCTCCTTGTCCTCGGCCTCTTTCAAAGCTTTCTTTGCATCTTCCAACCCATGTTCTGCAATGAAACTCTTGAGTTCATCTGAAACTGGTCGTTTCTGCTGAATCGTTAAGGTCAAGAATTGTTTATCCTTATATGTAATGGTCTGGGTTTGTTTAACCCCATTTTCATTGGCTGGAAAAACTAGAGTTTTGGTAACCTCAGTATTTTTTGCTGCATTTTCTAGAACCGGCAAATTAGATTGGAGAATTTCTGTCGTTGTATCTTTAGCAGGTTCCGCAGATTCTTTTTTCTGACCACAACCAGCTAGTAAAAATAGAAGCGCAACTGTACCGATAACTATCTTTTTCATATTCAATTTTCCTTATTTACATATCAAATAAGGCCAGGAGTCACTCCCAGCCTTTATGTTTTATAGTGCTGCACGTAAACGTGCTTCTGCATTTTCTACATTGCGGACAGAGCGTGGCAAGAAGGCACGAATGTCATCTTCTTTATAGCCAACTTGCAAACGTTTCTCGTCGACAAGAATTGGACTTTTTAGGATGCGTGGTGTCTCCATGATTAAGGTGAGCACCTCATTGACACTCAAATCTTCGATATCAACTCCAAGAGCTTAGCGTAGCGATTCTTTGATGATACAATGCTCGCAATTCCATTGTCTGTTTTTGTAAGAATATCTAATAATTCTTCTCTAGAAATCCCCTCTTTACCGAGGTTTTGTTCTTTATAACTTAACTGGTGGGCATTGAGCCATGTTTTCGCTTTTTTACAGCTAGTACAACTTGAGACTGTATAAATTTTGATCATGTACCTACCCCTTTCGCTACATGTTACTATCAGTTTATTCTATTATACCATAAAAAACATCGGACTTGCGACCTATTTTTGAAAAAAATAAACTTTTTTTGAGTTTTTCCAACTTTTTTATTGACAAAACACGAACTATAACCACTCTCTGTACTTCTTAATGTAAAACTTCTTAATAACGGTAACGCTAAACATGTACAAGAAAATAATACCGACCAAGAACAAGAAGTATGGAAGTCCCAATGGAGCTAAACGAAGGATATTTACTAGTGGTCCATAAGGTAAACTAGTTACGAAGAAAGCCGCAACCAAAGTTGTAAAAATCACAAGCCAAGCTGGTCTGCTTTGTACAAAAGGAACTTTTGCTGTACGAAGCATATGGATGACCATGGTTTGAGACCACATAGATTCGATGAACCATCCTGTTTGGAACAAGATAATAAACTGAAGGGCAGATTCAGATCCATGAACATAATGATGACCTGTCACCAAAGGAACAATGATAAAGTAGAGGAAGATAAAGGTCAAAATATCAAAGATAGATGAGATTGGCCCCATCCAAACCATAAATCGCGTAATGGATTTTGCTTCCCATGTATGGGGTTGTTTGAGGAAGTCTTGATCCACATTATCAAATGGCAATGCCACACAAGACAAATCATAGACAAGATTTAGGACAATGAGATGAACAGGAGCCATTGGTAAAAATGGCAAGAAGATACTCGCAACAAGGAGTGAGAAGATATTCCCAAAGTTTGAACTAACAGTCATCTTGATGTACTTGGTCATGTTGGCGTAGACCTTACGACCCTCAACGATACCAGTTTCAAGAACCATGAGATCCTTGTCTAGCAAAATAACATCCGCAGTTTCTTTGGCGATATCAACTGCTGTATCCACAGAAATACCAACATCCGCCACCTTCATGGATGGGGCATCGTTAATACCATCTCCCATATAACCAACACCGTGACCATTTCTCTTTAACTGTAGAATGATACGCGCTTTTTGGTCAGGAGACAATTTAGCAAAGACTGTTACTTTTTCAACAACATCTGCCAATTCTTGGTCTGTCATTTGGTCGATCTCAGCTCCCAAAAGGATGTGTTCAACATCCAAACCAACCTTTTCACAAATGGCTTGGGTTACTTTTTCGTTATCCCCAGTTAAAATCTTTGTTTTGACACCATGCTCAAGTAGAGCTTGAATAGCGGGTGCTGCAGATGGTTTTGGTGGGTCTAAAAAGGCAAGGTAACCTGTAAGGATCATGTCACTTTCATCCGTCACAGCATAGGCATAGTCTTCACGTAGACCTGACTTGTACCCAACACCTAAGACACGCAAACCTTGACGGTTTAATTGCCCTACTTCTGCTAGTACTTCTTGGCGAATGTCTTCGGTTAGGGGAATGATTTCTCCGCGGTACTCCACGTGTGTCGAAATGTTCAACATTTCTTCTAAAGCGCCTTTGGTAACCATACTAACGACATTGGTATCGTCTTTGACGATGACACTCATGCGTCTACGTTCAAAGTCAAATGGAAGTTCGTCGATTTTTTGGAAGCTAGTATCCAAATTTTGTAGAATAGCGTGTTCTTTAGCTTCTTTTTCAGTTCTACTGATAATGGCACGGTCCATCAAGTTTTTCAAACCTGTTTGAAAATGTGAATTTAGATAAGCTCTTCTTAAGACCGCCATATCCAAATCACCATGGATATCCAAAGGGTATTCTAAGACAATCTCATCTTGCGTTAGAGTTCCAGTTTTGTCCGTACATAGGATATCGATTGCTCCTAAGTCCTGGATAGCATTAAGTTTTTTGATAACCACCTTTTCCTTGGCCATGATAATGGAACCTTTGGCCAAGCTAGCTGTAATAATCATTGGCAGCATTTCTGGTGTAAGTCCGACACCAACACTCAAGGCAAAGACTCCAGCCTCTAGCCAGTCTCCATCAGTCAACCCATTTGCGAAAAACACGATTGGAACCATGACAAGCATCAAGCGGATCAAGAGCCAAGAAATACTGTTCATTTCACGTTCAAAAGAAGTTGGTTCATCGTAGGTGTTGAGAGTCTGTTCAATAGCTCCCATCATGGTGTCATCACCAACAGCTAGAATCATAGCTGTCGCACTTCCTGAGATAACATTTGTCCCCATAAATGCTAAAGATTCTGCTTCTAAAAGACTCTCTACATTTTGATTAGTAGCTTTATTTAAAGCAAGCTTTTTCGACTGCATCACTTTCTCCAGTCAAACCTGACTGTTGAACGAAAAAGTCGCGTGATTCAAACAAGATGACATCTGCTGGAATCATATCTCCAGCGCTCAATTTCACGAGATCTCCCACAACCAACTCATCGATGGGTAACTCTTGTTCAAGACCATCACGAATAACAGTTGCTGTGTTGACAATCATTTTTGAAAGATTGGTTGTTGCCTTGTCGCTCCGCAATTCTTGGACAAAACGGATACCTCCTGAAATCAAAACCAAGACAACGATAATGATAGAAGTCGTTGGATCCTCTTGACCAGGTTTGGCAAGCCAGACGTTTGTAACGAGAGAGATAAAGGCAATCACAAGCAAAATGATTGTGAAAGGATTGATAATGGACTCATAAATCTTTTTTAAAGATGGAATCCTCTTGACCCTTTGTGATGGTGTTTTTCACCATATAGGTCACGGTTTTCTTCGACTTGTTCTGAATCTAAGCCTTTTAGACTTGTATGGTAAAAAGCTAGACTTTCTTTGAATGGAGTTTGAATAGCTGCTGCTAATCTTTCTTTTGTAGTTTTCATTGGTTTCTCCTATCTGTATGAATAGTGATTTCATACACAGGGACCAATCACTTTATAAGGACAGAACGACACAAATCAGCGATTGGCTGTGTATGTGCGGTTCTGGATGATCGTCAATTTGCATCGTTTGTCTCCTTTCTTTGTTTTAAAACAGCAGAAAGTCCTGCCATAAAATGGCAGGACTAAAAAACTTATTGTCTGTTTTCGTTCAAGCTTTAACTCCATAGGGCGATGTAATGAGCTTAGTCTTGACCTTCGCGACCAGGACTGTTGACCAACGAGTAGTGTCTCCACTGCTTTGCGGTAGTCATCCGTATCCCTATGGTAGCCTCACCTACCGTTTTTCGCCTTTCAGTATAAAACCTTTAACTAGTAAAAGTCAACGATTTATCTCATTTTTCTTAGATTACGATTAATTCTTTTGGAGCAAGGGTTAATAACTCACAACCTGTATCTGTAATCAGGATATCATCTTCGATACGAACCCCGTATTTACCTTCAATATAAATACCTGGTTCATCAGTCAAGACCATACCAGATTTAATAACTTCTTTGGAAGTTTGGCTAAAGTAAGGTTCTTCGTGGATATCAAGTCCGATACCATGCCCGATACCGTGTGTAAAGTATTCTCCATAGCCTGCTTCTACAATAATATCACGAGGGATTTTATCAAAATCACGGAAACCTAAGCCATCCTTAGCTTGGTCAATCAGAGCTTGATTAGCCTTCAAAAACAGTGTTGTAGATTTCTGCTTGTTCATCACTGACATGGCCTAGGTAGATGGTACGTGTCATATCACTGACATAGTGGTCATAAAGGCAACCGAAGTCCATGGTGATAGCTTCGCCTAGTTCTACTGGCTTGTGCATTGGGTGGGCATGAGGTTTAGAAGAGTTGATCCCACTCGCTAGAATCGTGTCAAAAGACAAACCAGCAGCGCCTAATTCACGCATACGGAAGTCCAGGAAGTTGGCAATTTCAATTTCTGTCTTCCCTGGCTTGATAAAGTCAAGAGCATCGTGAAAAGCTTGGTCTGAGATAGAGCACGCCTTACGAATAGTCGCAATCTCTGTCTCGTCCTTAATCATGCGAAGGGCTTCAACAAACTGAGTCTGTGGAACTAGTTCCAAACCTTCAAAGGCTGTTTGCATGCGATGATAATAAGAAACTGAAATCTCATCTTCAAAACCGATACGAGAAAGGCCCATGTCTTTTGCAATCTTTGCGATAGTTGCCAACTCATCACGTTCTGCAAAAATCTCAAAGCCAGTAACTTCTTGCTTAGCAGCGATAATATAGCGAGCATCTGTCACTAACACCTGACGGTCACGGCTGATGAAGACCGTTCCATTTGAACCCCAAAATCCTGTCAAATAGTAGACATTTTTAAGGTTATTGATAATGATTCCATCTAGTTCTTTTTCTTGCATTTTATCTAAAAATACTTGCACACGTTTATTCATGATGTAACTTTCCTTTCAAATACTGTCCTGTATAGCTAGCTTCATTGGCAGCTACTTCCTCTGGTGTTCCTGTTGCGATAATAGTACCACCGCCAACACCACCTTCTGGTCCTAGGTCGATAATATGATCTGCTGTTTTGATAACATCTAGATTGTGCTCAATGACGAGAACTGTATTGCCATCATCGACAAAACGGGACAAAACGGTGAGTAGGCGAGCAATATCCTCAGTATGCAACCCAGTTGTTGGCTCATCTAGAATGTAGAAGGACTTACCTGTCGAACGCTTGTGGAGTTCACTAGCCAACTTCATACGCTGCGCCTCTCCACCAGAAAGTGTCGTAGCTGGTTGTCCCAAGGTCACATAACCTAGACCTACATCCTTGATTGTCTGGAGTTTGCGTTGAATTTTCGGAATGTGTTTGAAAAATTCTACCGCATCGTTGACTGTCATATCCAAGACTTGCGAGATATTCTTTTCCTTGTAGTGAACTTCTAGCGTTTCACTGTTGTAGCGAGTCCCATGACAGACTTCGCAGGCTACGTAAACATCTGGCAAGAAGTGCATCTCAATCTTGATAATCCCGTCACCTGAGCAAGCCTCACAGCGACCACCCTTGACGTTGAAACTAAAACGCCCCTTCTTATAGCCACGAATCTTGGCTTCATTTGTCTTAGCAAAGAGGTCTCGAATGTCATCAAAGACACCTGTATAGGTAGCAGGGTTGGACCTCGGTGTTCGTCCAATTGGGCTCTGGTCAATGTCTATCAGACGATCGATATGCTCGATTCCTGTAATCGTCTTAAACTTACCTGGCTTGTCTGAATTGCGATTGAGCTTTTGAGCAATGGCTTTTTTGAGAATACTGTTAATGAGGGTCGACTTCCCTGAACCAGATACCCCAGTTACAGCAATGAATTTCCCGAGCGGGAAGCGAGCAGTGATATTTTGCAAGTTGTTCTCACGCGCACCTGTCACTTCGATAAAGCGACCATTGCCTACACGGCGTTCTGATGGTACAGGAATCGCGCGTTTTCCTGATAGATACTGTCCTGTGATGGATTTGCTGTTGCGAGCTACCTGCTTAGGCGTTCCTGCAGCGACAATTTCTCCACCAAAGACACCCGCTCCAGGGCCAACGTCAATCAGATAATCGGCTTCTCGCATGGTGTCTTCATCATGTTCTACCACGATCAAGGTGTTCCCCAAGTCACGCATCTTTTTCAGACTGGCAATCAAACGGTCATTGTCCCTCTGGTGAAGACCGATGGATGGCTCATCAAGGATATAGAGAACTCCTGAGAGATTGGAACCAATCTGGGTTGCCAAGCGAATACGTTGGCTCTCCCCACCTGATAATGTTCCTGCAGAACGGGATAACGTTAAATAGTTGAGGCCCACGTTATTGAGGAAGGTCAAGCGGTCCTTGATTTCCTTGAGGATAGGACGAGCGATAATAGCTTCATTTTCTGATAGGGTAAGTTGATCTATGACCTCCAAATGGTCTGCAATGGAGAGGTCTGAAATTTCTCCGATATGAAGTCCCTTCTCTCCCCCTACACGAACAGATAAGGCTTGGTCATTGAGACGATAACCGTGACAGGTGCCACAAGTTAGCTCATTCATATAAAGACGCATCTGAGTACGAGTGTAGTCGCTATTGGTTTCATGATAGCGACGCTTGATATTTCCAAGCACTCCTTCAAATGGAATATCAATATCACGAACTCCACCAAATTCATTTTCATAGTGGAAATGGAATTCCTTGCCATCTGAACCGTAGAAAATCAAGTTCTTATCTTCTTCTGACAGGTCCTCAAAAGGCGTATCCATATCCACTCCAAAAGCTGTCATGGCTTGTTCCAGCATATTTGGATAATAGTTAGAAGAGATCGGGTTCCAAGGCGCTAAGGCTCCCTCACGAAGGGTCTTGCTAGCATCAGGTACGACTAAGTCCGTATCAACCTCTAACTTAATCCCCAAACCATCACACTCACTACAGGAGCCAAACGGTGCATTGAAGGAGAAGAGACGGGGTTCTAACTCTGGAACCGTAAATCCACATACTGGACAAGCATAGTGTTCTGAAAAGAGCAACTCTGAATCATCCATAGTATCAATAACGACATAACCTTCAGCGATACGGAGAGCTGCTTCAATCGAATCAAAGAGACGACTACGGATACCATCCTTGATAATGATACGGTCTACCACCACGTCAATGTTGTGTTGCTTATTCTTTTCAAGTTCAGGAACTTCAGTCACGTCGTAGACAACTCCATCGACACGGACACGGACGTAACCATCCTTTTGAATCTTTTCAATCAGCGTCTTATGTTGCCCTTTTTTCTTACGAATAACAGGAGCCAAAATCTGCAGACGCTGGCGCTCTGGCAATTCCAAAACCTTATCCACAATCTGCTCTACAGACGAAGCCTTGATAGCCCCATGTCCATTGATACAGTAGGGTGTCCCTACACGAGCATAGAGGAGACGTAGATAGTCGTTGATTTCCGTTGTTGTCCCAACCGTTGAACGAGGATTTTTGCTGGTCGTTTTCTGGTCAATGGAAATGGCAGGGCTGAGACCATCGATAGAATCCACATCTGGCTTTTCCATATTGCCCAAGAACTGACGAGCATAGGCTGACAGACTTTCAACGTAGCGACGTTGCCCTTCTGCATAAAGAGTATCAAAGGCTAAACTAGACTTTCCTGATCCAGATAGTCCCGTCACCACAACTAGCTTGTCACGTGGAATTTCCACATCTATATTTTTTTAAATTATGGGCGCGTGCCCCATGGATGACAATCTTATCTTGCATATTACTTCTTTCTAGTTCATTGTTGCTTTCCATTATACCAAAAAAAGTGAAATTCTATTACCAAAAAAGCCGATTTTGTAGTATAATTAAAAACTTATTTTTTTATGTTTCCCTAGGCTTCCCTAACCCTTATATCACGCGCTTTTTAATAAAAATTACTAACATTACTATTTACTACTTGCTCCCCCAAAGTACGCAAAAAGGGGAGCAAAAAAGCCCCAAAAAGGGCTAAGATTTGACGAGTTCAGCAGGCAAGAAACTAGCACGGTCAAACGTGCTTTTTTAATTGCTGGTTGCTGATAGGTATATTATACCATGAAGCGCGTGCTTTATGATGTTATACCTGTAACTCTTTGCCTTCATTTTCAAACATAATTGTAGGAACTTCAGAGTAGAGTATCAATGTTCTTGTATTTAAAAGTTTTTTAGGTTATAATCTAAGCAATGAGAGTTACTACCTTCTACATTAAAGCCTTTGGCCGTAGGGGGGTGTGTGCTCTCTTTTTTCATTTTCTTCCTCCTACTTTATTATTCGTAAAAGAAAAAGCACTTAGATTTCTCTAGGTGCTTTGATAATTGTTGGTTATTTTTTTACCCAAAACCATGTGAAAATTTATCCGGCAATTTTTTGCCAAGTTTGATACTTTTAGTTAAAGTATCTTTTACAAACGAAGTAAACTCTTCCAAATCGTCGCCTGTATAACTGTAATTTAAGGTGTTTTTGTCTACTGTTGCAATACCTTGACATCCTCCACTTACTGCAGAATATTGTCGCATAGTAGCGTCGTCTTCAACCTTGCTCAAAGTAATAATCTGTCTATCAATCCTCGCCATTTTTAATCGCCTCCTCATAATTAAATTGTATGTTAGCTTTTTTATGAGCTTCATCATAATCCATTTTTTCATGGTTCATATAGTATGACTCAAGACGCTCGTGTTGTAACAATATTATATCGCTCTCTTTTGGGTTTCCCGTGTATAACCTTTGGAAACTTTGAGCCATATCATAATGCGGATAAAAGTTCATCTTCCTCTCTTCAAAGGCTTCATGATCCCATAATAAATACTCGTTATCTAGGATGTGCTCTAATGCTTCTGACACTATTGAGTGTGACAATCCACTGCTTTTTGCCATTTTTTTTCCACAACGTCTGCTCTGTTCGAATTTCTCAACTGATTATAGTATCTTACTGCAAAGGCATTTTTTTGTTTCTCTACATCCCCACGAACAGCGCTTATCGAACCACTAGATACCTGAGAGGTTAACTTATCCATACCTTGATTATAACTCTTTTTTCCGCCTTTAGCAACGTATTTATTATACCACTCGCCATAAGTCATATCAGCAGGTACGTACTCATTCAAATCCTACCCTGTCGTAAGAATTGTTTACCTCAGCTTCCAAGCGTTCTATAGCTTGCTTCTTGACTCTATATAGCTGAGTTTTTGATAATCGCAAGTCTCTACAAATTATTTCAACAGGTTCACAAAGTACATAAAATTTAGTTATAGCTAGCCACTCTTTATAGTCGCTTAGATTATCGATTAAGTCCAATACTGCTAGCTTTTCTTCAGTCAAGGCTATAATCTGATCTATGACTTCTTCTTTTTTCTGAATGATACTAATAAGTCTATTCTCTGTGGTGTTTACCTTACTTGTTGTTACTCTCTGTTCAAAGTTTGCAGATTTTGGATAGTAGCTATTATCTAACTCGTTTAGTTTTCTTTGTAAGCTGATTGTTGCCTTTTCTATCTTCTTATAGTTCTTTAGTCTTTTAACTATATCATTAGTAGTCATTCATCTTTTCCTTTTCTTTATTTTCGCACGAAAAAAAATGTACAGTGACGGTGTGAAGCTCATAGAAGCGCGTGGGGAAGGAGATAGCCCCCGTATCTCCTTGCGATTTGATAAGCAATTAAGGCAAGTTATTTCTTTGCTTATCTGCTTGTCGTTTTTCAGGGAGTTAAGGAGGATTATTATTGCTCTTATCTGCTTGATAAATGATAGGGGGGATATAGCCACTTTCTCGGCGTTCGCTCGGAGTTCAACGCATAAAATCCTGCCATTTGTCAGGCATATTTTTTGCCACTACCTTACCAAAACCTTACCATTGGAAAAACTTCGATACCTTACCGTTCTTTGTCTCTAAAAGTATCTATATCTTAGGAAATCTTAGTATTTTATCTCTAGAACAAAGCCCTGTACCTTGCTATTATTAAATGCAAAAACCTAATTTAAACCTTACCAAAACCTAAGTATTTCCTGTTTCCTTTTTCCTAAACGAATAATTTTTTTATCAAAACACGCGCTCCCTTTATCGCACTCTTTTTTTGGAACGCTCTACTTACTTAAATCCTTGATATATCTAGCTTTTTTTAAATTTTTAAACCGTCTAATATGTAGTATTTGTTTGTTTTGTAAATTGCACCCTACTAAAAATTACCTTAGAGAACTCAATCCATTCAGCCAAAAACTATCTCCTTTTCTGGTGTAGTTCACAAACTTTTGATAATGCTTATAATACTTGTCACGTTTCATATACTTTGGTCTTTCAGGAAAACTATCAAACATATATCCGCCACGTTTTGGACTCCAACCTGGTTCTACTTTTCTAGCTTCCCTAAGCGCAAGCTCCCAATAGTATTGGCAATCTGTCTTACTTCGGTTTAGTGTTGACTTGTGTATTTTCTGGCATGATCCACAACCATATTGAAGCAGTCTCTTATAGAGTTTTCTGCATCGATTACCACAAATAGGACAGAGAAAGAAGTAGCGATTACCTCCCTTAGTTCCTGGTATACTTGCTAAATCAAAATGATCACGTTCAAAGGTGATATACAGATTATCTAGGTCTATCTCTAGTTTTCTACCGTCCAACTCAGCTATACCGTGACTGATATTCTGGTTTTTCATTGGCTTTATAAATGTCTCTATGGTTATTGATTTTATAACTTCCACTCGTTCAAAAATACCCCCTATATGGAAAAACCCAAATCTATTACCTAAATGCTAAAAGGGGATTGCTCCCCTTTCTATGTTTTATTGACCAGAATAATCAGCAAGGCCTTTATATTCGCCCTCTATGTCCAATTTTTGGAGTAGGCTAATACTTTCATCGCCCAACATTTCCAACGTACCAAAAGCGGTCATAGAGTCCATAGGGATAGGCTTATCAGAAAGCAAGCGATCAGCATAGTCTAATAGCTCCAGCTCGTAGTCTGTGACCTTATTCAGCAAACTCTCAAAGTCCTCTGACTCTTTGAGTTGAAGCACGCGCTCCCGTTTGTAACGTTCTTCAAATGCTTCATCTCCCTCTGGTTGCTTGTAATAGTCTTTGAAACTGTCACAAATACGCTTGAAGGTCTTGTTTAGTTTGTGATCTTCCACATACTCAGCGACAAGCGTGCCTTTATCCTTGTAGGTCAATGAGATTGTAGGCTGGCAATATTTCCCAGTCATATATCCCAGTAGCGCGTGACCTGCAACCATAGCAGTATCTAGGTCTTTAAATTCGTAAGTGAAAGTAAATGTTTTTGCTTTATCTGAAAATGTTTTTAGTGTCATGTTTTTATCTCTTTCTGTTTTTAGTTCATCAATCTCTTTAAAGACTGTTTCAAAAGCTCTCCTGAATCAGTTCAATGTTTTTATTATTTACTGTAGAGTTATAGATTTCATTCTTAACAATTTCGTATAAAACCTCACTGAACCGTCCAATACGGTTTTCAAGTTCCGTTATTTTTTTCGTCTAGGTCTATTATATCCGTCATAGTCTATTCTCCCTATTTCAAGGTAAATTATGTAATATTTTTTTAGATTTGTTACCTTCTTTAGTGATTTTGTTACCTTCTAGGTAACATAGTTCAGCCTTACTGACACAAGAGTTTAGACTGTTTTTGTTACCATGTTACCTTCTTTTGAAGTCATAACCCTTATATATATAAATACTATTTTTTCCCTATATAGAGAGTTAAAAAGAAGGTAACAAGGTAACATTTTCCCAAAAAAGTCAGTAGTATCAAGGGTTTAACTACGTTACCTTCTTTCTAAACAAGGTAACAAGAAGGTAACATTTTGGGGTGAAAACCTAGATATACCAAGGGTTTAGGGCGAAAAAAGAAGGTAACATTTTAGTCTTTAACGACAGCGTGATTAGTTTTAGCTAGTTTTGTTCTTTCAAAATCGAAAGGGTCTAATTTATCAAAGTCCTCAACTTTAACCCTCGCCCGCTTTAGCTGGTACTTATTAGGCGTCAACTGTTGTAGGTGTCTGATAGTATCTTTTCCTGCCCCGTAAACATTGGGCTTGGGTATTCCCATATCTTCAGCATAATGTTTCAGCGATCTGGTCAGTATAAAAACAGGTACTACGTCCAGCTCATGCCAACCTCTTTCCATGTATTCATGCTTAACCCATGAAAGCAAGTAGTCATTTTCTTCCTGGTATTCTTCTAGGAGGCCTTTAACTGCTTTAGGTTCGATAAAGTGAGTAAATGGCTCTTGGTTGATGGCTTTGTACAGGGCATACTCTAGGACTTCCTTGTTTGCTAAAAACTCGTTTTTTATCCAAGGTTTTTCCTTCTCCCCGTTAAAGTCAGCATTAAAAGGGACGATCATAATTCTACGATACCAGCCTTTTGTCTTGTTGCCACCGTTGGGGATATAGTTCCCTGAAAAGATATTGAATAGCTTAAAGGTAGCTTCAAAAGCTGGCCGACCTTTTGGATTGACTAGCACGGTGTCCCCGCTAGTGATACTCATTAGATCAGACGGATTTTTTAAGTATTCGTTTGGGGCTTCATCTCCGATATTACAAACTTTACCTACCAGGGTTTCTAAGTTATGCTTTTCAGCAAACTGTGCAGGTTTTAAGGCTGATATATTGCTTTCCCCTATCAGATTGATAAGGAAGCGCTGAAATGTTCCCTTACCATTGTTACCGTCACCGTAGAAGATAGCGAACTTATTTCGGGTGTGGTTAGGATTGATAGCTTCTAGGATAATCTGCCAAAACAGTGTCACTAGTTCACTATCATTACAAGCGATTGAGTTTAGCCAATCATCAAAGGTTTACCTTCTCTATCTCTTGGGATTTGCGTGGGCGCGTGGTAAGCTGTGCTGATCTTGCTTGTAATGACATAATCAGGGCTAAATGGTAGTAGCTCCTTAGTTCTTAGATCAATAATACCATTCTTTACAGGTACAAGGTCAGCACTTTCAAAAGGTTTCTTTATCTTGGTCAATGTCCTAACCATTAACTTAATCTGTGCCCACTCCCTGGGCTTAATTCTCACGTCAAAAGTCTTACAGAATAGGTTAAACAGGTCATTACTAGCGGTATAGATACCCTCGTCTAAATCATAGATATAGAGTAGGCTATAATCAGGTACATTGCTCTTACTGATAAAAGTAAACGTGACAATATCGCTTAAAATTTTAGCGACTGTGAAGGTTTGGGGCATAGCGACCTTTTCGGTAACGTCCCCTGTGGACTCGTTTACCTTTGTTTCAGTATGTTCTGCTCGCCATTCTTCGCCAGCCTGAAAGATACGATTTTCAAGCTCCTTCATCGTTCTAGGTGGTTGTTCTTGCTCTCTCACCTCTAAGATTTCACTTTCCAGGCTTTTCAATTTTTCCTTTTCTATGGTTCTACCCTCTCTTTCTGTATTCTGCCCGTGCTATGCTGCTGAAAGTACGGTCTAGTTCCTCAATCGGTAACGGTTCAGCAGTCACGCTATTAGCTATCTTTGTAAGTTCGTAGGCGGTCTCTAGATCACAATCAACCCATTTGTTAAAGAGCAAGCCTACAAAGCGGGTCACTGCCACGTTTCGCCCTCCCTCGTCTCCAAAGCCATTGAAAAGCGTGTCAATAATTCTCATGGTCATTGACCTCTGGCCACTTGCTCTAGGCTTGTAACGCTCAGTAGTTTCTTGCTTCGCTCTTGGTTCAACCTTGGGGACTGGATAATCTAGGCCATGCTCTACAATCTTTTGATAACTTGCTGGGTCGCCTGTTGTTACTGGTAGCCCTTGGAGTTGTGACCAGGTTAGACTGGCCATGTCAAAGGGTAGCCCTATCTTGTCCGCTATCTCCTTCACTACCTGCTTATAGGTTGCCTCGTTCATCACGTTGTCAGGCTTCACTACAAGGCGAAAACGGGGCTTTTCTAAGCTATGTTTGATAGTCGGGTATAAGATATAGGAGTAGCCAAATAAAGCGCTAGAGACGGCTTTTATGAAGTCCTCAGACGTCCCCTGTATATCGTCATAATCAAGGAAAATCAAATCCCGATAGATTAGACTGGAGTTGTTTCGCTTGTAACTGCCATTCTTTTCTGGTGTCACTTTACCACTGATACAGTATGGCGCTTGTGTACGTTTGAAGTCTTCAATGTTTAACCCTTCAGGGACTACCAAAGGCTTAAAGCGTTCAATATACTCGAACGGCTTAATCTTATCAAATGGATAGACAAGATTACTCTGAAATCCTTTGGCCTCGTAAATTGTCATACTATCGCCCCTTTTTGCGTTTCTTTTTTAACTTCTTCAGTAGCTTTTGTTCTTGGAACTGTTCCAAAGATCTGCCACGGTGCTTATACAATTTAATGTCATGATAATGACCTCCACCTTGTGCTGGGTGTGTGTTATATCTAGCCATTTTCCACCCCCAAAAACTTCAGCAAGTCAGAAACTCTATAATAGATCTTCCTAGTATCTTCTAGTGGGGGCTGGTATCGTCTTAACCCTGCACTTTCCCACCTTTGCAAAGTCTTATATTTTATGTCTAATTCGTCCATGGCTTCCTGTGCCGTGATTAATCCCGTCAAACGTGATTTGACTGTATCACGCGCTTCCAGGTAGTTCTCCACAAGCTCCAGAACGCCATGAGTTAGCTCATATTCGCTCTCTTTGCTGAGACTAAACAAATTCATCAGCTCCCTTCAGTAGTTGCTTGTAGCTCTCTAAATCGGCATTCAAAGGACAGTCAGACGCTTCTGCTCCTCTTGTACTTGGTTATAGAATGCCTTTGCTCCGTCCAGTAGTTCCTCTTTGTTAGCTGGGATAAAGTAGCCTCTATAAGCCCCATGACGTACCCCAACGATTGGAACGCCGTAGCGCGTGATCAGACGGCTGATAATGTCCTGTACGGTTCTTTCTGCTAGTTTGGTGATTAGGCTGATTTCTGCCCCTGTTATGGAGTTCTCAGCCCCGACCTTGATTAGTCTTAATACTCGCTTGTCATTCATTGTTAGACTCATTCAATTCCTCCCCATACATTGACTCCTACAAGTTGAATATATCGCCCGTAGCAAGGATTTAAAACCTCGCTAGGTGTTTCTATCGCCTGTGTGCTTTCTCGCTCAATTTGGGCGCTTTTTTGGCGGTCTCGGTGGTTTAGATAGAGTAATACACCAATCAGTACCATCATGAAGATAACCGCCTGTGTATTGGTTAAATCTAGTTCGTTCATGTTATGCCCTCGCCTTATAGTTCTTGATGTAGTCCACTTGGTCGCTTCGTCCCATCTTCAGGAAGTCGTCCACCTCTTCGGTGCTTACTTTTCGATCTACAAAATCAGAGATAAACTGGAAGAGGTTAGGGCGTTTCTCCTTGATTTCAGCCATTTGTTTATCAAATTCTGCTTGTGTCATGTTGTCTAAGTCTAGTGTCATTTCAATAGCCCTCTTTCTTTCAAATCCTTTATAATCAAGCTACGTAAATACGTCCATGTTGAAGCAGTTGTGTGATTGATCCCATTACTTAAATTGTTTTCTTTTATTGCTCGATCTAAAAAACTGAATAGCAACCAGTCGGGAGCTTCACCATGCCTTTCTGTGCATTCATCGTCATATTTTTTTAATTCTCCAAGTAGGTTCTCAACATTCCTATTAAAGAAATCCTCATGACTTCCCTCTTGCTTTTTATATGCCTCAGATAATTTGTAAAACTGAATCCATAACTGACTAATTGCTGATCTACAATCTTCAGCAATTTCTGTTGCTCCATGGTGTTCCTTGGATAAATGCCACTCTGATAAAATATCTAGCTTTTCCTCTACAAGTCCCAGCTCTTTTTTTCAAAAATCTTTAAAGTATGTGTTCATGTTTTTTTACCTCTGTTTCTGTGTTTGTGTAATTGCCTTGACGGGCTTTTTTTAATGGTCGTTTCCTATACAGTTAGATCCCCACGCCTAGAGTCGCCAAAGTTTGAAAGCGTGAGAAAATACCAGTTTAAAGAGTTAGCGCTCTCCGTATGGTCAAAATGTCCTAAATATGCTATAATTTAGGTATAAATCTTTACTAAAACCCTTTTAATAATAGCTTGCCTGCGTTGTTAAATTCGTTTTAGTGATAGTGTGAAAGGCTCTGCGGTGTGGTTATTGCTAAGCCTTTTTTGTTGAAATCACGCGCATTTAGTGCGTGGTTTTTTATTTCTGAATACCAGGGACTTAATTTCCTGATAACTCATATTCAAGCCAATCATGGCTATTACCATGTCCTCAAATGCCTGGTATTGCTCCAGTTCCTCACTGGTCAAGCTATCGATGCCATTATAGCCCCCACGCTCTTCCCTTAACTGCTTCGCGTTCCTGTCAGTTACTGCCTTCAGTAGCAAGTTGTTCATGGTGCTATGCGCGTGCTTGGGTTTTACTTCCCATGTCTCAATACTGTCATGCAGTGTTTTTCTTTTTGGCTTTTCTAGCGCTCTCTGAATACGAAACTTAGAAAGTTCCTCGCGCATTTCAAAGAATGCTTTGACAAGATTGGTTTTGAAGTTGGCCACTTGCTCGGTATTCTTTAAGAATGTAACTAACAAGGTCGCTTGTTGCTCATTCAAAATATAGTCCTTGGTATTCTGGCCACTTTCCATAGCTTGGATTTTAAATCCAACCTTTCCGAACCGTTCAAACCTTTCTTGATGTTTGCGGATCGTTTTGGTTATTGTGTGATGTTGCAATCCCGTGCATTCTGCCACAATACTACTTAATGTGTACGGTTCTTTCTTACCGTCCATGTAAACTAGTTCCATTAGTTTGCTCCTTTCTATTCTTCTGGTGTCAGTAGCTCATCTAAGGTTACGCCCAGATATTTCGCAACTTTTAGCAAGGTTTCTGTTTCAGGGTTTTTGGTACGTTCATAGTACAAAGCTGTCAAAGTGGTTTTAGAAACACCCGTAGCTTCGTGAACGTCTGAAACTTTCTTGCGTTTCTTTGCTAAAATAATTCTAAGATTATTTTTCAAAGTTTTGCCCTCCTTGTTGTAATTCTATATTTACAACTTTGATGTTTTTTTGTAAGTTGTTGTTTACAGTTTACAAAAAAACAAAAATAACTGTCAAGTAATATTTACAAATCGTTGAAAAACATCGTGATGTAAAATAGGTTAGTAAGGAGAATACCTATGATAAAAAAACAAACTTAAAAGAATTACTCGAAAAAAATAAACTGAGTATTAACAAATTATCAATGGAAACAGGATTATCCCTGCCCAACTCTAACCTCTCTCTTAAATAACGATAGTAAAGGAATTCAGTTCGATACACTCGAAACTCTTCTGGATTTCTTCAATATTCCTATTTCAGATTTTTTTACTATTACTGACGAGAGATATTATTTTATTTTCAGGAAGTATTAAACTTTGATAACTTAGAAACAGTAGAAAATTCAACGATTCATAATAGTCAAAATGATGACGGTTCTGTAAATATAAAACCTAGTGAAGCTTTTTTTATATAATTGCCAAGTGGTAGATCACCAAAACAAAAACAAAACCGTTCTCTTATAGTTTCTCCAATAGAACAAGAAAAAAATTGCTAATAGTAAACCTAGCTTTTTTTAGAGCTAATCAACAAAATAAAGCTGAAGATACTTCTGATATAAATAAATTTCTCTCAAAGCTCAATAATGAAGCGATTATAAATTTAATTCAAAGCGTTATATCAAATTGGTTAAAATATTACACAAAAATAAACGAACTTGATTTATTCTTAAATTCAATGGTATTTGTAGAGATTATTGTTTTTGGGTTTAAAACCAGGATACCTGTAGTTGTTGATATTCATAAAGAGAATACAATTGTGAAACTGTCTTTTGAAACATATATAAAAAACTCACCTAGAGTTGGGGATGATGTCTTTAGTTCTAAAAATTTCTTTTTATTAATGCAAAGAAAGACTAACCCACGCGCCACAAAGTCTAAAACATAAAATCGGCACTTTGCGCCCCCTAAAAGAGCAATTTAGATTGAAGCGCGTGATTTCTCTTTGTTCACTCTTTGTTCGCTTAACACCTATCACTTCAATAACGCCAGTAACTCCCTGTATTTAGAAAGGATATTTTATTCATGGAAATCCAACGATACGATGAACTAACTTTTGAAAACATCAAACATATAGACGAAAATGGAGTAGAATTTTGGTATGCCAGAGAACTACAAACCATTCTAGAATATATGGAGTGGCGTAACTTTAACCAAGTTATAGACAAAGCAAAAATAGCCTGTGAAAACTCCGGAGAGCGCGTGGTTACCAATTTTGTTGACGTCAACAAAACTGTACAACTTAATTTTGGAACGCGAGAAATTGCAGATATTAAACTATCACGCTATGCCTGTTATTTGATTGTCCAAAATGGCGATCCTAGAAAAGAGGTCATTGCACTAGGGCAATCATATTTTGCTATTAAAACTCGTCAGCAAGAATTACACGATGATTTTAATCGACTGACCGAAGAGCAAAAACGAATAGCTATTCGTGATGAAATTAAGCGCCATAACAAATCCCTTTCTCAAGCCGCTGGAAATGCTGGAGTTACAAATTTTGGTGAATTTCATAATGCTGGCTATATGGGGCTTTATGGTGGCATGACAATGCAAGATATACATGATAGAAAGGAACTTGCAGATAAGGAGCATATCCTTGATTATATGGGTAGCATTGAGTTAGCGGCAAACCTATTCCGCGCCACACAAACAGACGAAAAATTACGTCGTGAAAACATACAAGGAGCTGAAAATGCTAATAAAACGCATTTTGCCGTTGGGCGTACCGTCAGGCAAACAATGAGAGAATTAGGAAATACAATGCCTGAGAATCTCCCCACTCCTCACGAAAGTATCCAAGACTTGAAGAAGAAACAGAAAGAACTTGAAAAACAATCTGATAATAACCAACTTTCGCTTTTTGATGATATGGAATAGTGGGCAATATTAGCCCCATTTTCGTCTTGTTTTTTATTCTGGTACAAACTTACCGTCTAAGTTCTTAAACTTGAATACAGGGCAAACTGTGAAGCCTAGCATGATTTAAACCACAATCTAAAACCTTTTTAATAATAGCTTGCCTGCTGATGTATTTTAGAAAGGTTTATCATCATGAAAATAACTGAAGTTATAAAAAAAGACGGTAGTAAAGTCTATCGTACTAATGTATATCTAGGAATTGACCAGGTAACAGGAAAGAAAGTTAAAACTAAGGTAACAGGTCGGACACAAAAGGAAGTAAAACAGAAAGCCAATCAGGAAAAAATTGCTTTTCAGAAAGCAGGATCTACTAGACAAAAAGCTAGTACCATAACAGGCTATAAAGAATTAGCTAATCTCTGGTTAGAAAGTTATCAGAATACGGTTAAGCCAAACACTCAAGGCAATGTTAGAAAGCTAATCGATAATCATATATTGCCTAATTTCGGAGATTATAAGCTAAACAAACTCACCGCTCCACTTATCCAGTCAATTATCAACAAACTTGCTGACAAGGCTAATAGAGGGGAAAAAGGGGCTTTCCTACATTATGACAAGATACATGCTTTAAACAAACGTATCTTACAGTATGGCGTAACCATGCAGGCGATACCGTCCAATCCTGCCCGTGATGTTGTTTTACCTCGTAACACTCAGAAAGCAAAGCGACAAAAGGTAAAGCACTTTGACAATCAAGAATTAAAAAAGTTTCTTGTTTATCTCGATAATTTAGATACTCATAGATACCGTTATTACTATGAGATAACGCTCTATAAGTTCCTACTGGCTACTGGTTGCCGTATCAATGAGGCTCTAGCGCTTAGCTGGTCTGATATTGACTTAGACGGTGCCATTGTACACATCACCAAAACACTAAATCGGGATTTAGAAATCAATAGCCCAAAATCTAAAGCTAGTTATCGGGATATAGATATAGATCAAGTGACTATTAGCATGCTAAAGCAGTACAAACTACGCCAAACTAAGGAGGCTTGGAAGATAGGGCAACGTGAAAGCGTGGTATTTCTGATTTCATTCATGAGTATCCTAGCAGTTCTAGACTTAAAAGAAGACTGCTAACACATTTTAAGCGTGCTGGTGTCCCTAATATAGGTTTTCACGGTTTCCGCCATACTCACGCTAGTTTGTTGCTTAACTCAGGAATACCTTACAAGGAGCTTCAGTACCGTTTAGGTCATTCCACTCTATCCATGACTATGGATATTTATAGCCACCTCTCAAAAGAGAACGCAAAAAAAGCAGTCTCATTCTACGAAACTGCACTAAAAGCACTATAAGGGGAGCAAAAAGGGGAGCAAATTAAAAAAGCAACATTTCAAGACAAAACGAAAAGCCAATAACAACGGTATTTTTGTAAGATTTTATTTGAAAAAAGCCGATTTTGTAGTATAATAGTACGGTGTCAAAAATCACTACAACACGGATTAGATTAGGAAAGGATAAGAGATATGAAGCAAGTCTTTCTCTCAACAACAACTGAATTTAAAGAGATTGATACGCTCCAGCCGGGCACTTGGATCAATCTCGTCAATCCTACTCAAAGCGAATCGATGGAAATCGCCTCGGCCTTTGATATTGATATCGCCGATCTCCGTGCACCGCTCGATGCAGAAGAGATGTCTCGTATCACCATCGAAGATGAGTACACTTTGATCATCGTAGACGTCCCAATCACAGAGGAAAGAAATAACCAGACCTACTACGTGACTATTCCCTTGGGGATTATCATCACAGAAGAGGCTATCATCACTACCTGTTTGGAGCCTCTACCACTTCTTGATATCTTTATCAATCGTAGGCTTCGGAATTTCTATACCTTCATGCGTTCACGCTTCATCTTCCAGATTCTATACCGCAATGCGGAGATTTACTTGACAGCCCTCCGTTCGATTGAACGTAAGAGTGAGCAGATTGAGAGTCAACTTCACAAGTCTACTCGAAACGAAGAATTGATTGAACTCATGGAGTTGGAAAGACCATCGTCTACTTCAAAGCTTCACTTAAGACAAATGAGCGCGTGATTAAAAAATTGACCAGCGCAACTAGTAACATCAAGAAATATCTCGAAGACGAAGACTTACTGGAAGATACCTTGATTGAAACGCAACAGGCCATCGAGATGGCGGACATCTATGGAAACGTCCTTCATTCTATGACAGAGACCTTTGCTTCTATCATTTCAAATAACCAGAACAATATCATGAAAACCTTGGCACTTGTGACTATCGTTATGTCCATCCCGACCATGATTTTCTCAGCCTACGGAATGAACTTTAAGGATAATGAAATTCCTTTAAACGGAGAACCGCATGCTTTCTGGCTCATCGTCTTTATCGCCTTTGCTATGAGTGTCTCTCTCACTCTTTACCTCATCCATAAAAAATGGTTCTAACAGGAGTTATTATGTCACAGATTGATTTAAAAGAATTAACCAAGAAAAACCAAGAATTTATCCATATTGCAACCCAGCAGTTTCTTAAAGATGGAAAAACCGACGCTGAAATCAAGGCCATCCTTGAAGAAGTCATTCCTCATATCCTTGAAGAACAACCAAAAGGTGTAACTGCTCGTTCAATTTACGGAGCACCAACTCACTGGGCTCACAGCTTTAGTGAAAAAGAGCAATACGAAAAAGAACATCCAAAGGAAAATGACGATCCAAAATTGATGATGTTGGATTCAGCCCTTTTCATCACAGGACTGTTTGCAGTGGTTAGCGCTTTGATGAGCTTCTTCTCAAACCAACCCGTAGCTTACGGATTGGTAACACTTATCAGTGTAGGGGCCTTTGGTGGAGTTGCCTTTTACCTTCTCTATCACTTCATCTACCGCTACTACGGACCAAATACTGACCGTAGCCAACGCCCTCCATTCTGGAAATCACTTTTGGTTATGTTAGCAACTATGTTTGCATGGGTTCTCATTCTCTTCTTGAGCAACTTCCTTCCACAAGCCATCAACATCAGCCTCCCACCATTTGTTTTATTAGTGATTGGAGGAGCTCTCCTTGCCCTACGTTTCTACCTCAAAAAACGTTTCAACATCAAGAGCGCAAGTGCAGGACCAGCTAGATATTAAGATAAACAATAAAGGAGAAATATATATGACTAAAAAGAGAATTAATCAAATTGTTGGTTCAATTGGTGCCTTTATCGGGATTATTGTATTTATAGCCTACATCCCCCAAATTTTTGCCAATTTACAAGGAAACAAAGCTCAACCATTCCAACCTTTATCAGCAGCAGTTTCTTGCTTAATCTGGGTCATTTATGGATGGACAAAAGAGCCTAAGAAAGACTGGATTCTAATCATTCCAAACTCAGCCGGGGTTATCCTTGGCGGACTGACTTTCCTTACTGCTCTATAAGAATACAACTACTATAAAAAGCAACCACACGATTGGTTGCTTTTTGTTTGCTTTCTTGATCAAAAAGCCTTCTTCTGGCTCTAATTCTTGTTGTTTCCCCTCATTTTTTGTGATACAATAGCATCAATTTATTTCTAGGAGGATAATATATGATTTCTACTATTGGTATCGTAAGTTTATCTAGTGGGATTATCGGTGAAGATTTTGTCAAGCACGAAGTGGACTTGGGTATTCAACGTCTCAAGGACCTCGGACTCAATCCTATTTTTTTACCTCATTCGCTAAGGGCTTAGACTTTATCAAGGACCATCCTGAAGCGCGTGCAGAGGACTTGATTCAGGCCTTTTCTGATGATAGTATCGACATGATCCTATGCGCCATCGGTGGAGACGATACCTATCGCTTACTACCTTATCTTTTTGAAAATGACCAACTACAAAAGGTTATCAATCAAAAAATGTTTCTTGGCTTCTCAGATACAACCATGAACCATCTCATGTTGCATAAACTGGGAATCAAGACTTTTTACGGCCAATCATTTCTAGCAGATATTTGTGAGTTAGACAAAGAAATGTTGCCATATAGCCTCCACTACTTTAAAGAATTGATTGAGACTGGAAAAATCTCAGAAATCCGCCCTAGCGACCTTTGGTATGAGGAACGGACTGATTTTAGTCCCAAGGCTCTGGGAACACCTCGTGTCAGCCATACAAATACAGGTTTTGACTTGTTACAAGGCAATGCTCAGTTTGAGGGAGAAATCCTCGGTGGTTGTCTTGAGTCTCTCTATGATATATTTGACAATTCTCGATATGCAGACAGTACAGAACTCTGCCAAAAGCACAAACTCTTCCCTGACTTATCCGACTGGGAAGGAAAGATTCTATTGCTAGAAACAAGTGAAGAAAAGCCTGAACCTGATGATTTCAAAAAAATGTTGCAGGCTTTAAAAGAAACGGGGATATTTGAGGTCGTCAGTGGACTCTTGGTCGGAAAACCTATGGATGAAACTTTCTATGACGACTATAAGGAGGCTTTAATGGACACCATTGATAGCAATATCTCGATTATCTATAATCTAAACGTTGGCCATGCCACACCAAGAGCAATTGTTCCCTTTGGAGTCCACGCGTATGTAGATGCAACGGAGCAAGTCATTCGCTTTGACTATAACAAAGAAAGCTGAGATGAATTTCTCAGCTTTTTCTCATTATCATTACTGGCATTTTCATCACATACTACTGATAGCTAAACTGATAAAGGAGAGGCTGTTCATTATCATATGGACGACCAAGGGATAGTAGATATTTTCTTTTTCTTTCACATAGATGATAGAAAAGGCAAGGCCCCCACCTAGGTAACCGACTGCACTGATCCACTCGGATAAATCCAAACTGTGCATATGAGTAAGCGCAAATGCAAGTCCGACTATAAAGATACTCAACCAAGTTGGCAGACTTTTTCTCAAATATCTCAATAGAGTTTGACGGAAAAATAATTCTTCTACCAGAGGTCCAATGATACAGGCGAAAACTGCTATCAGTAATGGTTGCTCTTGAAAGGTGCTTTGAATATTCGACTGGTTTAGACCTTGTCCGTCCAGTCCCAAAAACTGCCTCAACATTTCTGATATAGAGCCAAAGACAACCGTCATCAGAATGAGAAAGAGGCAGCCTTTTAAAACGCCAAAGAAGAATTTTCTCTTAGTTTTTCTAATCTCATTCCATTGTTGGATTAATTTATCCTTGAACAAGAAAGAGCCATATAGAGCTAATACTACATAGACTAGATATTCTAGATAATTCGCAATGGCAGATGGCATCACAGAAGCCAGCAATTTATCACCATCAAACACAAAAAGAACTGTATAGAGAATCGAAAAAATCAGAATTCCCTTATATTTGTTAGACATCATTTAATTTTCCTTTCCATTCACAATCATTCTCATGGTCATCAACCAACCCTGCAGCCTGTAGAAAGGACAAAACAGCGACTGGTCCAGTAAACTTAAAGCCTCGTTTTTTGAGTTCCTTGGATAATGTCTCAGATAAGGTCGTCTTGGCAGGGGCTTGGGCATAGTCAGGAACATCATTGGTGATGGTTTTACCATCTACAAAAGACCAAAGATAGGTATCAAAAGATCCGAATTCTGCCTGAACTTGTAGAAAAGCCTGGGCGTTGGCACGGGTGGCAAATATCTTGGCACGATTGCGGATGATAGCTGAATTATTCATCAGATCTTCCAGTTCTTCATCCGTCATGTCTGCAACAGCTTGAATTTGGTAACCATGAAAAGCTTGACGGAAGGCTTGGCGTTTATTGAGCACCGTTTCCCAAGACAGACCAGCCTGATAGGTCTCCATGCAGAGTAACTCAAAAAGAGCCTGGTCATTATGAAGGGGCTGGCTCACTGCTCATCATGGTAGGCTACATATAGCGGGTTGTTCATTTTAACCCAGCCACAGCGTTTTGGCATAGGAACCTCCTATTTCACCAACATCTTAAGGGCAGACTTGATGTAGTTTTCAGCGGTATCAGAAGTTCCTTCAAAGAATTTCTTGATCTTCTTAAGCTCGGTTGCCTTGTAGCCCAAGGCCAACATGGCTTCCATGGCTTCTTCCAATTCTTGGTTATCACTGCTAGATGGAACTGTAGCCTTAGCAGGGAGATCATCTCCTGCCACAACCACCTTACCTTCTAGGTCCAGTACCATCTGTTGGGCTGTTTTCTTACCAATCTTCGGAAATTTGGTCAAGTAAGTGATGTTCTTGCTTTCGATAGCTTGGACAAGGCCTGCATTGTCATCCGCCGCAATAATAGCCAGAGCAGAAACCGGTCCAATGCCTGATACAGAAATCAAGCTGAGAAAGAGCTTTTTCTCGTCTTCTGAACGAAAACCGTAAAGTAGATGAGCATCTTCACGTACAACTTGATGCACATAGATTTGTGCTTCTTGGTTGACTTGTCCTGAGTAGGCATAAGGGTTAGCTACATGCAGAATGTAGCCGATACCGTTAGCTTCTAGGACGATGTATTTAGCAGTAATTTTGGTAATAATACCCTTTAGATATTCGTACATAATTTTCCCCTCAATTTATACTCAATGAAAATCAAAGAGTAAACTAGTAAGCTAACCGTAGGCATAACTTAAGTTAGACAAGGTAAGACTGACGCAGTTTAAAGAGATTTTCGAAGAGTATTAGTATTTTCCTAGTTCTCGTAGGCTGGTGTGATTTTCCTGAATGCGACGGAACATCTTTTCCATATCTGACTTGGTAAAGTGGACCAAAACAGGACGTCCGTGCGGACAGTTGTATGGATTGTCGCATTTAGATAGCTGATAGAGGAGTTGTCTAGCAGAGTGGTCATCGATACGGTGGTTGGCCTTGATTGACCGCTTGCAGGACATCATGATTGCTAGCTCTGCTCGGTATTTCTTGATTGAAACTTCCTTGGTCAAAAGGAGCATGTCACACATCTCATAGATACCAGACTCGATTTCCTCCTCTGCCATCCAAATAGATGTTCCCTTAGGATAAATTGGTTCTCCCCGTACTCTGCTAGAAAGACGCCCACTTCCTCTAAGAGAGGCATTCTTTCTTTGAGGCGAAGGGCATCATCAGCTGGAAATTCAAAGATGTAGGGCACAAGGAGTTGCTGCTGGCTCTGGTCAACATTGCCAATGCTTTCGCGGTACTCTTCGTACTTAACCCGCTCCTGAGCCGCGTGCTGGTCTATGATGTAAAGTCCATCTCGACCTTGGGCAAAGAGGTAAGTTCCATGCATTTGCCCGAAAAATTCCAACTCTGGGAAGCTCGAAGACTCTTCGCGCTCCAGCTTATCGTAAGCCTTATCCAAACTAGCCATGTCTAATTCTGGATGGTCCAGTTGGTAGTAGCTGACAGGCTTTCTCTCTGCAAAATGCAGTTTGGCTGGTTTGGTTATCTGGTCTAAGGCTTCCTTAGCAAAGAGGTTCAAATCCTGCTTCTCTTCTGTTAAGTTTACCTGATGGTCTGCCACCTCAGCTTGAGTCGGTCTTGTCGGTTCACTTTTTTCATAGTAGAGCGTATTTTCTCTCAGTGGCAAAGTCGTTTGCTCTACTCTTTCACGATTGCGAACGGTAGATTTGGCAAGATTTTCCAAGGCATCTGGAATCAAGGTCTGTTCCTTGAGACTCTTTGCGATAGCTTCTGAAAGCAACGCCATCAGTTCTCTTTCCTTGGAAATCCGCACTTCTTGCTTGGTTGGATGTACATTGACATCTGCTAGATAAGGATCGATATGAATGTGAATAACGGCTAGTGGAAAACGCCCCACCATGAGCTTACTGCCGTAACCATCTAAAATAGCACGATTGAGCAGGAAGTTTTTGATATAACGTCCATTGATAAAGAGGCTGATGTAGTTGCGATTAGCCCGCGTCAATTCAGGCAATGAGACAAAACCTGAAATCTCAAAGTCTAGGTCCGAATTCTCAATCTCAACCATCTTTTTGGCACTAGCCAAACCATAAATGCCCGCAATGGCTTGGCGCAGTTGACCAGTTCCAGCTGTGCGTGTCATCTCCTTGCCATCACTAATCAAACTAAAGGAAATCTCAGGATGAGCTAAACCTAGACGATTGACAATATCGATGATATGAGACAACTCTGCCTGCTGACTCTTCATATACTTGAGACGAGCTGGCGTATTGAAAAAGAGGTCTTCCACACAAACCTTGGTCCCCACAGGACTAGTCGCAGGCACAATTTCTTCTACTTCTCCTCCTCGAGCCACTAACTTGGTCCCGTGACTGGCACCGTCCACCGCTGTCAACAAAGTCAAAACACTGACAGATGCGATAGAGGGCAGAGCTTCACCACGAAAACCAAGAGTCCGAATCCGAAAGAGATCCGCTTGATTCTTAATTTTACTGGTTGCATGACGGCGGAGTGCTAACTCGACTTCATCGTGGGCAATCCCGTGCCCGTTATCGGTGATTTGGATTTTCTTAAGACCAGCTTCTTCGATCTCAACGATAATCTGGCTTGAGCCAGCATCGATAGCATTTTCAACCAACTCTTTAACTACGCTGGCAGGACGTTCGATCACTTCTCCTGCCGCAATCTGGTTGGCCAAGACTTCTGGCAATTCAATAATATGAGACATCTTTCAGCCCCTTTCTTAACTGTTTTTATCTATTTCTCTGAAAATAATACTCTTCAAAAATCAAATTCAAACCACGTCAGTCTCGCCTTGCCGTACTCGAGTACAGCCTTCGGCTATCTTCCTAGTTTGCTCTTTGATTTTCATTGAGTATAAGCTAGTGCTATTATACCATATTTCATTCGTTTCCAAAAAAGTCCAAGCAGCAACTTTCTTCCCAATTTTACTAGGTTATTTACTAAGTTTGTGGTACAAATAGGTAGAAATAATATTTTTAAAAAGGAGAAAAGACACATGCACATTTTTTGATGAGCTAAAAGAGCGTGGTTTGATTTTTTTCAAACGACTGATGAAGAAGCTTTACGTAAAGCCCTAGAAGAAGGTCAAGTTTCTTATTATACTGGCTACGATCCAACTGCTGACAGCCTTCACCTAGGTCACCTTGTCGCAATCTTGACAAGTCGTCGCTTTGCAGTTAGCAGGTCACAAACCTTATGCGCTCGTTGGCGGTGCTACAGGTCTCATCGGAGATCCGTCCTTCAAAGATGCTGAACGTAGTCTCCAAACAAAAGACACAGTAGATGGCTGGGTCAAGTCTATCCAAGGACAACTTTCTCGCTTTCTTGATTTTTGAAAATGGTGAAAATAAAGCTGTCATGGTCAACAACTACGACTGGTTTGGCAGCATCAGCTTCATTGACTTCCTCCGTGATATCGGAAAAATACTTCACTGTCAACTACATGATGAGCAAGGAGTCTGTGAAGAAACGGATCGAAACAGGGATTTCTTACACTGAGTTTGCCTACCAAATCATGCAAGGTTACGACTTCTTTGTCCTTAACCAAGATCACAATGTTACCCTGCAAATCGGTGGTTCTGACCAATGGGGAAATATGACTGCTGGTACTGAGTTGCTTCGTCGTAAGGCTGACAAGACTGGTCACGTAATTACTGTTCCACTGATTACAGACGCAACTGGTAAGAAATTTGGTAAATCAGAAGGAAATGCAGTCTGGCTCAACCCTGAAAAAGACCTCTCCATACGAAATGTACCAATTCTGGATGAACGTCATGGACGCTGACGCTGTTCGCTTCTTGAAGATCTTTACATTCTTGTCACTGGATGAGATTGAAGACATCCGCAAACAGTTTGAGGCTGCACCACACGAACGCTTGGCTCAAAAAGTCTTGGCTCGTGAAGTCGTAACTCTTGTCCACGGAGAAGAGGCCTACAAAGAAGCCCCTTAACATCACTGAACAACTCTTTGCAGGAAATATCAAAAACTTTCTGTCAAAGAACTCAAACAAGGACTCCGTGGCGTACCAAACTACCAAGTACAAGCAGACGAAAATCACAACATCGTTGAACTTCTTGTATCTTCTGGTGTGGTTAACTCAAAACGCCAAGCCCGTGAAGACGTCCAAAACGGAGCTATCTACATCAACGGCGACCGCATCCAAGACCTTGACTATGTCTTGAGTGATAGCGATAAATTAGAAAATGAATTGACCGTTATCCGTCGCGGTAAGAAAAAAATACTTTGTTTTGACTTATTAACCTATTAAATATTTTCTTATAAACTAAGGAGTTACCCTCGAGAAAGGTAACTCCTTTTTGCTGTGAATAGTCCCCACCTATCCCTTAATAGACAGGCTACGCAGTACAATGCGTAAGGTTGTTAGATTATGTAAGATAGAAAGATTTGAAGGGCTGAGCCAGTTAAACAAGCCAAAGCCAATCAAACTACTATTTACGACAACGGTATCTTGAATATTCTTCTTGATGAGTGTTTGCAAAGATGATGATAGCGAATCCAACTCTTGGAAGAAATCCAAACGATTATCTAACAATAAGATATCGCTCATCTGCTTAGAAATATCTGCACTCTCATTCATCACCACACCGATATCTGATAGGGTTAGAGCCGCTGAGTCATTCAAGCCATCTCCAACCATCAAAATAGTGTGACCTGCTTTCTGCAGTTCCTCTACTAACTCAAATTTCCCATCAGGTTTCAAGTCTGTATAGACCTGATCAAAGGGCAAATCTTTGACTAATTCCTCTGTTCTAACCAAGGTGTCCCCTGTTGCCAGAATCAATTTTTTCCCTTGTGCCTTAAGTTTCTCCAAGGCTGCTTTTGCTTCTTTTCTCAAAGGAGTATGAATACAGAACATTCCAATCAATTCATTCTGGTAGGCTAAGAATAAGAGATTGTAGTGACTCTTGTACTCTTCAATTAAAGCATTTTGTTCTGAACTGATATAAATCTGTTCATCCTGCATCAAGACATAATTCCCAATAAGAACTGGTTGGCCATCTATATGAGATTTGATCCCCTTACTTGCGATATATTGGAGTTTCCCATGCATTTCCTCATGTTCAATTCCCTCTATCTCGGCTTGCTTGACGATAGCATTAGCAATAGGATGATAAATGTGTTCCTCAAGACAGGCACTGATTCTGAGAATATCTTCCTCACTATTGTCTCCAAAAGGTAACACCTTTTCAACTATCGGATAGCTAGTTGTGATCGTTCCCGTCTTATCAAACAAGAAAGTATCAACTTCCAGGTATTTCTCCAGAACATCTCCATCCTTAATCACCATTTCACGGTTCAACCCCTCCTTGATAGCTGTCAAATAAGCTACAGGAGTAGAGATTTTCAAAGCGCAGGAGAAATCGACCAATAGGAAAGAAATAGCCTTAGAAAAAGAACCTGTCAATAGGTAAGTCAGCCCAGCCCCCAAGAAATTATATTTGACGACCTTATCCGCCATCTTGATGAAATAGCGTTGTTTCGTTTTCTTGTTTTCTTCAGATTTCTTCATCAACTCAATCAGCTGTAAAATACGGCTGTTCATCTGATTATCGGTTACACGAATGCGCAACTCTCCAGTTTCTAATACTGTATTTGCACAAACCAAATCAGACTCTCTTTTTTCAACTGGAAAACTCTCTCCCGTCAAGGAACTTTCGTTGACCATACCTAAACCTGAAACTACTTGTCCATCAAACAGAATTTCATTTCCTTGAGAAAAGATCAAGACATCTCCTATTTGAACATCGGAACTCTTGATACTAACGACCGTATCGCCCTGTACCAAGAATACATCGCTCTCTTTTGCAAGAAGACTTTGTTCTAAATCTGTTGCCGTTTTTTTCAAGGACCACTGATCTAAATGATTCCCCAAATCAAGCATAAACATGATATTGCTAGCTGTCTTGGATTGATTCATAAACAAGGACAATAAAATCGCCGAACAGTCCAAGACCTCCATCGTTAGTTCCTTACGCGCTAGTGTTTGATAGGCTTCTCTGATATAACCCAAAGCCTGATAACAAGTCCATATATAGCGAATAGGATACGGCACAAAACTACGAAAAAGTATACGCTTAATCGCTGCACCTGAAACAATAGAATAAGCACTCTCTTCTCTACGAATGGGAAGAGTCATCAACTCAGAAACTTTCCCTTTATCAATTCTTTTTAAAAAGGCTTCTGCATTATCTAATACAGAAAAGCCTTCTTTTATACGTAGAGTAAAGTGCTGTTGATCCATGTAAAACTGGATAGACTCAATCCCCTTTTCATCTCTCGCCAAGGAACGAAGATAGTCTTGAATATCCAAGGTGAGTGAAAAAGAAGATGATAGTCGGATATGTTGGTATCCTCTATGTAGCACTTTAAAAGACATATTATTCTCCTATAAGGCTATCTAATTGCTCTTCTTTTTTCTCTTGCTCGTACAAATATTTGGCATCTTGCAAGACATCGTCTCCATGTTGCTTCACAACAGAAACAGATGCATCTAGCTCGTCTTTCAACTTGTAAGCCTTAGACAAAGCTTTAGAATAACCTTTTTTAGCTTCCTTACTTGCCAAGATTTTCAAACCAAGGGTACCAAATGCGACACCACCTAAAAAGAGTGATGATTTTTTCGCAACTTTTGCGACGCTTAATACTTCTTTTAACATATCTATTTCCTCCTTATCATTATTATATAGCAATTTAGATATAAAATCAATTTCATTCCATAAATTGGAGAATTAGTTTTATTTCTACTGAATCTCCCATCTACTTATTCCTAAAGTTGCTTTCATTTGCCTCTTTTGATACACTTAAACTATGAATACAAACCTCAAACCAAAACTCCAGCGCTTTGCTTCTGCTAGCGCCTTTGCCTGTCCTATCTGTCAAGAAAATCTGACCTTGGTAGAGTCCAGTCTCAAGTGCTGCAATCGTCATTCTTTTGATCTGGCAAAATTCGGCTATGTCAATCTAGCACCCCAAATCAAGCAATCTGCTAACTACGACAAGGAAAATTTTCAAAACCGCCAACAAATCCTAGAAGCTGGATTTTATCAGGCTATCTTAGAAACCATCTCGGACATACTAGCAACGAATCCATCCGTAAAAACTGTCTTGGATATCGGCTGTGGTGAAGGCTTTTACTCTCGCAAACTACAAGAAAGGCACTCTGATAAAGCCTTCTATGCCTTTGACATTTCAAAAGACTCGGTCCAAATCGCGGCCAAGAGCGAACCCAACTGGGCAGTCAACTGGTTTGTTGGTGACTTGGCTCGACTTCCTGTAAAAGACGCCAGCATGGATATGCTACTTGATATCTTCTCGCCTGCCAACTATGGTGAATTTCGCCGTGTTTTATCCCAAAACGGCATCTTGATCAAGGTCATCCCAACTGAAAATCACCTCAAGGAAATCCGCCAAATTGTACAGGACCATCTGACAAACAAGGACTATTCCAACTTAGATATTAAGGAACATTTCCAAGAACACTTCAGCATCCAATCTCGCCAAACAGCCTCCTTGACCAAACTCATCACAACTGAGCAGCGCCAAGCCCTACTTAGCATGACGCCCCTACTTTTCCACGTCGACCAAAGCAAGATTGACTGGGGTCAACTGACAGAAATTACTATCGAAGCAGAGATTCTTGTTGGGAAAGCACTGTAAACAAATTTTTGAGATAAGACAAAGCCCGCATCTCTTCTTGAGCTGCGGGTTTAAATCACGATTTCCAGGTGTCTATCCGAAAAGTGTAAGGCATTTAAAGTTTTTAACCTCTTCATTTATTTTCGATTCGAAATAACAAATTTATCAATAAATAGCAAGTGATATAATGCAAGTGTAATCCCCAATAAGCAGCCATGATAAGAGATATCTTGATGGGTAAGGGGGAAAAGAGTATTATTACCCGTCAAGAGGCATGTCAAAATCACAAATAGTATCCAGAATAAATCAGTCCATTTATATTTTTGAAAAAAATATTTTTTTCCACATATAAACACCTTCTTTCCTATAATCATATTATAATACTTTGTTTAAGCGGATACAAGAAATTTGAGGTGTTCTAATCATGAGTATGAAAGAGCGTAAAAACCAGCATTTTAAGCGCTGGTTTATTGTTTTAAACGAAATTCCTTACAAAACTTACTAACACTAAGCTTTAAAAAAAGTTAGTTTTTGAAGTTGATTAAGTGTTAACTTTCCAAACGGAACTCTTTTTTTATTTTTCAATCCCCAATAACTAAGGGCAAGTAATGCTACAACCCAAGCAAAAGTGATCCCCAAACTGTCAAAATTCAACTTGAAATCTGGTTTATTAAAGAAATCTACATAAGCTCCTAAGAAGGTTGTGTCCATAAATTTCTTGACCTCTGAGCTAACTTGAGAAAACATCGGCAAGAATGAGAGACCAAGCATTGGAATCAAACCATAAACCTGAGCCTGCGTTTGTGTCTCTGAAATAGCTCCGATCACTAAATTTAAGAGGATTGTACATAATGCTACCAGAGAAGCTACTACAAGGTATACAGGATAATCTTTTGCGAAATCCACTTCAACCATAATAGGGAAAGAAATAACTGAAGCCAAGGCAAAGATTACAGGATAAAACAAAACGGAAATAAGATATTCTCCACGGCGAACTCCGCTTAAAATGAGTGTTTTAAAAATTCTTTTTTCTTTTTCCTCTGCAATAGAGTTTGAAATCATTGACCCAGAAGAAAATGAGAATGCCATTGTTAAAGAACTAAACAATAGTGTTTTTCCTTGAGTGCCATCTGTATTCATAAAATTTTGGAAGAGTAGAACCATAAAGAATGGGAATACCACCTGTACCAAAGTGTTTTTGTTTGTTAATAATACTTGTGTCCTCAACCAGATAAGGGCTAAAATTCTCTTAAACATCTAATTTTTCTCCTGTCAATTTAATAAAAATATCTTCTAAAGTTGGTTCACATGAGTGAATCATCATCATTTTTTTATAATCTTCTTGCTGCAAGTCTTCGAATCGCACTACTTTTTTAGTAGAGTCACTATAGGTTACTGCAACCTTTTTTTCCGTGTTATATTTTTGGATAATTTCGCTTGGGCTTCCTTGTTCAATAAGATCACCTTTATTCAAAAGAGCTAGGTTATCACATAATAAAGTCGCCTCATTCATATCATGAGTAGTTAAGAAAATGGTTGTTCCTCTTTCCTTTAACTCCTGTAGTAATTTGTGAATTTTCTTTGAGGTGGTGGGATCTAACCCACTTGTAGGTTCATCTAAAAATAGAACTTTAGGATAATTGATTAAAGCACGAGCTAAAAGCATTCGTTGACGCATTCCTGTAGAAAGTTTCTCAGCTGGAGTGTCTTTACTATCATACAGACCAACTTGTTTTAGAATTTCTTCAATTCGAGATTTTGAAACTCCGTATAGTCTTGCAAATAGCAACAAGTTATTGTACAAACTTAATTTTTCGTAATAACCACTTGTGTCACCTACTAAACCTAACTCTTCAAAATCTGACGGAAGTAATTTTTGAGAATCTTTTCCTAATAATTCTGTCTTTCCGCTGTTAGCTTGTAGCTGTCCTGTCAGAATATTGATCATTGTTGTTTTCCCTGAACCAGATGGACCTAGGAATCCAAAAATTTCTCCTTCGTTTATTGAAAAACTAATTTGATTTAAAGCAATATTATCTCCAAATCGCTTTGTAACTCTTTCTACCTTAATCATTTTATTACCTCTTTCTAATGATAAATTGTATTTTAGAAATTTCACTCACTCCCATCAGTTATATCAACAACTCTAATTCTAGGCTTGAAGTTGGAGTCCATTTTGATTTCTCTCACTTCATTTGGAAGCAAGAGAACTAACTTTAGTAGCTTCTCATCAAGTGTTACTTTTACATAGGCGTCTGCTATCTAGACTATTTTTTTGATAATCAGATAGCCCTTCTTGACAAACTTTTTCATCCATATAATAGTCAATTGTTTTTACCATATTTTTCCTCCCGCCTGCTAATCTACATCCCGTTAAATAGAAATGTTTCTAGCATTGCGCTCTTCTTAACTTATTTACAATAACAGTATATCCCTTTATGAGAGTAAAAAAACAGGACATTTATGTCCACTGACATTTATGTCCTGTTTTTTTAAATTGAAATTATGGAAAAATCCTTATTTTTTTCTTCTATTACTCGATTTTTTTAAAAATTCATGTCATTCAAAAATTCTGCTCCGTTAATAGCTTTTTTTCATAGTATTGTAGGGCTTTTTTTCTTTATCTTTTTTCTCCGTATAAGTAATATTTTTGCTTCAATAAAGTCTACAGTTGGTTTTAAACTAGTATCTCCGATGTCAATCATAATTTCTCTTAAAATGCTCAATATTTCAGGTATAAATTCATGATAATCGATGTCAAGCTGATAAAGTACTAAACCTATTAGCACCCTTTGAAGCAAGTGAATATAGTTTGTATCATCATAATTTGTTTGAGATACAATATTTAGACAAACTTTTTTTAAAGTTATTTCATCTCGTTCTGCATTAACCGCTAAAGATAAAAAATACAAGTACAATAGTAGTAGATCATTTGTCGAATATTCTGTTCGCAGCATTGTTTGCTCAAAATACTCCTCAATTAAACCTTCCCCAAATTCAGCGTTTTCAGAAACATATACATCATCAATGGCTTGTAGGACTTCAACTGCTACTTGCTCATCTTCAGGCAGTTGGTCATAAAAGCGTTCCTGAATTTCCTCAAAGATTTCCTCACGTTGACGAATTTTTTCTTCATCTCCATGAATAGATTGACGAATCAATTTCGTTTTTAGTTTTAAATACTCTTTAGGAACAATTAACAAGCCCTCGTCAATTAGCTGAGATATTGAAACTCCCAATACTTTGGCTATATAGTCTAGTTTCGCTAAACTGGGCAAGTTATTTCCCGTTTCAATTCGACCCAACTGACGAACAGTAAGTTCTTTTTCATCTCCACAAAAGGCTTCCCTACTCAATCCTTTTTCAGTTCGTAAGGTACGAATCCGTTTCCCAATCTCTAAATTACTCATAATGCACCTCTTCAAATTCTAATTTGATATTCAAACAATTACTTGTATACGTTCCTATTTTTAACATACTTTCTTACAATTTTTCAGATAAAAAAATAATGATAACTAATAGTTTTAAGCCACCACTCTATACAACTGACCCATTTTTAATATAGTATCTGAGGTCTATCTCTACTCAAGTATTCAAAAAAAGCGAGTTTCAATTGAAATTCGCTTTTTTGCTAGATAGTGTAATAACTATTAAATTATATATCTTAGTTCAAGTGCCAGATATCTTCGTTATACTGAGCGATAGTACGGTCAGATGAGAAGAATCCTGCTTTAGCAATGTTGACGATCACTTTATCCAACCATGCATCACGGTTTTCGTAATCAGCAAGCATTTGCTCTTTCACTTTGATGTAGTCTTCCAAGTCAAGAAGTGTCATGAACCAGTCTTTGTTGATCAATTCATTGTAAAGACGTTCCAAGCGTTCTTTCTTACCAACTGCAAGAACAGCGTCGCTCACGATAAAGTCAACCAATGGTTTGATAGCTTCACGAGCGTAGAATTCGCTTGATTTGTAAGCTGATTTTGCGTAAAGATCGATAACAGTTTCTGAATCTTCACCAAAGATGTAGATGTTTTCGTCACCAACCAACTCAGCGATTTCCACGTTAGCCCCGTCCATAGTACCAAGAGTCAAAGCTCCGTTCAACATGAATTTCATGTTACCAGTACCTGAAGCTTCTTTAGAAGCAAGTGAGATTTGTTCTGAGATATCACATGCTGGGATGAGGAAGCTTGCTGCAGTAACGTTGTAGTTTTCAACCATTACGACTTGCAAGTGTGGAGCTACTGCTGGGTCGTTAGCAATCACTTCTGACAAGCAAAGAATCAAGTGGATGATGTCTTGGGCGATTGTGTAGGCAGGAGCTGCTTTACCACCAAAGAATACTGTGATTGGACGAGCAGGGATGTTACCAGCCTTGATGTCCAAGTATTTGTGGATCACATACAAAGCGTTCATTTGTTGACGTTTGTACTCGTGAAGACGTTTGATTTGGATATCAAAGATTGAGTTTGTATTGATTTCCACACCTTGGTGCTCTTTCAAGTGGCGAGCCAATTTACGTTTGTTGTGAGCTTTGATGCTTTCCAATTTTTCTTTGACAGCAGCCTTGTCTTCGTATGAAAGAAGGTCTTCCAATTTAGAAGCTTCATGGTGCCATTCGCGTCCAAGAATTTCATCCAAGTAGTGAGACAAGCTTGGGTTAGCATGCATGAGCCAACGACGGAAAGTAATACCGTTTGTTTTTGTTGTTGAATTTTTCTGGGTAAAGATCGTAGAAAGCTTTTAACTCAGAGTTCTTCAAAAATTTCTGTGTGAAGAGCGGCAACCCCGTTTACGCTGTATCCATAGTGGATATCCATGTGGGCCATGTGTACACGATCGTTTTCATCAATGATTTGAACAGCTGGATCTTTGTATTCAGCACGAACACGACGGTCCAATTCTTTGATGATTGGTACCAAGTGAGGAACCACTTCTTCCAAGAATTCAAGAGGCCATTTTTTTCAAGGGCTTCAGCAAGGATTGTGTGGTTTGTGTAAGCAGTCATGCTACGAACGATAGAGATTGCTTCATCAAGCTCGATACCACGTTCAGTCAAAAGGCGGATCAATTCAGGAATCACCATTGATGGGTGAGTATCATTGATTTGTACAACTGCGTAGTCAGCAAGGTCATGCAAGTTGCTTCCTTTTTCGATGGCTTCATCGATGATCAATTGAGCACCGTTTGAAACCATGAAGTATTGTTGGAAGATACGGAGTAATTCACCTTGTTTGTCGCTATCGTCTGGGTAAAGGAAAAGAGTCAAGTTGCGAGCGATATCTGTCTTATCAAAGTTAATGCCATCTTCAATGATAGATGAATCAACTGAATCCAAGTCAAACAAACGCAGGCGGTTTTTCGTAGCTGTTTTGTAACCAGGTACATCGATATCGTAAAGAGTAGATGTCAATGTGAAGTGTGCAAATGGTACTTGGTAGCTACGGCTTGAGCGAACCAACCAGTTTTGGTCAGTCAACCAAGCGTTAGGAATTGTTTCTTGTTGGTTGTTTTTAAGAACTTGTTGGAAAAGACCAAAGTGGTAGTTCAAACCAACACCGTCACCGTTCAAACCAAGTGTAGCGATTGAGTCGATAAAGCAGGCTGCCAAACGTCCCAAACCACCATTACCAAGTGATGGTTCCAATTCTACTTCTTCGATTTCGATCAACTCTTTACCTGCGTCAGCAAGTTCTTTTTTTAACTTCGTCATAAAGACCAAGGTTAATCAGTTGTTTGACAAGAGTTTACCAATCAAGAACTCAGCTGAGATATAGTAAACTTTTTTCTTACCAGTGTTGACTGGTTTTTGGCTACTTGCAAGTTTGCTGTAGTTAAGAAGAGCAAGGTAAAGCTCTTCGTTGCTACATTCTGCGATAGATTTATTGTAACGATTTTGTACAAATTCTTTTAATGGTAACATTTTTTGTGTCTCCTGATAATGTCTTATTTCTTTAATTCTACCAAATTTTCATTGATTCGGCGATAAATTGTAGTCAAATCAAGCAAAGTTTCTTCGACAGCAGGAGTCAATTGATCCTCTGTCATACGCCATGACCAGTTTCCACCAAGAGTAGATGGGAAGTTCATACGAGCTGACTCATCTAGTTCTAGCAAGTCTTGCATGGTTGCAATAGCCATGAAGCTTACTGATGAAAAGACTGTACGAAGCATTGCGTGTGGTACTGTTTCATACTCTTTACGGTTTGTGTAACGAGCCATGTACTCACGAGTTGCATCGTCGATTTCATTACGGTACCAACCAAGAACAGTGTTATTATCGTGTGTTCCTGTGTACATAACTGAGTTGTTTGGTGCCAAGTGAGGGCTATCGATACTTTCATCTTCTGGGTTGAAAGCAAATTGAAGAATCTTCATTCCTGGGAAGCCAGTACGTTCACGAAGCTCGATAACTTCGTCAGTCATAAATCCAAGGTCTTCTGCGATGATGTTCAAGTCACCAAGTTCCTCTTTCACCGCTGCAAAGAGTTTGTAGTCAGGCCCTTTTACCCATTTACCAGGTGCTGCTGTTTTAGAACCAGCAGGAATTTCCCAGTAAGACTCAAATCCACGGAAGTGGTCGATACGAACGATATCGTAGATTTTGAAGCTTTCACGCAAGCGTTCAATCCACCATTTGTAGCCATCTTTGTCCATTGCTTCCCAGTCATAGATTGGGTTCCCCCAAAGTTGACCGTCTGCAGAGAACTCATCTGGTGGGCATCCTGCAATGTGAGTCGCTTTTCCGTTTTCATCTGTTTTAAAGAGATGTGGATTTGCCCACATATCGCTTGAGTCCTCAGCCACATAGATAGGCATGTCTCCAACGATTTCAATGTGGTTATCGTTGGCGTATGCTTTCAATTTCAACCATTGTTGGAAGAAGAGATATTGAGTTACGCGGTGGTAAACAAGCTTGTCAGCTAATTTCTCACGGTAACTTTCAAGAGTTGAAGCTTTGCGAGCACGAGCATCAGCATCTGGCCATTCAGTCCAAGCAAGATTGTCAAAATGCTCTTTGATAGCCATATACTCAGCAAAGAGTTCAAGCCATGATTGGTTTTCTTGAGCAAACTTTTCGTAATCCTTGACATCTCCAGCTTCAAGGAAACGTTTAACAGCTTTCTCTAAAAGTGGACGACGTGCATAGTAGATCTTAGCGTAGTCAACTTCAGCTGGGTTGCTACCAAAGTCAACACCTTCGAGATCGCTTGCTTCCAACAAGCTTTGCTCTACCAAAATATCGAGATCGATAAAGTGAGTGTTTCCAGCAAAGGCTGAGAATGATTGGTATGGAGAATCTCCATAGCTAGTTGTTCCCAAAGGAAGAATTTGCCAGTAGCGTTGCTTAGTACGAACCAAAAAGTCAACGAAATCATAGGCGCTTTGACCAAATGATCCGATTCCGTATGCTCCTGGAAGTGATGAGATGTGCATCAACACACCGCTTTGACGTTTTTTTCATATTAGCACCTCAAGTGTTTATATTGTTAATTACTTTCAATTTTTGCGCAAACGTTTGCGCTAACTAAAGTATAACCCATTTCAAAAAGAAATGCAAGCGTTTTTAGAAAAACTTTTTTTGATTTATTTATATAATTAAAAAAATGAAATTTACTATATCCTCTTCTCTTAACTTGATATTTTTTTCAAAAATTGCGCAATCGTTTCCATTCGCCCATTTCCGAACATTTTTTTCTTAATTATTTACTTTTTCTTCCTATTATGTCAACAGTTTTCGGTTTCTCTTAATTTTAAGCTTTTTAAAATTTTTTCAAAAAAACGCTTGCAACCGTTTTCTGTTTGTGCTATACTAGGGTCATAAGGGAAAACGTTTGCGTTTCCTCGAAATTAAAATTTGTTATTCTTTAGGAGGAATACACTATGTCAACTAAATTCATGAAGAGCGCAGCTGTACTTGGTACTGCTACTCTTGCTAGCTTGCTTTTGGTAGCTTGCGGAAGTAAAACTGCAGATAAAGCTGCTGATTCATCTGCATCAGGAAGTCAAGAAATTACTTTCTACGTTGAAGATCAATATAAAGCCTTCGCTGAATCAGCTGCAAAAGCTTACGAAAAAGAATCTGGTGTAAAAGTTACTATTAAAACTGGTGACCAATTAGGTGGACTTGACAATCTTTCACTTGATAACCAATCAGGTAAAGCTGCTGATGTCATGATGGCGCCATACGACCGTGTAGGTAGCCTTGGTACTGACGGACAACTTTCAGAAGTTACTTTGAGCGATGGTGCTAAAACTGACGACACTACTAAATCTCTTGTAACTGTGGGTGGTAAAGTTTACGGTGCTCCAGCCGTTATCGAATCACTTGTTATGTACTATAACAAAGATTTGATTAAAGAAGCTCCAAAAACATTTGCTGACTTAGAAAACCTTGCTAAAGATAGCAAATACGCTTTCGCTGGTGAAGACGGAAAAACTACTGCTTTCCTAGCTGACTGGACTAACTTCTACTATGCATACGGACTTCTTGCAGGTAACGGTGCTTACGTATTTGGCGACAACGGTAAAAATCCTAAAGATATCGGTCTTGCTAACGATGGTGCTATCGCAGGTATCGAATACGCTAAGACTTGGTACGACAAATGGCCTAAAGGTATGCAAGATACTGAAGGTGCTGGAAACTTGATCCAAACTCAATTCCAAGAAGGTAAAACAGCTGCAATCATCGACGGTCCTTGGAAAGCTCAAGCATTCAAAGACGCTAAAGTAAACTACGGTGTTGCAACTATCCCAACTCTTCCAAACGGCAAAAACTATGCAGCCTTTGGTGGTGGTAAAGCTTGGATTATCCCATCAAGCACTAAGAACCTTGAAGGCGCTCAAAAATTTGTAGACTTCCTTGTTTCAACTGACCAACAAAAAGCATTCTACGATGCTACTAACGAAATCCCAGCTAACACTGAAGCTCGTGCTTACGCTGAAGGTAAAAACGATGAGTTGACTACAGCTGTTATCAAACAGTTCCAAAACGCTCAACCAATGCCAAACATCTCTCAAATGTCAACAGTTTGGGACCCAGCTAAAACAATGCTCTTTGACGCTGTAAGCGGTAAGAAAGATGCTAAAACAGCTGCTAATGATGCTGTAACATTGATCAAAGAAACAATCCAACAAAAATTTGGTAACTAATTGATTGATTCAAGGGAGATAATTTATACATCTCCCTTGATTTTTAGATACATTGACAATGTTTTCAGTAGTATTACTGATTAGCAGCGAGCTCAATGCTCGTATCTTATGAAAGGAGCACTCATGGAACAACAACCAAAAAAAGCAGCCTTGCTTTCATTGATTCCTGGGTTGGGACAAATCTACAACAAACAAAAAACTAAAGGTTTTATCTTCCTTGCTGTAACAGTAGCTTTTCGTCCTCTATTTTATAGTACTTGCAGCACCAGAATTGAGCAACTTGATCACTCTTGGTGAAAAACCTGGTCGTGATAACTCTCTCTTCATGTTGATTCGTGGTGCATTTCACTCTATCTTTGTAATTGTTTATCTAGCATTCTATATTTTCAATATTAAAGACGCTCATACGATTGCAAAACGTATCAATAATGGCATTCCTGTCCCATTGACATTGAAGGATATGATTAAAGGAATCTATGAAAATGGATTCCCATACTTACTCATCATCCCATCTTATGTTGCCATGACATTTGCGATCATCTTCCCAGTTATTGTAACCTTGATGATTGCCTTTACCAACTATGATTTCCAACATTTACCACCAAATAAATTGTTGGATTGGGTTGGATTGACTAACTTCACAAATATCTGGAGCTTGAGTACCTTCCGTTCAGCCTTCGGTGCTGTCCTTTCTTGGACGATTATCTGGGCTTTATCTGCATCTACTTTGCAAATCGTACTCGGTATCTTTACAGCTATTATTGCTAACCAACCATTCATCAAAGGAAAACGTATCTTTGGTGTTATCTTCCTTCTCCCTTGGGCTGTTCCAGCCTTCATCACTATCTTGACATTCTCAAACATGTTCAACGATAGTGTCGGAGCTATCAATACTCAAGTTATCCCTCTCTTTGCTAAGGTTCTTCCTTTCCTAGATGGAGCACTTATCCCTTGGAAGACAAACCCAACTTGGACTAAGGTTGCCTTGATTATGATGCAAGGTTGGCTTGGATTCCCTTATATCTATGTCTTGACTCTCGGTATCCTACAGTCTATTCCAAACGACTTGTACGAAGCAGCTTATATCGATGGTGCAAACGCTTGGCAAAAATTCCGCAACATTACATTCCCAATGATTTTAGCTGTTGCGGCACCTACTTTGATCAGCCAATACACCTTCAACTTCAACAACTTCTCTATCATGTACCTCTTCAATGGTGGGGGTCCTGGTAGTGTCGGTGGTGGAGCTGGTTCAACCGACATCTTGATTTCATGGATTTACCGCTTGACAACTGGTACAGCTCCTCAATACTCTATGGCAGCTGCCGTTACCTTGATTATTTCAATCATTGTCATCTCTATTTCTATGATTGCATTCAAGAAACTACACGCATTTGATATGGAGGACGTCTAAGATGAATAACTCAATCAAACTCAAACGTAGACTGACTCAAACCCTCACTTACCTCTACTTGATTGGACTTTCAATCGTCATTATCTATCCTCTTTTAATCACGATTATGTCAGCCTTCAAGGCTGGTAACGTAGTGGCCTTAAACTCGACAGCAATGTCAACTTTAGTCTTGATAACTTCAAAGGACTCTTTACAGAAACCTTGTACGGTACATGGTACCTTAATACTTTGATCATCGCTTTGATCACTATGGTCGTACAGACAAGTATTATCGTCCTTGCTGGTTATGCATACAGCCGTTACAACTTCTTGGCTCGTAAACAAAGTTTGGTCTTCTTCTTGATTATCCAAATGGTGCCAACAATGGCCGCTTTGACTGCCTTCTTCGTTATGGCCCTTATGTTGAACGCCCTTAACCATAGCTGGTTCCTCATCTTCCTCTATGTCGGTGGTGGTATCCCTATGAATGCTTGGTTAATGAAAGGTTACTTTGACACCGTGCCAATGTCTCTTGATGAATCCGCAAAACTGGATGGTGCAGGACACTTCCGCCGCTTCTGGCAAATCGTTCTCCCTCTTGTTCGCCCAATGGTTGCCGTACAAGCACTCTGGGCCTTCATGGGACCTTTCGGGAGACTATATCCTCTCTAGTTTCTTGCTTCGTGAGAAAGAATACTTTACAGTTGCCGTTGGTCTACAAACCTTCGTCAACAATGCGAAGAACTTGAAGATTGCTTACTTCTCAGCAGGTGCTATCCTCATTGCTCTTCCAATCTGTACACTCTTCTTCTTCTTACAAAAGAACTTCGTTTCAGGACTTACAAGCGGTGGCGACAAGGGGTAATATACCCTCGCCACCCTTTTTCTTTTTGAACTTGTAACTAGATTGTCTGATGAGAAGTCGAGCTTATCGAGAAAGCCTTCTTGTTTGTTTGTGAACAAATCATGACAAACATTCACTTTTACCAAGGATTCTACTATCCCCGCTTGAAATAAAAAGCATTTCTCTATATAATACTCGTATAGAAAAATGCCTATAGAAAGAGATTTATGTTACCATATCCGTTTTTCTTATTTTAATAGTATTTGGGGATTCCGTAAGCCCCTCTCTCATCGTTTTTGGTCTAAACTGGTTTCAACTGATTTTTACCAGTATCTTCTTAATTAGCTTGTCTATGGTCCCTATTGCCATTCAGAATAGCTCTCAAGAGACTTATCCCTTAGAAACTTTATCGATGATGTCTACGCTCCTTTGACGGAAGAAGTCGTTCAAGATCTAGCTAAGAATGCTCAGATTGTAGATGGTAAGCTAAGCTATACGGGGTCAACTCCTCATCAAACTTCTGTTCAAATTGGAGATACTTCTAGTTCAAGTTTCCCTGAGGAATTACTTCTTCATTTTGAACCTGAGCAACTCGTCATCAGCAAGCAAGGAAAAGAACTAACCAGCATTCGCTATCATGCGATCACGACTGAAAGTTTCCAAAACAAGGAAAGCTTAACGCAAGCCATTTCTAAAGACTGGTACCAACAGAATCGTGTCTATATTAGCCTCTTTCTTGTGCTAGGTTCTAGTTTCCTCTTTGGACTTAATTTTTTCATTGTCGCTCTAGGTTCTAGCCTCTTGCTCTACTTTACGAAAAAATCACGTCTCTTCTCATTTAAAACCTATAAAGAGTGCTATCATTTCATCTTGAACTGTTTAGGATTACCAACTTTGCTTGCCATGATTCTCGGTCTCTTGGGGCAGAATATGGCAACTTTGATCATTGTTCAAAACATTTTATTTGTTCTATACCTGGTCACTATCTTTTATAAGACTCATTATCGTGATCCAGACTACCAAAAGTAGGAGATTATTATGCCTGTTACGATTAAAGACGTGGCCAAGGCTGCGGGAGTTTCACCCTCAACCGTAACCCGTGTTATTCAAAACAAATCAACCATTAGCGATGAGACAAAAAAACGAGTTCGCAAGGCAATGAAAGAACTCAACTACCATCCCAATCTCAATGCGAGAAGCTTAGTTAGCAGCTACACCCAGGTCATTGGTTTGGTTCTTCCAGACGACTCTGATGCTTTCTATCAAAACCCCTTCTTTCCTTCTGTTCTGAGAGGGATTGCACAAGTTGCCTCAGAAAACCACTATGCCATCCAGATTGCAACCGGAAAGACGAAAAAGAGCGTTTAAACGCCATTTCACAAATGGTCTACGGAAAGCGTGTGGATGGACTTATCTTCTTGTATGCCCAAGAGAATGATCCCTTGGTGCAATTAGTTGCCGATGAGCAATTTCCCTTCCTCATCCTTGGAAAATCACTTTCCCCTTTTATTCCACTTGTTGATAATGATAACATCCAAGCCGGATTTGATGCGACCGAATATTTCATCAAAAAAGGATGCAGTCGCATTGCTTTCATTGGTGGTACCAAGAAGCTCTTCGTTACCCAGGATCGTCTAACAGGTTACGAGCAAGCACTTCAAGAACACAATCTGCCTCTTGATAGTCACCGTACCTTCTTTGCAGACGAGTTTCTAGAAGAAAAGGGCTATAACTTTAGTAAACAACTCTTTAAACACGACCCTCAGACCGATGCTATTATTACAACCGATAGTCTCTTAGCTGAAGGTGTCTGTAACTACCTCAACGAACACCAGCTTGATGTTCCGGTTCTCAGCTTTGATTCGGTGAATCCAAGATTGAATCTAGCTGCCTATGTTGATATCAATGGTCTTGCTCTTGGCCGAACTTCATTTGAAACCATTCTTCAAATCATTAATGATGTCAAGGAAAATCGTCAAATCTGCTATCGACAAGTAATTGCACACGAAATCGTTGAAAAATAAAAACCAACTCTCTCTATTTTGAGTTGGTTTTTTTGTATTCTATTTACCTGAACAACTAGTTTTCAACTTCGACAAATCGTCCAAGAATATGAACATTCTCTGAGACCGATACAAAGGCTGTTGGATCCACTTGCTTCATGATTAGTTTAAAATCATTAAACTCTGCACGAGTGATAACCGTAATCAAAACTGCCTTACGTTCGTGATTATAGGTTCCCTCAGCATCATGGATCATCGTTGCTCCACGGTGTAATTTATTGTGAATTTCTCAATGACTGCATCTGGATTACTAGTAACAATCATAGCCTGCATGCGTTTTTGTTTGGTGAAAACTGCGTCTGTTACACGACTTGAGACAAAGATGGTAATCATAGAATAGAGGGCATATTTCCAACCAAAGGTCAAACCAGCAATCAGCATGATTGTCCCGTTCACTAGGAAGGAGATACTTCCGACGTTACGACCTGTCTTCTTACGAATAGTAAGACTGACAATATCCGTTCCACCACTGGAAATGTTATGGCGTAAGGCAAAGCCGATTCCCAACCCCATAACGACACCCCCAAAGAGAGCATTGATGATGGGATCCTCTGTCAAGACCACTACTGGCACAAACTGGATAAAGAGCGAGCTCATGGATACCGTGATAAAGGTAAATATCGTGAACTTATGCCCAATTTGGCGCCAAGCTAAAATCATGAGTGGTATATTGATACAATAGAAAGCTACAGAGATTGGAATGTGGAAATTAAACCAGTAGTTACTAAGGCTTGAGATAATCTGAGCTAAACCTGTTGCACCACTTGAATAAACGTGCCCTGGTTGGAAGAAGAAATTGACGGCTACTGCTGATAGAAAACCATATACCAGAGAAGCTGAGATTTTTTCATCGTATTTTTCTCGAGAAATACTTTGTAAAACACGCAAAATCTTTACTCGATAAGCAAAGCGGCGAAGATAATGGTACCACTTTTTAGTTAGTTTCGTTTGTTTCATCTTGTTCTACTTGTAGATTGAGTTCTTCTAGTTGTTTAAGAGCTACTGTTGATGGCGCTTGGGTCATTGGATCAGTGGCTTTGTTGTTCTTAGGAAAGGCAATGACTTCACGGATGTTATCTTCGCCTGCTAAGAGCATTACAAAGCGGTCAAGTCCGATAGCCAAGCCACCGTGTGGTGGGAATCCATAATCCATGGCTTCCAAAAGGAATCCAAACTGGTCATTGGCTTCTTCTGCTGAGAATCCAAGGGCCTTAAACATACGTTCTTGGAGTTCTTTTTGGTTAATACGAAGGCTACCACCACCAAGTTCATAACCGTTCAAGACGATGTCATAAGCAATGGCACGAACCTTGGCCAAATCACCTTCAAGCTCATGCGCAGTATCTGCTTGAGGAAGAGTAAATGGATGGTGGGCACTCATATAGCGACCTTCTTCTTCAGACCATTCAAACATCGGCCAGTCAACAACCCAGAGGAAGTTAAACTTGTCGTTATCAATCAAGCCTAGTTCCTTCGCAATACGTCCACGAAGGGCACCAAGTGTTGCATTGGCTACTTCAAGCGTATCAGCAACAAAGAGAACCAAGTCCTTATCTTCAAGACCAAGTGTAGCTGTCAAATCTTCCTGAATACCAATCAAGAATTTAGCAACTGGACCGTTTAATTCACCGTCAACAACCTTGACCCAAGCAAGACCTTTAGCACCATACTGCTTGGCTACTTCTGTCATCTTGTCGATGTCTTTACGTGAGTAGTTGTCTGCTGCACCTTTGACTACGATGGCTTTAACGGCAGGTGCTTCTGAGAAGACTTTGAAATCAACACCCTTGACAAGATCTGTCAAGTCCTGAAGCAACATCTCAAAGCGAGTATCAGGTTTGTCAGAACCATAAAGAGCCATCGCATCATCGTACTTCATACGAGGGAATGGCAGCGTTACTTCAATCCCTTTTGTTTCCTTCATCACGCGCGCAATCAAGCCTTCTGTGATGTCTTGGATTTCTTGCTCAGTAAGGAATGAAGTTTCCAAGTCGACCTGAGTAAACTCTGGTTGGCGGTCTCCACGCAAGTCTTCATCACGGAAACATTTGACGATTTGGTAGTAACGGTCAAATCCAGCATTCATCAACAACTGTTTTGTGATCTGCGGACTTTGAGGAAGGGCGTAGAAATGCCCTTTATTGACACGAGATGGCACCAAATAGTCACGCGCCCCTTCTGGTGTTGACTTAGAAAGGAATGGTGTTTCCACATCGATAAATTCCAACTCATCCAAGTAGTTGCGGATAGAGTGAGTCACCTTGGCACGAAGTTTAAGATTTTCCAACATCTCTGGACGACGAAGGTCAAGGTAACGGTAACGTAGACGCGTATCATCGTTTGCTTCAATGCCATCCTTGATTTCAAATGGTGTTGTTTTGGCTGTATTAAGCACAGTAAGAGCTGTAACATTCAGTTCAACCGCTCCTGTCGCCAGTTTATCATTTGCCTGCTCACGTGCTGCAACTGTCCAGTCACCTCGATGACATATTCACTACGAAGGCTTTCAGCTGTTGCCATCACCTCTGCAGAAACCTTCTCAGGATTAATAACCAACTGCATAATCCCTTCACGGTCACGAAGGTCGATGAAGATCAATCCACCCAAGTCACGACGACGGGCAACCCATCCTTTCAAGGTAATTTCTTGTCCGATGTGTTCCTCACGAACACGACCAGCATACATACTACGTTTCATGTTTTCTCTCCTCTTGTATTCTGTTACTATTTTACCATAAAAGCGCAGGCTCTTCATGAAAATCAGCAGAAAAGTTGAGAGAATCCTATTATAAATGAAAAAATCCAGCAAAGTCATTCGCTGGATTTAGTATTTCTTTATTTTTTACGCTTTTCAGCAATCTCTTCTGTCTTCTTAGGAAGGACAATTTCTGTCACATAAGCTGTCGCAAATCGTATCACTCCTGCGATAGGAGCAAAGATAACCGCTAGATTGTTATAAAAGAAATCCCCCCTTAATGAAATAAACAAGTAGGCCGATGACAAAGAAGAGAAAGACAGCCTGAATCACTGCTAATAATAGTACTCGCTTCATAATTTCCTCCTGAGTCTATTATAGCATCATTATCATGACAAATGAAATTAAATTGTTCAAGGCATGCAATCCCATACTATAAGCCAGACCACCCTTGTTGATATAAGCCAATCCCATGCTTAAACCAAGGGCACTATAGACTAGGAATTGTTGAGGAGTAGTAGGGAAATGAGCAAGTGCAAAAAGTACAGTGCTTACAAGAAGAAAGAGAGCTGTCTTCTTGACGTTGTCTTGTTGAGGGAAGACAAAGCGAGCTAACATACCTCTAAAGGTCAATTCTTCTGTTAGGGGTGCAAAGATAACCACCATAAAGAAAGAGAAAAGAGGTTGATTATGAGTCAATTCTTCTACCATCTTTTGACTGACTGATGGATCATTTGGCAAAAAGAATTGAGCAACAATGGCAAGGGCCCATACCAAGGCTGGCAGCCAGATGTATTTGTTAAGGGCTGTTTTTTCAATCGTAACGGTTCCTGTCTTATACCACTTGTAGGTAACGAAGGTGAAAATTCCTGCTAATAAGACATAAATTGGGACAGCAACATATTCAGGCGCACCCATTTTCATGGCTTCTAAGCCTACGCCCTGAATAAAACTATAGACCATAAGAAATGATAAGAAGGCAAGGCTATACCAGCCGATATTTTTAAGTGTTTTCATAAGATTCTCCTATTTAAAAATAACGTTTTATCATCGGTATCTGCATTATATTGATATAAATATGAACTACCGCTACGGCCAAAAGAGCTAATAACTGAATTTCTCCTACAAGTACAGAAACGATATCAATCAAAATATACAAACCTGGTAAAATATATTGGTTTAATTGGAATAAAATCCGAAAACTCTGTTCCAAATTAGCTTGTCGTTCTCCTTCGTCGTAAGAGTTTATATAATCTAACACATCCTTTGGAATAGAGAAAAATGCCAAATCAAACTGACGAACAATCGAAATCGTCTTGAAAAGATATTTTTGAAGTACTGCAACTAAAATAAGAGCTGGGAAAGAAAGTCCTAGAACGATAGAACTTGTATGGAGTATTATCACTTCATTCATAGAGATAAATAAAGCTAATATTGTCATAACTGAAACAATGTTAAAGGCAAGCGTACCGAACTCAAGATTTCGATACATTTGCACATAATAAGTTTCATTCACATCGTCATCTATTTCCATTTGATATAAAGCATGGAATTTCCGACTCTTTTTTAAGAAATAGATAGTTAAAAAAATGCTAATCAAAGCTATCAATAAACAAGATGCTGAAATCCAAGGAACTAGAGTATTCAAATTAAAACTTGTACCCAATGCCCAAGCACGACCTGCAAGCATACCAGCAAAATAGCCGAAAACAACAGTCACTAAGAAGTATAAAATTCGTTTCTTTTTCATATTCATCCTCCCTCTAAACTAATCCAGACAGCCATTGACCAAAGGCTTTACCTGATTCAAAAATAGCTGTCAAACCCTCTGCTCCAAGTGAAACCAAAAGCAAACAAACAGCAAGTAAGAGAATAGCTTGGTTTCTTGCTTTCTTCGCTCCATCTCCCAGGGGCTCATTTCCAAGCCAACCTGCTAGATAAGCATAGAGAGTCACGGTTATAATCCCAATCTCCGTCGAAGAGAGGAACAAGAAGACTGTCACCAAACGAACGATATTGGCTTGGATGTTAAAATAATTTCCTAAACCTGCACAAACACCTGCAAGTGCTTTGTTCTCAGTATCGACTTGAAAACCTGCTAAAAATTCTTTCATAACTTTTCTCCTTTTACAAGTTCTTTAAACTTTATTTTTTTCTCTACCCATCTAAAGACTAATAGTAGCACTATATTATTCCAGAAGAGGTACTTGCCTTCTACGATGGTAAACCAACCAAATAGGCTTCCAATCATAGCCAAAAGATTCACGATAAACACAACGATACATAGATAATAAATCGTTTTATACTTGTTCATCACTCATCCTCCTCTAAGCGAAAGACTGACTCGACAGGCTCATTGAATATCTGAGCAATCTTCAGGGCAATGACGATGGATGGCGTGTACTCATCCCGTTCTAGCAAACTGATGGTCTGCCTGGACACGCCTGCTAGCTTGGCCAGTTCGGTTTGATTCAGGCCATCGCGAGCTCGAAGCTCTTTTAGACGATTTTTAAGCATGTCTTTTTTACTCCTTTGTTCTTATCTTGATTTCATTGTAACACATCTTTTTATTTTTGACAAGTATTTTTGTCAAAAAGTTTAAGATTTTTGTCATTTTGCAAAAGAAAAACGGTCAGGATTGTACTCCTGACCTTGTTTTTTTAGCTTAGCTTGAAGAAAATCATCCTTCCTCAGTTTTTTTATCTTGAGAGGTAAGCTTAGCTTTCTTTTGATTATATTTTCTATCTATGTATAAGATTGTGATACTTATCAAGCTTAGTATGAGTCCAAGCAAAGTACCTTTTTGTGAGAATACAAATTCAACTTTATGTTGCCCAGAAGTAATCGGGAAGGACAAGAGACTATTCCAAGTTTTTGATGTCGGAACATCTTTTCCATCCACTTTTACTTTCCAACCAGCACTATAGGGAATCGAAGTCAGCATAAACTGACTATCATCGGTGATATCAACTGATCCAACGATATGAGTATTTGAAAACTTCTCAACTTGTAAACCTTGAGCTTTTCTCTTTTCTAGGACTTTCTGGATTTGATCAACGTCTAAACGATAAAGACCTACATGCGAGATGTCTACCTTATCAGACCTAAAGCGAAACTCTAAGACAGATTCTTTTCCTGCTGCTTTATCTGCAATCTGCCACAGTTGACGTTGCATATTTTTCTTGGAATGAGTAAACCATTGCCCATTTAACAAGACAGAGTATTCATCTACAAAATTGAGTGAATCGGGCGCAAAGAAATAATAGGTCAAGTCCGTCTGAGGAGTAATGCGATAACGAACAATTGCTTCCTTACTGGAATCTTCACGCTTATAGATCGCCGTACCCTTTTCTTTATTGACATCTTCTGCCACTAGATTTTCAGTTTCAATTGCACCAAAAGCTAGGGGCTTGAAGTAATCAACGTAATTCTCCTGGCCTTTTTTAATACCCTCCAGAGAGTTGAGAATCTTATTTTGGTTTTTTACAGCGTCATTGAAATCAAGTTGAGTATTTCTAACCAATTCATTTACTCCAAAAGCAATCGGGAATGAATTCGGATTTTTATAAACTAGATAGCGTTCATCTTCATAAACTTTTTCAGTGAAGTAACGGTGCATATCAAAACGACTGGCAAAACGTGTGAAATACATTCTCTCAGGATGAGCTTCTTTCTCAGTAGGATCCAGGTCTTTGACATCCATATAGTAGCGAACACCGTATAAGGCATCTGTTAAAGGAGTTCCATTCTCATATTCAGTTGCTTCATTGATCCCTTGATCACCCATATAAGCAAAGTGATTCATAGTAGATCTCTCCAAACTCGAACTAAAAGCACTCAAACCTGGATAGCCTATAAGAGATGGCGCTGTGCGAGAATAGGCAAAGGTCGTCGCAATTCGATAGAAAGGCTGATCTGCATTTTCTTGGATGTTATCCGTCACACGTTTAACAGAGACTGTCCCATCCACAAATCTATCAACATTTGCATAACTAAAGGTCACTTGCGATAGATAAGCATTGTATCCTAGCTCAAATATTGTCAGAGTTGATAACAAGACAACAGCCAAGCGAATCATTCGCGGATGCAATAAGGCCAGCACAGCTAAGTAAATAAGTAGAGTTAAGACTACACGAGAAAAGAGATAACCTGTTTGTAACAATAAAACCAATACCACCACAAATCCAGTCGCAATCACCAATACCCTTTCCTTTTCTTTCTGAGACTTGGTAGAGCGTTCCCGGTATAGATAAAATCCTGCAGCTGTAGCTATTACAACCAATATCACAAATTCAATAAAATGGCCATTGATAAACTGAGTTAGAGCTTCAGGTTGTTTCTTTGGTAGATAGGTAAAGTCTTTGGTGTAGAGGTAGATTGCTGACAAGACTAGGGCTACAACTGACAGCAATTTCCCCCGGCGCGAGATTTTAAATTTCTCTTTTAATGCTTGATAGGATAGCAGCAGCATAAAGAAAGAGAATAGCCATGAAAGCGAAAGAAGAATCCAGCAGGGTTTTGTCCCATATGCCAAATCTTACTGACAAATTCATTTACAAAGGAGGTAAAGAATATGAGAGTAACCACTCCAGCAGCCCATCTTCTTTCTTTGACTATCTTTCTTGATACAAAGTACAAGATAAAGCCGATAAATCCGAGAGCCCCAATATAGATATTTGGTAGATTTGGTCCAGTTTCCCAACCTGATTGTGCATCAAAGCCCCCGATAGTTAGTTTGGATAGAATGTCTAAGGGGTTAATCTGAAAAGCCATGGAAAATGTCATGGCTCCTCCTGCTTGTCCCTTACTTTCAAGCAAGTTGAAAAATACTGGAACTAATAATATTGAAGCTGTCGCAACCCCTAGTATAGAGTAGAGAAAGACATCCCATAAGGGTTGGAGGTAATATTTTAGTCTTACTTTCCATGTCCCATCGATAGAAAGACGTGGTGAAAGATAATAGCAGGCATACAAAATCACAAATAGAGAAATCATATAACCCATATAAAATTGAAGAAAAACCGTTAAACCTAGTACAAAGGCATAGGGATAGGCCGCTTCACCATCTAATAACTGCTCTAAATATAGATGACGAGAGGAAGCATAAACATGGCATCATAAAAGATAACATTCATTTGGTAGGATACCAACATTCCCGACAGGGCATAAGCTGTCGCAAACAAGGGAACCATCCATCTTTTTGACTCTGCACCCTTATAACGTTTTATCAAGAGGTGCGCGAAAGACAATCCAAAGGCTCCATATCTGAGCCAGATAGTTAGAAAAACAGACAACCCTATATATTTTAAAGGCAGAAGAACGTAAATAATATTGAAGGGGCTCATTAAGTAATACCCCAATACTCCACTCATATCTCCACCGATAGATTTGGTAAAAGAGTATGTCAGACTGCTTAAATCACCAGATAGAATGGCATTCTTTAGCAATACATAAAAACTAATATACTGCTGATCAAAGACAATGGTCATTAAACTTTTATTTCCAAAAGGATAACTCCCCATGAAAAACCATACCACCAGCATGATTGTCATCGGTAGTAAAGTACTGCTAACATAAAGGACTCCCCTAGGATATTTTTTCTTCAATTCCTGCCAATATATCAACCAATTTTTCATTATTGATTTCTCCTCTATGTTTTTAGCCAATCTTCTCTTCGCTAGCTGCTATCAATTTCTCAGAATTGGCTTTATGAGCTTGTGATAGAAGATATTCTCGCTTTATGAGCTTGTGATAGAAGATATTCTCGCTTTATGGAGCAAGAATAGAATCTTTAATCTACTCCATCATTTTAACATTTAAAAAAGGAGAGAGCAATGCTCTCTCCTCTCTAAAGTAATTTATCTAATATTATTTAGAAAATTTACGTTTCATTACTACAGTACCTGACAAGATTACCATACCTGCCAATACAAGTACTAGGCTTGTAGCTTCACCAGTAAATGGAAGAGTTTGTCCTTCTTCTGTTGTAGTTGAACGACCTGGTTCTGGAGTTGTAGTTGTTCTACCAGCACCATCTCCATCTCCGTTTCCTGGACGACCTGGTTCTTCAGTAGTAGTGGTTGTTGTTGTAGTGCTACCGTCACCTCTACCATGTGGGTTATGATATTCTGTCGTTGGAGCTTCTGTTGTTGTAGTAGTAGTTGTAGTAGTAGTTGTTGTTGTAGTTGTTGTTGTAGGAGCTTCTGTTGTTGTAGGAGCTTCTGTTGTTGTAGGAGCTTCTGTCGTTGTAGGAGCTTCTGTTGTTGTAGGAGCTTCTGTCGTTGTAGGAGCTTCTGTTGTTGTAGGAGCTTCTGTTGTTGTAGGAGCTTCTGTCGTTGTAGGAGCTTCTGTTGTTGTAGGAGCTTCTGTTGTTGTAGGAGCTTCTGTCGTTGTAGGAGCTTCTGTTGTTGTAGGAGCTTCTGTTGTTGTAGGAGCTTCTGTTGTTGTAGGAGCTTCTGTTGTTGTAGGAGCTTCTGTTGTTGTAGGAGCTTCTGTCGTTGTAGGAGCTTCTGTTGTTGTAGGAGCTTCTGTTGTTGTAGGAGCTTCTGTTGTTGTAGGAGCTTCTGTTGTTGTAGGAGCTTCTGTCGTTGTAGGAGCTTCTGTTGTTGTAGGAGCTTCTGTTGTTGTAGGAGCTTCTGTTGTTGTAGGAGCTTCTGTTGTTGTAGGAGCTTCTGTCGTTGTAGGAGCTTCTGTTGTTGTAGGAGCTTCTGTTGTTGTAGGAGCTTCTGTCGTTGTAGGAGCTTCTGTTGTTGGAGGAGCTTCTGTCGTTGTAGGAGCTTCTGTTGTTGTAGGAGCTTCTGTCGTTGTAGGAGCTTCTGTTGTTGTAGGAGCTTCTGTCGTTGTAGGAGCTTCTGTTGTTGTAGGAGCTTCTGTTGTTGTAGGAGCTTCTGTTGTAGGAGCTTCTGTCGTTGTAGGAGCTTCTGTTGTTGTAGGAGCTTCTGTTGTTGTAGGAGCTTCTGTTGTTGTAGGAGCTTCTGTTGTTGTAGGAGCTTCTGTCGTTGTAGGAGCTTCTGTTGTTGTAGGAGCTTCTGTTGTTGTAGGAGCTTCTGTCGTTGTAGGAGCTTCTGTTGTTGTAGTTGTAGTTGTTGTAGTTGTAGTTGTTGTAGTTGTTGTTGTAGTTTCCCCTTCACCTTCACCAGACGCAGTGTAGATGAGTGTCTTAGCAGGATAGCTACGTTCGTTAGGGAAGTTTTCAGCTTTCCACTTGATGACGTTGTTAACTACATCACCTTTTTTCTTAGCTTCAGTCAACTCAGTAGTGTACTCCAAGTACATTGGCCAGTTCCAGTTGTCACCAAAGTTGATCGTGAAACCAGTGATTTGACCTGCAGCGTTCGTAGTATACTCAGCTTTCTTAGTGAAGTTGTCAGTTGGGTCAAGTTTTGTAAGTTGCTCTTCACTTTCGATAGCTTTAGGTTGTCGAGCGTAACGTACAGCACGAAGGCTTCCTTTTACCAATACTTGTCCGTCAGCAAGCTCATCTGTGATAACCATCTTGTTCAATTTGTCTTGAGCAGCGTTCAAGATAACTTTCCACTTGATACGTTTAGGATTTTGTGGGTCTTGGTATCCATACTTGTACTCGTATTGACCAATTGCAGTAGAATCTGGATCATATGTCAAATTATAAGTTTGCTCACCATACTTAAATGTTTGTGGTCCTGACTTAGTAACATTCGCCGCATTAATAACAATATCATATTTCAATGACATTCTCTTGTTTTGTGGGTTTTTAGAGAAATAGTCAGTGAAGGTTACTGTTGTTTTACCAGTAGCTGGGTCAGCAACTGCATTACCAATGATTTCAGAACCGTTTTTGATTGGGAATTCTGACTTAACTGGCCAGTTCAATTCTTTTGGCAAGTCAAGAACAAGTGTATCACCTGCATTGATTGCTTGAGAATCTGGGAAACTAATGCTGTTTGTAGCTTCCATGGCTTGGCCTCTACCTACTTTTGTATCAGCAGTAATAGCTTTACCATTGAGGGTAATTGTAGTGTTGTTCGTATAGTTTGTTACTTCAGCACCAAAGACTGTCGTCAATGATGTCAATGAAAGTACAAAGATACTTACAAACGCTAAGATGCGTGTAACGCTCTTTTGTGAAATCTTCATCACATAAACTCCTTTAATTTAATCAGATATATCATAGCATTTTTTTAGAATATACTGGCAAGTCTTTTTTTCGACTTTTTTTCAGTTTTTTTATAAAAAAATATTCAGTTTTTAGTTTTTTTCATTGTATTTTTTTATACAATAATTGTCTTTAAAAATCGTCTTTTTATTTTTTTAAGGCCAATAAATGTTAAGAACATCATCAGAATTCCAATAAAGCTTAACCACCAGTTCGACTGTTCGCCAGTCTCTGGCAAGAAATTATCTTGGACTACTGGTGCCTCAGCTGTTTGAGGCTCTTGAGCCGGAACTGCCAATGACTTCAGCTCCTCCTGTTTAGGAGATGGAACTGTTGGGATGATGCTATCAGCTGGCGCTGAAGGTTCTTGCCTTGGTTGTTCAACCAGTGTTCCAATCTCAGTAATTTCTACTTGTGGTTCTTCAAGGACTTCTGAGCGAATCAACTCTTTCTTGATCACAACTCCATCCTGAAGAGTCACACGATAAATATACTGACGTTTCCCTGGTTTTCCTTTTTGTAGAAGAACTTGTATGCCTTTAGCAAGCTTATGATTTCAACTGTTTGCTTTTCAAAGTCGATTTCTTCTATTTGGATGTTTTCTTCTACTGTAATAGAAGAAACATACTTGGTTCCGATCTCAGTGATTTCTGCTTGTGGTTCTTCAAGGACTTCTGAGCGAATCAATTCTTTCTTGATCACAACTCCATCCTGCAACGTTAAGCGATACACATCTTGTCGTTTACCTGCTTTACCTTCTTGTAAAACATTAACAGTTCCTTTTGCTAACTCTGCATTTTCAACTGTTTGTTTCTCAAAGGCTATTTCTTCTACTTGGATGAGTTCTTCTGTTGTAATAGTAGGAACTCGTTTTGTTCCTACTAAAATAACACGATTTACTGCTTTTCGGATTACTTTCGTATCAACCAATGTTGCAGAACGTTCTTCATCATTGAAGTAGTATTTTTCAAAAGTCTTATGGATCAGCCCATCTTGGCCTTCTTGGAAGACTCTAGTTTCACCTTCTGGCAAGCTATCGTCATTGCGATATTCAGTTTCATGAGTAATAACTTCATCCTCAGTTACCAAGACTGTACGCTCAACTCCAGCACCAACTATAACAACTTGGTTGATAGGTTGAGTTGTGATAACTGTTCTTAGATACTCACGTTGAGTTTCTTTACCATTGACATAGGTTACTTGATAGTAGTCTGTTTGTGTTCCTTCTTGGCCTTCTACTTCGACCAAACGGTAAGTAACAGGCTTAGACTTATCCTCACGAACGATGATATTGTAAGGAATTGCACTTGTGGTGCTGATTTCCTTGGTTTCAGTAACTTGAGAACCGATATGGATAATCTGTTCGAGTGCTGGACTCAACTCCTTGACGCTAATCAAATCAGTCTTGACCAAAACTCCATCCTTATATGTTAGCTGATAAACTTTTTCTACTTGACCAGGACGACCTTCTTGAACAAGCTTACGTTCACCCTTCGGTAAGTTTTCATCAATGACAGTAACAGTTCTAAAGTTAGTCTCTTCGATTCGTGTATCCTGTTTCACTTTAATATTTGGAACATGTTTTGTTCCTACTAAAATGATGGTTGGAACTGCTTCTCTGACTACCTTGCTTTCAATTAATTTTGAAGAACGCTCTTCATCATTGAAGTATTGCTTTTCAATAGTCTTATGGATCAGTCCATCTTGACCTTCTTGGATGATTTTCGTTTCACCTTCTGGCAGAGTATCGTCGTTACGGAACTCCGTTGGACTTGTGATTCTCTCTTCTTGAATTTCGAAGATTGTACGTTCAATACCAGAACCTTCAACTAGGACTTTATTGACAGGCTGAACAGTAATGTCCGTTCTGAGGTGCTCACGTTTCGTTTCCTTACCATTGACGTAAGTTACTTGATAGTAGTCTGTTTGTGTTCCTTCTTGACCCTCTACTTCAACAAGGCTGTAACCAACTGGCTTGGTCTTATCCTTACGAATAATAACTTTGTATGGAATTGGACTTGTTGTGTTGATTTCCTTAGTTTCAGTGACTTGAGTACCGATATGGATAATCTCATCTTGAACTTTTTGAACTTCCTTACTGCTGATTAAGTCTGTCTTAATCAAGATTCCATCTTTGTAAGTCAATTGGTAAACTTTTTCAATGAGACCAGTTCGACCCACTTGAACTACCTTAGTTTGACCTTTTGGTAGGTCTGGATCCTCAATCTTTGAGTCTTATAGGCAATCTTCTCAGTTTGAGTATCCTGTTCTACCTTGATAGTTGGCACGTGTTTTGTACCTACTAAGATGATAGTTGGAGTTGCTTCTTTGATTAGTTTGCTGTCTACTAATTTCGTAGAGCGCAATTCATCATTGAAGTATCGTTTTTCAATCGTCTTACGAAGAAGTCCTTCTTCACCAACTTGGGTAACCTTCGTTTCACCTTCTGGAAGAGTGTCATCATTGCGGTACTCAGTTGTGCTTGTAATCTTTTCTTCTTGAATTTCAAAGAGGGCACGTTCTACACCAGCACCTTCAACAATCACCTTGTCAACAGCTTCTCTAACGACTGTTGTCTTGAGATGTTCACGTTTTGTTTCGGTACCATTGATGTAGGTTACTTTATAGAGATCTGACTTCTCACCGTCTTGTCCTTCTACTTCAGTCACTCGATAGCCAATTGGCTTCGTAGTGTCTTTACGAACCTTAACGGCAAATGGAATTGGGCTTGTCTCGCTTGATTCTCTAATTTCTTTGACACGAGTTCCGACTTGGATGATTTCATCCACTGGATCTGTAGTGATATTAGATTCTACAAATGTACGAGATGTCTCTTCGCCATTTACTTTCGTTACAGAGTAGCGATTTGTTTTCTGCCCCTTCTTACCTGTCTGGATAACTTGGTTGTTCCTGCAGGAAGTTGGTCTGAAAACTCTTTGAAAGTATTGTAATCGATTGACTCTGTCTCATCTACAAGCTCAGTTGTTTCCACGATAGGTGTCGCATTTCCGACACGAACGACACGGTTGACAGCATCTTTAATTTGGTGTTCAGAAACAATGGTACGACCGATTTCTTTACCATTTCGATAGCTTACCAAGAAAGTACGGATAATTTGTCCAGGACTTCCTTCTTCGTCGACAACACTTTCTCCTGCTGGAAGTGTATTGTCAGAAACATAAACTGTCTTGAACGGAACATCAACCTGCTCATCCAAAGTACGTTCTGTCATCTTAGAAGTACCGATTACTGTGATTTCATCAACAGCTTTTGGATTTTCGACTTTTGAGATTTCCTTACGAGAAACTTCGACATCATCCTCATAGGTAACTTCATAAGTTGTTGTGATAGTACCAGGAGATCCGACTTGAGTAATCTTGCTGTAGCCTTCTGGTTGGGTTTCATCTTTTTCAATAACCTTGTTGAAGTCTTTTTCTTCGACAACAACTACGGATCTGATTGATACAACCACACCTAGACCTTTAACAACGATCTTGTCCTTCTTCTCTTTGAGAGTATTTTCATTGACTAAGGTACGGTCAACAAGTTCATCGTTGAGGTAGGTCAATTTGTATTGACTTTCAATACGGCCTTTTTCACCTTCTTGACGAACTTCTTCGTAGCCTTTTGGTTTCGTGTAGTCGTATTCGATGACAGTTTCAAAGTCAACATCCTTGACCTCAGTAGTGTATTCTACTTTTTCAACTGCACTACCAACAGTGATAATGCGTTTGACTGGTTGGTCAATCACTGTTTCTGATGTCAAAGTCTTGCCTGCTTCCTTACCATTCAGTTTTCTGATTTGGTAAGTCTTTCAACAGAACCATTCTTACCTGCTTGATTTTCAAATAGATAAGTCTTTGGTTTTGTTGGATCCGTTCTAATTTCTGTTTCGAATTCAACAGTTTCTTTCTCAGTAACAGTTTCAAATGTTTCTGTTGCTGTACCAATCAAGACGATTTCTCTTGTTGGTTCTTGAATTACTTCTTCAGATTCAATCTGACGACCTACGACTGTATTACCAACCTTGGTAATCTTATAAACATTAACTTTCTTACCAGGAACACCTTTTTGTACGGTTTCTTTAAATCCGATAGGAAGTTCATCTGTCTCACGAGTTTCGATGATGTACTCTGTAGTTGTTGTTGTACGAAGTGTTTCAACCGTTTTATCACCAACGATATCTACTGGAGCTAATGGCTTGCCATCTAGAGTATTACGACCAAGGAAGACATTCTTATTCTTGGCATTCAAGTTCACCCACTCACCATTGTATAGTCTAAAGAAACCATTTTTGTTTGGTGTGTCTGCAATGAATTTGTTGTCTGTCGCTGTTACTTTAACACTATCGTTGAGACGGTTGATACCAAAGAAAGCTTGCATCAAGTCCTTGATAACTGCTCCGTCTGTTTTACGAGTGACATCATAACGTTGCCATGGCTCATTGTCTTTATACTTGAAAGTATTGCTATTGACATCAATCGAAGCTGCGTTTGTACTTTCAATCGCAACCGCGTTTTTCCATCTAGATTTAATCTTAGAAACGGTCAACTCATTGTTATCAATGTTAATGCTTCCTCTAGTTTAGTAAACGGTACTTTTGTAACCTTGTTGACACGTTTACCAGTTGTACGGTCAATAACACTTGCTACATAAGTTGTATCATCATTGATGTAAATCGGTAACTGCTTGATGTCATCTACTTCAATCTTGTTTCTTGAAATAGTAATGTCACCTGAACCGCCACCTTCAACACCTCTAGATGCTTGAGCAGTATTGTTGTTAACAGAGATGATATAGTCTGTTGAATCACCAGTAATGGTGTTTCCTTCGATGTTTAGGCTATAGTCATTTGAACTTTCGTTATTTCTAAAGAGGATACCAAACGTTCCTAGTTGTCCATTTTCAAATGGTTTTGTCAAACCTTCAATGGTATTATTTGAAATAACGTAACGACCTTTTTCAAGAGGTTTTGTCCACTTGTGGTTTTTCTCGTTTGTCAGGATAGAGATAGCTGTGTAACCACGGTAACGAGCTGGATCATCATCATCGTTTTCCAACTTAGAGTTTGGATCCTGTGTTACCTTATTGTTACGAATAATGACATCTGTCATCGGATTAGCACGGTTATAGACCTCGATACCATTCAAACGGTCTCCGAGTGAAACGTTGTTTTCGATGAGGATCTTATTCCCATCATGGATATCCAATCCTTTACGGTAGTTGTAGTTGGTATAGTTTCCAGTATAGGTAATACCATCATTGTAAGATCCAGCCATTGAGGCTGCACCATATCCGGTACCACCGTCCAAAACGTGACCGTTATAAGACAAGATGTTATTGTCTACCACAAAATTACGTTGGTAACCAAACATAACTCCAGCAACACGGTTATTGTGAAGGAAAGAGTTGGTTACCTTATTACCGTCCATGATTGGAACATCTGGATCTCCGATAGACTTGACTTCGTTTGAAACTTTTTCAGAGATACTACTATAACGGATTGGTCTTCCATTGCTATCATACTCTTGCGCTGTTGCCTTACTTGAACTAAGAAGACACCGGCTCTGTTGAATTTCATAGCACGAACATCATTAATCGTAACATTTGAAGAATCGTTTACATAGATACCGTTTGAACGTCCAAAGTAAGATTTACCTTTACGGTAAAACTCATTATCTTTAGTGTAGTCTGATGAATCATAGGCATGCTCAACCGTTAAGCGACCTACAGTAAAGTTATTCTGATTTTGAATGAGGATTGCAGACTCGTAACGGTTATCCGTCAAGTTTGTTTCCGGATCGTGTTCGCCATCTTGCTTTTTGTTAAACACGATTTTTGTATTGTTACGACTTGGACCACTACCAATCAAACCTTTTACATTAGCATAGTTCTCATCGATAACCAAGGTTTTCTTCAAAAGGACATTCCCTGAAACCATTACGGAAGCTCCACCCTCAACCTCATTGGCTGCTTTCAGAGCTTTTTGAAGAGCATCACTTGCTTCAACCTTACCAGTCGTATCTAATCCGAAATCTGTAGCTTTTACATATTTACCATATGTTGCATCTTCATATACTTTCGTATCGTTAGATGCAGCTCTTCTACGACGAACTTTAGGAGTTGTTGATTCATCTTTAGGAGTTGTCGGTTGCTCTTTAGGAGCCGTTACACCCTCTTGAGGCGTTTCTAACAACTTTTTAAGTTCTTCTTCAGGTGTTGGTTCAGCTGCTGTTTTTTCTACCTTAGGCTGTTCTGCTTTTGGCTGCTCATTTGTTGATTGCTCTTGGACAGGTTGTTCCGCTTTTGGTTGTTCTGCTACTGGTTTTTCTTCAGCAACTTCCTTCTCAGCAGAAGACTTGTCTGCTTCCTTTTCTGCCACTTCCGTTGTAGAAGTAGAGTTTTCCGGCGTTAAAGCTGCAGGCTTTTCCTCATTAGCAACCGGCTCTTTCTTATCATTAGCAGTGGCTTCACTCTTTTGATTTGTGTTCTTATTTAATGAAGTTGCTTTTTCATCCTGATTTTGAACAACTGTGTTATTTGAAAAAAATCAGTTGTATCAGCTTTAACATGCACTTGACCTAATTGGACGGTCGTTAAAATCCCAATTGTCAACAGTGAATATTTTGTTGATTTTCTAATGTTCATTTTCTTTTTCTCCAAACTCTCATTTAGCCATCATCTCTTTATAAGATTTGAATTATGCATAAATATCCTTAGACTCCCTGTTTTAGGGCGCAAAAATATTTATTCTATACTATTCAATAATACAGTGATAGAGGGCGAAAGTCAATAAATTTTAACCGAAATTTTTTTATTTATCCAACTATTATTCCTCATATAAAAATTTTTTTCTAAATTCTGTGTCTTTTTGGTACTTTTTATTCAAAAAAACTAGGAAATTTTCCTAGCTTTTTCTTGTTTCTTTTATACTAAATTTCCAAATACTTCTGAGAAATCTTTGCTAATAGTTTCAAGCGAAACTTGAACTTCTTCTCGAGTTTGGTTGTTCTTGACTGTTACTTGTCCGCTTTCGACTTCGCTCTCTCCAAGAGTGATAAGAGTTTTAGCAGCAAAAACGTCAGCTGACTTGAACTGGGCTTTGAGTTTACGATTAAGGTAATCTCGTTCTGCTTTGAAACCTTGCTGACGAAGTGCTTGTACCAACTCCAAGGCTTTTAGATTTGCTCCTTCACCAAGGACAGCAATATAAACATCTAGGGCGTTTTCGATAGGTAGGGCCACACCTTGCTTTTCAAGGACTAGAAGAAGACGCTCTACACCAAGTCCAAAACCAAATCCAGCAGTTTCAGGACCCCCGAAGTAAGCAACCAAGCCATCGTAGCGACCACCTGCACAGACTGTCAAGTCATTGCCCTCGATTTCTGTGATAAACTCAAAAATCGTATGGTTATAGTAGTCCAGACCACGCACCATGTTGGTATCGATGATATAGTCTACTCCAAGATTTTTCAACATTTGACGAACAGCATCAAAGTGGGCTTGGCTTTCCTCATCAAGGAAATCCAAGATAGACGGTGCATTCTCCACTGCCACCTTGTCTTCTTTCTCCTTAGAGTCCAAGACACGGAGAGGATTTTCCTCCAAGCGACGCTGGCTATCCTTAGACAAGGTCTCCTTGAGCGGTGTCAAATAATCAATCAAGGCTTGACGGTAAGCCGCACGACTCTCAGGATTTCCGAGAGTATTAAGGTGTAATTTCACACCTTGAACACCGATTGCTTTCAAGAAGTGGGCTGCCATAGCGATCGTTTCTACATCTGTGGCTGGATTGCTAGATCCAAAGCACTCCACACCAATCTGGTGGAATTGACGCAAGCGACCTGCTTGTGGGCGCTCATAGCGGAACATTGGACCCATGTAGTAGAACTTACTTGGTTTTTGAACTTCTGGTGCGAAGAGTTTATTTTCCACATAAGAACGAACGACTGGAGCAGTTCCTTCAGGACGAAGGGTGATATGGCGGTCGCCCTTGTCGTAAAAGTCGTACATTTCCTTGGTTACGATATCGGTTGTGTCTCCAACAGAACGACTGATGACCTCATAATGTTCAAAAATAGGCGTGCGTACTTCTGCATAGTTGTAGCGTTTGAAGATTTCACGCGCAAAGCCTTCAACGTACTGCCATTTGGCAGACTCAGCAGGTAAGATATCCTGCGTTCCTTTTGGTTTTTGTAATTTCATAGGGAATCCTCTTTATAACTTAATAGTCCTATTTTACCATAAATGAAAGGATAGGGACAGTCAGAGGAGTAAAGAAATAGCTCTATCTGGGCATACTCTTTCATCTAGTTTCGGACAAATAGCAAATATCGGCCAGTATTTACAATCTAAGCCAGGCATGATACAATGAAAACCATCAGATATACGAAGGAGAATTTATGAAAAAGAATATCTTGACAACCCTTGTGGCTGCCCTTGTCTACTTTCTCTGTATCGGAGTGGGGGTTCTACTAGGAAATCTTGTCGACCATACTGGAAATATGTTTTACGCCCCTGCCTTTTCTGCTCTTATAGGCGGTAGCGTCTATATAATCCTTTTAGAAAAAGTGCCTCGCTCTGGAGCGATTACAACGATTGGGCTCGTTATTTCTCTCTTTTTCCTCGGGAGCAAGCATGGTGCTGGAGCCTTTCTACCAGGAATCATCTGCGGTCTTGCAGCAGATGGCATCGCCCACCTAGGCCATTACAAGGATAAGGTCAAGAACCTTCTTTCCTTCCTAGTTTTTGCTTTTGGTACTACTGGCCCCATCCTACTTATGTGGTTAACTCCTCAAGTCTATATAGCAACCCTAGTAGCTCGTGGAAAATCTCAGGACTATATCGACCGCATCATGGTCTCACCGAACCCTCGGTAATATCCTACTCTTTTATCGCAAGCGTCCTCATCGGCGCTCTACTTGGTGCCCTGATCGGACAAACATCTTAGTAAGAAGTTTACACATAAAAGTTAGATAATAAAAAAGAGCCAAATGGCCCTTTTTTTATTTATGACTTAATTTCTTGGTCAAGAAGTCTCCCAAGAATTGAATTGTAAAGATAATCAAGATAATGATGAGCGTCGCAAGGACTGTCACATCATGATTGAAACGGTTAAATCCATAAGCGATAGCTACGTTACCGATACCACCTGCTCCGACCGCTCCCGCCATAGCTGTTTCACCGACTAGTGAAATCAAGGTCACAGTTGTCACACGGATCAAGTCTGGTAGACCTTCTGATAGGTAAACACCCACGATATCCCAGAATGTAGCTCCACTGGCTTGAGCTGCCTCGATAACACCTCCGTCAAGCTCTGCCAAGACCACCTGCACCTGACGAGCAAAGAAGGCAAAGACTGCAAAAGATAGGGGTACAATAGCCGCATTTGGTCCCGATACTTGTCCCTACGATTAGATGAGAGAAGGGTGACAAGACAGCCAAGAGAATGATGAATGGCACCGCACGGAAGATAGAGGTAATCTTGTCCAAAATCCAGAAAACAACTTTATTTTCCAAGACACCACCTGGAGCTGTCAGGACAAGGAAAAGCCCTGCAACCAACCCTAGGAAACCTCCGATGATAAAGGAAAGAACCGTCATATAAAGGGTTAAGTAGATTGCTGTTCCCCAACCAGCTTGCCCAGACCAACCCATCTTATAGACATTTGGTAAGTATGCTTTAATCAATTCTGCCATCTTACTATCCTCCCTTCAATACTTTTAGTTGCACACCAGCTTGACGAATAGCATCTTGAGCACTTGCCAAGGCTTCTTTTTCCCCTGACAAGACAACCACAAGTTCACCTACAGGAGTACCATCCAAAATTTCAATATTTCCATAAAGAATATTGGCTGTTACTTGGTAGTGTTTGTACAACTCATTCAAAAGTGGTTCATCTGTCGAAGCTCCTGCATACTTAAGCTGTACCAAAATGCTATTTTCAGATAAGTGCTCTACGATTTCTTGTTTCTCAATCTTGACCATAGCTTCATCGATACCTGTCGCAGTTGAGATAAAGTCCTGAGTCAATGGTTGCTTAGGATCTGAGAAGATTTCAAGAACGCTACCTTCTTCAATCAATCGACCATCCTGCATCACTGCCACACGGTTAGCAATGTCTTTGACAATCTGCATCTCATGTGTAATCAAAACAATCGTCAAACCTAGTTTACGGTTCAATTCTTGCAAGAGCGACAAGATTTGTTTCGTCGTCTTTGGATCAAGAGCTGAAGTCGACTCGTCCGAAATCAAAATTTTTGGATCATTGGCTAAGGCACGCGCAATAGCCACACGTTGTTTTTGACCTCCAGATAGTTGTGAAGGATAGTTTTCGGCACGGTCAGCCAAGCCTACCAAGTCCAACAACTTAGCTACTTTAGCCTTCTTTTCTTCCTTACTGAGGCCAGAGTGTTTAAGGGCAAAGGCTACGTTTTCCTCTGCTGTTTTCTGACTCATCAGGTTAAAGTGTTGGAAAATCATCCCAATATCTTGACGTTTATGGCGTAATTGCTCCGCAGTTAAGGTAACCTTGTTATCAAAGATTACATCATCATCAATGGTAATTCTACCTGCAGATGGTTTTTGCAAAAGGTTAATAACACGAACTAGGGTTGATTTCCCTGCTCCAGAATATCCAACGATTCCGTAGATATCCCCTTCTTGGATGTGAATAGTCACATCCTTGACCGCTGTGATAGTTCTTTTCTTTTGGTGAAAAGTTACATCGATCTGATCTAACTTGATAATATCTCTACTCATAGCTTCTAATCAGCTCCTCTACTAATTCAATATGGGTGTAATAATCGGCGATTCGCACATTTTCATCTCCACCATGGTCTCGGCTATTAGCATTTCCTAGACCAAAGGCAACCATCGGTACTTCTAAGGCATCAAAAACTGTATGCATAGGACCTGTCCCAGCCGTTGTTGGCAAGACCGATACGCCCTGTGGATAGAATTTCTTGGCCAGCTCAATAACATTGAGAATAGATGGTGCACTCATATCGCTTCGATAGCTCATCTCACCCAAAGTATAGTACAATTCTACCTTATCAAAACCGTTTTTGTCTAGTTGTTTCCGAATTTTCTCCAAAACATCATGTGGTTCTAAGCCAGGAACCAAACGAACTTCTAGTTTAGCGCTAGCTTCTGCTGGCAGAATTGTTTTAACTCCTTGACCTTGATAACCGGACTGAATTCCTTCGATATTGAGTGCTGGTTCAAAGAAGAACCGTTTGAGAAAGGCTGTACGTTCCTCTTGTAAAAGGGGCAATTCCAAGCCATAAATCTGGCTAATCTCCTCTGGATTGCGTTGGGCATAGGTTTCAACCAAGGCCAACTCACGTTCATTAGGCTCCTGCACATGATCGTACAAGCCCTCAACTAAAATACGTCCATCTGCAGCTCTCAAACTGGTCAAAGCTTGAATGAGATACCAAGGAGCTGACTCTACAACACCTCCATAGCTAGAGTGGATATCCACATCGGCACTCTTGACCTTGGCATCAAAAGGTCACAATTCCCTTGTTTCCACCAGAGATTTCTAATGTTCCAAAGCATTTTTGGTCCCTTGTTCCCAGACCAATAAATCTGCACCACGAAGTTTGTCCGCATGTTTTTCTAGATATTTGTCCAAGTCCATAGAGGCAGATTCCTCTGCCCCTTCCATGATGAAGCTGATATTGACTGGAAGATCATCGTGATGTTGCATGTATTTTCTCAGCGCACTGAGTCGAGCAGTGATATGCCCCTTGTCATCATCAACCCCGCGTCCATACATGATGCCATCACGCACAGAAAGCGTAAAATGGATCCTCTGTCCAGACTCTGGTCGCCATCCGCAGGTACTGTGTCATAGTGGTTGTAGAAAATGATAGTCTTGGCATCTGGGCGTGAACTTTTGAAGTGTGCCATGACAAAAGGCGCCGTATAGCTCTCGTCAATCTCAACTTCTGCGCCAACACGTTTAAAAATCTCACCTAGATAACGAGCCACCTCTTTCAGGCCGACTTGTTGGGCAAAGACTGATTTTTTAGAAATCAAGGTACGCAAAACTTCAAAATAATGTTGCGCTACATGATCCTTTTCAAACTTTTCAATTTGTTCTTCTTGGCTAGGAAAAACCATTTTCTCTCTACCTTTCTACTAGGACTTGTACCTTTGGAATCAATACAAGTGGATGTTCCTTTTCTTTAGTCTCTATATAAAAGCAAGAGGTGGAAAAATCTCTCCCACCTCCCTGTTTTTATTACCAAACTGGTTGATCCAAGCCGTCTGAAGTTTCTTCGATGACTTTTTTCACTTCGTCAGTGTGGTAAGCTGCGATAATTTTCTTGATTGCATCAGCTTTAGGTGATGATTCCCAATCTTTTTTCGCAACGATGATGTTGTACCATTGTTTTGAGTTTTCGTCAGCTTGCTCTTTAAAGAGTGCTTTCTTGTAGTCCAATTTTGCTTCTGTAACAAAAGTGTTGTTTACAACTGCTGCATCAACTGATGTCAATGAACGAGCTGTTTGGCTAGCATCCAACTCAGTGATTTTCAAGTTCTTTGGATTTTCTTTGATGTTTGCGATTGTAGCAAGTTCAGTTCCTGAAACATCCAATTTAATCAAACCTGCTGATTGAAGAAGGTAAAGGGCACGGCTTTCGTTAGTAGCATCATTTGGAATTGCGATTTCACCGTTATTTGGGATTTCTTCCACTTTAGTGTACTTGTTTTCTTCCCCGTTTTTACCTGAGTAAAGGCGGATTGGTGAGATATAAGTATCTGCAATCGCTACAAGGTCTTTACCGTTTTCTTTGTTCCAGTTGTTCAAGAAGTTGTAGTGTTGGAAAGCGTTCAAGTCTACTTCACCATCAGCAGTTGCTTTGTTTGGTTGTGAGTAGTCAGTGAACTCTGTGAATTCCAATTTAATTCCATCTTTTTCAACCAATTCTTGAATTTTATCCCAACGTGCTTCTTCTGAACCGCTACGGTTAACAGTTGCGATTTTAACTGTAGTTGTATTGTCTGCTTTCTTGTCTGAATTTCCGCAAGCTGCAAGTGTAAGGCCTGCTACTGTAGCGATCGCTGCTACGCTTAACCATTTTTTGATTTTCATGATTCATTCTCCTTTAAAAATAATACCGTAATAGTATCTCATACTTTATTTGATTTCGCAAATTGTTATTAGATAGGCAGACATATAGTTTGAAACTATATGTCTAAAAGTTGCAAAATCATCCAGCTCTGAGAGAATGGATGATTTACAAACTTATTTAATGTCAGCTTCTGCTGGGAGGTAAGAACCACCGAAGAATTGTTGAGATAGTTTTTCAAGAGTTCCGTCTTTATATAGTTCTTGGATGCGTTTGTCTACAAATGATTTCAATTCATCTTGACCTTTTGCAAGAAGTGGGTACACGTAAGGTTGTTGGTCACTTGGAAGTTCGATGACTTTCAAGTTATCCAAACCTTGGTTTTTGATAACTGTTTCTACACCGATTTTATCAAAAATCTTGTAGTCGAATTGTCCGTCGCTCAAACGTCCCATAATTTGTTGGAAGTCAGCTTTTGTATAGTTAAGGACAGTTGGGTTATCTGTATGTTGTTTGTTGTATTCTTCCAACTGTTTAGCTGATGTTGTTCCTTGAACGACTTCAGTAGATTTTCCACCGATATCATCAAGTGATTTGATACTGTTGTCATCTTTCTTCACTACAAGAACGTTAGGGTTTTTAGCAGTTGGTGCTGCGTAAAGATATTTTTCTGCACGTTCTTTAGTGTAGCTGATGTTGTTAACTGCCATTTGGTAACGATCTGCGTCAAGACCTGCAAAGATACCTGACCATTCTGTCTTTTCAAACTTGACATCATACTTTGTCAGAGTCTTTAAAGATAGCACGAACAACTTCGATTTCGTAACCAGTCAACTCACCATTTTCTTCATAGTTAAATGGTTTTGGTGAAGCGTTGGTTGCAACGATAATTTCTTTCTTACCAGATGTTGCTTCACTAGTTGCAGCATCTTTCTTCTCACCACCTGAGCAAGCTGCTAATGCACCTGCGGCAACAAGCCCTAGGGCAGCAAGTGATGAATATTTAACGATTTTTTTCATGATATTTCCTCCAAAATAGAAATACAGTCTTATCTTAACAGAAAAAAAGTAATTGCGCCATTATATGATTTCTATCTTTGCGATAGGTTTTTCTTTTATGTCTGATTTAAAAGACAAGACGTAGGATAGCTATCAAGACAACTCCCAAAGAGAACCGTCCCCACCAGATTACGATAGCGAAAGGCGACAAAGGCTGTTGGGAAAACTGCTAGAAAGTCTAACCACTTTATCTGTGGGAAGCTTCCAATTTTTCCTGTCACCACACTTGAAAGAATCAAAGGCGAAAGATAATAGAAACTGGGAGGAAATTTTCAAAAAGCGTTCGACGATAGGTGGCAAACCCCTTGTACTTAGCTAGGATGAAAGGAATCATTCTCGGAATCCAAGTCACCAAGCCAGAAAAGATGATTGCCATTAAAATATACTTACTGACCATCCAAAATCACCCCCATGGTACAACCTAGCAAGGTCGCAAACAGGACAGCTAGCGACTGAGACACTACTGTCAAGAGTACAAAAAAGGAAACAGCAACAACTCCAAGAATGATGAAGAGATTGCGTAAGGGAATCCGTTTTTGCATAATCTGAAACTGGGAAGTGAAAAATCCCGATAAACATTCCCCACTAGGGCAAAATCTAGACCAAAAAAACTTCCGGATTTGGCAAAAAGGCCACCTAGAGTCAGTTCCGACAACAGTCCCCGACAAACCAAGCTAGATAGCTATTGAGATTGTTCCCATGCATCCACATGGGATTGACCTTGTCCGTATGAACCAACTCTCCCATCAAGATCCCGTAAGTCTCATCGGTCAAGAGACTGGACATTCCGATATTATGCCATAAGCTAGTATGACGGAAATAGGTCGACGCATGCAAACTCAGCAAGAAGAGACGCAGATTAATCAAAAAGACCGTCATAGCAATAGCTGCCACAGGTGCTTGAACTGCTATCAAGGCTATCATGGCAAACTGGGCACTCCCAGCATAGACAAAGAGGCTCATCAAGCCCATTTCCACAGGTGTTACATAGGGAGAACCGATAATGCCACAAGCAAGACCGATGCTAATATAACCTAAAGCCGTCGGCACCGCAGCCTGCACACCTTCCCAAAATCCTTTTTTTCTTTCATAAACCTCCTCACTATTCATTCTTCATCAACTATCAGACAGTCATACAAAAACTATCATAACACGTTCAAAGAGGAAACAAAAAACGAATCTGAAACTAGAGCAACTACCAGCCCCTGACAGTATGATCCATTTTGGATCATGAGATATTGATCAATTGAATTCATCTATAGCTTCATTTTGTTTCATCATCCTCATCTTCTATCGGGATAAACATCAATCCCAGAGCTCTCTCCTTTGGCTCTTTCAGTTTGACCTTTATAGCGATAGCCATCATCACCATCCCCAATCAAGTCATCAACTTTCAAAGACTGAAAATTTGGTAGAGCTTCAATTTCTGCTTTTTCATAGTCTTGGGTTATCTTATAAAGCATTTCCTTTCTGTTGAACCTTTTTGAAGCTACAGGGAAATAAACTGACGCCCTCTTGCAAACGATGTGATTTTGAAAAAGGTAAACGTCACTCGACCACTATAACCTTTTCCATTTAAAAGTTTTTCGTAGTCATAGAAAAGGCGCCCAGTTTTATAGAGATAGGGATCTCTTGCATGCCAAGTATCGTGATAGCCTGTTTCTGTTTCTTCTATCACTTCATCAGCTTCTCCAAACACTTTTTCAAGAGATTTGAGGGGCATATTGAATGACAGTGACTCAAATAGAATCAATTGTGTCTTTTGGGAATATGCTGGCAAGCTGACATACAAAGCAATAAAGCTCCAAGAGCAAGCACAACACTCATTGTTTTTTTAATCTCATATTTCTACTATACTAAAAAAATCGGGCATTTGTCCAAGATAAAAGAGCTACCCCTAGGCTAACTCTTTATTCTATGGTATCAAAAGCCAGGCTAGGTTTGGCATTTAGCTCCAAGCCTGCAAAGTTTTCTTTGTTCCACTCGCTAACGCTAGCATAGGCAATCATTCCCGCATTATCTCCGCAAAGTCGCAGAGGTGGAATGATAACCTTGACATCAGTGATTTCAGCTGCTAGGCGTTCTCTAAGACCTTTATTTGCAGCCACACCACCAGCCACGACTAGAGTTTTAACAGGGTATTTCTCCAAAGGCTTCTTGGTTTTTGCCATGAGAATATCCATAACTGCTGCTTGGAAGGAAGCCGATAGGTCTTCCTTGGACAAGCTTTCTCCCTTTTGCTCGGCATTGTGGTGCAAATTGATAAAGGCAGACTTCAAACCTGAGAATGAAAACTCCAGATTGTCTTCCTTGATCATAGCACGAGGGAAAATCATACACATCCTGACCTTGATGAGCCAACTCGTCAATCTCCCGACCTGCTGGATAGGTCAAGCCCATGACACGACCGACCTTATCATAGGCTTCACCAACTGCATCATCACGCGTTTCACCAACAATCTTGTAATCACCAGCCTCAGAAACATAGACCAACTCTGTGTGCCCACCACTGACTAATAGGGCTAACAAAGGGAATTCCAAAGGCTCTACACTTTGAGCCGCCATGAGGTGACCAGCCATGTGGTTCACAGGGAATCAAAGGAAGGACCATGAGCCCAAGCAAATGCCTTGGCTGCTGACAAACCAACAAGCAAGGCTCCGACCAATCCTGGTCCATACGTAACGGCAACAGCTGTCACGTCCTCTTCGGTAATCCCTGCTTCTGCTAGAGCTTCCTCGATACAAGCTGTGATAACTTCGACATGGTGACGACTAGCCACTTCTGGCACTACGCCACCAAAACGTTTATGACTCTCAATTTGACTAGCAATGACATTGGACAAGAGCTCATCGTCGTTTTTCAAGACGGCGACACTGGTCTCATCACAGGATGTCTCAAATGCTAAAATATATCTATCCTTCATCTATTTCTCTCTTCATGATAATGGCATCCTCAACTGGATCATGGTAGTAGGCCTTTCTCTCAGCGATGACCGCCATTTTTTCTTTCTTGTAAAATGCTTGCGCTCGTTGAGTTGACCTTCTGACTTCGAGAAAAATCTCCTTGTCTGTCGGCAATGTTGCAAACAAGGCTGAGGCTATCCCCTGACCTTGATAAGCTTTTTCTTTGACAGCGATTTGCAGGACTTCTGCTTCAAAAAAGATTCTCCTGAATAGCTAGAAAGCCAATCACTTCTGCCCCATCATAAGCTAGAGCATACCAGTTCTGATCTTGAGACAGGTCTGCTTGGATTTGTTTCAAAGTCCAAGGACTGACTGGATAAACATCTGCCATAACAGCATAGATGGCTTGAGCCAAGTCAGGTTGCTGTTGGATTCGTTTGATTTCTATCATAGGCGTTTGATGTAAGATTCTCCAGACTCGGTGTGGTTCTTGAGCCAGTTTTCCTCAGCTTCGACACGCTTGAGGTAATTTCGGCACAAAAGTCGTGCAAGGAGTCTGCTTCCTTGTCCCAAGCCCAAAGAGCAAGATTCGCTGCGTTTGGCAAGGTTTCTTGATAGTTAGCCTGTGGTAATTGCTCTTGAATCTGCTCGACAAAGGCACCCACTTCACCGACAAAGGTTACCTGGTCAACATCCTTGACTTGCTCAAGGACTTCCGCAAAGGACAGATGCGCTTCTGGAAAGACAGGTTGAGCATGTTCATAAAATCCTGCGTATACATTGTTACGACGTGCATCCATCAAAGGAACAACCAGACCTTGCTGCTGGCTCGGTACCAGAGCTAAAAGGCTAGACATCCCCACCAACTCAATGTTCAGGGTATGAGCCAAGGTCTTGGCAGTTGCTACTGCGATTCGCAAGCCAGTGTAACTACCAGGCCCCTCTGCCACGACAATTCGATCCAAATCCTTTGGTGTCAAATCTAGACTGGCCATCAAAAAATCGATGGCAGGCATGAGGGTAATGCTGTGATTTTTCTTGATATTAATCGTGGTCTCGGCAAGAAGCTGCTTGTCCTCTAAAATGGCTAGAGACAGAGCCTTGCTGGACGTATCAAAAGCTAATACTTTCATAACACATTCCTATCTTTTTGTCTGTTTACTATTATACTACAAAAGCTGACACATGGGAATTTTCTTTGTTTTCGAAACAAGAATGTCCTGCCAAACAGACAGGACAAACACTCAAGCATTCAAACCAAAGTAAAATACGAACCAGACCACATAGGTCACTAGGAGAAGGAAAAACGAATACAGAGTCACGAAGCAAATCTTCCAAAGGAGTTTGGCTTTTCCGATACTCTAGCCGAGTATACAAAACATTTCCTCCGTAAACACAGGCAACAAATCCCGCAAAGGCCAGAAGACGAATGATAATAGCTAGTTGAAACATATCCTGCCCTCCTTCATAAGGAAAAACCTCTTTTCTAACTTTATTATAGCACGTGATTCCAAAGTCTTCAAATACTTGTATCGGGCAAAATGAAACACATTTCAAGCTCCTTACTTTCATGTTTCCTGCTTTTACTAATTCCCCTTTTTATGTTATAATTGAGATAATTGTAACGAATCAAGGTCAATACAGGCAGAAAATGAAATAGAAACAAACAGCTTCAAGCTGGTAATTTTTTGAATACAGCTGACCTGAAAACAGAAAGGAAACACATGATTTACAAAGTTTTTTATCAAGAAACAAAAGACCGTAGCCCACGTCGTGAAACAACACGCTCACTTTACTTAGACATTGATGCCAGCTCAGAACTTGAGGGACGTATCATTGCCCGTGAACTTGTTGAAAAAAACCGTCCAGAATTCAACGTTGAATATATCGAGCTCTTGTCAGACAAATTGCTAGACTACGAAAAAGAAACTGGCGCATTCGAAATTACGGAGTTCTAATATGGCCTATACTCTTAAACCAGAAGAAGTGGGCGTTTTTGCCATTGGTGGTCTAGGAGAAATCGGTAAAAATACATACGGAATCGAATACCAAGACGAAATCATCATTGTTGATGCAGGGATTAAATTCCCCGAGGATGACTTGCTTGGTATCGACTACGTTATCCCTGATTACTCTTACATTGTCGAAAATATCGACCGCGTCAAGGCTCTCTTGATTACACACGGACACGAGGACCATATTGGTGGGATTCCTTTCTTGCTCAAGCAAGCAAATATCCCTATCTATGCAGGTCCACTAGCTCTCGCTTTGATCCGTGGAAAACTCGAAGAACATGGCCTTTTGCGCAATGCTACACTTCACGAAATCAACCACAACACTGAGTTGACCTTTAAAAATCTTAAAGCAACTTTCTTTAGAACAACTCACTCGATCCCAGAACCTTTGGGAATTGTTATCCACACACCTCAAGGAAAAATCGTTTGTACCGGTGACTTCAAGTTTGACTTTACACCAGTTGGTGAACCTGCAGACTTGCACCGTATGGCAGCCCTAGGTGAAGACGGAGTGCTTTGCTTACTCTCAGACTCGACAAATGCTGAAGTGCCAACCTTTACAAACTCTGAAAAGGTCGTTGGTCAGTCTATTATGAAGATTATCCAAGGTATCGAGGGACGTATCATCTTTGCATCCTTTGCCTCAAATATCTTCCGTCTCCAACAAGCGACTGATGCTGCTGTTAAAACAGGTCGTAAGATTGCTGTCTTTGGACGTTCTATGGAAAAGGCCATTGTCAACGGAATCGAGCTTGGCTACATCAAAGCTCCTAAGGGAACCTTTATCGAGCCAAATGAAATCAAAGATTACCCTGCAGGTGAAATTCTTATCCTTTGTACAGGTAGCCAGGGTGAACCTATGGCGGCTCTCTCTCGTATCGCTAACGGAACCCACCGTCAGGTGCAACTCCAACCTGGTGATACGGTTATCTTCTCATCTAGTCCCAAATCCCAGGAAACACCACTAGCGTTAACAAAGCTGATTAACATCATTTCTGAAGCTGGTGTTGAAGTCATCCATGGTAAGATTAACAACATCCATACATCTGGACATGGTGGTCAGCAAGAACAAAAAAACTCATGCTCCGCCTCATCAAAGCCAAAATACTTCATGCCTGTTCACGGTGAATACCGCATGCAGAAAAGTCCACGCTGGACTTGCTGTAGATACTGGAGTTGAAAAAGGACAATATCTTTATCATGAGCAATGGTGATGTGCTTGCTCTCACTGCAGATTCTGCTCGTATCGCAGGACATTTCAACGCCCAGGATATCTACGTCGATGGTAATCGTATCGGTGAAATCGGTGCAGCAGTCCTAAAAGATCGTCGCGATCTATCGGAAGATGGTGTTGTACTTGCTGTCGCAACCGTTGACTTCAAATCTCAGATGATTATTTCTGGGACCAGATATCCTCAGTCGTGGTTTTCGTCTACATGCGCGAGTCTGGTGACTTTGATTCGTCAAAGTCAACGTATCCTTTTCAATGCTATTCGTATCGCTTTGAAAAACAAAGATGCCAGCAGTCAATCTGTCAATGGTGCTATCGTCAATGCTATTCGACCATTCCTTTACGAAAACACTGAACGTGAACCAATCATCATTCCGATGATTCTCACGCCAGATGAAGATGAAGAATAATAAAAAATTCTCTGAAATCGTATGATTCCAGAGAATTTTTTTATTTAACGACAATTTCGTAACGTGTTTTGCTTGTGAAAGTTTCACCTGCTTTGAGGATGACTTGATCTTTCAGATCACTATGAATAGCATCTGGTAAAGCTTGCGCCTCAAGAGCAATCCCATTATGTTGAATCATTGGTTGACCAGCGATGATGACACTCTCATCGACAAAGTTTGCTGTGTAGACTACAAAGCAAGGAGCTTCTGTTTTAAAGAGTAAGAAGCGACCTGAACCTTGGTCATAGAGGAAACCAGCATTATCATGTCCTGCAGGAAGAGCAAATGGATGATCCAAACCAGATACGAGTTTGATTTGCTCATCTTCTTCTGCAAAAATATCCTTAAGCAAAGCGCCATTGTAGATATGCTTGACCACATCACGATTAGCATCTGGAGTTTTAGCGGGCACGCCGTCAGGAGCGATTGGATAAATCCCTCTGTATTCAGTTGGAAAACATGGCGGTCAACCGTTTGAGTGAAATCACCAGACAGGTTAAAGTAGCTATGGTTGGTCGGATTAACCAAAGTATCTTGGTCCGTCGTCACCTTGTAACTAACTTCGTAAGCACCATTTTCTTCCAAGTGGTAGCTAATCCAGATTTTAAGATTTCCAGGAAAACCTCCTGTACCGTCTGTTCTTTCTGTGTAAAGAGTCAAACCATGGTCACTCACCTCAACTAGCTCAAACAAACTAGAATCCCAACCTGTTGAGCCGCTATGGTTACAGTTGCTAGCGTTGTTGACTTCGAGGTCATAGGTTTTCCCATTCAATTCGAATGTCGCACCTGCGATACGACCTGCAACTGGACCTACACTCGCTCCATGTTTAGGACTGTTACCTACATAGCTGTCAAAATCATCAAAGCCTAGGATAACATTGGCAAAATTACCAGCCTTATCAGGAGTTACATAGCGTAGAATCGTTGCACCATAGGTCATGATTTCTAGTTGGTAGCCTGCCTCCGTTTCAAAACGGTTAGCGAAGACATCCTTGCCATCAACTTTCCCAAATACACGTTCTGTGTATGCTTTCATCCTTCTCTCCTTACTGTTTAAATTCGTGAATAATGACACCTTGAACGACGCGGTTTACTGTACCAGTAGGTGATGGTGTATCAGGTCTGTTTCCAACCTTAAGCGAAGTCAAAAGGGCAAATAATTGACCATAAACAATATAAGGGAAGACGCGGTAAACGTCATTCAAAACTCCGCCACAGCCAAGTGCTACTTCCTTGACATTTTCAAGGCCAAAGGTTTGGTCACTCAAGAGAACAACGCGACGAGCAATTTTGTCACCAGCAACTTCACGAACCAAGTCTAAGTCATACTGACGAGTATAGTCTGTCGTAGTACCAAAGACCAAAACAACTGTGTCTTCGTTAATCAATGATTTTGGTCCATGACGGAAGCCAACTGGACTTTCATACATAGTCGCTACCTGACCAGCTGTCAACTCTAAAATCTTGAGTTGGGCTTCATGAGCAAGACCGAAGAATGGGCCTGCACCTAAGTAAATCACTCGATTAAAGTCTAAGTCAACCAATTCTTTGACATCCGCTACATTATCAAGAACTTTACGAGCAAGACTAGTCAACACTTCAAAACGTTGAGCCTTAATAGCAAATTCTGTTGAGTCAAAGACCAAGAGAGCTGTCAACATCATTGAAGTAAAGCTTGATGTCATAGCAAAGCCAGCATCGTTAGAAGCCGCTGGTTGCAAAAGCAAGAGATTGCGATCATCACCATGTGCTTGGAGGGCCAATTTCCCTTCAGCGGCACATGTGATCGTCACTTGATAAAGTTCATCAACCAAGGCCTTAGCCAAGTCAACTGTCGCTACACTCTCAGGGGAATTTCCGCTACGTGCGAATGATACCAAAACAGTCGCTACATCTTTTTTCAAATATGCTTGTGGATTAGCAACAATATCTGTTGTCGCAATAGCATTGAAATTCCATTTACGTTCATCATAGACTTCCTTGAAGTATGGAACCAAGGTGTCACCTACATAAGCTGAAGTTCCAGCACCAGTCAGGATAACCTTGATGTAGTCATGTTTATCTGCAATTCCTTGCAAGAATGCGGCAATTTCATCACGGCGTTCTTGATAGGATTCAAAAGCTTCCCTCCAAACTTCTGGTTGTTGGTAAATTTCGCGTGTGGTGATCTCTGCTCCCAACTCAAGCAAATCTTCTTTTGTATAATCTAGCATTGAAAACCTCTAATCTAATATTGTTTCATGATTGAAAACATGGGAATGGGAGCTGCTCCCATTCCCATGTCTATTTTCTATAAGATGGCTTGTGACATCTTATTCATCTTCATCGTCATCGAAGCTAGCCAATAAATCATTAACTTTCACAATGCTTTCTGACGCACGACTCTTGTAGTCTGCATCGATGCCCGTTAGGCTTGCATTAATAAATTCAATAACCATTGGAAGGTTCATCCCTGCATAAAGATCAATGTCGCGACCTTCCATAATCAGACGGCTCACCACGTTACATGGTGTTCCACCAAGAAGGTCTGCAAAGACTAGGAAATCATCCAAACCTTCAACAGCAGCTTCAAACTTTGCAGTAAATTTTTCTGGTCCATCTTCTGGAAGAAGAGCTACCGCATGAATGTTATCTTGTGGTCCCATAATCATTTCTGTGCTACCTTTAAGTTCTTCACAAAAACGACCGTGACTCACTAAAATCAATGATTTAGTCATAAATTATGCGCCCATTCCAAGTGCAAATTTACCAAGAGCAGAAAGAGCCAAGGCAAGCACGATAATGATACCGATAGCTTTTGTAGAGTTCATACCTTTCTTACCGAGCAACCAGAAGATGAATGCAGTGAAGATTGCTGGAAGCAAACGTGGGAAGATTGAGTTCAAGATGTCTTGAAGTCAATCATCTTTTTCACCGATTGGCAATTTGTATGAAATTTCAAAGTTGATCATTGTTGCTACAAGAGCACCCATCATGAATACACCAAGTACAGATGCAGCTTCAATCAAAGCTGTCAAAGTACTTTGCATGTTGTTGATAAGGTTAACCCCTTCTTTGTATGCAAATTCCAACTGTTTCCAACGGAAGATGTCATACGCTACTGCAACTGCGATCCAAAGGAAGATACCCCAAGGTTGACCAGCGATAGCCATTGTTGCAGCGATAGATCCCATGATAGCAGGTACAAGTGAACCAAAGATAGTATCTCCAAGAGGAGCGAATGGTCCCATCAAACCTGTCTTGATACCGTTAACCGCATCTTTTGAACCAACGCCATCTTTTTCTTCCATAGCAAGGTCAAAACCAGCGATGATTGTGTGGAAGAATGGTGAAGTGTTGAAGAATTGAGTATGAACTTTCATCATTTCTTTCAACTCAGGAGTTCCATCTCCATACATTTTACGCAATTGTGGCAAGATCATGTAAAGGTAACCTGATGCTTGCATACGTTCGTAGTTCCATCCCAATTGGAAAGTGAACAAGCTACGTTTGTTAATTTGATTAAAATCTTCTTTTGTTAATTTGTAATTAGAATTCGTCATCTTCAATTTCCCCACTTTCTGATGGTGTAGAAGGTGCTGCTACAGCAACTTTTTGGCTGTTCTTGAAGTGAACAACTGCAAGGAAGATACCCACGATAGAGATACCGATCATAGACAATCCTTTGAAGTTGTTAGCAAAGCCAATTTTTTCAGCAACGTCAGCAGGAAGAGTGCCAATGATACCAGCAACTGCTCCACCAAGACCTGTTACGTATGAGTAAAGTACAGTCAACATAGCTGTCAAACCGAATCCCATAGCAAGGTAGTGAAGGTTACGTTTAACTGGAAGGTAACGAAGCAAGATAGCGAATCCAAGACCTGGAAGCATACGACCTGCAAGAGTCAAACCGTCTGCAACCCATTGGTATTCTTTAACAAGGTTTACAACACCTTGTACGAATTCTCCACCGAAAGCAAGGGCGAAGAATACTGGAAGGGCACGAGATAGAGCCCAAGGAACTGCACCAAGAAGATAGTTACGTTCGATTCCTTTGTAGTCAAAGCGTTCGATCGCAGCATCAATACGGTGTGCGAAGAATGTTGTAGTCATACGACCAAGTACGTCGAAGTAAGTCAAAAGTGCTGCTACTGGTACAGCGATTGTAGTGATCGCAAGGTCTGTTTCGATACCTTGTGAAACTGAGAAAGCAGTCGCAAGAACCGCACCAGAAGTTGCGTCGATACGAGAAGCACCACCGAAGGTACCTACCCCAAGTACGAACAACTGCAAGCTACCACCGATAAACAAACCAGTTGTCAAATCTCCCATGACTAAACCAGTAATGAAACCAGCGAATACAGGCGAACCTGCAGAAGAAACGATCGTCAACTCATCACAGATTTGATAAGCTGAGTACAAAGTGAGAAGTAAAATTTGCCACCATTGTATCATAACAATGACCTCCTAAAAAAAATTTTTTTCCTATTTTTAATAAGCTCAAAAAAAGTCTGAAACTGGATCATTTGGAACCATTTGAGCAGTAAGTTTAACACCTTTTTTTCCGCTAATTTGTGGAAATCTTCCACGTCTTTATCTACAACGTTGATAGAACGTGTGATAGCACGAGTTTCTGGTGTTTGAGACATGTTGCCGACATTGACTGTTTCAAGTGGCACGCCTGCTTCTACCAAACCGAGGAAACGGTCAGGGTTTGCGTGCTACAATCAAAGAGACGTTGGCTATCATATTTACCAGCAAGGATATTCGCTGCTGCTTTATCAACTGGCAAAATACTAAGTTTTACACCTGGTGGTGTTGCAAGTTTCAAGCCGCTTTTTTTCAACGTCGTTGTTCACAACTTCATTGTCAACGACCATGATACGTGAAACATTAAGTTTAGCAGACCAAAGGTTTGCGACTTGTCCGTGAATTAAGCGCCCATCGATACGGCATCCTACAATTGTCATAAGTTTTTCCCCCTTTATATGTTTTTAGTGTAGGGTTTACGAGTTAAATGTATGTGTTCCTTTATACTCCCCTTCTGTTTCAAAGATAATGATGCGGTTGGCACCTTCCTTTGAGATAGCTATGCGGAATATAAAGCGATAAGGTTGGACCGACATTCCAGAAACGACCTAGATGATGTCCCGTTGATATAAGCAATCCCTTTACCCAAACTCAGATAAGTCTAAGTAGGTATCCTTTGGCGCCTCAACTTCAAAGTCATAAGCGTAAAAGGCAGGTTGCCCTTCTGTCCATCCCTTTTAGAGAAATCAATCTTCTCAGGATTATCAAGAGGAAGTGGATATTGCTTTCCAGTTGAGCAAGAAATGCAAATCTTTACAAACACCTGTGCGAATTCCTTTTCGCTGGGTATCTGCTAAGAATTTGTGTCCATAGTTGACACGTCCCCATATTTTTCAATGAGTATGTCAAATCTGAGAGCGCTTTCTTTTTTCACCTTGACAAAAGATATCTTCACCGATTTCTGTCTGGTACTGAGTTGCAATCCCACTTTGCCCATCTACGAAAGAGCTGAGCTCTATCTCGTCCATCAATAATTCGAATGCGTTCTTCATCCGCATCCCAACTAGCTTCCGTACGATAGAGTAGGTAGCCATAACCTTTGTCCTAGTTCTTCCATTTTTCTTTAGGGATAGAGACTTTCAATCGGACTTGATAGGCTCATCCAAGGTTTCAAATAGAGAAACTTTCTCGACTAGCGGAATTGATTCAACTTCCATACTTTCCTTGTAAAGTGGTTCAGATTGCGGATACTCAGGATAGTGAGTCGCCATCATCTCTTTCACTGCGAAATATTTAGCAGTTGGGTTTCCAGCTTCATCTAAAGAAGACCGTCATAATCATAAGATGTTACTTGTGGTAAATCAATCGTTCCTCGAGCTGAACAACCATTCATAAAAACCAAAGTTTGTTCCACCGTGGAACATGTAAAGGTTGATAGAGCCTATCTCCAAAACCTCGTGAACTGCTTCTGCTAATTCTTCAGGTTCACGCTTGATGATAGGTTCTTTCCATCGATTGAAACCAGCCATCCCAGAATTCCATACACATGAGTGGCCATTTCTTGCCGTGCTCATCTAAAGAATTCTTGCATCTGCGAGAAATTATAAGCAGCTTTGGAACCAAAGTTCCCTGTCACAAAGAGATCATCCTCAATTAAGGTTCCAGCCTTAAGAGTTGCTCGCCATGGTCCATCTGATGTGAAAAAGCGGACAAGTAACTGCTCGTTCTTCCATCAAACGTCGAATTTCCCTCAAGTAGGTCTTGTCTTCGCCATAGGATCCGTACTCATTTTCGACTTGCATCATGAGAATGTTCCCACCGTTTTCCAATAATCTTGGAACTAGACGTGGAAGTAACTGATCATAGTAGTGGCCAACCATTTCAATGAAAGCTGGATCAGACGACCGAATTCTCATATCCTTGGTCAAGAGCCATGCAGGTAAACCACCGAATTCCCACTCTGCACAGATAAATGGAGAAGGACGTACAATTGCATATAAGCCCAAATCTTGTGCAGTTTGAAGAAATCTCTCTAAATCAAGATTACCTTCAAAGTTAAATTTTCCTTCAGCAGGTTCATGCATGTTCCAGGCGACATAAGTCTCAACTGTATTGAAACCTAAAGCCTTGAGGTTATACAATGAATGATGCCAATCTTCCGCAGGAACTCTAAAATAGTGAATGGCACCAGACAAAACCTTGAATGGTTTTCCATTCAGATAGAAATCATCTTTAATTTCAAATCTTGCCATTCTTCCTCCTCTGAAAACGAAAAAAGATTGCGCTTTCATTTATTGTTATATCAACTATAAACTAATCGGGGATTAATGTCAATACTTTTTTTGAAATTTTTCTTTAAAAATTTTTCTGTCTTTTTACTAAATCTTTTTCTAAAAAACTATCAAAATGCCCATAAAATCAACATTCTGAAAATAGAAAGCAAAAAAATAGAATTAAAAACTCAAATTATTTATATGTATCCTAATTTCTTATTCCGATATTTTTAAATTTTTTTCAGTGCTTTTTCTACTCTTTTTTTCGATTTTATGTTAAAAATCATAAGTGGAGAAGGAAAAAAATGAGGTGAAATTATGGCAATTCCAAAGTATCAGTATATTAAAGATGAATTGAAAAACAAGATTATTTCTGGTCAATTTGCTAGTGGAGATAAATTCTACACTGAAGCAGAATTGATTTCCATGTATGATGTTAGCTCAATCACAGTGGTTCGTGCCTTGAATGACCTTGCTAAAGACGGATACATTGTTCGTCAACAAGGTAAAGGAACATTCGTAGCTCGTGCCCGCAAGCATAAACTCGTTGAATTTTCTGATGTAGAAATCTTTCGAGACCAAAAGACGATAAAGGTAACTGTTCTTTCTATCGAACGCGGGAACGATCTTAAATATCTAGAAAAGCTCGGCCTACGTGGCGATCAATTCTACTACAAGATTGAACGTGTTCGTGAAACAAATGGCATCACCTATATCTATCACAGTTCATACATTCCTGAACAATACATCAATGCCAACTATCCAAACCTTGAATACTATAGTTCTATCTATAATCGTTTCAAATTGGACTACCACATTCACATGAATGATGAGCATTTTGAAGAAATTAATGAAATTGTATTTCCAACTCCAGAACATGCCGCTTCTGTATTAGGAATCGACACTCATTTCCCAACTGTTTTCCAAACTAAGACAACTAAGCTTGAAGCAACTGGTCAAGTTTTGGAATATATCGAGACATATAAACGTTCTGATTTCTACAAAATTAAATTCATTTCTTGTGATCGTGACCACTAATCTTTAAAAATCCTGAGGCGACTGTCTCAGGTTTTTTATATACCCATTATAGCATCGACTCCCTTTTCTGAGAATAGCATTTCAATCAAATCTATAATTAGTAACCTTTTTACTAAAAAAAGAGTCAAAACTAGAAAAAAATATCTTAATTTATAAATTATTCTATTTTTTTATAGTATATCTCTCAAAAACTTGACTTTATTTCTAGTTAGAACATACAATATGACTAGTATGTGAAAAACGCTATCAAAAAAATATAAAAAGGGAGGTTTTTTTAATGAAACCAGAAAACAAACAGCGCTTCTCTATTCGTAAATATGCAATTGGAGCAGCTTCTGTCTTGATTGGATTTGCCTTTCAGGCCCAGGCTGTTGCGGCTGACGGAATTGTACCTGCCACAACAGAGGACCAACCTACTATCCAAGCTACAGGAGAATCGTCTCCACAAACAAGTGAAGAAAAACTCGAGACTACTCCAACAGCAGAAAACGCTACTACAACAGCTCAAGTAGCAACTACTGAAGCACCAAAAGTTGAAGTTGCTCCTGCGCCTACCGTAGAAGAGCCTGTCAAGGAAGAAATCGCTCCAGCAAAACCAGAAGTAACTGAAGAAGCTAAGCAGCCAGAACCAGAAAAGGTAGAAAACAAAGAAGTTGCTCAAGCCGAAGCTCCTGTAGTCGCTACAGAGAAAGCAGCTCAAGTCAATGAAAAACTGGCTAAAAAGAAAATCGTTTCAATCGATGCAGGGCGTAAATACTTCTCTCCTGAACAACTGAAAGAAATCATCGACAAAGCCAAACACTATGGCTATACTGATCTTCATCTCCTAGTCGGAAATGACGGCTTACGTTTTATGCTTGATGATATGTCTCTAACTGTAGGGGATAAGACCTATGCGAGCGACGATGTCAAACACGCTGTTGAAAATGGAACCAATGCCTATTACAACGATCCAAACGGCAACCACCTAACTGAAAGCCAAATGACCGACTTGATTAACTATGCCAAGGATAAAGGAATTGGACTTATCCCAACAGTCAATAGCCCTGGTCACATGGATGCTATCCTTAATGCCATGAAAGAACTGGGTATTGAAAATCCTAACTTCAACTACTTTGGTAAAGAATCTGCACGTACCGTTGACCTTGATAATGAAAAAGCAGTTGCCTTCACAAAAGCTTTGATTGATAAGTATGCAGGCTACTTTGCTGGTAAATCTGAGATCTTCAATATCGGTTTGGATGAGTACGCTAACGATGCTACTGATGCTAAAGGATGGAGCGTTCTTCAAGCCTATAAATGGTATCCAGAAGATGGATTCCCAGACAAGGGCTATGACAAATTCATCGCCTATGCTAATGACTAGCTCGTATCGTCAAATCTCACGGTCTAAAACCTATGGCCTTCAACGATGGTATTTACTATAATAGCGATACAAGTTTTGGTACCTTTGACAAGGACATCATCGTTTCTATGTGGACTGGTGGCTGGGGAGGTTACGATGTCGCTTCTTCTAAATTACTAGCTGAAAAAGGACACGAAATCCTCAATACTAACGATGCTTGGTACTACGTTCTCGGCCGTAATGCTGACGGACAAGGTTGGTACAACCTTGATCAAGGATTGAACGGCATTAAGAGTACACCGATCACTTCTGTACCAAAAACAGAAGGAGCTGACGTTCCTATTATCGGTGGTATGGTAGCTGCTTGGGCTGATACTCCATCTGCACGCTACTCTCCATCTCGTCTCTTCAAACTCATGCGTCAATTTGCAAACTCTAACGCTGAATACTTCGCTGCTGATTACGAGTCTGCTGAACAAGCTCTGAAAGAAGTTCCAACAGACCTTACTCGCTACACAGAAGAAAGTATTGCAGCCGTTAAAGAAGCTGAAAAAGCCATCCGTGCTCTCGATAGCAACCTCAGCCGTGCTCAACAAGATAGCATTGATCAAGCCATTGCAAAACTCCAAGAAGCTGTTAGCAACTTGACCTTCACTCCAGAAGCTCAAAAAGAAGAAGATGCTAAACGTGAAGTTGAAAAACTAGCTAAGAACAAGGTCATCTCTATCGATGCTGGACGTAAATACTTCACACTAGACCAACTCAAACGTATCGTTAACAAGGCTAGCGAACTTGGATACTCTGACCTTCATCTCCTTCTTGGAAACGATGGACTTCGCTTCCTACTTGATGATATGAGTATCTCAGCAAACGGAAAGACTTATGCAAGCGACGATGTGAAAAACGCTATCATCGAAGGAACAAAATCTTACTACGACGATCCTAATGGAACTACTTTGAACCAAGCTGAAATCACTGAGCTTATCCAGTATGCTAAGGATAGGGGTATTGGTCTCATCCCTGCTATCAATAGTCCAGGTCACATGGATGCTATGCTTGTTGCTATGGAAAAATTAGGCATCGCAAACCCTCAAGCCAACTTTGACAAGGTTTCAAAAACAACTATGGACCTTGAAAACGAAGAAGCAATGAACTTTACAAAAGCCCTTATCGGCAAGTACATGGACTTCTTTGCTGGTAAGACAAAAATCTTTAACTATGGTACAGATGAGTACGCGAACGACGCTACCAATGCTCAAGGTTGGTACTACCTCAAGTGGTATGGTCTGTACGGTAAGTTTGCTGAGTATGCTAATAGCCTAGCTGCTATGGCTAAAGAAAAAGGCTTGCAACCTATGGCTTTTAACGATGGCTTCTACTACAACGATAATGACGATGTTGAGTTTGATAAAGATGTCATCATCTCTTACTGGTCTAAAGGATGGTGGGGTTACAACCTTGCATCTCCTCAATACCTAGCAAGCAAAGGTTATAAATTCCTAAACACGAATGGAGACTGGTACTATGTTCTAGGAAATCATAAAAATGACGAGGCTTACCCACTATCAAAAGCTATTGAAAATACTGAAAAAGTACCATTTAACCAGCTAGCTTCAACTAAATATCCTGAAGTAGACCTCCCAACAGCTGGTAGTATGCTAGCTATCTGGGCAGATAAACCAAGCGCAGAATACAAGGAAGAAGAAATCTTTGAACTCATGACTGCCTTTGCAGATCACAACAAAGACTACTTCCGTGCTGACTACAAAGCGCTACGCGAAGAACTTGCTCAAATCCCTGAAAACTTAGAAGGATATAGCACAGAAAGTCTCGACGCTCTCAAGACCGCTAAAGAAGCTCTGAACTATAACCTCAATCGTAACAAACAAGCTGAATTGGACACACTTGTAGCTAATCTCAAAGCTGCTAGACTTGGTCTTAAACCAGCTGCAACTCACTCAGGAAGCCTCGATGAGAGTGAAACTGCTGCTACAGTTGAAAACCGACCAGAGCTTCTTGTTAAGACAGAAGAAATTCCGTTTGAGATTGTTAAGAAAGAAAATCCTAACCTTCCAGCAGGACAAGAGAAAGTCATCACTGAAGGTGCCAAAGGTGAACGGACTATCTATGTATCTGTTGCTACTGAAAATGGCAAGGAAACCGAAATAGTTCTTGAAAGCAAGGTCACAAAAGAAGCTGTCAACCAAGTGGTTGAAGTTGGAACTCCAGTCACTCATGTTGGTGACGAAGAAGGTGTTGCTCCAGTTGCAGATGCAAAACCACGTGTTGTGATTGAAGAAGAAGAAATTCCGTTTACAACTATCACTCGTGAAACTGATGCATTGCCTAAAGGAGAAACTCGTGTTGTGACTGAAGGTGTTAATGATCGTCGTAGTCATTTCTATTCAGTTACCACTAATGCTGATGGATCTGAAGTTAAAACATTGGTAAGTAGCGCTATCGCTCAAGAACCAGTTGCTCAAGTTATCGAAATTGGTAAACTTGTCACTCATGTAGAAAATGGACAAGCATCTATTACAGAAACAAAACCAAGATTAGAACGACCTAGTCAAGAAACGTATCTAACATCTACAGCTCATAAAAAAGAACCTGCTTCCATTGTGGAAAAAAATCAAAAACTTGAAATTTCAAGTAAAACAACTCCGGCAACTGTTCCTGCTGAGGAAAACAAAGCACTCCCTCAAGAACCAGTTCCGGTAGCAAAAGAAAATAAACTTCCTGAAACAGGAAACCAAGATTCAGAATGGTTGATTGCTACAGGTTTGATGGCTGCACTCACAGCTTATGGACTTAGTAAGAAAGAAGATTAAGCACAAATAAAAAAGCGAGATACAATCTCGCTTTTTTATTATTATGATTAGTCACCCAAACCGATGCGTTCAAAAATTTCATCCACCCGTTTGGTGTAGTAAGTTGGGTTGAAGATTTCATCGATTTCTTCTTGAGTGAGGCGTGAAGTCACTTCTGGATCTGCTTCAAGAAGTGGTTTGAAGTCTACTTGGTTATCCCATGATTGGGCCGTCTTCGGTTGAACAAGGTCATAAGCTTGCTCACGTGTCATGCCTTTTTCAATCAAAGTCAACATCGCACGTTGGCTGAAAATCAAACCAAATGTAGAGTTCATGTTGCGGATCATGTTTTCAGGGAAGACTGTCAAGTTCTTAACGATGTTTCCGAAACGGTTAAGCATGTAGTCAATCAAGATAGTTGTATCTGGTGCGATGATACGCTCAGCTGATGAGTGAGAGATATCACGTTCGTGCCAAAGGGCTACGTTTTCATAAGCTGTTACCATGTGACCACGGATCACACGCGCCAAACCTGTCATGTTTTCAGAACCGATTGGGTTGCGTTTGTGAGGCATTGCTGAAGACCCTTTTTGACCTTTGGCAAAGAACTCTTCCACTTCACGTTGTTCAGATTTTTGAAGACCACGAATTTCAGTTGCCATACGCTCGATAGAAGTTGCGATGCTAGCAAGAACTGCAAAGTACTCAGCATGAAGGTCACGAGGAAGGACCTGTGTAGAGATTTCTTGAGCACGGATACCAAGTTTATCGCAGACGTATTTTTCAACGAATGGTGGAATGTTGGCAAAGTTACCAACTGCACCAGAAATCTTACCAGCTTCCACACCAGCAGCCGCATGCTCGAAACGCTCGATGTTCCGTTTCATTTCGCTGTACCAAGTCGCCAATTTAAGACCAAAAGTTGTAGGCTCAGCGTGCACACCATGGGTACGACCCATCATGATAGTGAACTTGTGTTCTTTCGCTTTGTCAGCGATGATGTTGAGGAAGTTTTCAAGGTCCTTGCGGATGATGTCGTTGGCTTGTCTGTAGAGGTAACCATAGGCAGTGTCCACCACGTCAGTAGAAGTCAAACCATAGTGCACCCACTTGCGCTCTTCACCAAGAGTCTCAGAAACCGCACGCGTAAAGGCCACCACATCGTGACGAGTTTGCTGCTCGATTTCCAAAATACGGTCGATGTCAAAGTCCGCCTTTTCACGGATCAAAGCCACATCTTCCTTAGGAATTTCTCCCAATTCAGCCCATGCCTCGTCAGCTAAAATCTCCACCTCAAGCCACGCACGGTATTTATTTTCTTCAGTCCAAATGTTCGCCATTTCAGGGCGAGAGTAACGTTCAATCATGTTTAATTTTCCTTTCTTTTCTACTTCAAATTTCTTACCAAGAATAATAAAGAATCAATTAAAAGACTAGTTTAAATCTCTTTTTCTAGTCTATTAATTACTTCCTCAGCACGAAAAATCACCTTGAAACTATTATAATAATCTACTGCATCGTCTCTATAATGTACAAAATGATTCCTAAGCCCTATAAAATCTCTTAGAGAATTTAATTCTTCTTCCGTAATAATTTTTTTATCCTTAAGTTCCATCAAAGCTATTTGTATTGATTTTTCTGGCACATTCGGAATGCACTCTTTTCAAAATATATTCTAATCTTCTATATTGAGAAATAATAAGACTATCAAGGAAACATTACTTTTTCTCCAAATTATATCTTCTTCTTAGTTTTTAAATTTTTTAGAAAGAAGTGTAAACAAATATATATATACTCCTAAAAAAATATTAACACTATTGATGTTATAACAAAGATACTATCTCTAGAATATAAATAATCTGATTTGTAAACAAAAGAAAATAACAGTAGCATTAAGCCACTAAAAGCATATAATAGACCTAATAGTTGAAATCTACTGTAACGATTCTCCAGTTTATTACGTAAAAGGAACCTTTATTTTTTTCATCTATAATTACTAAGTTATTTACCGTAATGTCACCTACATCTCTAGAATCTTCCATAAGTTTTTTTCAATAATAATTTTTTTATATTCCTCTGCCGCGTCATCTAAGTAATCAAATATTTTATTATTCATAAGCATTATCTCTCCTTTAACACAGTGTAATAAAACTGTGCAAATATAATGAGTAAAGTGATAGCTATTATAAGAATAAACATTGGTAAATTAATTTTATTAGCATCACTATCCCACATCCATCCTACTACGACCGATAATATTGATGCAAGTGCTTGAAGTATTCCTATAATTATTTTATCTCGTTTGGATTGTCTAAAATTCTCTTTAAGATTAGAATTCGCTTCTAAAACATGACTTCCAACTACTTCTTTAACGCTCGAAGATGTTCTACTCCTATGAGTTTTTTTCTACCTTATCAGTTTCTTCAATTAGTATATCTGAATACTCTTCAATCGCTTCCTTAATATTATTCTTCGCATCCTCAGAGTAACCGGATAAAGAAGAATCTATAATTTCTATTTCCATAACTATAAAACCTTTAACAAATCACCTATTCTACATAGATTTCTAAAATTTTTTTGTACTATCATATAGAATCGAAGTTTTTCTCGGAGTAAATTTATAAACATTTTTCTAAATATAATGATGTAACTTCCCCAGCTAAACCAACAAGAAGGAGATTGTCGCTAATAAATACTCTTCGCTTATAATAATTTTTTTTCATTTATATTATAATTTGAATTTTTACATTCTTTTTAAAAAAATTTTTGTATCAACTCGTGAATTATTGTGGATTATGGCATTTCTTCTAGCAATTATATTCGAAAAAAATATGTAATTTCTTCTCTATAATTATCATTAAAATAATTTTTTTAATTCCAACTTACATGGATCCTTTTAAAAAAATATTTTTTTAGGATTACCATAAAAAAATTGATCGAACTTTTTTTCTTCAATAATTTTTTTCGATAATATCCTCAGAACGATCGTACTCATAGATTAAGATCATTAACTTTGAGGAGTCCAAAGGTGACTCGCCCTAATTTCCTAGGGAAATTATTAAAATTAATTTCAGCTAAATAGTTAATGTAACTCTCAAACATCGTGATGGCTTCAATAAAGTGAAGCTTTGTATTTTTTTAAAATCTATAAAATGAGATTTCTTGCCAGAATAAAATGCCGCCTTAGAATAAATTAACTCACCAGAATATATACTCGGATAAGGAATATCCTCAAGATTATACCCCCTCATTGCTTTGTTTAACATTACATACTCTTGAAGATTATCTTTCATCTTAGCTTCGAATTGTTTAAATTTAGTTACTATGTTTTTGTGGAATAAACTGACTAAACTCATTCATTCTAATTGTCACTCACTTTCAATAATTGATTTATTCTTATATTATTTATTTCAATATTTATAACAGACATATTCGTCCTCAGATAAGAAAGATATAAGCAAAACTTAATTCACTATTCAAATTCTTCTTTCCCAATCCACACAGATGGATAGTGATCGAGTGTATTCAAATCCGTATCCAGTGGGACATCATAGATAGCTAAATAGTTTTCAGGATATTGAGCAGTCAGCTCTTCATACTTAGCTTCCACTTTTTCGTGATCGCTACTAGCATACAAGACTTCGACGACTGCTCCAGTCTTATCCTTCTCAACGAAAGCATTGACAATGAGTTGAATCATAAAACCTCCTAAAGCGAAATGCCCTTCATATTTGCTTCCAGAATAGGCATCTTGACACCTAAGTCCTGACCAGTCTGATAAACACTTTGACAACAATAGAAGATGTCCTGTTTATCATTGTGTAAGGTCATGATTTTTCGGGTCAGCTCATTTTTCGCAAACATGACTTTCATGGCTTTGCCTGCTATCCAAGCCGGGATTTTGTAGGGTAAGAGTTCTGCTTTGTAAAGCTTCAAATTCACGCCACGCGCTTCTACCACTTTCAAAGCCTCTCGAATGGCCTTGATGGCCAATGATAATTCTGAAGAACTATTCATCAAGTTCAAAGCTAGTTCTTCTGGGTTTTCCAGATTCCCTGAACGTGCAGCTGTCGAAGTAACCCCTGCGTTAATCGCCATATGAATCCAAATCCACTCGACCATATCATGAGGCACTTCCCACTTCAAATCTGCAGAAACTAGTAAAGCCGTCAGATCAGCATAGTTAGAAATGTGTGCTTTTTGCTCACCTTCTAGCATTAAATGGTCGAACAAGACACCATCCAAATGTTCCTCCTGTATGTGACCACCCGCTGTCGGAAAGCCAGAATATAGTCGTAATCCCCTGCCCACTCTTGGACCTCTTTTCGAGTATCCCAGAAATTACAGAAGAAAACAAGGGTGCCTTTGATATTATTTTTTCGCAAGGTTTCCACAGCTTCTTTGACAAAACCATGACGCACACTGAGAAAAATAAAATCATATTCCGAATGAGCTCCCGCCACATGAACCTCATAGGTATCATGCTTGTTCTCACCTTTGGAATGATAGCGACCATCTAGCAGATCAACTGACAACTCCTTCGGAGCAGTGCTTTTCTTACTATCTCTCAATACATGTTCCACTTGATGGCCTGCTTTTTGAAAGGCGTAGGCATAAGTGGTCCCAATCACTCCGAGTCCTAGAATCGCTATTTTCACTTAAAAATCAATTCCTTTCCCAAACTCCTCTACCACATCCGGCACATCACTAAACAAAGTCACGTGTCCCATCTTGCGGTTGTGCTTCGCTTCTATTTTACCATACATGTGGAGGTGGACGCTTGGATTTTCTGTGACATATGTTTCAGCAGCCTTGACGTGTTGGCCTAGAACATTGAGCATGACAGCTGGTGCATGGAGGTGGATTGCTGGGAGTGGTGCTCCGAGAACGCCTAGAATATGGGTATCAAACTGTGAAAAGTCGCAAGCTTCAATCGAATAATGCCCTGAGTTGTGTGGACGTGGCGCAATTTCGTTGACGATGATGTCATCAGCTGTCGCAAACATTTCTACACAAAGTGTACCAGACAAGTTCAGTTGTTCTGCGATTCGCACGGCCATTGCTTTGGCTTTTTCAGCTAGACTTTCTGAAATGCGAGCAGGAACGATGGTTTTAGAGAGAATATTGTTGCGGTGGATATTTTCCTGAATAGGGAAGACTGTCACGTCCTTGCCATTTCCAGACACGATGACAGAAATCTCAAGGTCAAAGTTGACGAACTCTTCTAAGACGCAGTCTGCTGAGTCCGCTAAAGTGTATGCTTCTTCCAAGTCTGCTTCTGAACGAATAACCTTTTGACCATGGCCATCGTAACCACCGGTTGCTGTCTTGAGGACATAGTTTTTCAACAGATCGATATCTGTCAAGTCTTGTCTTGAGGTCACAACCTTGTAAGGAGCCACCGTTACTTGAGCCTTGTTAGAGAGAAAATCCTTTTCAAAAATCCTGTTTTGGGAGATGCGAAGTAGGTCGGTCCCTTGTGGAAGCTGTCCTTCTTTGACAACAGCATCCAAACCGTCAGCATCCACATTTTCAAATTCATAAGTGAGAACATCACAGCGATCTGCCAACTGACGAAGAGAATCTACGTCGTCGTAAGGGGCCACGATGATTTCTGCCACACGGGAGGCTGGGCAATCAGCTGCTGGGTCCAACGCGATAACCTTGTGTCCCATGTAGATAGCTGAGATCGCCATCATCTGACCAAGCTGACCACCACCGATAATTCCGATTGTTTTAGATGAGCTCATTTGTAGACTCCTCTGCGATTTTTCCTTGTTCTTCTGCGAAATCTGCCAAAGCTGTCGCGATAGCTTGATCCTCTACTGACAGGAGACGGAGGGCAAAGAGGGCCGCATTTGTCGCTCCTGCTTCACCAATAGCCATGGTCGCCACAGGCACACCACCCGGCATCTGTACGATAGAGTAGAGCGAGTCCACGCCACTAAGAGCGCGCGACTTGACTGGCACACCGATGACTGGAAGGGTTGTTTTGGCTGCGACCATACCTGGCAAATGGGCTGCGCCACCTGCACCTGCGATAATGACCTTGATACCTCGGCTACGAGCTTCCTCCGCATGTCTGAACATGAGATCTGGTGTGCGGTGAGCAGAGACAACTTTCTTCTCGTAGGCTACACCGAAGCGGTCTAGGACTTCGGCTGTTTTTTGCATGGTTGCCCAGTCGGATTTTGAGCCCATGATGATGGAAATTACTGGTTTCATTTATTCTCCTTTTTTGATAATCGTCTATTGTAGTGCGGACGTAAGCGACCGCCTGTGGCGTTCCATTACTAAAACTGGAGCCAGAGTCTCCAGTTTTCCGCTCCTAGTAGCAAAGCTACTAGGAGTGCCACTATTGCGAGGATTATCCTAGTTTGGCTCGCTTTCGCTCGCCATGACAAATTAGTATCTGTTAATCTTTTATTGCCTTGCTACCGATATCCGTACGATAGAAGAGGCCTTCTGTATTTTGTTTGTCAAGTTCTTTGTAAATAATGTTTTGGCCGTCTTTGACGGTATCAGCCGTGGTGACCAGCATGTAAACACGGCCTCCGTTTGAAAGAAGGTCTTGGCCATTTTCAGCGAATTTGGCTCCAGCATAGTAGGTGATGATGTCGCCTTCTGTCTTGGCTGGAAGCTTGACACCCTTCTCATAAGCGAGTGGGTAGCCGTTTGAGGCTACAACCACGCCCAGTGTCACACCCTTGTCCATCCAAGTGATGGCTGGCTCTTTGCCATCCAAAATGTCAGTGATATTTTGTGCAAAGTCAGATGTCAAACGAGGCAAGATGATTTGCGTTTCAGGGTCTCCAAAGCGTGAGTTGAACTCGATAACTTTAGGTCCGTCAGCTGTCAAGATAAGTCCCGCATAAAGGACACCAGTGTAAGGACGACCTTCTTTAATCATGCCTTCAAGAACTGGCTTGACAATGGTGTCAACCGCTGTGTCAACCACACTCTGTGGCAAGTGAGGAACTGGCGCATAGGCACCCATCCCACCAGTGTTAGACCCTTGTCACCATCGTAGGCACGTTTGTGGTCCTGCGCTGTTGGCATGATGTAGAACTTGTCACCATTAACAAAGGCAAAGAGAGAGAACTCTTCCCCGTCAAGGAATTCCTCGATGACCACACGCGCACCTGAGTCACCAAATTTATTGTCCAAAAGCATCTCGTGAGCAGCTTCGACCGCTTGCTCAACCGTTTCAGCAACAACGACACCTTTCCCAAGCGCCAATCCATCTGCCTTAACGACGATTGGAGCGCCTTTCTCCTCGATATAAGCCTTGGCTTCCTCAAAATCTGAAAATGTCCCATAGGCTGCTGTCGGAACATCGTATTTGACCATGATTTCCTTAGCAAAATCCTTAGACCACTCCAGCTCAGCCGCAGCCTTGGTCGGACCAAATGCTTTGAGTCCAGCTGCATTGAAATCATTTACGATACCAGCTGCAAGGGCATCATCCGGTCCAATAAAGGTCCAAGCAATATCGTTCTCTTTTGCAAAGTCAATCAGTTTAGAATGTTCGGAAATAGAGATATTTACCAAATCAAGTCCATCTAAGGTCATCCCATCATTTCCAGGCGCCACGAAAACTTGCTCAACGTCTTTAGACTCCAACAACTTTTTGGCAATCGCGTGCTCACGACCACCTGAGCCAACAACTAACAGTTTCATCTCTCAACCTCTTTTGCGAATTATTTACTAATATTATATCATAAACGTTCGTTTTAATCTTGTTTCGTTAAGTTTTTTTAAACAAAAAAGGAAAGAAACTGTTTTCTTCCCTTTTATTTTCTTAATGTCTAAAATGTCTCACGCCTGTAAAGACCATGGTCAAGTCGTATTTATCAGCCGCTTCGATTGACTCTTGGTCACGGACTGATCCACCTGGTTGGATGATGGCCTTAATACCTGCTTTGGCGATTTCTTCCACGTTATCCGCAAATGGGAAGAAGGCATCTGAAGCAAGAACAGCGCCGTCAAGACTGTCTTTAGCTTGGTCAATAGCAATACGGACTGAAGCTACACGGTTGGTTTGACCAGGGCCAACACCAAGTGTCATGTGATCATTGGTCACGATGATACCGTTTGATTTGACGTATTTGATAGCTTTCCAAGCAAACTCAAGGGCTGTCGCTTCTGTCTCAGTTGGTTGGCGTTTAGTCACTACTTGCCAGTCAGCAGGACTTTCTTCACCACGTCTTGGTTTTGAACGAGGAGTCCACCGACAACACCTGTATATTCTGCTTCCACTTCACTGGCGTCTTGAGCGTCGAATGGCAAGGCAAGGATACGCAAATTTTTCTTTTTGTTGGTCAAAATGGTTAGCGCTTCATCCGTATAGCTTGGTGCAATGATGATTTCGAGGAAAACACCATGCATCTTCTCAGCTGTCGCAGCGTCAACTTCACGGTTGAGAACGACAATACCACCAAAGATAGATACTGGGTCAGATTCATAAGCGTAGTCCCAAGCGGTTTCGATATCATCAGCTTGACCGATCCCACATGGGTTCATGTGTTTGAGAGCCACCACGGTTGGACGATCTTTGAAGTCACGGATGATACGGATAGCGGCATCAGCATCACGGATATTGTTAAAGGACAATTCTTTACCGTTAAGTTGTTTAGCTGAAGCAATGGAGTAAGCCGTTGGTAAACCTTTTTGGTAGAAGTCTGCATCTTGTTGAGGGTTTTCACCGTAACGCATTGGTTGCTTAAGGTCGTAAGTCAAAGTAAGTTTTTCAGGTTTTGTTTCACCCACTTGAGCTGTGAAGTATTCTGCGATTAAGGCATCATAGGCTGCTGTGTGACGGAATACTTTGGCTGCCAAACGTTGGCGAGTTTCGTAACTTGTTTCGCCGTTTGCTGCCAATTCGTCAAGCACAACAGCATAGTCAGCAGGGTCTACCACAACCGTTACGCTAGCGTGGTTTTTCGCTGCTGAACGAAGCATGGATGGTCCACCGATATCAATGTTCTCCACCGCGTCAGCGTAAGTCACATCTGGTTTAAGGATGGTTTCTTTAAATGGATAAAGATTAACCACAACAAGGTCAATCAATTCGATCTTATTGTCCTTAGCAGCCTCTAGGTGACTATCGAGGTCACGACGAGCGAGGAGACCACCGTGGATATTTGGGTGGAGAGTCTTAACACGACCGTCCATCATTTCTGGGAAACCAGTCACATCGTCAATAGCAATGGTTTCCACCCCAGCATTGTCAAGGGCAACCTTGGTCCCACCTGTCGAGATGATATCCCAACCAAGTTTTTTGAGTTCTTGGGCAAATTCAACAATGCCCGCTTTGTCTGAGACTGAAATAAGTGCTCGTTTAGTCATTTTTCTCTTCCTTTTTAAAAAGTTCTTCAGCTACTACAGTCGAAAATTTTCTTTCAGCTCTAGCACTTCCTTATTTGCGTGCAACTCCCAAACGTTCCAATACTTCTGGATAGAGCTTGTACTCTGTTTCGTGGATGCGAGTTTCGAAAGTATCAAGGGTATCACCTTCAAGACGTGGCACACGGACTTGTTTGATGACCTTACCGGTATCAACACCAGAGTCCACCCAGTGAATAGTAACGCCAGACTGGTCAACTCCTGCATTCCAAGCATCCTCAATACCATGAGCTCCTGGAAATTCAGGGAGATAAGCCGGATGAATATTGATGATACGACCTTCATAAGCTGCTAGCAAGATAGGGCCGACGATTTTCATGTAGCCTGCGAGACAAACCAAGTCAATCTTGTGTTCATCCAAAAGTTCGACAATGGCTCCTTCATAGTCTGCCTTGTTTTCAAATTCCTTGAGTTCAAAAGCGTAGGATAATACCCCAAGCTTTTCGGCACGCTCTAAGACATAGGCATCCCGGTGATCTGAAAAAACAAATTCTACTGGAAATTGTTCCGCAATCTCCTGAAAGTTTGAGCCGTTTCCAGAGGCAAAAACAGCAATTTTTTTAGCCATTATTTAATCACCACACTTGCATCTGTCTTCTTCACAATACGACCAATTTCATAAATAGGTTCGTCAAGAAGTTCTTTGACACGTTCCACATTCTCTGGTTTAACCGCAAGCATGAGACCGATACCCATGTTGAAGATTTCAAACATTTCTTCGTGTTTGATTTGGCCATATTTCAAGGGCTTTGAAAATTGGAAGAACAGGAACCTTGCTTTCATCAATTTCAGCAGCCAAATCATCTGAGAACATACGTGGTACATTTTCGATGAAACCACCACCCGTGATGTGGGCAATCCCATTCACCAATTCTTCTTTGATGAGTGGCAAAGCTGCTTTGACGTAGATACGAGTTGGTTCGAGTAGGACTTCCTTGAGTTTCTTACCTTCCAACTCTGGGAGAACTTCTTCCCCTGTGTAATCAGCAAAGACACGACGAACAAGTGAGTAACCATTTGAGTGGATACCGCTTGAAGCAAGCCCCAGAATCACATCGCCTTCAGCTACTTTTGAACCATCGATGATTTGAGATTTTTCTGCAACACCAACAGCAAAACCAGCCAAGTCATAGTCATCTTCACCGTACATACCAGGCATTTCAGCTGTTTCCCCACCGATAAGGGCTGCACCAGCTTGCACACAACCTTCAGCCACACCAGCAACAACTTGTTCTAGTTTAGCTGGTTCATTTTTACCAGTTGCGATATAGTCGAGGAAGTAAAGGGGCTCAGCACCTGCAGCGATGATATCATTGACACACATAGCCACACAGTCTTGTCCGATAGTATCGTGTTTGTCGTACTTGATAGCCAGCATGAGTTTAGTTCCGACACCATCTGTACCTGAAATCAAAACAGGTTCTTTGACACCTGTTTTTGAAAGGTCAAACATGCCACCGAAACCACCAAGAGCTCCCATAACACCTGCACGCTCCGTACGTGCCACGTGTTTTTTGATCCGTTCAACAACTTCATAACCCGCTTCAACGTCCACACCAGACTGCGCATAAGCATTTTTATTCGTCATTTTATTCATTCCTTTTCTTTTTTTGAGAAAGACTGTGACGTATTTTTAGATAAACAATTATTTTATCTAAAAATACTAGTCAGGTCTCTAGCTTTGGTCCCATAGGAGAAAGCGTCTACTGACAAATGCTTTAGCTTTTAGTCAGTAGTGAGACGTGGAGCGTATGCATTCTTATTTGTCATTTGTTTATACCTTTTCCTTTCCTTCAATGGGGAATTTTATTTGTAAAAACTCGTTTTTTCTTCCAAACTTCTACGATATTCTTCTTCATAGTCATAGAGAGGGAGTTGGATATTTCCCATCAAAGTAAGCCACACAGAGACCGCCATTTGGCGCATCTGTTTCAATCCCAATAGAGTCAATCAAGCCATCAATCGAAAGATAAGTCAGACTATCCGCACCAATGATTTGGCAAGTTTCCTCAACGGTATGATTAGCCGCAATCAACTCCTGACGTGTCTGGATATCAATCCCGTAGAAACATGGATAGGCAAGAGCAGGACTACCAATGGCAACGTGCACTTCTGATGCACCCGCTTCTTCAAGAGTTGGACAATACGACGAGATGTTGTTCCTCGCACGATAGAGTCATCAATCATGACCACACGTTTGCCTTTAACGACACCAGAAACGGCAGACAACTTCATTCGAACTCCTTGCTCGCGCAATTCTTGAGTCGGCTGGATAAAGGTCCGCTGCGTGTATTGGTTCTTGATGAGCCCCATTTCATTTGGCAGACCTGATTCTTCCGCAAAGCCCATCGCTGCGCTGAGTGAGGAATTTGGTACCCCAACTACAATATCAGCTTCATGCTTGAACTCACGTGCCAATTGAGCTCCCATTCGCTTACGAGCTGTATGAACATTGACTCCGTGGATATTGGAGTCGGGACGGGCAAAGTAGATATACTCCATCGAACAGATTGCCAGCTGAGTATCATTTGTATAGCTGTCATACTGGATGCCATTTTCATCAATAATAACAATCTCGCCCGGTTTCACATCGCGAATCCACTCAGCACCGATGACTTCAAAGGCGCAGGTTTCAGAGGAAACCACAACTGCTCCATTGGCCATTTTCCCGATTGACAGAGGACGGAATCCGTTTGGATCAAGCGCTGCAATTAGCTTATCTTCAAACATCAAGAGATAAGCAAAACCACCTTTAACAAGACTGAGCGCTTCCTTGATTTCCCCATCAGGTTTGGATTGTGGCTACGACGAATCAAGTGAGCCAAGATTTCTGAATCAGAAGTCGAGCTAAAGATTGCTCCTCTTTGTTCCAATTCTTGTTTGAGTGATTCTGCATTGGTCAAATTCCCGTTATGAGCCAAACCAAACTGCATATCATGAAAACGGAAGAGGAAAGGTTGGATATTGTCTACAGAAGCTTCTCCCGCAGTCGCATAGCGCACGTGTCCAATTGCTCCAGTCCCTGTCAATTTATCCAAATTAGCAGGATTTTTGAAGACTTCTGATAAAAGCCCCATATCTCGATGACGCTTCAATTGTCCATGATCATTGGAGAGGATCCCTGCCCCCTCCTGACCACGGTGCTGAAGACTATGGAGTCCAAAATAGGTTAATTTGGCAGCATCTGGGTGGCCCCAGATACCAAAAACACCACATTCTTCATTAAGAGATTTTACTTCGTATGTCATTTTATATACCTTTTATTTCCCAGTAAAGTATTTAACTGCTGACGCAAAGAGGTGTTGGTCTTTATTTCCTGGAATATTTTGGAAGAGACCGTCTTCAAAACGTTCTGAGTGACCCATCTTACCAATAATTTGACCGTTCTTGCTTGTGATACCTTCGATTGCATTTACAGATCCGTTAGGATTATATTTTGAATCCATGCTTGGTTTCCCTTCGAAGTCAACATATTGGCTAAAGATTTGACCATTGTCACGAAGCTCTGCAAATTCCTCAGCTGTCACGACAAACTTACCTTCACCGTGTGATACTGGGATAGCATGGATGTCACCAACTTCTACTCCCGCAAGCCATGGTGAGTTCGTATTGGCAATACGTGTTTCCACCATCTTAGCCACGTGTTGGTTAGCATCATTGTAGAAGAGGGTTGGACTCGTGCTACTTGCATCTTCAAAGTTACCATATGGAAGAAGACCAGATTTAACAAGGGCTTGGAATCCGTTACAGATACCGATAATCAAACCACCACGTTCGATGAAACTATCAATGGCTGCACGTACTTTTTCATTGAGCAAGATATTCACGATAAATTTAGCTGATCCATCTGGTTCATCTGCTGCTGAGAAACCACCTGCAAAGAAGATAATATTTGCTTTTTCGATATTGTCAACCATGGTGTCAACAGACTTGACAATAGCCTCTTCGTTCAGTGTTACAAATGGTACCAAGTTGACTTTTGCACCTTCTTTTTCAAAAGCCTTAGCTGAATCGTACTCAGAGTTAGTACCTGGGAATACTGGGATGTAAACCACTGGAGTCTCAACTGTTTCTTTAGCTTTGATCACAGCATCTGATGCCACTGCAGGTACTTCTTTCAACTCAGTTGCTTGTGCAAATTCCGTTGGGTAAACCTCTTCTAATTTACCTTGGAAGGCACTGTCAAGTTTGTGTCCATCAAGCGTTACACCATTGACAGTAAGTGTAAAGTCAGCTACTGTTTGTCCGATCTTGGCAACACCTGCAATTTCTTCAGGCGATGTGAAGACGAATCCACCCAATTGAGCTGTCAAGCTAGTGTCAAAGTCATCTAATTCGACGTTAGCACCGATATGGTTACCAAATGTTGCAAGGGCAAGAGCTTCAACCACACCACCATATTTGACAGCTGATGCAGACGTAACTTTATGGTCAGCTTGGATGGCTTCAAACTTAGCAAAGTTAGACTTGATAAGATCAAAGTCAATTTCTTGTGCCAAAGCTTGACCAGAAATATAGTAAATATTTTCACCAGCAGCTTTGAATTCTGGAGAAAGAACCCTACGGCTATCTGCAGTTGTTACCCCAAAAGCAACCAAGGTTGGTGGTACTGTCAATTCTTCAAAGGTACCAGACATAGAGTCCTTACCACCGATAGATGGCAAACCAAGTTGAATCTGTGCTTCAATGGATCCAAGGAGAGCAGCTACTGGTTGACCAAAACGCTCTGCTTGTTTATCCATACGCTCGAAGTATTCTTGATAAGAGAAGCGAGCCTTAGACCAGTTTGCACCAGCAGCAACCAAACGAGCGGTTGCTTCGATTACTGCATAGGCAGCACCATGATATGGAGACCATTCTGCTACATAAGGGTTGAATCCTTGCGCCATGACAGAAGCAGTTGTTGTCACGCCATGTTGGACTGGCAATTTCTGTACAGAAGCTTCCGTTGGTGTGATTTGGTAGCGACCACCGAGTGGGTGATTGACTGTTGAACGACCAACTGAACTATCAAAGATGGTTTGTAACCCTTTTTGACTTGCATGGTTAAGGTCAGCCAAGACTGCAAGAGTATCAGCTTCAAGGGTTTCAGCAGATGTTTGACGTTCTTCTGGAAGCTTGACATCCTTGTCAACCACCTTAGCATCTACAACCACACGTACACCGTTTGTATCAAGGAAACGACGTTCCAAATCAACGATTGTTTCACCATTCCAGTGCATGACAAGGTTTGGTTTCTCAGTCACCGTCGCAACGACAACAGCATCAATATTTTCTTTGTTACATTCAGCAACGAAAGCATCTACATCTTCTGGACGAACCACTACGGCCATACGTTCCTGAGATTCAGAGATAGCAATTTCTGTACCGTTCAAACCTTGGTATTTCAATGGCACTTTGTCTAGATCAATTTCAAGACCATCAGCCAATTCACCGATAGCCACGCAAACACCACCAGCACCAAAGTCATTTGATTTCTTAATCAGACGGGTCACATCCCCATTACGGAAAAGACGTTGAATCTTACGTTCTTCGATGGCATTCCCTTTTTGAACCTCAGCACCAGCTGTTTCAACAGATTCAACCGTTTGAACTTTAGAAGAACCTGTCGCACCACCGACACCATCACGTCCAGTCTTACCACCGAGGAGGATAATAGCGTCGCCAGCTTCAGGTTTTTCACGAACCACATTTCCCTTGGGAGCTGCACCGACTACTGCACCTAGCTCCATACGCTTAGCAACGAAACCTGGGTGAAAGTATTCGCGAACATAAGTTGTTGCCAGACCAATTTGGTTACCGTATGAAGAATAACCATGAGCCGCTGTTTTAGAAATCACTTGTTGTGGCAATTTACCAGCGCGAGTTTCTGAAATCGGAGCTGTAATATCACCAGCACCTGAGATACGCATAGCTTGGTAAACGTATGAACGACCTGACAATGGGTCACGAATAGCCCCACCGATACAAGTAGCCGCTCCACCAAATGGTTCAATCTCCGTTGGGTGGTTGTGAGTTTCGTTCTTAAACATGAGAAACCATGGTTCTTCACACCATTGACATCCACCTCAATTTCAACTGAGCAGGCATTGATTTCATCAGACACTTCCATGTCATCCAAACGACCATTAGCACGCTCATAACGACCAAAAATAGTCGCCATATCCATCAAGGTTTGAGGTTTTTCTGTACGTCCCAACTCATCACGCATGGCAATATACTTGTCATAAGTCGTTTGCAATTGTTTTTCAAATTTAGAAGACGAGAAGTCGATGTTTTTCAACTCAGTCTCGAAAGTTGTATGACGGCAGTGGTCAGACCAGTAAGTATCCAACACCTTCAACTCTGTCTCAGTTGGCACACGTCCAATAGACTTGAAGTAATCTTGAATGAAGAGAAGGTCATCCACTTCCATCGCCAATCCTTGCTCTGCCTTATACTGTGCAAAATCTTCTGCCGTATAAGTTTCAAAGAAAGCCAAGCTTGGAATGGTCTTGTCAGACTCAGAGAAATCCTGTTTCGCAATGCCGACAGTAATGTCTTTGAAACGAGAATCCACTGGGTTTAAGAGATAGTTTTTAACAGCTTCCAATTCATTCGCATCAATATCCTTATTAACCAAGTAAAGTTGCGCTGTGTTCACCGTTACATCATTTGAACTACCAAGCAACAGCAAAGCTTCTTGTGAAGATGCTGCACGTTGATCAAATTGACCCGGCAAGCTTTCGATAGCAAAGAAAGCATATTTCTCAAGATCAGCCTGAATTGTAGTTTCATCCAAAACAGTATCGGTCACCTGCTCAGAGAAGATATGTTTTTCCGCACGCGCAAACAAGTCCTCTGCCAAACCAAAAACATCGTAAACCTGAACAATACGAAGATCATTCAAAGTTTTCAACTGAAGATTATGCTTTAATTCTTTTACTAAAGAGTCCGATTTCACACGAAAATCAGCTTTTTTCTCAACGAAAATACGTTTATCCATTTTAGTTCCTTTATTTCTATTCAAACATGTTATCGAAGACGAAGGTTTTCCGTTTCAACCAAATTATTTCAAGTCTTGCAACTTCTCTAACACAACCTTATATACATCCGTTAGGCTACCCAAATCTCTACGGAAAACATCCTTGTCCATATGGTGCCCTTCAGCATCCCAAAGGCGGCAGTTGTCTGGTGAGAATTCATCTGCCAAGATAATCTTGCCATCCTTATCAAAACCAAATTCCAATTTGAAGTCAATCAAGCGAAGACCAATTTGTGCAAACCAATCTTTTAGCAATTCATTGATTCGACGCGTTTCTTCCTTGATATAAGCAATTTGCTCATCATTGGCAATATCCAAGAACTTGACATGTTCATCATTGATAAATGGATCATCCAATTCATCATTTTTATAGTAAAATTCAACGATTGGAGTTTCCAAATCCAAACCTTCTTCAACGCCAAAACGTTTAGAAAAAGAACCGGCAGTCACGTTACGAAGGACAACCTCCAAAGGAATGATTTTAACCTTCTTATTCAATTGTTCGGTATCAGAGATACGTTTTATAAAGTGCGTCGCAACACCCGCAGCATTCAATTTTTCAAAAATAAGAGACGAAATCTGATTATTTAGCACACCTTTACCTTTAATAGTCTCCTTGCGAGCTCCATTCAGCATAGTGGCCTGGTCCTTATAGACCGACTTAATCATATTTTCGTCTTCTGTAGTATAGATATCTTTAGCTTTTCCCGTATAAATAAGTTTACTGGACATTTTCTTGTTCGCCTTTCGTATTACTTTACATCATTCTAACATAACAAATACTAAAAATCAAATATTTCACGAACTATATTTGATATCATATTTGAAAAAGTACAGAAAAAAATCGCAAACGATTTTTTTCATTTGCGATTTTCTAAGATTGATTTGAGTTAAAATGAGAACTTTATTCTTGTTTCAAAAACAAAATATGTATTCAAAATCACAACGTGGATATCAAGAAAATATTTTTAAACTATTTTTTTCAATCCACTACTTAATTCTTATAATTTCTTTTTCGGTAGCGTATGTCAATCTCACCATTACTCACTATCAAAATCTTAATTGAAACAAATTACTACTAATCAATTTATCTTAATCAATTAAGGAATAAGTAAAAATTGCACTCTAAAAGTTAGATATAAAAAAATCTAATACTTAGAGTGCAATTCATTTACTTTGTATTTAATTTTTAGTTATTCAAAGCTGCTGCCATTGTAGCTGCAACTTCTGCTTCAAAGTCGTTTGCAGCTTTTTCGATACCTTCACCAACTTCAAAGCGAGCGAACTCAACTACTGAAGCATTAACTGATTCAAGGTAAGCTTCAACTGTCTTGCTGTCATCCATGATGTAAACTTGTGCAAGAAGTGTGTATGCTTGGTCAACTTTAGTGTTGTCAAGCAAGAAACGATCCATTTTACCTGGGATGATTTTATCCCAGATTTTTTCTGGTTTGCCTTCTGCAGCCAACTCAGCTTTAATATCAGCTTCAGCTTGAGCAATCACTTCATCAGTTAATTGAGCTTTTGATCCATATTTCAAGTGTGGAAGAGCTGGTTTACCAACCATAGCACGGCTTTCGTTATCTTGGTCGATAACGTGGTTCAATTGTGCCAACTCATCTTTAACAAATTGCTCATCCAATTCTTTGTATGAAAGAACTGTTGGTTTCATAGCAGCGATGTGCATTGAAATTTGTTTAGCAAGTGCTTCGTCTCCACCTTCGATTACAGAGATAACACCGATACGTCCACCATTATGTTGGTATGCTCCGAAGTGTTGTGCATCTGTTTTTTCAAGCAAAGCAAAACGACGGAATGAGATTTTTTCACCGATTGTAGCTGTTGCAGATACATATGCAGCTTCAAGAGTTTCTCCTGAAGGCATTGTCAAAGCAAGTGCTTCTTCGTTGTTAGCTGGTTTACCTTCAGCGATGACTTTAGCTGTAGCATTTACCAACTCAACGAATTGAGCGTTTTTCGCAACGAAGTCAGTTTCAGCATTTACTTCAACTACTGCTGCAACGTTACCGTTAACAAATACACCAGTCAAGCCTTCAGCTGCAACACGGTCAGCTTTCTTAGCAGCCTTAGCCATACCTTTTTCGCGAAGCAATTCGATCGCTTTTTCGATATCACCTTCAACTTCAACCAATGCTTTCTTAGCGTCCATAACACCAGCACCAGATTTTTCACGCAACTCTTTAACAAGTTTAGCTGTAATTTCTGCCATTTTGATTCTCCTATATTTTTTTAAAAATAGGAGAGCCGGGCTAAGCCCCGCCCTCCTAGGTAATGATTACTTATTTGAATTAAGCGTTGTCGCCTTCTACAACTTCAACGATTTCTTCGATTGAGTCTGCTTGAGCTTCTGAAGCTGCAAATTCAGCTTCAACTGCTGCTGCGTCTTCACCTTGACGACCTTCGATGATAGCGTCAGCCAATTTAGCTGTAATCAATTTAACAGCGCGGATAGCGTCATCGTTAGCTGGGATGATTACATCGATATCATCTGGATCAGTGTTTGTGTCAACCATCGCTACAACTGGGATACCCAATTTTTTAGCTTCTTTAACAGCGATTTGCTCTTTATGTGGATCAACTACGTACATTACGTCTGGGATACGAGGCATATCTTCGATACCACCCAAGAATTTTTCAAGACGTGCACGTTGTTTATTAAGAAGTGCAACTTCTTTTTTAGGAAGAACGTCGAAGATTCCTTCTTCTTCCATACGTTTGATTTCTTTCAAACGAGCGATACGTTTTTGGATAGTTCCCCAGTTAGTAAGAGTTCCACCCAACCAACGGTGGTTGATGTAGTATTGACCTGAACGTTCTGCTTCTTCTTTAACAGCGTCAGCAGCTTGTTTCTTAGTACCAACGAACAATACAACTGCATCGTTAGCTGCAGCATCACGCATGAAGTCGTATGCTTGGTCAGCGTATTTTACAGTTTGTTGCAAGTCGATAACGTGGATTCCGTTACGTTCAGTGAAGATGTACTTAGCCATCTTAGGGTTCCAGCGACGAGTTTGGTGACCGAAGTGTACACCAGCCTCAAGAAGTTGTTTCATTGAAATTACTGCCATGAGTATTTCTCCTTTTTGTTTTTTTCCTCTTCTTGATTTCAACTTGCAAAACAACCAAAAGGCAACAGTTTCACAATTCATCAAGAATGAGTATTATCGTTCACACGACAAGTTTCATTTTATCATAATTGGAGCTTTATTTCAAGTAATTTTGTTATTTTCTCCTTATTAAATTACCAGTTAAAAGCTCTAAATTTAAAACATCTCAACATACACTGCTGAGATGTTCTAATAGCTAATTTTTTTAATTTAATGTAGTGGTGTTTATGCTATCTACTTCGAAGTCTCTTACGAATCTTATAAGCTAGATTAAACAAGAAATATAATGAACTAGTTGGATAGTTAAACTCACCAGCAAACTCCTCAATAGTGGGATTAAACTTAGATTTAAAATTAAATAACCCGCCTTCTAAGTTGTTTTCAATTCCACCCATATTATGAGTCTCTGCCCCACGTTCAAATGAATGCTGAGCAGTCTCAAACCATGTAGGAATAGCAGGTTGATAATGTCTAAATTCCTCATTCATTCCAGCATATAAGTTTTCTGAGGTTTTTCCAAATTCGATGGTCAAAGTTCCAGATAATGGGACGATACTGTCCCCTCTATCAATGTGATTCTTAAGAAAAGAAATTTCTTCCTCTAATCGTTTTCTCTCTTGCTGATTCTCTTTTATTTTGCCTTCTTTCGTTTTATCATTAAATTTCTGCGCTATTTTAAGATTCTTTTCGAGTTGCTGCTCAACTTCTTTTAGTCTATTAGGTAAATCTAAATAGCTCAGTGTGATAAAAGAATGATCAGGATAAGTAGTCAGTAACTTCTGATAATAATCTTTGCCTCGTAAACTAATGTTCTTACGAGACTCTGTTTTCTTCATTAAAAATGAAAATTCATCTAATAAATCCAGTCCGCCGAATTTTACTTCCAATCCTTTATTTCTTGCAGTTCGGATTGCCTGTCTAGTAGACTTGGATAGTTGATCTAGCGAGAAGTTTCCTTTATGAATATTAGCTTGAAAACGAGGTTGTATGTTTTCTGCCATATCCTTTGTCAAACCTGTCCAATGAACTTTGTTTTTTTGCAATTCCTCAATAATTTCAAAAGTTTTAGAATTTTGGATAGTTTCTTGATCAACAAGACCTCTACGGATAAATAAACTTGGATCAAATTTAACCATTATTGCATGACTTTTTTTAGCAAGTTTTTTCAACGTTAAAAGTACAAATTTCAGAAGTTCTTTATCTTCATAGTCAATTACTGGACCTCGTGGAATATAGAACATAGAAAGTCCTAATGGTAGCGGCTGAATTAAGATATTCGCTACTCCAACTAGTTGATTTTCTTTATAAAATCCAACTCTCTCATTCCCCCAAGTATCCTTTATCTTGGACCAATCACTACTCTGCAATAAATTTCCTTGAGGATGATTTTTGTAAAAATAAATCCCACTCTTTGACATCAACATTCGTTTTTATAAGTAAACATAATTCCAGTACCAATTCCCTTTAGAAACCATTTTTTTATTAACAAGCTACACTCGTACTAAATCTCTAAATTTCATCTAACTTTAACTAAATAATTATTAAGAATAGAATACAAAAAGAAGTTCAAGTAATTATATAATGAAATTTATTTTTCAGCACTATACAAAGGGTGAGATTAATAAAACCTCACCCTAAATTTAGTAATAATCAGTATATTAGTTTGGATAAATGTATCTTACTGTACCACGTGATGCTGTAGGATTAAACCATCCACGATAATTTCCGATTGGTTGAGTTCCGCTACCATCATAGTTACATTCTGAAACTTGAATACGCGTTGTTGATTCAACAGCTGTAACAACCGCTACGTGTCCATATCCACCATCATCCCAACAAGCAATCGCACCAACTTGTGGTGTAGAACCTGTACGGAAACCTGCTGCTGCTGCACTAGTAGCCCACTGACCACCATTACCCCAATAATCACCAGCCCATGGAGCCAAGGTCTTAGCACCCCATGTACATTGACCTGTAGGGTAACTTGAAGCATTTGAACTATAAGTTGGTCGTTGACTTACCGTAGTTACTGCAGGTGTGTAGCTTGAATCATCATCTGATGATGAAGCTGATGAAGAACTTGAAGTTGCTTGTACTTGTGCAGCAAAAGTTGTGTTGGCTGAAGCTGCAAGTGTTTGTTGTTGACTTGCTTGTTTAGCTTTATAAGCCGCCTCAGCTTCTGCTGCTGCTTTTGCTTCAGCTTCTGCTGCTGCTTTTTGTTCTAACAAAGTAGCTTTTTCGCTCTCTGCTGATGCTTTTTCAGCTGCAAGATTCAACTCAGCTACTTTCAATTCAGCTTGTTTTGTTGTCAAAGCTTGAGCATCGTCAGCAAGCGTTTGTTGATTCGCAATAACTGTATTGATTGCTTCGTTGTTTGCAACTTGTTTTTCAGAAATAGCTTTCTTATCTTCTTTTTGTTGCTGCAACATTTTATTGTTTGCTGATACGATTTCACTCATAGCTGCTACACGAGAAATAGCTTCTGTGATTGAGTCAGAGTTAATAATCGTATTAATGTAACTTGTAGCAGTTCCATTTGTTTGTGCACTACGAGCTTGGTTTTCAAGCGATTCGTTACGTGCTACGATGTTTTTTGAAAGCTCTGCGATTTCACCTTCAAGTTTTTTAGATTCATCTTGAAGTTTTTCGTTTTCAGATTGTAATTTTTCTTGTTCTGATTGAATAGCTGAAACTTTAGTTTGAATTTCATCTACTTGTTTTTGAGCTTCTTTCTGTTGAGCTGTCAAGTTACTAATTTTACTATCTTGAGCAGCAATTTTTTCATCTGTTGTATTGGCTTGAACACTTGAAAGAACAGCTCCTTGTGAAACTAATACTGTACTTAATAAAAGTGATGCTAGAATTTTTTTCTTCATAAGTGTAAATACTCCTTCTTTAAAAAGACAATACTAGTATATCAAAAAAAGGCCTAATAAATATTACGCCTTTATTACAGTTTTGTTTCTTTCTTATAGATATATTTTTTCAAAAATATATTGGAAAACCAACATCCATAAACAGTTCAATATTAGAGTAGGCACAAGACTATAAACCATAAAAACGGATAGATTTTCAGCTGTTAGCCCAACCACCTCTGCCAACATAAAGCTACCAAACTCAAAAATGAAGGTCATCATTAAGACAGCAAGCAATCTGGTCCATCTATTTAACAAAATGACAGAGTTACTTTTATAGACAATTGCTCCAATAATCACAAAAAGGAGACTTGCTATTCCAATCAAATGGAAGAAGTAAATATCGTATACAAGTCCTACAGCTAGGCAATAAGCTAAAAACAGATACTCAGATACTTCTATCGTTTCAAATAATAAGAAGATAAAAATAAAGTGGCTAACAATTTGTATATGTGGGAAAAAACTATTTACAAACTGCCCTAAATGGCTATCGATCAAGATAATCAAGGGCAATAGTACAAACATTCCTATCTGCTTAACAAGTCTCATGACGCATTCCCCACTAACTCTACAACCTTAAGATTCATTGGATCAGCGTGTAGTTTAACCATAACTTCTCTAGTTAGATAGTCAGTACTATGTGTCACTGATACGACTTCTCCTACAGGGATATCTGTAGCATTAAGTTTCCCAAACCTCCAGTCACCACTTTGTCGCCTTGGCTAATGTCGCCATTGCTATTGAGCTGGCTGATTTTCAAAAGTTCTTTTTCCTTATCATAACCGATAATAATACCATAAATGCTACTAGAACCGTGCTGGATTTTAACGGAAATCTTCTCTGTATTCTCAGCGTTTGTCAATAAATTGACCACAGTTGAGTTGTCTTCTACTTTTTCAACACTTCCAACCAATCCTCCACCAGCAACAACAAGCATGTTTGTCGTTGCTCCTTGTTGAGAACCAACGTTAACTGTTAATTTTTGTTTCCAGGTTGATGGAGTTCTCATGATGACATCCGCAGCAATTAACTTGGTCACATTTAATTTGGACTTCATATCTAATAACTGACGTAATTGCTCATTTTCTTCCTTCAGACTGTTTGCTTCATTCGTTTCTTTTTCCATTTGATAGAGTTCTTTTTTAAGAGTTTCATTCTCATTATAAGCTCTCGTCAAATTTCCTAAATCAGACTTTGTAGATTCTAACCATTGAAATGGCTTTTGAACAATTCTATCTATCAGAGAAATGCCATCTCCAACTTTTGTCACAACCGCACTTGATTTCGTCATCACTAAAAAAACTGAAACTATCAATACGACGACAAATAGAACAATGATATATTTTGATTTTTTAAAACGGTTCATACCTCTACCCTATCTCATTCTATACTTCACTCTAGGATTTTAACAAAAATAGAATACCACCCAAGACACAAATAAGTAATAGAGCTACACTATCTTTATTCATCCATTTCAACTGTCGATACTGACTACGTCCATTCCCGCCTTGATACCCTCTAGCTTCCATAGCTGTAGCAAGAGAATCTGCTCGTTTCAAACTGGTAGCGAACAAAGGTATCAAAATAGGTATCATAGCCTTAACTTTTTGGATTACATTCCCTTCTCCAAAATCAACACCACGCGCCTTTTGGGCATTCATAATGCGAATCGTATCATCCATTAAGGTTGGTACAAAGCGCAAACTCATAGACAACATAAGCCCAATTTCATGAACAGGAACCTTGAGTCTTTTCAAAGGTCCAAGCAAGGACTCTACTGCTGTTGCCAAACTTAGTGGCATGGTCGTCAAAGTAAGTAAGGTTGAGAAAAAGATAATCAACACAAAGCGACAAAAAATAATCCCAGCCTGTTCAATTCCATGACTTGTGATTTTTATAAACCCAATCTCGAACAAGACATCTCCACCTGAGATAAAGAAAAGTTGAAAAAGGGTTGTAAAAGCAATTAAAAACATAGACCGCAAACCTTTTATGAAAAAGGATAAGGGAACTTCTGATAAAGCTACAAATATAGCTGTTGCAACGAAAAGGATCAAATTTGTTATTGGATTATTGGCCCAAAAAACAATCAGAATTAATAAAATCATTGCCACTAACTTACTACGAGGATCCAGACGATGAACAATCGAATTTCCTGGTATGTAACGACCTAAAATCATATTATCCATTGATGAACTCCTTAAACTCCTCTATCGTTATCGGCAATTGTTTGAAAGAAAGTCCTCTGTCAGCTAGTCTTTGAGCAAATCTTGTGATTTTAGGAACACCCAATTGGATTTTTTCCATAAATTCGACATTTTGAAAAACAAGACTTGGCTTCCCACTCTTGACTAACTTTCCTTTTTCCATTACGTAAACTTGGTCAGCAAATTCTGCTACATCATCCATAAGGTGAGTCACCAAAACAATCGTGATACCATCTTGATGAAGCTTTTTAAACAAGGTCATCAACTCTTTTCGACCAATTGGATCCAAGCCTGCGGTTGGCTCATCTAAAACCAAGATCTTAGGTTCCATTGCTAAAATCCCAGCAATAGCAACCCTTCTCATTTGTCCTCCTGAGAGTTCAAATGGACTACGTTCAAAAAGTGACTCGTCAATTCCCACTAAAGCTAATTTTTCACGCGCGATAGCTTCTGCCTCTTCTACAGAAACTCCAAAATTTTGAGGACCAAAAGCCACATCTTTTAAGACTGTTTCCTCAAAAATTTGATTTTCAGCAAACTGAAAAACCAATCCTACTTGTTTGCGGATTTGACGAATTTGCTTATTGACAGATGTTGATGTAATCAATGTATCAAAGACACGAACACTTCCTTCTGTAGGAACTAGCAAACCATTCAACAGTTGAAGGATTGTAGACTTTCCGCTTCCTGTATGCCCAATAATCGCAGTATAAGAGCCATCCTCTATTGTCAAACTGACATCAGACAAGGCAACTGAGGCAAACGGCGTTCCTTCTTGATACGTATAACTAACATTGTCTAGAATAATTCCCATAAAGCCTCCTCAAGTTCCTCTTCTGTAAGATAGAACTCTGGCAAATTCAAACCACTAGTACGTAATGATTCTTTCAATTGGTTGACAAAGGGTTGATCTAAGCCAATTTGATCTAAATCTGACCTAGAAAATAATTCTCTAGGAGTGCTTGTTGACTCGACTTTCCCTTTTTTCATTACTAAAACACGGTCACTCATAGCAACCTCATCTAAATCATGCGTAATGGAGATAACTGTCATCTGGTGGTCTTGGCGAATCTTCTGGACTATCTTAATCAACTCTAGTCGTCCTTCTGGATCCAACATACTTGTAGCCTCATCCAAGATTAAAATATCTGGTCGCAGAGCTACAACTCCTGCAATTGCCACTCTCTGTTTCTGACCTCCAGACAAGCGAGCTGGTTCTTTTTTTGTAAATTCCGCCATCCCAACTAATGACAGAGCTTCAGAGACTCGTTTCTTCATCTCTTCAAGCAGAATCCCTTGGTTTTCTAGGCCAAAAGCAACGTCATCTTCAACAGTTGCTCCCACGAACTGATTATCGGGATTTTGAAATACCATACCAATCTTACGTCTTTTCTCCCAGACATTTTCCGGTGTTAGGCAATCACCATCTATCCAAATTTCTCCAGATTCAGCCTCGAGTAAGCCATCAATCAAGCGAACTGTCGTTGATTTCCCACTCCCGTTGTGACCAACGATTGACAACCATTCTCCACGTTTCACGCGAAACGAAATGTTATGAACATCATAATGTTCTTGATCTGCCTGGTATCGAAATGACAGATCCTTAATTTCAATAATCGATTCCATATCTAGCGAAAGGTTCCTTTAAATAAATATGCGCTTCCCTTGAAGTAATCATAACCAGAATAAACTGTGAAGAACAAGGCAATATAAAGAGTTATCTGACCGAGTAAATTCCAATGGAATAACAAGAAGATAATCGCGAACATCTGGCTAAATGTCTTGATTTTTCCTGGCATTGCTGCAGCTAAAACAGTCCCTCCGGTTTCAACTAAAAGCAAGCGCAAACCAGTAACTGCAAGTTCACGACAAATGATAACAGCCACTACCCAAGCAGGAGCCATATCAAGACCAACTAGCATAATAAACGCTGACATAACCAATAACTTATCAGCCATTGGATCCGCAAATTTCCCAAAATTGCTAACTACCTGCCACTTTCTAGCTAAATAGCCGTCTAGATAGTCAGTGATACTTGCGATGGCAAAAATAATTGCTGCTATTTTGTGTAACACAGGAGACGGGCCAAATGATAGAAGGAGAACAAAAATCGGAATAAATAAAATTCTACCAAGCGTAAGTATGTTAGGAATATTTTCTTTTTTTCATATTATCCTTCCTTATTTTGAACTCACTGTTAGTCTAATCCAACCAGTTTGACCAGTTAATTTTGCAGTGTCAATTTCTTGATTATCAATTTTAATTTTAACGCCTTTTACAACGCCTAATGTGATTGTTACTGTAGAGCCTTTAGAAATTGTTATTTTAGCTGTTTTGTTATTTGGCTCGAGAGTAGTTCCTCCGGCTAGATCCGTATCTGATACACTTATCCAACTTGTTGCATCCGTCACAGATAATTGAAGTTCAGCAGTATCTTTAGAAGTTTTATATTCTACTGATATTACATCTCCCTGGCCTGAAACAGTCACAGTTGATGCTTCACTCGAACTTGATGGACTAGTGGTTTGGTTGCTAGTTGTTGTTTCACTAGTTGTTGCATTTGTAGTAGTTACAACATTATAGTTAGCTGAAGTTGTTTCTGTTGGTTGTGTTTGAATATAATTCCAAACATAATAGGTTACGAATACTAAAATTGATAAGGAGAATAAGACGAAGTAAAAAAGTGGAAGCAGGGAACGTTTCTTTCGATTAGAACGTCTACGACCTGACAGTTCTATCTCATCAACATCAACTTCTTCATAGGTAATCATACTTCCTGAATCATAAGCCTCTAAAACAATACTTTCATCCAACTCGACTGCCCAAGCATACTTTCTCAAAAAAGATCGAGCATAAAAGGGGCTAGGTAATTTATCAAAATCATCTGATTCCAGAGCTTCTAGCATATCCAGTTGAATATCAGTCTTGCGCTGTAATTCCTCCAAACTCAATCCCTGGTTAATTCTTGCTAAACGTAGAACTTCACCGATTGTTTTTTTCCTCATACTTATCATTCCTTCTTTCTAATCTATTTATTTTCGATTCTTATAGTGGAAAAATTGTAAACTCAACCATCTCACTATTATCGATAAAATGATGTCCTACCTCAAGAACATCTTCCAAGGTCATTTCTTGTATAATCTTTGGCAAATCAAACAAAGTTGATTCATCAACGTGCGACTGATATTGAGTCGCTATAAATTCTAAAGAATTCATATTATGGATAAACTCACCATAAATTTCGCTTTTTATTAAATCAAGATGTTCCTCTGACACATCCGGATCAGTTACAAAATTCTTAATTGCCTTTCGAAATTGGTGTGAAATGGCAACAGGTTCTTTTGTATCCATTGTCAGCATCAAAAAATTAAAACGATGATTGATTTCAACCTCCATAGATAATGAAGAATCTAGTTTCCCAGTTTCATACAAACTTTGAAATCTTTTTGAGGTCCATCCAAACATCATCGAAAACAAGGCCTTCAACAAAACACCGTATCGATAGCAGTCTTTACTCTCCATCTCAGCATTTGTTCGAACTCCAATAGCTAATTTAGGAGAAGCCACATCCATACGAATACTCTCTACCTTCTTTACAGGGTGTAGAGCTATTTTTTCTCTAGCAGTTTTAGTTATCTGATTTCCAGTATGTCTATTAGAGAAATAATTTTGTATTAATCCTAAATCAAAGTTCCCAACGAGAAAAACATGGCTGTTGACAGGTGTGTAAAACTCATCAAAATTATCTCGTAAATCCTCTAAATGAATATCTTCTATCGAATTTTCAGTACCAACAATATCCGAAGCTAAAGGACTTTCTGGATAAAGATTTGCAAGAGTTTTAAAGAACAAGCACGAATCTGGATCATCCTGATACATTTCACGTTCTTGCTGGATGATATCCTTTTCACACTCAACAGATTCTTCAGTAACATTAAAGCTAGTAACAAGATCGTCAAGCAAGTCTAAACACTCAGTAACATTGTCAGAAGTTGAAAAAAGATAGCTTGTGTTTGTAAAGCTTGTAAAGGCATTACTCTCTGCTCCTAGTTCTGTAAAAGCAGTCATGATATCTTCAGAGTTTTCTCTTTCAAAAAGTTTATGTTCTAAAAAATGAGCAATTCCATTAGGATAATTTTTCTTTTTCCCATCTCTATCTGTAAATTCAGTGTCAACCGAACCAACTTGAACAGTTACCACACCATAAACTTCGTTAAAGTCATTTTTCGGAAGTAAAGAAACTGTCAAGCCGTTTTTTAATGTTGCTTGATAAAGAGTTTCCTTTACAGCAGGATAGTATTTCTCTTGAAAAGTAACTCTAGTCATTCTGCTCCTTCCATAAAATAGATTGCCTGCAATTTTAGACTAGATGCAGCTTTACAAATCGCATCCTTGTCAACTTGTTCTAGTTTTTCTATCAAAGTCTCTAGATCTAAAACTGACTTACCAAAAAAGATAGTTAAGTATTCTCTATCTATAATCGAGTCTTGGTTATCTTGACTTAACAACATATTTCTGCGAATCATTTCCTTAGTTTGATTGATTTCTGCATCTGTAAATCGACCATTTTTGATATCGAATAATTGATCATTCATCAGTTTCCGTACTCGATTTCGGTCTTGACGGTTAATACCAGCAAAGAGTCGCAAAAAAACCACTAAAAAGATCTAAATGACTAGATACTGTATAAGCCAAGCCTTCCTTTTCCCTTACTTGAGTAAACAATTTAGAGTGTGGAAAAGCCCCAAGTAGACCATTTACAAGAAGTAAAGCCATTTTTTGATCATCCCCATAACCAATCGTGCTATGGTAACCCATCTCTAAAATGGACTGACCTAGGTTTCTCCTGATAATTCCTTCTCTAAGAACATTTGAATACTCTTGTCGATATTGAATGTTTACAGTTTCTTTACGTTCTGTCAATGGAAAATTCTTCAAATTTTCTAGTATTTCGACCTCATTAAAGTCACCTAAGAAGAATAAATCAATTCGGTCTTCATTAAGCATTTTTTGGAAACTTGAATAACAAGTCTTAGAGGTCTCTGCTGAAATCCTTGAAATCAAATCTCTAGGTACTAACTGCATTGATTCATCCTGGAAAAATAAATGATCCAATTCTTTATGTGCAAAGAAGAAAGGATCTTCTAATTCTGATTCCAGTCTAGCTAACAATTGTTTTTTCTCAATTTCAAAAGTATTTTTCTCAAATCCATCCTCATCCAACAAAGGATTAAATAAAACTTGATGCAATAATTCTAAACTCTGCGCAGTCAATACGTTTTTCTTACTTAAAAATTCATCTCGAACATATGTAAGACTAACATCTACAAGGTGACTTTGTCCTCTTCGATAAGCATGAGTTGATAAATCTGCCCCATATAAAGTAGCTAAATGTTTCCTCAAAATCTGAGCCGTTGGATAACTTTTATTGGCTGTTTCAAGCACACTTGCGCTTAACATGCGACCTGAAATTAAATCCAGAGATAATGGAGCTGTGAAACGCATGGTTATTTTATTTGTCTTAAATTTTTTAGATTGGATAAAATGCACTGCAATTCCAGGGAATAACTCCATCCTTTACCTCCTTTTACATAGAGTTCTATTATACCATGAAAACGAAAATTTTTCTTGTTCTCTTTGACTCTTTTAAAATTAAAAATCGTTTTTCACTTCAGTGATTTCTCCTCTACTATTTTAAGTAAAAATATGGTATAATACCAAAGATTGAGGTGAACTATGAAATACAAATTATTTGAAGAATTTATTACGCTCCAAGCTCTTTTGAAAGATCTTGGAATCATCCAAAGTGGTGGCGCTATTAAATCATTTTTAGCTGACCATCTTGTATATTTTAATGGAGAATTAGAAAATCGTCGCGGCAAAAAAATTAGAATCGGTGATACTATTGACATTCCTGATTTAAAAACTCAAATTGTTTTAGTTCAACCAAATCCTGAAGAACTTGAGGAATTTAAACAAGATAAAATCGAGAAAGAGCGTGTAGCTAAACTTGTTAAAGAAATGAATAAAAAGGTTCAAAAAAAGCCAGACAAAAAGAACCAGCCACCAAAAGCAAAAAATGCACCACGTTTCCCAGGTAGGTAAATATGTGGCTGAAAAATTTATCCATTAAACAATTTCGTAACTATCGTGATACAGAAATTGATTTTAACCCAAAATTAAATGTATTTGTTGGCCGGAACGCTCAAGGAAAAACAAATCTTCTTGAAAGTATTTATTTTTTAGCTCTAACAAGAAGTCACAGAACAAAGACTGACAAAAATTTAATTCAATTTGAAGAAGAGCAACTACAAGTTTCTGGAATCTTGCAGAAAAAAACGGCAACTATACCACTTGAAATAGACCTCACACAAAAAGGTCGAATTACAAAAGTAAACCATTTAAAGCAAGCTCGTCTTTCTGATTATATCGGACATATGAACGTTGTCTTATTTGCCCCAGAAGATTTACAGCTTGTCAAAGGTGCTCCAGCCATTCGACGTAAATTCATTGACATGGAGTTGGGTCAAATCAAACCAATATACTTGTCAGACTTGTCAAGTTATAACCACATCCTTAAACAGAGAAATAGCTATCTAAAATCTACACAAAATATTGATGACACTTTTTTATCTGTCCTTGATGACCAACTTGTAGAGTATGGATGTCGTGTAATGATTCATAGGGCTGACTTCATACAAAAAATGGAACACTTTGGAAAGAGGAAACACTTTGATATCTCAGACCAGTTAGAAGAGTTGTCAATTCACTATCAACCTTCTGTAAACTTCGTTGACAAAGAACATTTAGCTGATTCTTTCCATGCAGCACTCCAAAAAAGTAGATCTAGAGATTTATTTAAGAAGAATACGGGAGTTGGCCCTCATCGGGATGATATGACTTTCTTAATCAATGGAATAGACGCAAGTTTTGGTAGTCAAGGACAGCATCGTAGTCTAGTTCTTTCTGTAAAACTTGCTGAAATTGAATTGATGGAAAGCATCACCAAAGAATCTCCAATTCTTTTACTTGACGATGTTATGAGTGAACTTGACAATACTCGTCAACTTAAATTGTTAGAAACTATTTCTCATAATATTCAAACCTTTATTACAACTACTAGTTTAGACCATCTTCAAAACTTACCTGATACCCTCAGTGTATTTACAGTAAACAACGGTCAAATAGTTGTAAATTAAAGTTTACAGTTTTATCAAAACAAAAAATCTCCTGTTTGACAGGAGATTTTTTTATTACATTGAGTAGTTTGGAGCTTCATTAGTAATTTGCACATCGTGTGGATGGCTTTCTTTTAGACCCGCACCAGACATTTCGATAAATTGAGCATTATCATGCAATTCTTTAAGATTAGCTGCACCACAATAACCCATACCAGAACGGATACCACCAATCATTTGGAAGACGATATCAGCAGCAGCTCCCTTATAAGCAACACGTCCTTCAATTCCTTCTGGAACGAGTTTATTTGCTTCATTAACAGAACCTTGGAAGTAACGGTCACTTGAACCTTTCTTCATTGCGGCGATTGAACCCATACCACGGTAAGTCTTAAACTTACGTCCTTGGAAGATTTCAGTTTCACCTGGAGCTTCATCTGTTCCTGCAAACATTGATCCAAGCATTACTGCATTTCCACCAGCAGCAAGAGCTTTAACAATATCTCCAGAATACTTGATTCCACCATCAGCAATGATTGTTTTACCATATTCACGCGCCACTGCTGCAGCATCGTAAATAGCTGTAACTTGAGGAACTCCAACACCTGCGATTACACGAGTTGTACAGATTGAACCTGGTCCAATACCAACTTTAACAACGTCAACACCCGCATCATAAAGGGCACGTGCACCTTCAGCCGTCGCAATATTTCCAGCAATTAGTGTACGATCAGGGAAGTGAGCACGAATCTCAGCGATTTTGCGAAGAACACCTGCTGAGTGACCGTGAGCAGTATCGATAACAATGGCATCCGCACCTGCTTCAAAAAGTGCTTCTGCACGTTCAAATGTATCTGAAGTAACCCCTACAGCACCCGCAACAAGGAGACGACCAAATTCATCTTTAGCTGCATTTGGAAACTCAATTACTTTTTCAATATCTTTAATAGTAATCAAACCAGAAAGACGACCATCTTCGTCAACCAAAGGAAGTTTTTCAATACGGTGTTCTTGAAGAATACTTTCAGCTGTTTCAAGATCTGTTCCAACAGGAGCAGTAACGAGGTTTTCGCTGGTCATATGATTTGAGATTGGTTGATTGTAATCTGAAATAAAACGAAGGTCTCGATTTGTTAAAATACCAACCAATTTACGATTTTCAAGTGTTTCAACTACTGGAACACCACTGATACGGTAACGACCCATGAGTTCATCTGCTTCAGCAATGGTATGTTCTGGAGTCAAGAAGAATGGATCAATGATAACACCATTTTCAGAACGTTTTACCTTACGAACTTCATCTGCCTGTTGCTCAATAGACATATTTTTATGGATAACTCCAAGTCCACCTGCACGCGCAATAGCAATCGCCATTTGACTCTCTGTTACAGTGTCCATCGCAGCGGTAATAATTGGGATATTTAAAGTCAAATTATCTGCCAATTTTGTAGTTAAATCCGCATCATTAGGCAACACATGACTCTCTGCTGGAATGAGCAATACATCATCAAAGGTAAAACCTTTTTTCAAAAATTTAGTGTCCCAATTAGACATTGAGGTTTCCTCTTTTCTTTCTTTTTGAGCTTAACGCTTTTTGTATTGTATCTATCATACCATTCTATGAAAAATTTGTCAATTAAATTTATAAGAGAACATATAAAAAACTATCCCTCTTATTTTAAAGAAGAAATAGTTTTATAGTTCATATTTTATCTATTAATGAAAGTAATTTAGACCCATTGCTAATTTAACTTCTGATAAGGTCTGACCAGCAACTTCACGGGCTTTTTCACTACCTTTTTGAAGCATATTATAGACCTCACCCATGTCTTTAGCATATTCAAGTCGACGTTCACGAATAGGAGCAAGCTCTCTTTCCAAAATTTCAAGTAGGTAACGCTTGGTCTTAACATCCCCAAGGCCCCCACGTTGGTAGTGTTCTTTCATTTCAGCAATTTCTTGAGCATCCTCTGGACGTCCAAATACATCTAAATAATGGAAAACCATATTTCCTTCAATCTTACCTGGATCCTCGACACGAATGTGATCTGGATCTGTATACATACTCATCACTTTTTTTCGTAAGTATCAGCATCGTCTGCTAGGTAAATACCATTATTGAGTGATTTTGACATTTTCGCATTTCCATCAAGTCCTGGTAGACGTCCTGCAGCTTCATGCTCAGGGTAAATTCCTTCTGGTTCTACTAAAACATCACAGTTATAGGCATGATTAAAAGAACGTACAATTTCACGTGTTTGTTCAATCATCGGTTTTTGATCATTCCCTACTGGAACCAAGTTTGCTTTAAAGGCTGTAATATCCGCTGCTTGTGAAATAGGATACACCAAGAATCCAGTTGGAATACTTTCTCCAAAACCTTTCTGTGAAATTTCTGTTTTTACAGTTGGATTTCGTTCCAAACGAGCTAATGAAACTAGGTTCATGTAATACATAGATAGCTCTGCCAATTCTGGAATCTGACTTTGAATAAAAATTGTTGATTTATTAGGATCTAATCCCACTGCAAGATAGTCCAAGGCAACATTCCCAATTGATTCTACAATTGTTTGAGGATCTTTTGCATGGTCAGTTAAGGCTTGCTGATCAGCTAAAAAAACAAACATGTCATATTTATTTTCTTCCTGTAGTAAGACACGGTTTTTTAAACTACCTACATAATGCCCAATATGTAATTTCCCCGTTGGACGATCTCCTGTTAAAATAATGGGTTTACTCATAATATTCTCCTTTGATATGGTCCTTTCAATTATAGCATTTTTTTAATAAAAAGACAGATAATTTTTTTAATCAAACAATAGTTTTCTAGCTATATAACCGTAAAAGAAACTGTCAACTTACTTTTACAAAAAAATTGACAAATAAAAATTTGAATATTTACTAATTTTCTAGTAGAATTAGAGTATTACATATAATAGGAGAAAAACATTGCTAACAGTATCTGATGTTTCACTACGTTTTAGTGATCGCAAACTTTTTGATGATGTCAACATTAAATTTACAGAAGGAAACACATATGGTTTGATTGGTGCTAATGGTGCTGGAAAATCAACCTTTTTGAAAATTCTAGCTGGTGATATTGAACCTACAACTGGTCATGTCTCTCTTGGACCAGATGAACGTCTTTCAGTTCTTCGTCAAAATCACTTTGACTACGAAGACGAACGCGTTATTGATGTTGTCATCATGGGAAACGAAAAACTTTACAACATCATGAAAGAAAAAGACGCCATTTATATGAAGGAAGATTTTTTTCAGACGAAGATGGTGTTCGTGCTGCTGAACTTGAAAGTGAATTTGCTGAACTAGGTGGTTGGGAAGCTGAGAGTGAAGCTTCACAACTCTTACAAAATTTGAATATCCCAGAGGATCTTCATTACCAAAATATGAGCGAACTTGCAAACGGGGACAAAGTGAAAGTCCTCCTAGCCAAAGCTCTCTTTGGTAAACCAGACGTCCTTCTTTTTGGACGAGCCGACCAACGGTCTTGATATTCAATCTATTACTTGGTTAGAAGATTTCTTAATTGACTTTGATAACACCGTTATTGTCGTATCCCATGACCGTCACTTTCTTTGAACAAAGTATGTACTCACATGGCCGACCTTGACTTTGGAAAAAAATCAAACTCTACGTTGGTAACTACGACTTCTGGAAGGAATCTTCTGAACTAGCTGCTAAATTACAAGCTGACCGTAATGCAAAAGCAGAAGAAAAGATCAAACAGCTTCAAGAATTCGTTGCTCGATTCTCTGCCAATGCTTCTAAATCAAGACAAGCGACTTCACGTAAGAAAATGCTTGATAAGATTGAATTAGAGGAAATTGTACCTTCTAGTCGTAAATACCCATTTATCAACTTTAAAGCAGAACGAGAAATCGGTAATGATCTCTTGACAGTAGAAAACTTATCTGTCAAGATTGACGGTGAAACTATTCTTGACAACATCAGCTTCATCTTGCGTCCAGGTGATAAGACAGCTCTTATTGGGCAAAACGACATCCAAACAACTGCTTTGATTCGTGCGATTATGGGTGATATCGACTATGAAGGAACTGTCAAGTGGGGAGTTACAACTAGTCGCTCTTACTTACCAAAAGACAATTCTGCTGATTTTGCTGGCAGTGAATCAATCCTTGACTGGCTCCGTCAATTTGCAAGTAAAGAAGAAGATGACAATACCTTCCTTCGTGGATTCCTCGGACGCATGCTCTTCTCTGGAGACGAGGTTAACAAGCCTGTAAACGTCTTGTCAGGGGGAGAAAAGGTGCGCGTGATGCTTTCAAAACTCATGCTTTTGAAATCAAACGTTCTTGTACTTGACGATCCTACAAATCACTTGGATTTGGAATCTATTTCAAGCTTGAACGATGGATTGAAAAACTTCAAAGAATCTATCATCTTTGCCAGTCACGACCATGAGTTTATTCAAACTTTGGCTAACCATATCATTGTCTTATCTAAAAACGGTGTAATCGACCGTATCGATGAAACCTACGATGAATTCTTGAAAATGAAGAAGTTCAAGCAAAAGTCAAAGAACTTTGGAAAGATTAAGTATAACTTTAAAAAAACTCAGTTGGTTAAACCAACTGAGTTTTTTTATTAATTACTTGTAAATCATTCATTGTTTCACGTGAAACTTTTTTTAATCTTCATCCATTTTTTTAGGTTGATAAGCTAGCATGCCTAATCCTATGAATAAAACCAAAGTTACGAGAAGGAAAAATTACCTGATGATGAATATTTCCCTGTCATAGAAATGGTTTGTCTCAATCCTGAAACTGAATAACTCATTGGTAACCAAGGATTAACAGCTTTAAAGAAATCATTTGTCAAAGCAAGTGGATATGTTCCTGCACTCGAAGCTAATTGTAATAATAGCAATATTAGAGAGAAGAAAGCACCCAAACGACTATTCCATGTTGTTAATGCAGTTACCATAGACATAAATGTTAAGCTTGCGATAATAATTAAGAACAAGGTTCTCATTTCATGATTTGCTGTTAGACCAATAAGATGAACGCCACCATAGACTAATACAGCTGCTAATACAGCAATAACCCCATTTATCTCGAAACGAGACTTAAACCACGCCCAGCGACTTTCAGGATGACGACCTGAAGGTAACTTAGCAAAAATCATATTTGTTGATAATGCTGCAACAAAAAGTGCGACTGATATCATGTAAGGAGCCATTGCAATCCCATTTACAGGAACTTGATCATTATCTGTCTTTGAAAGACTTAAGGGTTCCGCTAATGTTTCTGCATTTTTTGACTCTGTTGATGCTGATTCTAGTTGATTGCTAGCACTACTTAATCCCTGTTCTAGACCAGTAGCTCCCACTTGTAAACTATTAATACCAGCAGTTAAAGTTGCTCCACCTTCAGCTAATTTTCCAGCACCATCTGCAATTTTTGCTGCTCCATTTCCTAACTGAGAGCTAGCTGAAAGCAATTGACTTGATTTATCTGTTAATTGACTTGAACCAAGCTGTATTTTATCAAGTCCTGCAATTAATTCCGGACTCTTGCTATTTAATTGGTTAGAACCAGATGATAGTTTTTCAATACCTGTTACTAATTCTGGTGTTTTCCCAGCTAGAGTATCCAAACCAGTTGTCAATTTTGAAGAGTTTTCTGTCAACTTGGTTGAGCCAGAAACCAATTGATCCAAACTTGTTGTTAAAGTTGTATTCTTTTCACTTAGTTGATTTACACCTAAAGAAATAGTATCCAATCCTTTAGTATACGCATTAACTCCATTTTCAATTGATTGACTTCCGGGAACTAACTGATTATCTACAGCATTTTGCAACTGTGTAAATCCACTTGACATAGATGTCAAGGAACTAGACGCTATAGGTAAAAGTTGATTTGCTTTAGTCTGTAAAGTAGAAAGATTAGAGACTGGTTGGTTTATACTTCCTAAATTTTCTTTTAAATCTCCTGCCGTCGTTAAAATTGCTTTTGCTGACTCTATCGTAGAATTAGAATTATTTGAAACAGCTTCAGTCAGTTCTTTTTTCTGAGTATCAGTAAGAGACTGATAAGTTGCTGTTGCTTGAAGATTGGTAAGAATTTTTTCTTGCTCTGTTTGACTATTAGTCACAATAGTTTGAGCAAGAGTAGTTATAGTTGTTAAGTCATTAGATATTGTATTTTTAAGATCAGTATTATCTGAAACTGTAACTGATTGGAGAGCCTTATTCAACTCATCTAAACTGCTTGCTAACTGTGTTATATCCTCTTTCTGTTGAGATGTAGTATTTAATTGTGTGGATATTTCTTTGATTCCTTTATTTAATTGAGTAATACCGTCTCTCAATGTATCTGATTGACTAGATAGTTGGTTTGTACCAACAGATAGTTTGTCAACACCGCTTGTATAGGCATTGACACCAACTGAAAATTGATTGAGACCTGTATTAAGTTGCGAAACTCCTCCTGCATATGTCTTCATTCCAGTATTTAGCTGATTGATACCTACTACTAATTCTGGAGTCTTCGAAGATAATTGATTAAGTCCAGTGTCAACCTGTGAAACTGCACTTGTATAGTTCTGTAAACCACCATTAAATGTTTCTAAGCCACTATTTAGTTGCTTTACTCCTGTGACATATGTTGTCAATCCTTTTGTAAATTGATCTGTTCCATCAGAAAAGGTTAAACTTGAGCTAGCTAAAGTAGCAAGATTTGAAGACAATGTTTGACTTCCTACAGCTAATTGACCAGCTCCGTTGGCTAATTGTTCACTTCCATCTGCAGCTTTGGTTAAACCAGATTTTAAATCACCTATCTTTTGAAATAAAGCTTTCGTATAAGTCTCAGTTACACTAGCAGAAACATTCTGTTTTAACTGTGTCATGGCAGAATCACTCATCTTACTTGCAATGAAGCTATGTCCACTAGAAGTTTGATAGTCAATGTTCATTTGTTCTGGGTGATCTGTTAAAATAGAAGCAGCCTTTTCAGACAAATCACTTGGCAAAGTCACTACCATATAGTAATCGCCATTCTCTAGTCCTTTTTTTCCTTCTTCCTCATTTACAAAATGAAAATCCAAGGATTTATTGTTTTCTAAATTAGACACCATGTCTTTTCCAATGCTCATTGTATTTCCATTGTAAGACGCTTCTTTATCATTATTAACGACCGCTACAGGCAACTCAGATAATTGGCCATATGGATCCCACATAGATGATAAAAATATGATGTTGTATAAAGCTGGAATAAGAGAAATCCCTATCATTACAATGATAAAGGTTGGTTTTTTAAAAATTGCTTTCCATTCTTTAAACATATTGTCTCCTTTTTTTACACATATTGTCTAAAAATTATGATATAATAGATTATACATTAAAAAAATCCAAAATACAAGGTAAAAAAATCATTTTTTTAGACACTACGTCTATTTTTTTGTTTACAAGGAGGAACTATGACAGAGAGTAACAAACGCTTAAAAACAAAACGTACTATCGAGAATGCTATGGTTCAATTATTAATGGAACAACCATTTGATCAAATTTCTACTGTTAAGCTAGCTGAGAAAGCCGGAATTAGTCGCTCTAGCTTTTTATACACATTACAAAGATAAGTATGATATGATTGAGCACTACCAAAGTAAACTTTTTCATACCTTTGAGTATATTTTCCAAAAACATGCTCATCATAAAAGAGATGCTATTTTAGAAGTATTTGAGTACCTAGAGTCTGAACCATTACTAGCTGCTCTCTTATCTGAAAATGGTACAAAAGAAATACAGAATTTCCTAAGAAATAAACTTCATATCATGCTTAGCACTGACCTCCAAAAACGCTTTATGCAATTAAATTTAAACGACATCGAATTAGAGTACAGTAGTATCTATTTAACAAATGCATTATTTGGGGTATGTCAAACCTGGATTGCTCATGGAAAAAAAGAAAGTCCACAAGAAATGACAGACTTCCTTATGAAAATGTTAGGAGATTCAAATTAGAAACAAAAAAAGAACACCAATGGTGTTCTTTTTTGTTTGACTCCGCCAGTAGGACTCGAACCTACGACATCATGATTAACAGTCATGCGCTACTACCAACTGAGCTATGGCGGATAATATAGTCCGTACGGGATTCGAACCCGTGTTACCGCCGTGAAAAGGCGGTGTCTTAACCCCTTGACCAACGGACCATCTATCTGTAGCAGATATAACCATTATATCAATTTCTTACTAATTGTCAATCACTTTTTAGATTTTTTCTCCAGAATATCTCTTAATTTCCGAACCTTGAGACGGGTGATTGGACAACGATGATCCTCATAAAAAAACCACTTCTAAATTTTTTTCGATCAATTTCTCTAACATTTCCTACATTGACAAGAAATGATTTATGAGCAGAATAAAAATCTTTGAGTATCTTTTATCTTTTTTTCTTGAATATCCGCCATAGTCCCATAAAAATTCTTTGGCAAAAATTCTTACCAATAATCCTTAACTTATGAGATACTCCTGTTGTTTCAATATATAAAAATATCATGGTAGGGAATTTTTAAATCATTTCCCTTTGTAGTTATAGTCAAAATAATCCACAACATCTTTATTTTCAAGCAGCATACTCTTTGGTATATAAGATACTCTGTTCGATACGTTTTTTTAAATAATTCATCATTGATATCTTTATCAACAAAATCCAAGGCTGATACCTGATATTTGTAAGTTAAGGTAGCAAATTCTGATCTACTAGTGATAAATACGATAATTGCATAGGGATTGTGGCGACGAATAAACTGTGCTACCTCAAATCCTTTTTTTCTCAATTCCATGAATATCAATATCTAGAAAAATAAAGTTGATTTACTTCATCATTTTTCGATGTATTCCTTAAATTCTCGTTCTTTACCTGTTGTTTTTATAAGAAATAGGAATATTTAATTCTTTGAAATTTCATCCAATATTCTCTCTAGTCTGACTTGATGTTCAATAACATCTTCTAAAAATTAATACTTTCATTCAAAATCTCTCTTAAATCTAATAATTTGTCTAAACGTGCTATCTTCCATCTCTGTTTCTAAAATGATATTTTCATACTTATCCAAAATTTCTTTAACATTATTAAGACCTATTCCTCTATTTCTACCCTTTGTAGAAAAACCTAACTCAAATAAATCTTCCGAAGGATTCATAGCGATTTTACATGAATTTTGAATCACGATAACTGTTTCTAAATCCATCTTAATCACTGCAACTTCCATTTGTTTTAAATAACTTTCTGCAGCACCTTCAACAGCATTATTCAGTAAAACACTCATTATTCGAACAAGATCAAGTAAATCAATTGACAATCTTGTAATAATATCCTTTACCTCAAGTGTAAACTCTACATCATTATTTTGTGCATATACAATGGATTGAGCAATCAAACTTCGTAAAGCTGAATCTTCTATGTTATTTAAATCAAAGTAGGTATATTTATCTGAACGCAATTTCTGATTAGCTTTCACTAAAACTTTATTGTAAACTCTGTCAATTTCCTGTAAATCACCGCTGTCAATCGCCATTTGCATACTGACAAGCATTCCTGCATAGTCATGACGAAAACCGCGGATTTCATTATACAAACTAACAATTTCATCAGTGTAAGTCTGTAAATGTTCTTGTTCAAATTTCTTCTGTTTTAGAGCAATCTCTCTTTCAGCTTGAACCTTATGAGCGTTCATTGCAAAGAAGATTAGTAATAAACAAATAAAGACAATTGTTGCTAAAATACTACTGAAATTATTAAAATGAGCATGAATACCCACCATATCTGAAATGAATAATAGAACTTGTAAAAGCAAAAGAAAATTAAAATGACCTTTTTGAAAAAAATGGATAAAGGTAATCTTTATCAAAATAAGTAAGTTCAAGATGAAAATAAGTAATAATTTTTTTAGTGATAAAATACGTCAGCATCAAAACCACTACAAAAAAATAAATCTTCATATTTTATTAAGAAAGAATCACCTGTTATAGAGGATATGATTACTGCTATAAATGTATGAGTACTTTGATATAATAAAGACAATAATAAACTAATAAAAAAATAGCTTTTGAACTTATTATATTTTTTTAAAATCCTATTAAATAAGCAAAGATAATACAGGTAAATGAAAATTTTTTTCCATTCCTAATCCATGTAAAGAAGTTAAATAGAATAAAATTTCAACAATAGACTGTAATATAAATACCCAAGAAATAAACAGATATCTTTCTTTTTTTGTTGCCTTACAAATGAGTTCATAGCTATTTGTTAGAATAAGAATATGAAGAATAACTATGAGTATTTTTCAATAAATCCATTATATCTCCCTATAATGTTTTTCTCTTTTTCTTTATAAATAAACTTACAAACTATTATACAAAATGAAGTTTATTTCATAAGCATTCATTCTCAACTGTACATTTTTGTACCTGAACTGTCATTTTTTACAAAAAACGCTGGGTTTCCCCAGCGTTAAATCTAGTATATGATCCCAGCAGGATTCGAACCTGCGACCGTTCGCTTAGAAGGCGAATGCTCTATCCAGCTGAGCTATGAGACCTAACTAGTTTATCTTATCAAAATAATCGAGAATAGTCAATCCTATTTGTGATAAGGAGAACCTTGTTGAATGGTAAAAGCTCGATATATCTGCTCTGTCAGTACAAGTCGCATTAATTGATGTGGAAGAGTTAAATGGCCAAAACTTACAGATAAATTGGCTCGTTTTTTTACCTCCTTAGATAATCCTAAACTTCCACCTATCACAAAAGTTAAGGTTGAAAAACCATTAATAGATGCTTGTTCTAACTGTTTACTGAATTCCTCAGAAGACAAGGTTTTCCCTTCAATAGCTAAAACGACAACAAATTCTCTATCTCCAATTTTGGAAAGAATTCGATTTCCTTCTACATCCAAGATTTTTTCATTTTCAGAATCACTAGCACGATCTGGTGTCTTCTCATCAGCTAATTCAACCATTTCGACAGTAGCAAAACGAGAAATTCTTTTAGAATATTCAGCAATTCCATCTTTGAGATACTTTTCTTTTAGTTTTCCAACCGTTACAATTTTAATTTTCATGCTTCTATTTTATCACAATCGTATTCTATTCACATCTTATTCACAAATAAAAAGCGAAGAAAAGTAGCAATAAATTCATAAGTTTTTTTAACAGTTTTTCCACAGATTGTTGAAAAACTAAATAATTTTAAGCATAAATTAAGTTAGTAATTTTATACTTTTACTAACTTAATAAAATATGGAGGATTGTATGAAACACTTACATAATTTTTCGAAAAAGATTGGGAAACTTTTACTCATTGTTCTTGTTGGTTTTTTTAGTGGTATTTTAGGTAGTCTGGTAATTCTTCAATTCAACCAAAAACAAGAAATCACAAAACAAAATAGTACAGGAATCACTCAAACAGCTGTAAAAAATGAAAATTCTACTACTCAAGCTGTTGATAAAGTTAAAGATGCTGTTGTCTCTATTATCACTTATTCAGGAAACTCTCAAAATAGTTTTATTGGAACTGATGATACTGATATAGATTCAAATACTGAGCAAGTTAACAGTGAAGGTTCTGGTGTTATTTATAAAAAAGAAGGTGAATCTGCCTATTTAGTTACTAATACTCACGTTATTAATGGTGCTAAAAAAGTTGACGTTCGTTTGACTGATGGAACAAAAGTCCCAGGTGAAATTGTTGGTTCTGATACCTATTCTGATATTGCAGTAGTTAAAATCTCTTCAGAAAAAGTTTCTACAGTTGCTGAGTTTGGTGATTCAAGTCAATTAGCTGTTGGAGAAACAGCTATCGCAATCGGTAGTCCTTTAGGTTCAGAATATGCAAATACAGTTACTCAAGGGATTGTATCAAGCTTGAACAGACATGTTTCTTTGAAAGCTGAAGATGGTCAAGCCATTTCAACGAATGCTATCCAAACAGATACAGCTATTAACCCTGGTAACTCTGGAGGTCCTTTGATTAATATCCAGGGACAAGTTATCGGTATTACATCAAGTAAAATTGCCTCTAATGGTGGAACATCCGTAGAAGGTCTTGGTTTTGCTATTCCTGCAAATGATGTTATTAATATTATTAAACAATTAGAAAAAGATGGAAAAGTAACTCGACCAGCGCTTGGTATCCATATGGTTAACTTAACAAACCTCAGCACGGCTGATCTTCAAAAATTAAAACTTCCTGATAATGTTACTTCTGGTGTAGCTGTTCGATCTGTTCAAAAGAACATGCCTGCAAATGGACATTTACAACAATATGATGTCATCACAAAAGTAGATGATACTAAGATTTCATCTACAACTGAATTACAAAATGCACTATACAGTCACTCTATTGGAGATGAAATGACTGTCACTTATTACCGTAATGGTAAAGAAGAAACAACTAAAATCAAGTTGGACAAGAGTACTAGTGATTTAAATCAATAGTTTACATATTTGTAAACTTACTTTACAGAATATCAAAGTTGTGATACTGTAGAAATATGGAAGAATTTAAACTCATTCGCATCAGTGATATTCAAAAAAACCCCTATCAACCACGTAAAGAATTTTCAGAAGAAAAAATAAAAGAACTTGCTCAATCTATCAAAGAAAATGGATTAATTCAACCCATTATCGTTCGTCAATCTCCAGTTATCGGATACGAAATCCTAGCTGGAGAAAGACGATATCGTGCATCAATAGTAGCTGGGCTAACAGAAGTTCCCGTAATCATCAAAAAACTATCTGATCAGGATATGATGGTTCACTCAATCATTGAAAATTTACAACGAGAAGACTTAAATCCGATTGAAGAAGCAAAAGCTTATCAATCTTTAATTGATAAAGGATATACTCACGCAGACATTGCTGCAAAAATGGGGAAATCACGTCCCTATATTACCAATCTTGTTCGATTGCTAACGTTGCCTGATTTTATTCAAATTGAAGTAGAAACTGGAAAATTATCTCAAGCACATGCTAGACTTCTAATCCAACTACCTGTTGAAGAACAAAGAAAATTACTCTATCGTATTCAGACGGAAGATTTATCAGTTCGGCAAGTAGAACTTCTACTTCAAGAGAAAAAAAATAAGAAGAAAAGCAAAGAGAAAGATCACTTTATCAAAGAAGAAGAAGAAAATTTAAAAAAATTGTTGGGATTAGATGTCCAAATCGTCCTTCAAAAAAAGAGGCAGGAAAAAAATAACTATCTCTTTTTCATAATCAAGAAGAGTACCAACGTTTTATTAACAGCCTGAAATAAGGCTGTTATTTTTATTTTTTTCTCAAATCACAGACTTATCCACTAAATTAGTATGAATAAAACCGATAAAATGACAAATAAAACCTTTTATCCACAAGTTGTGGATAAATCTTTTAAACATTGTGGATTGTTTTTCACAAGTTGTGGAAAAAATACTTGCTATATGATAAAATAGGTGTAAGATTATACCTTTTAGAAAAGGAGGAGTTTGTTGTTGAAAGAAAAACAATTTTGGAATCAGATTTTAGAATTAGCTAAAGAGAGATTGACACGATCAATGTTTGATTTCTACGCAACACCTGCTGAATTAATAAAGGTCGAGGGAAATGTAGCTACCATATTTTTGCCAAGATCTGAAATGGAAATGGTTTGGAGTACAAAACTCAATGATATTATTGTAGCTGTCGGTTTCCAAATCTATGACACTGAAATAAAAGCACAATATGTATTGACCAAGGAAGATTCTAGTACCTCCGAAATAACAACAACTGTTGAGAATTCTAATCTTCAACAAGAACAAACTATAAAATCTATTCCTTATTCAGAAACAGGATTAAGAGATATCTATACATTTGATAATTTTATCCAAGGTGATGGAAATATTTGGGCTAAATCCGCTGCTTTAGCTGTATCAGAAGATCCTGGACTAACTTATAATCCACTTTTTATATATGGGGGACCTGGTCTTGGAAAAACGCACTTACTCAATGCTTTAGGGAATGAAATTCTCAAAAAAATCCTAACGCGTGTAAAATATATCCCTGCCGAAACTTTTATTAATGAATTTTTAGAGCATCTAAGACTCAGCGATATGGATAATTTTAAAAAAACCTATCGAAGCCTAGATCTCCTTCTTATTGATGATATCCAATCACTTAGTGGAAGAAAAGTGCAAACCCAAGATGAATTTTTTAATACTTTCAATGCTCTACACAATAATAATAAACAAATCGTTTTGACTAGTGACCGTAGACCTGAACAACTAGAAAACCTACCTGAACGTCTTGTCACGCGCTTCTCATGGGGTCTAACGACAGATATTACACCTCCGGATTTTGAAACTCGTATCGCTATCTTAAACAGTAAAACAGAGGATTTAGATTATCATTTTCAACCTGACACAATCGAATATTTGGCTGGCCAGTTTGATTCAAACGTACGTGAATTAGAAGGTGCCCTTAAAGATATTAGTCTCATGGCTAAAGTTAAACAAATCAACACTATAACTGTGGATATTGCATCAGAAGCTATCCGTGCTCGAAAACAAAGCGTCAGCACCATGATCGTTATTCCGATTGAAAAAATCCAAGAGGAAGTCGGTAACTTTTATGACGTCAGCGTCAAGGAGATGAAAGGAACTAGACGTGTTCAGAATATTGTTCTAGCTCGTCAAGTTGCTATGTACCTAGCTAGAGAATTAACTGATAACAGTCTTCCAAAAATTGGAAAAGAATTTGGTGGTAAAGATCATACAACCGTCATTCATGCTCATGCAAAAATCAAATCTATGCTTGAAACAGATGATAATTTACGTATAGAAATTGAAACCATCAAAAAGAAAATTAAATAACTTGTGGATAAGTGTTTAAAATGTTTACTGATTTATTCACAAATTTTTAAACAAGTATAACTCTTTGATTTTTTTCTAAAGCTAAACTTGGTTTTTCCACAGATTTCACACAGACTACTATTACTATTATCCTTCTAATAATAAAAAAATAAATAAAGGAGATTCCATGATTCATTTTTTTCTATTAATAAAAAAATTTATTCCTGCAATCATTAAATATTACTAAACGTGCTATTAGTTCAAAAAAATGCTATTCCTGTTTTTATCAACTATCAAAATCGATGTTACTAACGAAGGAATTACATTGATTGGATCAAATGGTCAAATTTCAATCGAGAACTTTTCATTTCTCAAAAAGATGAAAAATGCAGGTCTTTTTGATTAACTCTTTAGGTTCAATCCTTTTAGAAGCTTCATTCTTTCATCAATGTTGTATCTAGTCTTCCAGATGTGACTCTTGACTTCAAAGAAATTGAACAAAATCAAATTGTATTAACAAGTGGAAAATCAGAGATCACGCTAAAAGGAAAAGATAGCGAGCAGTATCCACGTATCCAGGAAATTGCAGCAAGTAATCCTTTAGTTCTTGAAACAAAGCTTCTTAAAAAGATTATCAACGAAACTGCCTTTGCAGCTAGTGTTCAAGAAAGTCGTCCAATCTTGACTGGTGTACACTTTGTCTTGAGTAATCATAAAGAATTAAAAACAGTTGCGACAGACTCACACCGTCTCAGTCAGAAGAAATTGACGCTTGAAAAAAATAGTGATGATTTTGATGTTGTCATCCCAAGTCGCTCTCTACGCGAATTTTCAGCTGTTTTTACAGATGATATCGAAACAGTAGAGATTTTCTTTGCAAATAACCAAATTCTCTTTAGAAGCGAAAATATTAGTTTCTATACACGTCTCTTAGAAGGTAATTATCCAGATACCGATCGTTTGATTCCAACAGATTTTAATACGACAGTGACTTTTGACGTTGTGAATCTACGTCAATCTATGGAACGTGCTCGTCTCTTATCAAGTGCAACCCAAAATGGTACTGTAAAATTAGAAATCAAACAAGGAGTGGTTACAGCACATGTAAATTCTCCAGAAGTTGGTAAAGTAAACGAAGAAATTGATACAATTGCTGTATCTGGTGAAGATTTGACGATTAGCTTTAACCCAACTTACTTGATTGAAGCACTAAAAGCCTTGAACAGCGAAAAGGTTACAATCAGCTTTATCTCATCAGTTCGTCCATTTACTCTAGTACCAGCTGATACAGATGAAGATTTCATGCAGCTGATTACACCAGTTCGTACAAATTAATGGAAAGAGGTTGAGCTTAGCTCGCCTCTTTTATGATATAATCGAAAATAGAAAAGGAGACTAGCTATGTATCAAGTTGGAAATTTTGTTGAAATGAAAAAACCACACGCTTGTACAATCAAATCAACTGGTAAAAAAGCTAATCGTTGGGAGATTACACGTGTAGGGGCAGATATCAAAATCAAATGTAGCAATTGCGATCATGTGGTTATGATGAGTCGCTATGATTTTGAAAGAAAAATGAACAAAATCATTGATTAGAGACACTCACTTGGAGGGTTAGCAAGTTTTCCCTTTTTGTGTTATAATATTGAAGATTGAAATGTGAACGGAGAATGAGAAACTATGGCTTTAACAGCAGGTATCGTGGGTTTGCCAAACGTTGGTAAATCAACCCTATTTAATGCAATTACAAAAGCAGGAGCAGAAGCTGCAAACTATCCATTTGCGACGATTGATCCAAATGTTGGGATGGTAGAAGTTCCAGATGAACGCCTCCAAAAATTGACGGAAATGATTACTCCTAAGAAGACAGTTCCAACAACCTTTGAATTTACAGATATTGCAGGGATTGTTAAAGGTGCGTCAAAAGGTGAAGGTCTTGGTAATAAATTCTTGGCCAATATCCGTGAAGTAGATGCCATCGTCCATGTGGTTCGTGCCTTTGATGATGAAAATGTCATGCGGGAGCAAGGCCGTGAAGATGCCTTTGTCGATCCACTAGCAGATATTGATACCATCAACCTAGAGTTGATTTTGGCTGACCTAGAATCTGTGAATAAACGCTATGCGCGTGTGGAAAAGATGGCCCGTACGCAAAAGGACAAGGATTCCGTTGCAGAATTTAATGTCCTCCAAAAGATTAAGCCAGTTCTGGAAGATGGGAAGTCAGCTCGTACCATCGAATTCACAGACGAAGAACAAAAAGTTGTCAAAGGTCTCTTCCTCTTGACCACTAAACCAGTTCTGTATGTAGCGAATGTGGATGAGGATGTGGTTGCTGATCCAGACTCTATCGAGTATGTGAAGCAAATTCGTGAATTCGCAGCAACAGAAAATGCAGAGGTAGTGGTGATTTCTGCGCGTGCGGAGGAAGAAATCTCTGAGTTAGACGATGAAGATAAAAAAGAGTTTCTTGAAGCTATTGGTTTGACAGAATCAGGTGTGGATAAGTTGACGCGTGCAGCTTACCATTTACTTGGACTTGGAACTTACTTCACAGCTGGTGAAAAAGAAGTTCGCGCTTGGACCTTTAAACGTGGTATGAAAGCTCCTCAAGCAGCTGGAATTATCCACTCAGACTTTGAAAAAGGATTTATTCGTGCAGTGACCATGTCTTATGACGATTTGGTGAAATACGGATCTGAAAAGGCTGTAAAAGAAGCTGGACGTTTACGTGAAGAAGGAAAAGAATATGTCGTTCAAGATGGCGATATCATGGAATTCCGCTTTAACGTATGATCAACATTTTTAATAGTGTCAATCAGGTTGGAAAAAAATTCCAACCCTTTTGGGTTTTGAAAGGAAATTTTAATGACAAAATTACTTGTAGGATTGGGAAATCCAGGGGATAAATATTTTGAGACAAAGCATAATGTTGGTTTTATGTTGATTGACCAGCTAGCAAAAAAACAGAATGTATCCTTTACACACGATAAAATATTCCAAGCTGAATTAGCCTCATTTTTTCTTAATGGGGAAAAAATTTATCTTGTGAAACCAACAACATTTATGAACGAGAGTGGAAAAGCTGTACATGCCTTATTAACTTACTATGGTTTAGATATTGAAGATTTACTAATCATTTACGATGATCTTGACATGGAAGTTAGGGAAAAATTCGTCTTCGTGCTAAGGGATCAGCTGGTGGCCATAATGGAATTAAGTCGATTATCCAACATATTGGGACACAAGTTTTCAATCGTGTAAAGATTGGTATTGGGAGACCTAAAAAAGGAATGTCAGTTGTTCATCATGTTTTGAGCAAGTTTGACAAAGAAGATTATATTGGTATTTTACAGTCTATTGACAAGGTTGACGATGCTGTAAATTATTATTTACAAGAGAAAAACTTTGAAAAAACGATGCAGAAATATAATGGGTAAGGGAATGTCATTAATCGAATTCTTTTTAGAAAACAAGCAGATACAATCATGGAATGAGCATTTATCTCTTAAACAAAGACAATTATTACTAGGTCTTTCTGGTTCAGCAAAGTCTTTAGCAATTGCAAGTAGTGTCAAAAATCATAACAAGATTTTAGTAATGACCTCTACATATGGAGAGGCTGAACGTCTGGTGAATGATTTAATTTCTATCCTCGGTTCTGATATGGTCTATCCATTCTTGGTAGATGATTCACCTATGGTAGAATTTTTAATATCATCTCAAGAAAAGATTTTTTCTCGAATTGAAGCCTTACGTTTTCTAAGAGATAGGTCTCAAAGAGGGATTTTAGTTTGTAACCTAGCAGCTAGCCGCATATTCTTACCAGATCCTAAGATTTTCGATGATAGTGTTTTAAAGATTGAAGTTGGACAAGAGTGCGAACAAAGAAAATTAAAAAATCAGTTGCTTTCTCTTGGTTATAAGAAAGTTACACAAGTTCAGAGTCAAGGTGAATTTAGTCTTCGAGGAGATATTTTAGATATCTTTGAAACCTCACAAATATCTCCTTACCGAATTGAATTTTTTGGTGATGAGATAGATGGTATTAGAGAATTTGATGCAGAGACACAGTTATCAAAGGAAAGTCGCTCTGAAATTTTTATATATCCCGCTAGCGATATTTTACTAAGTATTGAAGATTACAATCGTGGACAACAATTTTTAGAGCATGAGATTGATAAGGCACTTTCTCCAACTTTGAAGTCATATCTAGAGGAAGTCTATAGTAGTGCTAAGCAACAGAGTATCCATTCTGATATTCGCAAGTTTTTGTCTGTTTTTTATAAAAAACAATGGACACTGATTAGATTATTTACAAGAAGTACCTCTTATCTTTTGATGATTTTCAAAAAAATCATGAATCAGTATGATATTTTTGATAAGGAAACAGCTAGCTACTTTACAGAGGATTTACAAAATAGTAAAGCTGTATCAAGTTTACAATATTTTTGCTGATGTAGAAAGTCAGTTTAAAAAAATATTTACCAGCCAGTTTCTTTTTCAAATTTTCAAAAGGGGACTTGGAAATCTAAAAGTTTGATCATCTTTATCAATTTAATCAGTATCCAATGCAAGAGTTCTTCAATCAATTTTTCTTTTTTTGAAAGAAGAAATTGAACGTTATAAAAAAAATTAAAAATATACAATTGTTCTTCAGTCAAGTAGTAAAAACTGAACTCAAAAAAAACTGTCAACAATTTTTAGACGAATACGAAATTAAAGGTTGACAATAGTAATGGAAAGTGAAATCTGTAAAGGAACTGTCAATCTTATTGAAGGAAAATCTTCGTCATGGCTTTTCATTTTGTAGATGAAAATCTTGTATTTATCACTGAATATGAAATTTTTCAAAGAAAGAAGATTAAAGCGTAAATATAGAAGACAAAATATCAGTAATGCTGAGCGGTTAAAGGATTATAATGAGCTCCAAAAAGGAGACTATGTCGTTCATCAAATTCATGGTATTGGTCAATATTTAGGAATCGAAACGATTGAAATCAAAGGAATTCATCGAGATTATGTGAGCATCCAATATCAAAATGGAGATCGTATTTCTATTCCTGTAGAACAAATCCAAACCTTATCTAAATATGTTTCAAGTGATGGAAAAGCTCCAAAGTTAAATAAACTAAATGATGGACATTTTAAAAAGGCTAAGCAAAAAGTTAAAAATCAAGTTGAAGATATTGCGGATGACTTAATTAAACTGTATGCTGAGAGGAGCCAACTGAAAGGATATGCATTTTCAAAAGATGACGAAGACCAGGTTGCTTTTGATGAGGCTTTTCCCTATGTTGAAACAGAAGATCAACTTCGAAGTATAGAAGAAATCAAAAAAGATATGCAAGCACCTCAACCAATGGATCGACTCTTAGTTGGAGATGTTGGTTTTGGTAAGACAGAAGTTGCCATGCGAGCTGCTTTTAAAGCTGTCAATGATCATAAACAGGTGGTCGTTTTAGTACCAACTACCAGTTCTTGCGCAGCAACATTACAGTAATTTCAAGGAAAGATTTGAGCAATTTGCTGTAAACGTAGATGTTTTGAGTCGCTTTAGAAGTAAAAAAGAACAGACTGAAACACTTGAAAAATTGAAAAAAGGACAAGTGGACATCTTGATAGGAACTCATAGAGTTTTGTCTAAAGATGTTGAATTTGCAGATTTAGGATTGATCATCATCGATGAAGAACAACGTTTTGGTGTCAAGCATAAGGAAGCACTCAAGGAATTAAAAAAGAAGGTTGATGTCTTAACCTTGACAGCTACACCAATTCCTCGAACTCTTCATATGTCTATGCTAGGTATCCGAGATTTATCTGTCATTGAAACTCCTCCAACCAATCGATACCCTGTTCAAACCTATGTTCTTGAACAGAATGATCGTGTCATTCGTGATGCTGTATTGAGAGAAATCGATCGTGGTGGTCAGGTTTACTATCTTTACAACAAAGTTGACACGATTGAAAAGAAGGTTTCAGAATTACAAGAACTGATTCCTGAAGCTTCTATTGGTTTTGTTCATGGTCAAATGAGTGAAATTCGTTTGGAGAATACACTACTTGATTTTCATTGAAGGCGAATATGACATTTTAGTAACTACGACAATTATCGAAACAGGAGTAGATATTCCAAATGCGAATACCTTGTTTATTGAAAATGCAGATCATATGGGTTTGTCAACCTTGTATCAATTAAGAGGTCGGGTGGGTCGTAGTAACCGAATTGCTTATGCCTATCTCATGTACCGACCAGATAAATCATTGACAGAAGTTTCAGAGAAGAGATTGGAAGCTATCAAAGGGTTTACTGAATTGGGTTCTGGTTTTAAAATTGCTATGCGTGATTTATCCATTCGTGGAGCCGGAAATCTTTTAGGGAGTTCGCAGTCCGGTTTTATTGATTCGGTTGGTTTTGAATTGTATTCTCAGTTACTGGAAGAAGCTATTGCTAAGAAAAATGGAACGACTAAGAAACGTGAAAAAGGAAATGCTGAGTTAATTCTACAAATTGATGCCTATCTTCCAGATGAGTACATATCAGATGAGCGCCATAAAATTGAAATTTACAAGAGAATTCGTCAGATTGACAACCGTGTCAACTATGAAGAATTACAAGATGAGTTGATAGACCGATTTGGAGAATATCCAGATGTGGTTGCTTATCTTTTAGAAATTGGATTAGCCAAAGCATATCTTGATAAAGTTTTTGTCAATCGTGTTGAAAGAAGAAATAATAAACTTGTCATTCAATTTGAAAAAAATATCGAAACAACTATTTTTTTAACCCAAGATTATTTTCCAGGCTCTTTCTCAGACAAATTTGAAGGCTAATATTTCTGAAAAATCAAGGTTTAATCGAAGTTGTATTTTGATATTCGAAATAAAAAAAGACTATGAGATTTTTAGAAGGACTCTTAACCTTTGGAGAATCGTTAGCGAAGATAAAAGACTTAAAAGAGTCACATTAGGGATTACCTTTTTTCTTCTATAAAAGGGATAAAAATGGTACAATAATAATTTGAGGTATTATAAGATGAGATTAGATAAATATTTAAAAGTATCACGAATTATTAAACGCCGTACGGTAGCTAAGGAAGTTGCAGATAAAGGGCGAATCAAGGTAAATGGTATCCTTGCTAAAAGTTCAACAGATTTAAAAATCAATGATCAGGTTGAAATTCGCTTTGGAAATAAATTGTTACTTGTAAAGGTGCTCGAAATGAAAGATAGCACAAAAAAAGAAGATGCAGCTGGAATGTATGAAATTATCAGTGAAACAAGGGTAGAAGACGATGTATAAAAAAAATAGTCCAAATGAATAATTCATTTTATTCAAAAATGAACACCAACGACGTAAATACATGATGGAAGAACGTCAAAAAAACGTAATCGTTTTTATGGGTTGGGTTTTGATTTTGATTATGTTGTTATTCATCTTGCCAACTTACAATTTAGCACAAAGTTACCAACAATTACTAACACGTCGCCAGCAACTAACTGATTTGAAAAAACAATATCAGGACTTGAGCGATGAAAAGGATAAAGAAGCTAGTTTAGCAACTAAGCTAAAAAGATGAATCCTATGCGGCTAAATATTCTCGTGCAAAATATTATTATTCAAAAAAACATGGGAGAAGTTTATACAATTCCGGACTTGCTTCCTAGGTAATGTGAAATGGAAAATTTATTAGATATTATCGAACAATTTTTTTAAGTCAATCAGATGAAAAAAATTAGATGAGTTATCTCAAAAAGAATCATCTGTTACGACTACAAGAAGAAGAGGGGAAAAAGAATGCGTAAATTTTTAGTGATATTACTACTTCCTATTTTTCCTAAAAAAAGCGTTCAAGTAGTAAGCACTGAGAATCCAGTTATCATTCCAAAACCAAGAAGTTTATTCTTTAACCCATACTCCATATCATTTTTTTATTATCAAGATATTATAGAATCTCCAAAAATTTTTATGGTGAGACACCTGTTTATTCTACAGAAGACCTGATTAAAGAATCAGGAAAAGTCAATGCAGAAACAAAATTATCTGTTTTAGAATGGCGATTAAATAAACAAGGACAGCCTGTCTTTTAAATTGTCTAATAATCAATTTGTAATGGCTGATAAACGACTTTTTATACGATAGTTCAATCGTAAACGATTTTCTCTAAAACGAGTGTGGTTAGAACCAGGATTTGTCGTTTATAATAGTCCTTATGATCAACAAGAATTAAAAGTCTACGTTAGTATCTTATCAAGAAGTTGAAGCAGATATGTCTGTTTTTGCTGAAGGTCGTGAATTCTTACATATCAAACAAGCTGGGTTGGGGTTTCGACGGATTATATTTCCAATGATGATAATCGTATCCAGAAAGTACAAGAGTTACTATCTGCAAATTATCAAAATGAACAGTTTCTCTATTTATATTAAAACAATTGAGTACAGGCAAGGAAGCTGGGATTAACGAAGAGCAAAAAATGTACGCTGCTAGTGTTATGAAATTACCTTATCTTTATTATGTTCAGGAAAGAATCAATCAAGGTGATTATCAACTTGACACGAAATTAAAGTATGTTTCTGAAGTTAATGATTTTCCCTGGTTCTTATAAACCGGAAGGAAGTGGAAGTCTCCCTAAAACAGCGGACAATAAAGAATACACAATCAAAGATTTAATCACAAAAAAACTGCAAAAAGAATCTGACAATGTAGCTCATAATATTCTTGCTTATTATATTACGAATAAATCAGATGACGTCTTCAAAAAAGAGATGACTACGATTGCTGGTAATGAATGGGATGTAAACGATAAGTTAGCTTCAGCTAAAATGGCTGGTCAAGTTATGGAATCTATTTACAATCAAAATGGTTTTTGTTTTAGAATCCCTATCTCAGACTTCTTTTGATAATCAGCGGATTGCTAAAAATATTTCTGCTAAGGTAGCCCATAAAATTGGGGATGCAGATGAATTTAAACACGATGTGGCAATAGTCTATACAGATTCTCCTTTCATTATTTCGATTTTTACTAAAAATTCTGATTATGATACCATTTCTAAAATTGCTAAGGATGTCTACGAGGTCCTAAAATGAGAGACCGAGAATTTTTAAATCATTTTTCTAGAAAAAGGTTACTTTTGAGAGGATCATTCAAGAGTTCTACTAGCCTTGTCTGGTGGGATTGGATTCGATGTTTCTCTTTCATCTCCTTTTCGACCTATCAAGAAAGAACTTGGGTATTGAATTGTTTTTTTAGCTCATGTAAATCATAAACAACGACCAGAATCAGATATTGAAGAAAATGAATTAAGAAAACTGGCAGAACAAGTTGGAGTTCCAATTTATGTAGCTTGTTTCACTGGAAATTTTTCAGAAGCAAATGCTCGTCAATTTCGCTATGAATTTTTTAGAGAGGTAATGGCGAAAACGTCATCTACAGCTCTTGTGACAGCTCATCATGCAGATGATCAGGCTGAGACGATTTTTATGAGAATAATTAGGGGTGTTAGATTACAACACTTATCAGCTATTAAAGAAAGACAAGAGTTTGATAAAGGGAGAGTTGATTCGTCCTTTGTTGTCTTTTTATAAGAAAGGATTTTTCCTGAAATTGAGCATTTTTGAAGATTCAGACAAATAAAAAGAAAAATCACTATTTTCGCAATCGTATTCGCAACCTCTATCTGCCACAGTTAGAAAAAAGAAAATGTTCAGGTAAAAAAAGCAATTTTTAGAGTTTGGAAAAGAAGTTTCTGATTATCAAATTGCTCTGGCTGAATTATCTCAAGCGGTTGATGTAGAAGATTTAACTCAGTTTTTATCTTTTAGTGAAGCAACGCAAGGAGTTTTTACTACAACAATATCTTAGTCGTTTTGCTGATTTAAATGTAACAAGAGAACAATTTCAAGAAATTCATCATATTTTTAAAGAAACTAAGAGTCAATATCGTCATCATATAAAAAAATGGTTATGAACTTATAAAAAGAATACCAGCACTTTTCAAATTTAGTAAAATCAGACCAAAGTCTGATGAAAAAAAAGTAGTGAGTGTGTGTTAAACTATCAAAAATCAAGTTTATTATGAAGGTTTTTCTATTTTTCATTTGGAATTCCTCTAAAAGGTGAAAAATGTTCAACAAAATCAAATGTTTCTCGTGAAACATCATTGATTTTACGGCATCGACAGCCAGGTGATTATTTGATAATAAAATGGTCATCGAAAAAAGTAAGACGACTTTTTATTGATTTAAAAATACCTACAGAAAAAAACGAGAAAAATGCGATTATTGTTGAGCAATTTCGGACAAATTTGTTCAATTTTAGGAATTGAACTCAGTGATTTGAGTATAAAAAAATGAAAAATGATATAATGAACACTGTACTTTATATAGAAAAAAATAGATAGGTAAAATCATGTTAGAACAAGATATCAAGAAGATTTTGATTTCACAAGATGAAATTACAGAAGCAGCTAAGAAAGTTAGGTGCTCAATTGACAAAAAGATTATGAAGGTAAGAAATCCAATTTTTAGTTGGAATTTTAAAAGGATCTATTCCTTTTCATGGCAGAATTAGTCAAATATATTGACACTCATCTTGAAATGGATTTTATGATGGTTTCTAGTTATCATGGTGGAACTGTAAGTAGTGGTGTCATCAATATCAAACAAGATGTCACTCAAGATGTTAAAGGTAGACACATTGTCTTTGTAGAAGATATTATCGATACTGGACAAACATTTGAAAAAGTTTGAGAGATATGTTTACTGCTAGAGAAGCAGCGTCTGTTAAGATTGTTACTATGCTGGATAAACCAGAAGGACGTACTGTAGAAATTGAAGCAGATTATACATGTTTTACAATTCCAAATGAATTTGTTGTAGGCTATGGTTTAGACTATAATGAAAATTATCGTAACCTTCCTTATGTAGGCGTATTGAAAGAGGAAGTTTACTCAAAATAGAAGGGTAAGTTGTTGAATGCAAAAACAAAATAATGGTTTTATAAAAAATCCATTTCTTTATTTGTTGATGATTTTTCTTGCTAGTAACGGGATTCCAGTACTTTTTTTCGCTGGGAGAGCTGCAGGGCATAGTCAACAAATTAAATACTCAGAATTGGTGCAGGAAATCACTAATGACAATGTAAAAGAAATGACCTATCAACCAAGTGGTAGTGTTATTGAAGTGTCTGGTGTCTATAAAACTGCTAAAACAGAAAAACCGGAAACAGGTATTCAGTTTTTCACACCTTCTGCAACAAAAGTAGAAAAATTTACAAGTATTATTCTTCCATCGGATACTACTGTAGCAGATTTGCAAAAAAACTAGCTGGCGAACACCAAACACAAATTGAAGTGAAACACGAAAGCTCAAGTGGTATGTGGATTAACATCCTAGTTTCAGTAGTACCATTTGCCATTTTATTCTTCTTCCTATTTTCTATGATGGGCAATATGGGAGGAAATAGCGGACGCAATCCGATGAGCTTTGGACGCAATAAAGCTAAGGCTGCTAATAAGGAAGATATCAAAGTACGCTTTTCAGATGTAGCAGGAGCTGAAGAAGAAAAACAAGAACTTGTTGAAGTTGTTGAATTCTTGAAAGATCCAAAACGCTTTACAAAATTAGGTGCTCGTATCCCAGCTGGTGTTCTCTTAGAAGGACCTCCGGGAACTGGTAAAACATTACTAGCTAAAAGCAGTAGCAGGAGAAGCTGGAGTACCATTCTTTAGTATTTCAGGTTCTGACTTCGTAGAAATGTTCGTCGGTGTCGGTGCCAGCCGTGTACGTTCACTCTTTGAGGACGCTAAAAAAGCAGCACCAGCTATTATCTTTATCGATGAAATCGATGCCGTTGGTCGCCAACGTGGTGTCGGTCTTGGTGGGGGTAATGATGAACGTGAACAAACTTTGAACCAACTCTTGATTGAGATGGATGGTTTTGAAGGAAATGAAGGAATTATCGTTATTGCGGCAACAAACCGTTCAGATGTTCTAGATCCAGCCCTTCTTCGTCCAGGTCGTTTTGACAGAAAAAGTGTTGGTTGGTCGTCCAGATGTTAAAGGGACGCGAGGCAATTCTGAAAGTCCATGCTAGAAATAAACCTCTAGCAGAAGATGTAGATTTGAAGTTAGTGGCACAACAAACTCCAGGTTTTGTTGGTGCTGATTTGGAAAATGTGTTAAACGAAGCAGCCTTAGTTGCAGCTCGTCGCAATAAATCAGTGATTGATGCTTCTGATATTGATGAGGCAGAAGATCGCGTTATTGCTGGACCATCTAAGAAAGATAAAACTGTTTCTCAAAAAGAACGTGAAATGGTTGCTTACCACGAAGCAGGACACACTATTGTTGGTTTGGTCTTATCAAACGCACGTGTAGTGCATAAAGTGACAATTGTTCCTCGTGGTCGTGCGGGTGGTTACATGATTGCTCTTCCAAAAGAAGATCAAATGCTACTATCCAAAGAAGATATGAAAGAACAATTAGCTGGTTTGATGGGTGGACGTGTTGCTGAAGAAATCATCTTTAATGTCCAAACAACAGGTGCATCAAACGACTTTGAGCAAGCTACACAAATGGCGCGTGCAATGGTTACAGAGTATGGTATGAGTGAAAAACTCGGACCTGTTCAATACGAAGGAAATCATGCAATGTTTGGTGCTCAAACTCCACAAAAATCTATTTCAGAGCGTACAGCTTATGAAATTGACGAAGAAGTTCGAGCATTGTTGAATGAAGCACGTAATAAAGCAGCTGAAATTATTCAATCAAATCGTGAAACGCATAAATTAATTGCAGAAGCCTTATTGAAATATGAAACATTGGATAGTACACAAATCAAATCTCTTTACGAAACAGGGAAAATGCCTGAATCAGTAGAAGAGGAATCACGTGCCCTATCATATGATGAAGTCAAATCAAAAATGGCTGAAGAAAACTAAAATATTAGTGGACGAGATACAAGAGAGGATACTATTTATATCCTCTCTTTCTTATTATAAAAACTAATCTATGAAAACCAGTAAAAAAATTTCAGAAAAAACAAACCAAACTAGTTGACAAGATTGTAAAAGTAGGTATAATAGAAAGAGTTGAAAAAGCTCAGGGTCCGTTGGTCAAGGGGTTAAGACACCGCCTTTTCACGGCGGTAACACGGGTTCGAATCCCGTACGGACTATGGGTGTATCGCGGTTGATGGAGATAGGATTTAAAAAAAGTTAAAAAAACCTGTTGACAGAGAAAAGTGACTGTGATATACTAATATAGTTGTCGTAAGCGCGACAAAGACCTTTGAAAACTGAACAAGACGAACCAATGTGCAGGGCACTATAACTGAAGGTTATAGTACTGAACAATGAAAAAAACAATAAATCTGTCAGTGACAGAAATGAGTGAGAACTCAAACTTTTAATGAGAGTTTGATCCTGGCTCAGGACGAACGCTGGCGGCGTGCCTAATACATGCAAGTAGAACGCTGAAGGAGGAGCTTGCTTCTCGCGGATGAGTTGCGAACGGGTGAGTAACGCGTAGGTAACCTGCCTGGTAGCGGGGGATAACTATTGGAAACGATAGCTAATACCGCATGACAGCAGATATCGCATGATAGCTGCTTGAAAGGGGCAATTGCTCCACTACCAGATGGACCTGCGTTGTATTAGCTAGTTGGTGAGGTAACGGCTCACCAAGGCGACGATACATAGCCGACCTGAGAGGGTGATCGGCCACACTGGGACTGAGACACGGCCCAGACTCCTACGGGAGGCAGCAGTAGGGAATCTTCGGCAATGGACGGAAGTCTGACCGAGCAACGCCGCGTGAGTGAAGAAGGTTTTTCGGATCGTAAAAGCTCTGTTGTAAGAGAAGAACGAGTGTGAGAGTGGAAAGTTCACACTGTGACGGTATCTTACCAGAAAGGGACGGCTAACTACGTGCCAGCAGCCGCGGTAATACGTAGGTCCCGAGCGTTGTCCGGATTTATTGGGCGTAAAGCGAGCGCAGGCGGTTAGATAAGTCTGAAGTTAAAGGCTGTGGCTTAACCATAGTACGCTTTGGAAACTGTTTAACTTGAGTGCAAGAGGGAGAGTGGAATTCCATGTGTAGCGGTGAAATGCGTAGATATATGGAGGAACACCGGTGGCGAAAAGCGGCTCTCTGGCTTGTAACTGACGCTGAGGCTCGAAAGCGTGGGGAGCAAACAGGATTAGATACCCTGGTAGTCCACGCCGTAAACGATGAGTGCTAGGGTGTTAGACCCTTTCCGGGGTTTAGTGCCGTAGCTAACGCATTAAGCACTCCGCCTGGGGAGTACGACCGCAAGGTTGAAACTCAAAAGGAATTGACGGGGGCCCGCACAAGCGGTGGAGCATGTGGTTTAATTCGAAGCAACGCGAAGAACCTTACCAGGTCTTGACATCCCTCTGACCGCTCTAGAGATAGAGTTTTTCCTTCGGGACAGAGGTGACAGGTGGTGCATGGTTGTCGTCAGCTCGTGTCGTGAGATGTTGGGTTAAGTCCCGCAACGAGCGCAACCCCTATTGTTAGTTGCCATCATTCAGTTGGGCACTCTAGCGAGACTGCCGGTAATAAACCGGAGGAAGGTGGGGATGACGTCAAATCATCATGCCCCTTATGACCTGGGCTACACACGTGCTACAATGGTTGGTACAACGAGTCGCAAGCCGGTGACGGCAAGCTAATCTCTTAAAGCCAATCTCAGTTCGGATTGTAGGCTGCAACTCGCCTACATGAAGTCGGAATCGCTAGTAATCGCGGATCAGCACGCCGCGGTGAATACGTTCCCGGGCCTTGTACACACCGCCCGTCACACCACGAGAGTTTGTAACACCCGAAGTCGGTGAGGTAACCATTTGGAGCCAGCCGCCTAAGGTGGGATAGATGATTGGGGTGAAGTCGTAACAAGGTAGCCGTATCGGAAGGTGCGGCTGGATCACCTCCTTTCTAAGGATAAGGAATGCACATTGGTCTTGTTTAGTCTTGAGAGGTCTTGTGGGGCCTTAGCTCAGCTGGGAGAGCGCCTGCTTTGCACGCAGGAGGTCAGCGGTTCGATCCCTGCTAGGCTCCATTGGTGAGAGATCACCAAGTAATGCACATTGAAAATTGAATATCTATATCAAATAGTAACAAGAAAATAAACCGAAAACGCTGTAGTATTAATAAGAGTTTATGACTGAAAGGTCAGAAAAATAAGGTTAAGTTAATAAGGGCGCACGGTGGATGCCTTGGCACTAGGAGCCGAAGAAGGACGTGACAAACGACGATATGCCTTGGGTAGCTGTAAGTAAGCGATGATCCAGGGATTTCCGAATGGGGGAACCCAACAGGTACTACCTGTTACCCATATCTGTTAAGGATATGAGGAGGAAGACGCAGTGAACTGAAACATCTAAGTAGCTGCAGGAAGAGAAAGCAAAAGCGATTGCCTTAGTAGCGGCGAGCGAAACGGCAGGAGGGCAAACCGAAGAGTTTACTCTTCGGGGTTGTAGGACTGCAATGTGGACTCAAAGACTATAGAAGAATGACATGGGAAGGTCAGCCAAAGAGAGTGAGAGCCTCGTATTTAAAATAGTCTTTGTACCTAGCAGTATCCTGAGTACGGCGAGACACGTGAAATCTCGTCGGAATCTGGGAGGACCATCTCCCAACCCTAAATACTCCCTAGTGACCGATAGTGAACCAGTACCGTGAGGGAAAGGTGAAAAGCACCCCGGGAGGGGAGTGAAATAGAACCTGAAACCGTGTGCCTACAACAAGTTCGAGCCCGTTAATGGGTGAGAGCGTGCCTTTTGTAGAATGAACCGGCGAGTTACGATATGATGCGAGGTTAAGTTGAAGAGACGGAGCCGTAGGGAAACCGAGTCTGAATAGGGCGCTTTAGTATCATGTCGTAGACCCGAAACCATGTGACCTACCCATGAGCAGGTTGAAGGTGCGGTAAGACGCACTGGAGGACCGAACCAGGGCACGTTGAAAAGTGCTTGGATGACTTGTGGGTAGCGGAGAAATTCCAAACGAACTTGGAGATAGCTGGTTCTCTCCGAAATAGCTTTAGGGCTAGCGTCGACATAAAGATTCTTGGAGGTAGAGCACTGTTTGGGTGAGGGGTCCATCCCGGATTACCAATCTCAGATAAACTCCGAATGCCAATGAATTATGGTCGGCAGTCAGACTGCGAGTGCTAAGATCCGTAGTCGAAAGGGAAACAGCCCAGACCACCAGCTAAGGTCCCAAAATAATTGTTAAGTGGAAAAGGATGTGGGGTTGCACAGACAACTAGGATGTTAGCTTAGAAGCAGCTATTCATTCAAAGAGTGCGTAATAGCTCACTAGTCGAGTGACCCTGCGCCGAAAATGTACCGGGGCTAAAACAATTTACCGAAGCTGTGGATACCTTTTATAGGTATGGTAGGAGAGCGTTCTATGTGTGGAGAAGGTGTACCGTGAGGAGCGCTGGAACGCATAGAAGTGAGAATGCCGGTATGAGTAGCGAAAGACAGGTGAGAATCCTGTCCACCGTAAGACTAAGGTTTCCAGGGGAAGGCTCGTCCGCCCTGGGTTAGTCGGGACCTAAGGAGAGACCGAAAGGTGTATCCGATGGACAACAGGTTGATATTCCTGTACTAGAGTATGTAGTGATGGAGGGACGCAGTAGGCTAACTAAAGCAGACGATTGGAAGTGTCTGTCTAAGCAGTGAGGTGTGAATTGAGTCAAATGCTTAATTCTATAACATTGAGCTGTGATGGGGAGCGAAGTTTAGTAGCGAAGTTAGTGACGTCACACTGCCAAGAAAAGCTTCTAGCGTTTAAACATACTCTACCCGTACCGCAAACCGACACAGGTAGTCGAGGCGAGTAGCCTCAGGTGAGCGAGAGAACTCTCGTTAAGGAACTCGGCAAAATGACCCCGTAACTTCGGGAGAAGGGGTGCTGACTTTACGTCAGCCGCAGTGAATAGGCCCAAGCAACTGTTTATCAAAAACACAGCTCTCTGCTAAATCGTAAGATGATGTATAGGGGGTGACGCCTGCCCGGTGCTGGAAGGTTAAGAGGAGTGCTTAGCGTAAGCGAAGGTATGAATTGAAGCCCCAGTAAACGGCGGCCGTAACTATAACGGTCCTAAGGTAGCGAAATTCCTTGTCGGGTAAGTTCCGACCCGCACGAAAGGCGTAATGATTTGGGCACTGTCTCAACGAGAGACTCGGTGAAATTTTTAGTACCTGTGAAGATGCAGGTTACCCGCGACAGGACGGAAAGACCCCATGGAGCTTTTACTGCAGTTTGATATTGAGTGTCTGTACCACATGTACAGGATAGGTAGGAGTCTATGAGATCGGGACGCCAGTTTCGAAGGAGACGTTGTTGGGATACTACCCTTGTGTTATGGCCACTCTAACCCGGATAGGTGATCCCTATCGGAGACAGTGTCTGACGGGCAGTTTGACTGGGGCGGTCGCCTCCTAAAAGGTAACGGAGGCGCCCAAAGGTTCCCTCAGAATGGTTGGAAATCATTCGCAGAGTGTAAAGGTATAAGGGAGCTTGACTGCGAGAGCTACAACTCGAGCAGGGACGAAAAGTCGGGCTTAGTGATCCGGTGGTTCCGTATGGAAGGGCCATCGCTCAACGGATAAAAGCTACCCTGGGGATAACAGGCTTATCTCCCCCAAGAGTTCACATCGACGGGGAGGTTTGGCACCTCGATGTCGGCTCGTCGCATCCTGGGGCTGTAGTCGGTCCCAAGGGTTGGGCTGTTCGCCCATTAAAAGCGGCACGCGAGCTGGGTTCAGAACGTCGTGAGACAGTTCGGTCCCTATCCGTCGCGGGCGTAGGGAAATTTGAGAGGATCTGCTCCTAGTACGAGAGGACCAGAGTGGACTTACCGCTGGTGTACCAGTTGTCTTGCCAAAGGCATCGCTGGGTAGCTATGTAGGGGAAGGGATAAACGCTGAAAGCATCTAAGTGTGAAACCCACCTCAAGATGAGATTTCCCATGATTTTATATCAGTAAGAGCCCTGAGAGATGATCAGGTAGATAGGTTAGAAGTGGAAGTGTGGCGACACATGTAGCGGACTAATACTAATAGCTCGAGGACTTATCCAAAGTAACTGAGAATACGAAAGCGAAGGTTTTTCTTGGAATTTGATAGATATTCAATTTTGAGTAGGTATTACTCAGAGTTAAGTGACGATAGCCTAGGAGATACACCTGTACCCATGCCGAACACAGAAGTTAAGCCCTAGAACGCCGGAAGTAGTTGGGGGTTGCCCCCTGTGAGATATGGAAGTCGCTTAGCTTTTATCCGCCATAGCTCAGTTGGTAGTAGCGCATGACTGTTAATCATGATGTCGTAGGTTCGAGTCCTACTGGCGGAGTAGTTAAACGTTCTAAGGAACGTTTTTTTGTTTTCTTAGGTTTATTTACCCGGATTTTTAAGAGCTTTTTTTCATCTATTTTTACTTTTTTTCTTTGTTTTAAGTTTGTTTCAGCTTAAAATTTTTACTTTATAGAAATATTTATCTATTTTATTTAGCCTTTCTGATAAACTTGTTTTATCAATAAGAAAGGTTTTTTTATATCTTCAAAAATATTATGATCGATCTTTTGGTTTTTTCTAAAAGCAAATCGAAAAATGAATATTCAATTTTTATTTCAAAGTACTGATGAATGGGAATTACTTCATCTTAAAATTTTTACTTTATTATTTAATTCGTTTTAAGATAAAGAATGAGAAAGGATTTTTTCTTCTCTGTCATTTTCGAGCAGCGTACCGGATCTATCTTAATTATCTATTAGGGCAAAAATTTAAATTATTCATTTTAATAAAATTTCATTTTCATTTATTACGAACAATATTTAAGTAATTCATAAAAAAATATTTAGATTATACTAATTTTTTTGTATTTTTTTAAATTAAAAGTGAAAAGAATTCCCTAATCTTTTCTAGTGTTAATTCTTGATAAAATAGGCTTTTTCTTATAATAAATTATAAGATATTATTGTGGGTGAGAGTCCCACCATGTATATGAGAAAGGACGAGCCTTTTGGCTCAGACGAAAATTTATTATGACTTCAGTTGTTGTTGTAGGTACCCAATGGGGTGATGAAGGTAAAGGAAAAATTACAGATTTTCTTTCAGCTAATGCGGAAGTGATTGCTCGTTACCAAGGCGGAGATAATGCAGGTCACACAATTGTTATTGATGGAAAAGGAAATTTAAATTGCACTTGATTCCTTCAGGTATCTTTCTTCCCAGAAAAAAATCTCTGTTATTGGTAATGGGATGGTTGTCAACCCTAAAATCTCTTGTAAAAGAATTGTCTTATTTGCATGAAGAAGGTGTTACAACAGATAATCTTAGAATTTCTGATCGTGCGCATGTTATTTTTGCCTTATCACATTGAGTTAGACCGTCTTCAAGAAGAAGCTAAAGGGTGATAACAAGATTGGGACGACAATTAAAGGAATTGGTCCAGCCTATATGGACAAGGCAGCTCGTGTTGGAATTCGTATTGCGGATCTTTTTGGATAAAGAAATCTTTCCGTGAACGTTTAGAACGTAATCTTGCTGAGAAAAAAATCGTCAATTTGTAAAATTGTATGATAGTGAACCTATTTCAATTGATGATATTTTTGAAGAATACTATGAGTATGGCCAACAAATCAAAGCAATATGTGACTGATACTTCTGTTATCTTGAACGACGCGCTTGATAATGGTAAACGGGTTCTCTTTGAGGGTGCACAAGGCGTTATGCTTGATATTGACCAAGGTACTTATCCATTTGTTACTTCATCAAACCCAGTGGCTGGTGGGTGTGACAATTGGTTCTGGAGTAGGTCCAAGCAAGATTGACAAAGGTTGTCGGTGTATGTAAAAGCTTATACAAGTCGTGTAGGTGATGGTCCTTTCCCAACTGAGCTATTTGATGAAGTTGGTGATCGTATTCGTGAAGTGGGGCATGAGTATGGGACAACTACTGGGCGTCCTCGTCGTGTAGGTTGGTTCGACTCAGTTGTTATGCGTCATAGCCGTCGTGTTTCTGGTATCACAAATCTCTCTTTGAACTCTATCGATGTTTTGAGTGGCTTGGATACAGTAAAAATCTGTGTGGCTTATGATCTTGATGGTCAACGTATTGATTACTACCCAGCTAGTCTCGAACAATTGAAACGTTGTAAGCCAATCTACGAAGAATTGCCTGGTTGGTCTGAAGATATCACTGGAGTACGTAATTTAGAAGACCTTCCTGAAAATGCACGCAACTATGTTCGCCGTGTTAGCGAATTGGTGGGTGTTCGTATTTCAACATTCTCAGTAGGTCCTGGTCGTGAACAGACAAATATTTTAGAAAGTGTTTGGTCATAGGAGATTTTTTAAGATTTGTTTAAGACAGGTTGGATATACTATAGACAGTTACAAGAAGACCTCCTAACTTGTTGTAACAAATTTCCTAAACTTTTCTTTTTCATAATAATCTCCCTATAAAGTCACCGCATTCGGTGGCTTTTTTTGTGTTGAGAAACATGGTATAATGATAGAATTGATAGCTAGGAAGAGAGAAGAGATGAATTACACGCTTGAAGAAAAAGAAGCTTTTATGAGAGAGGCCTTAAAAGAGGCAGAGATTGCTTTAGAGCATGATGAAATCCCGATTGGTTGTGTAATTGTCAAGGACGGAAAAGTCATTGGGAGAGGACACAATGCGCGAGAGGAGTTGCAACGGGCAGTCATGCATGCGGAAATTATGGCCATAGAGAATGCTAATTTGAGCGAAGAGAGTTGGCGTTTGCTCGATTGTACGCTTTTTGTGACCATTGAGCCTTGTGTTATGTGTAGTGGGGCAATTGGTCTCGCACGGATTCCAAACGTGGTCTACGGGGCTAAAAACCAGAAATTTGGCGCTGCTGGGAGCTTGTACGATATTTTAACAGATGAGAGGCTCAATCACCGTGTGGACGTTGAAACAGGTGTTTTAGAGAATGAGTGCGCAGAGATTATGCAAGACTTTTTCCGAAATCGACGTAAAAAATAATTTCTCTTTAAAAATAGAGGAGAATGTGGTATAATAACTAGTGGAGCAACAGTTCTGCGTGAAGCGGGTCAGGGGAGGAATCCAGCAGCCCTAAGCGAGTGTGAATTGTGTGCTCTTTTTTCGTGCTTTTTTCGAATAAATAAGATAAAATAGCCTAGAATAAAAGATTAAAAAGAGGAATAATATGAAAATTCGTGGTTTTGAATTAGTTTCTAGTTTTACAGATGAAAATCTGTTACCTAAACGTGAGACAGCGCATGCAGCTGGCTACGACTTAAAGGTTGCGGAGCGTACGGTTATCGCTCCAGGAGAGATTGTTCTCGTCCCAACGGGTGTTAAGGCTTATATGCAGCCGACTGAAGTGCTCTATCTTTATGACCGTTCATCAAATCCTCGTAAAAAAGGTTTGGTCTTGATTAACTCTGTGGGTGTCATTGACGGAGACTATTATGGCAATCCAGGGAATGAGGGACATATCTTTGCACAGATGAAGAATATCACAGATCAAGAAGTTGTTCTTGAAGTTGGAGAACGTGTAGTTCAGGCTGTCTTTGCACCATTTTTAATCGCAGATGGAGATGAGGCAGACGGAGTTCGTACTGGTGGGTTTGGATCAACTGGGCACTAAGATGAAGATTATCTTTGTACGTCATGGAGAGCCAGATTACCGTGAGTTAGAGGAGCGTTCTTATACGGGATTTGGGATAGACTTGGCCCCTTTATCGGTGAAAGGAAGACAACAAGCTCAGGAACTTTGCAAAAATCCTTTGTTTGGCTCAGCTGATATACTGGTGTCTTCTGCAGTGACGCGAGCATTAGAAACGGCTTCTTATGTATCTTGTGCTACTGGGCTTCCTTTGAGAGTGGAGCCATTATTGCATGAATGGCAGGTCTATGAAAGTGGCATAGATGGATTTGAAGAAGCTAGAAGACTATTTTTAGAACATAATGGGGAGTTGCTCCCAAATTCTCCTGTTCAATATGAGACAGCTATAGAGATGAAGACTCGTTTTCTAGAATGTATGGCTAAGTATCGGGAACATCAAACTGTGGTAGTTGTAGCCCATCGAATGCTGATACGGCAGTTTGTACCAAATGAGAAGATTGATTTTTGCCAAGTGATTGAATGTGAGATAGAGATATAGAAAGAGGTTTATTATCGCAAAGAAAAAGGCGACATTTGTGTGTCAAAATTGTGAATATAATTCACCAAAGTATTTAGGACGCTGTCCAAACTGTGGAGCTTGGTCTTCTTTTGTGGAGGAAGTTGAGGTTGCAGAAGTCAAAAATGCGCGTGTGTCCTTGACAGGTGAGAAAACCAAGCCTATGAAATTGGCTGAAGTAACTTCTATTAATGTCAATCGAACCAAGACTGAGATGGAGGAATTCAACCGTGTACTCGGTGGGGGTGTGGTACCAGGGAGTCTCGTCCTAATTGGTGGAGATCCAGGGATTGGGAAATCAACCCTCCTCTTACAAGTATCAACCCAGCTGTCTCAAGTGGGGACTGTTCTCTACGTCAGTGGGGAGGAGTCTGCTCAACAGATCAAACTCCGTGCAGAGCGCTTGGGGGATATTGATAGTGAGTTTTATCTCTATGCTGAGACCAATATGCAGAGCGTGAGAGCTGAGGTGGAGCGAATCCAACCAGACTTTCTTATCATCGATTCGATCCAGACCATTATGTCTCCTGAGATTTCAGGGGTACAAGGGTCGGTTTCCCAAGTACGCGAGGTGACAGCTGAACTCATGCAGCTGGGCAAGACCAATAACATTGCCATCTTTATCGTAGGGCATGTGACCAAGGAAGGAACTTTGGCTGGTCCTCGTATGTTGGAGCATATGGTGGATACGGTGCTTTACTTTGAAGGGGAACGCCACCATACCTTCCGTATCTTGAGAGCAGTCAAAAATCGTTTTGGCTCGACCAACGAGATTGGAATCTTTGAGATGCAATCAGGTGGCTTGGTTGAGGTTCTCAATCCAAGTGAGGTATTTCTGGAAGAGCGCTTGGATGGAGCGACTGGTTCGTCCATCGTTGTGACAATGGAAGGAACACGTCCAATTCTTGCTGAAGTGCAGGCCTTGGTGACGCCGACTATGTTTGGGAATGCTAAGCGTACGACGACCGGGCTTGATTTCAATCGTGCTAGCTTGATTATGGCTGTTTTGGAAAAACGGGCAGGGTCTTCTCTTCAAAATCAGGATGCCTATCTCAAATCGGCTGGTGGTGTCAAATTAGATGAGCCTGCTATTGACCTAGCTGTTGCAGTTGCTATTGCTTCGAGCTACAAGGACAAGCCAACCAATCCCCAGGAATGCTTTGTAGGGAGAGTTGGGCTTGACGGGAGAGATTCGGCGCGTAAATCGTATCGAACAACGGATCAATGAAGCTGCTAAGCTTGGATTTACAAAAATCTATGTACCAAAAAATTCTTTGACTGGCATTAAACCGCCTAAGGAAATTCAGGTGATTGGGGTGACGACTATTCAGGAAGTCTTGAAAAAAGTATTCTCCTAATCGTTATGGTCAGTTTTAGATGACTAATTATTTTTATTGCTAACATTTATTAAAAGTAAGGAGGAATTTCTGATGAAATTTTCTATGGATAGTCAAATGCAATTTCCTTTGGTAGAGTTGTCGCTCAATCAGGGGGAAACGGTCTTTATTCAGCGCGGTAGCATGGTCTACCACACACCTAATGTAAGTCTCAATACCCAGCTCAATGCAAGCGGTTCTGGTTTGGGACGTTTTGTCAAAGCTGTAGGGCGTTCAATGGTTTCTGGTGAAAGTACCTTTATCACTCAAGCTGTTGCAGAGTCTGACAACGGCAACCTTGCTTTAGCACCAGATACTCCTGGTCAAGTGATTGCTCTTGAACTAGGTGAAAAGCAGTACCGATTGAATGATGGAGCCTTTTTAGCTCTTGATGGTACAGCTTTCTATACAATGGAGCGCCAGTCTATTGGGAAAGCTCTGTTCGGAGGGCAAGGCGGTCTCTTTGTGATGACAACCCAAGGTCAGGGAACTCTTTTGGCCAATGCTTTTGGATCTATTAAGAAAATTGAGCTACAAAACCAAGAAATAACGATTGACAATGCCCATGTGGTGGCTTGGAGTCAATCTCTGGACTATGATATCCACTTAGAAAATGGCTTCTGGCAGTCTATTGGTACGGGTGAAGGAGTGGTGAATACCTTCCGAGGTACTGGTGAGGTCTATGTACAAAGTCTCAATCTTCAGAGCTTTGCAGGCTCTCTTAACAAGTATATCCAAAAAGGTTCATAATATTAAAAAAACTAGGACAGAAACCCAAGCTAGTTGCTGGATGTCTCTGTCCCAGTTTTTTTATATGAAAGTTGACAGCTGACAAGACAAAGAAAAGATGGTAAGATAGGAGATAAATAATTTGGTGTTCAAATTATCTGGCAGACTAGAAAGTGAGTTGTCATGTCCTATTTGAAAATTTTTTAAAAGCCAATCAAGCTTATGTAGAACTACATGGAGATTTGCATCTATCCATTAAACCCAAGACCAAGGTTGCAATCGTAACTTGTATGGATTCGCGTCTACACGTTGCGCCAGCTCTGGGGTTAGCTCTGGGAGATGCCCATATTTTACGGAATGCGGGTGGTCGAGTGACTGAGGATATGATTCGTTCACTTGTAATTTCCCAACAACAAATGGGGACAAGAGAAATTGTGGTTCTTCATCATACAGACTGTGGGGCTCAAACCTTCAATAACGAGGATTTTCAAGAGCACCTAAAATGTGAATTGGGAGTTGATGTATCTGGGCAGGACTTTTTACCGTTTCAAGACATCGATGAGAGTGTTCGAGAGGATATGAAATTGTTGCGAGAATGCCCCTTAATTCCAGATGATGTTATTATTTCAGGAGCAGTTTACGATGTGGATACAGGTAGTATGAGGGAGATATACTAACTTTCTAATTAAAAGCTTCTGGAGTAGCATGAAGTAGGATGAGAAGGTTGACAAGTTTTACCTTTGATATCACTAATATAAGATAGTATAAGATAAGAGTATAAAAGTCTACTCTTGTCTTATTTTTTATTGAAAAATCAAGAAAAAAGCGCTACAATGGTAGATGGAAAATGTTGTGAAAAAACACAAGTGATACATAAATACTGGAGGAAATCATGTCTTTTTCTGATTTAAAGCTGTTTGCCCTTTCTTCAAATAGAGAATTGGCAGAGCGTGTGGCGCAAGAGATTGGGATAGAGTTGGGAAAATCGACTGTTCGTCAATTTTCAGATGGAGAAATTCAAGTTAACATCGAAGAATCTATCCGTGGGAAACATGTCTTTATCTTACAATCAACTAGCTCACCTGTAAATGACAATCTACTAGAAATTTTGATTATGGTTGATGCTTTGAAACGTGCCAGTGCAGAATCTGTCAACGTTGTGATGCCTTACTACGGTTATGCACGTCAGGATAGAAAGGCTAGAGCGCGTGAACCAATCACTGCAAAACTTGTTGCAAATATGCTTGAAGTGGCTGGAGTGGATCGTTTGTTGACGATTGATTTGCACGCTGCACAGATTCAAGGATTCTTTGATATTCCTGTTGATCACTTGATGGGTGCTCCTTTGATTGCGGATTACTTTGAGCGCCGTGGTATGGTTGGTTCTGACTATGTTGTTGTCAGTCCAGACCATGGTGGGGTAACTCGTGCTCGTAAATTAGCAGAGTTCTTGAAAACTCCAATTGCCATTATCGATAAACGCCGTAGCGTAGACAAAATGAACACTAGCGAAGTGATGAATATCATTGGTAAGGTTGAAGGAAAAACTTGTATCTTGATTGACGATATGATTGATACAGCTGGGACTATTTGTCATGCAGCGGATGCCCTTGCTGAGGCAGGAGCTGTTGAAGTTTATGCAAGCTGTACGCACCCAGTTCTTTCAGGGCCAGCTATGGACAACATCCAGAAATCAGCCATTAAAAAATTGGTTGTTTTGGATACTATCTACCTACCAGAGGAACGTTTGATTGATAAGATTGAGCAAATCTCTATCGCTCATCTTTTAGGCGATGCAATCATCCGTATCCACGAAAAACGTCCTCTTTCTCCATTGTTTAGTATCGAGAAGACTATTTAAAATTTACAGTTGAGGAAATAAAATATACTCTTAGAAATACAGAACCCTAACACTCGCAAAACTCTACATTGTTCGGAGTTTTAAATATTTTTTTGTATCAATTATTTTCAAGAATATTTATTTGATTTTTTTGTAATTAGAATGAATTTTTACTTATTTTTTTACCAGAAAAAAATAAATTTATTTTTAAAAAAAGCTTGACAACTTAGATTTATATGATATAATTTGATGTAATAAGGGTTGTCCTTATAAATTAAATTTTAAAATTAAAGAGGAGATAAAACAATGAAGAAAGTTTTATTATCATCAGTAGCAGCTCTTGCAGTATTTTCTGCAGCAGCTCCAGCATTTGCAGCAGATATCAACGGTGGAGCTAACACTCCAGGTGCATACGACCAACCAGTAACTGGTGGTGGTGTAAACGACGCTTACAACGCTCAAACTGAGTTTAAAAATGGTCGTAAAGCTAACGAATATGTTGGTGGTCACCAAGATAACGTTGATGCTATTGCATCACAAGACCCAGCAGTAGTTGAAGCTAAAAAAGCATTCGACGCTGTTGAAGGTGGATCACACCTTTACGGTGAAAAGAAAGCTGCTTACGAAAGCGCATTGAACGATGCTCGTAATAAAGTTCGTAACGAGAAAATCCAAAAAGATCAAAATACATACAATACTGCTGACAAGAAACAAGGTTCTTACTATATCTTGAACGAAACTCCAGAACAAGCAAATGCTCGTTACTTGAAAGAACATGGTCTATCTGCTCAGCAGAACAACCAGCTGCTCAAGCAGCAGCTGATCAAGCAGCAACTAAACCAGAAGATGGTAAACCAGGTGCTGTAGACCAAGCTAAAAAAGCAGATGCAGCTGCTAAAAAAGCTGGAGCTTCTGCAAAAGCAGGTCAAAAAGCCCTTCCTAAAACACACGCTGCTAAATAATTTATTTATTTGGTGAAGTATACTATCACTGAAACTTTGTTTCAGTGATTTTTTTAGTAAATAACGAGGTATAAAAAATGAGTGGACACTCTAGAACAAAGAAAACACCAATTACTAAAATAATTGCTTCTATCGCTGCAGTAGTTATCGTTGCTTTGGGAGCCTTGTTTATATATAATAACAGCTTCTCAGCATCAAGTGAGAATAAGCCGACTGAGACTACCGTTACTCAGGAAGCGCCAAAGCAAGCTTATACTGCTAGCGAGGAAGAAAAGGAATATCTCTCTAATAAATTTAAAGGTTTACTTGCAACAAACTCTGAAACTGTGGGTTATGTATATATTCCTGGTACACAGTTAGATGAGCCTGTCGTTCAAACAACGGATAATGCGACTTATTTAGATAAGCGCTTTGATGGCGTTAACGAACCTTTAATGGGGAGCAGTCTTTATGGATGCTGATAACAAGAAGGACTTTAGCGACCGCTTGACTTGGTTATTTGGTCATGCCCGTGGTAGTAAAGTGCCTGATCATCGTATGTTTAAAGATGTGAACTATTTCAGTCGCCAAGAATATTTTGATGCACACCCTTATGTTGTCATTGAAACTCCAGAGAGAAAGTATTATTATGAAGCTGTTGCCATGATTATTGTTCCAGAAGAAACAGCTTTTTACCGTACTTCTTTTGATGATGATGCGGATTTTGAGAAACAGCTAACTACTATTTATGATACTGCAGAGGTTAAGAAACCAAATGTCAAGGTATCAGCTAAGGATAAATATCTTGTTCTTTCTACTTGTCGTGAAGAAGATGATACGATTCGTGCCAATCTCTACCTTCGACAAATTCCTGACTCAGAGATGAGTGATTTTGTCAAACAGCACGGAGAAAGCCTTCAGTATAAACCAACAAGAGAATAATCTTTAAATAAAAATTTTTATGAATCCTCTCAAAATTAAATGAAATAGTTTAATTTTTGGGAGGATTTTTTTGATTTTGATTTTGATTTTTTTATAGTAAATTTCTGCAAACCCTTTCAAAAATATGCTATACTGATGGAAAAAGGAGGGATTTTTCTATGACTCAAGAATTTATCAATCCAAGTGATGGCGTGATCCGTCAGTATCTAGCAAACCAGTAAAACTCTAGCTGTAGTAGGCTTTGTCTGATCGTGAGGAAACAACTAGCAATCGAGTGACTAAAAGGAAATGCAGGCTCGTGGCTATAAAATCATACCAGTAAACCCTAAGGCTGCAGGTGGGGAAATCTTGGGAGAAAAGGCTTATGCCAGTCTAGCTGAAATTCCTTTCCCTGTAGATATCGTTAATGTATATCGTCGCAGTGAGTTTCTACCAGATGTGGCACGAGACTTTCTCAAGGCGGATGCTAAGATCTTTCTGGGCACAACTAGGACTTGAAAGTTTGGAAGCAGAAGAAATCTTGCGTGCTGGAGGATGCGATGATATCGTGATGAATCGTTGCATCAAGAGAGAACATACACGTTTAATTCTTGAACAATAAAAAGGTAGCCTTTAGGCTACCTTTTTTCTTAGAAAATACCGATGAGTGTTTGCATGCCAAGACTAGTCAGGATGATAGCAATCCAGCAAAGGGCTCCAAGAAGAATGGATTTTCCACTGGATTTGATCATAGCAATGAGGTTGGTTTTGAGACCAATAGCACTCATAGCCATGATGATGAGGAATTTGGAGAGTTGTTTGAGAGGTGAAAAGAAGCTATTGCTAACACCGAATGATGTGAGAAGAGTAGTTAGCAGAGAAGCTAGGATAAAGTAGAGAATGAAAACGGGGAAGATTTTTTTAAGCTTCACTCCTTGGTTGTTGCCTTGTTGACGGCTTTGCCAATAGGAGAGGAAGAGAGTAATAGGGATAATAGCTAGAGTACGGGTCAGTTTGACAATAGTGGCAGACTCGAGAGCATTGCTTTGGTAAAGGCTATCCCAGGCGCTAGCTGTGGCTGTTACAGAGGACGTATCGTTGACCGCAGTACCCGCAAAGAGAGCAAAACCTTCGTTGGAGAGATGGAGCCAAGAGCCTAGAGTTGGAAAGATAAGAGCTGCCAAGACATTGAAGAAAAAGATAACAGAAATGGCTTGGGCCACTTCTTTTTCCTTGGCGTGAATAACAGGAGCAGTCGCTGCAATGGCAGAACCGCCACAGATAGAAGATCCAACTCCAATCAAGGTAGCTAGCTTTGTATCTAGGTCAAAAAAGCGCTGGAAGAGATAAGCAACAATCAAAGCGATAGAAATGGTCGAAAGGATAACAGGGAGGGAAGATTTTCCAACTGCGAAAACTTGAGAGATATTGAGTCCAAATCCCAGTAAGATGACTGCATATTGGAGCAGTTTTTTGGAGCTATAAGTCAAACCGGCATCCAGTTGTTTGTAGTTAGAGAGAAAGGGATGGAGCAACATACCGATAAAAATGGCAAAAACTGGTGCTCCTACAACATGCAAGAAGCTTCCTAAGATCCAAGAAATGATAGATATAATAAGACAGGCTAACAGTCCTGCCCAATTCTTTTGATAGAAATGACATAAAAACCTCCGAAAATAAGCACTTCTTATTATAAGCTTGTCTATCAGAAAAGTAAAATAGAAAGTAGGAATAAGGTTGTAAATTAACGGAATTTTGCGGTCAGAGAGCTTTTGTAGTATAATAGATATATGTTCTTTGATCAAGGAGGATATATATGGACTTAACCAAACGATTTAATAAACAATTAGATAAGATACAAGTTTCCTTGATTCGTCAATTTGACCAGGCTATTTCAGAGATTCCTGGTGTCCTGCGATTGACCTTGGGAGAACCAGATTTTACAACGCCAGATCATGTCAAGGAAGCTGCAAAGCGAGCCATTGACCAAGATCAATCCTACTATACAGGGATGAGTGGTTTATTGACATTGCGTCAGGCGGCGAGTGATTTTGTAAAAGAGAAATATCAGCTAGACTATAATCCAGAGAATGAAATCTTGGTCACAATTGGTGCGACAGAGGCTCTATCAGCTACTCTGACAGCTATTTTTGGAGGAAGGAGACAAGGTTCTCTTGCCAGCTCCTGCCTATCCTGGCTATGAGCCGATTGTCAATCTGGTGGGAGCAGAGATTGTCGAGATTGATACAACTGAAAATGGTTTTGTCTTTGACTCCTGAAATGCTGGAAAAAGGCGATTTTGGAGCAGGGTGACAAGCTCAAGGCAGTTATTCTCAACTATCCAGCCAACCCCACAGGAATTACCTATAGTCGCGAACAATTGGAAGCCTTGGCAGCTGTTTTACGTAAGTATGAGATTTTCGTAGTCTGTGATGAAGTCTACTCAGAATTGACCTATACAGGGGAAAATCATGTATCTTTGGGAACTATGTTGAGAGATCAGGCAATTATCATTAACGGTCTTTCTAAATCCCATGCCATGACAGGTTGGCGTTTAGGTTTTATCTTTGCACCAGCAAACTTCACAGCTCAACTCATCAAGAGTCATCAGTATTTGGTAACTGCTGCAAACACCATGGCGCAACATGCTGCAGTAGAAGCCTTAACAGCTGGTAAGAACGATGCAGAACCCATGAAGAAGGAATATATCCAGCGTCGGGACTACATTATCGACAAGATGACTGACCTTGGTTTTGAGATTATCAAACCAGATGGGGCTTTTTATATCTTTTGCTAAGATTCCTGCAGGCTATAATCAAGATTCCTTTTGCTTTTTCTGAAAAGATTTTTGCCCAGAAGAAGGCTGTTGCTTTTATTCCTGGTGCTGCCTTTGGTCAGTATGGAGAAGGGCTATGTTCGCCTATCTTATGCAGCTAGCATGGGAAAACGATCAGAGAAGCTATGAAAACGACTTGAGGAGTACATGAGAGAAGCATGATTCAATCGATTACGAGTCAGGGCTGGTACTCTACAATCGAAACTTTTCGTGAGGATGATAAGCTGGTCAAAAATCTTTACAGAACAGGCTAGGGAAAGCGGATGTTTTTTTGTCAAACACGCTAGCCAAATCCAAACTAGCTCCTGTCATTCAACCCTTTAGTGCTGAGCTCATTTTCTCCTAAAAGTCAATGACGATGGACTTAGTTATATAGAAGATTATCATGAGGTGAAAGACTTTTTCCGAAAATCAATAGTGACCTCTTTTGTTATGGCTTATGCAACTTACGTTGCAGCCTTGGCAGATGCGAGTTTGCAGGATAATCAAGAAGATGCTCCCTTATTTGCTTTTTTTGCAAAAGACTTTAGAGCTGATGGAAGAGGGTCTGGATTATCAGGTTTTTGACCAATATTTTTGAAATTCAAATATTTGACACGTTTTGGGAATCAGTCTCAACTTTTAATGAGTGTACCTTTTTGTCATCGTGTGGGGCAAGCCTTTGACTTCTCCTTTCAAATACGGGGGTTGTCTTTGTCCCGAGCATTACCATGAAGATGAGAAACGATGCCATTTGAATCCGAATATTCCTTATCTGCTCAATCAATTTCAAGCCATTGATTTTGAGACCTTGGAGACTATCTCGCTCAAGTCTGAAATCAAGCAAGACTTTGCGTAAGTTTATGGACCAAATCTACGAGGAATATGTCGGTATTCACCTAAAATCAAAGAAATTTATTGATTCCCTAGCCGACTGGGGACAACTACTGAAAAGAGGAAGACAAATGAAAAAAATCGCAGTAGATGCAATGGGTGGCGATTTATGCACCACAAGCTATTGTAGAGGGAGTTAATCAAGCCCTTGCTGACTTTTCAGATATTGAGATTCAACTTTACGGAGACGAAAGTAAAATCAAGCAATATCTAACAGCTACAGACCGCGTCAGCATTATCCATACAGATGAGAAAAATTGACTCTGACGATGAGCCTACAAAAAGCTATCCGTAAAGAAAGAAAAAAATGCCAGTATGGTATTGGCGGCTAAGGCTGTTAAGGATGGAGAAGCAGATGCTGTTCTTTCTGCAGGAAATACAGGTGCCTTGTTAGCAGCAGGATTTTTTTCATCGTTGGTCGTATCAAAAAAATATCGATCGACCAGGTCTTATGTCAACCTTGCCAACTATTGATGGAAAAGGGTTTTGATATGCTTGACCTCGGTGCTAATGCAGAAAAATACAGCTCATCACCTGCATCAATACGCTATCTTAGGTTCCTTTCTATGCTAGAGAATGTTCGTGGTATTGCAAAAACCCTCGTATGGGTTTGCTCAACAACGGGACAGAGAGCAGCAAGGGAGATCCACTACGCAAGGAAGCCTATGACCTATTAGTAGCTGACGAGAGTTTGAATTTTCGTCGGGAACGTGGAAGCGCGTGACTTTGATGGATGGTGTTGCTGATGTAGTCGTAACAGATGGTTTCACGGGAAACGCTGTTCTCAAAGCTATTGAAGGGTACTGCTATGGGGTATCATGGGATTGCTTAAGAAATGCTATTGTAGGTGGCGGTCTTAGAGCCAAGCTCAGGGGCTTTCCTTCTAAAGGATAACCTCAGAGGTTTGAAAAACAGCTCAACTATTCAGATGTTGGAGGTGCCGTCTCTGTTTGGTGTTAAGGCACCAGTAGTTAAGACTCATGGCTCAAGTGATGCCAAGGCTGTCTATAGCACTACGCTTCGTCAGATTCGTACCATGCTTGAGACAGATGTAGTTGCTCAAACTGCGCGTGAATTTTTCAGAGGAATAAGAGACAATATGACAGATACAACAAATTTTTGACCGTATCGTAACCATCATTCAAGAGCGTCAAGGAGAAGACTTTGTCGTAACCGAAAACTTGAGCTTTGAAAGGACGATTTGGATGCTGATTCAGTAGATTTGATGGAATTTGTCCTAACCATTGAGGATGAATTTGGAATTGAGATTAGTGATGAAGAAATCGACAACCTCAATAGCGTCGCAGACGTATTAGTAATCATTAAAAATAGAATATAAGAAAAAGCAACATGCTGGTCATGTTGCTTTTTCTATTTAGTGTATTTAGGAGACTACACTTCAAATTCATAGAGTGCTGTAGATAGGTAACGTTCTCCGTTATCTGGTGCAAGCGCAAGGACTTTTTTACCTGCTCCAAGTTTTTTTAGCGACTTCGATTGCTGCATAGATAGCTGCAGCAGAAGAAATACCTACTAAGAAGCCTTCTTTTCCACCGATTTCACGACCAAGTGCAAGAGCATTGTCTGATGTTACGCGAACGATACCATCGTAAGCTTTTGTATCAAGTGTTTCTGGGAATGAATCCAGCAGAGATACCTTGAATTTTTGTGAGGTCCTGGTTTTTCACCTGATAAGATAGCTGACTCGTCTGCCTCAACTGCAAAAAAACTTGAATGTTTGAATTAGCAGCTTTTAAGAGCATGAGAAACACCAGAAATAGTTCCTCCAGTACCAACACCAGCAACAAAGGCATCTAAACCATCAGCTCCGAAATCAGCTAGAATTTCAGCTCCTGTTGTTCTTTCGTGAACTTCTGGGTTAGCTTGGTTATTAAACTGTAATGGTAGGAAACCATCACGTTCAGCAGCAATTTCTTGCGCTTTTAGCAATCGCACCTTTCATTCCTTCACTACCGGGAGTGAGGACTAGTTCAGCACCATAAGCTTGGATGATTTTACGACGTTCAACACTCATTGTTTCAGGCATAACGATGACAACTTTGTAACCTTTAGCAGCACCAACCCATGAAAGACCGATACCAGTGTTCCCACTTGTTGCTTCTACAATAGTAGAACCTGGTTTCAGTTTACCCTTCTTGTTCTGCTTTTTTTCAATCATGCTTAGAGCAATGCGGTCTTTAACGGATGACCCTGGGTTAAAAGCTTCTAGTTTTACGTAAACATCTGCTGCACCCTTCTGGTACAATGTTATTCAATTTAACAATCGGTGTTTCTACCGATAAGTTCTGTGATATTGTTATAAATCGCCATATTAGCACCTCTTTATATAAGATGCTACTAGTATAACGCTATCTTTAGACTTTTTGTAAAATATAGAAATCCTATCGAAGCGATAGGATTTTTTTATAACAATCAGAAAAAAATAGTCAGGGTAAAATCTAAAAAAATTGATGAAGTAGTATTTTAAAAGTGTTTTACACAAGGTTTACAGGAACTTCAACTTCTCGTAAGCCCCTTGATCAGTTAGGATAACTTTTCCCATTGAAAAATTCTATGAGAGCAGCTTTGGTATCCTCTTTATCCTCTTTATCGACAAAGATAATTGTGTCAACCTGATCTGTAAAGTTGGTTTCGAGTTCCATAAGATTATGTTCTTTAAGAAAATTGCCCATATTCTTGATATTGAGCATAGCTCATTTGAATTTGAATTCCTGCTTGTTCTTTAATTTCAACAATTCCCAATCTCTTTGACAGCTAAGGCAACACTACCTGCATAAGCGCGAATAAGACCTCCTGCTCCCTAGCTTTGATACCACCAAAATATCTGGGTAACAACTACACAGACATTGGTCAAATTGTGATTTTCTAGACACTCCTAGCATAGGTACTCCAGCAGTTCCACTTGGTTCTCCCATCATCACTAGTTCGCTTGATTTCACTGCGCTCACCGATAATAAAAAGCAGAGCAGTTGTGGGTAGCTTTATAGTGTTCTTTTTGATAGCTAGTGATAAAAGCTCGAGCTTCTTCTTCACTATAGACACGTTTTGCATGACAAATAAAAGCGTGATTTTTTTGATTTCTTCTTGGACTTGTCCGTCCTCTTTTATCGTTCTACATTCCATATTTTTTTATTGTACTAAAAAAATAGTCTAAAGTTCTAGATTTTACGAATAAAGAAGTATGAAAATAAATCCAAATTATCTTGGTCGCCTTTTTACAGAACAAGAATTAAGCCCATGAAGAACGACAACTAGCAGAGAAACTCCCAAGCATGAGAAAAAGAGAAGGGGAAACTCTTTTGTCAACGATGTGATAGTCATGATCCAAGAAGAATGGTATTTGCCCTATTGATGCTTATTACTGTCGAGAATGTCTGTTGATGAAGCGAGTTAGGAGTGATCAGAGCTCATATTATTTTCCCTCAAGAAGATTTTTCCAAAACAAGATGTTCTTAAATGGCAGGGACAATTGACTCCATTTCAAGAGAAAGTATCAGAAAGGATTACTTCAAAGCAGTAGAGAAGCAGCAACCAACTTTAGTTCATGCAGTGACTGGCGCTGGGAAAGACAGAGATGATTTATCAAGTTGTTGCTAAGGTCATTAATGATGGTGGGAGCAGTTTGTCTAGCCAGTCCACGGATAGATGTTTGTTTAGAGTTACATAAAACGATTACAGAAATGATTTTTGCCTGTGATATTGCGCTACTACATGGTGAGTCTGAACCCTACTTTTCGGACACCTCTAGTTGTTGCAACAACTCACCAGTTATTAAAATTTTATCAAGCTTTTGATTTACTAATAGTAGATGAAGTAGATGCTTTTCCCTTATGTTGACAACACAGATGCTTTACAAAGCTGTAAAGAATTGTGTAAAGGAAAAATGGACTCAGAATATTTTCTCACAGCAACTTCTACAGATGAGTTGGATAGAAAAGGTTCAGCTTAGGGGAGTTAAAAGCGTCTAAGCTCTACCCAAGGCGGTTTTCATGGAAATCCTCTAATTATTCCCAAAACCCAGTCTGGCTATCTGATTTTGGATAAATATTTAGACAAAAATATCGTCTACCCCCAAAAATTAAAAAGCTATATTGAAAAACAGAGAAAGATCGAGCTATCCCCTTACTAATTTTTGCATCAGAGATTAAAAAAGGAGAGAAGTTAAAAGGAAATCTTTGCAGAGAAAGTTTCCAAATGAGAAAAATTGGTTTTCGTATCCTCAGTTACTGAAGACCGATTAGAGCAAGTTCAAGCTTTTTAGGGATAGAGAATTGACCATATTGATAAGCACAACCATATTAGAGCGCGGAGTTACCTTCCCTTGTGTAGATGTCTGTGTCGTAGAAGCCAATCATCGACTCTTTACAAAATCAAGTCTCATTCAAATTGGTGGGCGAGTTGATCGCAGCATGGATAGACCTACTGGAGATCTGATTTTTCTTTCATGATGGATTAAATCGTTCGATTAAGAATGCTATAAAAGAAATTAAACTGATGAACAAGGAGGCAGGCGTATGACTTTGTTTACTATGTGGGCAACAGTTTGAAAAAACAGATCTAACCTTTTGAGAACTTCTTTTTTTGAAAAAGGAGGAGGATCACTTTGTTTAGCTTGTCTCTCAGTCTTTGAAAATGATTGGGGAAGAACATTGTCCCAAATTGTTATAAAAAAAGGAGTGTCAACTTTCTGTCAAGATTGTCAATTTTGGTGTAAAGAAGGTATTGAAGTAGACCATGAAGCGATTTTTACTTATAATCAAGCCATGAAAGACTATCTTTAGTCGTATACAAAGTTTGATGGTGATTATCTTCTGAGAAAGATTTTTTGCATGATTTTTTAAAAGAGATTTAAAAAAAGTATAAGGACTATCATATTGTATAATACCTTTAAGCTCTGACAGGTTTTCAAAAAAAAGAGGTTTTAATCAGGTTGAAGGGTTTAATAGAAGCTACAGGACTTTCCCTATCTGGATATTTTTAGGAAAAAAAGAAGAGAAAGCTAGTTCTTCAAAAAAATCGTTCGGAGCGTTTGACTACGGAAACTTTCCCTTTTTTTATTGAAAAGATGGAGTCAGGATTCCAAAGAAGATTCTATTGATTTGATGATATTTATACGACTGGAGCGACTGTTAATCGTGTCAAGAGTATGCTATGAGAATGCAGGAGCAAAAGATGTTAAAACATTTTTCCCTCGTAAGATGAGGAAAAAAAGATTGCAAAAAATATATGAAAGCGTTATAATAAATGTAGAAAAACAAATATGTTTAGAAAGAAGGTACTTATATGATTAAATATAGTATCCGTGGTGAAAACCTAGAAGTAACAGAAGCAATTCGTGATTATGTAGTTTCTAAACTCGAAAAGATCGAAAAATACTTCCAAGCAGATCAAGAATTAGATGCACGTGTAAACTTTGAAAGTGTACCGTGAAAAAGACTGCTAAAGGTAGAAGTAACGATTCCGCTTGGATCTATTACTCTTCGTGCAGAAGATGTTTCTCAAGATATGTATGGATCTATTGATTTGGTGACAGATAAGATTGAACGTCAAATTCGTAAAAATAAAACAAAAATTGAACGTAAGAACAGAAATAAAGTATCTACTAGCCAACTATTTACAGATGCTTTTAGTTGAAGAGACTAGATGTAGCTCAACCAAAAGTTGTTCGTTCAAAAACAAATTGATTTAAAACCAATGGACTTTGGAAGAAGCTATCTTCAGATGGACTTTATTGGGACATGATTTCTTTCATTTATATCGATGTTGAAGATGAAACAACAAATGTTATTTATCGTCGTGAAGATGGAGATATTGGTCTTCTTGAAGTTAAAAGAATCATAATATAATATGTTTAGACTAAAAGGTGGTTTACACTAGTGTAAACCACCTTTTTAGTTTTGATGATTTACTACATTTGAGTACATAGTGCTATCCTTCTTTAAAAGGTCGCATTTTTTTCAGCTGCAAATATGGTATAATAATGCGCAAGAGGTTTGTAATGAAAAAAATGAAATGAATCCCTTTTTTTATATTTGATTTGTATGGGTATCCTTTATAATTATGACTGCATTTTGATTGTGTTTCTTCAAAAATAATCCTAGTCACAATAGCATGTCTTATTTTTTTCTTGATGGTAGTTTCTTTTGCTATTTTATTTTCAGAAGAAATCTTATCAAAAAAACAGATATCGAACAAATCCAGTACGTAAACCATCAGGCGGAAGATAGTTTGAGTTCACTCTTAGAACAGATGCCTGTTGGAGTTGTCAAACTAAACATGGAAAGCAGTGAGATTGAGTGGTTCAATCCCTATGCAGAGTTAATGTTGACAACTGAAGATGGAGAAATTGACTTTTCCTCAAGTTTCAAGAAAGATTATAAAAGACATCCATATCTTCTCCTGGAATTTATGCCAAATGTGGGAGAAAACGTTATGCAGTACATCTAGATAGAAATTCAGGTGTCTCATACTTTTTTTGATGTTTCTGGAGAGTATGAAGCCACAGTGAGAATTGGTTACAAGTCGACCCTGTTATCGGGTATTATTTCGGTAGATAACTATGATGATTTAGAGAAATGAAACATCTGAATCAGATATCAGTCATATTAATAGTTTTGTTGCAAAATTTTGTCTCAGAATTTGCTGGGAAAACATCAGATGTTTTCTCGTAGAGTGACCATGGATCGTTTTTACTTATTTACCGACTATACGGTATTGGAGCAATTGATGCAGGATAAATTTTCTGTAATTGATACCTTTCCGTGAAGAAGCTAAACAGAGAGTTTACCATTAACGATGAGTATAGGGAGTTTCATACGGTGATGGAGATCATGAGCAGATTGGTAAAGTTGCTTTTATCAAATCTCAACCTTAGCAGAAGTTCGTGGTGGAGACCAAGTTGTTGTAAAAGAGAATGATGAAACAAAAATCCAATTTATTTTGGAGGAGGTTCTGCAGCTATCTGTTAAACGAACTAGAACACGTACTAGAGCGATGATGACGGCAATCTCTGATAAACTTTGAAAGTGTTGATCGAGTTTTTTTCGTTGTTGGTCATAAAGAAACTTAGACATGGATGCTCTTGGGCTCTGCGGTTGGAATGCAGTTGTTTCTCGAGTAATGTCCTGGATGAAAGTTATGTGGTCTATGATGCCGAACAAATGTCTCCGGATATTCATCGAGCCATTCAACTATAGAAGAATGAGGGTGTATCAAAACTCTTCCTCTAAATCAGGCTATGAGAATGGTTACTAATCGTTCCTTACTGGTGATGGTTGACCATTCTAAGACAGCTTTAACCTTGTCCAAAAGAGTTTTATGACTTGTTTACCCAGACGATTGTTATTGACCATCATCGACGCGATCAAGATTTTTCCAGATAATGCGGTCATTACCTATATCGAGAGTGGAGCAAGTAGTGCTAGTGAACTTGTAACAGAGTTAATTCAATTTCCAAAACTCTAAGAAGACACGCTTTGAGTCGTATTCAGGCTAGTGTTCTTATGGGCGGTATGATGCTGGATACTAAAGAATTTCACCTCTCGTGTAACTAGTCGAACATTTTGACGTTGCAAGTTATCTCAGAACACGAGGGTAGTGATAGTATTGTCATTCAGGAAACTTGCAGCGACTGACTTTTGAAGAGTATCGATTGGTGAAATGAACTCATTTTGCAAGGGACAGAATGTACAACCTTCAATTCTGGTTGCTCAGGCTATGGATACTAAAGGAGTATGATACTGTAGTGATTAGTAAAGCAGCTGATACTATGTTAGCTATGTCAGGTATTGAAGCTAGCTTTGTATTGCTAAGAAACAGCTCAAGGGGATATTTCCATTTCTGCACGAAGTCGAAGTAAGATCAATGTCCAACGGATTATGGAAGAGTTGGGTGGTGGTGGCCACTTTCAACCTGGCAGCTGCTCGACTTTGACAGATATGAGTCTGCAAGAAGCAGGTGATAAACTGAAAACAGTTATTTTCTAATGAAACTAGAGAAAAGGAGACAGAAGAATGAAAGTAATCTTTTTAGCAGATGTTAAAAGGTAAAGGGAAAAAAAGGTGAAATCAAGGAAGTGCCAACTGGGTTATGCACAAAACTTTTTGATTAAGAAAAAAACCTTGCTAAAGAAGCGACTGCTCAAGCAATTGGTGAGTTGCGTGGTAAGCAAAAATCTGAAGAAAAAGCACATGCTCAGACTTCTTGCAGAAGCACAAAGGAAATTAAAGCGAAAACTTGAAGCAGAAGAAACAATCGTTGAGTTTGTTGAAAAAGTTGGTCCAGACGGACGAACTTTTGGGTCAATTACTAACAAGAAAATTGCGGAAGAACTTTGCAAAAACAATTTGGAATTAAAATTGATAAACGTCATATTCAAGTTCAATCACCAATTCGAGCAGTTGGTTTGATTGATGTTCCAGTAAAGATTTATCAAGATGTAACTAGCGTCATCAATCTTCGTGTCAAAAGAAGCTTAATTTACGATTTGAGTTGACATTATTGTAAAAGGAAGGAAAGTCTGATGGCAGAAGTTGAAGAACTGCGTAGTTCAGCCCTCAAGATATCCTGGCAGAACAATCTGTATTTAGGGAGCTATATTTTATCGATGAGACTAAACTCGTGTTTTGTTCGAGAATATATCGACTCTCGAGGACTTCTTTAAGTATGCTCACCGTTTGATTTTTTTCAGGCTATGGTTGATTTGTCTGATCGTGGAGATGCTATTGACGCAACCACTGTTCGGACGATATTAGATAATCAAGGGTGATTTACAAAACTATTGGAGGCTTGTCTTATCTGGTTGAGATTGTCAACTCTGTGCCAACCTCTGCCAATGCTGAATACTATGCTAAAAATTGTAGCAGAAAAGGCTATGCTTCGACGTCTGATTGCTAAGTTGACAGAGTCTGTAAACCCAGCTTATGAAGCTTCTCAACCTGCTGACGAAATTATTGCTCGTGCAGAAAAAGGCTTTGATTGACGTTAGTGAGAATGCCAATCGAAATGGGCTTTAGAAAATATTCGGGATATTCTGAATATCAACTTTTGGGAAATCTAGAAGCTCGTTCGCAACAGACTTCAGATATCACGGGGATTGCGACAGGTTATCGAGATTTAGATCATATGACGACAGGTCTGCATGAGGAAGAATTGATTATTTTGGCAGCTCGTCCTGCGGTTGGTAAGACAGCCTTTTGCTTTGAATATTGCTCAAAAATATCGGAACCAAACTAGACAAGACAGTTGCTATTTTTCTCTGGAAATGGGTGCTGAAAGTTTGGTCGATCGTATGTTGGCTGCCGAAGGGCTGGTAGAGTCTCATTCTATCCGTACAGGGTCAATTGACTGAGGAAGAATGGCGCAAGTATACGATTGCTCAGGGTAATCTGGCTAAATGCAAGTATCTATATTGATGATACACCAGGGAATTCGGATCACAGAAATTCGCTCTCGTTCTCGTAAACTGGCTCAAGAAACAGGTAATCTAGGCTTGATTTTGATTGACTATCTTCAGCTGATCACAGGGACTGGTCGAGAAAAATCGTCAACAAGAAGTATCTGAGATTTCACGTCAGTTGAAAATCTTAGCAAAAGGAACTCAAAGTTCCAGTTATAGCGCTTAGTCAGCTGTCGCGTGGTGTAGAGCAACGTCAAGATAAAGAGACCAGTTTTTGTCAGATATTCGTGAATCTGGATCTATTGAGCAGGATGCTGATATCGTAGCCTTTCTTATCGTGATGACTATTATGAGCGCGGTGGTGAAGAGGAGGAAGGTCATTCCAAATAACAAAGTAGAAGTGATTATCGAGAAAGAAACCGTAGCGGTGCTCGTGGAACGGTAGAATTGATTTTTCCAAAAAGAATATAACAATTTTTTCAAGTATTTCGAAGATGGAGGAACCAAGATGACAGATGCATTTACAGATGTAGCTAAAGATGAAAAAAATCAAAGAAGAAATTAAGGCGCATGAGGGACAAGTCGTGGAAATGACCTTAGAAAATGGTCGTAAACGCCAAAAAGAATCGTTTGGGAAAGACTAATTGAGGTTTATCCATCGCTCTTTATCGTTGAGTTTGGAAATGTTGAAGGAGACAAACAGGCTAATGTCTATGTTGAATCTTTCACCTATTCAGATATTTTTAACGGAAAAAGAACTTTGATTCATTATTTGGATTAAGGATAATCGAAAGTGAGAGTTTTCTCACTTTTTTTATTTTTCTTTCGAATGATATAAATGAGGTCAACCTCAAAAATCTATCTATTTCGAAGGAGAATGAATGACATTTACTAAAGCAGGACATAAAAAGGGAACTTTTTCTAAAGAGAACGACAGCTGTGGGATCAGCTTCACTATTACTAGCAGGAGCTTTTTTTGTTTGGTGGAGGAACTGTTCATGCCAACCAGGCAAACAATGGATCACTGGCACGTGGAGATGATTATCCCTATTATTATAAAAATGGAAAGTCAAAAAAATTGATAAATGGCGCATGTACTCAGGACAGTGTACATCTTTTGCTGCTTTTCGTTTAAGTAGTGTCAATGGATTTTGAGCTACCAGCTGCTTATGGGAATGCGAAATCAATGGGGCTATCGAGCCCAAAAAGAAGGCTATCGTGTGGATCAGCAGACCAGCGATTGGTGCTATTGCTTGGAGTACAAGAGGGCACATATGGTCACGTAGCTTGGGTATCTAACGTGATTGGAGACATGATTGAAATCGAGGAGTACAATTACGATTATACAGAAACGTATCATCGTAGGAATTGTAAAAGCAAGTTCTATGACTGGTTTTCATTCATTTTAAAGATGTTGGGGAATGCTAGTGTAGGGCATCATCAGTCTCTACTAGCTTCTAGTGGAACTCATCACTTTCACAGAAAAAAATCAGCTATTATGGATCAGCCATCATTGACATCTACTATTATCGATTACTATGAACCTGGAATGAGTGTTCATTATGATCAAACTCTTGAAAAAGGATGGGATATAGATGGATTAGTTATATGTCACGAAGTGGGAAACAGACGTTATATCCCCTTAACTAAAAACAGGTAGCTCTAAAGAATGGATGGGCAAAAAGAGGGGACAATCTGGTACTACTATGAAAATGGTCAAAGTAGCAGTCTGGTTGGAAGAAGATAATCGGGAAGTTGGTATCATTTGCAAAGCTGATGGTAGCAATGACGAACAGGATGGCTAAAAGACGGTTCTAAGTGGTACTACTTGAAATCATCTGGAGAAATGCAGACAGGATGGTTAAAGGATAAGGGCATTTGGTATTATCTGAAAGCTCAGGAGCTATGAAAGCCAGTCAGTGGTTCCAGGTTTCAGGAAAACATTATTATGTAAACGCATCTGGAGAATTGGCAGTAGATACGACTATCGATGGGATTTCAAGTTGATAGTAATGGTGTCGAGTAGAAAAACCCAGTCTCATAAGTGTTATCTCATCATCTGAGCTCTTCCTAATGGTATTTTTTTCCCTGCTTTCCTTTATAATGGGTGTATGGACAAGAAAAAATTACTACTAATTGACGGTTCTTCAGTTGCTTTCCGAGCATTTTTTGCACTTTACCAGCAACTGGATCGTTTTAAAAATGACAATGGACTACATACCAATGCAATCTATGGATTTCATCTGATGCTAAATCACCTGTTGGAGCGTGTTCAACCGAGTCATATCTTGGTTGCTTTTGATGCGGGGAAGACGACTTTCCGTACAGAGATGTATGCAGACTATAAGGGTGGTCGTGCTAAGACTCCGGATGAGTTTCGTGAGCAATTTCCTTTTATTCGTGAGTTGCTAGACCATCTTGGGATTCGTCATTATGAGTTAGCCCAGTATGAAGCAGATGATATCATCGGGTACTCTTGGGTCGCTTTGGCTGAAAAGGATTCTTTTGATGTAACTATCGTCAGTGGAGACAAGGACTTGATCCAGTTGACAGATGAACATACAGTGGTTGAGATTTCTAAGAAAGGTGTAGCTGAGTTTGAGGCATTTACACCAGAATATCTCATGGAAAAGATGGGCATCACACCAACTCAGTTCATTGATCTTAAAGCCCTCATGGGAGATAAGTCAGATAATATCCCTGGTGTAACTAAGATTGGTGAAAAAACTGGGATCAAGCTTTTGCTAGAACATGGCTCGCTCGAAGGTATTTATGAAAATATCGATGGGATGAAGGCTTCTAAGATGAAGGAAAATCTCATTAACGACAAGGAACAAGCCTTCCTATCTAAAACACTGGCTACCATCGACACGAAAGCGCCGATTGAGATTGGACTGGATGACTTGTTTTATAGCGGTCCAGATGTGGAAAATCTTGGGAAATTCTACGATGAGATGGGCTTTAAACAGCTCAAGCAGGCTTTAAATGTATCATCAGCTGATGTGGCTGAGAGTTTGGACTTTACTATTGTTGACCAAGTTAGTCAAGATATGCTAAGTGCGGACTCCATCTTCCACTTTGAACTCTTTGGAGAAAACTACCATACAGATGACTTGATTGGTTTTGCCTGGTCGTGCGGAGACAAACTCTACGCTACAGATAAGCTGGAACTTTTGCAAGACCCGATTTTTAAGGATTTTCTAGAAAAAACACCTCTGAAAGTGTATGATTTTAAGAAAGCAAAAGTTCTCTTAAATCGCTTTGGTTTGAATTTGCAGGCTCCTGCTTTTGACAGTCGTTTAGCTAAGTATCTTCTCTCAACAGTCGAGAATAATGAAATTTCAACCATTGCTAGTCTCTATGGTCAAACATACTTGGTCGATGATGAAACCTTCTACGGTAAAGGTGTCAAGAAAAGCTATCCCAGAGCGAGAGAAATTCTTGGAACACTTGGCTCGTAAGGTTGCTGTATTGGTTGAGACAGAGCCTGTTTTACTTGAAAAGATTAAGTGAGAATGGGCAACTAGACCTTCTCTATGAAATGGAGCAACCTCTGGCCTTTGTTCTTGCTAAGATGGAAATCGCTGGGATCAAGGTCAAAAAAGAAACCTTGCTTGAGATGCAGGCTGAAAATGAGCTTGTCATTGAAAAAGCTGACGCAAGAGATTTATGAGCTAGCTGGTGAGGAATTTAATATCAACTCGCCTAAACAACTTGGCGAATTGCTTTTTGAAAAGCTAGGTCTCCCTCTCGAATACACCAAGAAAACCAAGACAGGTTACTCGACAGCAGTAGATGTCTTGGAGCGTCTAGCTCCTATTGCCCCAATCGTCAAGAAAATTCTCGATTACCGTCAGATTGCTAAGATTCAATCCACTTATGTGATTGGTTTGCAGGACTGGATTTTAGCTGATGGCAAGATTCACACGCGCTATGTGCAAGATTTGACTCAGACAGGGCGTCTGTCTAGTGTCGATCCAAACTTGCAAAATATCCCTGTTCGTTTGGAACAAGGGTCGCCTTATCCGTAAGGCTTTCGTGCCAGAGTGGGAGGACAGTGTCCTTCTCAGCTCGGACTATTCACAGATTGAGTTGCGAGTTTTGGCGCATATCTCTAAGGATGAGCACTTAATTAAGGCCTTCCAAGAAGGGAGCTGATATCCATACCTCGACAGCCATGCGTGTCTTTGGAATTGAACGTCCTGAGGATGTGACTCCAAATGACCGTCGCAATGCCAAGGCTGTCAACTTTGGAGTGGTCTACGGAATTTCAGACTTTGGTTTATCGAATAATCTGGGCATCAGCCGTAAAGAGGCTAAGGCCTACATTGATACCTACTTTGAACGCTTCCCAGGGATCAAAAACTACATGGATGAAGTGGTACGTGAGGCGCGTGATAAGGGTTATGTAGAGACCCTCTTCAAACGTCGTCGTGAGTTGCCAGATATCAATTCGCGTAACTTTAACATTCGTGGTTTTGCAGAACGTACAGCCATCAACTCACCTATCCAAGGATCGGCTGCAGATATTCTCAAAATCGCTATGATTCAGCTGGATAAAGCCTTGGTTGCAGGTGGTTATCAGACTAAGATGCTTCTACAAGTACACGATGAAATCGTTCTTGAAGTTCCTAAGTCAGAATTAGCTGCCATCAAAAAACTCGTCAAACAAACCATGGAAGAAGCTATTCAACTCAGTGTGCCCCTCATTGCTGATGAAAATGAAGGCGTAACTTGGTATGAGGCCAAGTAAAAAATAGACTATTAAACAAAAAGAAATCCCCTTGAACGTTACTGTTCAAAGGGGATTTTTGCTGAGAAAATTTTGCAAGAAAAGATAAAATCGATTTTATCTAGCTAGTAGTAGAATTTATTTGATTTGTTTCTTTTGTTCTTTTTTGGCAAGTACTGGTAGAATCACACCTAATCCAATCAGAATAATTGGGAGTCAAGATGTTTGTAAGAAGAGAGAATTGCCAAGCCGTTGGATTCTCAGCGTAGTTAATTTTTGGAACCATACCAAGGATACAAGCAAAGGCTGTAAAGAGGAAGCACCAAGTACCGATAATAAAGCCAAGTTTAGGATTATTCACAAACTTGTATTCGGCATTTTTGTATGTCTTTCCAAGCACGATTGAGCATCATATAGGCAAGGAATACCCAGAGGTAACGCATTGGCATTACGATAGAATTGAGGTTGGTCATCCATTTTACAAGTCCGTCAATTTCCTGAATACCAAAAATTGGAAGGATGATGATAAGACTAACGAGGACGCCTGTAAGGAGGTAACCGTTAATGAGGACACCTTTTTCAGTACGTTTACGAAGCCAGCTTGGGATGTAGTTTTCGTCAGCGTTATTGAGTAGGATTTGTAATGGTGCGTCAATAGAGAAGGCAAGTGCCGCGATTTGTCCGACCATGTTTGTAAGAGCGTAAATCACAACGAAAAGGTTTCCAACTCCCCAAGAATTTCCTAACATCTGGAAGGCTTGGTAGGCACCATTACGCATGAGGTCTTCAGGGATATTATTGCCATCAAATAGCATTCCCATGGCAACTGATCCAAGGATAGCAGAGAGATCCCACCATGATGGCCATGACAATCATACCTTTTGGAAATTCTTTTGCAGGATTGCGAGTTTGATTGACATAAGGGGAAATTTTTTCACAACCACCAACGGCAAAGACCAGTAGTGAGATCGTTGTAAAATAAGAAAAATCAAAGTTTGGAATGTAGGTGCTCAGTTGATCCATGTGCGGAGTCGCAAACTGGATGTCTGGTTTAATGAAAGGCAGACCGACAGCCAAAAGCACAAAGAGTAAAGACATAATCAACATAGCACTTCCTGCCAAGCTACCGATGACTTTTAGAGTTGCCAATCCCTTTGTAGAAAGGTAGAGGAAAAGTCCAAAGATTAGCAAGCAGAGAATAACGATCCAGTGGATGTCGATTTGTTTAAGGAATTGTCCGTTACCTTGCAAGGCCCATCCAAGTGGAATAAGGATCCCTTGAGGTTTTTGTGCGAGGTAAGGGATATGCACAACCCAGTAAGTCCAAGCAGCAAAGTAGGCGAGACGTTTGGTTGATGTTTTTTTCAACCCAGTCACTAACACCGCTTCCGCTTTCCTTGAAGGTAGAACCTAGTTGTCCGACGATGAGGGAATAGGGGATAAAGTAGAGTGCGAGGATTAAAATCCAAGATACGACGACTGAAATTCCCTGTTGAGAATAGTTGTTGACGACGTTTCCTAGCCCCCAAACCATGTTGAAGGCAATCAGAGAAACCATCAGCCAATTAAGTTGGTGTTGATCTTTTTTCATAATGTCTCCTTTTCTATTAGTTTCAGTATATCATGTTTTTTTGAAAGCGCCTAACAAAATTTGAAATTTCCTATAAAAAAATGTAGAGGGTATTTATCAGATGGAGTTTTGTAGTTTGAGTAAAAAGTTATACACAATCTGTGGATAACTTTGTGAAATAAAAAATTGTTTTCCAAATGTTAGTTTAGAAAAAAGAGATAGAATGTGTGAGTTGAGTACTAAGCTAGTCGGTTATAAAGACTGATAGAACAGTCTATTGAGGGTGTTTTACTTTAGAATGTCAAAAGAAAATGGTTGAGAGAAATCGTTTTGGAAAGTACATGAAAATTGATTTGAAGAAAGGTTGAAAGGTTATGCACAATCTGTGGATAACTTTGTGGAGGATTTGGTATAAATCAGAAAATCCCCTTGTACATGACAAAGGGATTTGAACTATTAGTGATTTGGTAACCAGCTGAGGGTAAAGTTGAGATTTTGGGCATCTAGCAAATCCTGGTGACCAATACTTTGAACTTTCTTTTCCCGTCCAGATCGACAGTCTTGTACAAAGTGGAAAGTGTTCATGATTTTTGATGAGTGCGAATATCCAACCACTGGTCTTTTTCTGCAAGATAGACACGAAGGTGATCAAAGAGTGGAATCCCAAGGTCATAGATTGCTTTTCCTGGGCAGGTTGGGTAAAGTCCAAGAGCAGACCAGACATACCAAGCCGATAAACTACCGTTATCCTCATCTCCTGGATAAGCATCCCAGCCAGCTCGAAAGGCTTTTTGACGGAGAGTCTTGATTAAGAGACTGGTATATTGAGGATAATTACTGTAGCGGAAAAGATAAGGGATGTGGAAACTTGGTTGGTTTGAAATGGCTAGTTGACCAAAATGGGCGCTGTTGCCATTTCGCTCATTTCATGAATTTCATATCCATAACCCGTCGTTTCAAAGAGTGGGAGACTTTGACAAGCTTTTCAAAAGATAGTTGCTAAAGGCTTCTTTTCCACCCATTAGTTGACTAAGTCCAGAAATATCGTGTAAGACACCGAGACTGGCTTGGATGGCTGAACACTCAGCGTAGTCACGGCCCCAACTATAAGGAGAAAAGTCAGGACGGAAGTTGCCATCTACATCACGCGCCCTCATGTAGCCTGTCTCAGGGTCAAATAGATTTTGATAATTCTTAGAATATTGAGCATAGGTTTGAGCCAGCTCTTCTTGACCTAATTTTGCTGCGCAAGTAGAGATACAAAAATCACTGTAAGCATAGTCTAGTGTATGACTGACACTTTCATGGAAGTCTGTGGATAGGTAGCCTAGCTCTTGGTATTGAGCCAGGCCGTGTCGCCCGTTGATAGCTTTTGGATCTGCCTTGGTCGCAGTTTCAAGCATGGCTTTGAGAAATTCCTCCTCAAGCTCAGGTGCCATGTCTTTTGCAAGCACTATCTGCAATAAGACCATCAATCAAGGTGCCAGGCATCATGCCTCGTTCGTCAGGAGCCAGCCATTTAGGGAGATAACCAGTATCTCGATAGCTATTGAGGAAGCCCTCAAGAAATTGGCGATAGCGATCTGGAATAATCAAGGCAAAGAGTGGGAATGAAGTACGGAAGGTATCCCAAAAGCCATTATTGGTAAAGAGTAGACCAGGCTTGATCGTTCCTGAAGCAAGGTCTATATGAATAGTCTCGCCTTGCTCATTTAACTCATGGAAGGTTTGTGGGAAAAGAAAGAGTCTATAAAGACAGTGATCAAAAAATGTTCGGTCTACAGAGCCAGTTTCCACGACATCAAAACGACCTAGAAGGTTTTCCCAACTTGCTTTAGCCTCTGATTTCGTTTCTTCAAAGTTTTTTCTAGGCAGATTAAAGAGGGCCTGTTCTTTGGAAATAAAGGAAGTCGCTAGTTGAACCTGAGTTTCCACTCCAGCCAAATCAATACGCCAGTCCTGTCCCTCTTGCTTGATAGATAAGATTTCTACTGAAAATGCGAGAGCAGCAAACATGACGAGGGGACTTTTGTTGGTTTCGGTTAATCCGCTTTGACCAAGGCTGACAGTACGCTCATCTACTTGCTCTAATGATAAATCATCAGCTGCATGCAGATAGAGTGAGAGCTTCTTGCCTTGTATCTGTCTTAGTTGAATTGAAGCCCCATAGCAAGTAGGTGTGAGTTGGGTTTCAATCTGATAACGTTCAGAAAAAATCTTTAGAAAATGGGGATTGAAAATAGCACGTTCAAGATTATAAGAAGATTGACGATGAAAGAGAGTATCGCCACTGATTTCTCCTGTAACAGGAGTCAGTAGCAACCAAGAGTAATCGCCAATCCAAGGGACTAGGCTGGTGGGTTAGTCGAATACCCTGAAAGATAGGAAGATGGGGATCAAAGAACCAAGATCCTTCCTGGTCACTAGTTTGGGGAACAAAGTAATTCATCCCAAAAGGAACTCCAGCGTATGGTAGGGTATTTCCTCGTGAAAAAGCATGTTTACTTGCTGTTCCAAAGCGGGTATCAATGGTTTCAAGTATAGGTTTCATAGAATATCCTTTAGCTGTTTTCTACATTATATCAGAAAAAGGAGACTTTTAGAAAGCGACTTCAAAATATAACAATTTTGTAGAATAATGACTAACATTTGTGTATATATTTTCTGGACTAAAAGCTATATACTGAAAATGAAAATTTGTTTGAAAGAGGCAAAATAGTTTATGGTTTATTCAAAAGAAATTGTTAGAGAGTGGCTAGATGAGGTAGCAGAGCGTGCTAAAGATCATCCTGAATGGGTAGATATTTTTGAACGTTGCTATACAGACACTTTAGACAATACAGTTGAGATTTTGGAAGACGGCTCAACTTTTGTACTGACAGGAGATATCCCAGCTATGTGGCTTCGTGACTCAACTGCTCAGCTTAGACCTTATCTTCATGTGGCTAAAAGAGACCCTCGTTTGCGTCAGACCATTGCTGGTTTGGTCAAACGACAGATGACCTTGATTCTCAAAGATCCTTATGCCAACTCTTTCAATATTGAGGAGAACTGGAAGGGGCATCACGAGACTGATCACACAGACCTCAATGGCTGGATTTGGGAGCGCAAGTATGAAGTGGATTCGCTTTGCTATCCCTTGCAGTTGGCTTATCTTCTGTGGAAAGAAACAGGTGAGACTAGCCAATTTGATGAAACCTTTGTCACAGCGACTAAGGAAATTCTTCATCTCTGGACCGTTGAGCAAGACCACAAGAACTCTCCTTATCGCTTTGTTCGTGATACTGACCGTAAGGAAGACACTTTGGTAAATGACGGCTTTGGTCCTGACTTTGCCGTGACAGGGATGATCTGGTCAGCCTTCCGTCCAAGCGATGACTGCTGTCAGTATAGCTATTTGATTCCTTCAAATATGTTTGCAGTGGTTGTCTTTGGGTTATGTCCAAGAAATCTTTGCAGAATTGAATCTAGCTGATAGCGAAAGTATCATTGCTGATGCCAAAACGCCTCCAAGCTGAGATTCAAGAAGGAATCGAAAATTACGCCTACACTACAAACAGCAAGGGTGAAAAAATTTATGCCTTTGAGGTAGATGGTTTGGGAAATGCTAGCATCATGGACGACCCTAACGTACCAAGTTTGTTGGCTGCTCCATATCTTGGTTACTGTGATGTCAATGATGAAGTGTATCAAGCCACTCGTCGCACCATTCTGAGCCCTGAAAATCCATACTTTCTACCAAGGAGAATACGCTAGTGGACTCGGAAGTTCTCATACCTTCTACCGCTATATCTGGCCGATTGCTCTATCTATCCAAGGATTGACAACGACGGATAAGGCAGAGAAGAAATTCTTGCTAGACCAACTGGTTGCCTGTGATGGTGGAACAGGTGTGATGCACGAAAGCTTCCACGTAGATGATCCAACTCTCTACTCTCGTGAATGGTTCTCATGGGCCAACATGATGTTCTGCGAATTGGTCTTGGATTACCTAGATATTCGCTAATGAGACTTAGCTCGATAGGTTCTTGTAAAGAATCACAAATATATTTTTAAATTTAAGTTAGAATGAGGTTTTACTCATGGAAAATGTTGTTGTACATATCATCTCTCACAGCCACTGGGATCGTGAGTGGTATCTACCGTTTGAAAAGTCACCGTATGCAATTGGTGGAACTTTTTGACAATCTTTTTGATCTTTTTGAAAATGATCCCTGAGTTCAAAGAGTTTCCACTTGGATGGACAAACCATTGTCCTCGATGACTATTTAGAAATTCGCCCTGAAAACCGCGACAAGGTGCAGCGCTATATCGACGAAGGCAAGCTTAAGATTGGTCCATTCTACATCTTACAGGATGATTATTTGATCTCCAGCGAAGCTAACGTCCGCAATACTTTGATTGGCCAAGCTGAATGTGCCAAATGGGGCAAATCAACTCAAATTGGTTACTTTCCCAGATACCTTTGGAAATATGGGGCAAGCACCTCAAATCCTTCAAAAAAATCAGGTATTCACGTAGCAGCCTTTTGGTCGTGGTGTTAAACCAATCGGATTTGACAACCAAGTCCTCGAAGATGAGCAATTCACCTCTCAATTTTTCTGAAATGTACTGGCAAGGGTGCAGACGGTAGCCGTGTGCTTGGTATTCTCTTTGCTAACTGGTACAGTAACGGGAATGAAATTCCAGTGGATAAAGACGAAGCTTTGACTTTCTGGAAACAAAAATTAGCAGACGTTCGTGACTATGCATCGACCAACCAATGGTTGATGATGAACGGTTGCGACCACCAACCAGTTCAACGAAACTTGAGTGAAGCTATTCGAGTGGCCAACGAACTCTTCCCTGACGTGACCTTTGTTCACAGCTCCTTTGATGAATATGTGCAAGCAGTGGAAAGTGCACTTCCTGAACATCTATCAACGGTTACAGGTGAGTTGACTAGCCAAGAAACGGATGGTTGGTACACTCTTGCCAATACCTCTTCTTCACGTGTTTATCTCAAACAAGCTTTCCAAGAAAACAGCAATTTGCTGGAGCAAGTAGTGGAACCATTGACCATCATCACTGGTGGACATAACCACAAGGATCAATTAACCTATGCTTGGAAAGTTCTCTTGCAAAATGCACCACACGATAGTATCTGTGGTTGTAGTATTGACGAAGTTCACCGTGAAATGGAAACTCGTTTTGCAAAGGTTAATCAAGTCGGGAATTTTGTTAAGAGTAACCTTCTCAATGAGTGGAAACATAAAATAGCAACTCAGGAAGCGCAAAGTGATCACCTCTTTACCGTTGTCAACACAGCCTTACATGACAAGGTTGATACAGTCAGTGTTGTAGTGGATGTTGTCACTTGTGATTTCAAAGAATTGCATCCAACAGAAGGTTACAAGAAGATGGCAGCAGTGATCTTGCCAGATTACCATGTTGAAGATTTGGATGGGCATGTCCTTGAAGCCAAGATTGAAGACTTGGGAGCAAGTTTTGGTTATACCTTGCCTAAGGATAAATTCCGCCAACCATATATTGCACGCCAAGTGCGCGTGACAATCCCAGTCCACCTTGCTCCGCTTTCTTGGGCAAGCTTCCAATTGGTCGAAGGTCAAGTAGATCACCGTGATGGTATTTATCAAAATGGAGTCATTGATACACCATTCGTGACAGTGAGTGTAGATGAAGGAATTACAGTCTACGACAAGACTACTAACGAAGCCTACGAAGATTTCATCCAATTCGAGGACCGTGGTGATATCGGGAATGAGTACATTTATTTCCAACCAAAAGGAACTGAACCAATTTATGCTCAACTGAAAGGTTATGAAGTCTTAGAAAACAATGCTCGCTATGCTAAGGTTTTGCTCAAACATGACTTGACTATTCCAGTTAGCGCAGATGAAAAATTGGATGCTGAACAAAGAGGTATCATCGAGTTCATGAAACGAGATGCAGGTCGTTCAGAAGAGTTGACAACCATTCCTCTTGAAACAGAAATGACAGTCTTTGTGGACAATCCACAGATTCGCTTCAAGACGCGCTTTACCAATACTGCCAAAGACCACCGTATCCGTCTCTTGGTCAAAACTCATAACACACGCCCAAGTAACGATTCTGAAAGCATCTATGAAGTTGTGACAAGACCAAATAAACCAGCAGCTTCTTGGGAAAATCCTGAAAATCCACAACACCAACAAGCCTTTGTTAGCTTGTATGATGATGTAAAAGGGGTGACTGTAGCCAATAAAGGATTGAACGAATACGAAATCCTTGGAGACGATACCATGGCTGTAACCCTTCTCCGTGCTTCAGGTGAGCTAGGTGACTGGGGCTATTTCCCAACACCAGAAGCCCAGTGCTTGCGCGATATCGAAGTTGAGTTTGCAGTAGAATGCCACCAAGCAGGGGAACGCTTCTCAGCCTTCCGTCGTGCCAAAGCCTTCCAGGTTCCATTTACAGCTCTTCAAGTTGCGAAACAAGAAGGTAGTGTTGCAGCAACAGGTAGCCTCTTCAACCATCCAGCACTTAGCTTGCCACAAGTCTGCCCAACAGCCTTTAAAGTTGCTGAAAATGAAGAAGGCTACGTTCTTCGTTACTACAATATGAGTCAAGAAAATGTTCGTGTGTCTGAAAAACAACAAACCATTCTTGATTTGCTAGAACGCCCATATCCAGTTCACTCAGGATTATTGGCACCGCAAGAAATTCGTACAGAATTGATTAAAAAAGAAGAAATTTAATTTCAAAAAGAAAACATAAACAGAAAGGAGGAGCGAAAAAGTAAGAACCAACTGCTAATTCGCTCCTTTTTACAGGTGAAAGAAATGACACTTGCAACAATTGATATTGGAGGGACTGGAATTAAGTTTGCCAGTCTAACTCCTGATGGAAAGATTTTAGATAAGACCAGCACACCAACTCCAGAGACTCTGGAAGAGTTGCTAGCTTGGTTGGACCAACGTTTGTCAGAACAAGACTATCGTGGGATTGCTATGAGTGTTCCAGGTGCGGTCAATCAAGAAACAGGAGTGATTGAGGGGATCAGCGCCATTCCTTACATTCATGGTTTTTCATGGTATGAGGCGCTTGCTCATTATAAGCTACCTGTCCATCTAGAAAATGATGCCAACTGCGTTGGACTAAGTGAATTACTAGCTCATCCTGAGATTGAAAATGCAGCCTGTGTCGTGATTGGTACAGGAATCGGTGGGGCCATGATCATCAATGGTAAGCTACACCGTGGTCGTCATGGCCTGGGTGGTGAGTTTGGTTACATGACCACTATCGAGCCTGCAGAAAAGCTCAACAACTGGTCGCAACTCGCTTCTACAGGAAACATGGTTCGTTACGTCATTGAAAGTCTGGTCAGTCAGACTGGGATGGTCGCAAGATTTATCAAGAGGCTGCGGCAGGAAATGCCCTTTGCCAAGAAGCCATTGAACGCATGAACCGTAACTTAGCTCAAGGCCTGCTCAATATTCAGTACCTAATCGACCCAGATGTCATTAGCCTAGGTGGTTCTATCAGTCAGAACCCAGATTTTATCAAAGGGGTGCAAAAAGCAGTAGACGCCTTTGTGGAAAGATATGAAGAATATACTATCGCTCCAGTGATTCAAGCTTGCACCTATCACGCAGATGCCAATCTCTACGGTGCCCTTGTCAACTGGTTACAGGAGGAAAACCAATGGTAAGTTTTACAGGACTTAGTCCCAAACAAGCCCAAGCTATCGAAGTCTTAAACAATCACATTTCTCTACCAGATGTAGAAGTGGCAGTTGCTCAGTCTGACCAAGCTTCTATCTCTATCAAGGGTGAGAATGGGCAGTATCAACTGACCTACCGTAAACCTCATCAACTCTACCGTGCCTTGTCTGTGCTAGCAACAGCTTTGGAAGAAGGTGATAAGGTAGAGATTGAAGAACAGGCAGCATATGAAGATTTAGCCTATATGGCGGACTGTTCGCGAAATGCCGTGCTCAATGTCGCATCTGCCAAGCAGATGATTGAGGTATTGGCTCTCATGGGTTACTCAACCTTTGAGCTCTACATGGAAGACACCTACCAGATTGAGGGTCAACCATACTTTGGTTATTTCCGTGGGGCTTATTCAGCAGAAGAGTTGCAGGAAATCGAAGCCTATGCCCAGCAGTTTGATATGACCTTTGTGCCCTGCATCCAGACCTTGGCCCACTTGTCAGCCTTTGTCAAATGGGGTGTCAAAGAAGTGCAGGAGCTCCGTGATGTAGAGGACATTCTTCTTATTGGCGAAGAAAAGGTTTATGATCTGATTGATGGCATGTTTGCCACCCTGTCTAAACTGAAGACTCGCAAGGTCAATATCGGGATGGACGAAGCCCACTTGGTTGGTTTGGGACGCTACCTCATCTTAAATGGTGTGGTGGACCGCAGTCTCCTCATGTGCCAACACTTGGAGCGCGTGCTGGATATTGCAGACAAGTATGGTTTCCACTGCCAGATGTGGAGCGATATGTTCTTCAAACTCATGTCAGCAGATGGCCAGTACGACCGTGATGTGGAAATTCCAGAAGAAACTCGTGTTTACTTAGACCGTCTCAAAGACCGTGTGACCTTGGTTTACTGGGATTATTACCAAGATAGCGAAGAAAAATACAATCGTAACTTCAATAACCACCACAAAATTAGCCAGGATATCGCCTTTGCAGGTGGTGCTTGGAAATGGATTGGCTTTACACCTCATAACCATTTCAGTCGTCTCATTGCTGTCGAAGCTAACAAAGCCTGCCGTGCCAATCAAATCAAGGAAGTTATTGTGACTGGTTGGGGAGACAATGGTGGTGAAACAGCCCAGTTCTCGATCCTACCAAGCTTACAAATCTGGGCAGAACTCAGCTACCACAATGATTTAGAGCGTCTGTCTGCTCACTTTAAGACTAATACAGGTCTATCCGTTGAGGACTTCATGCAGCTTGACCTGGCCAATCTCTTGCCAGACCTACCAGGTAATCTCAGTGGCATCAACCCCAACCGTTATGTCTTTTATCAGGATGTCCTCTGTCCAATCCTTGACAAGCACATGACTCCTGAAAAGGACAAGCCACACTTTGCAAAGGCGGCTGAGATTCTTTCTGACATTAAAGAAAAAGCAGGTATCTACGCCTATCTCTTTGAAACTCAGGCTCAGTTGAATGCTATTTTAAGTAGTAAAGTCGATGTGGGACGACGCATCCGTCAAGCCTATCAAGCAGGCGATAAAGAGAGCTTACAACAAATTGCTAGAGAAGAATTACCAAAACTCCGAAGCGAGATTGAAAACTTCCACAAGCTCTTTAGCCACCAATGGCTAAAAGAGAACAAGGTCTTTGGCTTGGATACAGTGGACATCCGTATGGGTGGACTCTTGCAGCGGATCAAGCGAACAGAAAGTCGTATCGAGGCTTATCTTGCTGGTCAAATTGACCGCATCGAAGAACTAGAAGTAGACATCTTGCCATTTAATGATTTCTACGGAGACAAGGACTTCGCAGCAACAACAGCCAACCAGTGGCACACCATTGCGACAGCTTCGACCATTTATACGACCTAGAAAAACTCTATTCAGGAAGAAAGTTTCTCGTGAAACATACTTCTTATTATAAAAAAAGTTCTCCACATAAAATAATTTGTGGAGTTTTTTCTATAATTAGTAGTTTAAACTATCCTTAAAATAAGAGTATACTATTTTTGTAAACGTTATCAAGTCTAAAAATTGTGAGATTATCAAGTTTTAGAAAAATAAAAAGGGAGGAAATTATGAACAAGTTTTCAAAAACTTTGAGAGATAATTGGATATTTCTCTTAATGGTTTTACCAGGGACACTTTGGTTGATCTTATTCTTCTACATCCCAGTATTTGGAAATGTGGTTGCCTTCAAAGACTACCATATGACTGGTGAAGGATTCGTCCACAGTATTATAAATAGTAAATGGGTTGGACTAGATAACTTCAGATTCTTATTTAGTTCAAAAGATGCCTTTGTCATCACTCGAAACACTGTCCTTTACAACCTTGGATTTATCTTTATTGGTTTGATCGTATCGGTTGGGATTGCCATTATCCTTAGTGAACTTCGCTCTAAGCAAATGGTTAAAATCTACCAAACTTCTATGTTATTCCCTGTACTTCCTATCTTGGGTTATCATCAGTTTCTTTACAGATGCTTTCCTAAATATCGATAAAGGGCTTATCAATCACACCTTAGAAGCTCTCGGAATGAAAGGGATTAACTTCTACGCTGATGTAAGTATCTGGCCTTACCTCCTCCTTTTCCTAGGTATCTGGAAAGGCTTCGGATACAGTAGTGTTATGTACTACGCTACAATCATGGGTATTGACCCAACTTACTACGAAGCAGCGACAGTGGACGGTGCTAGCAAATGGCAACGTATCCGCAACGTAACCATCCCTCAGTTGACACCACTTGTGACAGTATTGACCATCCTTGCAGTCGGAAACATCTTCCGTGCAGACTTCGGTCTCTTCTATCAAATCCCTCACAACGCTGGTCAGCTCTATAGCGTAACAAACGTATTGGACGTCTATGTCTTTAATGGTTTGACACAGACAGCAGACATCGGTATGGCTTCAGCAGCCGGTCTCTATCAGTCAGTCGTCGGTTTGATTCTGGTTATCCTATCAAACTTACTTGCAAGACGTGTTGATCCTAACTCAGCACTATTCTAGAAAGGAGGAGCATATGGCAAAAAAAATTCAAAAAAAGAAAAAAATTGATAATGTTGGCATACACTCCTTCAGCAAGAAAAGCAGATATCTTCTTTAGTATCATTTCTGGTTTGCTGGCCTTCTCTTGTATCTTGCCTTTCATCTTTGTCATCATTATCTCAGTTACAGATGAGAAGAGTATTGTTCAATATGGATATAGCTTCTTCCCATCACAGTTTGGATTAGATGGTTTTGAGTTTTTGGCTCAGTTTAAAGATAAGATTTTACAAGCGCTCTTTATCTCAGTATTTGTGACAGTTGTCGGTACATTGACAAACGTCTTTATCACGACAACTTACGCCTATGCCATCTCACGTTCAACATTTAAGTATCGTAAATTCTTTACAATCTTTGCTCTTCTTAGTATGTTGTTCAACGCTGGTTTGGTACCAGGCTATATCGTGGTGACTCAATTGCTTCACCTTGGTGATACTATTTGGGCCTTGATTGTTCCAATGCTTCTATCACCATTCAACATCATGTTGATGCGTTCCTTCTTCAAGAAGACCATCCCAGAAGCAATCCTCGAATCAGCTCGTATCGATGGAGCTAGTGAAGCTCGTATCTTCTTCCAAATCTGTTTGCCACTGTCACTACCAGGTATCGCAACGATTACACTATTGACAGCGCTTGGATTCTGGAATGACTGGTTTAACGCCCTTCTTTACATCAAGAGTGATAACTTGTATCCATTGCAATATTTGCTCATGCAAATTCAAAACAACATGGATTACATTGCTAAGTCAGTTGGTATGTCAGGACAACTTGCGGTTGCCCTACCAAAAGAAACAGGTCGTATGGCCATGGTCGTTGTTGCAACTGTTCCGATTGCGATTCTCTACCCATTCTTCCAACGCTACTTTGTAAAAGGTTTGACTATCGGTGGTGTTAAAGAGTAAGGAAGTCTAAGAAACAATGTTTCTTCTCTAACTCTGATTTTTCTGACAAAGGAAAATCAACAATCTAATTTTGTTAATAACTTTAAAAAAATAAAAAAAGGAGTTTTTTTATAATGAAAAAAACTGGAAAAAAATATGCTTTTGCATCTGCTAGCCTTGTCGCTTTTAGCTGCTAGCCTTGCAGCTTGTGGTAACCTTAAAGGAAACAACCAAAAAGCTGCTGAATCATCATCGTCATCAGGTGATACAACTGTTATCAAAATGTACCAAATCGGTGACAAACCAGATAACTTGGATGAATTGCTAGAAAATGCAAACAAAATCATCGGAGAAAAAGTTGGCGCTAAATTGGATATCCAATACCTTGGTTGGGGTGACTACAGCAAGAAAATGTCAGTTATCACTTCATCAGGTGAAAACTATGATATCGCCTTTGCAGATAACTATGTCGTAAACGCTCAAAAAGGTGCTTATGCTGACTTGACAGAATTGTACAAGAAAGAAGGAGCTGACCTTTACAAAGCACTTGACCCAGCTTACATCAAAGGTAACACTGTAAACGGTAAGATCTATGCAGTTCCAGTTGCAGCCAACGTTGCATCTTCACAAAACTTTGCTTTCAACGGCCCACTTCTTGAAAAATATGGAATCGATATCTCAGGTGTAACTTCATACGAAACACTTGAACCAGTATTGAAACAAATCAAAGAAAAAGCTCCAGATGTAATGCCATTCGCTGTTGGTAAAAACTTTATCCCATCAGAAAACTTTGACTACCCAGTTGCAAATGGTCTTCCATTCGTCATCGACCTTGAAGGCGACACTACTAAGATCGTAAACCGTTACGAAGTTCCTCGTTTCGTAGAACACTTGAAGACTCTTCACAAATTCTATGAAGCAGGATACATTCCAAAAGACGTAGCAACAAGCGAAACTTCATATGACCTTACTCAAGATACTTGGTTTTGTTCATGAAGAAACAGTAGGACCAGCTGACTACGGTAGCAGCTTGCTTTCTCGTGTTGCTAACAGAGACATCCAAATCAAACCATTTACTAACTTCATCAAGAAAAACCAAACAACTCAAGTTGCAAACTTTGTAATCTCAAACAACTCTAAGAACAAAGAAAAAGCAATGGAAGTGTTGAACCTCTTGAACACTAACCCAGAACTCTTGAACGGACTTGTTTATGGACCAGAAGGCAAGAACTGGGAAAAAGTTGAAGGTAAAGAAAACCGTGTTAAAGTCCTTGATGGATACAAAGGAAACACTCACATGTCAGGATGGAACACTGGTAACAACTGGATCCTTTACATCAACGAAAACGTTACAGATGAGCAAATTGCACAATCTAAGAAAGATTTGGAAACTGCAAAAGAATCTCCAGCGCTTGGATTCATCTTTAACACTGACAACGTGAAATCTGAAATCTCAGCTATCACTAACACTATGCAACAATTCGATACAGCTATCAACACTGGTACTGTAGACCCAGAAAAAGCTATTCCAGAATTGATGGAAAAACTTAAATCTGAAGGTGCTTACCAAAAAGTATTGGATGAAATGCAAAAACAATACGATGAATTCTTGAAAAGCAAAAAATCATAAGAATAATTGATTTCGTGTATTCATTCCTAAAAATTGCAATCACTGCCTTGTCTAGAGTCTTCTAGATAAGGTGGTGATTCTTTTTTCAACATTTGCATATAATTATCTGTATTTTGTTCAGAGTTTTGCTCTTACATTTAACATAGGTTATAGACATATGAAAAAATACCATCCTCTTTTAAAAATCAGCGCAATCTTATCCTACCTATTTTTCGTATATGGACTTTCTCAGTTGACGCTTATGATCCAAAATTACTGGCAATTTTCTTCTCAAATTGGCAATTTTTTCTGGATCCGAAACCTTATCAGTCTTGTCTTTATTGGCATCATGATGGGGATTTTAATCAAGACAGGCTATGGTTATCTTTTTGTCATTCCTAAGAAAAAATGACTTTGGTATACAGTTTTGACGATTCTCGTAACTGTACTTTCCATATCTTTTAATTTCCAAACAGCTAGACATGTACAATCAACTTCTGAAGGGTGGGCTGTGTTGATTGGCTACAGTGAGACAAATTTTGCTGAGTTGGGTCTCTACTTGACCTTATTTTTCCTAGGTCCTCTGATGGAAGAGTTGATATATAGGGGCTTGTTCCAACATGCCTTTTTTAAAGATTCGAAATTTGGGCTTGACCTGATTCTTCCTTCGGTTTTGTTTGCTCTTCCTCACTTTACAAGTTTTCCCAGTGTACTAGATATTCTTGTTTTTGCGACATTTGGAATCTTTTATGCTGGTCTAACTCGCTATACCAAGAGTATCTATCCCTGGTTATATCGTTCATGTTATCAATAATATTGTCGCAACCTTACCATTTTTTTGGTAACCTTTTCTTCATCGAATATTTAGCTGAAAACAAGATCTGAAACTCAGGTCTTGTTTTTCAATTTTTCGGTCAAATAAATTGCATTCGCTTTTCTTGGGAGAGTATACTGGTATAGTTGAATGAAAAAAATTCTGATAATTTAATCTTAGAAAAGAGAATCAATCTATGTCAAAAAGATATTCGAGTTTTTACTTTACTATAAATATGTCCCAATCGAGAAACGCAGAACAATTTGCTGCAGACCACTTGGCTTTCTGTAAATCAATCGGCCTCAAAGGTCGTATCCTAGTCGCTGATGAAGGGAATCAACGGAACTGTTTCTGGTGACTACGAAACAACCCCAAAAAAATACATGGACTATGTTCATAGCCTTCCAGGTATGGAAGACCTCTGGTTCAAGATTGACGAGGAAAATGAGCAAGCCTTTCAAGAAGATGTTTGTTCGCTACAAAAAGGAAATCGTCCACCTTGGTTTAGAGGATGATAACTTTGACAAGGACATCGATCCTCTTGAAACAACAGGTGCTTACTTGTCTCCAAAAGAATTCAAAGAAGCTCTTCTAGACGAAGATACAGTTGTCCTTGATACTCGTAACGACTACGAGTATGACCTATGTCATTTCCGTGGTGCTATCCGCCCAGACATCCGCAATTTCCGCGAGTTGCCACAATGGGTCCGTGATAACAAAGGAAAAATTTCATGGACAAGCGTGTCGTAGTTTACTGTACAGGTGGAGTCCGTTGTGAGAAAATTCTCTGGTTGGATGGTACGTGAAGGCTACAAAGATGTTGGCCAATTGCACGGAGGAATCGCGACTTACGGAAAAGACCCAGAAGTTCAAGGCGAACTTTGGGATGGGAAAATGTACGTCTTTGATGAACGTATTGCAGTCGATGTCAACCATGTCAATCCAACCATTGTGGGAAAAGATTGGTTTGATGGAACACCATGTGAACGTTATGTCAACTGTGGAAATCCATTCTGTAACCGTCGTATCTTGGCATCAGAAGACAACGAAGATAAATATCTCCGTGGTTGCTCGCACGAGTGCCGTGTTCATCCACGTAATCGCTATGTTTTAGAACATGAATTAACGCAAGACCAAGTCATCGAGCGTCTAGCAGCGATTGGTGAGAACCTAGATCATTCTGAAGTTGTATAAAAGTAGGACAGTCCTGACGGGCTGTTTTTCTATGCTTTTGACCAAAAAATCTTAAATTTGTTTCTGCATCTTTCAGGAAAATGGTGTATACTATATGTAAACGATTTCAAAGGAGTCCATTTATGGTGAAAACATTTTTTATTCCAAACAAACAAAGTATTCTAGGGCAACAGGAGATTCTTACAGCTAAGTCAGTCTTGGCCCTAGTAGATGGCTTAGAGTCACATAGTTATGACGCAGTCTATCTCCGTCAACCACTTAATCGCCTCGAATATATCGAGTGTGGAATCGTAGGCAAGTCTCAGTTCTTCTTTAAAGTTCGCTACCTAGACTCTCAAAAAGGCTATCAAGTAATCATTCCTGACTTTGATTACAAGAGCTGATTGGGAGATTGTGGAAGCTCTCTTACAAGCCTTGTCTAGCAAGGTCGGTGAAGAAGTTGAAGGCTTGGCAGACTTTGATTTGGAAAATTATTTCCACGATACTGTCAAAAACTATTTGGCGGATAAGGATGCTCGTTTGGGTTTCTGCCAAGGAATTCTATCAACTATTTACTTTTGATAAGAAGGATTTAGAAAAGCTTCTCAGAAGAAGATGGAGTGGCACGTTTTGAAGCATTAGTCAAAGAAAGGTTCAAGGGTCTGATGCTTATCCTGCAAGTGCAAAAATTCTATCCCAGATAGTGAAGGTAAGGTTCACGGCATCTATCACCTGGCTCAGGGGTGAAAGACTATTTTGCCCAAAAGATCCTGTTGATTCCCTGCTGCCTTATGTTGAGCAGTTGGTAGGAAAAGGACCTTGTCTGGGAGATTGACTCTAGTGAAAAATATCTGGAGATGGTTCTAAAACCAGAAGACTACGAAGCGGTAGCTAGACTAGATTATCAAGCCTTTTTAGAAGCTCTTCCAAAGGAACTTTGTCAGGATCTAGATGCCAACCAAGTAGAAGTAGGCCCTGTTTCAGGCGAGGATTTTGAAGCTTTAGCACATGCGAAAAAATAGGTAAAAGCCATAGTCTAAGTTTTCACAGAATATCTTAGAATGAGACCTCATTTTATTGATAGAGTAGCTTAGTGATATTTCGTAATACGAGATTTTTAAACATTGCTTATCTTAACAAAAAACAGTATAATATAACAAGATATAGATGCTATTGTTTGTCAAAGGACTATCAGGAGATCGATCATATGGATATCAAGAAGGAAGTAGGTAAAAGAATCCGAATGTTGCGAGAGATGAAACATATCACTCGTGAAACTCTTTGTGATGATGAAAGCGAGATAACAGTACGCCAACTAGCACGGATTGAATCAGGTCAATCTTCTCCAAGTTTACCCAAGGTAGAGTATATAGCTTATAAACTAGGTTGTCCAATTTCACATATAGTAGATATGGATCATATGATCTTTACCTTCAGAGTACTTGATCTTAAAGGATAAACTCATTAAGTTTCAAACTTATGGGAGATGATGACAGAATCCATATTAAAGAAGAGTTGTTTGACAGAGTTTATGAACACTATTATGATAGTCTACCTGAGGATGAGCAGATTGCAATCAGTGCCTTACAAGCTAGTTTTGATGTCTTTTGTAAGTGAAGATGCAGGGTTTGGTGATGCTTTGCTTGATGAGCATTTTTGAGCAAGTAAAGATAAGGAAAAAAACTATTCGGTGAATGATTTGCTTCTCATAAAATTGTACTTTGTTTCATGTATAGCAAGACCGACTGAGTATAATCATGAACTATTTTGGGAACTTTCTAAAAAAAACTTCTGAGAGAAACGAATTCATCTGATTTAGAGACAGCTTATATGTTAAAGGAAAAGCGGTGCTTGATTCTTTAGCTGTTCAATGGATGGAAAAAGTCCTACTCTACTTTTTGAGCCTTATGTTAAGGCAATGAATAGATTGATGATTTTTATCCCAGGACTTTCAAAAGAAACCAATCGTAGATATGCTAGAAGCTATGTGTATCTTATTTCATAAACGGGATAAAGGAAAAAAAGCTATCCAATTATATGACAGAGCCATTATCTGCGCTCAAGCATTTGGAGACCAAGTATTAGAAGCGCGATCTCTGGAGAGAAAGAAAGAGATTTAAAAAAACTTTTGAGGAAATGAAGAGCTAACATGACATTTTTTGTCATGTTTTTGTTTTTGAAAGCGGTAAACTAGAGATGTAATGAAGGGTTAATTGAGTTATTTAGAGTAGGAGGAAGAGATGGAGAATCTTAGTATCTCGCTAGAGACTTTTACACAGACTCGCCACAGTTTGGTGTTTCGAAATAACACGACTGAGCAAAAGTTGGTAGAGATAGTATTAAATAACGAAATCTTTCGCCTAGCAATTTTAGATGCTGGCGAAGAGCGAGTTTTAATTCTGCCTGAGGAAGTTACAGATGTAAAGAATTTTGGAATTTCAGAGGTGGAGGATAATTCATGAAGCCAAAAGATATAATGAACGGAGAGAAACTATGAATCGTGTGATTTTAAGTCTTAAAAATATCGATAAAACATATGGAAAAGAACAGGTTCTCCATAATATTTCCTTTGATATTGAGCAAGGGGAAATATGTGGCCTTATTGGTGAAAATGGTGCAGGAAAGACGACATTAATGAGAATTCTCCTAGGACTAATTCGAGCTGATAAGGGAGAAATCGAGAGTGTCTCTCAACATAAGATTGGCAGTATTATCGAATCACCTGCTCTTTATCCAAACCTGACTGGACTCCAACACTTACAATATTACAAGACAAGATTTGGTTTAAAGACAGACATCATAAAAATGTTGGAATTGGTTCACTTGCCTGAACCGTCATGGGATCGAAAGGTAAAAAACTATTCTCTTGGCATGAAACAAAGATTATCGATAGCAATTGCCCTTTTGGATAATCCAGAGCTCATCATCCTAGATGAACCCGTGAATGGTTTAGATCCTCAGGGGATTTCAGATTTAAGAAAAATGATTTTGAATTTAAGGGATCAGTTGGGAGTTACTTTTTTAATTTCAAGCCATATCCTATCAGAGTTGGAGTTTATAACAGATAAGTATATCATCATGAAACAAGGAAAGATTCTAAATGTGATGAGTTCACAAATGCTAGCGAACAATCTATCTGAAAAAAATTTTTCCTAAAGACAAGTGATAATCAAATTCTAAAAATGTTTTTAGAAAAAGAGGGCATCAATAATGTTGAGCAGGATGACTATCTGGTTGTGGCAGAGAAGGAAAAATTAATGGCTATTTTGCAATATTGTGTTACTTCAAATCTAGTGATACTGGATATTTATATTAAGAAGGAACGCTTTGAGGACTACTATTTGCGTAATATTATCTGATGATTTAAGAAAGGAGGAGAGTCATGAATTCTCTTAAGGCAGATATGTATAAATTTTACTGGGAAAAAAGAGGAATACTTCCTAGTTTGTTGATAGGATTATTGATTTTGTTATTCTCCTTATTTTTTAAGTCATCGAATGAAGATGAACCAGCATTTCGAGTATTAATTTCCAATGTGAGTGGTTTTATTCCTTTGCTTTTTCATCTCAGCTAATTTATTTTTTTCTGGGGAGAAGATTATAGTTTCCGTACAATCAATATTCTGCTCACAAAAAGAAAAAAACAACGTTGGAAGTTATTTTTATATAAAACTTTGGAAACCATTTGTTTGTCTTTCCTGTATGTGACTATTTTTTATAGCTTAACAGCTCTTGTCTATTTGGAGGGAGACTTGGTGTTGATTGTTTCGACATTTTTACACCAGCTTCCATACTATCTCGTCATTATTAGTATCTCCTTATTGATTTTTCAAATATTTGATAAGGTTTATGAATCATGTATGATTTACACACTCTACATTTTACTGTTTGATAACCTATTGGTTTACGTTCTTCCAAATTACGGTGAGAGTGTGAAGGACTATTTGCTCATGACATTAAATTTGAAAGCATCACCAGATATCGGTCATTTTACCCTTATAAACGTATGCTATCCTATAGTGGTAAGTCTAGCAGTAATTGTCCTTGCCTTGGCTGTATTTAGCTAAAAAGAATTTAAATAGGAGGACTAGTGATGAAAAAAATAGGAATCGTAATTGGGCTGTTGTTATTGATTGTAGTAGCTGGAATTTTATTATCCTTAAAAAGAGGGGAAACGACAGTCAGTGTAACACAATCATGGACTCTTTCTGCTAAAAGTATTAAGACGTTAGAGTTTTATGGCTCAAAGCAAGCAATTGATCTTAAAGTTGTTAAGAGTGACTCAGATGAAACAACTGTTCAAATAGAAGGAAAAGTTTCCGAAGAATCAGTGAATAACATATCTAAAAATGTTAAGATAAGTTCAGATAGTCTATATATTCCGTTTTCGCAACATGGATTTAATTTGGCACTGAGTTCACAAGGAAAAGACAAATTATATGTGACCATTTCTTTAGGAAAAAATGCAACTTTCGAAAAAATTTTTGTAGATACACTTGTTGGTGATGTATCTATTACAGTTCCTGAAGACTTTGATGGAATCTATACTTTGCATACAAACAATACAGGAGAAGTTTTAAAGGTTCCTACTACAAATCAAACTTCAAACAGCATCATTGAGGTTGATGGCTATAGTAAGATAAGTGTTGAAAAAGGAGAAAATGATGGTTAGTCACTATAAACAAGCAACTGTGCTGGATTGTGTAAAGACAATCATTTCTTACTATTTCCTAAAACGAATCATGTAGATAATTTAAAACATTCAGCTTTTGTAGCGGAACTAGTATTTTCAAAATTAGAAAAATCCTGTCATTTTGACAGGATTTTTTCTTACATAAAGGCTAGGATTCGAAGATAATCGAAAACCAGTGCCATTTCTGCTAGGAAAAAGAGAAATAGGATGCTTCCGTTGACTAGAAAAGCTAAGAGAAGGCGATAGAAGGAGTCTGTTTGACTTTCCTTACTCGGCTTCGAGATAGTATAGAGGTTTGCAAGAAGTACCAGACCAATGCTAATGAGGCAGAGAAGGATGGCAAACTTGAGACTGTTAAAGAATGCGAAGAAACTAGCCAGACCTGTCAAAAGGATAGGAATAGCGAAGAGTCTGGTGTACTCTTGAAAAGTTTTCTCGAGTGTCCAGTCATTATTTTGATCGACAAAACGTTTGACTACAAATCCACCCATGAGGATAGAGAAGAAGAACAAACTTGTCGCTACCAAGATGGAGAAGATAGAAAAGAGATTCAGTGAAGGGAAATGCTGGAGAGTTTTAGAGTCAATAGCTGCCATATGGCCGTAGTAGTTATGCTTGATATGATAAATCGTACAGAAGAAACTAAGAGCAGAAAAGATGGTCAGCAGGGCAAAGGCATTATAGCTATGTTTTTTATCTGTATCAAGTCTTGCTGTAGGCTCTTTAAGGGCCCCTTGTAACCAAACCCAAAAGTCAGCTAGTTCTTCTTTGAAAATTGCCGTTTTTGTAGGTACAGGGTCTGGTAAAAAAGGACTTTCCAAAGATTTGCTAGGCTGAGAAGCTTCTTTAACAGGCTCTTCTGACTGTTCTGTCTTTGTTGTCGGTTCTTCTAGTTCTTCTGCCTCTACTTTTTCTAGGTCAGTTTCCTGATTTTCAGGATTGACTTGAAGATTTTCCTCAACTACTTGCGATTCTTCCTTTGTATCTGAATCTTCTTCAAGGAGAACTGAGTCGGATGGGCTATCTTTTTTCTTATTGTCGGCTGTTTTCTCGAAATCAGCACTTTCAAACCATTCTTGTGTCATAATGAGACCTCCCTTTTGATTAGTAACTTTTTATTCATGATGTCTATAAGAAGGCGAGCGAACATCCTCTTTTGGTAGATTGATGTCTCGACCAGCTTTTGCGACAAGTAAATCTTGTGTATCTTTTTTCTCTGAGTTATAAGGATTAGAGAACTCTTCGTCTTCCTTGTTTTCCTCAGACGGATTATATCCTTCCCGACTGCGATGGTAGATGGAACCATGGTCAGAAGAAAGATTTACATTGATTCTGTCAAATTCTTTTTTAGCTAGCTTGATGACCATATCTTTTTCTGCCTTTAATTCCACTCTGCCATGGATTTGGATGTCGTCAGCAGAGATATGTTCATGGTCTGCTTGGATACGGCTATCTGTTAGACTTGTTTCAAATACATTGACAATTCCAGTTGTAGTCAGTTGGCTATTTTTAATCTCGCTATCAGTGATACGAAGGAGATATCCATTTGACAGAATCTTGGCATTGCTGATTTTTGCATTGGAAATTGAAAGGATACGATGGTCAACCTGAGCTGTAAGATTTTTTAAGTCCTTTCCTCTTGGTAATGAGAGAACAACTTCATCATTGCGACTAGAAACTCCGCTTACGATAAAGAGGATACCCTGGATACTAGAACCGACAAAGCGGTGTGTCGTTGACTTGGTGTCGGAAATCTCAAGCGTTTTTTCTTTGCTAGAATGTTGAAGATTTTCTTTTTCAGAGATGGTTGGATGATACTGGATGTGGATCTTATCATCGTTTGACTCCGTAATAACTAGAGAATGTTGTGTTAGTGAGATGTTAAGATTTTCGATATCTTGATCAAATGTGAGTTCTTCCATTCGACTTTCAAATACTGGATTTTGAGACATTGCAAGGAGGCTTCTGACACCATCGGTTTGGATGCCGATAATCATCATGGTAAAACCGATGATACTAGTAACAACACCAAAGATAAGAAATCCTTTTGTTAATTTACGCATGACTTTCACCTCTCTTTCCTCTATTAAGAATCCACTGAATGAGTCGAAGGATTAGTATTCCAAAGAAACGGGTCACATAGGAAGTTGCTAGCAAAACTAGGGACGAAGCTCCGATTGCCAGTAAACCTCCACCAAAAATCAGCATAAAGGCAGATGTAGATTCAGCCAGAACGTAGAAGCTTTCAAAAAGGAGGATGGCTCCGAGCACCATTCCAGCTGCGGATACGCCAAAGAAGGCCAACAGTACACTGATCGCTGCGATAAAAATTCCGATGATAGTCATGAGAATTCCAATTGCGACAGGAATTCCGATAGGAGCCGCAAGAAGTGCTAGGATAGCAATTTGTAAAACCTGACGGTTATTCTTACTTGAATTTTCTTCGTTGATTTTTTTATCGAGAAGTGTTGTCAAGATATCATGAGCAGCTTCTTTTGGACTACCGAGGCTAGCCATTAGCTCCTCCTCACCTTCTGGGCCAGCATCATCAAAGAGTTCTTTGAAATAGTCCATGGCTTCGATGCGATCAGCTTGAGGCAGCTTCATCAGATAGGCTTCAAGCTGATTCAAATATTCAGTTCTTGTCATGGCGAATGCTCCCTTCTATGATGCCGTTGATAGTGTCAGTATAGAGTGTCCATTCTTCTCGAAGGACAAATAGTTGCTCCTCCCCGACAGCGGTCAAGGAGTAGTACTTGCGCATCCGACCTTGGTATTCACGAGAGTATGTAGTCAGATAGCGGTTGGTATCCAATTTTTTTAAAATGGGGTAGAGGGTGGATTCCTTGATTTTGGCGATGAGTTTAATGGTTTGACTAATCTCATAACCGTAGGAATCCCCTTGTTCTAGGATGGCCAGGATGAGAAATTCAATCAAGGCCGATGATGTTGGAAAATACATGGGGCACCTCCTTTTTTAGTATGTAAAAATTTTATATATAATTATTCTACACATACATCATACATCTATTTGTAAGCCCTGTCAAGCAATATGTGTAAAATTTTTATATATAAAAAATCTCCTAGTGAAAACTAGAAGATTGGAGGCTGTTTTGCATTACTTTGAGGCAATGCTTATCTGTAATCCTCATCATAAATGGGCGGAAGATAAAAAAATACTTGTCTTCAATCTTGATTTTTGGCACAGAGGATGCCGTTTTGATAGACATATCCGTTAAATGGAGGATAGCTATCCAAGTTTTTTAGGATATTCTCAGGCAAAGAACTAAAATTGTAATCCCTCAGAGCCCCAGAACCAATCAATCTTTCAGTCCGATAAGCCTTGATTTCTTTTTCATATTTTTTGAGAAATGCTTCTCGTTTGCTTTCAAAGAGAGCCAAATCTCCATCATCTAACTGGTAATAGCGTTCATAACCAGCAATCCAAGAAATATAAACACACAGTAAAGATTTTTTTCTATCTCAGAGAGTAGCCAATTGTAAAGTAATTTTTCTTTGTCGACCTGCCGATTTTTCGACTGTGATAGTTTGTATAAAGTTAGTCATGATAATCTCCGTTTCAAGAATGAACTAGAAATGCTTCTCATTTAAAAATCTTTTAGCTCATCAAAGATTTCTATAAATTTTTCTTTGTCCATCCCTAAATCTTCAGGTAGTAAATCTAAGATCTCAACTAGGGCACTATAGATATCCTCTCTCTCGATTGTTTCAATAAAACAGTTACGTTTGTCCATTTTATTGAAACCTTGAGTATATTCTCTTATGAGAACTTCTACGTTTGTCATAGTGTTCTCATTGGGGTTTTCTAGAAGCTTTATAAGGCTTGCTCTAGTCTTTCTATATAGAGAGGCTGCTTTTTTTGCGTTTGCGGTTGAAATATTCTCTTGTCCATCCCATGAGCGAAATGGATTGTCTAGGTTTTGGGCTAACCATTCAGCTTTCCTCGGTTTTGTTATCCAAAGATTCAGTCCCTTGTCCTGTTGTTTTTTATAATATTTTTTGGCTACTTTAGCGGCATCTTCTGGTAAGCTACTCATCCAAAACATGCTTAATTGAGGTAAATCTTCTGGTTTTGGGATATCCTCTGCAGTAAAGCCAAACAAATCAACGGTTGAAAAATTGACTAACTCTTTGAACTCTGATAATTTATGGAAACTAAGAATATGACCAGGTTTCCCCCACAATCTTAATTCCCTAAGCCTTGGATAGTTATTCAAGATTTGTGCAAAGTCTATTTCGAGGATGTTTGAACAATGGATAGCTCCCAAATCCTTTAATCCCAGCACCTTGGGTAGAGAGTTATCAAGGTGTAATCGTAAGCTGGCTCCATGGTCTTTTACAAGTATCTGACAATTGTCGCTCATGTCTCCTAATAAGAATAGTTCCTCTAAATCATCGTTCAATCTAAGTTCCTCTAAACCTGTCAAATCAATGGAAAGTCGATGTATGGATGTTTTAGAAAAATCCAGTTTTGTTTGTCCATGATTTTCAAGAACTAGTTCTGTAATAAAAGGAGTCGACTGTAAATATTCATATATATTTTTGTGCCATTTAGTTAATTCTAACTTAGATAAGCAAGGAAAGACTTTTAATTCTAATGCGTCTTCAAAAGGCGTCCACTCGTCATTGATATTGTGTTTAGAAATACGATATTCATTTCCTGCAAATGAAACCTTTTCCTTGCTTTTATCTGCTTTCTTAAACAAATCCCTTTTTTCTTTTGGTATTTCTTGCCATTTCAGTTGCCTATAAATATCGTAACCATTCCCCCAAAAACATAGCATATGTGTTTGTGCTTTCGGTTGTTAATGGTGTTGTATTCCCAATAAAAATATAATTTGACGGTACATGAATATCAACATTACTAAGATGTAAGTTTCTTTCCCAGTACATAAAAATCTATATAGAGTGGCTTCAAAGAAGCTAGCTCTTCTTCTTTAAGAGGTTGATTTCCTGACCAGTCTAATGACAGTAGGACAGCCTGTGGCTTTTTCTCCCCCTCTTCGATCTTAGTTATCTGGCAAGCTATGTATTTTTTTAGATGGGTATTGTAAACACAATAGACGTCCCCTGCTTTTGCTAGCATATAAATTTCTCCTTAAATGTTACTACATTTTCAATAGTCTTTTTAGACTTTTAAACAAATACTTGTTTGTAATTGAGTTAAAACAAGTAAAGTTCTTTAAGATTTTTATTTTAGATAGATTTTTTTGGTTTCTCAACAACTGAGCCATCCTTCAATTTTTGGGAATTGAAGGATTTCATGAAGCAAAAATTTAACCTCCTTGGAAGATTTGATTGTTAGATATTCTAGCTTTATCAGATTAATGATTGAAGTTGCGTCCTTACTTTTTAGGGTACCAGTTAAAAAGTTGAAATAGCGTAACTATGGTATATCATTTAAAAAGTTAGAGGAATCTATATGGATGTTTTTAGGGGCAAGACAATCCCCTTCAATTGAGAGATAAATTGTATAGTTGTTTCCATCATGGTCTTCTTTATCAAATTTAAACGATAAATCTTCCTAGGTATATTATAGCATGTTTAGGATTCAGGGAAGTCTTGTGAAGAGTCTTATCAAACATTTTTAAAAGAAAAAGCCAGACATCCGTCTGGCTTGAAAAGTATTTCTCGTTGAGTTGAATTTCAACCTTTTAAAGGATTTTATCCGCTCGGTCCACTATAAAGACTGAAATAATGATAATGATATCAATAATTAGAAGAGCCAGTACGGCTGGGACCCAAGATTGGAAAAAGTTAAAACTGTAACCAAAGAGGGCTGGTCCGATGGCTGCCAAAATGTAGCCACCGGTCTGGGCAAGTCCAGATAATTGGGCCGTCTTTTCAGGTGAGCTTGTTTTGATAGAGAAGCAAACCATGAGATAGGGGAAAAGTGCGCTACAGGCAGTACCAATTAAGAGATGGGCCACCAACCAGTAGAGGAAACTGTTGCTAGGGTATAAAAGCATAGCAATTCCAAGCATTCCAGCCAGAGAGACGATTGTTAACATGATTTGACGGTGACGATTGGACAAACGAGTCGTTAAACTTGGAATAGTCATCGAGAAGGGGATACTAGTTAGAGAAAAGATCGAAGCTAAAAGACCGGCATCTGTGTGAGATAAGCCAGCACTGATTGCCATGGTAGGTAACCAGGTCATACTGGTATAGAAGAGTAAGGACTGAAGTCCACCGAATACAATAATAGCCCAAACTTCCTTGTTTTTTAAGATATTCTCTTTCTTTTGTTTTTTCTCACTTCCTTTTAGAAAATGATTGTGACGATGATTGGGGAACCAGGCAACTAAAGTTAGTAGGCAGACCAAGGATAGGCAGAGTATCAAGCCTTTCCAAGATGTCGCCTGAGTAATGGGTACAGAGAGATAGGAAGCAAGAGCCGTTGTAATCCCCATAGAGGTCACATAGATGGTTGTCAGAAAGCCAATCTTTTGTGGGTGATTGGCCTGAATGGCGCTAGGAAGGAGCACGTTAAAGATCGCAATACTTGCTCCGATGAGTAAAGTCCCTAGATAGAGTAGAGGAAGATTAAAGATACGAATCACTGAACCGATGGTCAATACGATAAGACTATAGGTGAAAAGGTGCTCGAGTCCAATTTTTTGAGCTAAACGAGTCGCAAAAGAGGAGAAGAGGGCAAACATCAAGAGAGGGAGGCTGGTCAAAACACCAAGTGAACTAACTTCCACGCCTAAACCTTGGGCAATATCTCCCAAAACAGTTGGTAAAGCTGTGAAAGGAGCTCTTAAGACCGCTCCGATTAAGATAATTCCTAGAATAAAAAAGAGTGATCGTTTTTTCATGTGAACCTCAATAAGCTGATTTTGATAACAGCTTATTTTAATTTTTTTTCCTATAGATGTCAAGTTGACCTGACGTGATTCGTTACGTGGCCGATAGAAATCATAGTAAAGAAGGACAATATATTTACTAGTTTTTTTCTGGGATTCAAATAAAAATAGGAAAGTCAGGGAAAATTGTGATAAAATAGTGAAAGAAAATATTTAGGAGACTGTAAGTGATTCAACAAATCGATAATTTAATCGTCTCTATTGTGATTAGTGCTTATAATGAAGAAAAATATTTACCGGTCTTAATTGAAGATTTAAAAAGACAGACATATAATAAAGAGAAATATTGAAATTTATTTATTAATGCAATGTCCACTAGATAATACAATCTGATATTATTCAGCGATTTATCTCTGAGAATACCGAATTTAGGGTCTGATTAGATTGTATGATAACCCTAAAAAGAATCAAGCAAGTGGTTTTAATTTAGGGATTAAGAACTTAATGGAGACCTTATTTTGAAGATTGATGCGCACCCAAAAGTCACAGAGAATTTTTGTGGAGGAATAAGTTGAGCTAATTAATCAGGAGAGTATATCTGTGGTGGCCCTAGACCGACGATTGTTGAAGACGAAGGGAAAGTGGTCAGAAGCTTTACATATCGTTGAAGAAAATATGTTTGGAAGTAGCATCGCAGATTATCGAAACAGCTCTCAAGACAGATATGTTTCTTCAATTTTTCATGGTATGTACCGTCGAGAAGTTTTTGAGAAAGCTGGTCTAGTCGATGAACAGCTCGAAGAACAGAAGACAATGAACTTCATTATCGTATCAGAAATCACGGATATAAAATTAGATTTAGTCCCAACGTTTTATCTTATCAATATATTCGACCCACATTTAAAAAGATGCTCCATCAAAAGTATTCAAATGGTCTATGGATTGGATTGACAACTCATGTTAAACCAAAATGTCTATCTATTTTTCACTATGTTCCCTTTGCTTTTGTGTTAAGTATTATTGTAAGTACTATACTACTACCTTTTTCTCCATTGCTTTTTAATGTTTCTAGTAGCAGTTTATAGCCTATTTGTAATTTCATTGACTATACTTACCTTTATTGAAACATAAAAATGTAGCATTGCTCTTAATGCTATTTATGTTGTTTTCAATCCATTTTGCCTACGGCATAGGGGCACAATAGTTGGGTTGATTAAAGGTTTTAAATGGAGAAAAAGTTATAAATCTGAAATTCAGTATTTAAATTAAGACCTTTATCTCATGCTCAATTAAACATTTTTCTCTGGTAGAGGATACTATCTACATGAATAAAAATAACAGATTACGTAATTGATCTGGTTGAAGTATTAAATAAACAACAGAAACAAATTTTTTGGGGATTTTTGATATTGCCAGTATGATCTTATCAATCATTGTTTCTATATTCTTATTTTATGGATTGATTAATCCAGCACCAGCAGATTATGTGATTTACACTGTCTAACTTTCCTTTTCTATCAGATTATGATTAGTTTCTGGGGACTTAACGCTAGTATCAGCCGATATAGCAAAATTACAGATTTCATGAAGATTTTCTTCGGAGTGACTATCAGTAGTATCTTGTCTTATATTATTTGCTACGCTTTCTTACCCCTCTTTTCTGTCCGCTTTATCGTACTCTTTATCCTATTAACAACTTTCTTGATTCTACTTCCTCGTATCACTTGGCAGTTGATTTACTCAAGACGTAAAAAGGGTAATGGAGAAGGAGAACATCGCCGTACCTTCTTGATTGGTGCTGGTGATGGTGGGGCGCTTTTTATGAATAGCTACCAGCATCCTACTAGTGACCTCGAATTGGTCGGGATTCTGGATAGTGACGAAAAGAAAAAAGGCCAAAAGCTAGGGAAAATCCCAGTATTGGGTTCTTATGATGACCTGCCAGAATTGGCTAAGCGCTTTAGAGTTGAAAAAGTGATCGTTGCGATTCCATCATTAGATCCATCTGAATATGAACGCATCCTGCAAATGTGTAACCATATCGGCTTGAAATGCTATAAGATGCCTATGATCGAGTCAGTCGTGCAAGGTATTCAGCCTCCAATTGGTGGTTTCCAGAAAATTGACATTACAGACCTTTTGGGACGTAAAGAGATTCGACTAGACGAATCACGTCTGGGTTCTGAAATTACTGGTAAAACAATCTTGGTGACTGGTGCCGGAGGTTCGATTGGATCAGAAATTTGTCGTCAGGTTAGTCGTTTCAATCCTGAGCGTGTCATTTTGTTAGGACATGGGGAAAATTCTATTTACCTGATTTACCATGAATTGATTCGTAAGCACCAAGAGATTGACTTTGTTCCTGTCATTGCCGATATTCAAGATTACGAGCGTCTGCTTCAAGTTTTTGAACAGTACGAACCAGCTATTGTTTACCATGCTGCAGCCCATAAACATGTTCCAATGATGGAGCGCAATCCAAAAGAAGCATTCAAGAATAATATTCTTGGAACCTATAATGTTGCTAGAGCAGTTGACGCTGCTAGAGTACCAAAAATGGTTATGATTTCGACAGATAAGGCCGTTAATCCACCAAATGTAATGGGAGCAACTAAACGTGTAGCTGAGTTAATTGTGACTGGATTTAACCAACGTAGCCAATCAACCTACTGTGCGGTTCGTTTCGGTAATGTACTCGGTAGTCGTGGTAGTGTGATTCCTGTCTTTGAACGTCAGATTGCTGAAGGTGGACCTGTTACGGTGACAGACTTCCGAATGACTCGTTACTTTATGACCATTCCAGAAGCTAGTCGTTTAGTGATTCATGCGGGAGCTTATGCCAAGGATGGGGAAGTCTTTATCCTTGATATGGGTAAACCTGTACGTATTTACGATTTGGCTAAGAAAATGGTTCTACTCAGTGGCCATACTGAAAATGAGATCCCAATCGTAGAAGTAGGTATTCGCCCAGGTGAAAAACTATATGAAGAGTTACTTGTATCTACGGAGTTAGTTGAAAACCAAGTTATGGACAAGATTTTTGTTGGTAAAGTAAATGTAATGCCTCTTGAGATGATCAATCAGAAGATCGAAGAGTTCCGTACTATGCAGGGTTCTGAATTGAAGAGAGCAATTATCAGCTTTTGCAAAACGAAACAACACATGTTGACTAAAATAGATGAGATATTATCTGCAACTCTGTTTATGAGAAAGAGCGGATAGTATCTTTTTCTAGAGTTTCGAGAGCTTTCAGAGTATGAACATAAACTTGCTTGTCATGTGAACAGTACTTATGGTAAAACTATAACATAAAAATTAGGAGTAACTTTATGATTAACGCATATAAGAATTTCTTTTAAAGGTTATGTAGATTTTTGCAGGCCGTTCAACACGTTCAGAGTATTGGTGGGATTTGGCTTGGGAAACATTATTCCTTTATGTCCCTTTTACTCAGTATACTGAAATGCTCTCGCTAACTCAAGAAACGAGGCGTGCTCTTATGGCTTTGGGCTGTATTGCTATTATCTATATGATTTTTGGCCTAGCACTGTTTCTTGCCTGACTTGCATTTGACAGTTCGTCGACTACGTGATGCTGGTTTCACTGGGCATCTGATCTTTATCATTTTATTCCCACTGGTTGGACTATTGTTCTTTTAGTACTTTGTTAGCTATGCCAACGAAACAAGAGAGTAGTGACCATCAATGAAATCTGAAGAATAGCATACAAGAAGACAGAAAAAACAAGAAGTTTAGGTCTTTGCAAGTGAAACTGTCTTTGAGTTTTTATTGATATTGTTAGCATTCAACACTCCCAGGTCTCTACATAGATTTGGGAGTGTTCTATAATTGTAAAGCTTGAGTATCTACTAGTAAAATAAAAATTGGGAGTATCATATGATTAACGCATATAAGAATTTTTAAGAATTATGCAGAGTTCACTGACGCTCAACGCGTCCAGATTACTGGTGGGTTTGGCTAGGAAACTTTATCCTTTCTATTCCTTTCTGGATTATCTATTTCTACACTGTATTTTTTAGTGCCGTGATGGATTCAGTAGGCGAAACATTGAGCGAAAGCTACTTTTCATGGTTTTTAGGGTTTGGTTGTCATTATTTATGCAATTTTTCTACCCTAGCAATCTTAGTACCGACTTTAGCTTTATCAGTTCGTCGTTTGCGTGATGCTGGATTTCACTGGGCCTTTATCTTCCTTCGCTTCGCTCCAATGGGATGGGATTGCCCTTTTGATTTTACATGCTATGCCAACAAAAGAGACTGAAGTAGTAAACTATAGTGAACCTCAAGCAGTTAATGTCGAAGAAGTCATCGAGGTGACACCGTTCGAAGAATCAGATAAGAACTAAAAGATTTCGGGTTTTTACGGTTGAATCTTGTCTAGTAGTTCTCATGCCTTGTTTAAGATCTAATAAGGAGTATCTCTATGATTAACGCTTATAAAAATTTCTTTAAAGGGTTTTTAGATTTCACAGGCCGTTCAACGCGTCCGGATTTTTGGTGGGTCTGGATAATGAAATAGTGTGTGTCCATTCTCTTTATATTACCTATTTTCAGGCTGTCTTTCACTGAAGAAGAAGTAGCAGACCCATCGCAAGTGTGGGAATTTGAGTTTTTATATCATTTTTTTATCTAGTGATATCTCATACCAAGTATCGCTCTAAGAGTTCGTCGTTTACGTGACGCAGGCTTTCACTGGCCTTCATTTTTTCGCTTTCGCTCCAATGGGAGGATTTATTCTTTTATGCTGCTGGCAATGCCAAACCAAGGAAGTACTTTCATTAATAAATGACAGATCAAAGCAAGAACAAATTAAAAACACCCAATTTAATTGGAGTGTGTTTTAGATTTCAATTATAGTTGACGTAAAATGTCTGTTGGTTGATGAGCGACCCAGTCAGGTTGATAGGTCATGAGTTCTTTCTCGTCACCAAATCCCTCAAGTAACCGCCAGTTTTTTAATGCTAGTTTCTTGGCGCCAATCATATCAAAACTTAGTATCTCCGATAATGACCACTTTTTCTGGGTCCAGATTATGAGTTGCCAAAGCTGACGAATGACATCTGCCTTGTGCACTGCTTGAGGGACTTGAACCATAGATGCCGTCAAAGAAATGATCGATTTCCAAAATTAGCTGTCATATGGACTGCTGTCGGAGTATTTCTTTTGTCGTAGTGATATAGAGAGGATATTGTTGAGCTAGTTCAGTGAGTAGTTCTTGATTTGTGGAAAGAGCTGGGCTTCGTAAACTCTTTTTCCTTATAGTAGGAACGATAAAGCTGGATAGCTGACTCAATCTGCTCTAGTTGGTAAGCAACTAGCGAAAACTAGTTTCCAAAGGATGGGTCCCCATAAAACCACGGATGGTTTTTGCATCTGACTAGGGACCCCAGTTGTTCGAAAAGTATAGGTGAAGCCCATTGTCAGAATACCGATAGAGCTGTCCACAAGGGTTCCATCTAGATCGAAAAAGATGGCTGATAGGATGACATTGATTCTCCTAGTAATCTTGAAATTATTCGCCGAAGATTTCTTTTGAAGGCGACGACCTGTCGGTGTGGCTGCAAGACCTCCCTCGGCAGTTTTCACGAAAGGCGGTTGGGAAGGCTAGGAGCCCACTTGGTACATGGCATCAATGACTTCGTCAACGGGATTTTTGATTCGATACCAGCCAGAGCCATATCAGCTGCGATGAAGGCGAAGCTTGCTCCCATGGCATTACGCTTTAACGCATGGGAACTTCAACCAAACCTGCAACGGGATCGCAGATAAGACCGAGCATGTTTTTGATAACGAAGGCGATGGCCTGACTCGCTTGATAAGGAGTTCCACCTGCAGCCAGGGGTTAGGGCGCAGCGCTCATGGCAGAGGCTGGATCCAACTTCGGCTTGACAGCCCCTTCGGCATCCCTGAGATAGAAGCATTGTTCGCAAATGACGAGTCCAAAAGCACCCAGCAGCAAAGAGAAAATCTAGTTGTTGTTCATGAGTTAGATTTCAACTTTTGAATAGCAGATGTGAGAACTGCAGGAAGACAACCTGCACTACCTAGCAGTCGGGAGTCGCACAAACCAAGGCCCATCTTGGCATTGTGCTCATTAACGGCAATGGCGTTACGGGCGGCAGATAAGACAGTGAAGTCTGATAAGGTCTTTCCTTTTTGATGTAGTGAGTCGAGCTTAGCAGTCACCACCCGTCAAACCGCTACGAGATTTCTTTTTCGCTGAGACCAAGTTCGACGGAAGCTTTCATGACTTCGAGGTTGCGTCCATGAGGAGGAGAACTTCTCACGCTCACGACCAGTTAGCTCAAACTCAGTCGTAATCATGAGCTCAGCAACATTTCCTTGAAAATCAAGTTCAGCTTGTTCGACTAATTCTTTTGATAGAGTAAAAACATATTTTCTCCTATTGAAAGAAATTGACATTGTGCAAATGAGGAATTTTCCGAATCTCTTCGATAGATTCTTCACAGTTGCGACTATCAACTTCGATAATCATGATTGCTTTCTCGCCAGCTTTTTCTCGAGTTACATTCTATTTGGGCGATGTTGATGCGAAGCGAGAAAGAGCCTCTGTCACATGAGCAATCATACCTGGAACATCCTGATGAACGATGATGATGGTAGGGGTATTCATGTTGAGAGATACGGCAAAACCATTTAATTCTGTTACCTGGATATTTCCACCGCCGATTGAAATTCCTGTTACGCTGATAGTCTTACGATCGTTCTTAACAGTGATTTTCGTAGTATTTGGGTGGGGAGCATTACTGTCCTTTGGATGGTCCACACGATTTTTAATGCCACGCTTTGTGGGCAATTTCTAAACTATTTGGAATTTCAGGATCATCCGTATCCATTCCCAAAATACCAGCTACAAGGGCAAGGTCTGTCCCGTGTCCACGATAGGTTTTTTTGCAAAAGAGTTAAAAAGCTGGAATTCAACCTCCGTTGGAGTATCATCAAAGATAGATGAAACGATTTTACTGATACGAACAGCTCCTGCAGTGTGATCTACTAGATGGCCCAATCATGACTGGTCCAATGATATCAAAGACAGATTGAAAACGAAGTGATTGCATCTGTTTCCTTAAAAAGATTCTTACTTCTATTATAGCAAAAGATTAGATGTAAGTGCTTAATTACTTTCTGAAATATATAAAAAGATTAAAAAGCTTTTATAACAAGGGTTTTGTAACAAAAAGTGGCTTTTTTAAGTAAATAAATCACAGTTTCTGTAACATTTCTACACAAAATTCGTTAACAAATAGTAACATTAGAAAGGTATCATGGTAGTATAAGAAAAAAGGAGAACTTTTTAAATGAAATTAAACATTAAGACTAAACTTGCAGGATTTGCAGTTGTACTTGCTTTTCCTTGCACCATCACTTACTTTTTGCACAAGAAACAAAAACTTATACAGTTAAACCTGGAGATACTCTTTTCAGAAATTGCTGAGACTTACAACACAACAGTTGAAAAATTAGCTAAATTGAACAACATTAAAAAAATGTTGACCTTATCTTTGTTGACCAAGTATTGGTTATCGATGGGGCAGCTCCAGTTGCTGAAACTCAACAACAGAAGCTCCTGTAGCAGAAGTTGAAGAAACTCCAGCAGTTGCTGAAACTGTTGTAGAAGAAACTACAGTATGAAGAAACTTACGAAGCTCCAGCTCAGCACTGCAGCAGCAGAAAGCTACTCAGCTCCAGCTGCAACTGTAAGCGGATCTGAAGCAGAAGCGAAAGAATGGATCTGCTCAAAAAGAATCAGGCGGTAGCTACACAGCGACAAACGGACGTTACATCGGACGTTACCAATTGACAGATTCTTACTTGAACGGCGACTACTCAGCTGAAAAACCAAGAACGTGTAGCAGACGCTTATGTTGCTGGACGTTACGGTTCATGGACAGCTGCTAAGAACTTCTGGCTTAACAACGGTTGGTATTAAGAAGATATAGAAAAGGAAGTCTCAATGACTTTCTTTTTTGTTTACAAAGATATCAACTTCTCGCTCTAGTTCTGTTAGTAAGTGTTCATTTTCTACTAGCTTAGCTAGGAGAGTCCATTTTGTATCAACTGAGCATCATTAGTACAAATGACTATACGAATATAGGAAAACGCAAGTGTGTCATACTGTTTGCTTATTTTTTGCTTTCCTCCAAGAGAGTGTAGCAAAGCTGTTTGTAAACTAACTTATCACCATTGTAAAGATAAAGAGTTGAGAGATTCAGCAGCAACATCATATTTTGTCATTTTTATTATATCTAAGCATGTCTACTAGTCCAATAATTGGACTAGTGATTGGACATACTGAAATAAATCCAATAAATTCTATTATTATAGCTCTTAGTACGATATGGGCATTAATTTTTGATATTATCAAGGGTGTATAGAAAATATTTTTATAGAGACGAAGATGATCTAAAGTTTTATCAATAATTGACTCCATAATATCTATAGGGAATTACCTACTACAAATATCATAGAGTCCCTAAGAGCTCTTAAAGGCTCTTTTTGTGTGTTTACATTTGATGAGAGATCATTATAAACATTGGTGTTGAGGGCTTACAAGTTTATGGGATTTCGACATCTAGATTATTAGTTAGACGAACTGGTTGTATCGCTATTAGACTCTGATTGAGAACCTGAAGAATCAGCAGTTTGACCTCCTGTATTAGCGCTATTATCTCCTCCACTACTAGTACTACCAGATGAAGACTGCTCAGCTGCAGGTGCTTGGGAATTAGATATGCTTCCATTTGTTTCTGGATAGCTTTGAATATAGCTACTATCTTCTGAACGGTTGGCTTCTATTCCGGCATCTCTAGTAGTCGTTTCTGTTTGGGTAGTTTTTTCTTCTTCTTTTTTGGTCAAGACTTCAACTTGTTTTTGGAATTTAGAGATTAGTTCTTGAATTGGTTTTATCTTTTCTTCAAGAGCAACTTGGTCGCTGGCAGAATTAATGTTTTTAATGATGTCTATTATTTTTTTGTAAAGGAAGTGATGGCTGTCTCAAGTGTTTGTTTATCTTGAAACTGGCTATCAGAATCCTTTATATCTAATTTTCAAAAGCTTTTTTCACTATAATGATTTGTGACTTTATCGGCAGTAGAGTGAGAAAGTCTGCTAATGTCTTTTTGCCTTCATCAGTGGTTGGTTTTAATTCTTGAATTTTTTTCCAATCTTCTATAATGGTTTCAGAATCAATATTGAAGTCTTTAATGGCGTTTTTACTTGTTCGACATCTTGTTGATTTTTGTTGTTTGATGAGAGCAACGTTCCTCTCTCTGCTTGGATTTTTTTCTTGATGGAGGACTAAGCCTGTCAAAAGTCCAATACCTGCAATAAGTGTAATAATAAAAATAGTATTTTTTTGATTTTTAGAATATCTTTGTAGTTGTTCACATTAGTTCTACGCACATGGATGATGGTGTATATATGGAATCATGTGCGCATTCCTCCTTATTAAAGTATATCATTTTTTAGTTGATTTTTAAAAAAATAAGTTTTTAAAGAGAATAGAGATTTAGGAATGGATTGATTTTTTGTATCCTATCTTCATGTATTTATAGAAAGAGGTTGCTAGTTTGTCAGCATCTTCCTTGTCTTCTAACCAAGCATGTTATAATGAAAACTGCTCAAACGACCTTCAATCGTGATAGCAAACACGACCTTCAATCGTGAATAAACGAATAGATGGGAGAACTACCATGAGTGATAACTCTAAAACACGTGTTGTCGTGGGATGAGTGGTGGTGTTGATTCGTCGGTGACGGCTCTCTTGCTCAAAGGAGCAGGGCTACGATGTGATCGGTATCTTCATGAAGAACTGGGATGACACAGATGAAAACGGCGTCTGTACGGCGACCGAAGATTACAAGGATGTGGCTGCGGTGGCAGACCAACTTGGCATTCCTTACTACTCTGTCAACTTTGAAAAAGAGTATTGGGACCGCGTTTTTGAGTATTTCCTAGCGGAATACCGTGCAGGACGCACGCCAAATCCAGATGTTATGTGTAACAAGGAAATCAAGTTTAAGGCCTTTTTTGGACTATGCCATGACCTTGGGGGCTGACTATGTGGCGACTGGTCACTATGCTCGAGTGGCGCGTGATGAGGATGGCATCGTTCACATGCTTCGTGGCGTGGACAATGGCAAAGATCAGACCTATTTCCTCAGCCAACTTTCGCAAGAACAACTTCAAAAAACCATGTTCCCACTGGGACATTTGGAAAAACCTGAAGTCCGAAAACTAGCAGAAGAAGCAGGTCTTGCGACTGCCAAGAAGAAAGACTCGACAGGAATTTGCTTTATCGGAGAAAAGAACTTTAAAGAATTTCTCAGCAACTACCTACCAGCTCAGCCTGGTCGCATGATGACTGTGGATGGTCGCGATATGGGCGAGCATGCCGGTCTGATGTACTATACGATCGGTCAGCGTGGCGGACTCGGTATCGGTGGACAACACGGCGGTGACAATGCTCCTTGGTTCGTTGTCGGAAAAGACCTGAGCCAGAACATTCTCTATGTAGGCCAAGGATTCTACCATGATTCGCTCATGTCAACTAGCTTAGAAGCCAGTCAGGTCCACTTTACTCGTGATATGCCAGAGGAATTTACGCTCGAATGCACGGCTAAATTCCGCTACCGTCAGCCTGACTCTCAAGGTGACTGTACATGTCAAAGGAGACAAGGCAGAGGTCATTTTCGCGGAACCACAACGCGCCATTACACCAGGACAGGCAGTTGTCTTTTACGACGGTGAAGAGTGTCTCGGTGGTGGTTTGATTGACAATGCCTACCGTGATGGCAAGGTTTGTCAGTACATATAGATTGACAAATGTTTCTCAATTTGCTACAATAATAAAAGCAATAGAAATGATGGTCAAAGCTCATGGATGTTGCAGGCTTTTTTGTCCTGCACTTCTTACGAGTTTTGACTGTTTTTGTGTCGTTTAAGGGAAAGGACAAAAATGACTCAACAAGACTTTCGGACAAAAGTGGGGAATACGGTTTTTGGCGTTCGGGCGACAGCTTTGATTCTTCAAAACCGCAAGCTCCTAGTCACCAAAGATAAGGGCAAGTATTACACTATTGGCGGTGCGATTCAAGTCAATGAAAGAACGGAAGACGCGGTAGTCCGCGAAGTGAGGGAAGAACTGGGTGTTAAAGCTCAAGCTGGGCAGCTAGCTTTTGTGGTTGAAAATCGTTTTGAACAGGACGGTGTTTCCTATCACAACATCGAGTTTCATTATCTGGTAGACTTGCTTGAGGATGCCCCATTGACCATGCAGGAAGATGAGAAAAGGCAGCCCTGTGAGTGGATTGATTTGGATAAACTCCAGAATATCCAGCTAGTTCCAGCCTTTTTAAAAACAGCCCTACCAGATTGGGACGGGCCAACTAAGACACATTCATCTTGAGGAATAGGAGAGAAAATGACTTATAATTTTACGGAAGAATACGATATTATTGTAATCGGTGCGGGACATGCGGGGGTCGAAGCTTCCCTAGCTGCGAGCCGTATGGGTTGCAAGGTCTTGCTTGCGACTATCAACATTGAAATGTTGGCTTTCATGCCATGTAATCCGTCTATTGGTGGTTCTGCCAAGGGATTGTCGTGCGTGAGGTAGATGCCCTTGGTGGCGAAATGGCTAAGACCATTGACAAGAGCTACATCCAGATGAAGATGCTCAACACTGGGAAGGGACCAGCTGTCCGTGCCCTTCGTGCGCAGGCTGATAAGGAACTTTACTCTAAGGAAATGCGCAAGACGGTTGAAAATCAAGAAAATCTAACCCTTCGTCAAACCATGATTGATGAGATTTTGGTGGAAGATGGCAAGGTTGTCGGTGTTCGTACAGCTACCCATCAAGAATATGCTGCCAAGGCTGTTATCGTGACCACAGGGACAGCCCTCCGTGGGGAAATCATCATCGGAGATCTCAAGTACTCATCAGGTCCAAACCACAGTCTGGCTTCTATTAACCTAGCTGATAATCTCAAAGGAACTTGGACTTGAAATCGGTCGTTTCAAGACAGGAACGCCTCCACGTGTCAAGGCTTCTTCTATCAACTATGATGTGACAGAGATTCAGCCAGGAGATGAAACACCAAATCACTTCTCTTACACTTCACGTGATGAAGATTATGTCAAAGACCAAGTTCCGTGCTGGTTGACCTATACCAATGGTACCAGTCATGAGATTATCCAAAACAACCTCCACCGTGCGCCTATGTTTACAGGTGTGGTTAAGGGAGTGGGACCTCGTTACTGTCCGTCGATTGAGGATAAGATTGTGCGTTTTGCAGACAAGGAACGCCACCAGCTTTTCCTTGAGCCAGAAGGACGAAACACAGAAGAAGTTTATGTCCAAGGACTTTCAACCAGTCTTCCTGAGGATGTCCAACGTGACTTGGTTCATTCTATCAAAGGTTTGGAAAATGCAGAGATGATGCGTACTGGTTATGCTATCGAGTACGACATGGTCTTGCCTCATCAATTGCGTGCAACGCTTGAAACCAAGAAAATCTCAGGACTTTTCACTGCTGGTCAGACAAATGGAACGTCTGGATATGAAGAAGCTGCTGGTCAAGGGATTATCGCTGGTATCAACGCAGCGCTGAAAATCCAAGGTAAGCCTGAGTTAATTCTAAAACGAAGCGACGGTTATATCGGAGTGATGATTGATGACTTGGTGACCAAGGGAACCATTGAACCTTACCGTCTCTTGACCAGTCGTGCAGAATACCGCCTCATTCTCCGTCATGACAATGCCGATATGCGTTTGACTGAGATGGGACGCGAGATTGGACTTGTTGACGATGAACGTTGGGCCCGCTTTGAAATCAAGAAAAATCAATTTGACAATGAAATGAAGCGTTTAGACAGCATCAAACTCAAGCCAGTCAAGGAAACAAATGCTAAGGTTGAGGAGATGGGCTTCAAGCCATTGACAGATGCAGTGACAGCCAAGGAATTCCTTCGTCGCCCAGAAGTCTCTTACCAAGATGTGGTGGCTTTCATCGGACCTGCTGCTGAAGAGTTAGATGACAAGATTATCGAATTGATTGAAACAGAAATCAAGTACGAAGGCTATATCTCAAAAAGCCATGGATCAGGTTGCCAAGATGAAACGCATGGAAGAAAAACGGATTCCAGCGAATATTGACTGGGATGATATTGACTCTATCGCGACTGAAGCTCGTCAGAAGTTCAAGCTCATCAATCCAGAAACCATCGGCCAAGCTAGCCGTATTTCTGGTGTAAACCCAGCAGATATTTCCATTCTGATGGTGTATCTGGAAGGTAAAAATCGAAGCATTTCAAAAACTTAGAAAAGAAAAGCTGACTAAAATAAAAAGCTGAATTCTCAATTTGAGAATTCAGCTTTTTTAGTTTTTTCTTCATTTTTCGAATTAAGAGAAAAGGAGAAATGACTATGCTGACAGTAGAAGAAAAAAATTTTTTAGACCGCTATAAAAGAGTTTCATATCATCGTTTTTATGAGATTGAACGCTTTGTTACCTTGTCTGAAAAGTTGAGCGAACGTCCGCCAAAGGCTGACAAGAACTAGACTTTTTGATATACTAGAACATATTAAAATATAGGAGAGAGCGAATGAACGTATATGGCAGATTAGAAGACGAACCAACTCCAACTTGGATGGGAAGTCAGGATGCTCCAGTAGAAAATGAGGAGCAACTCGAGGTTGAAACTCGTCAGCCTGCCCGCTTACCATTTTTGAATATCCTCATTTTGAGTACTCTAGTGGTCCTTGTGTCCGTAATTTTACCCTTCTTCTTAGGGTTAATAAGTCCGGAGCAGTCTCAGGATTTTTATATTGGATGGGCTATGCATCAGAGCGGAGATGTCTACACAGATTATTTTGGAACTAGTGGTCTCCTCTATTACTTTTTACAGTATTTAACCAAGGGCAGTATTTTGTTTGCCGTCTTTAATTGGTTGGCCTTAGTAGGCGCGGGATTCTTTCTTTTCCGTTCGGCTTACAATCTGACGGAACAAAACAAGCAATCGCAACAAGTGTTGACGGTCTTTTATGTCCTGGCTAGTGCTCTTAGTTTTGGTGGGGGATATGCAACTATTCTAGCCCTCCCATTCTTGTTCTATGCCTTAAGTTTAGTAACATCTTATTTGGCAGAACCAAGCCTTGACAAAGGATTTATCCGTATTGGAGCTAGCTTAGCTCTAGCATTTTTCTTTGCACCTTTGGTTACAACTTTGTACGCCTTTGTCTTGTTTTTTGCTGTAACAGCTTTTAATGTTGGTCGCAAAAATTTGGCTCATGGTGTCTACCAATTTTTTGCAGCGGGCTTTGGTTTTTCAATTCTCTTTTATCCAATCGGATATTATACAGCTTATAAAGGCAGCTTTGGAAATGCGATTAGTCAAATCCTTTATCCATTAGATAGTTTAAACTTTACGTCTAACTCGGGATTACTCGACAATATCCTCTTTTATGGATTGTTAGCAATTGCTCTTGGAGCATTGACGCTAGCATTGACAGGTCTCTTCAAATATAAACCATTGAAGCAATCAGTCTTATCAATCACTGCTGCAATAGCTGTCATTTGGTATTAGTTTTAGAAATTTTTTCTACGGATCTTATCAATGGCAGTCGTATGGTTGAGTTCCTTCCTTTCTTGTCGCTTCTTTTGCTGACACGAATTCCTACAGAGAAGCCAGAAGGAGCGAATCGCCGTAGAAGATCTAGAGAAGAAATATCGGTATGGGGAGCTTTTGTAAAAGGAAATGCCTATCTACCAATTTTGGCTCTCGTTTATCTATTTTCAGCCCCTCTAGTATCACGATATTTACTTCATGCGGAACAATATCAAGAGCGCACAAGCATTGAAGCTAAGGTCAAAGGGGAAACGCAAGCTACAGATCGTATCTATGTTTGGGATAATCTGACAAGTAGCTATAAAGCTAGCGAACGCTTGTCTGCTAGTCAGTTGCTTTCGCCTAGATTGCATACAGGACTCGATGCAAATCGTACTAAACTTGTAAATGATCTACGAGATAATCAACCAAAGATGATTGTGGTGAATACAAAAACAAGTCTATGGACAGAAGTTGAGCAGCTCTTAGCTGAAAATTATCAAGCGGTTCAAAGTGAATTCAAAGATTTTAAACTCTATAAATTAAAATAAAAACTATCAATATCTTGTGTAATTTTAAAAAAATTTTATTTTTTGACACAAGATATTGATTTTTATTTTTTTAGTGATATAATACTTTTTAGAATCAATATTATATTTAAGAAAAGGGTATGGATATGATTGTATTGGAAGAGAAGGCTGTCCCTGATCCGACTTTATTCGTCGAAAAGCGTGACGGCAGACGTGTAATTTTTGATGTAGACAAGATTGACAAAGCGCTTCATAAGGCTGCTGAAAAGGTTATGGATGTAACCCCTTTGGTTGAAAAACGACTTAGTACCCTAGTTGGATGTATCGTCGAAGAGATTCATAGCCGTTTCCCACAAGGTGTAAAAATCTATGAAATCCAAAATATCGTAGAACACGAGTTGTTGGAAGCAAAAGAATACGCCTTGGCTGAGGAGTATATCACCTATCGGACTCAAAGGGATTTTGAGCGCTCAAAAGCGACAGATATCAACTTTAGTATTCATAAACTTCTCAATAAAGATCAGGCAGTTGTCAATGAAAATGCCAATAAGGATAGTGATGTTTTTAATACCCAGCGTGATTTGACGGCAGGGATTGTTGGGAAATCCATCGGACTTCAAATGCTTCCTAAACATGTGGCTAATGCCCATCAAAAAGGGGATATCCACTATCATGATTTGGACTACAGTCCCTATACCCCTATGACCAACTGCTGTTTGATTGATTTCAAGGGCATGCTGGAAAATGGTTTTAAGATTGGGAATGCTGAGGTAGAGAATCCCAAGTCTATCCAAACTGCGACAGCACAGATTTCACAAATCATCGCCAACGTTGCTTCTAGCCAGTACGGGGGCTGTTCAGCAGACCGTATTGATGAAGTTTTGGCTCCTTATGCAGAGAAAAATTACCAAAAGCACCTCAAGGATGCGGAGGAGTGGGTCTTACCTGACAAGCGCCAAGAATATGCCTGGAAGAAAACCCAAAAAGACATCTACGATGCCATGCAATCTCTAGAGTACGAGATTAATACCCTCTTTACATCAAATGGGCAAACGCCATTTACCTCTCTTGGTTTCGGTCTAGGAACCAGTCGTTTTGAACGTGAAATTCAAAAGGCAATTCTGAACATTCGTATCAAGGGGCTTGGTTCGGAACATCGAACAGCCATCTTCCCTAAACTCATCTTTACTCTTAAAAGAGGTCTTAACTTAGAGGAAGGCTCACCTAACTACGACATCAAGCAGTTGGCTCTTGAGTGTGCAACTAAGCGCATGTACCCGGATGTCTTGTCTTATGATAAGATTGTCGAGTTGACTGGTTCTTTCAAAGTTCCGATGGGATGCCGTTCATTCCTTCAAGGATGGAAGGATGAAAATGGAGTAGAAGTCAATTCGGGCCGTATGAACCTAGGAGTCGTGACGGTCAATCTTCCTCGTATCGCCCTTGAATCTGAAGGCGACCTGAACAAGTTCTGGGAAATCTTCAACGAGCGCATGAATATCGCGGAAGATGCCTTGGTTTACCGTGTGAACGAACCAAGGAAGCACACCAGCTAATGCACCCAATCCTCTATCAATATGGAGCCTTTCGGACGTCGTCTTGAAAAGAAGAAAGTGTTGACCAACTCTTTAAGAATCGTCGTGCAACTATTTCTCTTGGCTATATCGGGCTTTGTATGAGGTGGCGACAGTCTTCTTTGGCAAATCATTGGGAAAATAATCCAGAAGCCAAAGAGTTCACCCTTGATATCATTCGAGATATGAAACATCGAGTAGAAGAATGGTCTGACCAATATGGTTACCATTTCTCTATCTATTCAACGCCGTCTGAAAGTTTGACAGACCGTTTCTGTCGCTTGGATACGGAGAAATTCGGCTCTATTCCAGATATTACAGATAAAGAATACTACACAAATTCCTTCCATTATGATGTGCGTAAAAATCCAACTCCTTTTGAAAAACTAGATTTTGAAAAGGTTTATCCAGAAGCGGGTGCATCAGGTGGATTCATCCACTACTGTGAGTATCCAGTTCTTCAACAAAATCCAAAGGCTTTGGAAGCTGTATGGGACTATGCTTATGACCGGGTAGGTTATCTCGGAACCAATACTCCGATTGACCGTTGCTACAAGTGTGATTTTGAAGGAGATTTTGAACCGACAGAGAGAGGATTTGCTTGTCCTAACTGTGGAAATAACGATCCTAAAACAGTAGATGTGGTTAAACGGACCTGTGGCTATCTTGGGAACCCACAAGCGCGTCCGATGGTTAATGGACGCCACAAGGAAATTGCTGCGCGTGTCAAACACATGAACGGTTCTACTATCAAAACAGCAGGACATGAAGTAAGAAATTAGAAAGAGATAGCATGGGAAAATATCAATTAGATGATAAAGGCAAGGCCTTGGTTCAACGATTCCACGAAAAACATTCAAAGGGTGGAGTCAATAAAAAAGACCGAGTAGCTAGCCTTAGAGAACAGTTTTTAAACAAAAATAAGAAAAAGTGAGAGTTGCTCTCGCTTTTTCTTATAGCGGGAGGGAATATGGATACTACGCAGACCAACATTGACAGATAAAGAAACATTTTAAACATGATGGCAGAGTTTGAACAGACTCAATCAGCCCACGATGGCGGATTTTTGGGATGCTGAGAACTTTTGTTTACGAAGAGTGGTTGAGAAACTAGCAAAAAAAGAAAATGGGAATAAATTTGCCTGAAAATCGTGTTCCATCAATTCAGTTCGTATTATTTTGATGAAATCAGGTCATGCTCTAGGGTTTTTGAAATCTACGGTTGAGACTGAAATGAGGGGCTTTGCTGAATCATGCTGACATATTGGCTATTCCATCCGTCCCGTCTGAAAGAGGCAAGGGCTATGCCAAAGAGTCCCTCCGACAAGGTCTACAAATTGCCAAGGAAAAGAATTTCAAGCGAGCACTTGTGACTTGTAGCAAGGAAAATCCTGCCAGCCGAGCTGTTATCTTAGCTAACGGTGGTGTCTATGAGGATGTTCGTAATGGAACGGAGCGCTATTGGATAGACTTGGAGTAGAAGAATGACATGGAATACACCAAAACCAGGCGAGTGGAAAAGTGAAGAACTGAGTCAAGGTCGAATCATTGATTACAAGGCTTTTAACTTTGTCGATGGCGAAGGAGTGCGCAATTCCCTCTATGTAGCAGCTGTATGTTTCACTGTGAGGGGCTGTTACAATGTAGCAACTCTGGTCCTTTAATGCAGGCATATCCCTTATACCCCAGAGTTGGAAGAGCAAATCATAGCAGACCTAGCCCAGCCCTATGTTCAAGGATTGACATTACTAGGAGGAGAACCCTTCCTAAATACAGGCATCCTATTGCCTCTCGTGAAACGTATACGGAAAGAATTGCCAGAAAAAGATATCTGGTCTTGGACTGGATACACATGGGAAGAAATGATGTTGGAAACACCTGATAAACTGGAACTCTTGTCAATGATTGATATCTTGGTTGATGGACGGTATGATAAAAGCAAGCGTAATCTCATGCTTCAATTCCGTGGCTCTTCCAATCAACGAATTATCGATGTACAAAAATCTCTGCAAAGTGGAAAAGTAGTTATTTGGGACAAGCTTAATGATGGGAAAAGCAAAGCTATGAACAGGTGAAGAGAGAATGAAGAAAAAAGAGTTAATAGAAAGACTAGTATCAGAAATAGAGTCTGGAAAAGTAAAAACGCTGGGTATCTACGGCCATGGAGCTTCAGGAAAATCAACTTTTGCTCAGGAATTATATCAAGCCCTAGATCCTACTACAGTAAATTTACTAGAAACAGATCCCTATATCACCTCAGAACGTCACCTGGTAGTACCAAAGCAAGCACCTGATCAAAAGGTGACAGCTTGTCTGTCAGTGGCGCATGAACTGGCAAGTTTGCAGAGAGATATTCTTGCTCTGCAAGCGGGTATGGATGTCTTGACAATAGAAGAACCTTGGAAAGCTAGTGAGATCTTATCTGGAGCAAAACCGATTCTGATAGTCGAAGGGATGTCTGTGGGTTTTCTACCAAAGGAACTCTTTGACAAAACCATTTGTTTCTACACGAATGAAGAGACAGAATTAAAGAGGCGTCTAGCTCGAGATACGACTGTGAGAAATGGCGATGCATCCGTTATATTGTGAAAGCTCAGCAATGAGACGAGAACAGTATCTGCAATACTATAAAGAAACCGAGTCAAAAGAGCGGATATCTTGATAACATCAATCAAATGATAAATGATCATAAAACGAACTATTATAATAGAAGATATAAATTGTGTGTTCTATTTATGCTTTTTAGAAATGGAGCGATAAGAAACAGTTTCATCTATTAAAAATCCTGTCAAATCCCTTTCGCAATCGCAGGGCTTTTGTGTTATTCTATTATGGTGCTGTAAAATTACAGCCTTAGCTTTGATGCAAGAGGTTGCGACACGCTCGGTTGCACTTGCCACGCAACGCGTCGGTTTTCTTTTTGTGAGCTAGCCTATTATCTTAAATAGACGAAAAAAGGAGAAAAGATGGCAAACATCCGTATCCGTTTGAAAGCTTTACGAACACCGTACGCTTGACACAGCGGCTGCAAAAATCGTAGAATCAGCTACTCGTACAGGTGCACAAGTTGCAGGTCCAATCCCTACTTCCAACTGAGCGTAGCTCTACACAATCATTCGTGCGACTCACAAATATAAAGATTCTCGTGAACACTCTGAAATGCGTACACAAACGTTTGATCGATATCATCAACCCAACTCAAAAACAGTTGACGCTTTGATGAAATTGGATCTTCCAAGTGTAAACGTAGAAATCAAACTTTAATCTAAAGTTTGAAAACCCTGAGCATAAAAAACGCCTCGTTAAAAACTTTTTGAATACAAAAATATAGAAAAGGAACTATTTTCTCATGACAAAAAGGAATCTTAGGGAAAAAGTGGGAATGACTCAAATCTTCACTGAAGCTGGCGAATTGATCCCTGTAACAGTTATCGAAGCAACCCAAACGTTGTTCTTCGTTAAAACTGTTGAAACAGATGGTTACAACGCTATCCAAGTTGGTTTCGATGACAAAACGCGAAGTATTGAGCAACAAACCTGAAGGACATGTAGCAAAAAGCTAACACGGTCTCTAAGCGCTTTCGTGAATTCAAAAACGTTGAAGGCTTGGAAGTTGGTGCTGAAATCACAGTTGAAAACTTTCTGCAGCTGGAGACATTGTTGATCTAACTGGTACATCTAAAGGTAAAGGTTTCAAGGTGTTATCACACCACGGACAATCACGTGGACCTATGGCTCACGGTTCTCGTTACCACCGTCGTCCAGGTTCTATGGGACCTGCTGCAACCTAACCGCGTATTCAAAGGTAAAAACCCTTGCAGGACGTATAGGGTGGCGACCGCGAAACAATTCAAAACCTTGAAGTTGTAGCAGTTGTTCCAGAAAAGAACGTTATCCTTATCACAGGTAACGCACCAGGTGCCAAGAAATCTCTTATCACTATCAAGTCAGCAGTTAAAGCTGGTAAATAATAAGGAAAGGGGAATACAGTCAAATGGCAAATGTAACATTATTCGACCAAACTGGTAAAGAAGCGGGCGAAGTTGTTCTAACGATGCAATCTTTGGTATCGAACCAAACCAATCTGTTGTGTTTGATGTGATCATCAGCCAACGCGCTAGCCTTCGTCAAGGAACTCACGCAGCTAAAAACCGCTCAGCTGTTTTCAGGTGGCGGACGCAAACCATGGCGTCAAAAGGAACTGGACGTGCTCGTCAAGGTTCTATCCGCTCTCCACAATGGCGTGGTGGTGGAATCGTCTTCGGACCAACTCCACGTAGCTATGCGTACAAACTTCCTCAAAAAGTTCGTCGCCTTGCGCTTAAATCTGTTTACTCAGAAAAAGTTGCTGAAAAACAAATTTGTAGCCGTTGACTTCTTTGAATTTACAGCTCCAAAAACTGCTGAATTTGCAAAAAGTTCTTGCAGCTTTTGAGCATCGATTCTAAAGTCCTTGTTATTCTTGAAGAAGGAAACGAATTCGCAGCTCAGCTCGTAACCTTCCAAACGTGAAAGTTGCGACTGCTACAACTGCAAGTGTTCTTGACATCGCAAAATAGTGACAAACTTCTTGTTACTCAAGCAGCTATCTCTAAAATCGAGGAGGTTCTCTGCATAATGAATTTGTATGATGTTATCAAAAACCTGTTATCACTGAAAGCTCAATGGCTCAACTTGAAGCAGGGAAATATGTATTTGAAGTTGACACTCGTGCACACAAACTTTTTGATCAAGCAAGCTGTTGAAGCTGCTTTTTCGAAGGTGTTAAAGTTGCAAATGTTAACACAATCAACGTAAAACCCAAAAGCTAAACGTGTTGGACGTTACACTGGTTTTACTAACAAAACTAAAAAGCTATCATCACTCTTACAGCTGATTCAAAAGCAATCGAGTTGTTTGCTGCTGAAGCTGAATAATCTAAGGAGGAAATATCGTGGGAATTCGTGTTATAAAACCAACAAACAAACGGTCGCCGTAATATGACTTCTTTTGATTTTCGCTGAAATCACAACAAGCACTCCTGAAAAATCATTGCTTGTTGCATTTGAAGAGCAAGGTTGGTCGTAACAACAACGGTCGTATCACGTTCGTCACCAAGGTGGTGGACACAAACGTTTCTACCGTTTGGTTGACTTTAAACGTAACAAAAGACAACGTTGAAGTAGTAGTTAAAACCATCGAGTACGATCCAAACCGTTCTGCAAACATCGTCTTTGTACACTACACTGACGGTGTGGAAAAGCTACATCATCGCTCCAAAAGGTCTTGAAGTAGGTCAACGTATCGTTTCAGGTCCCGAAGCAGATATCAAAGTCGGAAACGCTCTTCCACTTGCTAACATCCCAGTTGGTACTTTGATCCACAACATCGAATTGAAAACCAGTGTCGTGGTGGAGAATTGGTACGTGCTGCTGGAGCTTCTGCTCAAGCATTGGGTCAAGAAGGTAAATACGTTCTTGTTCGCCTTCAATCAGGTGAAGTTCGTATGATTCTTGGAACTTGTCGCAACAGTTGGTGTTGTCGGAAACGAACAACATGGACTTGTGAAACCTTGGTAAAGCAGGACGTAGCTGGAAAGGTATCCGCCCAACAGTTCGTGGTTCTGTCATGAACCCTAACGATCACCCATCACGGTGGTGGTGAAGGTAAAGCACCAGTTGGTCGTAAAGCACCATCAACCCATGGGGCAAACCCTGTTCTTGGTCTTAAAACTCGTAACAAGAAAGCGAAATCTGACAAACTTATCGTTCGTCGTCGCAACGAGAAATAATTTAAACTAGTCGCTTTGGCGTTAGATAATCCGCCAGCTCGGTAGCGCTCCTTGTGAGCGCAAGCCGCTGTGGTACTATATTTAAAGGAGAAAAATATTAAAATGGGACGCAGTCTTTAAAAAGGACCCTTTCGTCGATGAGCATTTGATGAAAAAAAGTTGAGCCTCGCTAACGACGAAAAAGAAAGTTATCAAAACTTGGTCACGTCGTTCAACGATCTTCCCAAGTTTCATTGGTTACACTATCGCAGTTTATGATGGACGCAAACACGTACCTGTTTACATCCAAGAAGACATGGTAGGTCACAAGCTTGGTGAATTCTGCACCAACTCGTACTTACAAAGGTCACGCCGCAGACGACAAGAAGACACGTAGAAAATAAGGAGAACATAAATGGCAGAAATTACTTCAGCTAAAGCAATGGCTCGCACAGTATGTATGTTTCACCTCGTAAATCACGTCTTGTTCTTGACAACATCCGTGGTAAAAGCGTAGCCGATGCAACGCAATTTTTGGACATTCACTCCAAACAAAGCCGCTGAAATCATCTTGAAAGTTTTGAACTCAGCTGTAGCTAACGCTGAAAAACAACTTTGTTTGGATAAAGCTAACTTTGGTAGTATCTGAAGCGATTCGCAAACGAAGGACCAACTATGAAAACGTTTCCGTCCACGTGCGAAAGGTTCAGCTTCACCAATCAACAAACGTACAGCTCTACATCACTGTAGCCGTTGCAGAAAAACAAGGAGGTAAAATCGTGGGTCAAAAAGTACATCCAATCGCAGGCGTGTCGGCATCATCCGTGATTGGGATGCCAAATGGTATGCTGAAAAAGAATACGCGGATTACCTTCATGAAGATCTTGCAATCCGTAAATTCGTTCAAAAAGAACTTGCTGACGCAGCAGTTTTCAACTATTGAAATCGAACGCGCAGTAAACAAAGTTAACGTTTCACTTCACACTGCTAAACCAGGTATGGTTATCGGTAAAGGTGGTGTTAACGTTGATGCACCCGTGCAAAAACTTAACAAATTGACTGGAAAACAAGTACACATCAACATCATCGAAATCAAACAACCTGATTTGGATGCTCACCTGTTGGTGAAGGTATTGCTCGTCAATTGAGCAACGTGTTGCTTTCCGTCGTGCACAAAAACAAGCAATCCAACGTGCAATGCGTGCTGGAGCTAAAGGAATTAAAAACTCAAGCTATCAGGTCGTTTGAACGGTGCAGATATCGCCCGAGCTGAAGGATACTCTGAAGGAACAGTTCCACTTTCACACTTCGCGCAGATATCGATTACGCTTGGGAAGAAGCAGATACTACATACGGTAAACTTGGTGTTTAAAGCATGGATCTACCGTGGTGAAGTTCTTCCAGCTCTGTAAAAACACTAAAGGAGGTAACAACCAATGTTAGTACCTAAACGTGTTAAACACCGTCGTGAATTCCGTGGTAAAATGCGCGGTGAAGCTAAAGGTGGAAAAGAAGCAGCATTCGGTGAATACGGTCTTCAAGCTACAACTAGCTCACTGGATCACTAACCGCCAAATCGAAGCTGCTCGTATCGCCATGACTCGTTACATGAAACGTGGTGGTAAAGTTTGATTAAAAATCTTCCCACACAAATCATACACAGCTAAAGCTATCGGGGTTCGTATGGGATCTGGTAAAGGGCACCTGAAGGTTGGGTAGCACCAGTTAAAACGTGGTAAAGTAATGTTTGAAGTTGCTGGTGTATCTGAAGAGATCTGCTCGCGAAGCGCTTCGTCTTGCAAGCCACAAATTGCCAGTTAAATGTAAATTCGTAAAACGTGAAGCAGAATAAGGAGAAGGCATGAAACTTAATGAAGTAAAAGAATTTGTTAAAGAACTTCGTGGTCTTTTCAAGAAGAACTTCGCGAAGCGCGAAAACGAATTGAAAAAGAATTGTTTGAACTTCGTTTCCAAGCTGCTACTGGTCAATTAGAACAAAACAGCTCGCTTTGAAAGAAGTTAAAAACAAATCGCTCGTATCAAAAACAGTTCAATCTGAAGCGAAATAATAGACTAGGAAGGAGAAATTTCAATGGAACGCAATAATCGTAAAGTTCTTGTTGGACGTAAGTTGTATCTGACAAAATGGACAAGACAATCACAGTTGTAGTTGAAACAAAACGTAACCACCCAGTCTATGGTAAACGTATTAACTACTCTAAAAAATACAAAGCACATGATGAAAACAATGTTGCCAAAGAAGGCGATATCGTACGTATCATGGAAACTCGCCCGCTTTCAGCTACAAAACGTTTCCGTCTTGTAGAAGTTGTTGAAGAAGCGGTTATCATCTCAATCAAACCTGAAAGGAGAAAAACTGAAATGATTCAAACAGAAACTCGTTTGAAAGTCGCAGACAACAGCGGTGCTCGCGAAATCTTGACTATCAAAGTTCTTGGTGGTTCAGACGTAAATTTGCAGAACATCGGTGATGTTATTGTGGCATCTGTAAAACAAGCTACTCCTGGTGGTGCGGTTAAAAAGGTGACGTTGTTAAAAGCAGTTATCGTTCGTACTAAATCAGGTGCTCGTCGTGCTGATGGTTCATACATCAAATTTGACGAAAACGCAGCAGTTATCATCCGTGACGACAAAACTCCTCGCGGAACACGTATCTTTGGCCCAGTTGCACGTGAATTGCGTGAAGGGTGGCTTCATGAAGATCGTGTCACTTGCTCCAGAAGTACTTAATCATTTAAAAACAACACAGTCCCCTGGCTCAGCTAGGGTGCCCCATTGGGCGTAAGAATAAAAAGGAGAAAAATGTTTGTAAAAAAAGGCGACAAAGTTCGCGTAATCGCTGGTAAAGATAAGGGAACAGAAGCTGTTGTCCTTACTGCCCTTCCAAAAGTAAACAAAGTTATCGTTGAAGGTGTTAACATCGTTAAGAAACACCAACGTCCAACTAACGAACTTCCTCAAGGTGGTATCATCGAGAAGGAAGCAGCTATCCACGTATCAAAACGTTCAAGCTTTTTGGACAAAAACAGGGTAGCTGGTCGTGTTGGTTACAAATTTGTAGATCGGTAAAAAGTTCGCTACAACAAAAAAATCAGGCGAAGTGCTTGATTAATCACGAAGGAAAGGAGAAGTATAATGGCAAATCGTTTAAAAGAAAAATATCTTAATGAAGTAGTTCCTGCTTTGACAGAACAATTTAACTACTCATCAGTGATGGCTGTTCCTAAAGTGGATAAGATCGTTTTGAACATGGGTGTTGGTGAAGCTGTATCAAACGCTAAAAGCCTTGAAAAAGCTGCTGAAGAATTGGCACTATCTCAGGTCAAAAACCACTTATCACTAAAGCTAAAAAAATCTATCGCCGGCTTCCGTCTTCGTGAAGGTAGTCGATCGGTGCAAAAAGTTACCCTTCGGTAGAACGTATGTACGAATTCTGGATAAATTGGTTTCAGTATCACTTCCACGTGTACGTGACTTCCACGGTGTTCCAACAAAAATCATTTGACGGACGCGGAAACCACACACTTGGTGTGAAAGAGCAATTGATCTTTCCCAGAAATCAACTTTTGATGACGTTGACAAAACTCGTGGTCTTGACATCGTTATCGTAACTACTGCTAACACAGACGAAGAGTCACGTCATTGCTTACAGGCCTTGGAATGCCTTTTGCAAAATAATATAGGAGGGTATAACTCATGGCTAAAAAAATCTATGATTGCTAAGAACAAACGCCCAGCG